>Ga0208243_1000027_pt1 | contig 225038 bp, 212 predicted proteins | sample Subbio2Aug_QV12A_FD_184826 | JGI IMG/M metagenome (GOLD analysis project Ga0208243, IMG submission 184826) | Serpentinite rock and fluid subsurface biosphere microbial communities from McLaughlin Reserve, California, USA - CR12Aug_QV12A (SPAdes) | ecosystem: Environmental > Terrestrial > Deep... | reverse complement strand
TTAAAAGACCAATAATTGAAATATATAACCATGAATCTGGCTAAAGACATAAAAGTTATCTCCGAAAATTTTTAAGTCTTTGAAAGGACTAAAATTTTCAGAATAACTTTTATTTTAGCAAAAGAATCAATCAAAAATAATCAGTAAAAAACGGTCAACCTATTTTAGGGATTGGCAGTTGTACAAATAATTGGAGCTCCTGAAGATTCAATTGAAATGTACAATCATGAAAATGTTTATAGAAAAATTTATGTTTATAATACAAATAACTTATCAGGCTATTCACTAAATGTGGTTTTTAATAATGAAGAAATCGTAAATAGTGTAAATATGGATTAGTTCAGATTTCTGCCAATAATTCTTGGGTTTCTTGTTAACTTATAGATAAATTATTAACAAAAAGTATTAAAACATGAAAATACTTGAAAAATTTAAATTCTTTTTAGATAAAAACTACATTATTGTATACGATTACTCTGTAGAAAAAGGTGATGGCATTAAAGAAAAAGCAAGTTATGCTTTGAGTGGTATGTTTATGCCAATAATTTTTTTTATTTATTTTACTATTATTGGGTTCTTAAAAATAAAAATAAGTCCATTAATGTTTGGTGTTATGATTGTATTAACATTTTCATTATTAAATTTTTTATTTTACCGTCATTATGAAACAAAACAAAATAGACTTAAAATAAAGTATAAAATCAAGAAAAACGACAATATAAAGCAAACTATAATGGTAATCTCTTTTGTTATCATTTTATTTACTTACTTAAGTATTTTTTTTCCTGATGGCTTCCTTTAATCCCTGTAATGTATCAGATTAGGTGTTTTTGCCCCACGCCACTGCACCAGGCTCTCTCAAGATGGCACATGGTCAATTAATAATAACAAAGAAGGAACCAGTACTTTTAGAGTAACAGGTCAAGACGCAACTGATTTGGGTTTAAATGATGGTGATGTTACAACTGGTGCCTTAGCAATTGGAGAAAAAAAATCAGAAAATAATAGTTGGTTTGATATAAAATCAGGTTGGACTATATGGGGAAGTGGCACGGAAACTAGAGGATTAAGAGGTACAACGAAAGAATCTTTTGATGCTAGTAAAATTCCGGCTATGGGTTCTGGTAGAGCAAGAAGGATAAAAGGAAACAAAGGTTTTTGGGAACGTTTGTTTAGTTGGTCAAAAAACAGCAATGATATGGCTAAAAGAGTATATAAAATTGAGAAAATAAATGAGGATGGAAACACTTCAACGATAGAACTAAATAAAACTGAACCTGTAAACCCACCATCAAATGCTATTGATTCAATTACTATCGATTAATTAGATGTTAAATTTGAAGGAGGAACTTTGATACATCAAAAACAATACGAAAAAATCCAAACTAATATTAACAAAGACAGTGTTCAAAGTATAAGGGATAGTGAATACAATAAAAAGTCAATGAACTGTTGAAAAAATTATAAAAAATGACTAAAAATATGTTTTTAAATTTAATTTTATTTTTGATTATCTCATGTGTAAAAAATGATACAGAAGCAATTCATGATGTAAAAGATTTCGTTAAAATTGAAATTGATAATAGTAAATCTAATAACAAAAGAATAAGAGCAAACTTGTTTATTGATAATCAATATTTTAATAAAAGTTTTTCAGAAGCAAGATCAATTGAATTATATTATACGGATATACCTCCAAAAAGTAAGAAATATACTATTGAGACTATTAAAGCTGTAAATCATGATTTTTCTGTAGATTTAGAAAAAATGATAGGTGAAAAATTTCCAATACTGATTAATTTTAATGAAAATGCGAAAAAAAAAATAATTTATTTTGTAATAAAAGACGAATATCTTAAAATTGATACTTTAAAAAATCATTATTTAAATGTAAAAGATGAAATGTTTTTTACTGCTGAGTTTAACATTAAATCTAAAACAATTTATTTAAAGTAAAGCAAACTAATCAAATTCTAACCCCCCCCCCGCTACCGCACGACCCGAGCGTAGCGAACAGACGAAGTAATCCTTTCGTGTGGTTAGTAGAACAAAATAGAAAGTAAGCCCCCCCCCCGCTACCGCACGACCCGAGCGTAGCGAACAGACGAAGTAATCCTTTCGTGTGGTACTTGTTTAACAGCAAAGCTTTTAATATTTTTGATAAAAAGTAAAAATGAGTAGAAATTATTAGTTTCATAATTCCGAAGGATTATATTTTGTAAGTTTTGCTGTTGTGGGCTGGTTAGATGTCTTTACAAGAAATGAATACAAAGATTTGTTTTTAGAAAGTTTAGAATTTTGTCAAAAAAACAAGGGAATGGAAATACATGCTTGGTGTATTATGACTAATCATGTTCATTTAATTTTTAGAAGTATCAATGGTCAAAAGCCGGAACTTTTACTAGGAGATTTAAAACGATTTACTAGTAAAAGTATTATAAAAGCTATTCAAGAAAATCCAAAAGAAAGTAGGAAAGAGTTTTTATTAGATTATTTTAAAAAAGAAGCAGAAAAAAGTTCAAACACTACTAATAATCAATTTTGGAGACATGACAACAAGCCTATTGAATTATGGAGTAATGAAGTTATTCAACAAAAGATTGATTATATTCACCAAAATCCTGTAGTAGAAGGTTTTGTATTTAGGGCAGAAGATTACAAATATAGTAGTGCTTCGGATTATGCAGGAGAAAAAGGATTGTTAGGTGGTGTTTGTGTTTTTCAGTATTTTAAATTGTAGAGCCACACGAAAGGATTCGTGCGACAGCGGGGGGGGTAACTTGGGACAAAATAATGAAAGTTTTAACAAAAAAAATGAAATAAAATGATTTTAATTAAAAAAACTTTCTTGTTGTTCTTAACTGCATTAGTTTTATTCTTCTGTTCTTGTTTAAATCGTGAAAATATAAAAACAGTTGAGAAGTTTGAAAAAAAATTTGGCATTCTTAATAGCAAAAATTTAAATGATGTAGTAGATGAATTTGAATCTTATTTAAATGATTCTTATCCAACATCACTAATTGACTCTTCGTATAAATCATTCATAAAAAATTATATAAATGATAAAGAATTAAATACTCCCAAATTTTCAGAACATGTTAATGAAATATTACTAGATAATTCATTTCGTTCAAATTTTTATAATTATTATGACGGATATTATTCTTCATATTCAAATTTCTATCTTTCAATTTTTGACAATAAAGATATTGATTCTATAACGCTTAAATATTTAGAGTTTTTAGAAAGTGGTGGTGTTTTATTTGATTTTGATGTTGCTGAAAATGTGTTTTTAAATCAGTTTGATTATACTAATTATTTTCATAAAAGATTTATAATTGTTCACTTTTTTATTAAACCACCTAATTACTGCCAATACCCAAGCTCTCCGAAGTCTCCTGACTTCGGAGCAAAATAAACCTATAACCCAACCCTAACAAGTTGGTTTTGTTGTTTTATAAACCCGCTTTGCTTTTTAGGCACCTTAAGAGTTCCCAAACAACTAGTTTTCGTTCAACTCAATTATTTTGGATTTAGATTCAAAAAAATCCCGTAATTTACTAATCATTTAGAACCATTTTAAACTCAAAAACTGTTTTAAATAAATTAGAAAAAACTAACTTTGTAGTCAAAATTATCAGTTTTACTTATATCTATTTTTCTACCATATTATGACCATCACCCAATTAAAATACTTGATTTCTGTTGCCGAAAACAAAAACTTTACCATTGCAGCCGAAAAGTGTTTTGTAACACAACCTACCTTGAGCATGCAAATTCAAAAACTAGAAGAGGAATTAGATATTTTAATTTTTGACCGAAGAACCAAACCGGTAAAAATTACAGAAGTAGGCAGTCAAATTTTAGAGCAAGCCTATAGTATTGTTAGCGAAGCCAATCGAATGCAAGATATTGTAGATCAGTTTAAAGGATATATTGGTGGCGAATTGCGATTAGGAATAATTCCAACCATCATGCCTACCTTGTTGCCAATGTTTTTACACAATTTTACCAAAAAATACCCAAAGGTAGAATTGATCATTGAGGAATTAAATACCGAAGATATTTTAACCAAATTACATAAAGGTCACTTGGATTGTGCCATTGCGGCTACCCCGTTAAATGACGATAAAATTAAAGAATATCCTTTATACTACGAGCCTTTTGTAGCTTATGTACCCGAAAACAATGCATTATCTAATAAAGGAAATTTAGAAGTAGAAGATATAGATACCGACTCCGTTTTGTTGTTACAAGATGGTCATTGTTTTACCAATAGTGTGTTGAACATGTGTCAAAAAAATATTTCTACCAAAGAAAAAAACTTTAGAATAGAAAGTGGCAGTTTTGAAACATTGATCAAATTGGCTGATGAAGGTTTGGGGTATACCCTACTACCCTATTTACATACTTTGGAAATGAATGATAAAAACAAAGCCAAGCTAAAAGAGTTTAACGACCCTAAACCTGCCAGAGAAGTTAGTTTGATTTTTCCAACCCAACAATTAAAAATACATACCATTCAGGCTTTACGAGAAGTGATTTTGGGTGTGGTAAGAGGTGCAATTCATTTTCAGGATGTAAAAATAATAAGTCCGGTAAAGAATTCTAAAAACTAGAATTTTAAGGAATCAAAGCAACAAATGGTTTTAATTCGGGCTTTTCGGTAGTAAATTGTAAAAGCCATTTACGAAGCTCTTCCAATTCGTATGGTAACAAACTTTGGATGGCTTTTTTGAGTTCTTTTTTAAACAATTGCACATCAAAACTCACTTTTTCTAAAACGCTTTTGGTGTAGTGAAACATGGGACGAACAAAAGATGGCATACCTAAAACTTTTAATTACCTACAAAATAACGAAAACGTTTTCGATTTATTGTGCACTTTTAATTGCTCTTAACATTTCGCGTTTTCCAGGTGGCCCGGGTAGCTTTTCTACCAAAAAACCATTGGCTTGCATGGCTCTTTTGATAGGACCTCTGCAAGCATAAGTTACCAAAACTCCACTAGGTTTTAACGCACGGTACATTTTGGCAAAAATTTGTTCGCTCCATAATTCAGGTTGCACCCTAAAGCCAAAAGCATCAAAATAAATCAAATTAAATTCTTGCACAAAATCAATGTCTTGAAAAAACATTTGCTTTTTCAACAATTTAAAATTTGGTGTGATTTCTTTCCATTGCTCCCATTCCGATTCATGTAATTTTTCAAAATTGTTTTGCAAACCAGCTTCGTTTGCCAAAGTAGAAAAATTCATTACTTTCCAAACTTCTTCCCTAACCGGATATGCCTCTACTCCAACATAAGATATATTTAAAGGAAGTTTACTTGCCTCCAACAAGGTCAACCACGCATTTAATCCGGTGCCAAAACCAATTTCGAGAATAGAAATTTTTGAGAGATTTACAAAATGTAATCCAGCATTAATAAAAACGTGATTGGCTTCTTGAATGGCACCATGCTTGGAGTGGTAAGATTCGTTCCACTCCGGTAAATAAATCGAAGTGGAACCATCTTGAGTAGTTACAATTTCTTGTTTCATTCCGTTGGAATGTATAATTTTTCAATTCTTGGAATTGGCCCTTGGCACTTTACTTCATGACATTTTACACATAAAGCAATGGCTTGGTTGTAATATTCTTTGGCTTTTTCCGGATGTTGGTAAATATTTTTTTGAGCTTCTAAAAACAAAGCAGCATTTTCTTTAAAAAAATCGTCCATTTGCCCTTCTTTGGTGGTTTGTGCTTCGTGAATTTTCATGAAATGCTCCGGAAATTCCTCTGGTAACTCCCCTTTTATGATTTTTTCTTTTAGTCGTTGGTTGTCGGCATACATTTGCTCCATTAACAACGACATTTCCGACATTTCATACATGGCAAATTCATCTGAATTGTCTTGTTTTGGTGCTTCTTCTTTAGATTTACAAGAGGAGGTAATAAATACCAATCCGGAAATCAAAAATATAAGTTGTAGAATGGTTAACTTATTGCTTTGCATCTTGACCTTTTTTAATGTACACCCCATCTGCCATAAAAGCCAAGGTTACTTTAGGCTCGGTAATTGCAGCAATCTCCTCAGGAGACTTGCCTTCATCTTCCGCATAGTGTTTTAACTCTTCTACCGGAACTACTTTTTTATATGCTTTACCTTTTACAATGGCTTCTTTTCCTTGGGCATTCATTGGCACAAAAAATGCGTAATCGGTAAATTTTACAAAGCTTTCTTTTTCATTTTCTAAACCTAAAGTCATCCAACAACCTTTGGTTTGACAAATTTCATTGATGCTTGATTTAAAAATAACTTGTAAAGTATCTTTATCTGTTAAATCTTGGTATTTAGAAGAAATTTCTTCCATTGAATAAATTTCTCCGTCTTTAATTTCAAATGCTTCTCCAAATGAAGCATATTCTTCGGGGTTAAAAGAAGTGACTACTTCCGCGGATTTCTCTTCTTTTTTGCACTGGGAAAAAAGCACCAATGCTGCCATACATAATAATATTTTTTTCATGGTTAGGTAATTTAATACCACAAAGGTACGTAATTGTAAGATTGCGGAAAATGAAATAGTTGCTCTATAAAGTTAAAATTTACACCAAAAAACTTGATTTGTGATAATTTATAAGCATCATTTAAATTGAAATCTATTTTTAACGATTAGCTATTATTTTGTAATTGTCGAAAACATTTTTAAATAATTAACTTTAAAAAGCTATTTATTTTGTTAATTTGTCAAAAATATAAACCGTATTACCTCTACCCTATGCTCTTTATTTTAAAGGACTTATCAGAGGTTATAAACTGATTTACATGAATATTACATTAGCCGAACAGAGTAAAATTAATTCTGTTGACTTTGAAAATTTGCCATTTGGAAGCGTTTTTACCGACCACATGTTGGTGTGTGATTTTAAAGAAGGAGCATGGCAAAAACCTATGATCCAACCTTACCAACCGTTTATGATTGACCCATCTGCAAAGGTTTTTCATTACGGACAAGCTATTTTTGAAGGAATGAAAGCATACAAAGATGCCAATGGTGCGGTTTGGATGTTTCGTCCGGAAGAAAATTGGAAACGCTTTAACCATTCCGCAGAACGTTTGGCAATGCCCGAAGTTCCGGAACATATTTTTATGGATGGTTTAAAAACCTTGTTAACTATTGATAAAAATTGGGTGAAAGCTGGCAACGGAAACTCTTTGTACATTCGTCCGTTTATGATTGCCATTGGAAGTGGTGTAATAGCTAATCCATCCACCCAATACCGATTTATGATTATTTTGTCGCCTGCAAAATCATACTATGCTGGTGAGGTAAAAGTAATTATTGCCCAACATTACAGTCGTGCTGCCAATGGTGGTATTGGTGCTGCCAAAGCAGCCGGTAACTATGCCGGACAGTTTTATCCTACCAAATTGGCCCACGAAAAAGGTTTTCAGCAAGTAATTTGGACAGATGATGCCACCCATACCAAATTAGAGGAAGCCGGTACGATGAATGTATTTTTCAGAATTGGAGATACCTTAATTACCGCTCCAACCAGTGAAAGAATTTTAGATGGGGTTACCAGAAAAAGTATTTTAACTTTGGCTGAACATTTGGGAATTGCCACAGAGGTAAGATCTATTACTGTAAAAGAATTGATTGAGGCACATCAAAACAACCAATTAAAAGAAATTTTTGGAGCAGGCACTGCCGCAGTAATCAATCCGATTAGTGGATTTTCTTATGATGACGTTTATTATGAATTACCAAAATTAGAAAGTTCCACTGCTTTACAATTAAAACAAAAATTAACCGATATTCAATACAAAAAATCGGAAGATCCTTTCCATTGGACGGTGAAAGTTTGCGATTAATCATAAAAAAAGCCTGCAAAATGCAGGCTTTTTTATTTATCTCCTTTTTGCAAAAGTACTTTGGCAATGTTAGGCTTAAAATAATTTGGGCCTTTCATCACTTTGCCATCTTCTCTGTAAATAGGTTTGCCATCTGCACCTAATTTACTCATGTTACTTTTTTGAATTTCTTCAAAAACTTCTTCTATTTTATATTGCAATCCGTGCTCCAAAATAGTACCGCATAAAATATACAACATGTCTCCTAATGCATCAGCAACCTCTTCTAAATTACCTTCCATGGCTGCTTCTAAATACTCTTCATTTTCTTCTTTCATTAAGTGAAAACGCAAATTGTTTTTGTCTTCTCCTAAATCCGCTTTTGGTTGATGCAACACTCCTAAACCAAATGCTTCATGAAATTGTTGCACATGCGATAATTGAGTTTTCATAAATATGCTTGTTAATTATTCTACTACATCAAATATAGTGACCGTTTCCACAAAAAATAAATTCATCCAACTATCTTTGTACAAAATTTATGAACATGTTTAGCACCGGTCAAAAGATATTTGGAGTTTTATTTTTTATTGTCTTTGTGGGTATAATTGTTTACCAATACCGAAAAGACATTCCGCTACACAAAATATACTATCCAAAAACTTACCAAGTGCTTTTGGCATTTTTTGGTTTCTTACTGTTATTATTCACAATAAAATTTTGGTTGAAATAAATTACATCCTGTGAAAATTATCAAATATCTATTCTTTCTTTTCTTGTTAAGTAGTTTCACTTTGGTGGTGTTTGTTTCTACCCAACAAAAAAAGTTTACTTATCAAACCGAAATAACCACATTAACTCCTGCCAAACAGGTAGAACAACATTTACAAAATATCTCCCTTTGGAAATCGTGGTATTGGGAAAAGTCAAATGATGTAAAAATAGATAGCTTGCCCAAAGAAAAGTTATATCAATTTATAGGCAACAAGCAATCTCTTTCATTGCAATGGCAAACAAATCAAATGATTGGAAAGCATATTTCCGATGAACAAGAAACCGAAATCAATTGGCAAATTATTCCTAATAAAAATCAAACAAAAATTCAAGTAAGCTTGACTGGTGAAATGAATTTTACGGATAAAATGTTGGCCTTTTTTGGGAAAGGAAGTCAGAATGATATGAAAATTTGGCAACAAAAAGCTTTAGAACGATTAAAGCAACAATTGGTGGATTACTACCAATTTCATACCATTCAAATAGATAAAATGATGGTGTTAGATTTGCCTCAATTCACTACCAAAACATGGGACAGTATTTCTATTTCTGGCATCTATGATTTAGAAAAGTTAGAACAAGAATGGAAAAAGGACAGTATTTTTAAAGTTTTAAAACCATCCGGAAAAAACTGGATTGAGTTTTCAAAAGTTGACATTTTTCAAAAAAATCAACGAATTACTATTTATCAAAAAGTAACAACCGATAGTATTGGTGCATTGCATCCAAAATTACTTCGAAATAAAAAAATACCCGTTTTAAGGGTCAAGTTAAAAGGTAATATTCAATTTGCAAAAGCTACCTACCAACAAGCCATAGAGCATTTGAAAAAAGAAAAAGCACTTACCAATCAAAGTTATTTTTGGTTGCAAATTCCAAAAAGCACCAATGGTTTACCTCCAAACGAATGGGAGTTTCATTTTTACTTTCCTAGAACAGAATATACTTCTTTGGCAAATTCCCCTGTAATCAATCGAAATTTGTCTTCAGAAAATTAAACCATTCTGTTTATCTTTAGTCTAAAGTTTAAATCGCTATTTTGACGATAGAAGAAAAACAATTGGTAGAACTATTGCAACAACCTGAGAGTAAAGCTAAAGCCTTTGCAAATCTGTTGCACACCTACCAAAAGCCATTGTATCATTTGGTTCGTCAAATTGTTTTACTGCATGATGATACAGAAGATGTGTTGCAAAATGTTTGGATTAAGGTGTTCCATGGCATCGATAACTTTAAAGGAGAAAGCAAATTATACAGTTGGCTGTACCGAATTGCGACCAACGAAGCCATTACCTTTTTGCAACAAAAAAGAAGAAAATCTGGAGTAAATTTTGAAGAATTTTCAGAAAAACAAATAGGCAAACTAACTTCAGATGCATATTTTGATGGTGATGAAATTACGATCAAATTACATCAAGCAATTGCAAAACTTCCGGAAAAGCAACAATTGGTTTTTAAATTAAAATATTTTGAAGAATTAAAATATGAAGAAATTGCCGAAATTACAGGAACTTCGGTGGGTGCTTTAAAAGCCTCGTACCATTTGGCTGTAAAAAAAATTGAAGAATTTGTCCAAAACCATTAAACCAAGTAGACTATTGTTAGTCTAAATTGCATATGAAATCGCCATTAAAAACTTTTTACAGTAACAAAACACAAATAAAGATAAAGCGATTACATATGACCGCTGAAAAAAAAATAATTATCTTCATATGAAAGATTTTAAATTAAACGAGTTCCCGAAAATTCCCTCTGGTTTTACACCTACAGAAGCTTATTTGGAACAACTTAACCAAAAAATTTTAAACCAACTACCAAAAGAAGTAAGTCAACCTAAAAAAAGTAAAGTGATACGTATATCCAAGCCATGGATTGCCGTTGCTGCAAGTTTGGTTGTTTTATTTGGTTGGGTTATTTGGAACCAAAACCAATCCGATTGGTTGGAAAATGTTCCCGCAGAACAGTTGGTATTGCAAAAAAAATACACCCATTACTATGATTATGCAGAACTTTTGAATGAAGAAGACATGGTAAAGTTATATCAAGATTTAGAAATTGATGAAAATGAATATTGGCAAGACAACCAAGAATATTGGTATTAATAAATATTAAAAATAAATCAGATGAAAAGAATTATTTTATTGGCATTAGTCCTTTTTACAGGAATTTTATTTGCTCAAGATGGCGAAAGAATCAAGCAAATGAAAGCAATGAAAACTGCTTTCATTACTACTGAATTAGATTTGAGTCCGCAAGAAGCTGAAAAATTTTGGCCAATTTACAACCAATACGAGCAAAAAAACTTTGAGCTGAAGGCAAAAAGATTAAGAAGTATCATGAAGGAAATTAAAGATAAAAAAGAAGCCTTTACCGAAAAAGAAGCACAAGCCAAATTGCAGGAAATTATTAGTTTGGAGGATGAAATCAATGCTTTAGAAAAAAAATTGTTGCAAGACCTTAAGCCTGTTTTAAGTGCAGAAAAAATATTAAAATTAAAGATTGCAGAAATGCGATTTCAGCAAACTGTTTTAAACAGATTAAGAGATGGCAAGGGGCCAAGATAAAAACGCAAAACACTAATAATCAAACACCTAGATTTAGGTGTTTTTTTTTGGCACAATAGTTGGTTTGATTAATTCAAGAAAAACACAATGCCATGAAAAATATATTTTTAATGGTAACCATATGTTTCGCAACGTATGTTACCGCACAGGACAGAACCACAGTAAGAGCTAATAACATAGATATTAGCGATAATTTAGATTTGCGAGCTGTGGCTTCAATTTTTGGAGAATCTAAAAACTTGGAAGATTTTGAATATCGCTTGAACGATCCAAATTTACAAATCTCTAATTTAGATTTAAACAACGACAATCAAATTGACTATTTGAGAGTGATTGAGTCGGTAGAACAAACTACACACTTAATCATTATTCAAGCAGTACTAGGCAGAGATTTGTTCCAAGATGTGGCTACGATTGAAGTGGAAAAAGACCAAAGAAATAGAACCGTTCAAGTTCAAGTAGTTGGAGATGTTTTTTTATACGGACCAAATTATATTTATGAGCCTGTATATACCGTAAATCCAATCATCTATACCCACTTTTGGGGACCACGATATGTGGTTTGGGCTTCACCTTGGTATTGGAATTACTACCCAACTTATTTTGTAGCTTGGCATCCATATCCAATTTTTAGATATCGAACCCGAATAGTACCGTTTATTCATGTGAATAATACTTGTCATTACGTAAACTTCAGAAGAAGTCAAAGAGCCATGGTAATGCATCAAGGTAGAAGAGGTTCTGGTTGGGAACAACTACATCCAAACAGAAGTTTTCAAAACCGAAACCAAGCAGTAAGCAACCGTTATGAGTTAGAAAATCGCAGAAATCAATCTTTGCAAAGCAATGTAAACGGTTCCAGAAACCAATCTGCAAATACTTCGGTTAGAACTAATAACATCAGAAGTAATGAAACCAATACAAATGTAAATGGAGGTCAACGCAACCAAGTGGCTTCTTCTACTAGAACTGAAAATACCAGAGGGCAACAAACCAATAATCAAAACTTTTCGGTAGTTAGATCGGAAAACCAGGGCAGTACAAGAGCCTCCTACTCTAACAACCAAAGAGAAAGAATTGAGCCATCAGTGACACCAAATGTGGTAAGAAATGAAAATACTCGTGCAAGTAACTCCAATGGTTCTACCAGAAGTCAAAGCACAAGTACTTCCACTCCAACTAGAACAAGCCAACAAAGTAGCTTTGGTAACAGAAGCAACGGCAGTAGCAACATACAAAGTAGCCCAAGCAGAAGTACTTCTGCACCTAGCATGAGCACAAATAGAGGAAACTCTGGTAGTTCCTACAACAGAGGTGGCAGTGAAGCAATCAGAGGAAACTCCTCCAGAGGAGCAAGAGGCTAAAAATCAACACCATTATTCAGGAAGCCAAATGGCTTCCTGATTTTTTTGAAGAGGTAACGGATGAAATTGATGGATTATCCTCAAAAAAATACGTAGTTTTGCACTCTTAAATTTCCAAAACCATGGTATTATCCATTGTAGCTTACGGAGATCCTGTGTTGCGAAAAGTAGCCAGTCCCATCTCCAATGATTATCCAAATTTCAACAACTTAGTGCAAAACATGTTTGAAACCATGTATCAAGCCAATGGGGTTGGTTTGGCTGCACCACAAGTAGGCTTGCCTATTCGTTTGTTTGTAATAGATACCACACCTTTTTCGGATTCTGATGATTTATCGGAAGAAGAAAAGAAACAATTAAACGGATTCAAAAAAGTATTTGTGAATGCCAAAATTGAAAAAGAAGAAGGAGAACCTTGGAATTTTAACGAAGGATGTTTGAGCATCCCGGATGTAAGAGAAGATGTAAGCAGAAAACCTTTGGTAACCATTACCTATCAAGATGAAGACTTCCAAACCAAAACCGAAACATTTGATGGTTTGATTGCTCGAGTGATACAACACGAATACGATCATATTGAGGGAATTTTATTTACCGATCATTTGTCAACTTTCAAAAAAACCATGATCAAAAGAAAGTTGAACAACATTTTAACCGGAAAAATTTTCACTGATTATAAAATCAAGTTTTACAAAAAATAAATCGATACTTTATTTATGAGTTTACAAAAAATTATGGCTATTTCCAGAAAACCGGGATTGTATGAATTAAAAGTTCAAACCAGAACAGGTTTGTTGGTAGAAAGTTTATTAGATGGCAAAAAAATTACTGTAGGTTTACGCGATAACGTAAGTTTATTAAGCGAAATTGCCATGTATACCTATAATGAAGAAATAAAATTAAATGAAGTTTTTTTGCGTATGGCAGAAAAAACCAATTTTGAACAAGCTCCATCTCACAAAGATAACCTGGCAGATTTACAAAGTTTTTTTAGAGATGTATTGCCAGAGTATGATGAAGAAAGAGTGTATCCATCTGATATCAAAAAAGCATTTCAATGGTTTAACTTATTGCACAACAAAGGATACATTACCAAAGAAATTTTAACTGCTGACCCTGCTACTGAGGAAGCTGCCAACTAAAAATGGAAGACAAATCCAAACATTTGCAAGCCTTGGAGCGATTGCTCCATATTATGGATGACCTCCGTGCCAAATGTCCGTGGGACCAAAAGCAAACCATGCAAACTCTCCGGCACTTAACCATAGAAGAAACCTATGAACTTGCAGATGCCATTTTGGATAACAATGCACAAGAAGTAATGAAGGAGTTGGGTGACCTGCTCCTTCATATTGTTTTTTACGCAAAAATTGGCTCGGAACAAAACCAATTTGATTTTGCTAGCCTAACCCATCAAATTTGCGATAAATTAATCCATCGTCACCCGCATATATATGGAGATGTTGAAGTTGCAAATGAAGAAGAGGTTAAGCAAAACTGGGAAAAACTAAAATTAAAAGAAGGCAAAACTTCTGTATTAGAAGGAGTTCCAAAAAGTTTACCCGCTTTAGTTAAAGCCTCTCGTATCCAAGAAAAAGCCAAAGGAGTTGGCTTTGATTGGGAACATCCTAACCAAGTTTGGGAAAAAGTTCAGGAAGAATTACAAGAATTTAAACAAGAAGTTGCCAATCAAAACCAAGAAAAAATGGAAGCAGAATTTGGTGATTTGTTATTTTCTATGATCAATTATGCTCGATTTTTGAACATCAATCCTGAAAATGCTTTGGAAAAAACCAACAAAAAATTCATTCATCGCTTTCAGTATTTAGAAAATAAAGCCAAAGAAATGGGCAAAAATTTACATGATATGACCTTGGCTGAAATGGATGTATTTTGGGAAGAGGCTAAAAAAATGTAATTTTTTTTCTGCTTAACTAAATTCATTTAAAAAACTGATTTACTTAGAGTTATAATAAATATAAAGCCTATTTCTTGTAAAAAGTCTATTTCTCTAAATCTTAAATTTTTCCAAAAAAAACTTTCCTCTGTAACAATTCTTAAAAAGTGTTGTCTTATGGTTTTATGTAAACGAAGTTATTATGCATTACATAATACTTTATAATACATTATTTACTTGCTGCAGAAAGTAAATACACCAAACCAATAACCACAAAAAAGAAACATGAAAGCATTTTATTTATGGCTGTTAGCAACCACTTTGGTTCTAGCCAATACAACAGAAGACTTGCATAGGGTATCCGGAAAGGTTACCGACAAAGCCACCAATGGGCCTGTACCATTTGCATCGGTAGTGATCAAAAACGGTGAAACGATTGTAACTGGTGGTATTACTGACGAAAAAGGAGAGTATACCTTAACCAAAATTAAAAGTGGAAACTATACCTTAGAAGTTCAGTTTATAGGCTATAAAACGTATGTACAAAAATTGCCAATTACAAAAAACTTACAACTTCCTAATATCATTTTAGAAGAAGAAGCAACTTCATTAAAAGAAGTAGAAGTGGTTGCTGAAAGGAGTAATATTGTGCAAAAAATTGACCGTAAAGTAGTTAATGTTGGCCAAGATTTGATCAATGCCGGACCAACAGCTTCTGATATTTTGAACAACATTCCATCAGTTAGTGTGGACCCTCAAAACAATACCGTTGCCTTAAGAGGAAATCCAAATGTTCGAATTTTTATTGACGGTAAGCCATCTAATATGTCTGCTGCTGAAGTTTTGCAATCCATTCCTTCAACTGCAATCAAACAAATTGAATTGATTACCAATCCAAGTGCCAAGTATAATCCGGAAGGGATGAGTGGTATCATCAATATCATTTTACACAAAAATGCAATCAAAGGATTTAACGGTAGTATCAATACTGGGGTGAATTTTGGGATTACTCCTAAAACTAACAACTCGTTGGATGTAAACTATCGCATTCAAAAGTTTAATTTTTACTCCAACTATTCTATTAATTATGGCATCAACAACAACTTTGGATTTTTAAAAACCGAAGCCATCAACAATCCGGACAATAGCAATCGTAATGATTTTTACATTGATAATTACAATCGTAGACACTTTAACAAAACCGGTGTTGATTTTTATGCGAATGATAAAAATACATTTTCGTTTTACACCATTCAAAGTTTTAATAGTGGCAACACTTTATTTGACACAGAAATTAGATACGATAATCCGGTTAATCCATTTACTCGTCAACGTTTAGATGGTGTGGTAAGGGGTCATAACCAAATTTATAATTTAGGTTATAAAAGAACTTTTGACAAACCTGAACAAACTTTAGAAATTGAAGTTAACTATAACAACAACGACAATCCTGAGGATACTCGATTTAAAGACACCAATAACCAATTGATAGCAACCAATTTAGTAGGCAGAAATTACAACCAATGGTTGGTAAATGTAGATTTTGTAACTCCATTGTCGGAAACCAGTAAATTGGAAGCTGGATTAGAAAGCAGAAATGACCAAACGATCAACGACTTTAATGTGAATCAAAACTATGTTTCTGATTTTGATTACCGAAGAAATATTTACAGCGGTTATACAAATTACAGCAAACAATTAGGAAAATGGAGTTACCAATTAGGCTTGCGATTGGAAAGTTATGAAGCAGTTGCCAATTTTAGAAGAATCAACGAAACTCCAGCAGATTTTAAAGATTATATATTTACGGTATATCCTTCTGGATTTTTAACTTATGAAGCTTCTGAAAAAAATAGTTTCCAATGGAGTTACTCTAGAAGAGTAGACAGACCAAATATTCAACAGGTAAACCCAATTAGAGAATGGAGTAGTCCGTTGTTGGATCAAGAAGGTAATCCGAATTTGGTACCACAATTCACCAATTCCATAGAAATGAATTACACCCGAAAAACCAAAATTGGCAGTGTAACTACCGGAGCATTTTTTAGATACATTCAAGATCCAATTTCGCAAGTATTTGTGCAAAGTCCGTACGACCCAAATAAAAAGTTAATGACTTTTGCCAACTTTGACAATAATACGGAATACGGCATAGAAGTTTCCGGAAACTTGAATGTAAAAAAATGGTGGAGTATCAACTTTGGAGCAGACGCTTACTTTAGAAATGTGAGAGGTGTGGTGGAAGATTTGAATGGTGATTTGGTACAAAAAGAAGCTTTATCTGTACCTTTTAATGGCAGAATGAACCATACATTTTCTGCAGCAAAAAACCACAAAATTATTTTGTTTGGAATGTACAGAGGTCCAGTAGATGACATTCAATTTAACAGCAGAGATATGTGGAGGCTAGATATTGGAACACGTCATACCATTTTAAAAGGTCAAGGTACTTTGAGCTTGCGAATGAATGATATTTTTAATACCATGAGAGCACGCTTTTACGGAAGTAATCCGGATAATGTAGACGGACAGTTTCGTTGGGAAAGCCGCATGTTTAACGTGAACTTTAATTACCGCTTTGGTACCGGAAAATATAGAGCAATGCAACGCAGGCAACGCGATGCCAATGAATCACAAGGGGGAGGAATGTTTTAAACCAAAATCCCTTGCGAGTTTGTTTTGTGTTAGTACCGATTCTCGAAAGAGAATCGGTTTTTTGTTATTTAACAAAAATATACTAACTTTATGTCAACTAAATTTATACGAGAATTATGCCAGAAATAAGTCGTTTCTTTGGAGTCATAATTTATATGTTTTTTAACGACCACAATCCACCACATTTTAAAGTTAAATATGGGGAGTTTGAGGCAAATGTTTTAATTGAAAATGGAAGTTTATTAAATGGTGATTTACCGATAAGTAAATTAAAATTAGTTCAAGCATGGGCAGAAATTCACAAAGAAGAGTTGCTTGAAATGTGGAATACAAAAGAATTTCAAAAAATCAAACCTTTGAGTTAATGGTTAAAGTACAAAATATAGTTTCAATTAATAACAATATATTGGTGTGTGAACTTAACAATGGTGAGTTCAAAAAGATTGATTTGTCCGAATTAATCTCAAATCACAAACATTTGATTGGTATTGATAAATTAAAAGATATCCAATACCAAAAAACAGCAAAAATTGGTGAATTTGGAGAAATTTTTTGGGAGAACACCATACATTCAAATAATGAAGTTTGGAACTATGACATTTCACCGGAATACATTTTACACCATGGTATAACAATAGTTCAGGATAAATTAACTTTTTAAGCCTTTCTTACAAATTCCGATTTTAAAGCCATCCCACCAAATCCGTCAATTTTACAATCAATATTGTGATCGCTATTTAAATTGATGCGAATATTTTTGACTTTGGTACCGGCTTTCACAGGTTTAGGTGCTCCTTTAACCGGCAAATCTTTTATTACAACCACTGAGTCTCCGGTTTGTAAAATATTTCCGTTAGCATCTAAAACAGTATCCGATCCCAAAACTTCGGCAGGATTCCATTCAAAAAAACATTGCGAACAAACCATTTGATTGTCTTGTTCATAGGTAAATTCTGATTGGCATTGTGGGCAGGTATTATGCATGCTAATTTTTTGGTAAAGGTAAGGTTTGTAATTGTTTAGTATCAACCAAAATCACTTTTTATTATGGTTATAAAATTCCCATTCTTTAATTCTTTCTCCTTGATGATAAGTACATCTTGCCACTAAATTCCCCTTTTCATTATACTCCTCCCACTTTCCATGCTCTTTTCCTTTTATATAAAATCCTTTGGTTGCTAATACTCCATTTTCATGGTAAACACAATAATCTCCATCTATTAAATGATGGTAATAATTGGTTGCAATTTTTGGATTTCCGTTTTCAAAAAAAGAAGCATACTTTCCGTGAAACCCATTGGGTGATTTATAGTTTACTTTAGAGAAAAAACTACCATTCTCATAAAAATATTCCCAATATCCATCTTCATGTCAGTGTTTAAAAACACCTCTAGATTCTATCTTTCCATTGGAAAAATAATTTTTGCACCAACCATGTAATTTTCCTTCAACATAATTTTCCTCCGACACAAGATTACCGAATTTATCAAAGTTTTTTAACAAACCATGCAATTGCCATTTGCCATAAATGAAATTTTTTCTTGCAGTTCCTACACTAGCTAATTGACCATTGTCATGGTACTCTTCAATCTTCTCTTCCCCACATCCACAGGATGCTATCAACAATAAACCAAAAAGAAGAAGTAGTATTTTTCGCATGGCTTAATTGATTCTATAAATCGGATATCGTTTGTGACTCTTCTCGTAATAAGGAGAGTTTTGATAAATCCAATCTAATTGGGCTCTTGCATTATCTGCAAAAGCTGCATCTTTTGCTTTTCTTTCCTCAAATCGCATTTTTAAATCTGGATTGCTTTGTAATAATTCCCATGCAATATCTTCAAAAACATAAGCCGAATAGCCTTCTTTTTGTTGCAAAATACTATCAAAAAAATTCCAATTAAAAAACGAGTCCGGGGCTTCTGGTTCTAAGGTTTCCATCAAGTATTTTACCCCGGGTTGTTGGGTAGAAATTAAATGAGTTCCTTTTGGAAAATAAACTTCTTCCTGAAAACTTTTTACTTTGGTATTGCTATGCAAATAATGTCCTTCATAAGGTTGTGAAAGGGTTTGAAAATCATCTATGTAATAGCCTTGTACTTTTATCAAAGTGTCTTTTTTAATTACCATACTGGTAATATTTTGCAAATGAATCAAATCTAACACCTTATATTCCGAAGGCGGAATTACAAAATACTTTGGAATGGTTTTGCTAGCTACCACTTTGTATCTTTCGAAATACGGAATTTGTTTGGCATAAGGCTTGCTTTGGTCGTAAAAAAGTCGGTTTTTACCTGTAACCTTACTTGGAATATAACTAGCCTCATACCCTTTAAAGGTGATGGTTTTGGATTGCGTACTATCTAATTTCCATTGCAATGGATAGGTGCTTCCTGCAGTAAATTCTTTCCAGTGGTTTCGAACAAAATTGGTAATCAATGGTGCTTGCATTTGGCAATACTGGTAAGTTTCCAACATAAATTGATAGGTAACTTCTACCCTATCTGCATATTTTTTTAACATGTGGGTTTCGGGTAAATACGAGAAACTCCCAAATAACGAAGCATATCCGCTTGAGTAACGAGGGGTATCCATCATTTGATGAAAACCTTTGTCCGGACTTGTCCCGTAAACCGTTACATATGGAATGGTTTCTATTTTCTTTTGCTCCATCTGTTTTAAAATTGCAGGAGTCATCATATGTTTAAAAAAAGATCCTGAAGCCACACCCAATTTTTGCCAATGACTTTCAATCAGGGTAAATACATACGGATAATCTGCTCCGTTACTAACATGATTATCTATAAAAACATCTGGTTGTACTTGGTGAAAGATGCTTGCAAAAGTTCGCATGTTTTTGGAATCTGTTTTGATAAAATCTCTGTTCAAATCCAAATTTTTACTATTCCCTCTAAATCCGTAAGCTTCCGGTCCGTTTTGGTTGGCTCTGGAAAAACTGTTTCTGTTTTTGGTACCTTCTACGTTATAGGCAGGGATGATTACCAATAAGATATTTTTGGAGACCTTTACCTTGCCAATGGCTAAATCTCTTAACAATTGCATACTTGCATCTACCCCATCCGGCTCCCCGGGATGAATATTGTTATTAACCAATATTTTCAATTGCTTGGTGTTAAAACTAAATTGCTCGGTAGCATCAAAAACAAGGTAGTGAATTGGAGTTCCATCATCAGACGTACCTGCTTCTTTAATTTGTATGGTTGAAAAATGATTAGCTAAGCTATTAAAATAGGTCATCATTTCCTCATAAGTGGGAGTTTGGTTGCCATTTCCTAACTCAAAAGGAGTTTTCCAGTTATTTTGAGCAAAACCGAACAAAACAAAGAAAGATAGAAGGTATATTTTCATAAAGAATTTGAAAATTTGAAATTTGAGGATATGAAATTCGAAATTTGAAATTTGAAGTTGGAAGTAAAATACAGTAATTCTGATTTCTGTATTTGTTTACCATTTTACACTATCCGGAACCAAAACGTGGTAATCTCCGCCATTTCTAATCACATCTCTTACAATACTGCTGCTGATATAGGAAGTTTTGGCTGCTGTAAGTAAAAAAACAGTTTCAATTTTTGATAATTTTCGGTTGGTATGGGCAATGGCTTTTTCAAACTCAAAATCGGCCGGATTTCGCAAACCTCTTAAAATAAATTCCGCCTCCACTTTTTCGCACAATTCGATGGTCAATCCTTCGTAAGTAATCACTTTTACTTTAGGCTCGTGAGCAAAAGCATCTTCAATAAACTTTTTTCGCTGTTCCAAATTGAACATATATTTTTTATCGGCATTAATTCCGATGGCTACAATAATTTCATCAAACAAGGTAACCCCACGTTGAATGATATCAAAATGTCCTAAAGTAATTGGGTCAAAAGACCCTGGAAAAACTGCTCTTTGCATGATTTACTTTTAAAGTTGCTCATCCAAAGATAATAAAAAGATGGTAATTTACTTTTCAGCCAATTCCTTCAATTGATTCAATGCTTCGGGAAACACACGGTTCATGCTTTCTTCATATTCCGGAAGTGTATCTACTTTTACCACTAGTTTGGTTTGCATCTCTTCTTCAAAAATTTCGTAGGATTCTAATGGAGTACCCCATTTTTCTCGATTACTTTCTAACTCTACAAAATTTTCTATTTCACCTAAGTGCTGAAAAACAACTTTTTTATGTGGCACAAATTCCTTTACCAAGCTATACATCCCATGCCCATCTGCAGTTAAAAATTGAATTTTAGCACCTACTTCCCAAACATCCATTGTATAATAACTACTCGGATGGAAGGGTTTGGTCCACTCTTTATAATTTTCTGGCATCCACAAACCATCCCAAACTTTTGTATGGGTTGATTTAATTGCTATTTCAAAAGTTAATGTTTTCATTTTTTTCCTAATCTGTTCCAAATAGGTTGCTTTTTTAAGGCCAAAGCAATTTCATTGTCAAATAAATCTTTAAATGCATAACCCGCATGAGCAGCTTGTTGCGGAAAAATACTTTGTGGAGACAATCCGGGATTGGTGTTGATTTCGATAAAATGAGGCACCTCGTTGTTTACGATGTAGTCTATTCTGGCAAATCCTTGCATACCAAGTGCATGATATACTTTTTTGGTAGTTTCGTGCATTGCTTTTTCCCAGGCTTCCGGAAGTTGTGCCGGAGTTACTTCGTCTGATTTTCCTAAATATTTAGCTTCGTAATCAAAAAATTCGTTATGAGGAATGATTTCTGTAATTCCTAAAACAACAATTTCGTTTTGATATAACATCACTCCAACCGAAAACTCTCTTCCTTTCAAATAAGCTTCTAACAATACGTTGGCATCTTCTGCAAAAGCAACTTCTAAAGCTTTTTGCAGTTCCGAAACATCGTTTACTTTAGAAACTCCCAAACTACTTCCAGACTGATTTGGCTTCACCATCAATGGCAAACCAAGAGTTTCAATCATTTGATTGGTATCTATCTGATCACCTTCGGATAGATAAATAGAATTTGCTCTCGGTATTTGAAATTTTGCCAAAACGGATAGTGTATCTCGCTTACTAAACGTTAAAGCCGATTGATAAAATCCACAACCGGTATAAGGCAACCCTATCAATTCCCAATAAGCCTGTAAGTGACCATCTTCACCCGGAGTACCGTGAATGGTATTTACCGCTACATCAAAATGGATTCTTTTATTCTCAAATAAAAAACTAAAATCAGATTTGTCCATCGGAAAAGCTTGGTTGCTTATTTGTACTGTCCAACCCTCTTGCAGAATATGCACCGGATAAATTTCGTATTTTTCAGCATCTAAGTGTTGTAAAATCAACTGACCACTTCTTAGCGAAATCACCGATTCGTTGGAGTAACCACCCATCACAACTGCAACTCTTAATTTGGAATGTGTCATTGGAATACAAAAATTTGATTGGGTAAAGATAATTAATGAAAAGTGGAAAACTATAGGGTTTAAAATTTTCCGAGCGTAAAATCACAATTTTTTAGTTTTTAAAATTGAAATTGCCTTCTAATCCAAACAATAGAAAAACTATCTTTGCAGTTATCTAGTTTTAAAAAGATGAACTTTATACAATTTATTTTTACTCGTCATTTTTGGATCCAATTTGCGATGGCATTAGTTTTGAGTGGAGTATTGATTTTTTTACTTCTTAGCTGGCTTTCATTTCAAACCAACCACGGACAAGAAGTTGTAGTACCTAATGTTACTAATTTACTCATGGAAGAGGTAGAGGACAAGTTAGACAACGTTGATTTAGATTATGTTTTGTTAGATACATTAGACTACGACCCTACCAAACCAAAATTTGTTGTTTTGTTTCAAGAGCCTAAGCCAGGTAGTAAAGTAAAACCGAATAGAAAGGTGTATGTGAAAATTAATGCTGGTGATTACGCTTATGTAACCGTTCCGGATTTGGTGCAAAAATCGTTCAGACATGTAGAAAATACTTTCAAAGTACTTGGTTTGCAAGTTGGAGATACTGTATACAAACCATTTTTAGGTAAAGACATGGTTTTGGAAATGAAATACCAAGGAAAACCTTTAAAACCAGGCACCAAATTGAAAAAAACCACCAAAATTGATTTTGTTTTGGGAGATGGTAAGATTAGTTATTATGATGATAAGGAGTTGGATTCTATTCAATCGATAAAAATTGATCAATTAGAAGTTCCGTATGACAACTGATGCTACTTTTTTGGAACAAGAAGAGGATGGTTTTGAACATTATCGTTTTGAAGTTGCCAAAGGGCAATCGCTGCTAAGAATAGACAAATACTTGATGGGTTTGGTTGAAAATGCTACCCGTAATAAAATTCAACAAGCAGCAGAAGACGGATGTATTTTAGTTAACGACCAACCGGTAAAATCTAACTACAAAGTAAAACCTTTGGATGTGATTCGAGTGGTTTTTGAACATCCACCTTATGAATATTTATTAGAGCCCGAAAACATTCCGCTAGACATTGTTTTTGAAGACGAACATTTGATTGTACTAAATAAACCTGCAGGCTTAGTGGTGCATCCGGGACACGGAAATTACTCCGGAACTTTGGTAAATGGCTTGATTTACCATTTTCAAAATTTACCATTAAACTCTAGCAATCGTCCGGGTTTGGTACATCGAATAGATAAAGATACTTCCGGGCTATTGGTAGTTGCCAAAACCGATTTTACCTTACAACACTTATCCAACCAATTTGCAGAAAAAACTTCAGAACGTGCATATGTAGCTTTGGTTTGGGGAAATGTGGAGCAGGACAAAGGCACCATTACAGGCTATATTGGCAGGCACTTAAAAGACCGCATGCAAATGGCTGTTTTTGAAGATGAAAAATTTGGAAAATGGGCTGTTACCCATTACGAAGTTTTGGAGCGTTTTGGCTATGTAACTTTGGTAAAATGCACCTTAGAAACCGGTAGAACCCATCAAATTAGAGCCCATATGAAATTCATTGGACATCCGTTGTTTAATGACGAACGTTATGGTGGGAATTTAATTTTAAAAGGAACCACGTTTACCAAATACAAACAGTTTGTTGACAATTGTTTTAAAATTTTACCTCGACAAGCTTTGCATGCCAAAACTTTGGGATTTGAACATCCGGTTACAAATCAAAAATTACAGTTTGATTCTGAAATCCCTCAGGATATGCAACAATGTATTGAAAAATGGCGTGGGTATGCTAAAAGTAGTGGCTTGCAGGATTTGGAGTAATTATTTTTTCACTAAAAACTTTCCGGTGGATGCGTCAAAAGTTACGTCTTCTTCCTGAAATAAATCGTGGAATACTCCTTCGGAAATCAAGTTACAAGGTTCGTCAAAATAAACTCCTTTAGGGGTAAACAGTAAAACCTGATCGCAAAATTGCAAGCATAAATCTAAGTCGTGCGAAGAAAATAAAATAGTTTTCCCCTGTTCTTTTGCTAATTGTTGCAACAATTTAAACACACTTACTTTGTGTACCAAATCTAAATGAGAAGTAGGTTCATCTAACAAAACCAAAGGAGTATCTTGGGCCAAACACCTAGCAATCATTACTTTTTGTAACTGTCCATCGCTTAACTCGTATACTTTTTTATGGGCAAAATCTGCCATTCTTACCAAAGTTAAAGCTTCTGTTACTTTTTGCTCATCTTCCTCAGATAATTTTCCTATCCAAGAGGTGTGTGGCAATCTGCCCAAGGCAACCAACTCCAATACCGTTAATTGGGTTTTCGGAATGGCTTCGGTTAACACCGCACTCATCACTTTGGCTTTTTCCTGAACATCCCAATCTGTGATTGGTTTATCTTGCAAGCGAATAGTCCCATCTAATGGCAATAAGCTTCCTAACAAACTTTTTAAAAAAGTAGATTTTCCTGCACCATTGGCTCCCAAAATCCCCACAAATTGACCTGTGCTTATAGGCAAATCAGGAATGGAGACACTCCACACCATATTTTTCCCTTTGGTGTACCCTACTTTTAGGTTTTGGGTTTGTAGAACTAAATTTTGCATATTATATAGTCAACTTTTTTTGTCGCATCAACAACCAAACCACCATGGGAGCTCCTATGATAGATGTCACTGCATTAATTGGTAACGTTAAAGCCGAACCAGGTACTTGTGCAATCAAATCACATAACAACAACAATATCGCACCTATCAATACACATCCCCAGAATAGCACCAAATGTTGACTGGTTTGAAACAATAATCTGGCCAAATGTGGTACAGATAAACCAATAAAAGCAATAGGCCCTACAAAAGCTGTAATAGAACCCGCTAAAATTGCCGTAGATAACAACACTACTTGCTGAAAAATTTTCCAAGAAACTCCCATAGAAATGGCATAATTTTTTCCGAGCAACATCAAGTTTAGCGATTTCATTTGGCTGTAAGCCATCACCAAACCAATAAAAACAGTTATGGATAAAATTACGACTGCCTCCCACGACATTTGATGTAATGATCCCATACTCCACAAGGTAAACTTTTGTAAAGCTTCTGCAGAACTAAAATAGGCCAAAATACCCACCACTGCTCCGGTAAAACTTCCAAACATCAATCCAACTATTAATAGTGTGGTTGGATCTTCCATTTTTTTGGACACCAATAAAATCAAAAGCAAAACCAAAAAACTACCCAATGCTGCAGCTATCATCATGGTCCAGGCATTTAAAACCGCTATGGATAAACCAATGCTTCCCATTACCAACAAAGCCACACCCAAACTTGCCCCTGAACTAATACCTAAAACATAGGGGCCGGCTAATGCATTTCTGAAAAAAGTTTGCATTAACAAACCTGAAATTCCGAGTCCTGCACCTACTAAAATGGCTGTGATACTTTTGGGTAAACGATAGTCCCACAAAATTAACGCATCACTTTTTTGCACAGGATCTCCAATAAAAGCTTGCCAAAAATCACCTAAGGTAATAGTGACCGAACCAAACAACAAACTTGCCAACCAAAGCAAAACCAAGGTAACAATTAGTAGGGTGAATATGTGAGAATGTTTAAACAATTAAGGCAAGGATTCGTAAAAGTGTAAAGTTCCGGGAGCTAATAAATCAGGGTGCAAAATACGAATTAAGTCTTCCAACACCAAGTCGGGCCGCATCGAAGCCAACTCGTAAAATAAAATACCACCTGTTGGTCCTTTTTTACTACTTGAGGTAAACATTTTGTTTTGCTTTACAGCTTCAAAATCTTTAAAAGAGGGCAAGCTTTGCAATAATTGATTTTTGGTTTCATACTGTCCGGTACCAATCCAAAAAGATGCCTGTGAAGCTTGTTGCAACACCACTTCCATACTCAATTTTTCGCTTCCTGAACCTTTAAATTGGTTGAATAAATATTTGGCATTGGCATCATATAATACTTTCACAGCCCAGCTATCCTTTTGTGGCACATACCAAATTCCTTGAAAATCACTACCACTCATGACTATTGGAGTAGTTTTGGCTTGCTTTGCTTTTTGCTGCAAGGCCAAATAACTTTGTTTGATTTCATCAAATTTTTGTGTGGCATTAGGCAAATCGTCCGTTAAAACCCCAAAAAACTTGATCCACTCTGCTCTACCTAATGGGTGTTGCTCTCTCCACTCGGCATTATAACAAACCGGAATACCATTTTGTTGTAATTTTTGATAGGTGGCAGACTCTGCATCTACCCCAAATCCAACCAGTACTTCTGGTTGCAATTGCAAAAGCATCTCTATGTTTAATTGTTGGTTATTGCCAACTTCTATAATCTTTTTTGCATCAATCAAACTTCTGGTTTTTTCAGATGAAATATAATCAAGCTGCGGAAAGCCAACAATATGATGCTGCTTATTTAATAACTCCAATGCAGGAATATGGGTGGTAGAGGTAACCACCATTTTATTTACCGGAATAGTAATATGCGGATAAAACTTTAAACTATCCGGAATTATCGCTTTTTCTCGATGAAAGATATAAGTAAAGGTTTTGGCATTGTTTTCAAACACATTCTTTACCATCACTTTGTAATATTGTGGATACGTTTTGATGACCAAACCCTTAGCAAACTGAACTTCGTTGTTCATTAGGTCTGCAAAGGCAAGGTCTTTTGAGTCTTTCTCCTTACATGAAAATAAAAAAAACAAAATACCAAAAAATAGATGCTTCATATCTAAAATTTGCTACAAAAGTACACATTTAGAAAGGTTAGCAACCAATTTTTAATTTGGGTTTAGGAATAGTTTGTTTTAGATAAATTGGTTCATATATGTTTTAATATCACACATGACTTTATTATTCCATTTAAAAATGTAGCTTTGCAGCGGTTTTGAGGTGGATTTTTGGGTTTTTCCAAAAATTCTTAAAAGGGAATCCCGTGTAATTCGGGAGCTGTACCCGCAACTGTAAGCTAAAAACACTTGTAGTTATCTGCATACCACTGTTAAAGGAAACTTTGATGGGAAGGTGAACAACAAGATGCAAGCCAGGAGACCTGCCCATTACTATGAGTACAAACTTTCGGGAAAAAAGGTTTGAGTGCAGGGTATATTCTACACTTTTGTTTCCCATTTTATTAAAATTTAATTTTATTAAAATGAAAAAAAACATTTTAATGTCGGCATTTTTGCTGACAAGCATGCCTTTTTTGTATGCACAAATGAGCCAAGACACTATTGGCTTAAAAGAGGTGGTAATTTCAAACACCAAATTCCCAATGCAAAGGGAGCAATCCGGAAAAATTATCGAGAAAATTACCTCTGAACAACTGCAACAGCGTGCCGGACAATCGGTTGCACAAGTCTTAAACACGGTAGTAGGCTTAGAAATTAATGGAAGCCAGAGTGCTACCGGAAAAAATTTGAGTTATTACTTAAGAGGAGGAAGAAATCGACAAGTATTGATTTTAATTGATGGCATTCCGGTAACTGATGCTTCAGGAATTACGCATGAATTTGATTTGCGTTTGCTTCCGGTTGAACAAATTGAAGCCATTGAAGTAATGAAAGGTGCTGCTTCTACTTTATACGGTAGTGGAGCTGCCACTGGTGTCATCAACATTTTGACCAAAAAAGCAGGAAAAGAAAACAGTGGTTTGGCATATTTCCGTTTGGGCACCCAAAACAGCCAGGAACAATTTAGAGCCAAAGCCTATGAAGTTGAACAAGGTGGAAGTGTTCGTTTTTCTAAAGAAAAATTGGGGGTTCAGATCCAATTAAACCACCAAGAAGTAAGTGGAATTTCGCAAGCAAATATCCCAAATGCAGAAGCAGACAGACATAGTAGAATGAATGCAAGTACACAACTCTCTTACCAATGGAATGCCAAATGGCAGTTACAATCGTGGATTGGCTATGATCGTTTAAAAAACCAGTACGATGCAGCTTTTGACAATACCAACACCCATGATGTGGCTGAAAATGTAGGAACCATTGAAAATTGGAGGTTTCAATTAAATCCCACCTATAAACACCGAAAAGGCATTTTAAAATTACAAGCCGGGTTTAATCAAGTGCAAAGAGATTTTTCAGAATTCAGCAGTTTTGCCAATGCCATGCAAAATTACAGCTATGCTTCACGTAACTTATCCTTAGATATTTTTCATAAGTACGAACTCAACCAAAAATGGTTTGTTGTTACCGGAGTACAAAGTCAGTTTCACGACATGCAAAGTACCACTCCGTTTGACGAAATTTTACAAAGCAATGCCAAGTTTAATAACATCGATCCATATACGAGTGTGGTGTACCAAAGCAATACATGGGGTTTAAATACCGGAGTTCGTTCGCACATTCACAGCATATACGATGCACAATGGGTATTCCATGCCAACCCATCGTATCAATTTGCAACATTGCCTTTAAAATTAATGAGCTCGTACAGCTCAGCATATGTGGTGCCAAGTTTGTACCAATTGTATTCTCCATTCGGCAATACCAATTTGACTCCTGAAAAAAACAAAACTGCTGAATTTGGCATCGAAACCCAATGGTTAAAAAAATCATTAAAATGGCAAGTGAATGTTTTTGTTAGAGAAGAAGATAATAGCATTCAATTTAGTTTTGACCCGGATACTTTTGTATCTCAGTACATTAACGTAGCCGGAATTAACCAAGTAAGAGGTTTGGAAACTAGTGTTGAATGGGGACAAAACCAATGGAATTATCAAGCAAATTATACCTTTACAGAAGTCCCGGAAGCCTTAAACAGATTGATTCCTAAACACAAAATAAACCAACAACTTGGATATCAATTTACCAAAAGTTATGTTGGCATAGAACACCAATGGGTGAGTGACAGACAAGACGCATTTTTTGACGGAACTACTTTTACAGTTCAAAACATTGGGTTAGATGCCTATCATTTATTGCATATCAATTTTCAACACCGTTGGAATGATCGCATGCAATTTACAGGAAGAATCCACAATGTATTGAATGAAAAATTTGTAGAAAACATTGGTTTTACCACTTTAGGTACTAATGTGAAATTAGGCATTCAGTTTTTATTTTAACATGAGTTCGATATAAATTAGTTTGTGAGAAACACTTTGTGGTTCTCTGTGGCTTCTTTGTGACTTTTGTGCAACAACAAAATAGCTATAACACAAAATGCACTAAGTATACACAAAGTTACACAGAGAAAACTCTATATTTAACAACATAAAACCATCAATATCAAATATTTAATTATATTTCTTATGTTGAACTCACGTTATTTTAGTATATTTACTTGTTACCGACAAAAAGATAAATATGTTTAAAATAATTGCAATAATTCTTGTCCTAAACTTGTTTACCATGGATCGTATTTACACTTTTTCAGAAAATTCTAATACAAAAGATTGGAGAATTGTTAATGATGGTGTGATGGGTGGAATTTCGAGCAGTAGTTTACAAATCACAAAAGAAGGACATGGCCATTTTTCTGGAAAAGTATCTTTAGAAAATAATGGAGGTTTTGCATCCGTTCAATTGAATACCAATATGCCAATTACAAAAAACCATTCTTACATTGTTTTGCGAATAAAAGGGGATGGTAAAAAATACGAGTTTAGAATCAAAGAAAATCCTTTACAACCGGAGGCTTATGTGCAACCCTTTGCCACCTCCGGTGTTTGGGAAACCATTAGATTAAATATTGGTGATTTTTATCCCCAATACAGAGGTCGAAAATTAAATATTGGAAATTTTAAAGGAGAAACCATCCAACAAATTAGCTTTTTAATTGCCAACAAGAAAGAAGAAAAATTTGATTTATGGATGGAATGGATTGGGGTGGAGTAATATTATGTTATTTTAAATAGAAGTAGGAGCTTGTGGTGGTGGAGATACTTCATTCCAGAAATGAATAATCAATGGTAAATTAGTATCTAATGCGTCATAAGCTATGATCAAATTATTAATTAGCTCTGATAAACCTGCTGTTTTTTCATCTTTACTAGCTTCTATAATAATTAAGTAACAAAATGGAGAAGAGTTACTATTATCGTATTTTGGATAAATAAAGTTACTTTCAAAATATTCCTTTACCTCTTGTTGACTATTTGAAATTACATCATTTTCCAGACCAATGAAATTTCCATCTTTATAAAGCAAATAGTAATTACTTTTGGGGTCAAATGGAATTGGGTCACAATCTAAGTTAATGTACAAATTCGCAATACTATTTTTTTGTCGGATTTGAATTTTTGGAATACTATCACTGCAAGAAAACTCTAATATTCTATTAGTCAATTGACCAAATTTCTCAAAGTTATCTATATTTATAATGACTTCATAAGATGAATCACCTTCAATGGGTTGACCGTATTTCTTTTCCTTTATCTCTTTACAACCTAAAATGAAAAGGATTATTGAGAATTTAAACCATAATTTCATTTAACTTAAAATTACATTACCTCAACCCACCTAAATCAGGGGTTTCTACATACATTTCTGCACCAAACGGAAGTATTTTTTTGCTGTCTGACAAGGGAGCAAACAACTCTACTTTTTTACCAGCAACTGGTCTGCCATTGGTTTGAATGTATTGCAAAGCTGCATTTAAAAAAGGTTCCGAAGGTGAACCAAGCACACCTAAATTTCCTAAGTTTTCTACCAGTATATTGCTCGCACTTGGAGAAATTCCATCTGCATAATCTCCAAAGCCATCTTTATTTACAATTTTTAATACCAATGGCTGCATGGCATATTTATGAGATGGATTTACATTGTTTTTGGTAAAATTAGGAGAATCATATAGGGTTACCGAACCCACATTTTTTCCGGAAGTCACCCCACCTATTTGTACCACATTGATGTATGGCTTTAATCCATTGATCAACAATTCGCTTGCTGATGCTGAACTTGGTGTGGTTAACACAATTACTTGATTCAATTGCAAGCTACTAATAGCAGCTCCACTTCCTAAAGAAGTCGTGAATCGGTTGATTAATGCTTCGGAATTATTTTGCGAAGCATAAAAGTTCATTACTTTTTGGTTCCATTGTTGCGAAGCGAAAATTTGTCCGGTAAATTGTCCTGTAATCATGCTCGCCAATCTGGTGCAAGTGGCTACAGATCCACCTGAATTATATCGTAAATCTACTACCAAATGGGTAACTCCTTGCGACAAAAAGTTGGCAAATACTTGGTTTAACTGGGTTTCAAAATTAGTAAAAAAACCATTGTACATCAAATAGCCAATCTTTTTATCTCCTTGCGGAATTACGCTGCTTACCAAAACCGGATTTTCGTTATAAGGAGCTCTACTTAATGCGATAGATTGTCCGTTTGGAGTAATATTACCACCATCAAAATCGGCTAAGTTAATGGTAAAAGAGTTTTGCGACAATAAGCTCACATAATTTGAAGCAGTTAATGGGGTTCCGTTTACCGCATGAAATATCATTCCTCTTTGAACACCCTTAGAAGCTGCATCGGTATTTGGCATTACGTACCTAACCCATCCGAAAATATCGGTAGTACTGCCTTGCTTAAATCGCAAACCATAATCCATTCCGGTGGTTGCACTACTTCCGGATAGGATTTGTTCCAACACCGTATAGTCGTTAAAAATCACACTAAATCTATCGGTAGTTCCTTTTTCGAACAACAAATTATCGAACAATGCTTCTGGAGAAGCAAATCCTTGGATGTACTGGTTTAATTGGGTTTGGGTTTGAAAGCGGGTATCGGCCAAATCCGGAACCTGCCCTTGCCACAAATAGTACAAATTCATTCCTTTCCATATAAAATCTCTCGATTGTAAGTCTAATGGCAATAATTTATCATCTAAATCATCTTGACAACTTGTTACCACAAAAAACAAACTCAAACCAAAAAGAAATAATGCTCGCATAATAATAGGTTTAAACACTCAAAAATAACAAAAAAGGAATGGGCATGCCATTGCTTTAACATTTTTTACCTTTTGTAAAACAAAAAAAGGAATGCCAACCGACATTCCAAATCATTATAACGAATAATCATTTTTATTCTATCCCAAAATAAACTTGCACTTGGGCTTTGATTTCAATTTCTCCGGGAGCTAAGGTTTCCTGCACTGCATCCATTTCCATTTCCATGGCCATTGCTACATTTTTATACATTGGTGGTGGATAAAAAGAAGAAAAATGGTCAATAATTTGCAAAGGTTTGCCCACTTTTAAACCCAAAACTTCTACATAATCTTTTGCTTTTTGTAGTGCATCACGCATGGCTGCTTTTCTAGCTTCTGATTTTAAAGCCTCTATTTGAGATGATAAAAACTCCACTTGCTGCAAGTTATTCATCCCAGCCTGCATCAAATCGTTAGTGATTAAATCGTAATCAGACCATTTTTTTACCAAAATTTCAATACTTTGGTATGCCCGATACATTTCCTTTTTGGTTTTGCCATCTTGGTATCTGCTAAAGTATACTTGAGTAGTTTTATAATCAGAAGCTGCAATTTGGAATTTTTTGATAACACCCATGGCTTTTTTGATGGTTTCATCATTTAGTTTTTTTACTTCTGTTGCCGATTTACCTGTGTTTTCAATGGCTACCGTAAACTTTACCTGATCGGGAGCAACTTTAATTTTACCCTCTCCTTGAACGGAAATGTTAGGCGACTTTACTTCCTGAGCCAAACCTAGACTAGTTAACAAACCTAAGCTTAACAATACTATTAACTTTTTCATTTTTTGTGAATTTAGAATAACCTATCTAGACAAATGTTGTGCCATTTTATTTTTTCTCTTTCCAAAGTAAAAAGAATAACACCAAAATCGGAATTAACAACAATCCAAACATTAAGGTGTTTTGGAATATAATCGATGGATATTGTGCCAACAACACAAGAAATCCAGAAATCGCTCCACCTAAATGAGCGGTATGTCCCACATTTCCAATACTATTTTTCATTCCATAAATGGAATAAACCAAATATCCCACTCCGAAAATATAAGCAGGAATTGGAATTGGTATAAAAAAGAGATACAAATCAAGTTCCGGATATAACATTATAGTGGCATATATAATCCCGGAAACAGCTCCGGAGGCTCCAACTGCACGATAATAAGGTTCGTTTTGATGGTACCATAAACTGAGTAAGCTTCCTCCTAACAAACTTCCGAAATAAATTAACAAAAAGCTAAAAACCGGTAAAGTTTGGTACAACATCGGTGCAAAAAAGTAAAAGGTAATCATGTTAAAAGCCAAATGTGCTATATCTACATGTAAAAATGCACTGCTTAACATTCGCCATTTTTCACCTGCTCTAATACTTGCGATATGAAATTCGTATTTTCTGAAAAAGCTCTCATTCTGAAATCCCTGAAAACTTGCCAATACATTTGCTGCGATTAATACATAAAAAATAGTTTCTCCCATTGGTTATTTTTTTTGGGAAAAATAAGGAATATCTGTTGGATGCACCTACAAACCTCTCATTTTTTACTCCGAAAAATGGATGCTATATTTGCAAAAAAATATCACATGCAAAAGTTTGCATTTTGGATGGCTTATCCGTTTTTGTTTTTGGTTTCGTTGTTACCTTTTAGAGTAACTTATATTTTGTCCGACATTTTTGCTGTTTTTTTGTATTATATTGTTGGCTATCGCAAAAAATTAGTCATCAAACATTTAAAAATGGTTTTTCCGGATTACACAGAACAACAAATTCAAAAAATTGCTTTTCAATCGTACCAGCATTTTTGCGATATGTTTTTAGAATTAAATAAAGGATTGACGAGCAGTGAGAAAGAGTTTCAAAAAAGATTTGTGGTTACCAATCCGGAGTTTATACAAGAGCTTGCAAAAAAACATTCCAAAATCATTTTAATGTATGCCCATTATGCAACTTATGAATGGACTAGTTTATTGCATTTATATACTAAAATTGACAGTTATATTGTTTACAAAAAAATCAATCAGCCTTACTTTGATTTATTTGTAAATAAAATTAGAACCAAATTTGGAGCAAAATTGGTGGTTACCAACGACACCTTTAAAGTGATGAAAAAATTGGAAAAAGACCCAACTCCAGCTACTTTTGGATTTATTGCTGACCAATCTCCTGTTTGGCATTTATCTAAATTTTGGACAACTTTTTTTGGTGTAGAAGTACCAGTACACGTAGGAGCAGAAGAAATTGCCAAAAAAATGAACTTGCCAATTGTATACATGAAAGTAGAGAAAATCAAAAGAGGATACTACCAAGCTTCTTTTGAAATGATGACTGAAACTCCAAAAGATTTTCAAAATTATGCACTTTCAGAAGCTTACATAAGAAAAGTAGAGCAGCAGATTTTAGAAGCACCTGCTTATTATTTGTGGACACACAACCGATGGAAACATGCGGGTACAAAACCTAAGCATTTGCAATAAAAAACTCTGTGATGTTTGCGAAATAAATCCGTTTGACCACAGAGTAAATTTAAGATGTTGATTTTCTAGACTATGGAACTATGTATTCGTAAGAAGCTTGAACTCCTAACGGGAAACCAATCATCCAATAAATTAACAAGAAGATTGTCCACAACAATAAAAATGCAATGGAATAAGGAATCATCATGGAAACCAATGTTCCAATTCCGGTAGACTTCACATACTTTTGACAATATACCACTACCAAAGGAAAATAAGGCATTAAAGGCGTAACTATGTTAGAAACCGAATCGCCTACTCTGTAAGCAGCTTGAGTTAAATCAGGAGAAATTCCCAGTTGCATTAACATTGGAACAAAAATTGGAGCAATCAAAGCCCATTTGGCAGATGCGGAACCAATAAATAAATTTACAAAAGCGGTTAACAATACAATTCCAACTATAGTAACCCCAGATGCCAATTGTAACGATTGTAAAAAAGTGGCACCTTTTAAAGCCAATAAAGCTCCTAAGTTTGATTTGGCAAATGCATCTATAAACAAAGCACAGAAAAAAGCCATCACTATATAATAACTCATGCCACTCATCGACTTGGTCATGCCAGCAATTACTTGCTTCGACTCTTTATAAGCTCCTGATAAAAATCCGTAAATCACACCCGGAATTAAAAAAACCACAAAAATAATTGGCACTATCGATCGCATTAACGGAGCGGTCAAATCGGTAAGTTTTCCGCTTTCAGCTCGTAATGCAGAATCTTCTCCTTTAGCCCAAAAAAACAAACCGATTAACAATAAAAACATGGATGTTGAGGCAACCCAAAACGCTATTCTTTCTTTAGAAGTCAACGCATCCATCGTTGGCTCTTCATTATCTTCAATTACCACCTCAACTTTTTTCAATCGAGGCTCAACAATTCTGTCGGTTAAAAACCATCCTACCAAAACAATTAATAAAGTAGAAGCAGAAGTAAAAAACCAGTTATTTAGTGGATTAAGTTGAATATTCGGGTCGATAATTTGTGCAGCAGATTGGGTAAATCCTTGCAGTAATGGATCTATCCCAGAAGGAATAAAGTTTGCACTAAATCCACCGGAAACTCCTGCAAAAGCAGCTGCAATACCAGCCAACGGATGTCTGCCAGCAGCATAAAAAATCACTCCTCCTAATGGAATAACCAATACATAACCGGCATCGGTTGCGGTATGCGAAACAATTGCAACCAAAATTAACATGGGAGTTAATAAGAATTTTGGTGTAACTCCTAACATGGTTTTTAAGCCCGCATTAATATAGCCTGAGTGTTCCGCAACTCCTACTCCTAACATGGCAACCAACACAATTCCGAGTGGAGCAAAACTGGTAAATGTAGTAACCATATTTGACAAAAAAGCTGCCAATGAAGTTCCACTTAATAAATTGACAATTTCAATAGCTGAACCTGTCCTTGGGTCGATTTCAGAAAAACTGACTCCCGAAAAAATAGCAGACAACACCCAAATCAAAACCATCAAACTTAAAAATAGGATGGCCGGATCAGGAAGTTTGTTTCCTTTTTTCTCAATAAAGTCCAAAGCTTTGTTTACAAAACCTTTTGGTGCAGATGTTTCACTCATGGTATTTTAGTTTGGTTAGTTGGTCATAAAAATACAGTATTTACACCAATTACAAATACTACTTTTGCAATGATTACTTTTGTAACTTATTCAAAACCCAACCCAATTCAGGGTCTTTTCGTTGTAATTTATCTTCTAAACTTGGTAAAAGTTCTATGTCCGGAAGCACACCTCTTCCCTCAACTCCTTTTACTTTAACCGGACGAATATCCATAATTCCTAATCGCAATGGCAATTTTGAATTTGGCAAACGATACACTGGCATAAAACCAGCAACCGTTCCGTGAGCGGTACCACCGGTTTCTTCTCCTATTAAAATTCCTCTCCTCTCAGTTTGCACCATGGAAGAAAACAAACACGAGGCAGAAAAACTACCACCGTTAATCAATACAAAAACTTCTCCTTTAAAATTGTTTGGTTTCGGAGTTTTAATTTTAGAACTTTCCAAGGCATATTGGTAAGTACCTTGTGTCGTTTTTTTTGTCTTTATCGTTTGGAAAACCGCAAAAAACGGATACATAGGAACCGCTATGGGATAAGCATACCATGGTGCGGTATTCCAATACGGTGATAACATGGATGTTTTTGAAACCACTGTAGGTGTATCAATCATTTGGAAAGGCTTATCGCTCAAATAGCTGTATAATTCCGTAATTTCATTTAACAATCCTCCTGGATTATCACGCAAATCAATTACCAAATATTTGCCTTGCTTTTGCGTAATTTCATCAAAAATTTGTTGGTAGGCTTTGCGATATCTTCCTTTAGAAAATCCCCTAATTTTTAGATATGCCACGGCAGAATCTTTTCCTATCCATTGCAATTCTCTTTGAAATTTTGAAGAGGCAACATCGTAACCAAAAATTCTTTTTTTCTTTCGGATGTTTTCTTTTTTAGAAAAGGTAATTTGCTTGGTAGAAATAACTTTTGTGGTGTCTTTTGTGGTTTTAGAAGAAGTCTTTTCTTTATTCTCCACCGATTTCTTGCGATGAACCATTTTAGTATACTCACTATCTTTCCAAGAAAAAGTGCATTGCAAACTATCTAAAAATCCGAATTCTAAAGCATAAATGTTGGAAAAACTTCTTTGAAATCGATACGGAAAATACGTTTGGTTAAAACCATCAGAAGTATAGGTTTTTCGATGTTTTTGGTATAAAGAGTCCAAACTAATTCCGTTGATTTTTAAAAAACGTGAACCTACCTTGATGGTAGAATCGCCTGAAAGATTTCTGCTTAAATAAAATTTTTCATCATGCAAAATGATAGGGACTTGTGACATTGGCCCCATGCCTAATTTCTTTCTTCTTTTGGCTTCTTGCTTGGTGACTTTTTCCGGTAAAAAACCTAATCGCATGTGTCCTTGCCTTACTTGAGCTACTAACGGACTTAACTGAAAAAATAAATCGTTTGGTTTTTTAAAGTTTTTAGTTGCTTCAACCAAACTATCCATCGAATGGTCAAAAGCTCCTTTTGGCAAATACCAATCGATGCTTGGATGTAATTTATTGATTTTTTTTTGGGCAAAACGAATGTCTTTTTTTTGCTGCTCTGGAGTTAATTCTTTTTGTAAATGTGCTTGATAGGAAGCAACACTGTTACATCCCACCAAACCAAAAAAAAGCAAAAAAATTCCAATCGATAAACCTCTCATATCCCGGAAAACTCCTTTAATTCCGAAACAAATCGAACTGCCAAAGAATCTGCATCTTCTTGCGAAGTTGCTTCGGTGTAAATACGAATAATAGGCTCGGTGTTGGACTTTCGTAAATGCACCCAACTATTTGCAAAATCAATTTTTACACCATCAATGGTAGTAATTTCCTCTGAAGCATATTTTTGCTGTACTTGATTCAGCACTTCATCTACATTGATTTGTGGTGTAAGTTCAATTTTATTTTTGCTCATAAAAAAGCTAGGTAATGATGCCCTAATCTCGGAAACGTTTTGGTTTTTCTCTGCCAAATAACTTAAAAACAAAGCAACACCCACCAAAGCATCTCTACCGTAATGTAACTCCGGATAAATAATTCCACCATTTCCTTCTCCTCCAATGATGGTATTGGTTGCTTTCATTAATTCTACCACATTCACCTCCCCTACTGCACTTGCTTGGTAAGTCCCTCCATGCTTTTGGGTAACTTCACGCAATGCTCTGGAAGACGATAAATTGGAAACGGTATTTCCGGGAGTTTTACCCAACACATAATCTGCAACAGCTACCAAGGTATATTCTTCTCCAAACATCTCTCCTTTTTCATCTATAAAAGCCAATCTATCAACATCAGGATCTACCACAATGCCAAAATCAGCCTTTTCCTCTATTACTTTTTGGCAAATATCTGTCAAGTGCTCTTTTAAAGGTTCCGGGTTGTGCGGAAAATGTCCATTGGGTTCGCAATACAACTCCACCACTTCTACTCCCAATTCTTTCAATAATTTAGGGATGATAATTCCTCCCGAAGAATTCACACCATCCACTACCACTTTAAATGACTTGCTTTGCACCAAATCTTTCTGCACCAGTGGCAAAGCCAAAACTTCTTCAATATGGATGTCCATGTAGGCATCATTGTCCGTTATAGTTCCCAAATCGTCAACTTCTGCAAAGTGAAATTCTTCTTTCTCAGCCAAACTTAAAATAATGGCACCGTCTGCCGCAGATATAAACTCCCCTTTTTCGTTCAACAATTTTAAGGCATTCCATTGTTTTGGATTGTGTGAAGCAGTTAAAATGATTCCACCTTGTGCCTTTTCTAAAGGCACCGCTACCTCCACCGTTGGTGTGGTAGACAATCCTAAATTAATGATATCAATTCCTAATCCAACCAGGGTTTGCATCACCAAATCGTGTATCATTGGTCCTGAAATTCTGGCATCTCTTCCGATTACCACAGTACATTTTTGGTTGGCAAAGTGACTTTTTAGCCAAGTGCCATAGGCTGCAGCAAATTTTACTGCATCTAATGGTGTTAAATTATCATTAGGAGCACCACCAATAGTGCCTCGAATTCCGGATATTGATTTGATCAATGTCATAAGTTGAATATTGTGAATTGTAAATTATTTCAAAAACCCAAAAATAACCAAATCATGTTCGATATAAAAAAAATACTATCTTAGTTGCAATGAATTTTTTAGCACATATTTATTTATCCGGAAATGATACCTTTCGTATCATAGGTAACTTTATGGCAGATGTGGTAAGAGGAAACCAATATTTGCAATATCCGGATAAAATTCAAAAAGGAATTTTACTGCATCGATTTATCGATTTTTATACCGATCAACACCCTGTTTTTAGACAAACCAAACATCGTTTGCATGAGAACTACGGACATTATTCGGGTGTCATCACCGACATGTATTACGATTATTTTTTGGCCAAAAATTGGGGTAAATTCCACCAGAATAGCCTGGAAGCATTTGCTAATAACTTTTACCAATTATTACAAGAACATCGAGATTTGTTGCCAGACAAAATTCAACGCATGAGCAAACACATGATTGCAGATAATTGGTTGGTAAGTTACCAAAGTATCCAAGGAATGCAACGAATTTTATATCAAATGGATTACCGAACAGGTTTTAAATCGAAAATGCAATTTGCAACCAAAGAATTGCAAATATGGGAAACCGAAATGGAACAAGAATTTTTTCAATTTTTTCAGGATTTACAACAACAATGCACACTAAAAATCAAAGAACTCGAAAGTACTTTTTAGTACTTTTTTTATTTCCTTTCCTCTACGGACAAAAAGTAGTTGAATCACCCCATGCCATGGTGGTTTCTGCTAGAAAAGAGGCCTCTGAAATTGGAATTCAAATTTTAAAGCAAGGAGGCAATGCTTTTGATGCCATGGTTGCCACCGAATTGGCATTGGCAGTTGCCTATCCGTATGCAGGAAATATTGGAGGTGGTGGCTTTATGGTGTATCGGAAAAACAATGGAGAAATTGGCACTTTAGATTACCGAGAAAAAGCACCAATGGCAGCACATAAAGAAATGTTTTTAGATGAAAGTAAAAACGTAATTTCCGGATTAAGTACCCATAGTCCGTTGGCAGTTGGCGTACCCGGAACCATAGCTGGAGTTTGGGAAGTGCATCAAAAATTTGGAAAGTTATCTTGGGAACAAATAGTAGAACCCGTCATACAATTGGCATTACGAGGGGTAGTGGTGACCCAAAAACAAGCAGATCGATTAACAAAATATCGACCTATTTTAATCGAAACTAATGGGAATGAATCTCTACTATCTAAAGTGTATGCTCCGGGAGATACCATTCGATATTTGGCATTAGCCAATACCTTGAAAAAAATTCAGAAATCAGGAAAAAAAGCATTTTACGAAGGAGAAATTGGTCAACAATTGGTGGCCTTTTTACAGCAAAAAGGCGGAATCATCACTTTAGAGGATTTGAAAAATTACCAAGTAGTTTGGAGAAAACCAATAGCCTTTCGATTTCAAGATTTGCAAATTTATTCCATGCCTCCACCTAGCAGTGGCGGCATAACTTTGGGTCAAATTTTTGGAATGTTAGAAAGTAAATCAATTCAAAAACATACAAAACATGACGATTCTTACATTCATTTAATAGCTGAAGCCTGTAAAAGGGCTTATACTGATAGAAACTTTTATTTAGGAGATCCTGATTTTGTAAAAATTCCAACCCAAAAACTTTTAGACCCATCTTATTTAAAAGAAAGAATGTCGACTTTTCAGTCAAAGAAAGCAACTCCGATATCAAAAATAAATCATGGAAATATTTTGGTTCACGAATCAACCGAAACTACCCATTATTCTATTGTAGATGCTGAAGGAAATGCCATAGCAGCAACTACCACCATAAACGATGCATACGGAAGTAAAATTTATGTAGAAGAGTTAGGCTTTTTTTTAAACAACGAAATGGATGATTTTTCTGCAAAACCTGGTGTCCCGAACATGTTTGGATTGGTAGGAGCTGAGGCCAATGCTATAGCTCCAGGAAAAAGGATGTTAAGTTCTATGACACCTACTATTATTGAAAAAGAAGGTAAATTATGGATGGTAGTGGGTACACCAGGTGGGTCAACCATCATCACTTCGGTAATGCAAACTATTTTAAATGTCCATCAATTTAAAATGAACATGCAAAAGGCAGTAAATTTTCCGAGGTTTCATCATCAAGGTGTACCAAATGAATTGGTTTTGGAACCTAATGGATTCTCCGAAAAAACAAAAAAACAACTCATTAAAAAAGGTTACGTGATTACTGAAAAAAACACACCTATTTTGGGTAAAGTAGATGCTATTTTGGTATTACCAAACGGAACCTTACAAGCCGGAGCAGATTATAGAGGAGACGATACCGCAGTAGGATACTAAAAAAACTCCTGCCCAATTCTTAAAACGTGTAAGATGAGGCAGGAGCCAACACAAAAAATGAAAAACACTATCTTAACCAAGTTTAACCTTGGATGATGGCATAATAAATAGGCATTCCGATGGTAATATTAAACGGAAAGGTTACTGCCAATGCCATTGGAATATAAATTCCGGGATTGGCCTTTGGTACAGTAATTTTCATAGCTGCAGGTACAGCAATATAAGATGCACTTGCTGCCAAGATGGCAAACATAAATCGGTCACCCGGGTTGCTACAAAAAAACTGGGTAATCCAAGCTACCAAAACTCCATTAATTAATGGTATGAGGATGGCAAATGCGGTAGTAAACCAACCTGACTTTAAAAAATCTTCAATCTTTTTGCCACATACAATTCCCATATCTAATAAAAAGATGGCTAAAAATCCTTTGAAAATATCTGTCGTAAAAGGTTTGATACCCATGGCTTGTTGGTCGCTTGCCAAGTAGCCAATTATCAAACTACCTATAATTAAAAATACACTACCGTTGGTAAATGAGTGTTTGATAATTTTCCCCATTTTGGCTTGGTCATTTATGGCACCATTCCCAAAAATTTTGATCAATATCACCCCAACAATAATGGCAGGTGCTTCCATTAATGCCATGATAGCCACCATGTGTCCGCTAAACTCTACTTGCTGAATTTCTAAAAATGTTACCGCAGTAACAAAAGTTACAGCACTTACCGAGCCATAAGCTGCCGCAATTGCTCCTGCATTTTCTACACTCAACTTGGTTTTTAACAAAAAGAAGGTATATACAGGTATTACCACAGCAATAAGGATTCCGAATAACATTGTCCATAAAATACTCGCATCTAAATGGCTATGAGCCAACTCTTGTCCACCTTTAAAGCCAATGGCAAACAAAAGATACAACGAAATAAATTTGGAGGAATTAGATGGTATTTCTAAATCACTTTTTAACCTTACTGCCAAAATTCCGAGAATAAAAAACAGTAAAGCCGGGTTGGTTAAATTATCTTGAAGAAGTTCTAAATTCATAATATACTTAATTCTTGTTGAAACTTTGCTCGATCTAAACGATCGTTTAAAGCTCTGCCTAGTTGTGTGTTAGGAAATTTTTCTATGAAAATAACATCAAAATTCATTTGATCTACTGCGAACAAAGTGGCATAAAAATTTTCTGCCATTTGCTGTAAACTACCCTCTGTACTTAATACAAAGTCGTTTACATGCTCTTTTTTTCCGCTTGGTAAAATTCGGGCAACTTTTTTATTGGTCAATTCTATCGGAATTTGATCCAATTGCTCTAAAACCACCAATGGAGTATTTGGAGCATAATGCTTTTTTGCCAAACCTGGAGCAATCATTTGGGTTTGCCCATTGTTTTTTAAAGAAACTGGTTCTCCTAAAACTTCTTCTAATTGTTCCAAACTAATGGCACCCAAACGCAAACAAATCACTTGGTTGTTTTCCAAAGCCACTATGGTTGACTCTAATCCGCTTTTACAAGCACCACCTTCTAAAATTGGTAGCTTTCCTTGGTAAAATTGATCTACCATTTGTGCTGTAGTAGGACTAATTTTGGTATACGGATTGGCACTTGGTGCAGCTACAGGAAAATCTAAATTTTGCAAAAGCTCTAAAGTTTTGGCATGTGCAGGCATTCTAACACCTACAGTTGTTTGATTGGCAGAAACAATTGCATTGATTTTATCCGTTTTCGGCAAAATAATGGTCAAAGGACCAGGCCAAAAAGCCTCCATTAATTGGTATGCTTTGGTTGGAATTTCAGAGCAAATTACTTCTAACCATTTGGTTTGTCCAATATGAACAATCAATGGGTTTTGAGCCGGACGTTGCTTGATTTGGTATATTTTTTTTAAAGCTTCTGTATCAAAAATATTGGCAGCCAAGCCATACACTGTTTCCGTTGGTATGGCAACCACCTCTCCTTTTTCTAAAATTGCTTTTGCTTTATGTATGTCGTTAAAAATCATTGGTTCAAGGATTGCATTGGTAACAAAATTCGGCACTTTCAGTGGTTTTGTCTTTTCTGGTTTCGTGTTCTTTAAAACCACAACTAGTACACTCTTTTACATAAGTTGCAATTGAATTTGTTGGAGCTCCACACCACTCGCATGGTAGCCCAAAAATGGTAGAGGTAACTCCAAAGCCTGGTGTATTACAATTGGGGCACTTTGATTTTATTTTCTCCACCAATTTTTCTGCTAGTTGCCGGATAACCGACATTCGAGTTGGGTTTCGATGAGCTCTCATGTCGGTCTCCACACAAACTAAGAAAACACTTTTCTTTAACTCCTCAAAAGCAATTTGTAATTGCTTCCAAGTCGTAATGTCTTTATAAAAAACAGATTTATCTGAATTACTTATAATAATACCATGCACAGGAAAACCTACTTTATTGGCAAACTTTTCTAAGTCAATCCAATCAGAAATTTCTTGATGTGCATAGTTCGTATTGGTTGTAAAAACACGCTCATAAATCTCTAAACCATGCTTTACATCTACAAAAACCATCCACTCTTCATGAGCAGCAGCATAAAAAACCTCAGGATGTGGACCAAAAGAAGCCTCTGTAGCAACCCCCATTTCGCAGTTGGAAAATTGCATTGCTGCCAAGCATTTGTCTTTCACTGTTTCTTTAGCAGTTTGCAAGCGAGTAACTTCATCGGTAAATGTTCCTAAAAAATCGGTTTGAAATCCTACAGGCACAAATGGAAGCACTTGTAATTCTTCCTGAAAAATAGGAGAAATTGCTTGTTCTTTTCGGTGCATGGTGCCCACCACCATTGGTCGGTTTCGAAACATGTTTATATCAATTCGATAGAAACTTGTGAATGAACTTTAACTCTTTTGTTTTCGTGCATGGCAGCCTTCATCCATTGAGAAATTTCTTCTGAAGCAATTTTTAAAGCTTCCAATCTTTCAAGGGAGTGAGCTGATGGTACTCCAAATCTTTCTTCAGAGCTAAAAACTTCTACCTGATGGTATTGAATTTTGTGGTTAACCAATGATAACAAAATTTTTGCCGCATCTTCCGGACTAAATTCTGTGTCTACCAAAGTAATTGTGGTAGGTTTAATTGTTTTGTTTTCCATAGTTTTTTTGTGTTTTTGTGTCGTGTTTTGCGAGTACAATCAAAGTACCCATAATACCAATTCCAAGCATTCCATCAGCAAGAATACTAGACTCTACAATACTCCAACTCCAAACTAGAGTTAAACCTATTACAATAAGTAACGTTGCGATAATAGAATGCTTGTTCATGATTAAGGATGTTTTAGTTTTTATTGTCCTTGCCCTAAAGAGTATGCTGCAACTCCTTCAAATGCATATAAGTTTTCTGTTTTGATAATTTCTACACCCTGTTGTAAAGCATGGTTCATCAAGGTTAAAATGTCTGCACTCGATATGGTTGCTCCACTAGTTGGTTTGAATCGACATCTCCAATGATCGGTGCAGAAAGTTTCTTCAAAACCTTCAGGCCATACTTTGATTCCTCGATTGGTAATCATGGTAAGTTGTACATGCTCTAAGTTGATTTTTTGCACCATTTGTGCCAATTCATTGGCATTGGTTCCTGGCCAATGAACAAATAAATCCACTCCTTCTAAAGATTTTGCCTTTGGAGTTTTTCTTTGGTATTTTGGCAAATTCATTTTTGCATTTTCTGCAAAAGCAACTGGCTTAAATTGGGTAGGCTTTTGCCCAAGTCTGTCAATCACCGCTTGAGCAAACTCTTTGGTTCCTACTTTTACTTTGCTGGTTCCTTCTTTAAAAATATCGTAGGTGTGTACTCCATCTTCCATGGTTTTTAACCATGCATTTTGAATTTTTTCTGCAATTTTATTTTGACCTAAATGTTGTAACATCAAAATAGCTCCTTGCAATAACCCTGATGGGTTCGCTAAATTTTGTCCTGCTCTTCTTGGTGCGGAACCGTGGATCGCTTCAAACATAGCACAAGTTTCTCCAATATTAGCGGAACCTGCCAATCCTACCGAACCGGTAATTTGTGCTGCTACATCTGACAATACATCTCCGTATAAGTTAGGCATTACAATTACATCAAAAGCTTCCGGTGTATCTGCCATTTTTGCGGCACCTATATCAATAATCCAATGTTCGTTTTCAATTTCCGGATATTCCGCAGCAATTTCGTCAAACACTTTATGAAACAATCCATCCGATTGTTTCATGATATTGTCTTTGGTAAAACAAGTAACTTTTTTTCTACCATTTACTTTGGCATATTCAAAAGCATAACGTACAATTTTTTCGCAACCCGGACGGCTGATTAATTTCAAACACTGAACCACCTCATCCGTTTGTTGGTGTTCAATACCAGCATACAAATCTTCTTCATTTTCACGGATAATAACCAAGTCCATTTCAGGATGTTTGGTTTGTACAAATGGATGTAAACTTTTGCAAGGCCTTACATTAGAGTACAATCCTAAAAATTTTCTGGTGGTTACATTCAAACTCTTATAACCTCCACCTTGAGGAGTAGTAATAGGTGCTTTTAAAAACACTTTGTTTCTTCTAATCACATCCCAAGATTCTGGAGCAATTCCTGCGGTATTTCCGGATAAATACACTTTTTCCCCAACTTCAATTTCATCATAAATTAAATCTGCCCCTGCTGCTTGTAAAATTTGCAAGGTTGCATCCATAATTTCCGGACCAATACCGTCTCCTTTTGCAATGGTAATTCTAGTAGCCATAGTTTGTGTTTAAAATTTTTTGCAAATTTCGAAAACGTTTTTCATATATTTTTATTTAACTTTGTTATGTATTTCATTAAAATATTTTATGAATTTCACTTTACATCAATTAGAGATATTCCAAAAAGTAGCAGAAACATTGAGTATTACCAAAACTGCAGAACAATTACACTTGACCCAACCTGCAGTTTCTATTCAGTTAAAAAACTTTCAAAATCAATTTTCCTATCCATTAATTGAAATAATAGGTAAACAAGTTTATTTAACTGACTTTGGAAAAGAAATTGCCTTGCAAACCCAGAAGGTGTTGGAAGAGATGAAAATCATGCAATACAAAACTTCTGCATTTCAAGGCATTTTATCCGGTAAGCTTAAAATTTCGGTGGTTTCTACTGGCAAGTATGTAATTCCGTATTTTTTAACCGACTTTTTACATCAAAATACCGGAGTTGAGCTAGAGTTAGATGTTACCAACCGAGACCAGGTTTTGCAAGACTTAAAAGAAAATAAAGTAGATTTTTCTCTCATCTCAATTCTTCCAGATAACTTAAGTTTAGAATATGAAATATTGATGAAAAACCGATTACACTTAGTAAGCAATCAAGCGGTTAAATTAAATAAAAAGCATGATTTAAATGCCTATTTAACCGAAGTCCCTTTGATTTTTAGAGAACTTGGTTCCGGTACCAGAAGTATGGTGGAAAAATACCTAAACGCCCAAAATATTACAGTAACTAGAAAAATGATTTTAACCAGTAACGAAGCTGTAAAGCAAGCATTAATGGCTGGTTTTGGCTGTTCCATTATGCCTGAAATTGGTATTAAAAACGAATTGAAAAATGGGTTATTGCATTTGATTCCATGTACAGGTTTGCCATTAGAAAGTAATTGGTACTTGGTTTGGAATAAAGGAAAAAAACACAACCAAGTGGCTACACATTATTTGCATTATATCCAACAAGAGAAATCAAAAGTGATGGAGAAATATTTTCAAAATATTTGATTTTAAAAGCATCAATAAATCAACTAACCAATCTTTATTTTTTGAATCATTAACTATAGAATAAACAAAAAAACTTAAAATTTGAACTTTTTTGGATTTTGATGGTTATTCCAAAATCTCAACAAAATAATTTCTTGGTTGGTTAATCTGTAAAAAAGAGTAATTTGTTTTACAACAATAATTTGATAAATGTCTTTTTTTTCAGTTGGTTTAAATACGACTGTACCTTTTTCCAGTTGATTCAGAACTGAGTCAACTTTTGATTTAAAATTTTCAACAACTGCTTCAGACCAATTAGTTTCCAAATAGTCAACATTGTCGGAAACATCTTCAATAGCTTGGTCAGACCAAATGATAATCATTTTTAAAAATACTTTGGGTGTCTTTTCTTCAATATTTCCATTGCCTCCTCATGTGAATGAACCCTTCCGTTTGCAACATCATCTAATGCTTCATCAATAGCTTTTTTCTGCTCTAAAGTTAGTTTAACCGGTTCTTCTGCATGTAGTACAGTTTCCTCGATTAGATAACCTTTCTTTAGTTCATAAGAAATTTCAAAAGCTTTAAACATTTCTGTCAATGCTTTGGTTTTGGTAGGGTCAACTTTAATGATAAATGTATCCATGCTCATGGTGTTTACTACAAAATTAAAAAATATTTGATTGCGAGAATAAATTTGTTTGGTGATTACTATTTAACTCTCTTTTTTCTGACTTATAATTTTAATTTTCAAAAAAGAAACAAACTGAAAACTCAAAAGTGAGATATAGGTATCTTGAAAATTTTCAAGAAATCCAGTTATTGTTTCTAGCCTTTTGCACTGCTTCGAGTTTGTTATGCACTTGGAGTTTTGTATAAATATTTTCGATGTGCTTGCGAACAGTTGATGGGGATAAAAATAAATTATCTGCAATTTGATGGTAATTCAGGCCTTTGCTTAACTGTTCCAAAACTTCCACTTCGCGACTGGTTAATTGAACAGTTTCAGAAGCATCATTTTCAGAAGATGGCAATATCGGATTTCGCAATAATCGCAAAGTTTTTAATGCAATAGAAGGATGCATGGCTGCACCACCAGTTAAAGTTTCGTTGATTCCCTGAAATAAAGATTTTGGATCTACTTCTTTTAACAAATAACCATCTGCACCAGCTTTAATCGCATTAAAAATATTTTCATCGTTATCAAACACTGTTAACATGATAATCTTTATTTGAGGGTACTTTTGCTTTACTTCAAAAGTAGCTTCAATGCCATTCATTTTTGGCATTTCTATATCCATAAGAATGACATCGATATTTTTGTCCTCACTGAGTTTATCTAGTAAATCTAATCCATGATTAGCTGTAAACTTAATTTGAATTTGTTCAAAAAAAGAAAGCTTTTCCACTACGGTTTTAATTAAAAAACTATTGTCATCTACTATGGCAACCCTAATTTTCATGGAAAGATATTTTGATAAGGATATGTCTCAAATTTAAGTAAAAAATCCAAAAAAAATGTACGGCAAATGACCTATTTAAAAGGAACTTGAAATTCTATTAATGTACCTTGATGTATGGCAGACGTTAAATTAAAAGAAGCACCAATAGTTTCTGCACGATGTTGCATATTTCTTAGTCCATTGCCATCAGAAACTTGGTTAGGATTAAAACCAATTCCATCATCTTTAATGCTAAAACAAATTTTAGAATCCTTTTTCCAAATTTTGATTTCTAGCTTAGTTGGTTTGGCGTATTTTATTGCATTATGCAAAGCTTCTTGTAAAATTCTAAAAATATGCATACCGGTTAAAGCAGTAAAAGCAATTTTCAAATCCACATTATCTTCTATTTGAAAATCAATCGAAATGGTATGATTACTGCTTTTTGCTTTATCTAAAAAATTATATAAGCGAGACTGTATATCCTCAATTGTAATTTTAGATAAATTCATTGCCCAAATGGTATCTCGTAATTCTGTGATGGTGTATTGGGCAAAACCAGCAATCTCCTCAATTTTGTTATTAAGTTTGGGTTGCTCCTCTGAAAACAAATATTTGATATTTCGTAAAGAAGAAATAATAAAAGTAAGTTGAGCTCCGATGTTATCATGCAAATCGCGAGATATATTGGCTCGTTGTACTTGTAATTGCTTCTGGGTTTCCATTTGATACATGGCCTCTTGCAATTTATTTTCATTAATCAATTGTTGTTGCTTCCATATTTGTTGTTTGTAAATAAAAAAGGCAATAAATAAAAAGGCTACGAGCAAAATAGCCAACAATAAAAGTTGGTTGTTACGTTGCTTGATTTTAAATTCTTTAGCTGCCACGGCTGCTTTGGTTTCTAACAATTGCTTTTGTTTTTTGGTAGTCTCGTATTGGGTTTCTAATTCAAAAATGGCTTTTACTTTTTCTTTTTCTAATAATGTATCTTTCATGCTAACATATTGATCTAAAAAAGAGTAAGCCTTTTGGGCTTGGTTTAAACCAAACCATGTTTTTGCACGATTTTGAAGATATTGCAATTGATTTCTGGAGGAAGAATTTTTTCCAATGAGGGGTTCTATTTCATTTAAAACACGTTGACTTTGCAGGTACTTTTTTTGTTTGATATAACATTGAGCCAAAGCATTGGAAATATTGATAAATTCAGAATCATTCCCGTATTCTTTGTGGTCTTTTAAAGCTTTTATGTAAGCTTTTTCAGCCAACGAAAACAGCTTTAAACTATCTAATGCAATGGCATAATTAGACTCTGCATAGGGTACATATCGTTTATATCCTAGCTTTTCATAACCAATGGCTGCTTTTTTAGAATACTCCATTGCAGCTGGATAATTTTTAAGGTCTAAATTAACTGAACCAATATTGCCAGAAGTAACGGTAATGCCGAAATCATCTTTTATTTTTTGATAAATCAGGTTTGCTTTGGTATAAAATTGTAATGCTTTCCCAAAACTTTGCAATTGCTTATAAGTAATTCCGAGATTGGAATTGGTCATGGCTATTTTAGAAGAGTCTTTGCTTTTTTCATATATCTTTAAAGCTTTAAAATACCATTCTGCTGCTTCGCGAAGTTGCCCTTTTTGTTCGATTACTACTCCAATATTGTTATATGAATCTGCGATCCCAATGTAATCTTTCAGTTGCATTCGCTTTTTTAAAGCCTTTTGGTGATATACCAACGAGGAATCTAAAACTCCTTTATACTCAAAAGTTACCGCTTTGGTGTTTAAAGCTTTGGCAAGTAAAGAATCGTTTTTTGATTGGTTGGCATACCGGATTCCTTTTTCTGCAAAATACAAAGCTGAATCAAGTTGTTTTACACTAAAAAAATCAGATAAATACATGGCTGCAATTGCTTTTTCGGCTGATTTCCCTTTTTGTAATTGCGATTGCATCTTACCAAACAGGTTTTGATTGCTTTGTGCTAAAGCAAAAAAAGTATGCAAAAAAAAGATAAAAAATAGTAAAACTTTACCCATAATTTATTGCAAAAGCATCTTCAATTGGATGGTTGTTCCTAAAGAACTGCTTTCAAATGTAATCAATCCATGGATATGTTTTGCTCTTTTTTGCATGTTTTCGATACCATTCCCTTTATGTAAAGTGTTCCAATCCAATCCTTTTCCATCATCAGAAATGGTTATGATTAATTGATTTTCACTTTGCGAAATTGAAACATTGATTTGTGTAGCCATGGCATGTTTAAAGGCATTGTTGATGGCTTCTTGAATGATTCTATACAGCGAAATTCCTTTATCTGACGACATGGAAGCTTTCAAATTTATTTCAGATAACACAGATAAAGTTACTTGGGTTTTATTGGTAGACTGATTGGCTTGTGAAATAAAATTTGTTAGTCTGGATTGAATTTCTTGCAAGCTAATTTGGTCTTGGTTCATTGCCCAAATGGTATCGCGAAGTTCTGTAATCGTTTGTCGAGTAAATGTAGATATTTCATCCATTTTGTATAAAATTCTTTCATCTACCTCTGGAACAAACATTTTTAAATTATCTATCGAAGAAATAATAAAAGTAAGTTGAGCTCCAATATTGTCGTGCAAATCTCTGGAAATTTTGAGTCGTTGTTCTTGTAATTGTTTTTGGGTTTCAATTTGCAAAATGGCTTCTTGCAACTTTTTTTCTTGCAACCATTGCTCTGCTTTAATTTTATGTTTGTTCCACAAAAAGTAACCTGTTAATACCGAAAGCAGTAACAAGGATAACACTAAAATTATGGTGGTGTTTTTTTCAGCCAGCATGGCTCTCTGTTCTAATATTTTACGCTCCTTTTGTTCGGTGTTATAAGCAACTTCTAATGCTGCAACTTGTAAGTTAGATTGCACATTTAAAATACTGTCTTTTATCTTGGTATGCTGTTGAAAATAGCTTAAGGCCGACTCAAATTGTTTTTTCTCTGCCAATACTTCTGCAATTTTTTGAAAAGTAGCTTGTACCAAATGCGGAAATGAAAATTTTTGTGCCAATGCATTAGACTGTAAATAATATAATTGTGCCTCATTCCATTTTTTTTGGGCACGATAGTAATCTCCATAAAAATCGTAACTTTCGGCAAGTCCGGTAGAGTCTTTAATGCTTAATCTGATTTGGATGGCTTCGGTAATTTTAGGCAAAGCCGAAGAAAAATTCTTCTTCATTACTTCTACTCCGGCAAGTTTGTGCAAGCTATATGGAATTCCGATACTATCTTTTTCTTTACGCTTGATATCTAATGCCTTTTGATAATAATAAGTTGCTGAATCTAAAACTTGGTTCATTTCATGCAAAACACCATAATTATCAATGATGGGAGATGGATTATTTACCGAATACTTTTGAATTAAATACATGGCTTTTCGCATATAAAAAAAACCTTTGTTTAAATCTTTTCTCTTTAATTGATAGCCAAAATTGGCATAAGCATGGGCTAGTTTAGAATATTCTTTTTTTTGCTGATAGATTCTTGTAGCGGTTAAAACAGCTTTAGCACTTTCTTCGTAATTGCCAATATAATAATAGAGTAAAGAAATATTTTCCAAAGTAGAAGCATTGCGTTGCCATTGCTTGTTAGAATTAATTTTCTCTAAATTTTTCAAATAAATTGGCAACAATTGCTTGGCATTACTAATTTTAACAGGATATGCCAATTGATTAAGTGAATCAATTTGTTGTAATTCTTTAGAAGATTGGGCAAGTAAAATTCCGCAACTAAAAACCAACCAAAAAAGGATGTGACGCATACAATAGAAAATTACAAAAAAGACTATAAGTGTTTGTTATGTGGACAAAAACTCCCTCTTTGCAACTTGGCTCAGAGGGAGAAAAACTACTACTACTAACTTTGTTTTTAATTTAAATTGTAAGCTACAATGGTTCGGTCGTTGGATTTGTAATACAAATACCCTCCCCATTCATCTACTTCGTATTCAGGTTTTTTGTCTTTTAATATAATTTCTTTGTCTTTTTTACCCGAATCTTTGTTGATTTTTACCAACCCAACACCATCGTCTAATTTTGATAATATAAACTGACTGTTTTCTGTGGCAGCAGTAGCTCTAAAACGCTTATTCATTTCTTGGAACGAAATGGATGCAATATCCGAAAAAGCATCTTGTGCTAGTTTCGCTTGGTATCCATGGCTATTGTATTGGCCTAAACTATTTCTATTTTTACCTGCTTCAAAAGCAGATGCAGAAGCAACTACCATAGAAGAAACTGCAATTGCACCCATTAAAATGGAACCAAATGCACTTTTCCCAGGAGATTTGTAGTACTCATGAAATTTTTTAGACCCATCCATGTTCAGCATCATCATGTTTTGGTCAGACGTTAACAAAATCCCACCATTTCGCATACTTAAGGAAGTTGGCACCTCTTTTTCTTCAAACTTATAGGTTGCTAAGGTGGAAATATCTCCCGTATTTTCATTTATTGCTAACATTTCTTCTCCTGTACTAATTAAGAATCTTTTGTTTTTTTCATCATAAGTACTGCAAACACCTTTTGCCTTTTTATATGAAATAGGTTTGCTCCAAACCGACTCTCCTGATTTTAAATCGATGATGTTGGCATCAGAATCGGTAATGTAAATCATTCCTTTTGGTGTCAAAGCCATGGTATGAATATTGGCACCTGTTTTTAGAGGTTTTTTAAATAATGGAGTTCCTTCAAAAGAAATTTTATTGATTCCTCCTTCTTGAATTCCGAATAAAATACCATCTTCCATTACGTAAAAATGTTGAACATACCCATTAGTTTTGGGAGCTTTATCCCACAAATCTTCTCCAGTTGCTGCACTTAAAAATGCAATTCTTGATTCAGAAGCAGCACTTGCAATTTTAGCTAATCCTGATTTTCCGGAATTATCTACATCACTAACCACAGCCAAGCCTTTTGGAGTAATTTCAAAATTGGAGACATTTCCTTTTACTTTAGCAGGACTTTTCCAAACAACTTGTCCTTGCCCACTAATTTTATAAATTTTGGTACTTCCACCATTGGTTCCTTCAAAAGCATAAATTTCTGTTCCATTTTCGTTAGATGTTAACCATTTTACATCATCCACTTTTGCTGTCCAATTGGTATTGCCATTGCTCATATTTATACAAACTAACTCTTTAGAAGTAGGTACATATAAATTATTATTTTTCAAGTGAGGCTTACCCGTTACCAATGCGTATCCCTTCATTTCAAATAGTGCTTCCTCTTTTCCTGTAGACAAATCGTACACACCAATTTTATTGGCATACTTTTCTTTAGAAGATCTTTGCCCGCTAACTACCAATTTATTTTGAGGTAAAAATACGTGGCAAGTCATACTCATTTTCCAACCATTTTCTTCTGTAGAAAATAATTTTTTACCAGAAACAAAATCAATTACAGATTTTTTAGCTGTCATCAATCCACCTTGGCTAACCACTACGTAAGGGGACATTGGAATGAATTCTAATTCTTCCGGTTTTACTTTTCCATAATCCTGAAAATTAAAATGTGGTTTACTTTGACCTGGTTTGATACCAACCAAGCCATCACCATTGGCAACCACTAATACACCAGCATCGGTTAATTTCATCATGGAAATTTTTCCACCAACATCATAGGTGTTGGTGGCTTCTGCTTTTTGAGCTTTTAAGGCTTGAGTTAAAAACAACCCCAAAACAAGCATTGAAAAAAATATTTTTGTTTTCATGTTAGTAGCGATGATTTATTTTTAATAAAGACAACCCCATAAGGGGTTGCCATGATTTAATTTTGAAAGTTTACATTAAAAGAACCTTGGGTTACCTCTTTAGTAGAGTTGTCATCAGAGTTTTTGCAAGAAAATTGGAAAGTCCCTTTTACTCCGGTAGCAGTAGCTTCAGAAATTTTAATTTCACCAACTTTTGCTCCACCTGTATATGGAGCCTGCCATACTTTAGTGGTTGAAGCCATTGGGTTTGATAGGTTTACAGAAATTTCGGTATAGCTTGCATTAGCCAGTCCTAAACCACCAGTACCTCCACCAATATCGTAAGTTCCTACCCCATCAAAAGAAGTAATGTTTAGCACAAATGCTTTGCTTGAGGTTCCTCCAGTGTTTCCTTGAATAGATAACATGGAACCAACTTGGTTAGCAAAAGTTACCATATTTAAAGTGGTAACAGTAGAACCATTTACTTTAGCAGTAATAGTACCAGCCGCTGCAGTACCGCCTCCACCTCCATCGTCGTCACTTGTACAAGAAGTGTTGGTAAAAAACATAGTGCTTGCTAGCAAGCTTAAGAATCCGATTTTGAACATTTTTTTCATCATTTAAAGTTTTAGTGTATTAATATTTGTGTTTAAAAATTAGTCCGCTGTAAATTGTCCCAAAAAACCAAAGGATAAAGTCCCAACATTAATTTCGTTGAGTCCACCAGAAACTTTTTCAGAGGCCCCAAAAAGCACATTAAACTGACAGTTGTCTCTAAAGTTAACCTCTAAAGTTCCTGGAGCAAAAAGAATTGGATTTCCGATATCTACACATTGCCCTTTATAAGTTACCACCATTCGATTGTTAGCAGAAATTTGGAAAGTAGCAGTATCCCCATCAGAAAATGGACCTCCAGGGTTAATTTGTGTATAAGTTAAAGTATACGTTCCAACCAATCCTGATGGTACTGTTGCAGCTGTTTCAGAAGATGCAACAGGCATGTTACATTTGGAAGCACAACTTGACGCATTATCATTGTCTTTATCACATGCACCTATTAAAATTATACTGGTTATCATGGTGCAAAACAACAGGGGAAATAAAATTTTCATGATGTAAAGTTTATTCTAGTTTACATCACAAAGGTGTTTTTTATGTTAATAGGAAACCATACGTCAAATGACGTATTTGTTAAAATGAAGCTAAAAATCCGTTAAAAACTCACGAATTTGAAGTTCTAAGGTAGATAATTTTGATGAAGTTGAAGTAGCAATTTTTGAAGAATTCAAAGTTCGATGATTTTTTAATTTTTGCCATTGCCCTACTATTTCCATTTGATTGCGTGTAATTTCAGAAAAATATACTCCTGAAAATTTTTCCCAAATATAATCGATAGCTATGGGGTTGGGGTGTATCATATCTGCACCATAAAATCGGTAATCTCGTAAGTCATCCATCATGATTTCATAGCTAGGAAAATAGTTGACGGTTGATGGTTGATGATTGATGGAATGAAGTGCTGCAAAAAGATGTGACTTACTTAAATTATTTTCTACGAATCCGTCTTTTAAATGTCTGACCGGAGAAATGGTGAATACAATAGATGCTTTTGGATTGATTTGATGTATTAATTGGATAATTTTTGAAACAGAGGTTTGTATTTCCTCCACTTCCAATAACTTTTTTTCAAACAAAGAAGCTGGCATTTTATGGCAATTGGCAACCAAATGTTTGGATTCTTTTAATTCGTACACCCAAGCTGTACCAAATGTAATACAGATATGCGTTGCATTAAGTAAAAAATCATGGGTTTTTTGTAATTTTTGGTTGGCCAAGTTTAGTGCTTCTTCTAAATTTTCATGTCCGTTTTTAGAATGTAAATCATAACATTGCCAAATATTTTCATGGGTTTTAAAAAAGTCGGTCTCTAGATAGTTTTTTAAATACACTACTCTTTCTATCCACTTTTGTAAAGCAGTTGGTTGAAACAAAATTCCCATCGGATTTATCATCGATGGGAAGTGGTAATAAGTTAGTTTTTCTCCAATATTTTCAGCAAAACAAGAGCCAATCATCATTATTTTAGATGTGTATTCCATCTTACTAGTAGATGGTTTAACGGCAAGCTCTGTTCTAAATTGCATCAAAAATTTTATTTATTCACAAAATCAATCGCTTTGCTCAAAGCTTCTGTCATTCCGTGTGGATGTTTTCCTCCCGCAGTTGCAAAAAATGGTTGTCCACCTCCACCACCTTGGATGTATTTCCCTAATTCTTTTACTATTTGTCCGGCATGGAATTGGTTGTTATCCGCTAAATTTTTAGCAACATAACATGTCAACATTGGTTTGTTATCGGTAATTGTTCCTAAAACCAATAACAAATTATCTACTTCTTGTCCTAAAGCATAAGCCAAGTCCTTTGCTCCAGAGGCATCCAAATCAACTTGCACTGACAAAAAGTTCACTCCATTAATCAACTGTATTTGATGGATTAGTTCTGATTTTAAGTTTTTGGCTTTATCTCTTAGCAGTTGTTCCATTTGCTTTTTGAGTTTTTGGTTCTCGTCTTGCAAATTTTGAATAGCTTTTAAAGCATCCTGAGGTTGTTTTAAAACCTCTTGAATGGATTGCAAAGCTTGTTCTTGCTCGGCAAAATAGTTTTTCACTGCATCTCCCGTAATCGCTTCAATACGTCTGATTCCGGCTGCAACGGCACCTTCCGATACAATTTTAAAATGCCAAATATCTGCGGTATTTTTCACGTGAATTCCTCCGCACAACTCTTTGCTATTTCCAAAAGCAATCATCCGAACGTTATCGCCATATTTTTCTCCAAACAAAGCCATTGCACCTTGTGCCATTGCCTCTTGAATTGGGATGCTTCGGAATTCTTGCAAAGCAATTTGTTTTTCAATTTCTGTATTCACAAAGTCTTCTACTTGTTGCAATTCTTCCGAAGTAACTTTCGCAAAATGCGAAAAGTCAAAACGCAAGTAATTTGGTGCTACCAACGAACCCTTTTGCTCCACGTGTGTCCCTAAAATGGTTCGCAGTGCAAAATGCATCAAATGGGTTGCACTGTGGTTTTTAGAAGTTGCCGTACGCAAATCGGTATTTATTTTTGCTTCAAAAGTTTGTTCCAAGTTGGTTGGCAACTTTTTGGTGAAATGTAATATTAAGCTGTTTTCTTTTTTGGTGTCAAAAATATCAATTGCTTCCTCACCATTAGAAAGGCTTCCTTTGTCACCTACTTGTCCACCACCTTCCGGATAAAAAGGGGTATGATCTAAAACCAATTGGTACACTACCCCATCTTTTTTAGAATCTACTTTTCTGTATCGGGTGATTTTAACATTGTTTTCGGTTTGGTCATATCCTACAAAAGTTTCGATATTTCCCGGAATTAAAACCACCCAATCGTCTGTTGCTACTTCTGATGCAGCTTTGGAACGAGCTTTTTGTTGAGCCAAAGCTGTTTCAAAATCTTTCTCGTTGTAAGTAAAACCTCTTTCTTTTAAAATCAAAGCAGTTAAATCCTTCGGAAAACCAAAAGTATCGTACAATTCAAAAACTTTATCTCCTGAAACTTCATTGGAAGTGGTTTCTGCAATTACTTTATCTAACAATTGTAAACCTTGCTCTAAAGTTCTTAAAAACGAGGTTTCTTCTTCCTTAATTACCTGGGTAACCAAATGTTGTTGGGTGCGAATTTCCGGAAAAAAATCTCCCATTTGTTTGGAAAGCACCTCCACCAATTGGTACATAAATGGTTCTTTTAAATTCAAAAAAGTAAAGCCATATCTAATGGCTCTTCTCAAAATTCTTCTAATCACATAACCAGCACCATTGTTGGATGGCAATTGCCCATCTGCAATGGCAAAAGCAACTGCTCTAATATGGTCCACAATTACTCTAATGGCAATGTTAATTTTTTCTTGGTTATTGGCTGATGGTTGTTGACTATTGGAAGTGTATTGGAAACCTGAGATTTGCTCCACCTTTTCAATCAAAGGCATAAAAACATCGGTATCATAGTTAGAAGTTTTGCCTTGCATGGCCATGCACAAACGTTCAAAACCCATTCCTGTATCTACGTGTTGTGCAGGTAGTTTCTCTAAGGAACCATCCGCTTTACGGTTAAATTCCATAAATACATTGTTCCAAATTTCCACTACTTGCGGGTGATCGGCATTTACCAAATCTTTTCCTGCAACTTTTGCTCTTTCTTCTGCTGTTCTTAAATCGATATGAATTTCTGAACAAGGCCCGCATGGACCTTGGTCACCCATTTCCCAAAAATTGTCTTTTTTATTTCCTAAAATAATACGGTCTTCGCTTACATAGTTTTTCCACAAATCAAATGCTTCTTGGTCAAAAGGCACATTTTCGGCTGGGTTTCCTTCAAAAACCGAAACATATAAACGGTCTTTATCCAATTTCAATTCATCAGTTAAAAATTCCCAAGCCCAAGCAATGGCTTCCTTCTTAAAGTAATCACCAAAGCTCCAGTTTCCTAACATTTCAAACATGGTGTGGTGGTAGGTATCCATCCCCACATCTTCCAAATCGTTGTGTTTGCCAGATACTCGCAAACATTTTTGCGTATCTGCAATTCTGGGTGCTTTCGGAGTTTTATTTCCTAAAAAATACTCTTTAAATTGTGCCATCCCGGAGTTGTTAAACATCAAGGTCGGATCGTCCTTTAAAACCAAAGGGGCAGAAGGCACAATTAAGTGGTTTTTACTTTGAAAAAAATCTAAAAATTTTTGACGAATTTCTTGGGAAGTCATCATATTAAAAGCTCTTTGAATTGGATTGGGTGCAAAAGTAATATATCCTTTTTAATTTATGATAAATTATCTATGGAGTTCGCAGGGGATTAGTTAACGATTCTTAAAAAATCGCCTTCATTTGCTTCTAAATTTTCTATATTTGTTTTCCTTGAATGAAAAAAATCAGGCATGCCAAAAAAAGAAAAATATTATTATGATCCCGAAGCCCTCGCTTACAAAAAGTTAGAGGTTAGAAAAAGCAGAAGAATTGGGTTTGTGGTATTGTTTTTACTCTCATCTGCCTTGTTTGGTTTTTTGATGTTGGTACTGTTAATTAATACGCCATTTTTTGAAACTCCCAATAGCCGAATCATGGCTAGAGAATTAGATAACTACAAACTTCAATACAAAATTTTAAACAAAAAATTAGACCAACTAGAATCGGTTTTGGGAGCAATTGAAGAAAGAGACAACAATATTTACAGAGCATATTTTAACTCCTCTCCTATTCCGGAAGAACAACGAAAAGCCGGTTTTGGTGGTGTTAACAGATACAAAGCTTTAGAAGGATACAACAACTCCGAATTGGTAATCAATACCACCAAAAGAGTGGATGTATTAACCAAACAACTAGCCATTCAATCCAAATCGTTAGATGAGATTTTAAAACTCGGAAAATCAAAAGAAAAATTCTTGGCTTCTATACCAGCCATTCAACCGGTTAAAAATGAAGACTTAACGCGAATGGCATCTGGTTTTGGCTACCGAAGCGATCCGTTTACCAAAATCCGAAAAATGCACATGGGAATGGATTTTACTGCACGAACCGGAACACCGGTTTATGCCACTGGTGATGGTGTGGTAGTAACTGCCGATAACAAAATGAGTGGTTACGGTAATTTAATTGTAATCAAACACGGATTTAGTTACGAAACCTATTATGCCCATTTACATAAATACAATGTTAGAGCCGGACAAAAAGTAAAACGAGGAGACATTATAGGTTATGTTGGAAGTACCGGACGTAGCCAAGCTCCGCATTTACACTATGAAGTTCGTGTAAATGGCGAAGCAGTAAACCCAATCAATTATTACTACGGAAGTATTTCTGCGGAAGAATATGTTAAAATTTCAGAATTAGCGAAACAAACCAACCAATCTTTAGACTAATGCAAGTACAATTACCAGAAAAAAGATATTACAGCATTGGAGAATTGGCCAAAGCTTTTGATGTAAATGCTTCTTTGATTCGTTTTTGGGACAAAGAATTTGATATTTTGCAACCAAAAAAGAATGCCAAAGGCAACCGAATGTTCACCCCGGAAGATGTCAAAAATTTACAAATCATCTACCATTTGGTGAAAGAAAGAGGCTTTACTTTAGAAGGTGCCAAAACCCATTTAAAAGAAAAAAAACAACCCACTTTTGACAAATTTGAACTCATCCAACGCTTGGAAAAAGTAAAAAGCGAATTGTTAGAGTGGAAAAAGAATTTGTAATTTGAAAATGAAACTAAATATATTAAGTAATCACTAGTCACTATTCACTAAAAAAAAACATCATGAGAAAATTTCTTCCTTGGATTATTGTAGGAGCCATTTTACTAATCGGTTATTCTTGGGTTAAAGGGTTTAACAATACCGCAGTAACTTTAGATCAAGAAGTGAAAAAACAATGGGGTAATGTACAAACTGCTTACCAACGCAGAAACGACCTTATCGGTAATTTGGTAAACACCGTAAAAGGAGCTGCCGATTTTGAAAAAAGCACTTTAGAAGCAGTAATCAAAGCACGTTCAGAAGCTACCAAAACCACCATCGATCCGGCAAATATTACTCCAGAGCAATTAGCTCAGTTTAACCAAGCCCAAAGTGGTTTGAGTAGTGCTTTATCTCGATTATTAGTTACTGTGGAACAGTATCCCGATTTAAAAGCCAACCAAAACTTCTTGAAATTACAAGATGAATTAACCAGTACCGAAAATCAAATTTTAACGGCTCGAACTCGTTTTAACGAAAGCATCAACCCATATAATAACCATGTAAAACAATTTCCGGGTTCCATCTTAGCAGGAATTTTAAACTTTTCTGAAAAACCATATTTTGATGCAGAACCAGGTGCAGAAAAACCAGTAGAAGTCAATTTTAACTAATTGGTTGCATGACAGAAGCAGAAAAATTTCTGACTCCCGAAGAGGAAATTCAAGTAGTGCAAGCCATCACTTTGGCAGAAAAACAAACTTCTGCAGAGATTAAAGTGCACTTGGAATCCTTTTCTGAAACCCCGCCACTTTTACGTGCTTTTGAAGTGTTTCGTCACCTAAACATGCACCAAACCAAGCACCGAAATGGAGTTTTGATTTACGTATGTGTGCAAACGCACAAACTGGCAATTTATGCCGATAATGGCATTTACCAAATTGTGCACGAGCAGTTTTGGGAGGCAGTAAAAGATGTTATCATCGAGCACTTTCAACACCACCATTATGCCAAAGGTTTGTGCGAAGGAATTGCCTTGGCAGCCGAAAAACTAGCAAATTATTTCCCCTATACTGAAGGAGATATCAACGAAATTTCCAACGAAATTTCTAAAATGTAACACCTATTTATGAGTACCTTTTTCCTGCTATCCGTTACCATCTTTGGGCTGCTTTACAGGTTTGCTACAGCCATGGCAATAGCTTCTAAAGTCGCTTTGCCATGCCAACCAAACCAAGCAAAGCATCTCCAAAGTATGTTCACTTCTATCAGGGGTAGGCTTTTGGTGCTAAGCTTCCTATTATTCCTAAACCACAACTCATATAGTCAGTTCAACATTCCAGATGTAAAAACGCTAAAAGAACAAACCAGTGTGTATGACTATGCCAAGTTATTCTCCGAACAAGAGTTTGTTCAACTTCGCGATAAATTGTTGCGTTACTCCGACTCCACTTCTACCCAAATGGTGGTAATTACCATTGACGATTTAAAAGGAGAAGACATAGGTGTGCTAGCACCCAAGTGGGCACATGCCTGGGGTATCGGACAAGAAAAAGAAGACAATGGCTTGTTGGTTTTAATTGCTAAAAACGACCGAAAAGTTTGGATTGCTCCCGGTTATGGTATCGAAGAAGTGTTAACAGCCGGACAAAGCGGACAAATTATCCGAAGTGTAATGGTGCCAAATTTTAAAAACGGTAACTATTACAAAGGGGTCAACGATGCTTTAGACATCATCAAAGAAATGCTTTTGGGCAGATACAAAAATCAACCAAAAGCAGCCAAACGAGATGGAGGTTTGTTTCCGGTGTTTTTGTTTTTAATTTTTATGTCCGTTATAGTGTTTTTATCTTTAAAATACGGAGATAAAAACCCTCCAAGAGGTGGTTCCAACTCTGGCGGAGGTGGTTTAAGCCCAATGGACATCATCATTCTTTCTAGCCTAGGCAGAGGTGGCAGAAGTAGTGGTGGTTTTGGTGGAGGAAGCTTTGGAGGCGGTGGATTTGGTGGAGGCTTTTCTGGTGGATTTGGTGGTGGAGGTTTCTCAGGTGGAGGTGCAGGAGGATCGTGGTAAGATTTTTGTGTAACATCTAAAGTCTAAAATAAACTTTTACCATATACTTATCAAATGCCTAACCATCAAATAAATAAACTTTCAAAAATAACCACCATGAAACTCTGGATTCTTTTAGGCTTATTACTTCCGTTTGGGGTTTTTGCTCAATTAACTTACGAGAAAAACTGGAGTACTGCCTTGGAAAAAGCCAAAGCTAAAAACCAATTAATATTTATCAAATACTACAACGAAAATTGTGGTGTTTGTAAAAAAACACAAGAAATACTTAACACTCCAGAGGTTGCCAAAGTATATCAAAACAATTTTGTTTGTTATGCTATTAATACCGAAAAGAAAAAACCTGAAGAAGAAGCCTTATTACAAAAAATTGGTTTAGAGTTTGACGGGGTTCCAATTTTTATATTTGTAGATGCCAACCAACAATGGGTACATCACTCGGGGGTGAAAGCCACTAAAGAAAGACTATTACAAATTAGTAGCGATGCCAGCAATCCGAATGTTCAAAGTTCAAAATACCAAGATAGATATCAGAAAGGGGAACGAAATGTTACCTTGTTATTTCAGTATGCCGAAGTGCTCAAAGCACAAAAAAACTATGAGCAATTAAAAATTGTTACATCAGAATTGTATCAATATTTTCCAAAACAAAACTTATGTAGTAACGACAGTTACTTTATCTTAAAAAGAGTGGTAACGGATACCGAAAATGGCTTTTTTCAATATTGGTACCAAAACCAAAAACTACTAGAGGGAAAAGAAACCGGTGTAATGGCAGGAAAAGAAAAAGAAAATCTAGAAAAAATAGTGCTGCAAGAAATTCGTGTATTTGATAAAAGCAAATTCACTACCGAAAAAAAGAAAAAATTAATGGACATTATTCAGAAACTAGGCATTACCAACCAGCCGGAAGTATTTTTTGAATGAGTTAACTATCTCCAAGAAACAAAACTTTTTTCCTTGGCTAATCGATAAGTAGATAAAGCCATCAAGAAAGACAAAAAAGTAAAAACTCCTTTTTCAATCGAAGTCCCAGAAGTTAAAATCAACAACGTGTTAATGCTATAAAACACAAACACAATCCACAATAAAAAATTTACAATTGCTAATGGCAAAAAAGTTTTTACCAGCCTTGCTTTGATTAAAAACACCAAAAATATAATGGCTGTAATCAAAATAGTAATCCACTCATATACCAACATTTGATTAATACTGTGCAATTTGGAACCCCAAACTATTTTATAGGGAACAATGCCAACCATTACCGTTAAATGAAAAAGAAGCACCAAGCTTAAAATGCTCAATACAATTCGCAAAGCTAACTTTGGGGTAAAGGAATCAAAAAATCTCATTTTTGGTGTTTGTGTAGTAGTGAAAACCAAAGATAGTATTTTCTATCGAACTTTACTTTTTAACACCACCCGATGTAACAATTTTGGAAAAAATCTTTTAAGCCAAATTCCCATCACTTCTTTCTGACCGATGTAAGCCTCCATTTTTTGTTGCTTGATGGCTTTGATCATTTTTTGGGCAAATACACCTACTTCCAATCCGTTTTCTGTAGCTTCATCTTGGGTGTTTTGTGTTGACCCATCTCCAGTTAAGGCATTTTTTGCAATATTGGTTTGTACAAAACCTGGACAAATCATAGTTACCGAAATGCCATCTTTTTCATGTTCCATTCGCAATACATCAAAAAACCCATGCAAGGCATGTTTGGAACCGCAATAGCCCGATCGATACGGAGAGCCAAATTTCCCCATCAAACTAGTTACCACCACAAACTGTCCTCCACCAGATGCAATCATTTTTGGAAGTAAAGCTTTGGTAAGTGCCACCGTTCCTAAATAGTTGGTTTCCATTAAAGCTTTATCTACCAATATATCCGTTTCAATGATCAACGAACGTTGACTGATTCCAGCATTGTGTATCATGATGTCTATGCCTCCAAAAGCTTTCCATGCTTGTTCAACCCAATTATTAGCCTCTTGGTACTGACTCAAATCTAACGGCACCAAAGCAACCGAATCGGTAGGGAAATCTTTAGCTACTTTTTGTAATTTTTGTAAACTTCTGCCGGATAATATCAAAAAATTATTTGAAATCAATTGCTTGGCTAATTCTAACCCAATACCACTGGTAGCTCCGGTAATCCAAATTCTTTTTGAATGCATGCAACAAAAAATTTAAAAGTTAAAACCAAAGTTAGTATAATATCGTAAATAGATATGTAACTTTTAAAATGAAAATTATGCATTTCAAAAAACTCCACTTATTAAGCATGTTAGGTTTAGGATTGACCTTACTATCATGTGACAATGACAAAGACATGATGGAAGAACCAATTCCTCCAATTGCAATGCCTAACGTAGCACCTGCTATTGAATTTAGTGCTTTAACCAATAACAACCAAGTTGTTTATTACAATGCTAGAAACTTAAGCTCACCTATTAGAACAATTTCAATTTCTGGCTTAGCCAATAGCGAGCAAATCATTAGTATAGATTACAGACCTGCAACCGGACAATTGTATGGATTGAGCAATACCAGCAGATTGTATTTAATTAACGAAATGTCTGGTTTAGCAACTGCACTAGGTAGCTCATCATTTACCCCTGCTTTAAGTGGAAGTACTTCCTCTATTGATTTTAACCCAACTGTGGATAGAATTCGTTTGGTTGGAAATGGAAGTCAAAATTTACGATTACACCCTGAATTAGGAGCTGTAGTTGCAACAGATGGAAACATCAATGGAATTACCAATCCGATGATAGGAGCCATTGCATATACCAATAGTTTTGCCGGTGCCACATCTACCCAACTTTTTACAATTGATGCTACTACAGATAAATTGTATTTACAAAATCCACCTAATGATGGAGGCCAACAAGAAATTGGCAGCTTAGAGGTAGATTTTACAGATATTTCAGGTTTTGATATTTTGAGCCCTAGTAACTACGGAATGGCTGTGAATAGAAAAGACAACGAATCGAGATTGTATCAAATTAATTTAAGTACCGGTAAAGCAACATGGATTGGAATTTTTCCAACCAATACCAATATTATTGAAATTGCCTTTAAAACGGAACCTATTGCTTATGCTGTAAGTGACGATCAAAAGCTTTACAGAATTAACTTAAATAATGGTGCAACCAATATGAGCTCAATAAGTGGTTTAAACACCAACGAAATGATTGTTGGAATAGACTTTAGACCTGCTAATGGAAGTTTATTTGCAATAACCAACCAAAGCAGATTACTAACCATTAATACTTCTAACGGGCAAACTGCGGTAGTTGGCTCTACATTAAACCCTATGATACAAGGAACTAACTTTGGTTTTGATTTTAACCCGGTTGTAGATAGAATCAGATTGATAAGCAATACCAGACAAAATTTAAGATTACATCCTGATTTAGGTACAGTGGTTGCAACTGATGGCATGTTAAGTCCGGGAACTCCAGTGGGAACTGCCACTGCTTACAGCAATAACTTCCCACAAACCACAAGTACCATCATGTATGTAATTGATAGCAATACCAATCAATTATTTATTCAAAACCCACCTAATGATGGTATTTTAACTTTAGTTGGCGGATTAGGGATAAATATAGAAAACAACAATGGTTTTGATATTGGAGGTTTTTCCAACAATGCTTACGGGATTTTTAAAGTAAACGGGCAAAATGCTGTTTACAGAGTTCAGCTTTCCAATGGAGCTACAACCAAAATGTTTAACGTCAACTTTGAGGTTACTGCAATGAGTGTTGGGTTAGGTTTTTAATTCATTTAATTAACCAAAAACGGCTTGCAATTTTGCAAGCCGTTTTTATTTATTTTTCTCTCATATAAATATCAATAGGAACCCCAGAAAAATCATAATGCTCACGCAGTTTGTTTTCAATAAATCTTTTGTAGGGATCTTTTACATACTGAGGTAAATTAGCAAAAAACGCAAATTGCGGGGTTGGTGTTGGCAATTGCATGCAATATTTCACTTTAATATACTTTCCTTTAATAGCAGGAGGAGGATTTTTTTCAATAACATCCAACATCACATCGTTAAATTTAGAGGTTGGAATTCTTTGTTTTCGGTTTTCATACACATTTACAGCTACTTCTAAAGCTTTGATTAATCTTTGCTTGGTTAAAGTAGAAATAAACAAAATAGGCACATCAGTAAATGGTTCAATTTGTTTGCGAATCATTTCTTCAAAACGCTTGGAAGTCATGGTGTCTTTGTCAATCAAATCCCATTTATTCACGAGTATCACAATGCCTTTACGGTTTTTTTCAGCCAACCAAAAAATGTTTTGGTCTTGTCCTTCAAACCCACGAGTGGCATCTAACATTAATATACAAACATCACTATGCTCAATGGCACGAATAGACCGCATTACAGAGTAAAACTCTAAATCCTCTTTTACTTTTGCTTTACGTCTAATTCCGGCAGTATCTACCAAATTAAAGTCAAAACCAAATTTGGTAAAACGTGTATCAATTGCATCACGAGTTGTACCAGCAATATCTGTAACTATATATCTATCTTCACCAATCAACGCATTGATAAAAGAAGATTTCCCAGCATTAGGCCTGCCAACAACTGCAAATCGTGGCAATTCTTCTTCCACATTTTCCTCTATTTCTTTATTTGGAAATAAAGTAATCACATGATCTAATAATTCACCCGTTCCGGAACCTGATCCACTGGATATGGTAAAATATTCTCCCAAACCTAAATTGTAAAACTCAAAAGCATCTTTGGTTCGCATGGCACTATCTACTTTGTTTACCACCAAAACCACTGGTTTTTTTACTTTTCGCAACAATTTGGCAACCTCTTCATCCATTGGATTAATGCCTTCTTCTACATCTACCACAAACAAAATTACATCGGTTTCTTCAATGGCTAATTCAACTTGTTTGCGAATTTCTGCTTCAAAAATATCGTCAGAACCAATTACATATCCACCGGTATCAATCACCGAAAATTCAACACCATTCCAATCACTCTTTCCGTAATTTCTATCTCTGGTAACTCCACTAACGGAGTCAACGATTGCTTCTCTTCTTTTGATTAATCGATTAAATAAAGTGGATTTTCCAACATTTGGCCTTCCGACAATGGCAATAATATTGCTCATAAATTGTAATTTTTGGCAAAAATAAGCATTAAAAGGCAAAGCACCTAATTCACACTGCTGAACGAACTTAGCCATCTTATTGATTAAACAATTCTAAAAATATACTATCTTTGGTTAAACCTAAATACAATTAATGCAACCAGTTACCGATCAAATTCCGTTAAGAATTAGATTTCAAGAAACCATTGAGGCTTCTATAGAAGAGTTATTGGATAAATTTCAGCAAACCAAACTTCAAAACAACAATGAGTTTGTGATAAAAATTGTAGACCAACACCTTTGGTTGGACATGCATCAAAGCGAAAGGTTTTTATACAGTCCGCATTTGCATTTAGAACTGGAAAAAATTACTGAAAAGCGAACCAATATCAGAGGTTTGTTTGGACCTCAACCGGCTTTATGGACTATGTTTATGTTTGGACATTTTGTTGTAGCTGGCATTTTTATTATTGCAGCTGTGATTGTTTACTCTAACTGGTCTATGAACCTTGCTATTGGCAATTGGGGTTGGATTATGTTAGTGATGGTAATGGCTTGGGTATTTTTGTATTTTTTTGCCAGAATGAATCGCATTGCCGGGATGACTCAGGCAAGGCGATTGTATCAGTTTTACCACAAAATCGTAACAAAATAATTACTTTTGGATATAACCAAACCTACGCAATTGGTACTCGTTGTTTCTCCAATCCTTATTTACCTTTACAAACAATTCTAAGTGGATTTTTTTATCAAAAAACACTTCTAAATCTTTTCTGGCTTCGGTTCCAATTCGTTTTAACATTTCTCCTTTGTGCCCAATAATGATTCCTTTTTGCGAATCTCTTTCTACCATAATAATCGATTGGATACGAATAATATCGTCTTCTTCTTTAAAGGATTCTGTTTCTACTTCAACAGCATACGGAATCTCTTTTTGGTAGTGCATTAATATTTTTTCACGAATTTTTTCATTTACAAAAAATCGTTCCGATTTATCGGTCAATGCATCTTTTGGATAATATGGTGGAGACTCTGGCAATAAATCAATCAATCGTTGAAATAAAGCAGAGACGTTAAAATTTTCTTTTGCTGAAATTGGAAAAATTTCCGCATTGGGTACCTTCTCTTTCCAAAATTGGACTTGTTCTTCTAATTTTTCTTGATTGGAAGTATCAATTTTATTCAAAACCAATAAAACTGGTATTTTGGCATGGATGATTTTTTGAAAAAAATGCTCATCTTTAAGTTCTTTCTCCCCTACTTCTACCATATAAATTAAGATGTCTGCATCTTCTAGTGCAGTTTTTACAAACTGCATCATAGATTCTTGCATTTCGTAAGCAGGCTGAATAATCCCGGGAGTGTCTGAAAAAATCAATTGATATTCTTCCTCATTTACAATTCCCAAAATACGATGCCTAGTCGTTTGGGCTTTGTTAGTGATGATAGATAGTCGTTCTCCTACCAAATGATTCATTAAAGTAGACTTTCCTACATTGGGATTTCCGATAATATTTACGAAACCTGCTTTGTGCATAAAATTTTATTTTTTGCAAAGATACTCGATACCAATCGGATAACCACAAGAATAAAAAATAATGACAGTAAACCTATTTTTTATTTGGCATTTTAAAAAAACGTCTTATATTTGCACTCACATCGCGGGATAGAGCAGTAGGCAGCTCGTCGGGCTCATAACCCGAAGGTCACAGGTTCGAGTCCTGTTCCCGCTACTAGGTAAACCACTCCAAAAGAGTGGTTTTTTTGTTTAAATTTAAATTTTAAGCCATGAACGACATTCAAAATTATTTGAACTTCCTTGGAACCAAATTAATGGAGTATTCTCCTAAATTATTCTCTTCTATCTTATTACTAGTTGTTGGACTTTGGTTAATTAGTATGGTAACCAAATCTTTAAAAAAGATCATGACCAAGCGTAATGTGGAACCAACTTTAGGAAATTTTTTAGGAAACTTGATTTTTTGGATTCTCAGGGTATTACTTTTTGTGATTGTTATATCCAAACTTGGAATTGAAACATCTTCATTGGTTGCCATTTTGGGTGCTGCAGGTTTAGCAGTGGGCTTGGCACTACAAGGCTCTTTATCCAATTTTGCTGGTGGAATATTGATTATCTTATTCAAACCTTTCAAAGTAAACGATTTGATTGAAGCCCAGGGAGAAATTGGCACAGTACAAGAAATTCAAATATTTAGCACGAAATTAATTAATGCAGTTAACCAAACTATTTACATTCCAAATGGGATACTTTCCAATGGTGTAATTATAAATTATACCCAACAAGGAAGAAGAAGAATTGATCAAGTGATTGGTATTTCATACAACGCGAATATTGCTCAAGCCAAAGAGGTTTTATTAAACGCATTAAAAAGCCACCCAAACATTTTACAAGAGCCCGAACCTCAAGTTTTTGTGGTTTCTTTGGCTGATAGTTCGGTAAATTTAAGTGTAAGAGCATGGGTGTTACCAGAAAACTTCATGACAACTAGCTCAGATATTTTAGAATTTGGAAAACAAGCTTTGGATCAACATGACATTGAAATTCCGTTCCCGCAAAGAGTGGTAACTTTAAAAAACCATTGATATGAGGATTGGGATTTTAATATTTGCTTTTTTATTTATTTCCTGCGAAGCACAAACCAAAGCAAAAGTGATTGGAGTAAAAGATGGAGATAGCATCGAAGTTTTGTTAGAGGGGAATAAAAACATCGTGATTCGTTTGGCAGAAATAGATTGCCCTGAAAAAAACCAACCCTATGGCAAAAAAGCCAAAGCCTTTGTATCGGATTTGATTTTTGGGAAAGAAATCACCTATGTAAAAACAGACCAAGACCGCTATGGCAGAACGATTGCCAAAGTGTATTTTAAAGGAGCATATCTATCAGAAACATTAATAAAAAATGGGTTAGCATGGCACAATACCAAACATTCTAAAAGTAAGTATTTAGCATCTTTAGAAAGAGAAGCTAGGAAAAACAAAATCGGACTTTGGGCTGACCCAAACCCCATTGCTCCATGGGAATGGAGGAAAACAAAAAGAGTCAAAAAATAATCACATCAAATTGTATATTTACAAAAAAATTACATATTAAAATTGGAATCAATCAAAGCCATTAACTTCAACAATTTAAAAAATAAAAAAATCACCATTGTTACCCATAAAAACCCAGATGGGGATGCTATTGGGTCGAGTATGGGACTCTATTTTTTCCTAAAAAAAATTAGTCCGCTTGTAAATGTTGTAGTTCCAAACGAATTGCCAGAGTTTTTAAAGTGGATGCCTGATACCAATAAAATTTTGGTGTTTGAAACACAAAACAGACAAGCTAAGGCTGCTTTGGAACAAGCAGAAGTAATTTTTTGTTTAGATTTTAATGCGATGCATCGCATGGGAGAGGACATGGGAGGTTTTGTGCAAAAATTATCTCCAGCGTTTTATCTGATTGATCATCATGAAATGCCTGATAATTTTGCCAATTATATATTTTCAGATACTTCTTACGGCTCCACTTGCGAAATGGTGTTAGATGTAATTCTTAAATCTGATAAATCAGATTTAATAGATGCCAAAATTGCAACTTGTTTGTACACCGGAATTGTTACCGATAGTGGTTCGTTCAGATTTCCAAAAACTACAGCAGCTACCCATGAAAAAGTAAGTATTTTATTGCAAACCGGTATTGATAATGCAGCTATTCATAACCAACTTTTTAATGGCAATAGCTACAACAGTTTGCAATTACTTGGAAAAGCATTGCAAAACTTACAAATGGTAACTTCAAAAGTTTCTTACATAGCGTTATCGCATCAAGAATTAAATGAGTTTCATTACCAAAAAGGAGATACCGAAAGCATTGTAAACTATGGTCTAAGCATCAAAGGAGTTATAATGACAGCATTTTTTATGGAAAATGTAGCTGAAAAAATCATTAAAATTTCCTTTCGTTCGGTTGGAAATTTTGATGTAAATCAATTTGCACGTAAACATTTTAATGGAGGTGGACATAAAAATGCTGCCGGAGGAAAATCTACTTTAAGTTTGTCAGAAACCATCCTGTTATTTCAACAAACCATTAGTCAACACCCTGAGTTATGCACATCATAAAAATTGTAAGTTTATTTGTTCTATTTACACTTTTGTCGTGTAAAGAAAAAGAACCGCGAAAACCAGTAAACAGAAGCAAAGGAACTTTTATGAAAGAATCGGTTCAACGCAATCTTTTATTGGTTGCTGAGGAAGAAAAAATCATAGATTCGCTAATGAAAGCTCAGCCAGAATTGAAGTTTCAAGAATCACAAAAAGGTTTTTGGTTTGCCATTACCGAGCCTAATGATCAAGAAAAATACTACCCTCAAAAAAATGATGTGGTGTTTTTTACTTATGAAATTCAAGATTTGTATGGAGAAGTAATTTATTCTCGTGAGCAGTTAAAACCCCAAACCTATTTGGTAGACAAACAAAACATCATGATAGGTTTAAGATATGGTATAAAAAAGTTAAAAATAGGAGAATCAGGAATTTTTTATTTTCCTTCGCACATGGGTTTTGGCTATCATGGAGATGATAGAGATATCCCACCAAACCTACCTTTAAAAGTATTAGTTACCATTACAGATATCAAGCCTGAAAACAAAAATTAAACCAATGAAGAAAATTTTATTCACTTTACTTACCGTAATTCTTATCAGTTGTAATAAAGATTATGACCATTTAGGCAACGGAATTTTTGCAATCATAGAAACCAATAAAGGAAACATTGTTGCTGAATTGGAATTTGAAAAAACACCAATTACAGTAGCCAATTTCATTACTTTGGCAGAGGGAACCAATTTACAAGTAACAGAAGCCGACAAAAAAGGAAAACCATTTTATAACGGGTTAACTTTTCACAGAGTAATACCGGATTTTATGATCCAAGGTGGATGCCCTAAAGGAACCGGAGAAGGTGGTCCGGGGTACAAATTTTTAGATGAAATTACCGATTTAAAACACACTGGTCCAGGAATTTTATCTATGGCAAATGCAGGCCCCGGAACCAATGGAAGTCAATTTTTTATCACCCATAAAGAAACTCCATGGTTGGATGGATTGCATACTGTTTTTGGAAAAGTAGTAGAGGGTATGGATGTGGTAAACCAAATTGCTCAAGGTGATGAAATCAAAAGCATCAATATTGTGCGAAATGGAGAAAAAGCTAAAAAATTTAATGCAGTAAAAGTTTTTGAAAGCAGATTGGCTAAAGAAGCCGAAACATTAAAAAAGCAAGAAGAAGAAAAAGCCAAACAAGAAGCTGAGTTTTTGGAGCAATACCAAGAAGTAATCCAATCTACCTTAGCAAAATTTGAATCAAATCAGAAAACTGCTAAAAAAACTTCTTCCGGTTTGCAATTTAAAATTTTAGAAAGCGGTAATAAAAAGCCCGAAAACGGCAGTACTGTGTATGTGTTTTATGCCGGATTTTTTGAAAACGGAATTTTGTTTGATACCAACATAGAAAGCATAGCTAAAGATTATGGCAAATGGGACGAAAACAGAGCAAACATGAATGGCTATGCTCCTTTTCCATTTGTTTTAGGCAACAAACAAGGTTTGATCCCAGGGTTTTTAGAAACCATCGAAAATATGAAATTTGGCGACAAAGCTTTGGCATTTATCCCTGCATATTTAGGTTATGGCGAAGCTGGAGCTGGTGGTATCATTCCTCCAAATGCCAATCTCATCTTTGAAATTCACTTAGTTGAAAAACCTAACTAGTATAAAATGAAACAAGTAGGTATTGAAGCTATTGCATTTGATTTTCCTAAAATTTATGTATCGGTAGAAGAGTTTGCTGCCCATCGAAACCAAGATGCAGCCAAATTAAAAGCTGGTTTAGGAATACAAAAAATTAGTTTCCCGGATGTTCACCAAGACGTGGTAACCTTTGCTGCCAATGCACTAGAAAAGTTAATGTTGCAAGAAAACCTTCAGTTTTCTGAAATAGCAAAAATTTATGTAGGCACCGAAAGTGGTGTGGATAGTTCCAAGCCAATTGGCTCCTACCTCTTTTCTATGATGGAACAAAAATATGGTAAAGGAATTTTGGAGCATTGTGATACTACAGAATTTACTTTTGCTTGTATTGGTGCAGTAGATGCCATGCACATTGCCTTAGATTTTATCAGATGCAACCCAACTGAGAAAGTAATTGTTATAGCTACTGATTTTGCTAAATACGATTTAATTTCCACCGGAGAATATACCCAAGGAGCAGGTGCTATTGCCATGCTTTTAAGTGCCAATCCGGAATTAATTGAAATACATCCGGAAATTGGAATTTCTACCGAAGGAGTTTTTGACTTTTTTAAACCAAGAAGAAATTTTAAAGAAGGAACTTTTTCAGTAGAAACAAATATAGAAAGCAACCAAATTCACGAATCAGAATTGTTGGTATACAAAGAGCAACCCGTTTTTGATGGTGCTTACTCTCAAAAATGTTATGTCAGCAGAACCAAAAATGCCTATTTGCAACTTAAGAAAAAGTTGCAAACTTCTGAAAGATTATATGAAAATTGGGATGCCATTGTGATGCATCTCCCCTATTGTTTTCAGGCAAGAAGAAGCTTTATTGATATTTTTGCAGAAGAAAATCCCGACTTATTACAAAGTCAACCAGGAGAAACTTTGACAGACAAATCAAAAGCATTGTATAAAAGTGCTGCCTATGCTACCTTGGTTGAAAATAAAATTACAAAAACTGAAACACTTTCCGGTATCATAGGTAATATTTATACGGGTTCTATATTTTTAGCATTCTTAGGATATTTATTTTCTAATAAAGACCAAAATATTGCGAACCATTCTGTTGGTTTTATTGCTTATGGAAGTGGAAGCAAATCAAAAGCATTTATTGGTAGCATTGGAGTTTCTTGCCAAGAAAAAATTGCAAAATTGCCTTTTGAAGAAATTTTAAGCAATACAACTCCCATAAATTTTGATACTTATGTAGCTTTGCATACCAAAAATCAAAAAAAATCTGTGGTTCCTCCAAAAAAGGAATGGATTTTGCAAAGTATAGAGCAAAGCCAAACTAATTTGGTAGGTGCTAGATATTATGAATGGAAAGATTAACTAATAGAAACAAAACACATATATGAAAAAAACACTATCAATTATTTGTTTACTTATTGCTTTTGTTAGCAATGCCCAAAAACAAGAAGGAATTTTTGTAGAGTTTAAAACCAACAAAGGAAGTATTTTAGCCGAATTGTACTACCAAAAAACTCCAATTACTGTCGCTAATTTTATTTCGTTGGCAGAAGGAAACAATCCAATTGTTTCGGAACAGTTTAAAGGCAAGCCTTACTTTAATGGATTAAAATTTCATAGAGTAATCAAAGATTTCATGATTCAGGGTGGAGACCCAACAGGCACTGGTTCTGGTGGCCCAGGTTATCGATTTAAAGACGAAATTACCGATTTAAAACACAATAGTTCTGGCATCTTATCCATGGCAAATGCTGGACCTGCCACCAATGGGAGTCAGTTTTTTATTACCCATGTGGCTACACCTCACTTAGATGGTAAGCATACGGTATTTGGTAAAGTAGTGATGGGACAAAACATAGTTGATGCCATTGCACAAAACGATGTGATGCTGGAAGTAAAAATTATTCGTACCGGAGAAAAAGCAAAAGCCTTTGATGCAGCAAAAACTTTTGCCAGTGCCATGAGTAAAGAAATAGAAGCTCAAAAAGCAGAACAAGCCAAAAAAGAAGCTGCTTTACTTGCTGAAAAAGAAAAATTCTCGACTATGGTAAAAGAAAAATATCCAAAAGCTATTATTTTACCTTCGGGATTGGCTTACGAAATGTTACAAGCTGGTACTGGAGAGAATGCTTCTGCCGGAAAAACGGTAAGAGTACATTATTTAGGAACTTTTGAAAACGGAGACAAATTTGATAGTTCTTATGATAGAAACGACCCCATTGAATTTCCGTTAGGAAACAAAATGGTAATTCCAGGTTGGGAAGAGGGAATCGCTTTGTTAAATAAAGGAGCCAAAGCTCGATTGATAATTCCTTATTGGTTGGCATACGGAGAAAACGGAAGACCTCCGGTTATTCCTGCCAAAGCAACTTTAATTTTTGAAACCGAATTGGTAGAGATTAAATAAAAAAGCAAGAAAATTAAAAAGGACAATCTGATAAGGTTGTCTTTTTTTATTTTACGTGAGTTCGACTTAATAAATATTATTAAATATGTGATTATCTCCGTGTAACTTTGTGTGTGCTTTGTGCATTTTGTGTAATAACTTATTTATTTGTAACACAAAAGTCACTAAGAAGGCACAGAGAACCACAAAGTGTTTCACAACAAACTGATTTATTTATATCGAACTCTCGTTATTTAAGTGTTGGCAACAATCAGCCTTTTGGTCAACATTTGAAACCTCCAAAAAAGTAATCCTCCTGCTACGGTTAAACCTGCAAACAGACCAATCCAAATGCCAACAGCCTTTAATTGGGTGTACAAGCCTAAATAAATAGAAATTGGAAATCCTACCATCCAGTAGGCAACAAAGGTAATATACATCGGGATTTTCACATCTTGCAATCCTCTTAGTGCTCCCAAAACCACTACTTGCAGTCCGTCTGACAACTGAAACAGGGCAGCAATTAAAAGCAACTTAGAAGCTATAGAAACTACTTCAGAAACATCTGCAACAGGGAGTAATGGATCTGCTTCTAAAAACAAATAAGGCAAATGGGTATGAAACAACACAAATAAAATAGCAAAAATACTTTGCAATAACATGACTAATAAAAAGTTAGAAAACGATACAACACGTAATTTTACAAAATCTCCCTCTCCCAATTGATTACCAACTCTAATCATTGCTGCTACACTAAAGCCCATTGCAAACATAAAAGTAAATGAAGCTAAACTCAGTGCGATTTGATTGGCTGCTTGCGAAGTGGTTCCCAACATACCGGAAAGCCATATAGCTCCTGTAAATAATGCTACTTCAAAAAACATTTGCATAGCAGAGGGACTTCCTAAAGCAATAATCTTTCTAAGGATGGATGCCCTAACTTCATCAAATTTAAATCCGCTTAAAAAGAAGGTAAACTTGGAATTGTTTTTAAGTAAAAAATGAATGTAAATCAGCATTACTATTCTGGAGGCTATGGTTCCGATAGCTGCACCTACAATTCCCATTTCTGGGAATATCCAAATACCAAAAATCAAAAAATAATTCACTACTACATTTACTACATTGGCTAAAATAGTGGCCCACATACTGTATTTGGTTTCGCTTTTTCCGTCTGCAAATTGTTTGTATGCCTGAAACATAATTAGTGGCACTAGCGAAAAAGCAACAATATCCAAATATGGTACAGCCATTTCTACTACTTCTTTGGGTTGCCCCATGTAGTAAAGTAACGGCTTAGAAGCGAAAATGATTCCAAATAAAATCAACCCCAATAAAGTACATAGAAACAATCCATTATGAAACACACTTTTGGCATGTTCGTTGGCTTCTTCTTTATCTGAAGCAGCAACCAAAGGAGTAATAGCTGTTGAAAAACCAATCCCTAACGACATTCCTATAAACACAAAACTATTTCCAAGAGAAACTGCTGCTAATTCAGTAGCTCCTAATTGTCCGACCATCATATTGTCAATAATCCCCACCAAAGTATGACCTAACATTCCCATCACTATTGGGTATGCCAAGCGTATGTTATAAGAAAATTCTTTGGTGTAAATTGCTAATGATTTCATGGCTGCAAAGGTAGTTATTCCGAAATAGCTACCAATTATTTTATGGATGCTTCTTTTTTTGGTAAATTTGACTTTAAAATTTAATTTAAAAAATGAAAAAAACGATTGTTTTAGGTGCATCAAATAACCCCGAAAGATACAGTTATAAAGCCATTGAAATGTTATTAAACCATGATCATCCGGTAATTGCAGTTGGCATGAAAAAAGAGGCAGTTTTAGGAATTGAAATTGCACAAGAATTACCTTCGGAAAAAGTAGATACGGTAACGTTATATGTGGGACCAAAAAATCAAATCGATTGGATAGATCCTATCATAGCTTTGCAACCAAACAGAGTGATTTTTAATCCGGGAACTGAAAATCCTGAATTTCAGGAAAAACTTAATCATGCTGGTATCGCTTGGGAAGAAGCATGTACATTGGTTTTGTTAAGTACCAATCAGTATTAATTTACTTGTTTTTGTACAAACCAATTAGAAATGTATAAACCAAGGAAGGTAAAAAATCCGTTTACAATTAAAATTTCAAATCCAAATGCAAACCCAAACCAATCCTGACTTTTAAGGTTTAATAAGATACTAATTGTTACAGATAACAAAGCAATCAAAGGTACCCAATTGTCTCTCACCTTTAACTTGGTAAATAAACCAAAAGAGTACAAACCTAGTAATGGTCCGTAAGTAAATCCAGCAAATTTCAGTACTTTATCTATCACACTTGCATCTTCAATTAAATACTTGAACAATAAAATTACCACAATAGATACCAGTACAAAAGATAGATGTACTTTTTTTCTGATTTGAATTTGCTTTAACGCATCATACTTTTTTTCAATCGACAAAATATCCACACAAAAGGAAGTAGTTAAGGAAGTCATAGCACTATCTGCACTTGAGTATGCAGCAGCTATGAGTCCAACCGTAAAGAAAAAAGCAACTCCAAATCCTAAATACTCATTGGCTAAAACCGGAAACAATTGGTCTTTATGTACATCTATTCCATTTTTAATGGCAAACTCTGTGAATAATAAGCCTAATACCAAAAACAAAAAGTTAACTATGGTTAGTACAATTGTAAACCAAAACATGTTTTTTTGAGCATCCTTTAACGACCTACATGTCAAGTTCTTTTGCATCATATCTTGGTCTAATCCAGTCATGGCAATAGCAATAAATGTCCCAGAAAAAAATTGTTTCCAAAAGTAATCAGCAGAACTTGGATTGTTAAAAAAGAAAGTTTTAGAAAATTCACTTTCAGCAACAAAACTGGTTATACTAGTTAAATTTAATCCTAAATCGGCAGAAACGGTATAAATACTCACTCCAACCGCTATCAACATAAACAACGTTTGCAAAGTATCTGTCCAAACTATGGTTTGAATACCTGATTTAAAAGTATACACCCAAATTAAGAAAATGGTCACGGTTACGGTTAACCAATACGGAATTCCAAGAGGAGCAAAAACCAGAGTTTGTAAAACATCTGCCACCAACATCAATCTCAAATTGGAACCAACCGTTCTGGAAACAATAAAAAACCAAGCTCCTGTTTTATAAGATAGAGATCCAAAACGTTGTTCTAAATACGTATAAATAGTAGTTAAACCTAGTTTGTAATACAAAGGCATTAACACAGTACCAATAATCAAATAACCCAAAATATATCCGAGAACTAACTGAAAGTAAACAAACTGAGAGGCTTCAACTTTTCCGGGAACGGATATAAAAGTTACTCCAGAAAGGGATGCTCCAATCATTCCAAAAGCCACCAAGTACCATGGAGAGCTTTGGTTGGCTTTAAAAAAAGTCTCGTTGCTCTCCCCTTTTTTACCAACCACATAGGACAAACCAATTAAAATTCCGAAATATGAAAGAATTAAAAGCAACAAAAAAGTTGGAGTCATAATGAATAATTATTTTTAGCAAAGTAAGACTTTAAAAGCTGTATTTCAAAAAAAATATTTTAAACAAGGAAAGGTCAAAACCCTTATTTTTGCAATATGGAATTTCCTTCAAAATTATTAGAAAATGCAGTAATGGAAGTAGCTCAACTTCCTGGAATTGGCAAAAAAACAGCTCTTCGATTGGTGTTGCATTTGTTAAAAAACCCATCTGAGCAAACTTTGCATTTGGCAAATGCATTGGTAAAATTACGGGAAGAAATCAAATTTTGTAAAAGCTGTCATAACTTATCTGATAAAGAGGTATGTGATATTTGTCAAAGCCATCAACGCAACCATCAAATGATTTGTGTAGTAGAAGACATTAGAGATGTAATGGCCATAGAAAACACCGGACAATTTCAGGGGGTTTATCATGTATTGGGAGGAAAAATTTCTCCTATGGAAGGCATAGGGCCATCACAACTAAACATTGAAAGTTTGGTAGAAAAAGTCAAAAACCAATCAGTAGAAGAAATAATCTTAGCATTAAGTTCCACTATGGAGGCAGACACCACCAATTTTTACATTTACAAAAAACTTCAAGATAGCAATGTAAAAATTTCAAGCATATCGAGAGGAATAGCCGTTGGTGACGAATTAGAATACACAGATGAAGTCACTTTAGGAAGAAGTATTTTACATAGAATCCCGTTTGAAAAAAGCATATTGAACTACCCGAAGTAATTCATAACTCTTATTGTAAAGAAGTGAACTTACTGATATATTTACATTAATTTTTACCTTCCAAATGCTTCAATTCAATAAAAACCATATCTTTGGAAATCTGATTTATTGCATGAATTTCATGAAAAAAACACCTCTTTTTGTTCTGTTTTTGCTGTTACTATTAAGTTCTTGTGTTACTCAAAAAGACCTGATTTATTTGCAAAATGATGGAACCTCTCCAAGCACTTTACCAATAAATGAAATTCAAAACAAACCTTATCGAGTGCAAACAAACGATATGTTAAGCATTAGAGTAAAAACCGTTGACCCTAAAATCAATGAATTGTTCACATTAACAACCAACAACCAAAGCGGGATGATGCAACAAGCTGAGCAAGGGTTATATTTTAGTGGTTACAATGTAGATAGCCAAGGTTTTATTAGATTACCTGTAATAGGGAAAATGAGTGTGATAGGAATGACATTAGACGAAATAAGAGATCAAATAGAAAATAAATTATTAGAAGATTACGTTACTGAAGAATCCAATTTATTTGTAACAGTTAAAATGGCGGGGATAAGATATATTATCAATGGGGAAATTGGTAGTCCGGGAATTAATTTCATTTACAATGACAAAGCCACCATTATGGATGCCATTGCAAATTCAGGAGATATTACTATGCTTGGAAATAGAAAAGAAGTGATGATTTACAGACAATTTCCATACGGAACAGAAACTTACAGCATTGATTTAACAAACATTAATGCCATGAATTCCCCACAGTTTTTTATTCAACCTAATGATTTTATTTATGTAAAACCTTTGAAGCAAAAAACTTTAGGAACAGGAACAACTGGCATCCAAACCATTACTACCATCATTTCTGTAGTTACTTTGCTAACCACTACTTTTTTGTTGATAAATCGATAAATCATGATAGATACCAAGGATTTTGCTTTCATGGATGGCTATCCAAAATTTGATTTTAAAGGTTTTATCAATCGTATCATTGGATATTGGTATTGGTTTGTATTATGTTGGATTATTGCCTACACCATTGCTTATCAAGTAAATGCCAGAAAACAAAAAGTATTTGCATTAGATACCACCATAGCTGTAAAAGAAGAAAGCAATCCATTTTTTACCTCCAACACAAGTTTAGTTTTTAATTGGGGTGGCACTTCAGATCAAGTTCAAAATATCATGACTACCATTCGTTCCAGAACACATAATGAAATGGTAGTGGAACGATTAGAATTTTATATAGATTATTTACAACAAGGTAAATATCACTTAGAAGATGTATATGGAACCATCCCATTTTACTTTCAATTGGACAAAAGTAAAGGGCAATTGGCAGGTAAATTAGTTGAAGTTAAAGTATTGCCTGATAATTTTTTAGAAGTTACTATTGATTTAAGCACCCAAAATCAAATACCTGTTCACATTTACCAAAATCATACGATTGATCAAATTGCCATTTCACCAAAAAAATACACCTACAAAATAGCAACTGGTAAAAAAATTCAAACTCCGTTTTTAAATGGAACATTTTGGATGTTTCCAGACAGAAATGCTTCTATTGGAAGTACTTATATGATACGCTTTAACTCTTTAGATGGAACTGTTGGTGGTTATAGGAGAATTAAAGTAGAAACCGATGTAAAAGCTGGTTCGGTAATTAGAATTTCGTTGGATGGTAATAACAAAAAGCGAATTGTTGACTATTTAAACGCAACTGTAAAAGTTTTGATGAAAAGACAATTAGACAGAAAAAATCAGTTTGCGAACAACACCATCAACTTTATTGATAGTACCTTGGCTGCAATTGACAATACTTTAAAAGACAACCAACAAGAAATACAAGATTTTACCAGAAATAAAAATATTTTAGAAATAGAAAACGGAGGTTCGCAAATTTCTAGTAAACTATTGCAATACGAAACAGAAAAAGAAATGGCCAACAGAAAACTGGCCTATTACAACAATTTAAAAACTTATTTAAACTCACGGACCACCGATTTTAGCAAGCTACCCGTTCCGGCTGTCGCAGGAATTGACGATCCAAATATAGTCACCAATGTTTCCAAATTAATTTCTTTATCTAACGACAAAACAGAAATGGCATATACCCGAAAAAACAAAATTTTATTTGAGGGAATAGATAATGAAATGGAATCACTTAAAAAAATTATACTAGAAAACATACAATCAGCCAAATCCTCTATCAACTATGATTTGAATTTGGCACAAGCAAAGATTAACCAATTAGAGTCCTCTATCAAAAAATTACCCGAAGATCAGCAAGAGTACCTAAAAATCACTAGAAAATACAAACTAAACGACAATATATTTACCACTTTTTTAGCCAAAAGAAATGAGGCCAATATTGTAAAAGCAGCTAATTTATCCGACATCCACTTTATAGATAGTGCTAAAGATACTGGAGGTGGACAAATTGGTCCAGACACTAATATTAATTATATACTCGCATTAATTTTTGGAGGATTAACCCCATTAATACTTATTTTTTTATTCTTTTTTGTTGACACTTCTATTTTGAAAATTGAAGATATTACAAACTTAACCAAAATACCAATTATAGGTGTAATTGGAATAAAAAACACAGATTCCAACCTATCTGTATATGAAAAACCAAAATCGGCTTTGTCAGAAAGTTTTAGAGCAGTAAGATCTTCTCTTCAATTTTTATACAAAAAGCAAGAAAAAGAAGGAGCAAAAACTTTAATGCTTACCTCAACCATTAGTGGAGAAGGAAAAACATTTTGTTCTTTAAACATTGCAACCGTTTTTGCATTAAGTGAAAGAAAAACTATTGTGATTGGGTTGGATTTAAGAAAACCAAAAATATTTAACGATTTTGACATCAATAACGACAGTGGAGTAGTAAATTATCTCATTGGACAAAAAAAAATACAAGAAGTTATTCAACCTACTAAAATACCTAATTTAGATGTGATTACTTCTGGCCCTATCCCACCTAATCCTTCTGAGTTATTAATGAGCGATAGCTTGGGAGAATTAATCGATGAATTAAAACAAAAATATGACTATATCATTTTAGATACTCCACCAGTTGGGTTGGTAACAGATGCTTTACAGCTCACCAATTTTGCAGATGTTATTTTATACGTTATCAGACAAAAAACCACAAAAAAGGAAATGGTTACTTTATTAAATAACCGTTTAAAAAGAGGAGAAATGCAACATGTGAGTATTTTGTTTAATGGTTTTGAAACCAAAGCAAAATATGGATATGGTTACGGAAACTATTCTGGATACGGATATGGATACGGATATGGATACGGTGCATATAGCAATGGCTATCATGATGACAAAAAACCTAGTTGGAAACAAAAACTAAATTATTGGATAAAACGATGGAAAAAATCTTAATTACAGGGGGTGCTGGTTTTATCGGCTCTAATTTGTGCGAGCATTTTTTAAGTAAAAATTACCAGGTAGTTTGCCTAGATAATTTTGCTACTGGACACCGGCACAACTTAACAAAATGCTTAGAAAATAAAAACTTTCAATTAATCGAAGGGGATATTCGAAATTTAGAAACCTGTCAATATGCAGTAAAGGGAATTTCTTATGTTTTACATCAAGCTGCATTAGGTTCAGTTCCACGCTCCATAAATGATCCAATAACAAGTAACGAAGTTAATGTAAATGGCTTCTTAAACATGCTAGTGGCATCAAGAGATGCCGGTGTAAAACGTTTTATTTATGCAGCAAGTTCCTCTACATATGGAGATTCTGAGAGTCTTCCTAAAGTCGAAGACAAAATTGGAAAACCTTTGTCACCGTATGCCATAACCAAATATGTTAATGAACTATATGCAGATATTTTTAACAAAACTTATGGCTTAGAAACTATTGGATTAAGATACTTTAATGTGTTTGGAAGAAAACAAGACCCAAATGGAGCATATGCAGCAGTAATTCCAAAATTTGTTAAATTGCTAATGAATCATGAATCACCTGTGATTAATGGTGATGGAAATTACTCAAGAGATTTCACATACATTGACAATGTGATTCAAATGAATGAAAAAGCAATGTTAACTGAAAACCCCGATGCGGTAAATCAAGTATACAATACCGCTGTTGGTGACAGAACGAACTTAAACGACATGGTATATTTACTTAAAAAATATTTAAGTGAAAAAGACCCAAAAATTGCTGAAGTTCATATTGTTTATGGGCCATATAGAAAAGGAGACATTCCTCACTCACTTGCAAGTGTGGAAAAAGCAAAAAAATTATTGAATTATCAACCAACCCACCATTTTGCTAAAGGCTTAGAAGAAGCGGTAAATTGGTATTGGGAAAATTTAAAATAGAATCATGAAGATTAGTAAAATTTGTTGTATTGGAGCAGGATATGTTGGTGGACCAACCATGGCAGTGATTGCACAAAAATGTCCGCATATTCAAGTAACTGTAGTAGATTTAAACGAAGTAAGAATTGCAGCTTGGAACGATCCGGATGTTAGTAAATTACCTATTTACGAACCAGGTTTAGATCAAATTGTTGCAGAAGCCAGAGGAAGAAACTTGTTTTTTTCCACTAATGTTGACCAAGCCATTGAAGAAGCTGAAATGATTTTTATTTCGGTAAATACACCTACCAAAACATATGGTACAGGTAAAGGGATGGCATCAGATTTAAAATATATTGAGCTTTCAGCTCGTCAAATAGCAAGAGTTGCCAAAACAGATAAAATAGTTGTAGAAAAATCTACTTTACCAGTAAAAACTGCACAAACCATTAAAGATATTTTAACCCATACTGGAAACGGTATTAAATTTCAAATTTTATCTAATCCAGAGTTTTTAGCCGAAGGAACAGCGGTTGAAGACCTCTTACAACCAGATAGAGTGTTGATTGGAGGTGACCAAACCACAGAAGGCTTACAAGCCATACAGAGCTTGGTAGATATTTATGCACAATGGATTCCAAAAGAAAGAATCCTTACTACCAACTTATGGTCGTCTGAATTATCAAAACTTACTGCTAATGCATTTTTGGCACAAAGAGTATCTTCTATAAATGCCATTTCCGAATTGTGTGAGGTTACCGGAGCAAATGTGGATGAAGTTGCGAGAGCTATTGGAAGTGATTCCAGAATTGGTTCAAAATTTTTAAAAGCATCTGTTGGATTTGGAGGATCTTGCTTTCAGAAAGATATTTTAAACTTGGTTTACATTGCCAAATCTTACGGCTTACAAGAAGTTGCAGATTATTGGGAGCAGGTAATTATTATGAACGACCACCAAAAAAACCGATTTGCACGAAAAGTTGTCAAAACCTTATACAATACCGTTGCTGGTAAAAAAATTGCTTTTTTAGGTTGGGCTTTTAAAAAGGATACCAACGACACCAGAGAATCTGCAGCAATTTATGTGGCTGATACGCTAATAAATGAACAAGCAGATATTGCGGTTTATGACCCAAAAGTTTCTGAAAAGCAAATGCTGAACGATTTGAATTATTTGCAAAGCAGAAGTGAAGAAGAAAACCAAAAAGCGGTAAAAACTTCTGCAAATGCCTATGATGCTTGTAAAGATGCCCATGCCATATTAATTTTAACCGAATGGGATGAATTCAAAACATTAAATTGGGAAAAAGTATATCAAAACATGCTAAAGCCAGCATTTATATTCGATGGGAGAAACTTATTAGATAGAGGAACATTGGAAAAAATTGGATTTATATATCACGGAACGGGAAAATAAAATGGAGCAAAAAAAAATATTAATTACCGGAGGAGCCGGATTTATAGGCTCACATGTCGTAAGACGATTTGTTCAAAGTTATCCAAATTATCACATTTATAATTTGGATGCATTGACTTATGCTGGTAATCTAGAAAATTTAAAAGATATTGAATCGGCTTCCAATTATCATTTTATCAAAGCGGATATTACCGAAGCCTCCTTGGTTCAAGATATTTTTGAACGTCATCAGTTTGATGGCATAATTCACTTGGCAGCTGAATCGCATGTAGATAGATCTATTTCCGATCCTTTAGCTTTTGTTAAAACCAATGTGTTTGGAACTGTAAATTTGTTAAACGCTGCAAAAAGCATCTGGAAAAACAATACCGAAAACAAACGATTTTACCACATTAGCACGGATGAAGTTTATGGAACTTTAGGAGAAACAGGATTGTTTACAGAAGAAACCCCATACGCACCTAATTCACCTTATTCTGCATCCAAAGCAAGCTCCGATCATTTTGTAAGGGCTTACGGAGAAACCTATGGCATGCCAATTGTTGTAAGCAACTGCTCCAACAATTATGGACCAAATCATTTCCCCGAAAAATTAATTCCTCTTTTTATCAATAACATCATTGAACAAAAACCTTTGCCAGTTTATGGTGATGGAAATTATACCCGTGATTGGTTGTATGTTGTAGATCACGCAAAAGCAATCGACTTGATATTTCATCAAGGAAAAAACCATGAGACTTATAATATTGGTGGATTTAATGAATGGAAAAACATTGATTTGGTAAAACTTTTATGTGAATTGATGGATAAAAAACTAGGAAAAACTCAAGGAACTTCTTCACAATTGATCACTTTTGTTAAAGACAGACCTGGTCACGACTTGCGTTATGCCATTGATGCAACAAAAATACAACGAGAATTAGGTTGGGAACCAAGTGTAACTTTTGAACAAGGCTTGCAAATGACCATCGATTGGTATTTTGAAAATCAAGACTGGTTAAAAAATGTTACTAGCGGAAGTTATCAAACCTATTACCAAACCCAATATTCTATCTAAGTTTTATGCCCTGGTATGCCATATACACCAAGCCACGTAGTGAAAAAAAAGTTGCTGTTGAATTAAGAAAAAAAGGATGGAATGTATACTGCCCGATGGTGCAAACCATCCGTCAGTGGAGCGACAGAAAAAAGAAAGTTGAAGTTCCGTTAATCAATTCTTATATTTTTGTACAAGTAGATGAAAATACTAAAGCCTCAAACTTATTAGTAACAGGAACCATTAAAATTTTGATGTTTGAAGGCAAACCGGCAATTATTTCAGATAATGAAATTGAAATTTTGCAAAATTACTCCAAAGGAGTTTTTCAACATATTTCAATTGAAAACTATCAAATTGGTGATAAAATCATAATTCCAGAGGGAGCGTTTAAAAATATAGAAGGAATTGTGCATCAAACAAGTTCTAATAAATTGACAATTATTTTACCAAGCTTAGGAATGAAAGTAATTTTGGAAAAATAAATTACATGTTATTCAATGTCTCTTATAATGAACCTAAAGTAAACCAAGCCATTGAGGAGTTGGTTGGCAAATCGTTTGGATTGTTTGAAAATATCAAACTTAATGGAACAGGTTCTCCTAGGTTACTTATTCACAAAGCAAGTGAAGAAATTCAAACCTTATTAGATTATGATCATAACTTAAATTATTGTAACATTGAATTAAGGCCTAAAGGAATCATTATTAGGTTTCGATCTTTATTAGAAACCTATGGTTTGGCCATACCATATTACAAATTGGTTGTGTTTAAACCTGCAAACTTTCTTTCATTACATGCAGACCATCATTTGATATCGGTTGAATTTCCTGCAAAAAATGCTGGAATACATCAGTTTTACGAAAAAATGATGGCACAGAAAGTTAAAAACACTCCTTCAAATATCGATGATTTGTGATACCTTTGTTCAAAAGGATCTTTTCATGGAAATATTTTTTTTGGTTTTTGTCGCTCTTTTTTCAGTAATTAATCCATTAGGATGTATTCCAATTTTTGTTGGATTAACACAAGACTATACCAAACACGAACGAAGAAGAGTGGCTTTGTGGGCAGCAATTGATGTGGCTTTAATTTTATTGGTTTCTTTTTTTGTTGGAGAATATGTACTTCAATTTTTTGGAATAAGTATTGATGCTTTGCGAATTGCAGGTGGATTGATTATTGCCAGTTCAGGTTTTTCGTTACTTTCCGGAAAATTTAGCCGAACCAGAGGCGTTACAAAAGACGTGGAAACAGATGCCCAAAGTAGAGACGATATTGCTTTAACTCCACTTGCCATACCGATGTTAGCTGGTCCAGGGTCTATTTCTCTATTAATTGCTATGCATCAAGACTACACTTCTACTTTGGAAATCATTTTACTTTGTGCTGCAATTTTAGCTGTATCCTCAGTTATTTTCTTTGTTCTAAAAAGTGCTCATTATCTTTCCAAAATTCTTGGAGCTTCGGGTATTGTGGCTATTTCTCGTATCATTGGATTTATTGTAATTGCCATCGGAGTTCAATACATTATTAGCTCTATTACCAACGTTTTTAAATTATAACAACTTCATAATAAAACTCTTAGATGCACTTTTTTTTTAATTTTTTAATATCGTTTAAATTATTTTTGTATATTTACCGATATTAAAATATTATGGATTGGGGCAAAATCACTTTAACCTATGAACAACAAGATACTTTGCGTAGGTTAACGAAAAAAAAACAACTGTTGGATACTTTCCGACCAATCCCTCCCATGGTAATCAAAAGCATTCAAGAGGCATTAACTGTTGAGTGGACCTATCATTCCAATAGCATTGAAGGCAACACCTTAACCTTACAAGAAACCAAAATGGTTTTAGAAGAAGGGTTTACCATTAAAGGTAAAAGTTTAAGAGAGCACTTTGAAGCAGTAAACCACCAAGAGGGTATTGAATTTGTTCAAAATTTGGTGGCTTCAAATTATCAAATCACAGAAAAAGATGTATTAGATACCCATGCTTTGGTACTCCAAAAAATTGAGAAAGATTTTGCCGGTAGGTATCGAACTGGGGGTGTAAGAATTTCTGGTGCAAATTTTATTCCACCAAATGCCCTAAAAGTATCCACCTTAATGGAAGAATTATTTTTGTGGGTAAATAAGCACAGTGCTCATTTACATCCTGTGGTAAGAGCCACTATTTTTCATCATCGATTTGTGCATATTCACCCTTTTTTTGATGGAAATGGCAGAACGGTACGATTGCTTTTTAATTTATTATTAATGAAAGATGGCTACACTCCTGCCATAATACTTAAAGAAGATCGGAAAAAGTATTATGATGCCTTGAATGAAGCAAATCTAGGCAACTACTATAAATTAGTACTATTGGTAATGCAAGCAGAGGAAAGAACCTTAAATATATACCTCAATGCTTTAACAAATAATGATGATTACCAACCCATACAGCAAATTGTAAACGAACCTGAAAGCCGATATGGGCAGGAATACGTTAGTTTGTTAGCAAGGCAAGGAAAAATAGATGCTTACAAAGAAAATGGCGTATGGTATACTTCTAAAGATGCTATACAAAATTACGTTCAAAACCGTAAACGAAAAAGATTATAAAAAAAGGACAACTCATTTTGGTTGTCCTTATTTTTTTGGTTAATTTTCTTTAGGCAAAAATACCTCAGCCATCATACATCGGGCACTACCACCACCACAGGCTTCAATAATATCTAAACTTGCATGGATGATAGGATTGTGTTTTTCAATGGCTTCCAATTGTTTTGGTGTTAAACTTTGGTAGGCACTGCTACTCATTACCAAATATTTTTGTTGGTTTGCTCCAACAACTTGCAACATGTTTCCTGCAAAGTGATTTACCTGCTCCTCCGAAATTAAAATAATTTCCTTACCATCTTGTTTTAATTGCTCTAACACCATTTTTCGCTCAACTTTATCATCAATACAATCGGCACAAATTACCGCAAAAGTATCTGCAATACACATCATTACATTGGTGTGGTAAATAGGTTTTCTTGCACCATCAACAGTTTGAAAAGCAGTAAAGATTACAGGTGTGTACTCCATATCTTCGCAGAACTCAATAAATAATTCTTCATCTGCTCTAGGAGATAAGGCACAATAGGCTTTTTCATTTACACGATCTAAAATAATGCTACCTGTTCCTTCTAAAAACACATTGGCTTCTTCTGCAAGAGTATAATCCAATACGTTTTCAATAACAAATCCTTTTTCTTCTAACAAATCCAACACATCTTCTCTTCTTTCTAATCTTCTGTTTTCTGCAAACATTGGATATAACACTACGTCACCTGATTGGTGAAAAGAAATCCAATTATTAGGAAAAATACTATCCGGAGTATCGGGTTGTAAGGTATCTTCCACTACCAAAACATTTACTCCATGAGCACGTAATTTTTCTACAAAAGCATCAAACTCTTGCTGTGCTTTTGCATTCACATTCGCAGAAGTTAAACCATCTATTACTTTTTGGTAGTAATTGTTCACTGCGGTTTGTTCATTCATCCTAAATGCAACTGGACGAATCATTAAAATGGTATTGGTTGCTTGTGTTTTCATTTTTATTTGTATCAAATTCTTTCAGAGTGTATTCGTTAAGTTTTAAAACATGAAATTTGGATGTGATTCATTAAAATTATAAATGATACTCACTATTTATACCTTTTCAATCTCCTTTAAATGCTCCATTTTTTTCAATGCGAGGAAACCTTTGATATCTTCAAAATGTTCTTTTACTCTCTTGTTGCCAAACTCAAACACTTTGGTTACCAAGCCGTCTAAAAAGTCACGATCGTGCGACACCAAAATCAAGGTTCCGTCAAAATCTTTTAAAGCATCTTTAATGATGTCTTTGGTTCGCATATCCAAGTGGTTGGTAGGTTCATCTAAAATCAACACATTTACCGGTTGTAATAACAATTTTATCATGGCCAAACGGGTTCTTTCTCCACCGGATAACACCTTCACTTTTTTGGTAATATCATCACCTCCAAACATAAATGCTCCTAGTAAGTCTTTGATTTTACTTCGGATATCTCCAACTGCAATTTGATCAATGGTATCAAAAACTGTCAAATTTTCATCCAACAAAGCTGCTTGGTTTTGAGCAAAATAACCAATTTGTACGTTATGCCCAACCTCTAATTTACCTTCAAAGTCAATTTCTTTCATTATGGCTTTGATCATGGTAGATTTTCCTTCTCCATTTCTTCCAACAAAAGCTAGTTTTTGTCCACGCTCAATTACCATGTTAGCATCTTGAAACACCACATGATCTCCATATTTTTTGCATAATCCTTCTACTACCACAGGGTATTGACCACTACGTGGTGCAGAAGGAAATTTTAATCGCAAAGCGGAGTTATCTACTTCATCCACCTCAACAATTTCTAATTTCTCCAACATTTTTACTCTAGATTGTACTTGTAAAGTTTTGGAGTAAGTTCCTTTAAAACGCTCAATAAACTCTTTGGTTTCTGCAATCATTTTTTGTTGTTCTTCATAAGCTTTTTGCTGATGTGCTCTTCTATCTTTTCGCAATTCTAAATAATGCGAATATTTCGCTTTGTAGTCGTAAATCTTACCAAGTGTAACTTCAATAGTTCGGTTCGTTACGTTTTCTACAAAAGCTCGGTCGTGTGAAATAACAATCACCGCTTTGGCTTGGTTGATTAAAAAATCCTCTAGCCATTCCACACTCTCAATATCTAAGTGGTTGGTAGGTTCATCTAACAAAATTAAATCGGGCTTTTTCAATAAAATTTTTGCCAATTCAATTCGCATTCTCCATCCTCCTGAAAATTCAGAAGTCATCCTGGTAAAATCTTCACGCTTAAAGCCCAATCCTTTCAAAACTTTTTCTACTTCGGCTTCATAATTGATTTCTTCAATGGCATAAAATTTTTCACTTAATTCCGAAACCCTTTCAATTAGCTTCATATAATCATCGCTTTCGTAATCGGTTCGGATAGTTAATTGTTCGTTGATCGCATCAATCTCTTCTTTCATTTGAAAAACTTCCTGAAATGCTTTTGAAGTTTCTTCCATTACAGTGGCATCATCTGAAGTTAACAAATGCTGAGGCAAATAAGCCACCACTTTGTCTTTTGGCACGGCAACCATTCCACGGGTTGGTTTTTGTGCTCCTGCTAATATTTTTAACATGGTACTTTTGCCAGCACCATTTTTACCCATTAATGCTATTTTATCGTTTTCATTAATTGCAAAAGCAACTTCGCTAAACAAAGTGGTTCCTCCAAATTCTACTGCAATGTCTTGTACTGTAATCATAATTAAAATTAAAGCTGCAAAGATAGATTATTATAATTTGTTTCTATTTAAGCAATTTATTAAACATCGTTATAAACAAACAAATAAACATCAAACAACTTTTTATACTAATGTACTAGTACTTTTTTGGTGATACTTTCTCCTTCATTATTTTGTATGTGAACCATATAAAGCCCTTTTTGCCATTGGTGTACTGGTATGGTGATATGACCCTCAAAATCTTTAACCGTGTTTTGATAAACTACCCTCCCTTGTACATCATAAATGTTGATATGGGCATCTTGGGTGTTGGTATAGTTTAGCTGTAAAAAGTCTTTGGCTGGGTTGGGTGCTATGCTAAGTGTTGGTTTGGTGTAGGTTGGTGTACTGAGTGTTTGCACACATATTGCTGTATTTTGTAGGGGTACAGTGCTCTGGGTAGTAGTACCATTACCAAACTGACCATAATTATTACGACCCCATACCCATACACTACCATCTGCCTTTATCCCCATAGAATTGGCAATACCTCCGGCTTGTACCTGCACCCAATCATTAGCGGTGCCTACTTGGGTAGGTACATTCACATTATTTGTATGCCCTAAACCCAACTGACCATATTGGTTTCTGCCCCATGCCCATAGGGTGCCATCACTCTTGATGGCCAAAACATGCTCTCTGCCTACCGCAAAGTCTAACCATGTGTCTGTGCCTATGGATTGTGGTGTAGAACCACCAGAATTATTGCCATTACCAAGTTGACCATATGGATTACCTCCCCATGATACCAAAGTACCATCTGTTTTTTGGGCTATAATAGAACCTGAACCACCTTTTATCTTGGCAATGTTGCTGTGTTGTTGCGAACCTCCAACGCTATAATTTGCTTGCCTCAATACATTTGTAGGATCAGGACCTTGCCCTAACAAAGGACCTAAAGCAACACCTGCACCCCAAACGGTACCATCGTTACGTACTGCTAAGGATGCAGTAGTAGTAGTAGCAACATCTACCCAATGGTTGGCGGTGCCTACTTGCGTAGGGCTATAAATTTGTGGGGGCATGCCAGGACCTAATGCCACCTCCCCATCTTGGTTGCTGCCCCAAGTCCAGATGGTGCCATCTGCCCTAATACCTATGGTATGATTGTTATATGACGACAATTTTACCCAGTTGGCATTGGTACTAACTTGCATAAGTGTGAAAGTAGATCCTGACTGACCTATACCTAATGATCCACTATTATTACTGCCCATAGCCCACATGGTATTATCGTCTTTTACTGCAAAAGTCATGATGCCCTGTGCCCATATTTTTACCCAATTACTGGTGTTGTTTAATACAATAGGCGATGGTTGGCTCTCCGGAAAAGGCCATTGACTTCCTAAACATTTTTCGTTTCTTCCCCAACCAATCAGTTCGTTGTTGGGGCCTATGGCAATGGCATGATCTCCCCAAATGGCTATTTGTTTGTAACACTGTGCGTATTGCCAGTTTACACTTAATAAAATACTAAAAATGAACACTATTTTTTTCATGCTTTTTTTATTTTAATTCTACTGCAAACCCGTAAAGTATGCAGTAGAATGGTTTTATTTATTTTTTTATAAACTTATATTGGTGGGTAACCATACCATCGGCTTGGCTTACCACTACTACATACACCCCAGATGCTAACTTGGATACATCTAATGACTGAAGGGTTTGCTGGTTAGAAAAATGATTTATTAATAATTTTCCTTGCAAATCATAAACAGTTAGTTTATGATAACTATTATCAGCTTGCACATACAGTATGTCTTGTGCAGGGTTAGGATATAATAATAGTTCGATAGGTTTGTTTTGCAATACCGATTTTTCTGCCCCCTGTGTTGCTTGCATTCTTTGGCTGTTGCATGGCTGAAGAACGATGTCAGAAGCTACGGATAAACAATTGCTTTGGTTAAAATCACTATCTGTTATTACTCCACTAAGCGTAATACTGGTAGTTAAAGGGTTTAACAAACTACCAAAAGGGATAAACTGCACATTCATTAGATTATTGCCCGGCAATAACGTAACTACAGCAGGTGTAATGAGCATCTGGTTATTTGTTTCGGTTAAAGTAACAGTGATGGGGTCATTATAGTTATTAAATGCTTCAAAAATATAATGATAATCACAAAAAGGTGAAGCCGAATTTTCTGAAGGCATGGTAGTATTTTCGTAAAAACCATACTCAAAATCACATTTCTCGTTACAATTATTTAATTGATAAGCAAAAGGCAGAGTGGTATAGTTACAACCATTATTTGTTAAGGTAGCATGATAAAACCCATCAGAAGGTAAATCTGATAAAGGAGAATCTTCTAAAATATGGGTATTGATATTTGCACCATTTATTTGGTCCCATAAAATTTGGGGTAAATCAACAATGGGCCCTAGCACTTGTAAAGTCTTGGAATAAGTCCCTTTGAATCGCTCAATAAACTCTTTGGTTTCAGCAATCATTTTTTGTTGTTCCTCATAAGCCTTTTGTTGGTGAGCTCTTCTGTCTTTTCGAAGTTCTAAATAATGAGAGTATTTGGCTCGATAGTCATAAATTTTACCCAAAGTAACTTCTATGGTTCTGTTGGTGACATTTTCTACAAAAGCTCGGTCGTGTGAAATTACAATTACTGCTTTGGCTTGGTTGATTAAAAAATCCTCTAGCCATTCCACACTCTCAATATCTAAGTGATTGGTAGGCTCATCTAACAAAATTAAATCTGGCTTTTTCAATAAAATTTTTGCCAATTCAATTCGCATTCTCCATCCACCTGAAAATTCAGAAGTCATCCTGGTAAAATCATCACGCTTAAAACCTAAGCCTTTCAAAACTTTTTCTACTTCGGCTTCATAATTGATTTCTTCAATGGCATAAAACTTTTCGCTTAATTCCGAAACCCTCTCAATTAGCTTCATATAATCATCACTTTCATAATCGGTTCGGATAGTTAATTGTTCGTTAATCGCATCAATCTCTTCTTTCATTTGAAAAACTTCCTGAAATGCTTTTGAAGTTTCCTCCATTACAGTGGCATCATCTGAAGTTAACAAATGCTGAGGCAAATAAGCCACCACTTTGTCTTTTGGGACGGCAACCATTCCACGAGTTGGTTTTTGTGCTCCTGCCAATATTTTTAGCATGGTGCTTTTGCCAGCACCATTTTTACCCATTAAAGCTATTTTATCGTTTTCATTTATTGCAAAAGCGACTTCGCTAAATAAAGTGGTTCCTCCAAATTCTACTGCAATGTCTTGTACTGTAATCATAATTAAAATTAAAGCTGCAAAGATAGATTATTATAATTTGTTTCTATTTAAGCAATTTATTAAACATCGTTATAAACAAACAAATAAAAATCAAACAACTTTTTATACTAATGTACTAGTACTTTTTTGGTAATACTTTCACCTTCATTATTTTGTATGTGAACCATATAAAGCCCTTTTTGCCATTGGTGCACTGGTATGGTGATATGACCCTCAAAATCTTTAACCGTGTTTTGATAAACTACCCTCCCTTGTACATCATAAATGTTGATATGGGCATCTTGGGTCTTGGTATAGTTTAGCTGTAAGTAGTCTTTAGCTGGGTTGGGTGCTATGCTAAGTGTTGGTTTGGTGTAGGTTGGAGTACTGAGTGTTTGCACACATATTGCTGTATTTTGTAGGGGTACAGTGCTCTGGGTAGTAGTACCGTTACCAAACTGACCATAATTATTACGACCCCATACCCATACACTACCATCTGCCTTTATCCCCATAGAATTGGCAATACCACCAGCTTGTACCTGCACCCAATCATTAGCGGTGCCTACTTGGGTAGGTACATTCACATTATTTGTATGCCCTAAACCCAACTGACCATATTGGTTTCTGCCCCATGCCCATAGGGTACCATCAGTCTTAATTGCCAAAACATGCTCTCTGCCTACAGCAAAGTCTAACCAAGTGTCTGTGCCTATGGATTGTGGTGTTGAACCACCAAAATAAGTAAGTGGCATAGCTAACTCACCGAATTCATTGGCTCCCCATGCTACTAAGGTACCATCTGTTTTTTGTGCTAAAATAAAACTTGCCCCACCTTTTATCTTGGCAATGTTGCTGTGTTGTTGCGAACCTCCAACGCTATAATTAGCTTGCCTCAATACATTTGTAGGATCAGGACCTTGCCCTAACAAAGGGCCTAAAGCAACACCTGCTCCCCAAACGGTACCATCGTTACGAACTGCTAAGGATGCAGTAGTAGTAGTTGCAACATCTACCCAATGGTTGGCGGTGCCTACTTGCGTAGGGCTATAAATTTGTGGTGGCATGCCAGGGCCTAATGCCACCTCCCCATCTTGGTTGCTACCCCAAGTCCAGATGGTGCCATCTGCCCTAATACCAATGGTATGATTGTTATATGACGACAATTTTACCCAATTAGCATTGGTACTAACTTGCATAAGTGTAGAAGTTGATCCTGACTGACCTATACCTAAGGCACCAAAATTGTTAGTTCCCATAGCCCACATGGTATTATCGTCTTTTACTGCAAAAGTCATGATGCCCTGTGCCCATATTTTTACCCAATTACTGGTGTTGTTTAATACGATAGGAGATGGTTGGCTCTCCGGAAAAGGAATTGGACTACCTATCGCAAACATATTTCTACCCCAGCCAATCAATTCGTTATTAGGCCCTATGGCAATAGCATGATCTCCCCCAATGGCTATTTGTTTGTAACACTGTGCATATTGCCAGTTTACACTTAATAAAATACTAAAAATTAAAACTATTTTTTGCATGCTTTTATTTTTTTAAATTCTACTGCAAACCCATCAAGTATGCAGTAGAATGGTTTTATTTATTTTTTTATAAACTTATACTGGTGGGTAACCATACCATCGGCTTGGCTCACCACTACTACATACACCCCAGATGCTAGCTTGGATACATCTAATGACTGAAGGGTTTGCTGGTTAGAAAAATGATTTATTAGTAATTTTCCTTGCAAATCATAAACAGTTAGTTTATGATAACTATTATCAGATTGCACATACAGTATGTCTTGTGCAGGGTTAGGATATAATAATAGTTCGATAGGTTTGTTTTGCAATACCGATTTTTCTGCCCCCTGTGTTGCTTGCATTCTTTGGCTGTTGCATGGCTGCAGAACGATGTCAGAAGCTACGGATAAACAATTGCTTTTGTTAAAATCACTATCTGTTATCACTCCACTAAGCGTAATACTGGTAGTTAAAGGGTTTAACAAACTACCAAAAGGGATAAACTGCACATTAATTAGATTATTGCCCGGCAATAACGTAACTACAGCAGGTGTAATGAGCATCTGGTTATTTGTTTCGGTTAAAGTAACAGTGATGGGGTCATTATAGTTATTAAATGCTTCAAAAATATAATGATAATCACAAAAAGGTGAAGCCGAATTTTCTGAAGGCATGGTAGTATTTTCGTAAAAACCATACTCAAAATCACATTTCTCGTTACAATTATTTAATTGATAAGCAAAAGGCAAAGTGGTATAGTTACAACCATTATTTGTTAAGGTAGCATGATAAAACCCATCAGAAGGCAAATCGGATAAAGGAGAATCTTCTAAAATATGGGTATTGATATTTGCACCATTTATTTGGTCCCATAAAATTTGGGGTAAATCAACTATGGGCCCTAGCACTTGTAAAGCTCTTTGGTTGCACACCCCTAAACAGCCGGTAGGATAGCTCCATGCATACTCGCTTGGATGCCTAGGTACTGATATGGTTTTGGTGGCACTACACTCCCCTACAAAAACAGTCACCTGATAAACGCCACCGTGCATTACTTGAATGCTTGACCCAGCAGCACCATTACTCCATAAATAATGCGTAGCCGTTGGATGATGGGCATTTAGCGTAACTTGATATGGACTACAGTCGTTAAATGTAGAGGTTAAAGTAATATCATTAGCTTCAGGTGTCTCTACTACCGTAATATCTCGCTGTATGGTATTGGTACAACCCGTTGTAGTATCGGTTAAATCAACTAAAATTTGATAAGTACCTGGTTGGTAAGGTTGAAAAACCAATGACTGGTTATTACCGTCTGCATAGTAAAAATAATCTGAAGTGTAAATGTAATAAGTAACATTAGGGCTAGTACTCACCTTAACTTCAATTTCATCAAACCCACAATACACATCGTTACACAAAATTCTACCAGTTGGTAATTTCGGAAATTTCGGGAAAATACGGTTGGGCACCTCGTACCTACAATTACTATTATTGGCATCTTCTAAAATCAACCAATAATAGCCCGGTTGGGTAACACTAATAGTGGCTTGGTTTTGGAACTGGGTAAGCTCGGTAGTATTATGCATCCATCGGTATTTAGGGTTACATGTAGCGTTGGGGTTGCTAGGTACATAACTAATTTGAACGGCATTGCCTTCACATACAATAGCATTAGGGGGATTACTAACCAAAGTCCCCGAAAAGCAAGGGTTAGGAATATGAATGGAGGTGGTAAAGGTTTTGGAACAATTTAGCTGGTTGATAACCGTTACACTCACCGCATAAGTACCTGGTGTACTAAACACACGAGTGGGATTGAATAATTTATTGTGAACACCGGGTTCAAAGGTCCAGTAAAAATCATAATCCGTAAAGTTTAGTAAAGTTTCATTAAACTCAAACCTAACCGGACTATCGTGACATAAAAGATTTTGCAATGGGGCATATTTTATAGTCAACTCAGGCACCCCAATAAGTGGTATGGTAATGGTTTGTTCGCAATTGGGCAAACTATGGTAAGTAGAGGTACCGCTAAGGGTAATTTTTACCTCATAAAAATTAGAGGATAATTGGTAGGTTTGGTTAGGCACCACGGTAGTCCAAGTAGAGCTACTGATAGGCTTATAGGCAATTACAGCTTGGTAATTATTTACCAAAGGAGACACGATACTATTATCAAAAAACTTTACTGCAAACTGGTTGTTGTTAATGCAACTAACTTCGTATCGAATATCTGGTTTATAGGGTATCAGGATTTGTTTATAGTCAGATAATTTTTTGGTACCTTGCATATTAATACACGGAAAATCTGCTTTATAAAACACATGATATAAACCTGGAGGGCCAGTAATGGTGTTTTGGTTTACATCCATGGTAGCTAGAGAGGGACCAAAAAAACTAAACATTGGATTTTGCCCATTTGTACTGCCACTCAAAGAAATATGACTGCAAGAGGACAAATAAGAATTATTTTGAATATTGCCATTTGAAGCTATACATTCATCATTGTCGTCGCAATCAAGCTCAATGATTTCAATAACATTTGAATATCTTATACAACCCGTAACATTATTAGTAACCACACAATAGTAAAGTCCAAAACCGTAGGCAGGTAATACGTTTAATGTATTAGAGGTTTGGTTAGCTAATAAGGTGTTTTCATTGTACCATTGGTAACTCACATTAGTGGCATTAGTAGCTATATTTAATGTGGTGTTAATTTCGTTTTGCGTACAAAAAGCATTACCACCACTAACAACGCTTATCGTTACAGGAGGATTAGGTAAAACTACCACATCTAAAGTAGCAATATTTGATTTTACATTACAAATACCAAAATTAATAATTTGAGCTGTAACTAACTGCGTTTGGTTTACTGTATCAAAGTTAATAAATTGCAGTGCATTGTTAATATTATTACCCGGTACTAATTGGCCATTAATTCTCCATTCTACATAAGCATTGGCTATGTTTACATTATTATTACTAATTAAATTATATATTAATTGGTTGTTATTAAAAGCATTGCTATTTAAAAAATTAGCACACACCGGGTTAGAAGGTCCATTAATAGCAATTAGAGGAGTAGGATCTGATAAATTAATAACTTTAGAAACGGTAACAGGAGGTAAAGAACATTTAGTAATTTTAACATTCAAAGTTACCGTTTGATTAGCCGTAACAAAATCATTCCAAACAATTTCTACATTAGTTGTTCCTTGACCATTTGAGATACTACCAACAGAATTATCAGACAAAGACCATTCATAGGAATCACCAAGGTTGTGAGGAGTTTGAGAATTTGGCAAATTTAATTGATAGTTATTTATGGAATTTGAACAAACTGTTATACTACCTGATACATCCCCAGCTAATGGTATTGCATTAACATCATAAGACCTATAAACAGTTGATATACAGTTTAAATTTGGGTTATACGCTCTAACTCTTAGTTGTGCTGGAAGCTGAGACCAGGAAACACTAATAGAATTACCGATATTAGCCCCAACAAAGCTACCGTTACCACTAAATATTTCCCATACATAATCAAAGCTGGGATTGGGGTTTGATATTTGGTATTGATAAGCAATATTAGTGCAAACTTGATTGGTACCAGACACTTGGTTATTAGATGCTAAAGTAGGTTTTGGTAAAACATCGAACCAAATTCTATCATAATTACAATGATTTGTGTTAGGAACAATTTCAAAATAATATTTACCAGCTTGCGTAGGTGTATAAGTTTGTGAAATAACATTATTAAAAGTTGCAACAGTTTGATTATTGGACATCTTTAATCTGTAAGAAACTGGTATGTTTGCTAAGTTACTAACAAAAATATTATCTCCTAAACAAAGTTTTGTTTTATCTAAAGTTAGTACAACTTTTGGTTTAATAGTTATTTGTTTAGTAGCAATACCTCCACACTCTAATAAAGTGTTTTGATAAACCGCTTTTAAAGTAAATGTACCGCTTACAGCATTGGTTTGCAGTGCAACTTCATTCCGCTGATCGGTTTGTAAAATATCTACCACAACACCAGAAGATGCGTTTATGATGCTCCAGGTAATGTTAGTAGAAGGCCACTTTGGCAGTGCAAATAATTTTTGCTCATCTGTACATATTTGACTATCACCAGCAATAACAGCATTGGCCTGGATAACAGGAATTTTAATAGTTGTTGGTTTAGGACAATCTATTTCGCAAGCTATAGGATTAAAGGTAAGGTACCCGAAACCAGAATCATCTACTTGATTCCACAAAACCTGTACGTTTCCATTACTGTCATTTACTATTTGACCACCAGACACATCCCACGAAAACTCACTACATTGCTCTCTAGCATCAAACGACACACTGTAAGTTTCACTTTGCCCTTCACATACTAATCCCGGACAATTGATTTCATATACTCTATTCTCTCTAACCATAATAAGCATTTCTACAGAGCTTTTACATCCACAAGAATTGGTTACTTCTAATGTTACATGGTATTCGCCAACAGCTTGGTAAGTGTGAGTAGGATTTTCTTCGTAACTAAAATTACCATCACCAAAACTCCACAAATAAGTTGCTATAGGTGCGTTGGTAGTAGCATAAGATAAATTATTAAAAATAATATTTTCCCCATAGCACGACTCATACTGCTGGGTGTTGTCAGCATTTAAAATTTCAAAGTCTGCAAAAGGGGCGTTTTCTTTTTCAAAACAAATAGATTTGCTAATGGTATTTCCGTTTAGCGTATAAGAATAACTAAGTTCACCACCAGGAAAACCATTAAAACTTACCTTAACCTTCTTATTATTAATAAGTTGTAACCCACCCCCACTCATATTCCATGTAACATTTACACTATTTGGTAAATTGTGCAATTCAAAAATAACATTACTTTCGGTACAAACTTTAAGACATTCTGAATTATCAATCTCTTGATCGTCATAACGTTTTCCGTTGTTATTTTCAGTCCAAATTTGACATGCCAATTGTGTATCCCATGACAAGTAAACACTCGTGGTGTTTTGAGCAAACATAAGTCCAAAAGAACTTATAAAAAACAAACCAAAAAGTAAAGATTTGCATCGTTGATAAAGTAGTTTTTTATACATAATTTAAAAGTTTTGTTAATATTAGTAAAATTAAGAATGTCAACAAAACATTTTTATAATTAATTACATAAGTACAAAACAATTAATATGTCAAAATTTAATTTTAAAAGTTGGCATATTAAAGTTAGTTTTACACTAAATGCAAAATATCTAAAAAACAAATATTTTTTTTAATAGAGCATCTTATGTAAATTTAAATAATTACTAAGAATTTCGTAATTTTGCACCACAATTTATAAAACTCAACTTTATGGCTTTTGATATTGAAATGATTCAGAAAGTTTACAGCCAATTTCCTGCTAGAGTAGACAAAGCTCGAGAATTGGTTGGTAAACCTTTAACGTTATCTGAAAAAATATTGTATGCCCACTTGTGGGATGGAACTCCAAACCAAACTTTTCAGAGAGGAAAAGATTATGTAGACTTTGCTCCGGATAGAGTTGCTTGCCAAGATGCAACTGCTCAAATGGCATTGTTGCAATTTATGCATGCAGGAAAAAGCAAAGTGGCTGTTCCGACCACCGTTCATTGCGACCACTTAATTTTAGCAAAAAGTGGTGCAAAACAAGATTTAGAATTGGCCAACAAACAGTCAAAAGAAGTATTTGACTTTTTATCTTCTGTTTCAAACAAATATGGCATTGGGTTTTGGAAACCTGGATCAGGAATTATCCACCAAATTGTTTTGGAAAATTATGCATTTCCGGGTGGTATGATGATTGGTACCGACTCGCACACAGTAAACGCAGGTGGATTGGGGATGTTAGCTATTGGAGTTGGTGGTGCGGATGCAGTAGATGTGATGTCGGGAATGAGTTGGGAATTGAAATTCCCTAAATTAATTGGTGTAAAACTAACCGGAAAATTAAACGGTTGGACTGCACCGAAAGATGTGATTTTAAAAGTAGCAGATATTTTAACTGTAAAAGGTGGAACCGGTGCTATTGTGGAATACTTTGGAGAAGGTGCTGAGGCAATGTCGTGTACCGGAAAAGGAACCATTTGTAACATGGGTGCTGAAATTGGAGCAACCACTTCTACTTTTGGTTACGATGATTCCATGAGAAGATATTTATCGGCTACCGGTCGTCAGGATGTGGTAGATGCAGCAGATAAAATTGCTTCCTACTTAACTGCAGACCCTGAAGTGTATGCAAATCCAGAAAACTATTTTGACCAATTAATCGAAATTAATTTATCCGAATTAGAACCACATATCAACGGTCCATTTACTCCTGATAGAGGAACTCCGGTTTCTAAAATGAAAGAAGAAGCCACTGCTAACGGATGGCCTTTGAAAGTAGAATGGGGATTGATTGGTTCGTGTACCAACTCTTCTTACGAAGACATGAGTAGAGCTGCTTCTATTGTGGAACAAGCAGTTGCACACGGAATTACTCCTAAAGCTGAATTCGGTATCAACCCGGGGTCTGAACAAATCAGATACACCATTGAAAGAGACGGCATTATCGAAACTTTTGAAAAAATGGGAACCAAAGTATTTACCAATGCTTGCGGACCATGTATCGGACAATGGGACAGAGAAGGTGCTGACAAACAAGAAAAAAACACCATTGTACATTCTTTTAACCGAAACTTTTCAAAAAGGGCAGACGGAAATCCAAACACCCACGCTTTTGTAACTTCTCCAGAAATGGTTGCTGCATTGGCTATTTCCGGTAGGTTGGATTTTAACCCAATTACTGACACTTTGTTGAACGACAGAGGAGAAGAAGTTCGTTTGGTTGCTCCAACAGGAGACGAATTACCAAAAAGAGGTTTTGATGTAGAAGATGCAGGCTTTCAGGCTCCAGCTGAAGATGGCTCTGGAGTAGAAGTGGTAGTTTCTCCTACTTCTGACAGATTACAGTTATTAGATCCGTTCCAACCTTGGGATGGCAACAATATTACCGGAGCTAAATTATTGATCAAAGCTTTCGGAAAATGTACTACCGACCACATTTCAATGGCTGGTCCGTGGTTGCGTTTTAGAGGCCATTTAGACAACATTTCTAACAACATGTTAATTGGTGCTGTAAATGCTTTTAACCAAAAAACCAACTCCGTAAAAAATCAATTAACCGGAGCTTATGACGAAGTGCCTAAAGTACAACGTGCTTACAAAGCACAAGGAATTGCTTCGATTGTTGTTGGTGATCATAATTACGGAGAAGGTTCTTCTCGTGAGCATGCTGCAATGGAGCCACGTCATTTAGGAGTGAAAGCTGTTTTGGTAAAATCATTTGCTCGTATCCACGAAACCAACTTAAAAAAACAAGGGATGTTGGCATTGACATTTGCTAATGAAGCGGATTACAATAAAATTCAAGAAGATGATACCATCAACTTTTTAGATTTAACCGAATTTGCTCCAGGAAAAGCTTTGACTTTAGAATTTGTTCACGCAGATGGTAGCAAAGATATCATCTTGGCTAACCATACGTACAACGATAGTCAAATTGAATGGTTCAAAGCGGGATCTGCTTTAAACTTAATTGCTGCTGCAAGTAACGCATAATTAAAATTGAAATATCCAAAACCTCTCTTGAGCAATTAAGAGAGGTTTTTTGTTGGCTTTAAGTTTATTTAAACACGAATTCATATTTTTTTTGGTATTTTTAGTCCATGAATCAAATTATCCAATGGATAGGCATTTGCCTCTTGTTATGTTTTAACTGGCTTCATGCTGGCTTTATTTTATTGCCCATGGATGAAGTATCGCAAAAAAACCACTTAAAAGCTTACGGGATTACGTATTGGGCTTTGGAAAAAGACTACAAAGCAAGTTGGCTACTAAATTACAGAGGAGGCTCGTTTTTACTCCCAGATACCGAAGACATCAGAAGAGAATGCAAAATTAGAGGTGTTAGTTTTGAAGTACTATCCGATGCACAAGCTAACGGCATTTTGGAAGAAATTAGTGCTCCATCACAAAACATGGAAACCGTGGTTTTGGAAAAAGCCCCAAAAATTGCGGTGTACACCCCTAAAGGCAAAAAACCTTGGGATGATGCGGTAACTTTGGTATTGACTTATGCCGAAATTCCGTTTAAAGAAATTTATGACGAAGAAGTTTTAAAAGATGAATTGTTGTTGTACGATTGGCTTCACCTGCATCATGAAGATTTTACCGGACAATACGGCAAATTTTTTGGAGCTTACAGAAATACCCCTTGGTACATTCAACAAAAAAAAGAATCAGAAGAATTAGCTGCAAAACTTGGCTTTGCCAAAGTTTCAGAATCTAAAAGAGCAGTTGCAAAAAAAATCAGAGATTTTGTAGTAGGTGGAGGATTTATGTTTGCCATGTGCAGTGCTACGGATAGTTTTGACATAGCATTGTCGGCAGATGGCGTGGATATTTGCGAGCCCATGTTTGATGGCGACCCAAGTGAACCAAATTACCAAGCTAAAATTGATTACAGCAACACATTTGCCTTTAAAAACTTTACTTTAGAAAGAAACCCTAATCGATATGAATTTTCTGATATTGACATGACTGAGAAAAGAAAAATTCCGATGGAAAGAGATTATTTTACCTTGATGGAATTTTCTGCCAAATGGGATCCTATCCCAAGTATGTTGTGCCAAAATCACACCCAATTAATCAAAGGATTCATGGGGCAAACCACCTCCTTTGATTCTGAATTAATCAAATCGAATGTATTAATTTTAGGAGAATTATTAATTAATGGCGAAGTTCGCTACTTGCATGGCACCAAAGGAAAAGGAATGTTTACCTTTTACGGTGGCCACGATCCGGAGGACTACCAGCACCGAGTGGGAGATGCACCAACCGTATTGGATTTGCATCCAAATTCACCAGGTTATCGTTTAATTTTAAACAATGTGTTGTTTCCAGCAGCTCAAAAAAAGAAACAGAAAACCTAATCATCAAACTATGTCAGACTTTAGCTTACCATTATTCTTTTGGCAATTACTTCAGTGGATTTTTTTTGGTTTGTTTTTGTTCCTGCTTTACAAAATATATCAGTGGGTCAATAAGAAAAACAAAAGTTGATTTTTTTTTGTAAAACAAAGCATCACTCTCTTATCAAAGGCAAAGTAGAACAACGAAGCAAGCCCTCTTGTTTGGCAATTTCTGCATACGGAATTTCCTCTACGGTAAATCCGTGAGATCGCAACCAAGCATTTAAACGGGTGAAGTTTTTTTCGGAAACCACCACATCAGGTGCAATAGAAAACACATTGGAATTCATGTGGTACATTTCTTCGCGAGTAATGTGAAACAAATTTTCTTTTCCAAACAATTCAACCAAATACATATAATCGGCTTCTTCTCTAAAACCACTTTTGTAAATAATCCCTTTGTTAGTTCCAATCGGTTGAAAACAACAATCTAAATGCAAGGCATTGTCACGAGGTTCGATTTTAGATTTTACCAAATCAAACTCTTTTACAATTTTATTCGGAAAAAGTGCTTTCATATAAGCCACTCCCTCCATATTGGTTCGTGCAGTGATATAGTTTTTGTAATCGCTTCCTTTGTAAGTACCTATAAAAATATGATCGTTCCAAGGCATCACATCTCCACCTTCAATATGCACTTCTTCTGGTGGACGAACTACTTTTGCAGGATCCATTTGATCCATCACATACTGAATGGCATCCAATTCTCTTTCTCTGTCAGGTAAAATATTGGCCTTGATAAAAACATCTTCCACTACAAAACCAATATCTCTGGCAAAAATTTGGTTATAATTTTCTATAATCTCGGGTCGATAAACTTTTACGTCATATTTTTGAAACACTTGGTTAAAGGCTTCCATTTCGACTACCATATCTTTTTCAACCGGATAGGTACCGGCTAAAATATGTTCTAACGATTTTGGATCATAAGCTTCCTCTACAGTTGGAGTTGGTCCGTTGCTCAAAGCAGTTCCTAAAATTACCGCTTTTAAACGTGAGGTTTCGTTGGTAATATGTAAGGGTAAATATTGACTCATAAATTAACCTTTAAATTTTCTTTGTAAATCTTGTTCGGTGGTAATGATTTCTCCATCGTATTGTATCCTCCAACCTAAGGTATTGGACAAAACCAACAATCCGGAAAGCTCTGCAACCAATCGGTTTTGTGCATTTTTTACCATGGAAGAGGTTTGTAACTTTTGCTCGATGTCTTTTTGTACTTTTCCTGCTATTTTGTTGTAATCGTTGGCACCAAATGGGTTAAACACACTTTCGTTGATGTCGTAAAATTGAATTTTCGGCAATACTTTTATTTCTTCTTTAGGAAGCTTTTTCAATAAAATCAGTTTTTCTTTTTCGTTGATTTCGTATGCCAAATCTTTTAAATTGTATTGGATAAACACCTCAGAGTTTACTACCATCAAAGCTTTTTTTTCAAATTTTAAAATATCTAAAAAATACTTTTTTTGGTCTTTGTAGCTGTACACTTGCGAAAAAGTGCCTTCGGTAACCACTAATTTACTAACGTTTTTGATTTGTTTTTCAATCAAAGCCGATTGTTCTTCCAAAGTTGGTCCATCAGAAGTAGCCTTACATTGTTTCCAAACAAACAACACCAAGATGAAAAGCAATATTGCACTCCATACTTTTGGAGAAAACAATAAATTTTGCAAATTATTTTTGAGGGTATTATTCATTGTCATACGTTTCTGCTTCATCTTCACTTTCCAACCATAATGGTTCCGTGAGGTATTTATCTACAAAAAACTCCAGTTTTTCGGTTACTTCCGAGGCATTTAACACCACTTGGGTTTTTACAATGCTGATAAACAATCGTTGGTATAAATTTTCCCAACGATTTTTTAACTGCAACTCGGCATCATCTATCACCAAAAAACGAACCGTATTTAAATTAAAACCGGCTGTTGCAAATAAATCGTTAATTTTGGTTGGTGTACTCACAATCACATCATTTCCGAGGGAAATCAGGTTTTTATCTTCGTCCATATCCGATTTATCATGCGAAAAATACACCCGCAATTGGTTGTATTTTCCCAATTTTTCAAACCATTCCATTACCTCTAAACCATCTTCTTTGGAGTTGACCAAAAACAATGCTCTGGTACTTTCTCCAACAGGTTGTTGTAATTTTTGAATAGTATGCATCACAGCATTCATGGTTTTGCCACTTTGCTTAGGTGCCACCAAAACCACATCAGTACCACTTTTAATGGGACTGTAAGATGCTTCTTGTAACTCATTAGGTTCGTGATAACCCAACTCGATTAAGGCTTTTTGTAGCGAAGGATGTATTTTTTTTAATTGCATAGCTTAATTTTTGGAAGCAAACAAAACAACATCTTCTTCCGAGATAGGATTTGCCCCTAATATAATCAAACGTTCTACCACATTTCGGAGTTCTCGAATATTTCCTGTCCAGTCGTATTGCTGCAGTAATTGAATGGCTTTTTCCTCAAAAGATTTGCTTGCATTGCCCTGTTCCTCGGCAATTTTTTGGGCAAAATGATGGATTAATTCCGGGATGTCCTCTCTCCTTTCATTCAACGAAGGCACTTGGATTAAAATTACTGCCAAACGATGGTACAAATCCTCTCTAAAACGACCTTCGGCAATTTCTTTTTTCAGATCTTTATTGGTAGCTGCAATCACACGTACGTTCACCGGAATGTCTTTGTCTGCTCCTACTCTTTGGATTAAATTTTCTTGTAAAGCACGCAATACTTTGGCTTGTGCGGGCAGACTCATGTCTCCGATTTCATCTAAAAAAATGGTACCATTATGGGCAGCTTCAAACTTACCTGCACGGTCTTTTACTGCAGAAGTAAAAGCTCCTTTTACATGACCAAACAATTCACTTTCAATTAATTCAGATGGAATAGCTGCACAGTTCACTTCAATTAACGGAAAGGAAGCCCTTTCGCTTTTTTCGTGTAATTGGTGTGCTACCAATTCTTTACCGGTACCATTAGGCCCGGTAATCAGAACTCTTGCCTCGGTAGGAGCCACTTTTTCAATCAACTGTTTGATGTGCTCTATTTTGGCACTCGAGCCAATCATTTCGTATTTTTTGCTGATTTTTTTCTTCAATATCTTGTTTTCCACCACCAATTGCTTTTTATCCAATGCATTTCGCACGGTGTTCAACAACCGATTCAAATCGGGTGGTTTAGAAATGTAGTCAAAGGCACCTAATTTCATGGTATTTACTGCAGTTTGTAAATCGCCATGTCCGGAAATCATGACAAACGGAATTTCGGGTTTGATTGCTTTTACTTGGGTAAGCAATTCTTCGCCATCCATTTTTGGCATTTTAATGTCGCACAAAACCAAATCAAAATCTTCTTGTTTAATTTTTGCAAAACCTTCTTCGCCATCTTGGGCTTCTTCTACTTGGTATTCGGAATTTTCTTCAGAAAGAATGTTTTTCAATACTCTTCTGATTGCTGCTTCGTCTTCGATAATTAAAATTTTTGCCATAAATACCTATTGGATGTTTACAAAAATAAGAAATCCGATGCCGGTAAAAAAGTTAATTGGCATCGGATTGATTTTATTAAAATGATTTTGTTTAAAACCCTTTCTTCTCTACCACATGTACATCGCGTTGTGGAAAAGGGATGGTGATTTTGTTGCTTCTGAATGCTTGGTCGATAGCAAAGCGAACTTCACTTTGTATTTTTGGTAATTTAAACCCTTCTGAAACATAAAAATAAAGTGAAAACACCAAAGCAGAGTCTCCAAAATCTTCAAAAAACACCATGGGCTTTGGGTTTGGCAATACTTCAGGATGTTGGTTGGCACATTGTAATAAAAGCTGTTCAACCAATTTAGTATCGGAGCCATAAGCAACTCCAACCTTTACAAAATCACGAACATCGGTACTATTTTGGGTCCAGTTGATAATCACATCTGTTAAAAACTTGTGGTTTGGAATTACCATTACTCGGTTGTTACGAGTAACCGCTTTGGTAGATCGTAAGCTGATTTTTTCCACTTTACAAACTCTATCGTTTACCTCAATAATATCTCCCACATGTAAGGACTGGTCCAATATAATCAGTACACCGGAAATAACATCTTGAAACAATTGTTGCAAAGCAAACCCCAACCCAATAAAAATAGCTGCAGATGCTGTAAGCAAAACACTGATGTTGACTCCGGCTGCATTTAAGGTAAACATCACCACAAACACATACACCAAATATTGGATGAACTGAAAAATACCAACAAACTTAGATTTGTCTTCCGATGGTAATTTTTGGGTAATAAATTTCCGAATTATCTTTAAAACAATTCGGGTTAAAATTAAAGCAATCAATAAAGCCAATATCAAACCAACCGTGATATTCACTTGGCTGGAATGATATAGGCTAAATCCTAAAAACTCTTTTATTTCAACAAGTATTTCTTTCAAACTTAGTATTTCATCCATTTAAGTAATTCACCCCAAGTTGGCTTTTTGCCATACATTAAAATACCAACTCGGTAAATTTTGGCTGCCACCCATACTACAAATATAAAGAATCCGTATAGCAAAACGATAGATAATGCAATTTGCCACCAAGGCACTCCAAACGGAATTCGCATGAGCATGACAATTGGAGAGGTTAACGGAACTATTGAAAATACCGTAGCAATGGTTCCGTGAGGATCATTAATTACAGTAGCAAACCCAATGTAAATACCTAAAATTAAAGGCAACATGATAGGTAATAAAAATTGTTGCGAATCGGTTTCGTTATCTACTGCTGCTCCAATTGCTGCATAAAAGGAACAATACAAAAAGTAGCCACCAATAAAGTATACCAAGAAATACAATACCAACGAAACAATATTTAACTCATCAATGTATTGTTTTACTATTTCAAAATTGAATTTTGAAGCTGCTTCCAAGGCTTCGGGTTGCTGCATCATTTGTTCTGCTGTAGAGGTAGTACCTAACATGGCACCCAACACTCCGTACAATACACCTCCTAAAATTACCCATACCAAAAACTGCAACAAACCTGCAAACGAAGTTCCAATAATTTTACCCATCATCAGCTGAAATGGTTTTACCGATGAGATAATAATTTCGATAATTCGGTTGGTTTTTTCTTCAATCACACTTCGCATCACCATGTTGCCATAAATAATGATAAACATCATGATCAAATACCCAAATCCAAACCCAATAAAAGTTTTGATTTCGTTGATGCCTTTTAAGCCATCCTCTCCGGTAGATTTGGATAATTTGGCAGAAACATTCACTTTTAACGAGTCGATTGCTTTGGTATCGATGCCATTTTTTAAGTAATTTTCTTTGGTGATTTTTTCTGCAATGATGTCTTCTAAATCCAACACAAAATCTAAATTGGGGCTATCGTTAGAAATATATTGCACTTTTTCGGCTACTTTGTTTAAATCGTCCTCTACAGGAATGTACAACAAACCATCATAAAACTCCGATTGCACACTGTCTTTTAACGCTTGCAATGGTTCGTTTTTAAAGTAATAAAACTTGGTTTGCTTATCTGACTCGAATTCTTTTTCAAAAATTCCGGAAGCATCGTGTATGGCAATTTGCTTTTGGTCGCCTTTTATGCTAGCTACAAAAGCCACCACTCCCATAATGGTAACAAACAACAACGGACTTAAAAAAGTCATGACAATAAAAGATTTGTTTTTAACTTTTGCTAAAAACTCTCTTTGGATGATGGTAGATAATACACTCATGATTTTTTGCTTACGGTTTGAATAAAAATATCGTTGGCACTAGGGATTTTTTCTAAAAAGTGGGTCACTTGCCCATTAGCTATGAGCAATTGCAACAAATCGTTAGCCGTGTGTTGTTGCAATTGAACCAATAACTTATAATCGTTGTGAATGGTTTTAAAATCTGCCTCTTGTACCACATAATTTTGGGTAATTAACAATTGTTTCAAAGCTTCTGCTTGGTTGGTTTCTATGCCAACTTCGAAGGTATTGCTTTTAAAACTACGCTTGATGTCTAATAAATTTCCTTCTAAAACTTTGTTGGATAGGTGTATTAAAGCAATATGATCACACAATTCTTCTACACTTTCCATACGGTGGGTAGAAAAAATGATAGAGGCACCTTTTTCTTTTAACGCTAATATTTCATCTTTGATCAAATTGGCATTTACAGGGTCGAAACCAGAAAATGGCTCGTCAAAAATCAGTAATTTAGGTTGATGCAATACGGTAACCACAAATTGCACTTTTTGAGCCATTCCTTTGGATAGCTCTTGTATTTTTTTGTCCCACCAACCTTCAATATTCAATCGTTCAAACCAATAGTGTAATTGCTTTTTGGCTTCTGCTTTGTCCATTCCTTTTAATTGTGCCAAGTACAAAGCCTGTTCTCCTACTTTCATGGTTTTGTACAAACCTCTTTCCTCAGGCATGTACCCAATGTATTGAACGTGTTTGGGTTGCAGTGGCTCTCCATCTAAAATTACTTGCCCCGAATCGGGCATGGTAATTTGATTGATGATTCGGATTAAAGAAGTTTTTCCGGCACCATTAGGCCCTAACAATCCATAAATACTACCTTTGGGTACTTGCAAAGAAACATCGTTTAAGGCCCGATAACTTCCGTAGTTTTTTACGATATTTTTTGCCTCAAGAATATAAGAGCTCATATTAAAAAGTTTTAGCTATGAGTGCACAAGGTACATAAAATGTTACAGGCATAAAAGAAAAAACCCACCCAAGTACGAGCCATGGATGGGAAAAATTGCTATGAAAAAGAAATTTACTAATTACTTAGTTCAACAAAATTAAAAAAAGTTTTAATACTACGAAAACATATCCTTAACTTTTTCAAAAAAAGATTTATCTGATTTTTCCGGATTAGGTTTAAAGTTTTCGTCTTCTAACATTTTTTCAAAGAAAACCCGTTGTTCTTTGTTTAGTTGTTTTGGAGTCCAAACGTTTACATGAATTAATAAATCTCCATTTCCGTAACCATTAAGGCTTGGCACACCTTTGCCTTTTAATCGAAGAATTTTTCCCGATTGGATGCCTTCTTCTAATTTGATGCGTACTTTTCCTCCTACTGCTTCAATTTCTTTAGAAACTCCCAAAGCAGCTTCTGCAAAACTGATATATAAATCGAGATGTAAATTATCCCCTTCTCTCTTTAAAAATTCGTGTTCTACTTCTTCAATCACCACAATCAAATCACCCGGTATGCCATTTCCTGGAGCATCATTTCCTTTGCCTGATACTTTTAATTGCATTTCATCTGCCACACCAGCAGGAATTTTGATAGATACGGTTTCCTCCTCTAAAATCATCCCTTGGGCATCGGCATTGGCCGGCTTTGAATTAATAATTTGTCCGCTACCTTGGCAAGTAGTACATGTGGTAGCAGTTTGCATTCTGCCTAAAATAGTGTTGGTTACTCGAAGTACTTGCCCACTTCCGTTACATGTAGAACAAGTTTTGTAAGAAACCCCAGGAGCTTGTTTTTTGCGTTTCACTTTCACTTTTTTCTCCACCCCATTCGCAATTTCCTCTACCGTTAATTTAACTTTGATGCGTAAATTGGTTCCTTTCATTCTGCGTTGACCTCCTCCAAAGCCTCCACCACCAAATCCACTGAAAGCCCCACCGAAAGCTCCTCCAAAAATATCCCCAAACTGGCTAAAGATGTCCTCCATGTTCATGCTTCCGCCACCAAAGCCACCAGCACCGTCAAAAGCAGCATGTCCGTATTGGTCATAACGTGCTTTTTTGTCAGGATCGCTTAACACCTCGTAAGCTTCTGCTGCCAATTTGAAGTTTTCTTCTGCTTCTTTGTTGCCGGGATTTTTATCTGGGTGGAATTCGATTGCTTTTTTTCGGTAAGCTTTTTTGATTTCCTCTGGAGAAGCATTTTTGGAAATTCCCAATACTTCGTAAAAGTCTTTCTTCATTTTCAATTAAATTTTTATACCCAATGGGCCTATTACATGCCGATTACCACTTTTGGGAATCGAATAATTTTATCTCCTAATTTGTATCCTTTTTCTACCACATCCACAATCTTTCCTTTCAAATCTTCAGATGGAGCTGGAATTTGGGTAATTGCCTCAGCAAAGTCCGCATCAAAAGCATCTCCAGCATTCAATTCAACCATTTCTAAACCTTTGGATACCAAAGTTGATTTTAATTTTTCGTGAATTAACTCCACTCCTTTTACCAAATTTTCATCCTCTGACTTAGCAATTTGTGTCATTGCTCTATCAAAATCGTCTAAAACAGGTAATAATGCTTGTAAAACTTCTTGATTAGCCGTTTTAAAAAGCTCCATCCTTTCTTTAGAAGTCCTTTTTTTATAATTTTCAAACTCCGCAAAAAGTCGTAAAAACTTGTCTTTTTCTGTTTCTAATTGCGACCTTAATTGCTCGGTTTCCGAAACTTCTATCACCTCTTCATGTGTAGAGTTTTCGGTTGTAATTGGTTCGTTTTGATTGATTTCTTCCATTGGGTTTTTCTCTTGTGCTTCCATTACAGTCCTATCACATTAATTTATTGAATGGTTTATAAATTTTAAGTTGTAAAAATCCATGCAAATGTACTGCCATTTCTCCTACAATGCCAAATTGTCACCATTTCCATCTTTTGAAAATTGGAGTTTTAATACTTTTTTAAGAGGCAAGCCCATGAAAAGTTTTAATTTTGTGGAAGAATTATTAAATAATTGTTAAACAAAAAAATGAAAATTGTATGAGTAAAAAGTTTTTAGGATTATTAGTGATGGGTGCATTTTTAGTTGTTTCTTGTAAAAATGATGCCAACAAAGCTGAAGAAGCACAAGAAGTAACGGAAGTTTCTGCGGATGCCAATGTGTACGTTGCAGATGTAGCCGCTTCTGTAATTGAATGGGAAGGCTCTAAGCCAACCGGAAAGCACAATGGTACTATTAAAATCAAATCCGGAGAGTTGTCGTTAAACAACGGAAAAATTGAAGGTGGAAAATTTGTAATCGACATGACTTCGATTGAAGTATTGGATTTACAAGGAAAAGAAAAAACTGATTTAGAAGGCCACTTGAAAGGTTTGGCAAAAGATGAAAGTGCTGATCACTTTTTTAATACTACCAAATATCCTGAAGCTTCGTTTGAAATTACTTCTGTGGTAACTGAAAATGGTGTAACTACTGTATCTGGTAACTTAACCATGAAAGAAATTACCAAAAATGTAAGTTTCCCTGCTACCATTTTGGTAAATGAAGGTCAGTTAACCTTATCTACCGAAACATTCTCTATCAACAGAACAGATTGGAAAGTAAATTATGGTTCTAAATCCATATTTGCTGATTTGGGAGATAAATTCATTAACGATAATATCGATTTAAAAATCACTTTAACTGCAACCAAATAACAGTTAAATATATCAAATTAAAAGCTCCCAATGGGAGCTTTTTTTATGGAATCATTTGATAAGTTCGTCCAAAGCTTGTGATAATTGTGGATATTGAAATTCAAAACCTCTGTCGATTAATTTATCACTACTTACTCTCTGACTTTCGTATAACAACTGATGCATTTCACCCAATACTAATTGCATCGCAAATTTTGGAATTCCTGGCAATAATAAAGGCCTTTTCAGTTTTTGGGCAATTTCTTGTGTCATCATTTTATTGGTAACCGGATTTGGTGCAACCGCATTAAACACTCCACCCAATTCATTTTGGGCTAGGAAGATAAAAATTCGTACCAAATCATTTATATGAATCCACGATTGCCATTGCGAACCATCCCCAAAAGTAGCACCAGCACCAAACTTAATAGGGGCAACTAATTTTGGAAATGCTCCACCATTTTTATCTAAAACCAAACCTATACGAACCATAGACACTTTACGTAAATGGTTTAATTTAGCTACTTCCTCTTCCCATGCTTGCACTACCTTACCTAAAAAATTAGTGGAAAATTCATTAGAATTTTCTTCGTAATAATTGGTTTTGCTATCTGTATATATTCCAATGGCAGAAGCACTAATTACATGTTTTACTTCGTTAGCATGTTCACTTAACAAGGCCTTAAGTAATCTTGTGGAAAACACCCTACTATTCAAAATTTCTTGCTGATAAGCTTTAGTCCATTTTTTGGCGACAGTAGCACCTGCCAAATGAAAAATAATTTCTACTCCATCTATGCATGAAGCATCTATTTCCATAGTGTTGGGATTCCAATAAAAACCTTTGCCGATAGAAGATTGTAATTTAAATTTAGAAGTAGACAAATAATGTACTTGCCAACCTAATTCTTTACAAGTTTTGGCCAATTTTTGACCAACCATTCCGGTAGCTCCTGTAATTAAAACCTTTTTCATTTTTGCGTATATTGTGATACAAAATTACCCAAAATGAATAGGCAATAGTATTAGTCAAATGTTAATTGGTTTTTATTTAGCAGTGTTTTTCAGCTTGATAGTCCACTCAAAATCCATTACCGAAACTTGCTCTCCTTTTTGGTTAACACCTACAGATTGTAACCAAATGGTTTGTCCTTCTCTAGTTTCTATTGCCTTTTGAATGGTATCATGAATCAATTCTCCTTGATTACATGTAAATGTGATCACCCCGGTTGCCTTTTTGGTAAAAGTTGCTTTGTTGTTTGCTACCAACATCGAAATGGATTTCCCTGATTTTTTGATTTCCATCATTACCAAAGCACCAGTAGTTAATTCAGCTGCCATGGCTTGCACCGCAAAATACATAGATTGAAATGGGTTTTGGTTAAACCAACGATGTTTAACTTTCACCACACATTCTTTGGTGTTGATTTGATGTACCCTTACCCCGCTCCAATATGCAGAAGGCAATTTAAAAAATAAAAAAGTGTTGAGTTTACTAGCAGAAACCATGATATATCCGATTGTTAGAGCCTAAAAGTACAAAAGTTTTAGGAAACTTCATTTGTTAAAAATATGTTAATAATTAGTACCTTGCGTAACATAATACCTTCTTTTAGACATATATTTGTATAACCAAAAATTTTGTATGATATGGTAACAACAACTGACAGAAACATTGGAGCAATTTTGCATCTGAGTCAAATGAGTAAATATCTCTTCCCTTTTGGAGGAATTATTATTCCATTGATCATTTGGATCAATAAAAGACAAACGTCAGACTTTGCAGACCAATGCGGTAAAAGCGTTTTAAACTTTAACTTGAGTATGTTTTTATACTACTTGGTTGCCATCACCTTATTTGTGATAGGAGTGATTTACTTTGCTATTGATTTTGAAAAAATCAATGAAATTGTTAACGAGGCCACACCAGTAACCTTAATTGCATTTATAGTAATTGGTGTATTGTTTTTTATTGGGTTATTTTTATTTGAGTTTATCGTTAGCATCATCGCTGCTTTAAAAGCAAGTAATGGAGAAAACTACCAATATCCGTTTACCATTAACTTCTTAAAATAAATTCGTATGAATATTGAAAACACCAAAGCACAAATGCGAAAAGGAGTTTTGGAATTTTGCATCCTCTCGGTATTAAAAAAGAAAGAGCAATATACTTCTGAAATTTTAGACGCATTAAAAGAAGCCAAATTATTGGTGGTAGAAGGCACCATTTATCCGTTGTTAACTCGGCTAAAAAACGATGGACTACTAAATTACCGATGGGAAGAATCTACCTCTGGACCACCGAGAAAGTATTATGAGTTAACCCAAGAAGGACATCAATTTTTGGAAGAATTGTCAAAAACTTGGGAAGAACTTTCGAATGCTGTAACCAATATTACCCAATCTTAAAAACTAACATCATGAACAAAACAATAAATATCAATATAGGAGGATTGTCATTTCACATAGATGACACTGCTTTTCAAAAATTAGAAAGATACCTAAAAGCGATAGAAAACTCTATTTCCTCACAAGGTAAAGAGGAAATTATGAAAGATATCGAAATGCGTATTGCAGAAATTTTCACTGAAAATATGCCTAGCAACCAACACGTAGTTTCGTTAGAAGTAGTAGATATCATGATTGGCATCATGGGGCAACCTGAGGACTATAAATTAGAAGACGAACCGGGCCAAAGTACTACTAAAACCACCTTTAGAAATAAAAAACTATATCGCGATATCGATAAAAATATTTTAGGTGGAGTTGCCGCTGGCTTGGGACACTTTTTTAACATTGATGCTTTATGGATAAGATTGTTACTAGTGCTTATTGTAATTGCCGGATTTGGTTCACCAATTTTAGTGTACATCTTGCTTTGGGTTTTGGTGCCCAAAGCGATGACCACTTCTGAAAAAATTGAAATGCGTGGAGAGGCTGTGAACCTTACAACCATTGAGAAAAAAGTAATGGAAGATTTGAACAATCCAGTTCAGGCAGATACGAGCAGTCAAAGAAACAATGCCAGTCAGAATTTTAGCAATTTTTTGCAAGCATTTTTTAATGTGATTGCCAAAGTAATCGGAATTTTCATTACCGTATTTTCATTAATCATGTTATTAGGGGTGTTTATTGCCTTTATTGCAAGTTTATTTGGTTTAACTTCTATACTAAACAATCCTGCTTCTGATTTTGTAGAATTAGTCATGTATGATTCTATACCGGTTTGGGTGATTTCAGTATTGGGCTTTTTAGCATTTGGCATCCCATTATTCTTTTTGAGCTTGTTGGGATTAAAATTGATGATTCCGAACATGAAATCAACCGGAAGCATTGTTAAGTATACTTCCTTGGCAATTTGGATTATTGCTGTTTCCTTTTTAACCTATTTCGGCATCAAACAAGGACAAGAATTTATGTATACCGGAAATAAAATTGAAAAAATTGAATTACCAATCAGCACCAACGATACCTTAAAAGTAAAGTTTTCTTATAATGACAATTACACCAAAGGTTGGGATGATTGGGACAATGATTTTAAAATTGTACAAGATTCTTCTGGAGTTAAAAAGGCTTATTTTGAAGAAGTGGAGATTGAATTTTTACCTTCTGATAATCCGGTAGCTTATCTTCAAATCAGAAAAAGTTCAAAAGGAAATTCGTTAGAAAATGCAACCAATAGAGCGGAACAAATTCAGTTTAATTACAGCATTACGAATAACGAACTAGTGTTTGACAATTATTTTTTAGCGGAATTGAAAGATAAATTTCGTGCACAAGAAATAATTATATACCTTTATTTGCCAGAAAATCAATTGGTTAAAATTGACAAGAATGTAAAAAAATTCAATCGCACAGATTCCAGAATTTTAGATTTGTGGGGAATTACAGAACAAACGCACACCTTTAAAGTTTCTTCTACACAATTAGAGTGCTTGACTTGTGAAAAAGAATTGAAAATAGATAATGATACTATAGAAAGTATCTCAGTACAAATTAACAATAAAGAAGTCATCAAAGCAGAACCTAAAAAGGGAAGGCTTGTAATAGATAAAAACGGAACTGTTCAAAAAAACTAAAACAATATGATACGATTTTTTATTTACCTAGTAAGAGCATTTTGTGCCATTTTATTGGCCATACTAAGTATGTCATGCCAATACAAAATTGACATTAAAGACCCTGTTGTAAAGGAACTATCTGGCAACGTGGTAACAGAATTACGAAATGTAGAAGCCTTTGAAGGGATTAAAGTTAGTCAAGGCATTGAGGTTTTTATTTCACAAGGAACAGAAAGAAAAGTGGAAGTAAAAACGGATGCTTCTGTTTTACCATTGGTGGAAACCAATGTTAGTAATCAAATTTTGCGAATTCAGTTAAAACAAAAATCTGTTTTTAAAAACATAAGCAAAATTCAAGTTTACATAACTAACCCTACTTATACAAAAATTGAGACCAGTAGCGGAAGTAGTGTTACTTCAAAAAACGATATTGTTGGTATAAAAATCTCATTAACTAGTTCCAGTGGAAGTTCTATTGAAATTGCATTAGAACAAGAAGAGGTTTTAGCAGAATCGAGCAGTGGAAGCCAAATTGAAATTTCTGGCAAAGCTTTACACTTACAAACCGATTCTTCTAGTGGAAGTGAAATTAATGCAAAAAACCTGTATGTAAACGAAGTAGATGCAGAAGCCTCTAGTGGAAGCACACAAAAAGTGCATCCGGCATTATGGCTAAAAGCCAAAACATCCAGTGGAAGTAGTGTGTACTACTACAAAAAACCTAATCAATTAGAAATTAAAGAAAGTTCCGGAGGATCGGTAAAAGAACGCAAAGGATAATAGTTTTTTTTGTTCTGTAAACTATCAAAAACCAAAACTAGTAAAAAAGTTAGGTTTTTGGTAGTTTTTTTATTGGAACATACTCTTCAAAAACGTACTTTCGTTATTCTTTTAAAATTCATTCGCATGAAAAAATTTTCATATCTATTGCCGATTTTTATGTTGTTTTTGTTTGGTGGTATCACATTGGTGCAAGCCCAGAAAAAAGAAAAAATTAAAGGCAGTAAAATAGTAACCACTGAAATTAAAGAATTAGAAAATTTTGAAGCTATTGAGGTTGATGAAAAACTTGAAATCACTTTGGTTCCTGGTGACAAACCTCAATTGGAAATTGAAGCTGACGACAATTTGCAAGAGATTTTTCAATTTGAAATTGTTAACAAAACCCTCAGAATTAGAACCAACAAAGAAGCTTCTGGAGCAAAAAAAGTAGCCATCAGAATTCAATATACTCCAGAATTTAAATTACTAATTGCAAAGGGACAAGTTACATTTAAAGCTTTGGCAGAAATTACAGTTCCTGAATTAACCGTAAAAACCTCAACCAATGCCAAAGTTTTTATGAATGCTAAAGTAGACCAATTTACTTTGGTAATGGAAGAAAAATCGATGATGGAGTTAAATTTAAAAGCCACTGAAACGATACTTGAATTAAACAAAAATGCCACTCTACAAGCCTTGATTTATTCCAAAAACATGAAAGCTGATTTTTACCAAAAAGCAAATGCTGTTTTAGAAGGTGATTTAGAAAATTTAAACTTAAGATTGGATAATTCTGTAGAATTTACAGGTAAAAAACTAACCAGTAAAAACATCTATTTGAAAACCGACAATGTAGTAAATTGCAGTGTAATGGCATTAGAAAAACTTAGTTTAGAAGTTGCCGGAAGAAGCGAAGTTTCTATATACGGTAATCCAGCTATAGAAATTATTAAATTTGGTGATGATGCTGTTTTAAGAAAAAAATCAAAATAAAAATAGCCTCCAATTGGAGGCTATTTTATTGCTATTTTACTATAATTAATTTACTGCTAATTTCTTCACTATCACACCTGTTTCTGTTTCAAAACTTGCGTAGTAAATTCCTTTGTTAGGTAAGTTTATTTGCAATTGACTAGATAGGTTGCCATTGTTTAAAGTCAACACCTCTCTACCCAAAGCATCAAACACCAATACTTTTTTCACCTGAATTGCTGTTGGTACCTCCACAGTAAAAATTCCATTACTTGGATTAGGATATACCACCACATCAAAACTTTGTTCAAAGCTTTGGTTAGACAACACCGTTTGATTGAAGTTGTTTACTATATTATTTAAATGTGATTGCATACGGGTAACTTGCCCTGCTGTAAACATATACAAACATGCATCATCGGTATAATCCATGTAGTTCATGTGCAACATTCTTGGAGTTCCTGTGCAAGTGGAAAAAGTATTGATACTCGGACAACCATAATTTTCTTCATGATGCACAGGTGTGTCTGCTACCAAATCGTTTCCGCATAAAGCATCCCCCCAAATATGGTTCAAATTCATATAATGACCAAGCTCATGCGTCAATGTTCTTCCTTTATTAAAAGGAAATGTTGGTGCATATCCTGCACAACCAGAACCGCTACCAAAACAAAAAGTATTGATAAATACGGCAGCACCCCAACCAGGATTAGATCCTAAATATGCATAACCCAAAGTTTGACTTCCTAAATTATCTACTACCAAATTCAAATATCCAGCCCAAGTAGAGTCAAAATCAGTACCATTTCCAAAATTATATCCAAAAGTAATGGCTTTTTGACCATTAATTAATCCAGAACCTGAAGGATGATTTTGATCAGCAATTACAAACTCAACATTCATCGAACCATGATTAATGGCTGGATAATTGGTTGGTTTAAGTACATTCCAAGTAGTGCTAATTTCTACATTTAAACCTTTGTAATCCGCATTTAAAATATCTACCTGATTTTGTGCCAAACTTCTTAAACAATTTTTCTTGGTTTCAGTAGCATTGGTTTCTAAAACATAATGTACAGCAACAGGAATTTTGATGGTGTTTAAAATTTGTTGGTTGTTTTTACCATCTAAAGCATTTTGGTAAGCTTGTTCTGAGACCAACTTTTGTTGGTCGTACAATTGTTTCATCAAAGGGTTGAATTGCAATTGTTCCATTTTGTGGACTGTTCCACAAGTTCTTTGCCCATAGGTTAACATTCCTACGACCAAAAAACACCAAAGTAATTTTGTTTTCATTTTTTGTGTGTAAATTGTTGGTTAGGGATTAAGCATCTTCCACAGCAAATCTTTTAGCTCTTGCAAGCCGTTTTGTGCCACAGAAGATATCATTTTCCATGAAACATCTTTAAAATGTTGCTTCATGTATGTTTTTAATTCTTCAGATAATTCTTCGTCTAATAAATCGCATTTTGAAATTACCACCAAACGGTCTTTATCTAACATTTCAGGATTGTATCGCTTTAGTTCATCCAGCAAAATTTCATATTCTTTTCTAATATCTTTTGCATCGGATGGCACCAAAAACAATAAAATAGAATTTCGCTCAATATGTCGTAAAAAATAATGTCCCAGTCCTTTTCCTTCGGCAGCACCTTCAATAATTCCTGGAATATCTGCCATTACAAAAGATTGGAAATCGCGATAAGCCACAATTCCTAAATTTGGCTTTAAGGTAGTAAACGGATAATCGGCAATTTTAGGTTTGGCAGAAGTTAAAACCGATAGCAAAGTAGATTTACCTGCATTCGGAAAACCCACCAAGCCAACATCAGCCAAAACTTTTAATTCTAATATCACATCCAACTCTTCCCCTTGCAATCCTGGTTGGGCATATCTTGGGGTTTGGTTGGTGGAAGTTCTAAAATGCCAGTTTCCTAATCCTCCTTTGCCACCTTTTGCTAAAATTTTTTCTTGCTCATGCTCTGTAATTTCAAACAACAACTCTCCGGTATCTTTATCTTTAACAACAGTTCCAAGAGGCACTTCAATAATCTTGTCTTCGCCATCAGCACCGGTACTTCTGCTACTTCCTCCATCTCCACCGTGGCCAGCCTTTACATGTCGAAGAAACTTTAAATGAAATAATGTCCATAAATTTTTATTGCCCTTTAATATCACATGTCCACCTCTTCCACCATCTCCACCATCTGGCCCGCCTTTTTCAATAAACTTTTCGCGGTGTAAATGCGTAGAACCTTTCCCTCCTTTTCCGGAAGCAACATAAACTTTAACGTAATCAACAAAATTTCCTTCAGTCATTCAATGGTATTTATTGGGTAATCGTAATTTATTTTTTTTTAAATGTGGACAAAGTTATAGCTTTTATCGGATTTACAGCAGAATAGCTTTTAAAAGCAATTAAAACAAAACAACCTGTTCCACAAAGAACAGGTTGCTTAGTATCATATTCTTTGTCAATTAGCCTAACTGGTTAAAAACTTCCACCAAACGTTGGGTAACCTCTTCAATGCTTCCAATTCCATTTACAACGTAAAACTTATTTTGTTGTTGGTAGTAAGCCATTAAAGGAGCAGTTTTTTCGTTGTATTCTTGGTAGCGATTGCGAATTTTATCTTCATCTTGGTCGTCAGGTCTGCCTGAAGTTTTTCCTCTTTCTAACAAACGTTGCACTAAAATTTCATCATCTGCTTCCAATGCAATAGTTGCTGTAATTTTTTGATTTTTAGTCTGTAAAAAAGCATCTAATGCTTCTGCCTGAGCAATAGTTCTTGGAAATCCATCAAACAAAAACCCATTGGCATCCGGATTTTTATCTACTTCGCTTTGCAACATATCAATGGTTACTGCATCCGGAACCAAATCACCTTTATCCATGTAAGTTTTGGCTAATCTCCCTAATTCCGTATCGTTTTTAATGTTGTATCTAAAAATATCTCCTGTAGAAAGGTGCACCAAATTAAATTTCTGCTTTAAAAATTCTGCTTGCGTTCCTTTACCTGCTCCTGGTTTTCCGAAAAGTACTATATGAATCATGCTTTATGGTAATTAGTTGTTTTCTGATAATTGATAAACGTCGTTTAAATTTCTTCCTAAGCCGTTATAATCTAATCCAAATCCTACAATAAATTTGTTTGGGATACGAATGCCAACGTAATCTATCTTGATGTCTTTTTTGTATGCCTCAGGCTTAAAAAACAAAGTAGCAATTTTGATTCGCTTGGCTCCTTTATCTTTTAAAATCAACTTCAACTTTTCAATGGTATGTCCGGTATCTACTATATCTTCTAAAATCACTACCGATTTACCTTCTATGGATTCATTTAATCCAATCAATTCTTGTACCTCTTGCGTGGTTTGGGTTCCTTCATAAGAAGCTAATTTTACAAAGCTTACCTCGCAATCATGTTCATAACGTTGAATTAATTCAGAAGCAAACAGAAAAGAGCCATTCAATACTCCCAAAAATAAAGGTACTTCGTCTTGAAAATCGTCATTGATTTGTTCTGCAACATGGTCAATTGCAAAAGAAATTTCATCGTATGTGATAAAAATCTCAAAGGTTTTGTCGTGTAGTTGTATCATGGTGTTAGTAAAGTGCAAAAGTAACAAAAGCAATTTGCATTTTCATGAACCAATCTATATAAATTGCTAAATTAAAATACTTTACTCGCTGGTTGATTTTTCATTTTACAAAAGCAATATGTATCTTTGCCAAAACAGCACACATGAACTACTTTTCTACCGATTTTAAAATTGGTATTTTAGGAGGCGGACAACTGGGTAAAATGTTATTAGCCGAATGTAGAAAGTGGGATATTGCCACCTATATTTTAGACCCAAGTAAAGATGCTCCTTCTCAATTTGGTGCCCATTATTTTGAAGTGGGTGATTTGCTAGACTACGAAACAGTTTATCAATTTGGCAAAAAAGTAGACATCTTGACCATTGAAATTGAGAATGTGAACTTGGATGCTTTGGATCAATTAGAAGCAGAAGGTAAAAAAGTGTTTCCATCTCCAAAAACTTTGCGAAACATCCAAAGCAAAATCAGTCAGAAAAAGAAATACCTCGAAAACAACATCCCAACTGCTCCAGCTCAATTCTTTGACAATAAAAAAGAATTAGAGGAAGCCTTTCGACTCGAAAAAATTACTTTTCCGTGTGTTTGGAAGCAAGACAGATTTGGTTATGATGGTTTTGGGGTGAAAGTATTAAAATCTGCCAATGATATGCAAAGCCTTTCGGAAGCCCCTTGTTTGCTGGAAGAAATGATTCCGTTTAAAAACGAATTGGCAGTAATTGTAGTTCGTTCTGATTCAGGGGAAGTTAGTACTTATCCAGTAGTTGAAATGGAGTTTCATCCGGAAGCCAATCAAGTAGAATACGTAATTTGCCCCGCACGAATAGACGAAAATGTGGCAAAAAAAGCACAAGAAGTCGCGTTAAAAACTGCTGAAGTCTTCCAACATGTTGGTTTGTTGGCCGTGGAGATGTTTCATTCCGAAGACTCTGAAGGAAACGATGTAATTTTGGTAAACGAAGTCGCACCAAGGCCTCATAACTCCGGACATTATTCTATTGAAGCCAGTTATACTTCGCAGTTTGAAAACCACATTCGGGCCATTTTAGATTTGCCTTTAGGGAACACCAAAAGCAAAGCTGCAGGAATTATGGTAAATTTGGTTGGTGCAGAAGGATTTACAGGCCCTGTAATGTATGAAAACATGCATCAAATTCTGCAAATGCAGGGTGTAACACCACATATTTACGGCAAAAAAGAAACCCGTCCGTTCCGGAAAATGGGACATGTAACCATAGTAAATGAAAATGTAGAAGTGGCCAGAAAAATTGCAGAAGAAGTGAAGAATAGTATCAGAGTGATAAGCCAATCTTCACTTAAAGAAGGAGTTTAATAACTTTAAAAATATCAAACCATAAAACCCTACTCACCCCTAGTAGGAATTCCCCTTTCGGGGGATAGGGGGCTGATATGAAAGTAGCCATCATCATGGGAAGCATTTCGGACATGACGGTAATGCAAGATGCCATCGATATTTTAAAAGGATTTGATATCGAAACCGAAGTAGATATTGTTTCGGCACACAGAACCCCAGAAAAATTATTTGATTTTAGTAAAAATGCCCATGAAAGAGGCATTTCAGTAATTATTGCTGGTGCTGGTGGTGCAGCTCATTTACCCGGAATGGTGGCAAGTATGTCTCCCCTACCTGTAATTGGAGTGCCCGTAAAATCAAGCAATTCCATCGATGGTTGGGATTCGGTTTTGTCTATTTTACAAATGCCTGGTGGGGTTCCGGTGGCAACGGTAGCTTTAAACGGTGCAAAAAATGCCGGAATTTTGGCTGCTCAAATCATCGGAAGCCATGACAAATGTGTATTGGATAAAATTATCTTGTACAAAGAAGGATTAAAACAAGCAGTGAATAAAGCTTCAGAAGGATTAAAATCCTAATTTCTTGGAGCTTTTTCCAGCTATCCGCTATATCTTTTTGTCTCGTTTTTAAAACGACACAAAAAGGATGCCGCTACTATCTGGGCTAGGGCACTATTTTTCAAAACAAAATTTTTTTTTTATAAATATATGTACGGACAATTCGCGAATTGTCCCATCAAATCAAAAAAAATGGAAATATTATCAACAATATTCAACACCAAATACAACACCGCACCTTTTTCGCAAATAAAATTAGACGATTACAAACCTGCTTTTGTAGAGAATATTAAAATTGCTAAAGCAGAAATCGATGCTATCATTAATAATCCAGAAGCTGCTTCATTTAAAAACACCATCGAAGCTTTAGATTTTGCTGGAGAAAGTTTGGACCGTCTATCTTCTATTTTCTTTAATTTAAACTCGGCTGAAACTTGCGATGAAATGCAAAAAATTGCTCAAGAAGTTTCTCCTTTATTAACTGAATTTAGTAATGATATCGCTTTAAATGAAGATTTATTCAAACGAGTTAAAGCGGTTTACGATCAAAAAGATTCCTTAACATTAACTACAGAACAAGCTACTTTATTAGATAAAAAATTCAAAGGATTTTCACGAAATGGAGCTTTATTAAACGAAGAAGACAAATTAAAATTACGTGAAATTGATACCGAATTAGCCAAACTACAACTCACTTTTGGAGAAAATGTATTAGCCGAAACTAATCACTACCAATTACATATCACCAACGAAGTCGACTTAAAAGGATTGCCCAATGATGCCAAAGAAATGGCCCATGCACTTGCTAAATCAAAAGGATTAGAAGGTTGGGTGTTTACTTTAGATTTTCCAAGTTATTTACCATTTATAACTTATGTTGAAAATCGTGAACTACGAAAAGAAATAAGTATTGCCTATGGCAAAAAAGGATTTCAAAACAATACGTACAATAACCAAGAGATTGTAAAACGAATCGTAGAATTACGTCACAACCGTGCTAATTTATTAGGATACAAATCCCATTCACATTTTATTTTGGAAGAACGAATGGCACAAAGTCCTGATAAAGTACTTTCATTTTTGAATGATTTGTTGGAAAAAGCAAAACCTGCCGCTCAAAAAGAATTTGAACAACTAACTGCTTTTGCAAAAGAAGTAGACGGAATTGACCAACTAGAAAAATGGGATGGTGCTTATTATTCAGAAAAATTGAAACAAAAATTATTCAATTTAGATGATGAGTTGTTGAAACCATATTTTAAATTAGAAAATGTGCTACATGGTGCTTTTACCATTGCTGAAAAATTATTCGGAATTACATTCAAAGAAGTTTTTGACATTGACAAATACCACGAAGATGTGCAAACTTTTGAGGTATTAGATTTTGAAAATAAATTAGTTGCTATCTTCTATTCTGATTTTTTTCCTAGAAAAGGAAAACGAAACGGTGCTTGGATGACCTCCTTCAAACCACAATATACTAAGGATGGAATTAACGAACGACCACATGTTTCTATTGTTTGTAATTTCACACCGCCAACCCATAGCAAACCATCTTTATTAACGTTCAATGAAGTAACCACTTTATTCCACGAATTTGGTCACGCTTTACACGGTATATTAGCCAATACAACCTATCCAAGTTTATCTGGAACCTCTGTTTATTGGGATTTTGTAGAATTGCCAAGTCAGATCATGGAAAATTGGTGTTACCAACCAGAAGCTTTGGCTTTGTTTGCAAAACATTACGAAACTGGAGAAATCATTCCACAAGAATATGTAGATAAGATTAAAGAAAGTGCAAGTTTCTTAGAAGGCATGGCAACGTTACGTCAGTTGAGTTTCGGACTGTTAGACATGGCTTATCATGCAAAAAATCAAAATATAGAAGATGTAAAATCTTTTGAAAAACAAGCCATGGAAATTGCAACCTTATATCCTGATGTGGAAGAAAATTGTATGAGCACTTCATTTTCACATATATTTCAAGGTGGATATTCCTCTGGATATTATAGTTATAAATGGGCAGAAGTTTTAGATGCAGATGCTTTTGCGTATTTCCAAGAAAAAGGAATTTTCAATAAGGAAGTAGCAACTAAATTTAAAGATAACGTACTTTCCAAAGGTGGCACCGAATTGCCAATGGAATTGTATAAAAAGTTTCGTGGTCAAGAACCTAAGGTAGATGCCTTATTGAAAAGAGCGGGACTTCTATCATAAATCAATTGATTGTGATGTAAAATTCACAACCATTTGACTAATGAAAATCTACAAAACAATGGTTTCTGAAATTTTTATTTCAAGATCAACTTTTTTTGAATGCTTTGATTTTTTGATAGTATTTGAATCAAATAAATTCCTTTGACCAAATCTTGAAGATTAATTACCATAAAACTTGAATATGAATTTGATTTTCTCCAAACTATCTTACCAGATAAATCGGTAATTAAAATCTCTGAATTTTCAGGTAGTTGATGTATATTTATTTCTCCATTACTTGGATTCGGAAATAAGTTAACTTGCTTTTCTTGTAAATCTTCTAATACACTTAAAGCAGCACTTCCGTTTAATCGAGCTAAAAAACGTCTTTCTGTTCCGTTATAACTTAAAAAATGTCCTCCTATTACTATTTTGCCATCACTTTGTATTAAAAATTGTGCAACACTTCCACTTCCGGTACCATGAACAACTCCCGCTCCAGGATCAAATGAAGAATCCAAAGCACCATTAGATGTGACTTTAACAATTCCACTTCTATTAACTCCATTAAAAGTTGCAAATGTTCCTCCAACCAGATAATTTCCATCATTTAATAAAGTTACTGTGCTTACAGTTGTACCCCAAGTAGTTTGAGCTCCTGGGTTTGGAACAAAAGTTGTATCCACTGTCCCATTATTATTCAATCTAGCAATACTACTTCTAGCAAAACCACCAACCGTCGTAAAATTACCTCCAATCATTATTTTACCATCGGGTAATGAAAGTATAACATCTACATTGTTGATTCCACCAGCACCACCAGAAATAAAAGGAGAAGAGAATGTTGCATCATGCGATCCGTCAGGATTTAATCGCACTGTTCTATTAGCAGAGATTCCATTAAATGAAGTAAAAAAACCAGAAAGTAAAATTTTTCCATCTGTTTGTACTGACATTGAAACTGCTTCTCCAGTAATTCCTGTTAAACCTGTACCTGGATTAAAAGAGCTATCTAAAGTACCATCAGAATTTAGCCTTGCAATACCAGCCCTTGCAGTACCATTGTACTGAGTAAAACGTCCTGCTATTAAAATTTTTCCATCTGGCAAAACAATTACTTTTCTTATATAATTATTAGCACCTGCTCCTATGTTGAATGAAGAATCTAAAGTACCATTTGAAAAAAGACGCACCAACCTATTCGCTGGCACATTATAAAAGGTTGTAAACTCTCCCCCTACTAAAATTTTCCCCTCAGAGGTAAACGCAGTAGAATATAAAATAGAACCAAACAATCCGGGTGAAGTAAAAGTATTATCTAGGGTACCATCCGAATTTAATCGTACTATTCTGTTATCAAAATGGCCGGAAACAACAAACTTACCATCTGCTTGTTGTAAAATCGACAAAATTGTGCTATTGGTGTTAAATCCGGGATCAAAAGAAGCATCTAAAGTAGCTTCTTGTGCAATCATCAGATGAAAACAAAAAAATAAAAGAACATGTAATAAGTAACATCTTTTCATAGCTTTAAAGGTTTAATTTAGATTCTTCAAAGAAAATTTTTAACCTCTTAGTAAGCAATACGTCAAATGACTTATTTTAAATTAACAGTATTATTTATAAAGTTACCCATGCACCGAATGATGCTTGCCTAAATCTTGCATTACTTGTGCTTCGTATGCTAACAATGCTTGCCATTTTTTATTCACTTTTTCCACATCGTCATATTTGCGGGCAAACTTTAAAAACATGGTATAATGTCCGGCTTCGGATTTCATCAAATCAAAATAAAACTTAGCCAAATTTTTATCCTCTAAATTTTCAGAAAGCACTCTAAAACGTTCACAACTTCTGGCTTCAATCAAGGCTGCAACCAATAAATGATGTACCAAACCATCGGTACGTGAGCCTCCTTTTGGAAAGAATTGTTGAATTTTCTTTACATATTCATCCGGACGTTGTGGCCCTAATTCAAACCCATATTCTTTTAACTTGTGCATTACCATTTTAAAATGCCCCATTTCCTCTCGAACCAAGTCGGTCATTTCATGAATTAACTCTGTTTTATCCGGATTTGTAACAATAATTGATATTGCCATACTGGCAGCTTTTTGTTCGCACCAAGCATGATCTATCAAAATTTCTTCGATGTTTTTTTCTGCAATATGAGCCCAACGTGGGTCGGTTGGTAATTTTAATCCTAACATAACAAAGCAATTTGTGCAAAAATAAAACTTTCTGTGGTTATACTCTTAAAAATAACCGACAAACAAAATCACAAATGGTTGATAAATTGGTAAAAATATTACGTTTTGTTTCACATCAATTTAGCGATTGAATAATTAAATTTGCACTTTATTAATTACTTTTCAAACCTTTGTTATAATCGCACTACTAAAATGAAAACAGACAACTTTGCTCAACGACACATTGGTCCGAGAGAATCCGATTTACAACATATGTTTCAAACCATTGGGGTGGAAAACTTTGATCAATTAATTTTTGAAACCATTCCCGATGATATTTTATTAAAAAGTCCATTACAATTAGAAGCTCCAATGAGCGAATATGAGTTTGCCAATCATATCCAACAATTAGGTGCTAAAAACAAATTATACAAAACCTACATTGGTTTGGGCTACCACCCTACCATTACACCGGCTGTAATTCAACGTAATATATTTGAAAATCCAGGTTGGTACACTGCTTACACACCTTACCAAGCTGAAATTGCCCAAGGCAGATTAGAAGCTATTTTAAATTACCAAACCGTAGCCATTGAACTAACCGGAATGGAAATTGCTAATGCTTCACTATTAGATGAAGGAACTGCAGCTGCAGAAGCAATGGCCATGTTGTTTGATGTAAGAACCAGAGACCAAAAGAAAAACAATGCAAATAAATTTTTTGTTTCAGAAGAAATTTTACCACAAACACTTTCTGTTTTGCAAACTCGTTCTACTCCAATTGGAGTTGAATTGGTAGTTGGTAACCATGAAACCTTTGATTTTTCCAATGAGTTTTTTGGAGCTATTTTACAATATCCAGGCAAACACGGACAAGTAACCGATTATACTAGTTTTATTCAGCAAGCAAAGAATAACGACATTAAAGTTGCCGTTGCAGCTGATTTGTTAAGCTTAACCTTATTAACGCCTCCCGGAGAAATGGGTGCAGATGTGGTAGTAGGAACTTCACAACGTTTCGGAATTCCGATGGGTTACGGGGGGCCTCACGCTGCTTTTTTTGCAACCAAAGAAGAATACAAAAGAAGTGTACCAGGAAGATTGATTGGAGTTACGATTGACACCAACGGAAATCGTGCTTTGCGAATGGCTTTACAAACTCGTGAGCAACATATTAAACGTGAAAAAGCTACTTCAAACATTTGTACTGCCCAAGTTTTGTTAGCAGTAATGGCCGGAATGTATGCCGTATACCATGGTCCAAAAGGATTGACCTACATTGCCAACAAAATTCACCAAAAAGCAGTGGCTTTAACCAATGCATTGAATCAAATGGGAGTGTATCAAACCAACACCCATTTTTTTGATACTTTATCCTTTAAAGCAGATGCGAAAAAAGTAGAAAAAGTTGCTTTAGCTAACGAAGTAAACTTCTTTTATCCAGATGCAGAAACCGTAGTTTTATCGTTAAATGAGACTAATTCTGTAGAGGACTTACAAAAAATTGTACACATTTTTGCAGAAGCTCTACAAAAAGATGCTGTTCAGGTGGTGTTGGAGAATAACACCCAAATTCCATCGAACCTTCAAAGAACTTCTTCTTTCTTAACCCACGAGGTTTTCAATTCCTATCACTCTGAATCGGCATTGATGCGTTACATTAAAAAATTAGAAAGAAAAGATTTGGCTTTAAACCATTCGATGATTTCTTTGGGTTCATGTACCATGAAACTAAATGCAGCAGCAGAAATGTTGCCATTAAGCATGCCACAATGGAACCAGTTACATCCTTTTGTTCCTATAGACCAGGCAGAAGGTTACCAAATTCTTTTGAAAAAATTAGAACATCAATTAAATGTAGTTACAGGTTTTGTAGGCACTACCTTGCAGCCTAACTCAGGGGCACAAGGAGAATATGCAGGGTTGATGACCATTCGAGCATATCACATGGCACGTGGAGAAGCCCACAGAAATGTATGTTTAATTCCGGCATCTGCTCACGGAACCAATCCGGCATCTGCAGCAATGGCAGGAATGGAAATTGTAGTGACAAAAACCATGGAAAACGGAAACATTGATGTAGAGGATGTTCGTGCAAAAGCATTGCAATATAAAGATAGCTTGTCATGTTTGATGGTAACTTACCCTTCTACACACGGAGTTTTTGAGAGTGCCATAAGAGAAATTACCCAAATTATACATGACAATGGTGGTTTGGTATATATGGATGGTGCCAACATGAACGCACAAGTTGGCTTAACCAACCCAGCAACCATTGGTGCAGATGTATGTCACTTAAACTTACACAAAACCTTTGCCATTCCTCACGGAGGAGGTGGTCCGGGAGTTGGACCAATTTGTGTGAACGAAAAATTGGTCGATTTTTTACCAACCAACCCAATTATTTCAACTGGAGGAAACCAAGCGATTTCTGCTATTTCAGCAGCTCCTTATGGTTCTGCTTTGGTGTGTTTGATTTCTTACGGATACATTTGTATGTTAGGTTCCGAAGGTTTGACCAACGCTACCAAATATGCCATTTTAAATGCCAATTACATGAAAGCTCGATTAGAAGCCCACTACCCTATTTTATATACTGGTGAAATGGGAAGAGCTGCACACGAAATGATTTTAGATTGCAGAGCATTCAAACAACAAGGCATTGAAGTAACAGATATTGCAAAACGATTGATGGATTATGGATTCCATGCTCCTACGGTTTCTTTCCCCGTTGCCGGAACCTTAATGATTGAACCTACCGAATCAGAAGACTTGGCGGAATTAGATCGTTTTTGCGATGCGATGATTGCCATTCGTCAAGAAATTGAGGCTGCAACTGCAGAAGATGCAAACAATCCGCTAAAAAATGCACCCCATACTTTAGCTATGGTAACCGCAAATGAATGGGTGTTCCCGTACAGCAGAGAAAAAGCAGCTTATCCGTTAGAGTATGTAGCAGAAAATAAATTCTGGCCTTCTGTAAGAAGAGTAGATGAAGCCTACGGTGACAGAAATTTAGTTTGCTCTTGTGCTCCAATTGAAGCGTATATGTAAATTTTTAGTTTCAGGTTTAAAGTTTAGAGTTGAAACATAGCAAAGCTTGTTTCAATGTCAACTAAGCCTAAATATTTAAAAGTTCAAGATTTAAAAAAATCTTGAACTTTTTTATGTAAAAATTAAAACTTTGAACTTGAAACTTGAAACTTTCAAAATTATGAGTGATATCAAAAACCGCGAAGACATTCTTCTTATCCTTAAAGAGTTTTACGAAAAACTCCTTGCAGATAATTCCATCAATTACTTTTTTACCAAAGTGACCAATGTGGAACAACATTTAGAGGAGCATTTGGAAATATTAGCTACCTTTTGGGAACAGTCCTTATTTTTAAAGGGTGGATACTATAACAACATGTTTCAAATACACCAAAAAGTGCATGAAAAAAGTCCTTTTACCAAAGAACATTACCAATCATGGTTACATCATTGGAACCAAACCATTGATACCTGTTTTCAAGGAAATTATGCGGAACAAATGAAAACCCAAGCATTAAGCATGGCAACGGTGATGCAAATAAAATTAAAGTAAGTAAAATATTACCTTATTAATTGCGTTATTTGCACTTAATGTATTTATATGAAAAAATATTTTCTTTTATTTCTGTTCCCAATAGCATTTGTTTTTAGCCAAAATTTCATACAAATTCAAGGAAATGCAGTAAGTGCAACCGACCAAAAACCATTAGAATCTGCCACTGTATACTTACAAACAAAAAAAGATAGTTCGTTAGTGGATTATACCTCCACAGACAAAAATGGAAAATTCTCCTTAAAAATTAAAGCCAATCAACCCCCCACTGTATTAAAAATATCCTACGTTGGTTTTAAAACCTATCGAAAAGAACTTAATGACTATTCTAAAAATATCGTTTTAGGTAATTTGTTGATGGAAGAAATTTCATCAGAGTTAGATGAAGTTGTAGTAAAGGCAGATGTTGCACCAATTAAGTTCAAAAAAGACACTCTTGAATTTAACGCATCTTCATTTAAAGTTGCACCAGATGCCAATGTCATGCAATTGTTAAAACAACTCCCCGGAGTTGAAATAGATGAAAACGGAAAAATAACCGTTAACGGGAAAGAAGTAAATAATGTGTTGGTAAACGGTAAGCCATTGTTTGGAAGTGATGGCAAAATTGCCATCCAAAATTTACCGGCAGAAATCATCAATAAGGTTCAAATTACTACGACCAAAACCAAAGAGGAAGAATTGGCCAAAGAAGATGCCTCTGGAAACGAAGCAACCATCAACTTAACTATTGATGAGGATAAAAACAAAGGACTGATTGGAAGAATCACTGCAGGATATGGTACCAACGAACGGTATGAAGCTAGTGGATTGGTCAACTCATTTAAAGGAGACAGAAGGTTTAGCGTTTTAGCGTCTTCAAACAACATTAATTCTACCGGATTTTCGATGGATGAGGTATTCGACAACATGAATGGTGGGAGAAACTACAATATGTGGAGTAATAGCGATGGCTCTTTTGGGATAAACGACATGCAATTTGGAGGAAACAAAGGAATCGTACGAACCAATATGTTAGGCATTAGTTATAGTGACGAATGGTTGAAAAAGAAACTTAGCCCGATTTACACAGTTTTGTACAACAACAACGAAATTATAAACGAAAATCAATCGCAAATTGTTCGATTTTTACCTAATGCAACCACCACCACCAATGCCACTTCAAACAACATAAGCAAGGTAGATAACTATAATTTTAGTCAAGATTACAATATAAAATTAGATTCTACATCCACCCTAAACGTAGCTCCTCGATTTTCAAAGAGCATTCAGTTAAATAACAGAAATTACGAGGCTGTAACATTTAATGAAAATGCAGATTTATTGAACCGAAATAAAAACACCTCTATTGCAACCAATTTGAACACTTCGTTTTTTAATCGCTTAAACTGGAACAAACAATTAAAGAAAAAAGGAAGTTACATTAGTTTTCAAAACGAAGTAAGTATTAACGAAACCGACAACCAACAACTGTTTAAAAGTCTTACCGAATTTATTGCAACGGGTGCTCCTAATGACGAACGTGATCAAAAAGTATCCAGTACCAGTCGAAGAACCAATGTAAATTTTAGTGGAAATTACAGCACCCCTATTTCCGACTCTGCAAGTATTGGCATTCAATTAAGTTACTCACAATCCAAACAAAAAGATGCATTACGCACCTTGGATTTTGATGGTGTAAACTATGCCAACTTAAATGAGTTTCAATCCAATAACTTTGCAAGTTTAGACGAAAGATATAGAACTTCTGCTACCTTTCGATTGCGAAAAAAGAAAACTCGCGGAGCCATCAGTGCAGGTACCCAATGGATTAACAACCAAAACGAAGGACTCTATTTAAGTGAAAATTACCAAGAAAACAGAAGATTTTTATATCCTTCGTTCAACACTTGGTTAAGTTCGGATGTTGGTAAAAACAAATCCATTTATTTTTACGGAAGCTACAATGTAAATTTACCTTCTGCCAGGCAATTATTGGCAATTACAGACCTAAGCAATCCGTTGAACACCATTGTAGGAAACACCGATTTAAAACCAACAGAGGTTTTTAACATCTATTTTAATTACAACAATTACGACTATGCCAAAAAAAGCGGTATTTACTTTTATGGAGGTGGAGATGCTAACAAAAATTCTATTGTAAACTTTACTGTTTTTGACGACAATTTTAAAGCAACTACAAGCTATCAAAACATCGATTGGAATTACAATGCATTTATGGGAGGAAACTGGAGCAAATCTTTCAGTAAAGAAAAAAATAAGTACCGCATCTCCTTGGGTACTAGCATGAATTATAACTTTAATAAAGGATTTATTAATAACGAAATGTTTACTTCCTCCACATGGTCAATAACTCCAAGATTATATACCAATTGGAATGTAGAAAAAATGTTTAGCATTAGTCCGTTTTACGAATACACCTATTCCAAGGGAAGTTACACCAACTATGTGATAGAATCTATTTCCAATCAATTGCACAAAGTTGCTGTGGAAACTACAACGTATTGGCCTAAAAACATCCTATTCGGTAACGACTTTAGTTACAATTACAACTCAAATATTGCAGAAGGATTCAGACGAAACTTTTACCTTTGGAATACAAGTTTAGGTTACGAGTTTTATCAAAAAAAGTTAGTAACAAAAGTAAAAGTTTACGATTTGTTAAATCAAAATTTAAGTAATTCACGAACCATTACCCCAACAGGTATTACAGATGCAGAAGACTTGATTTTAAGAAGATATACCATGTTTTCGCTCACCTATAAACTTGATAAATTTGGTACTAAAAAAGGAGAAGAAGAAAGCTTTTTTGATGAGGAATAAAAAGAATTAAAATAAGTATTTTATTGTTCTCACTTAAGCGAAAAATTTCGAAATTTAATGGGAGGAGGTAAAAAAAAATTCAAGTAAATGAAACTATTATCTGAAATCTTACTAAAAGAAAACTACTATAAAATTACTTTTAAAATTAGTGCTTCTAAGCATTTATTTTTGAAAGGAAAAATTAACGGAATCGATGGCACGTTTATTTTAGACACAGGTGCTTCAAACAGTTGTGTTGGGTTAGAACAAATAAATAAGTTTCAACTAAAAGCCAAAGCATCCAAAACCAAAGCAGCAGGTGCAGGTGCGGTGGGTATGGAAACCCAATTAGCAAAAAAAAATGAATTAAAACTTGGCAAATGGAAAACCAAAACCCTTACTTTGGTTATTTTTGACTTAACACACGTTAACCAAGCATTAACCGAGCATGGTATGCAAGCAGTAGATGGCATTATTGGGGCAGATGTTTTGATGAAAGGCGAAGCCATTATCGACTATTACCACCATAAAGTATATTTGAAGAAATAAAAAAAGCCCCTTGCTCATGCAAAGGGCTTTCTATTTTATAAAGGAGTTGGCTACAACTCTAATGCTTTTTTCGGATTGTTGTCCATTAAAATTTCCACTGGATTTTCTAAAGCTTCTTTTACAGCAACCAAGAACCCTACCGATTCTCTACCGTCAATAATACGGTGGTCGTAGGACAATGCCACGTACATTACCGGAGCAATCACAATGTGTCCGTTTTTCACAATGGCTCTATCTACCACATTGTGCATTCCTAAGATACCCGATTGCGGTGGATTGATAATTGGAGTACTCAACATACTACCGAAAACACCACCATTAGAAATGGTAAAAGTACCTCCGGTCATTTCATCTACAGTAATTTGTCCGTCACGAGCACGTAAAGCCAAACGTTTGATTTCAGCTTCCACTCCTCTAAAAGTCAACAATTCTGCATTTCTAACCACAGGAACCATCAATCCTTTTGGACCAGAAACCGCAACTGAAATATCACAAAAATCATAGGTTACTTTTTCTTGCCCATCAATCATCGAATTCACATCCGGGTATAATTGCAAAGCTCTCACTACTGCTTTGGTAAAAAAGCTCATAAAGCCTAATCCCAATCCGTGTTTTGCTTTAAATGCTTCTTTGTATTCTTCACGTAAAGCATAAATAGCAGTCATATCTACTTCGTTAAAAGTAGTTAGCATAGCAGTTTCATTTTTGGCAGCTACCAAACGCTCTGCTACTTTTCTTCGCAACATCGATAATTTCTGACGCTCTGCCCCTCTGCTACCTCCGGTTGGAGTTCCCATGCTTGGCACCGCATTTACAGCATCTTCTTTGGTAATTCTACCACCTTTACCTGTACCAACAATATCACTTGGTTCGATGTTTTTCTCTGCTAAAATTTTCTTTGCAGCAGGAGAAGCATGTCCGCTTGCTGGGGTATTTGCTACCACAGGTACTGGAGCTGGAGCAGGTTTTTTCTCTTCAACTTTTGGTGCTTCTGCCACTGGTGTTGCACTTGTGGTTGGTGCTGTTGCACTTGTATCAATCAAACAAACTACGGCACCCACTGCTACTGCATCTCCTTCAGATGCTTTCAAAGTAATTACTCCACTTGCTTCTGCAGGTAATTCTAAAGTTGCTTTATCCGAATCAACTTCGGCTATGGCTTGGTCTTTCACTACATAATCTCCATCTTTCACCAACCAAGTGGCAATTTCCACTTCTTTAATAGATTCTCCCGGAGAGGGAACTTTCATTTCTAAAATCATATTTTTTAGTTTAAAGTTTATTGGGTTTAAAGTTTAAGGTTTAAAGTTTTAAGTAAATATTTTACGAAACCTGAAACTTTAAACAAATTTTTATCTAAACAAATTCTTGTCAAAAACCATTCTAATCGCATCGTGGTGTCTTCTTCTGTCACGAGTAAAACTACCTGATGCAGGAGCAGCATATGCTTTTAGCGAAGCCAACCTCCAAGGCACCAAATCAAAATTCATCAACATATAGCCATAAGCTCCCATGTTTTTTGGCTCCTCTTGGGCCCAAACAAAATCATCTGCATTTGGATAGCTTTTAATGATTTCTTGGATTTTATCTGTAGCCAACGGAAACAATTGCTCCAATCTAACCAAAGCTACGTCATTTCTTCCTAACTTTTCTCTCTCAGCCTTGATATCGTAGTAAAACTTACCTGATACGAACACCAACGTCTTGATGTCTTTTTTATCTGATACATTCGGATCGTCAATCACTTCTTGAAAATGACCATTGGCTAATTCTGTTTTAGCAGAAATTGCCTCAGGGTGACGCAACAAACTTTTTGGCGACATTACTACCAAGGGTTTGCGGAAGTTGGTTTTCATTTGTCTGCGTAGCAAATGAAAAATGTTAGCTGGAGTGGTCACATTTGCAACATACATATTGTGACGTGCACACAACTGCAAATATCTTTCCAAACGAGCGGAAGAATGCTCTGCCCCTTGCCCCTCATAACCATGAGGCAATAACATTACAATACCGTTTTGGTTGTTCCATTTGTCTTCACCAGAAGAAATATATTGGTCAATCATAATTTGAGCCCCGTTTGAGAAATCTCCAAATTGTGCTTCCCAAATGGTTAAGGCATTCGGATTTGCCAAAGCATACCCATAATCAAAACCTAACACGCCATATTCTGATAAAAAGGAATTGTAAATGCGAAAGTTTCCTTTGGCATTTGGGATGTTTTGCAATAAAACTACTTCTTCTTCGCTATCTTCTACTTTAACTACGGCATGACGGTGCGAGAAGGTTCCTCTTTCTACATCCTGACCAGAAATTCTAACATCATATCCTTCTGACAATAACGAAGCATAAGCCAAAGTTTCTGCTGTTCCCCAATCAATGGTGTCATTTTCATACATCGTTTTGCGATCGGAGACTATTTTTTGAATTTTATTGATAAACTTTTTGTCCGCAGGTAAGGTAGAAACCAGATCAATCATTTCGTCTAGCTGACTCTGTGGGAAAGAAGTATCTACTTTTTGCAACATTTTATCGTCACTCACTTGCTCAAAACCTTGCCATTCATCTTGCATAAAAGGCGTGATAATTGTTAATTGTTTTTGACGAGAAGCTTCTAAATTCTCTTCCAATTTGGCTTTGTATGCTGCTTCAATTTGATTAATATAATCTTGGTTTACTATACCTTCAACAATCAATTTTTCGGCATAAATATCTCTTGGATTTTTGTGACGAGAAATAATTTTATATAAAATTGGCTGGGTAAAACGTGGCTCATCTCCTTCGTTATGACCGTATTTTCTGTATCCTAACAAATCGATAAACACATCTTTACCAAATGTCATTCGGTATTCTAAGGCAAATAGCATGGCATGAACTACAGCTTCTACATCGTCAGCATTCACATGTAATACCGGTGACAGGGTTACTTTTGCCACATCTGTGCAATAGGTAGAAGAACGGGCATCTAAATAGTTGGTTGTAAAACCAACTTGGTTGTTAATAACGATATGTATGGTACCTCCTGTTCTGTAGCCATCTAACTGCGACATTTGCACAATTTCGTATACAATTCCTTGTCCGGCTACAGCGGCATCTCCGTGTACTGCTATAGGCAATACTTTCGAAAAATCGTTCGGGAAATATTTGTCTTGCTTGGCACGTGCTATACCTTCAATTACTGCACCAACGGTTTCTAAGTGCGAAGGGTTGGGAGCCAAATTAATATTAATTAATTTTCCTGAAGATGTTTTTCTGTCGGCTGTTAAACCCAAATGATATTTAACGTCTCCATCAAAATACTCTTTGTCGTAATCTTTCCCATCAAATTCTGAGAAAATATCTTGGGTTGGTTTGCCAAAAATATTGGCTAAAACATTCAAACGACCTCTATGTGCCATCCCCATTACAAACTGCTCTACTCCCATTTCGGCAGCTTTTTCAATTACTGCATCTAAGCCGGGAATGATGCTTTCACCACCCTCCAACGAAAAACGTTTTTGCCCCACATATTTGGTATGCAAAAAGTTTTCAAAAGATACTGCTTCGTTTAATTTTCCTAAAATATGTTTTTTCTGAGCTTCGTTAAACGCAGGTAAATTATCGTTTTTACCTAGTTTGTCCTGAATCCATTGTACCACTTTTGGGTCGCGGATGTACATATATTCCACTCCAATAGATTGGCAATACACATTGTTTAAATGCGATACTATTTCTTGCAAAGTTGCTGCTTGACCAAAACCTACCGTTTTGGCAGCATCAAATTTTTCGGTTAAATCTGCATTAGAAAGTCCAAAATTTTCTATAGCTAAGGTTGGACTGTAAGTTCTTCTGTCTCTAACCGGATTGGTTTTGGTAAACAAATGACCACGAGTTCTGTAGCCTTCAATTAATTTTAAAACCTGAAATTCCTTTTCTACTTTTCCAACCAATGCACCATTCTGTTCTGCATCTGCTGCATAAGTTGTTAAAGCATCTTGACTTGAAAACTCGTTTGCAAAATCAAAACCTTGAAAAAAGGCCCTCCAGCTTGGCTCTACGCTATCTGGATTTTGGGTATATTGTTCGTATAAATCTGCGAAAAATTGGGTATGGGCTGCATTTAAAAAGGAAAACCTATCCATCATTAAATTGGTGTATCAGAGTTGTTTTTAAAATTGATGCAAAAGTACAACAAATGCAAAAAATGCACACTTAGTTTTTGGAATTATTTATGAGGAATTCTTGTAAAAAAGATATAGTTTTTAACACCTTAAATCCCATTTTATTTTTGTAATATTGAAAATAAGTAAGTGATACGAGAAAAAACAATGAATATGACAAAAAAAATTACTTTTCTTATTTGGTTACTGCCATTGATAGCATTTTGCCAAACTACAGACCAACCTAGTTTTTGGAAAAAAGTACAATGGGGAGGTGGCGTTGCCCTTAACATAGGCAACCAATTTACCAATGTTGGAATATCTCCAACAGCCATTTATCCAACTTCCGAAACTACAGCTGTTGGCTTAAGTGCCCAATACCACTATTTACGACAAAGAAATTTTCACCAAACCCACTTGTATGGGTTGGGAGTGATAGGCTTGTACCATCCGTTTCCGGAGATGCAATTTTCTGCTGAATTGGAACAAACTCGAGTGAACCGAACTTTTTTTAACCCGATTGAAAAAGACCAATTTTGGAATACAGCATTGTTTTTAGGTGCGGGATATCGCACAGGAAATGTAACGGTTGGTGTGAGATACAATGCATTGTTTAGAGATGGCGACAGATTGTACGGAGAAGCCTGGATGCCTTTTGTAAGAGCCTTTTTTTAATTGGAGTAATGTTTTCGTAAATACACTTTTTGCCAAATACGTTTGATCAATAAAAAAGTAACTTGCTCCGAAATTTCTACCATATCATTTGCAGTAATAGATTTTACTTGAGCCTCCGGAACATCTACTATATACAACAAATTCAAATATTCGGTAAATTGGTATTGCAATAAATCATACACTTTTTGATGTACTACTTGAATGATTTGCTCTGGAGTTGCTTGTAAAGACAAATCTAACGGATGGTTGGCAAACTGAAAATCTTTATTGGTTTGTACGATCAATGCTTCCAACAAATTTTCTTGTTGCACTTGCTTTTCTAACTCGCTTAAATGTTGCAACTCCCAACTCATTGTTCACGGTGCATCAATTGTTCGGCTAAAGCTCGGATAGGAGCTTTGGCACTTTCATCAACAGCAATACTATCTAAAATAGCAAATGCTTGGTCAGAATAACTTTGTACTGCATCTAAAGCTTTTTGGGCAGCTCCACTTTGTATAAAATAATGTTTTACTGCTTCAATTTTTGGTTGTGAATTCTCAGGCTGTAAACTATACAAGTGGAGCAATTGCTGTTTGTCTTCCTCTGAAAGCAACTCTAAAGCGTGAATGTATAAGAAGGTTTTTTTATTTTCGATGATATCTCCACCTACTTGTTTTCCAAAAGTATCCGGATTGCCAAAGCAATCTAAATAATCATCTTGAATTTGAAAGGCCGTTCCAATTTGTAATCCAAAGGCATACCACAATGCAGCCTCTTTTTCATCAGCCTTATGTACCATGGCTCCCATTTGCATGGCACACCCAAGCAAAACTGCAGTTTTGTACTGAATCATCTGCAAGTATTGGGCTATGGTTACGGTTTCCATGTGTTCAAACTCCACATCCCATTGTTGACCTTCGCATACTTGTATAGCTGTTTGGTTAAACAATTGCAACATAGGAGCCAATACTTCCGGAGGGTATTGCTGCAAACATTGGTAGGCTTTGATCAGCATGGCATCACCAGATAAGATACCAGTATTCAAATCCCATTTATGATGAACCGTTTGATTTCCTCTTCGCAATGGAGCTTCATCCATGATATCGTCATGCACCAAAGTAAAGTTGTGAAAAATTTCTACTGCTTTTGCAGCTTCTATGGCCTCATGGTAATTGCCATAACATGCAGCTGTGAGCAAAGTTAAAACCGGACGAATACGTTTACCGGGCAATTGTAAAATATAATCAATTGGTTCGTACAAACCCTTTGGATGCTGGTTTTGTGCTACCAAAGGCCATTGGTCTTGTAATACTTTTAGTAAATCAGAAACAGATTGCATGCCATTATTTTTAAAGTACACAAAGAAAAGCTATTTTGTAAAAACCTCTTTAATTGTTTGCATAAAATTACTAGTTTTAAACAACTGTCATCTTTCAAAAAATAAGGCTTGTTGAATGAATGTTAAATAATTGTAAAGCTTTGGAAACTTTTTTAGTTTCTTAAGTTTCCACCACTACCTTTGCACCCGAATTTAAAAAACATGGAAGAACAAATTGTACAAAAATCCTCCGAAATGTTCCTCAGCATTGGGTTCAAAACCGTTACCATGGACGACATTGCTAATGAACTTGGGATTTCAAAAAAAACCTTGTACCAATACTTTAGTAACAAAAATGATTTGGTGTATTCATGTGCCATGTATTTGTTTGACTTCATAGAGAGCGGGGTTGATCAAATTTGTGCCAAGAGTCAAAATCCAATTGAAGAATTGTATGAGATAAAAAATTATGTATTACAACATTTAAAAAACGAAACTTCTTCCCCATTTTATCAATTACAAAAGTATTTCCCAAAAACCTTTCAAGAACTCACTGCCAAACAATTTGAAAAAATGCAAAGCTGCATGGTAACTAATTTACAAAAAGGAGTACAAATGGGCTTGTTTAGAGAAGATATCGATTTTGAATTTGTAACGAGATTGTATTACAAAGCAGCAATAGTAATAAGAGACCAAGATGTTTTTCCATTAGATAAATTCACATTACCTCAACTTGAAAAAAACCTTTTAGATTACCACCTAAGGGCAATTGTAACCCCCAAAGGATTAGAAATTATCCATCAATTAAATCAACAAAACTAAGATGCAACCTGTATTAAAAATTGTACTTTTTTGGTTCGTTACACTAACTGTTTTTAGTCAAACAGAAACCAAAAAGCTTTCTTTTACTTTGCAAGAAGCCATTGATTATGCCTTGCAAAATAATTTGAATGCCAAAAATGCCAATCGCGAATTGGAACAAGCAAAGCTCAAAAAATGGGAAACCACTACCATGGGACTGCCACAAATTAATGCTGCTATCGACTATCAAAACAACTTGGTCATTCAACGTTCGGTAGTTCCGGCTGAATTTTTTGGAGGGAATCCAGGAGAGTTTATCGATGTGGCTTTTGGTACCAAACACGTGATGATTGGTAGAGCCACATTAAGCCAACTAATTTTTGACGGCTCGTACTTGGTTGGCTTGCAAGCTGCCAAAACTTACCTGAATTTTTACAAAGACATGCAAGTAAAGACCCGTCAGGAAATTAAACAGCAAATTATTCAAGATTACACCAATGTGTTGTTGTTGGAAAGAAGCATTGAATTGCTCGAAAAAAACAAAAAAACTTTAGAAAAAAATTACTTCGAAGCTAACCAAACATTTAAAAATGGGTTGATTGAAGAGGAAAGTGTAGAGCAAATTCAAATCACCCTTTCTACCATCAACAATAGCTTAAACAACAGCCAACGAATGCTGGTATTAAGCAAACAAATTTTAAAAATTCAATTAGGCTTGGCTTTGGAAGATAGCATCCAATTAACGGATAACTTGGATGTGTTAACACAACAAAATTATAGTTTAGAACTTACCCAAAGTACTTTTGATCGTAACAACAACATCGATTATATATTAGGTGAGAAAAACCAAGAGCAAATGCGTTTGTTGATGCTACAAGAAAAAAGCAAAGCATTGCCTTCTTTGGCTGCGAATGTAAACTTTGGATACAATGCTTTTAGCAACGAATTTAGTTTTTTAAATGCCAATCAACGTTGGTTGAATTTTTCCAGCGTAAATGTAGGATTGCAAATTCCGATTTTCAGCAGTTTGGGAAGAAGTAGCAGAACCCAACAAGCCAAAATTAACTTTGAACGTGCCAAAGAGGAACTTACTAATTTAGGAAAATTATTGGATTTAAAATTCCAACAAGCCAAAAGCGATTACCAATTTAGCTTGGAAGACTTAGCTACCAACCAATCTAATTTAAAATTAGCAGAACGTATTGAACAAAAACAACAAGTTAAATTCAAAGAAGGGTTAAGCACCAGCTTTGAGTTTGCTGAAGCACAACGACAGTTGTACAGTGCTCAGCAATTGTACTTGCAATCCATGATCAACGTAATCAATAAAAAAGCTGCATTAGATAATTTATTAGGAAATTAATTCTCAACAAATTCGACTAAAATAACTCATGAAATCGCCATTAAAAAATTTTTGCTGTAAGCAAACGCCAATGAAGATTAAGCGATTCCATATGACCGCTGAAAAACAAATAATTATCTCCATATGAAAAAAATAATCTCTTTATTCAGTGTATTGGTTCTCCTTTCTTGTGGAGATAAAAATGCCTCTTCGGTTGAAGAAGTCATCAAAACCAACGATTTAAAACAAATCCAATTGAAGCGAAACGACATTCAAAAACAAATGGATGCTTTGCTGTTGCAAATTGAAAAATTAGATGTTGCCATTGCAGATTTAGACACCATTAAAAAAAACACCTTGGTTAAAGTTGCAACTGTTAACGATACGATTTTTAAACATTACATAGAAGTACAAGGAAATGTAGAAACCAAAGAAAACATTTTGGTTTATCCGGAATTTCAAGGAGTACTTACACAATTGAATGTTAAAGTTGGTCAAAATGTAACCAAAGGTCAGGTGCTAGCCAAAATTGACGATGCCGGCTTAGGTGCTCAATTGGCTCAGGCAGAAACCCAATTAGCTTTGGCAAAAACCACTTTTGAACGTCAGAAAAATTTATGGGATCAAAAAATAGGTTCTGAAATTCAATATTTGCAAGCAAAAACCAACATGGAAAGCCAGCAAAAAATCATCCAACAAATCAAAGCACAAATCAACAAAACTTTGGTTAGAGCACCTTTTAATGGAACCATTGATGCAGTAAATGTGGAAAGAGGTCAAGTAGTTGCTCCGGGTACCGCTTTATTTAGAGTAGTTAGTTTACGAGATATGTACGTAAGTGCCAATATTCCGGAAGCTTATTTACAAAACTTGAAATTAGGAGCTCCGGTAGAAGTGTATTTGCAAGCAATAGGAAAAACATATTCCGGAAAAGTTCGTCAAATAGGCAAAAACATCAACCCTGCCAACCGTACTTTAGCAGTGGAAATTGCTTTACCAAACCCCGAAAACTTGTTGCGTCCTAATCAAGTTGCTGCACTAAAAATTGAAGATTACGTAAACAACAATGCCATTGTAATTGCCGATATTCATTTTACCGAAAAAGCAGATGGGTCTAAAGTATGTTATGTGTTGCAAGATAAACCAAATAATGCTTCCGAAGCTTTAGTAAAAGAAGTAAGTATTGAAATCGGAAAATTCACCAACAACCAAGTAGAAGTCACCAAAGGATTACAAAACGGAGATCAATTGGTAATTGAAGGAGTGAAACAATTAAAAGACCAATCGAAAGTAACGGTAATAAAATAAGTTTCAGGTTTCAAGTTTAAAGTTTAAAATTGAACAATATCAGCTTTAAACTTTGAACATTAAACTTTAAACCAACTAGAAAGTTTATGAAAAACAAAATCATCAAAACATTCGTCATATCCAATTGGGCAATTGACAATCGGATGACGGTTTACGTAATTACAGCCATCTTGGTAATAGGTGGACTGATGTCGTACTACAACATGCCTAGAGAAAGTTTCCCAGAAATCAAGGAAACCAAAATATATGTGAGTTCGGTAAATCCAGGCAACTCTGCTGAAGATGTAGAGAAACTCATCACCAAACCCTTAGAGGAAGAATTCAACAACATTAGTGGGGTTACCAAAATTACTTCTAATACTGTGGATGACTATTCTTCTATCATGGTAGAGTTTGATGAAGACATTACCGTTGAAGCAGCCAAACAAAAAGTAAAAGACCAAGTTGATAAAGTAAAAGCAGAATCAGATTGGCCTGTAATTGACGGAGTTGGAAAAGTTGAACCCAATGTATTTGACCTCAACATTGCAGAAGAATTTCCGATATTAAATATCAATTTAACCGGAAATTTCACATCTATTCAACTAAAAGAATATGCAGAACATTTAGAAGACAAAATTGAACGATTGCCACAAATTAAAGAAGCTGCCATTCGTGGGGTGGACGATAGAGAAGTGGAAATTGCAGTAGATATGTTCAAAATGAATGCTGCAATGGTAAGTTTTGACGACATCATCAATGCCATTAAATTTGAAAACAAAACCGTATCTGGTGGTAGTGTTACCAATAATATCGTTAAAAAGAACATCAGAGTTATTGGAGAAATTGACAACCCATCTCAGTTAGAAAACATAATTGTTAAAAAGCAAGATGGCAATGTGTACTTACGAGATATTGCCACAGTAACTTTTAAAGAAAAAGAAAGAACCACTTATGCTCGAAGCTATGGAGAGCCGGTAGTAATGCTCGACATTAAAAAGCGAAGTGGAAAAAACATGGTGGAAGCCGTAGAGAGCATCAAAAAAATTGTAGAAGAAGCAAAAGATAAATATTTTCCGGATGGTTTAGAAATAACTTTTGCCAACGACCAATCGGTAAGAACTTTAGCACAAGTTGACGACTTGGTGAACAACATTATATTTGGGGTATTATTAGTGGTTGGAGTTTTAATGTTCTTTTTTGGGTTGAGAAACGCTTTATTTGTTGGGGTCGCCATTCCACTATCTATGTTCATGTCATACATGATTTTAGCATCTATGGGCATTACCCTTAACACCATGGTACTTTTTGCTTTGGTTATGGGGCTCGGGATGTTGGTAGATAACGGGATTGTGGTAGTTGAAAATGTATACTCGCTTCTATCAAAAGGGCTACCTATTAAAGAAGCTGCCAAACAAGGAGTTGGAGAAATTGCCTGGCCTATTATTGCTTCAACAGCAACTACCCTTGCTGCCTTTTTCCCATTAGGATTGTGGCCAGGAACCATGGGAAAATTCATGGTTTACTTCCCTATGACATTATCGGTGGTACTATTTTCTTCGCTATTTGTTGCGTTGATTATCAATGCGATGCTGACTTCCCGTTTTATGAAATTGCAAGAAAGTGAATTACGCAAACCAGCATTAATCAAAATATCTGGTTTAATGGCAATCATTGGTGTGCTGTTGGTAATTGCCGGGTTTGTTTGGAAAGTTGGCTTGTTTAGAGGTTTAGGAAATTTGATGGTTTTCTTTGCTATCATGATGTGGGTGTACAAATACTACTTGATCAAAGCACAATACTTTTTTCAAAACATCATTTTAACTTGGTTAGAACGAAAATACCAACGTTTCTTAACCTTTGCATTAATGAAAAGAAACGCATTATGGTTTGTATTAGGTACGTTTGTAATTTTAATTTTATCCTTTGTTGCAGTGGGAATTGCCAAGCCTAACGTATTGTTTCTCCCAGAAAACGAGCCTAACCAAATCATGGTATACATCGAATTTTCTGAAGGAACTGATATTCAAAAAACGAATGCTTTTACCAAGGAAATCGAGAAAAAGGTGTACAACGTAGTTTCTAAATACGTAGAAGACAACGAAAACTTTATGGTGGAAACTGCTATAGCTCAAGTTGGACAAGGAGCAGGAAATCCGCAAACCGAAGGTGGCTCTCAAAACGACTTGCCACACAGAGGTAAAGTTACCTTTTCTATGCGTGAATTCAAATATCGCAAAGGCATTAAAAGTAGCGATGTGATGGAGGAAATCCGTAAATCGGTTCAAGGTTATGCAGGAGTTTCTATCATTGTTGAAAAAGAACAAAATGGTCCACCAGCAGGATATCCGATTAATATTGAAATTACCGGAGAAAACTACCAACTCATGTTGGCAGAAGCAGAGCGAATGAAAGATTTTATCAACACCAAAAATATTGCAGGTATTGAAGAATTAAAAATTGACGTCAATCGTTCTAAAGCCTCTTTAAACGTAGGAGTAGATGTAGAAAAAGCCGGTCAGTTAGGCATTACTTCCGGGCAAGTAGGACAAACTTTACGAAGAGCTGTGTATGGGGAAAAAATTTCCACTTACAAAGAAGGAAAAGACGATTACGAAATCAACGTTCGCTTACAACAAGAACAACGTAACAACGAAAATTTGATTTTCAACCAACCATTAACTTTCCGTGACCAAGCATCCGGAAGATTGGTACAAGTGCCTATTGCATCGTTAATTGAAAAAGAAAATACCAATTCGTTTAATACCATCAAACGTAAAAATTTGAAGAGAGTGATCACAGTTTACTCTAATGTAATTGGTGGATATAACGGAAATATATTGGTACAAAAAATACAACAAGAACTGAAAGAATACCAAATTCATCCGGAATTGCAATACCAATTTACTGGTGAACAAGAAAAACAAGCTGAAAATATGAGCTTTTTAATCAAAGCGTTGTTGATAGCTTTGGGGGGAATTGTTTTAATCTTGGTTGCTCAATTTAACTCCGTTTCCAAACCAATCATTATCATGGTTTCGGTATTGTTGAGTTTTGGTGGTGTATTTTTTGGGATGGTATTCTTTAAAAACGATTTTGTAATTATCATGACCATGATGGGAATTATTTCGTTAGCCGGAATTGTTGTGAACAATGCCATTGTTTTGATTGATTATACCCAATTATTAATAGACCGAAGATTGGCCAAAAAAGGATTAGACGAAAATGGATTGCTAAGCCAAAACGAATACAAAAAAGCCATTATCAATGGTGGAGCATCTCGTTTACGTCCGGTATTATTAACTGCAATTACTACCGTTTTAGGTTTGATTCCGTTAGCAATCGGGTTAAACATCGATTTTTTTGGCTTGTTTATCAACTACAACCCTAATATTTATTTGGGTGGTGATAACGTTATTTTTTGGGGACCATTGGCAAAAACGGTAATTTATGGGTTAATTTTTGCCACTTTCCTTACTTTAATCATTGTGCCTTGTATGTTCTTTTTGTTGCACAAAGGAAAGATTAGGGTTAAAAACAAAAAGAGAAAAAATTTAGATTCAATAGTGGAATAATTTCACAAGAAGGTGTCCAAAAAGTCTAATTTTGTCAAGCTGAACTCGTTTCAGCTTCTATAAATATTGGTGTATCAATAAATTTAGATTCTGAAGTAAATTCAGAATGACAGAATCACAACTTTTTAGACACCTTCTTTTTATCTTCGAACAGCTTCAATAATGGTCATCTAATGAAGAAATTTTTCTTGCTATTATTTATACTTGCTTTATTTGGTTGTACATCAGACACAAAAACGTTTGAAAATGAAGAACTCTCCATTACATTACCCAAATGGGTACAACCAACCAAGGAGTTAAACCCAAATGCTCCTTACCAATGGTGGGATCCCGAAAAAAAGTTTTACATCATTCTTAATTCAGAAAGCAAACAAGTAGTTCATGATATTTTGCAAGAAACAGAAGGATTTACTGCAGATTTTAAAGGAAATTGTGCTTACTTAAAGAGAGAATTTAAAGAACTTTTTATTACCACCAACATTAATGAAAAAGAGGGAAACTTACACGGAAACAACTTTCAAACTATGCAATTACATGCTCGTTTACAAGAATACAAATTTTATTACTCGGTAACTTATGTAGAAACTTCCGACAGATATTATCAACTAGTAATTTGGACAGATTTAGATCAAAAAGCAACCTACGAAAACCTCATACAACAAATTTCAACTTCTTTAAAAATAAAAAAGCCCTGAAAAACAGGACTTTTTAAACATTTATTTGTTTGGAATATTATCTGTCAGCTTGCACGATTTGCGAAGAAGACCATTTTTTAATTTGAGCAACTCTATTATCGGTAAAATCAACTTCATTTAAATCTTTTCCAACCCAAAACATCCATTTTCCAACTTTTTCTCCATTTACATATTGTCCCATTGCAGTTTTATTTCCATCTGCATCATACGAAACCCACTGACCGTGTGGTTTGGCATCTTTATAAAATCCGGTTTGACTTACCTGACCATTATCGTGATAAAAAGTAGACTTTACCATCTGACCAACCACCTCGTGCTTTGGTTCTGTTTGCTGAGCAAACCCAACCATTCCGAACACGAACAACGAAAATACCAACAACTTTTTCATCTCTTACTTTTTTAATGATTAACAATTACATTACAAAGATAGAAATTATTTTACACTAATATTACTTTTGCTTAACAATTCGGTAACATTAGATGAAAACTTAACATTGGGGATTGTTATACAGCTGATAATCAAACAAATAAAAAAACCTCCAAATGGAGGTTTTTCATTATAAGTGTAAATGTAACTACATCATTTGTAACAACATCGGCTTTAATTGTGGGCTAGATGGCCTTGGTGCATTCGGGTCAACAATGTTTCCATCCGGACCAACCAAAATAAATCTTGGGATTCCTTGGATCCCATAATCTTTTACAATACTGGCATTCCAATCGCCTTCTGCAAATAATTGTACCCCACCCAATTGTTGGTCAACAATCATTTTTTTCCACTTTTCATAATCTTTTTTGGCATCAATAGAAACACTTAAAAACACTATGTTTTTTCCTTCCATTTCGTGCTCTAACTTTTTCAAATGCGGAATTTCTGCTCTACAAGGTGCACACCAAGTGGCCCAAATATCAATATACACATACTTTCCTTTAAAATCAGCCATACTTGATTTTCCACCTTTGTAATTTTCATAACTAAAAGTTGGTGCAGGTTTTCCTTTTAATTTCAACATTTCTTGGTTGCTGTCATACTGCATTTGGATCATTTGGTGCTCTTGCTGAAACATTTGCGAAACCATGGTTTTAAAACTTTCTGCCAAGCCTGGTCTTTCTAACAAAGCCAAATCATTTTTCTTTTTTTGTTCAAAAAACTTGGTAAAAGCATCTTTATCCGGATTCTCGAAATAAGTCATCAATCCTCCATCAGAATTTCCTTTATCTGCCAAAACTTTATTCTCAGCACTCCCCTTTCCAGTATAGGTAAGTTTTTCGTCAAATTCATTGGCATCAGTAGTCATCACCAAATCAAAACCATTTTCTAAATACATCAAGGTATAATCTTGGGCACCATCAAAAAACTGGTGCAAACCGTTGGTAATTTCCAACTCTTGTTCAAAAATACCTTTGGCATTTACCGGAATCATTTTACGATAAGTTCTGCTGGCAATGTAAACAGTATCAGATTTTCGATTTTTAATTTCAATTTTAATTTTTAGCTTTTCTTGAGCCATCATAGGCAAACTAAAAAACACAGCCAAAAAGGCGAGGATTAACTTTTTCATTTGGTAAAGATTATTGTTGTGAAAGTTCAAATGTAATCAATTTGCTTTTGAATTGCACATACCATACCAAAATATTGAATTGTTACAAAATAACCACTAAAACAATTCAAATCCGTTAGGAAATATGGAATAAATCTGGGTAAAAAAAACTAATTTTGCACCGCTAAAACACGCAATATTATGTACAGAAGTCACACTTGTGGAGAATTAAATGAACAACACATAGGCCAAACCGTTACATTAGCAGGTTGGGTACAAAAAGTAAGAGACAAAGGATTTATGATTTGGGTAGATGTACGTGACAGATACGGCATCACCCAATTGATTTTTGATGCAGAACGTACCGAAGCATCTGTAATGGAATTAGCCAAAACTTTAGGAAGAGAGTTTGTAATCCAAGCTACCGGTAAGGTGATTGAGCGTGAAGCCAAAAACAACAACATGACTACTGGAAGTATCGAAATTTTGGTGGAAGATTTGAAGCTGTTGAATGCTTCTTTGGTACCACCTTTTACCATTGAAGATTCTACTGATGGTGGAGAAGATTTACGCATGAAATATCGCTATTTGGATATCCGAAGAAATCCGGTAAAAAACAGCTTGTTGTTTCGTCATCAAGTAACCATGGCAGTGAGAAATTATTTGTCTGCCGAAGGTTTTTGCGAAATTGAAACTCCTTATTTGATCAAATCCACTCCTGAGGGAGCAAGAGATTTTGTGGTTCCTAGCAGAATGAATCCCGGACAGTTTTACGCATTGCCACAATCGCCACAAACGTTTAAACAATTGTTGATGGTGGGTGGTATGGATAAATACTTTCAAATTGTAAAGTGTTTTAGAGATGAAGATTTAAGAGCCGATCGTCAACCCGAATTTACACAAATTGACTGTGAAATGGCTTTTGTGGAGCAGGAAGATATCTTAAACACTTTTGAAGGATTGACTCGCCATTTATTGAAAGAAATCAAAGGTGTGGATGTAGAAAGTTTCCCGAGAATGACTTTTGAAGAAGCCATGAAAACTTACGGAAACGACAAGCCAGACATTCGTTTCGGAATGAAATTTTGCGAAATAACTGATTTTCCGGCAGGCTTTCCGGTTTTTGATGCCGCAGAATTGGTGGTGGGAATTAACGTAGAAGGCTGTGCAAACTATACCAGAAAACAATTAGACGAACTTACTGATTGGGTAAAACGACCACAAATTGGAGCTACCGGTTTGGTTTATGTGAGATATAACGAAGATGGTACTTTGAAATCTTCTATAGATAAATTTTATACAGAAGATGTATTAAAATGCTGGGCTACACAAATGCAAGCAAAACCGGGAGATTTAATCTTAATTTTATCAGGAAAAACCGACAAAACCCGTTCGCAATTAAGTGCATTACGAATGGAATTAGGCAATCGATTAGGACTACGTAAACCAGATGAATTTGCACCGCTATGGGTGGTAGATTTTCCGTTATTAGAATGGGATGAAGAAAGCCAACGTTACCATGCCATGCACCATCCGTTTACCTCTCCAAAACCTGAGGATATTGATTTGTTAGAAACCAACCCCGGTGCAGTGAGAGCCAATGCTTATGACATGGTATTAAATGGCAACGAAATTGGAGGTGGTTCGATACGTATTTTTGACAAAGCATTGCAAAGCCGTATGTTTGATTTATTGGGTTTTACCAAAGAACAAGCAGAATACCAATTTGGATTTTTAATGAATGCTTTTCAGTTTGGTGCTCCTCCTCATGGTGGTTTGGCTTTTGGTTTAGATCGTTTGGTGGCAATTTTAGGAGGCCAAGAAACCATTAGAGATTTTATTGCATTCCCTAAAAACAATTCAGGAAGAGATGTGATGATTGATGCTCCATCGGTGATAGATGTGGAACAATTAAATGAATTACACATACAATTAAAATCATAAATTCATGATTTGGGTAATTAGAATTTTGTTTGTTTTGGTTCTTGGTTTTATAGGCTATGGTTGGTGGTTAAATGGCTTAGACTCTAACGAAGGAGATAAATTTGTTGGTATTGGAGTTTTGTTGATGAGTTTGGTATTTATGCCAGTTTTTTTGTTTCATCGGTATAAAAACAAGAAACTTAGCGACTATACCTTTAAATTTGATGAAAAAACACCCAAAAAACCTGAAAATCAATAATTTTTCAAAAAAAATCTCTGAAAAAATCATTGGTGTTGTTTTATAGTCTACCTTTGGCCATTATTAATTTTTTTTTATTCATTATGAGTACAGGTACTGTAAAATTTTTCAATGAGTCTAAAGGGTATGGTTTCATCACCGATGAATCAACCGGAAGAGACATCTTTGTTCACGCAACCGGAATTAAGTCTGAGACTTTAAAAGAAGGTGACCGTGTTTCTTACGAAGAGCAAGACGGAAGAAAAGGTAAAGTAGCTGCCCAAGTGGTAGTGATCGACTAATATATCAGCAGATTATTTAGATTACCGAATGGCTAAGCAAACGTCTCCAAAATTGGAGACGTTTTTTTTATGTTCAAATTTTCAATTTTGCCATCATTTTTTTCCATCGATATTTTCGGATAAACTTTTCTTGGGCTTTGTTCACCATTTTTGGTTTTCGAGCAAACCACGATTGCAAAAATCCTTGTAAATAAGCAATCAAAAAATGAAAACTTTTTTTCTTCCAAGCTAACTTTAAAGATGCTATGCAAGTAATCCAAAAACCATAACCAATAGCATAAAAGGCTTCGCCTTGTTTTTTAGCTGCACTTGGGGCATAATTGGCTCCGGTTGGTTTTAAATGTTTTACTTGTAACGAGGTATCCGTTACTACTCTCCAACCATAAAATTTACATAGTAGCTCATCCAAAGTGTCCCATCCCATTTGAGGTTGTAAACCTCCTATTTGATTAAAAGCTTCTATGCGATAAGCTTTTAAAGCACCTCTGATATGATCTTGGTCTGTAAGGCTTTCTAAAACCCAATTCTCATCTTTTTCAATGTAACAAAACCCACCTGCCATACCAATTTTGGCATCAGATTGAAAATGATTTAATATCGTTTCAAAGTAATTAGCCGGAAAAATTAAGTCTGCATCAATTTTGGCAATCACATCCAATGTTTCCTCTGCTATGGTTTGCCATCCTTCGTTAAAAGCATGAATTACTTTACTTCCAGGTTGGTGGGTAGCGGCTGACTTTTTACGCACTAAAGAAATAAAAGGATAAGTATCTACAAAAGTTTGTACTATTTTTTCCGTATAATCGGTTGAGTTATCATTTACCACCACAATTTTTGTAGGTAAAACCGTTTGTTCTACCAAAGACTGTAGTGTGAAAGCAATGAATTTTTCTTCATTATAAGTTGGAATAACAATCGCGTATTTCATCCAACAAATTCTTTAATTGGAGTTTACTTTTTTAGCATATACCAAATAATATCTAGGAGTAAACCACCGCAATAAAGGTCGGATGCCAAACTTTTTTACCGGATGGGTAAACTTAAGACTATCTACTATTTCAAAACCTGCTTTTTGTAACAACCAATCTAATTGCCAGGCTTCAAACTCGTGGTAATGTCTGTCCCACGGATCGGTTTTACTTTGGTAAGCTTTTGCAAACCACAATCGTAATGGCACCGAGATAAACACTTTATCTGCTTGCACATTTTTTAAGATGGTATATGGATTGAGCAAGTGTTCTACTATTTCAAATGCAGTAACTGCTTGGTAAGATGCTTTGTTAAGTGCTGAACAATCGTCATCTAAATCTTCTCCGTTGGTATTGATTACTTCAAAACCTTTTTCTTTCATTAAATGAGATAACGGATTAGATACGCCCAAATCAAGAATTACTTCATTGGTTGAAAGATGTTTTTGTAAAAAATCTAACGTGATTAGAAAGCGTTTTTGCGGATAGGTTTTTTCGTACATGCCATAAATAATAGGAATCAAAAGTACAACAATTCCGATAGCTTTACAATTGGTATGCTACCGCATTGATATGCATCCCGGCACCAACAGAAGCAAACAATACATAATCTCCCGGATGTAATTCATGTGGAGGCAAATGTCCGTTTAAAATCATATAAAACAAAGTAGGAACTGTTGCAACACTAGAGTTTCCGAGCGTTTGGATGTTCATGGGCATGATATTTTCCGGTGCTTTTTGTTGGTATAATTTATAAAAACGTTGCACAATAGCTTCATCCATTTTTTCATTGGCTTGATGGATCAAAATTTTACTGATTTTTTCTACTGGCAAGCCTGTTTTATCCCAACAAGCTTTCATGGCAGCTGGCACTTTTGATAAAGCAAATTCATAAATTTTTCTGCCATGCATTTTAATATATCGCTCTTTCTCTCCTTTTTCTTTTTTATTGCTTGGTCCAAAAAACAAATAGCCTGCTTCTTCTACTGCATAAGTAGCAGTTTGATGGGCTAAAAATCCGCCTTCTTCTTCCGTAACTGCCAATACTGTTGCACCAGCTCCATCAGAAAAAATCATACTATCTCTGTCGTGCATATCTACCACTCTTGACAAAGCTTCTGCACCAATTACCAAACATTTTTTGGCCATTCCGGCTTGTATAAATGCTTTGGCTTGAATGAGACCTTCTACCCAGCCAGGACATCCGAATAAAATATCATAAGCCACACAATTCGGATTTTGAATGCCTAATTTTTGCTTAACTCTACATGCCAAGCCAGGCAAAATATCCGATTGGATGGTATCTTTTTTAACATCTCCAAAATTATGAGCTACAATAATGTAATCTAACTCTTCTCCTGAAATTCTGGCATTTTCAATTGCTTCTTTTGCTGCTAAATATGCAATATCGGAGGTTTGCATTTCATCAGGTAAATACCTGCGTTCATATATGCCGGTAATTTCCAAAAACTTCTGAGCAATAACCTCATTGCTGTGTGGAAAAACCTCGCCATCTTCGGTATAAAACTCATGTTGAGAAAAATCTTGGTTAGAGATTTTTTGGGGTGGAATATAACAACCGTTACCAATGATTTTGTAGTGCATAATATTAAAGCTAAAGTGCAAAATTAACAAACACTTTAGCTTTATGTAACGAACAATTAATAAAGTATTTCACTTTTACATAAAAAAACTAATTTTTATGTTAAATAGAGAAATAATCAAAAATACTACTCTTTTATTATGAAATTTGCATTGGAACTTCTAATAATAGTAATTGCGTTCCATCTTGTACTTGAAACTTTACTTCATTGGCACCTACAATTCCTATGGCATCTCTTTGAGTAAGAACTTGGTTGTTAATGGTAGCAGCTCCTTGAACTACCATCACATACAATCCATTATTTCCATCTTTCCATCTATAAGAAACTTCTTGAGTTTGGTTAAACTTACCTAAATGAAACCAAGCATTTTGATGGATCCAAACCCCATCATCCTCAGGATTTGGTGACAATATTTGTTGCCACTTGTTAAACAAATCAGGTTGATGGATAGATAATTGTTGGTAGCGTGGAGTTACGTTCTGTTTGTTTGGGAACAACCAAATTTGAAACAATTTGGTTTGTTTGTCCGCATTCGGATTAAACTCACTGTGTTGAATACCGGTGCCTGCACTCATCACTTGGATTTCTCCATGTTTGATAATAGATTGGTTACCCATGCTGTCTTTATGAGCCAAATCACCTTCTAACGGTATCGTGATAATTTCCATATTATCGTGCGGATGGGTACCAAACCCCATACCGGGAGCAATAGTATCGTCATTCAACACACGCAATACACCAAAGTTTACTTTTTCTGGATAATACCAATTGGCAAAACTAAAACTGTGATACGCGTTTAACCATCCGTGGTTGGCATGGCCACGTTCGTTGGCAGGATATAATATTGTTTTCATCTTGTTGAAATTTTAAAATTACTTGCATTAAATTAAATTACAACACAAAATTACTGTAAGCAATTTATATCATCGCTTAATGTAGATTAAGAACAAATATCTGTTACATTTTTTATTCAAATAATCAAATTTGTGAATAAAAAATCCTGGTTTACAATGTTTTAATTTTTTGTTTAATTTTATGCAAACCAATAAAATTTAATGTATGATAAAAAAATTACTCTCATTTTGTTATGTAACTATAGTAGTAGCAACTCTGCCATTTACTATAAATGCTCAAAATTTTGACCAAAGTATTTTGACTCAAAATTTTTCAGGTGTAATTCCAAATGCTTATGCCTCGACTACCGGAACAACTAGTTTTGTTGGCCCATTAACCAATACTGCAAGAACTTATCAAATGTTAATTGCGGCTAGTGAATTAACTGAATTTGTAAACAAAGAGCTTACTGGCCTACAGTTTCGATTGCAATCTTCTCAAGCTACTGCTTGGCCAACTAGTGAAATAACGTTTGCTTCTTACGATGTATACTTGAGTGGGTGTGTTAATCCTGCGAATAGAAGTTTTACTTTTTCAGAAAATGTGGTTGGTAATCAAACTCAAGTTAGAACTGGAAGTTATACAATACCAATAGAAAGTTTTCCAGGAGGTGGAAACCCTAATGGTTTTGGGGCGAATATTGCCTTTAATACCAATTATTTATACACTGGAGGAAATTTACTGATCGAAATACGACATAGTGGCTCTTCAGGAACCTCTAGATCTAATGATGCCATTGGCACTGCTATTACAGGATATGGCACAGCTTTTAGTGCCTGTTGGACAGGTAGCTATACCGGAACTGCTGGAGTACAAGGTAATTTTTCTGTGATTCAATTAAATACCAATTCACCTTTGAGCGTATTGGAAAACAATAAAAATACCGTTAGGGTATTTCCGAATCCAACTACAGAAAAGTTACATATTCAACATGAGCAAAACCTTGAAAATTGGTATTTATACAACATTTATGGTCAATTAATGATGCAAGGTAAGGTATCTTCTAATTTATTTACTTTAGATGTTACCACTTTAAATACCGGAACTTATTTGTTACAATTGAGTGATGGTGAGAGCATTTCTACCCATAAAATATTGAAAAAATAAAAATCGTTTACATACAAACTAAGCCCATATGCAATAAACATATGGGCATTTTTATTTCCGCAATAATTTAGCTTTCATTTTGCTAAAAAATTCAGGAGTAACTCCCAAGTAGGAAGCTATGTATTTTTGAGAAACTCTTTGTATTAAAGATGGATATTTATTGCAAAACTTTACAAAACGTTCTTCGGCAGATAAACTTAAATTATCTAGCAATCTTTCTTGATGAGCTACTAATGAATTCTCTGCTAAAATCCTGAAAAAACGTTCCAACTTTGGCAATTTTTGGTACAGAACCTCTTGGTTATCTTTGGTTAAAATTACCAATGTAGCGTCTTCTAAAACCTCTATAAACAAGTTACCTGGCTTTTGTGAAAAATAACTATACATATCTGCCATCCACCAACCTTCGCATGCAAAATGTAAAATTTGTTCATGGATGTTATCTTTTACACTAAAATTTCGCAATACTCCTGATAAAACAAAATACGTTTGGTTGGAAATGGTTCCTGCTTGTTGCAAAATGGTTTTGGCCGGATAGCTATTTATCTCAACCACCGATTGCAACAATTGTTGCTCTTCCAAAGAAAGAGGGACATGTTTTTGTATGTTTTGAAAAAGTAATTCCATAGTAAATTGAGGGTGACTATAAAGTCAGAAATTATGCCATAACCCACTTATTTCAAAATCTTAGCTTTACAAAAACAACGAATAAGATTAGAAGCTGAAACAAGTTCAGCTTGACAAGAATAGAAGAATTTTAGGACACACCCACTTTAGCTTACCGCTTCTTTGATTCTTTTCAAAGCTTCTATTAACAAGTCTTCACTGGTTGCATAAGAAAAACGAATACAATTCGGATTTCCAAAGGCATCTCCGGTAACGGTTGCTACATTAGCTTCTGATAGTAAAAACATCGAAAAATCATTAGCATCATTGATGAATTTTCCTTTTAATGTTTTTCCAAAATAATTGGAAACATCCGGAAAAACATAAAATGCACCTTCCGGGACATTTAATTTAAATCCGGGAATATCTTTTACCAATCCAACTACCAAATCTCTTCGGTTTTTAAATGCTTGTACCATGTTGTTTAATACATCAGGAGGTGCATCAACAGCTGCAATGGTAGCTCTTTGTGCAATAGAATTGGCTCCACTAGTCACTTGTCCTTGAATTTTAGTACAAGCCTTTGCAATAAACTCAGGTGCTCCGATATATCCAATTCTCCAACCTGTCATCGCAAAAGCTTTCGCAACGCCATTTACAGTAATGGTTCTGTCAAACATTCCGTCAATTGAACCTATACTGCAAAAAGTACCTGAAAAGTTGATATGTTCGTAAATTTCATCCGCAACCATATATACATTTGGATGCTGTAAAATTACTTTTGATAAAGCTTCCAATTCCTCTCTACTGTATACAGAACCACTCGGATTGCATGGAGAACTATACCAAATCATTTTGGTTTTTGGAGTAATTGCTTGTTGTAATTGTTCCGGTGTAATTTTAAAATCGGTTTCCACCGAAGTTGGAACAACCACCGGTGTACCTCCAGATAACTTGATAATTTCGTAGTAAGAAACCCAATAGGGAGCAGGTAAAATAACTTCGTCGCCTTCATTTAACATCACTTGGGCAATGTTATACAAAGACTGTTTTGCTCCTGTAGAAACTACAATTTGCGATGGGGTATAATGTAATTGGTTATCTCTTTTAAATTTTCTGCAAATCGCTTCTTTCAATTCCAAATATCCATCTACAGGAGTGTAGGTAGAATAATTGTCATCGATTGCTTTTTTAGCAGCTTCTTTGATAAAATCAGGGGTATTAAAATCAGGTTCCCCTAAACTCAAACTGATGATGTCTTTACCTTGTGCTTTCAATTCTCTTGCCAAAGCAGCCATTGCCAAGGTTTGGGAGGTTTGTAATTGGTTGATCCTATCGGAAAGTACGCTATTCATGAAAATCAAGTTAAAGAGTTAATCCAATTTTAATTAAGCCATTTGAGGTCTTTGTCCTAATTCACGTAAATGACGGAAATGCGATTTAATTGCTTCTCTAGTAGTTTGATACTCATAGTAAGGCAAGTTGAATTCTTTAGCAGTTTCCTTTACAATTTTTGCGATTTTTCCGTAATGAATATGGCTAATATGTGGAAAAATATGGTGCTCTATTTGGTGGTTCAAACCTCCGGTAAAAAAGTTTACCAACCAGTTTTTTGGTGCAAAATTAGCAGTAGTGTACAATTGATGAATAGCCCAAATGTGCTCCATTTTACCTTCTTCATTTGGTTCAGGATTAACGGTATCCTCCACAATATGTGCTAATTGAAACACCATACTTAAAATCAAACCTGCTGTATAATGCATTACCAAAAAGCCTAATACAACTTTCCACCAAGCGATACCTATTATCATTGGCAACACCAACCAAATACTAAAGTAAATAATTTTGGTTACAACCAAAATACTCCAATTTTTTATTGGGTTTGGAAACTCTCCGTAAGATAACTTTCTTTTGATGTATCTGGACATTTGTGCAAAATCGGTAGTAATTGCCCAGTTAAAGGTCAGCAATCCGTATAACAATACGGAATAATAATGTTGAAAGCGATGAAATCTTTTCCATGGTGATTGCTTGGTAAAACGCATAATTCTTCCTGCTTCCAAGTCTTCATCGTGCCCGTGAATATTGGTAAAGGTGTGATGCAAAACGTTGTGTTGTACTTGCCAGTTATAAACGTTTCCGGCTAAAATATAAATGGAACTTCCCATGATTTTATTTACCCATGGTTTGGTGGAATAAGAACCGTGGTTACCATCGTGCATTACATTCATCCCAACTCCTGCCATGCCTATTCCGATGACTACGTTAAGTAATAAATAAGCCCAAAATGGCATTGGTAAAGAAATCATGAAAAAATAAGGGGCCAAAAACAAGGTAAACATCAAAATGGTTTTTGTGTGTAATTTCCAGTTTCCGGTTTTGGCTATTTGATTTTCTTTGAAATAATCGTTAACTCTTTTGTTTAGTGTTCTAAAAAACTTTAAGCTGTCTTGTGTTGAAAAGGTAGGAATTTGTGTATTCATTATTTGTATTAAAAAGTATTGCAACAAATGTAAGGATTAATGCATTAGTTAAAGGACAACAATTGCCAATTTTTAAAATTAAAAAAGCATTATTTTTGTTAAAAAAATTCATGGAAGTCCTTACAACTTATTTTCCTCATTTAACTCCGTTACAAATACAACAATTTCAAGCTTTATATCCTTTGTATTTAGATTGGAATAGCAAGATTAATGTGGTTTCCAGAAAAGATATCGAAGAATTGTACACCCGACATGTATTACATTCTCTAGGAATTGCAAAAGTTATCTCCTTTCAACCAAACACTAAAATTGTAGATGTAGGCACAGGTGGCGGATTTCCGGGGATTCCGTTAGCTATTTTATTTCCAGAGTGCCAATTTGATTTAATAGATGTGATTGGAAAAAAAATAAAGGTAGTTAATGAAGTTGCTCATGCTATTGGATTAAAAAACATAAAAGCAACCCAAACCAGAGCTGAAACCTTAAAAGATAAATATGATTTTGTGGTAAGTAGAGCGGTTACCAACATGACCGATTTTGTGCAATGGGTGCAACCGCATGTAACGAAAAATAGTAAAAATGAATTACCTAATGGAATTTTATACTTAAAGGGGGGGGATTTAACCGAAGAATTGGCTCCATTCCCAAAAGCAAAATTGTTCGACTTATCTACTTTTTTTTCAGAAGATTTTTTTGAAACCAAAAAGGTGGTTTATTTAGGATTATAAAATTAATTAGCCCACGATTAAAAACGTGGGCTAATATTTAATAAAAATTAAAATATTTTTTTGATGTGCATAAAATCAAAATAGGCATTTTCTATCGCTTCTCTATGGTCAGGATGCGCAATATCTACCAAAGCTTTCACTCTTTGTTTGAGTGTTTTGCCATACAAATCTGCTATCCCATATTCGGTAATTACATATTGTACGTGCGAACGAGTAGTAACCACACCTGCACCTTGTTTTAAAAAAGGCACAATTCTGGTTTCACCTCTTTTGGTGGTTGATGGCAAAGCAATAATAGCCTTTCCTCCTACACTTAACGAAGCACCACGAATAAAATCCATTTGCCCTCCTACCCCAGAATACATCGATCCACCGATTGAATCCGCACAAACTTGTCCGGTTAAATCCACTTCAATTGCAGAATTGATGGCAATCATTTTTGGGTTTTTTCTAATTCGAGCCGTGTCATTTACCGCAGAACTTTCTTTCATTTCAATAAACGAGTTATCATCTACAAAATCATACAATCTTTTCGAACCCATTAAAAAAGTTGCCAAAACTCTTCCTCTGGTTGTGCCTTTGTAGTTACATGTTATCACGTTTTTTTCAATTAAGTCAATCACTCCATCCGAAAACATTTCGGTATGCAAACCCAAATCTTTATGATTGGTTAATTTACTCAAAGCGGCATTTGGAATTGAGCCTATCCCCATTTGTAAGGTGCTTCTGTCTTCTATTAAAGAAGCTACATACTCCCCTATTTTCTCTTCTTGCGGAGTAAAAGGTGTTACTTCATGACTATGGATAGGAGTATCTACTAAAACCAAAAAATCGATTTCAGACTCGTGCAAAATACCATCTCCAAAAGTTCGTGGCATGTTTGGGTTAACCTGTGCTATCACAATTTTTGCGTTTTCAATTGCAGCAATAGTAGCTTCCACCGAAACTCCTAAAGAGCAATAACCGTGTCGGTCGGGTGGTGAAACATGAATAAAAACCACGTCTAATACCAATACTTTTTTGCGAAATAAGTGAGGTAATTCACTTAAAAAAACAGGGGTATACGATCCGTTTCCTGCTTTTAATGTATGACGTACGTTAGCTCCAATAAAAAAGGAATTCACATGAAAACTTTCTGCTAAATCCGGATTGGCATAAGGTGCTGCACCTTCGGTGTGTAAATGACAAATTTCTACATTTCTCAATTCAGATGCTCTTTGCGTTAAAGCATGTGTTAAAATAGTTGGGGTTGCTGCTGCGGCTTGTACATAAACTCTATCTCCTGATTTTACAACTTTCACAGCTTCTTCTGCAGTAACATATTTGCTCATATCTATCAATTTTGGTTCAAATTTAAGTTGTAATTTAAACAAAAAACATGACTTTTCTCATAGTAAGACTTTTAAATAAAAATAAATAGAGGAATGAAAGTTTAAGTAAAAGGTAATAGATACCAAAAGCACAAAACCACTTTATTTTCCTACTTTTGCAACTTTAAATACCACAAATGATTATCCCAAAAAACAGAGAAGAAATTGAATTGATACGTCAGAGTGCCTTGCTGGTTTCCAAAACGTTAGGCATGGTAGCTGGCATTATCAAACCTGGCATTACCACTTTAGAATTAGACAAAATTGCAGAGGAATTTATCAGAGATAACGGAGGGGTTCCGGGATTTAAAGGACTGTATGGTTGTCCGAGCACTTTACTTACCAGTGTAAATGAGCAAGTAGTACATGGCTTACCAACCAACCGACCAATTGAAGATGGAGACATTGTTAGTGTGGATTGCGGGGTTTTGATGAACGACTTTTACGGAGATCATGCGTATACCTTTGAAATTGGCAATGTAAAACCTGAGACTAAACTCCTATTACAACGCACCAAAGAATCTTTGTATATAGGAATTAAAGAATGTAAAACCGGTAATAGAGTAGGTGATATTAGTAATGCCATTCAAAAATACACCGAATCTTTTGGTTATGGTGTTGTAAGAGAATTGGTCGGTCATGGTTTGGGTAGAAAATTACACGAAGAGCCTGAAGTTCCTAATTATGGTAAAAAAGGAAGTGGAAAATTATTGGTGGAAGGCATGACCATTGCCATTGAGCCTATGATTAACTTAGGAACCAAAAACATCCAACAATTAAAAGATGGATGGACTATTGTTACCCGCGACAAAAAACCAAGTGCCCATTTTGAGCACAATGTGGCCATTGTTGATGGTAAGCCTGAATTGTTATCTACTTTTGCTTATGTATACCAAGCTATAGGCATAGAAAGCAATGAAGAAGAAGGGTTAAGACAACAGGCATTGGTTTTATAAATAAATCAAGATGAAGAAGTTATTTCGATGGGTATTGAATACCATTCCACGTCCGGTTTTAATTCGGTTGAGTTTGGTGGTTCGACCTGTTTTGGCTAGGTGGCTTAAAGGAAATACTTATACCGATCCAATTGATGGAAAAAGTTTTCGCATGTTTTTGCCTTACGGATATGGCACTCAACGAAACAATGTATTGTCTCCAAGCACTTTATCACTAGAAAGACATAGGTTATTATGGTTGTTTTTAAAAAATGAAACCAACTTTTTTACCTCTACCGAAAAAATACATTTATTGCATTTTGCTCCGGAGCAAGCTTTTTACCAATTGTTTAAACAGCAAAAGAATTTGGTATATACCACCACCGATTTGCTTTCTCCATTGGCAGATGTAAAAGCAGATATTTGTAATCTTCCATTTGAAGACAACAGTTACGATGTCATATTTTGCAACCATGTGTTGGAGCATATCCCAAATGACACCAAAGCCATGCAAGAATTATACAGAGTGATGAAACCCGGAGGTTGGGGAATTTTTCAAATTCCGCAAGATTTAAATAGAGAAAAAACTTTTACGGACGATAGCATCACCGACCCAAAAGAAAGAGCTAAAATTTTCGGACAATACGATCATGTTCGTGTGTATGGTAGAGACTATTTTAACCAGTTACGTTCTGTTGGGTTTGAGGTAGAAGAAGTTGACTATACTTTGCAACTAACCTCAGAAGAAGTTACAAGATATTGTTTGGCAAAAGGAGAAATTATTCCATTGGTTAAAAAACCTAAGGCAACTTAATAGCTTTTAAACCTTCGCTTTCAAAGATTTTGATTTTTCCATTTTCTTCATACACAACAAATGCCAATAGCTGTGGTCTTTGGTTATAAAATTCCATCAATTGCTTTGGTTCCATCAACATGGTAGCCGTTGCGTATGCATCCGCTTCTGCAGTGGTTTTAGCTAAAATAGTAGCACTTAAAATACTGGTCTTGGTAGCTAATCCGGTTTTCGGATGGATGATATGTACAAATCTCTGCCCAGTAACTGAATCCGTTTTAATTTTTCTATAATTCCCGGAGGTAGCCAAACCCAAATCGGTTTGAGATAACTTGGCAATCAACTTTCTGCCATGTTCCGGATTTTGCAATGGATCGTCAATACCGGTTGTCCAAGGTTTTTTAGTTTCTAAATTTTGGCCGAAAGTAAATATCTCTCCTCCTATTTCAACCAAAGCATTTTTAATGCCTTTACTCTTTAAATGGGCAACTAAAACATCCACTGCATATCCTTGAGCTACAGCATTAAAGTCAAAATACATAGCTTGATGTTTTTTGGCAATGCGTTTTTCATTTAATCGAATTTTATCAAAACCTACCAATTGCAATAAGCTATCTAAGCTATTTTCTTTCCATTCGATACTTTGTTTAGAAGGCCCAAAACCATAAGCATTTACCAATACTCCAATAGTTGGATCAAATAAACCATCTGTATCATGATAAACTTTTTGAGAAATTTTAAAATTCTCCACAAAAAAATCATCCACTTCTACAGCTTCATCTCGATTAATTTTGCTGATGATAGAATTTGGAATATAGGTAGATAATGACATATCAAATTGATGTAAAATCGAATCAATTTCCGCTTTTTCTACTAAAGACTTATCCGAAAAATATTTGATGTAATAGGTGGTACCTTGGGTTTCTCCTTGCAATTCAAAAGCTTTTTCTTTGCAAGAAAACAAGGTAAATAAAAAAACAGCACTAACTAATTTCCACATAACCTTCGTAAAAAATGGCATAATCATCGGTTTTATAAATTGGTTTTTCTACATCGTTGGCATTGGCAATACCCACCCCTGCAAACAATACTTTGGCTTTTAATTTCTCTGCATGTGCTTTAAAAGTTTCCATCCAAACCACATCATATTGTTGAGGATGGTTTGGATAAGTTGCCACTTGTACCAACACAAAGTGTAAGGTATTGGTAGGCTTATCTACACACACAAACTGTGGATGTTTTTTTAACTGGCTGTTAATTGCAATAAATTCAAAACCCTTGGCCTCTAAATCCTTTCCAACATGGTTCATTGCCAATTGATGTAATTCTAAAGCACTTAATGTTTCCATGATGCAAAATTAGTTTTTGGATGATAAAACATTACATAAAAAAAGCCAATTCTTTCGAATTGGCTTGATTTTTTATCCACCGAAGTCGTCAAAACGAATATTTTCTGGTGGGATTCCGAAGTCTTCACCCATTTTCTGAACAGCTTTGTTCATCATTGGTGGACCACAGAAGTACAATTCGATATCTTCCGGAGCATCGTGTTTCGATAAGTAATTATCAATTACACAGTTGTGGATAAAACCAACAAAACCATCTCCTTCGCCATCTAAACCATCTTTTACTTTCCAATTATCTTCTGGTAATGGTTCAGACAATGCCATGTAGAATTTAAAGTTAGGGAAATCTTTCTCTAAAGCTCTAAAATGGTCAACATAGAATAATTCTCTTTTAGAACGACCTCCATACCAATAAGTAACCTTTCTTCCTGTTTTTACCGTACGGAACAAATGGTATAAGTGCGAACGCATTGGAGCCATACCGGCACCACCACCAACATATAACATTTCTGCATCACTCTCATTGATAAAGAATTCTCCATAAGGACCTGACACAACCACATCATCACCAGCTTTTCTGGAGAAAATATAAGAAGACGCAACACCTGGATTTACATTCATCCATCCGTTTTTAGCTCTGTCCCAAGGTGGGGTAGCTACACGAACGTTCAACATAATTTTTCTTCCTTCTGCAGGGTAAGAAGCCATTGAATATGCTCTTTCCACAGTCTCCGGGTTTTTCATTACCAAACTCCACAATTGGAATTTATCCCATTCAGCTTTGAACTTTTCAGGTTCTCCTGGATGTTCTTCAGGGTGAGCAGTAATGTCGATATCGGCATATTTAACTTCACATTTTGGAATTTCTATTTGGATGTAACCACCAGCCTCGTAGTGCATGTCCTCAGGCAATTCCACAATAAATTCTTTAATAAAAGAGGCTACGTTATAGTTAGAATAAACTTTAGCATTGAATTTTTTAATTCCGAATACTTCTTCCGGAACTTCAATTACCATGTTATTTTTTACTTTGACCTGACAACCTAATCTCCATCCTTCTGCAATTTCTTTTCTGGTAAAATGAGGTTCTTCAGTTGGTAAAATAGATCCACCCCCATCTAACACTTTACATTTACACTGTATACAAGTTCCACCACCACCACAAGCAGATGGCAAAAAGATTTTGCTATTTCCAAGGGTAGAAAGTAAAGTAGAACCAGATCCTACTTCAATTTCGTTTTCCCCATTAATTTTAATTTTTACTGGTCCAGAAGGCATTAATTTAGCTTTGGCTCCTAATAACATAGAAACCAATAAAAAAATCACTACTAAAAAAACAACCACACTGGCAATTACTACGATAGTATTCATACGTTAATTGTAAAGAAGATTAAATTTTAATACCCATAAAGCTCATGAAAGCAATTGCCATCAATCCTGTAATAAGGAAGGTAATACCCAAACCTCTTAATGGAGCAGGTACATGAGAGTAAGCGATTTTTTCGCGAATAGCTGCAATTGCTAAAATGGCTAGAAACCATCCAATACCAGAACCTAATCCGTAAGTTGCTGCTTCTACTACAGTTCCAAAGTCTTTTTGCTGCATAAACAATGCTCCTCCTAAGATGGCACAGTTAACAGCAATTAATGGTAAGAAAATACCCAAAGCACCATACAATGCCGGAGCAAATTTTTCTACAATCATTTCTACTAATTGCACCATAGAAGCAATCACGGCAATAAACATGATAAAGCTTAAGAAACTCAAATCAATTGAAGCATATTCTTCTCCTAACCATGCCAATGCTCCTGCTTTCAATAAATAATTATCTAATAAATAGTTGATAGGAACAGTAATAGACAAAACGAAAACAACTGCTAACCCTAAACCAACTGCAGTTTTTACTGTTTTTGAAACCGCTAAATAAGAACACATCCCCAAGAAGTATGCGAAAATCATATTTTCGATGAAGATGCTTTTGACAAATAAACTTGCTAAATCTTGCATAAAATTTCAGTTTTAAGGATTAGTGCTTTTCGATTAATTTGGTGTTTTTGGTTCTTTGTAACCAAATTAACACAGCTACTACAATCAATGCCATTGGTGACAATAACATCAAACCGTTATTTTCGTAACCTGCTTCGTAAAAAGATGGAGGAATGATTTGAGCTCCCATTAACTTGCCTGAGCCTAATAACTCACGAATAATGGCAACAATAATCAAAATGATTCCGTATCCGAAAGCGTTTCCGATACCATCTAAGAAGGACCTCCACACCCCATTACCTAAAGCAAAAGCTTCTAATCGGCCCATTACGATACAGTTGGTAATAATCAAACCAACAAAAACCGATAATTGTTTGCTAACATCATAGGCAAAAGCTTTCAATACTTGGTCTACTAAAATTACCAATGAAGCAATAATCACTAACTGAACGATGATACGAATACGATTAGGAATTAAATTTCTAATCATAGAGGTCACCACATTACTTGCACCCATTACAGCCATTACGGAAATTGCCATTACAATAGCAGGTTTTAACTGCACGGTAATTGCCAATGCCGAACAAATACCCAATACTTGCACAGTAATAGGGTTGTTGTCGTTAAACGGATCTGTCAAAAGGGCTTTATTTCTTTTGGAGAACAAAGGTTCTTTTTCTGCTGACATAATATTAATTGTTTAGAGCTAGTTGAGATTTTTGATTTTTAAGAAAATTCTTGTAGTGTGCCAAACGTTCTACAAACATGTTGGTAACACCATCTCCGGTAATGGTAGCACCAGAAATTGCATCTACTTTGTTATCTTCTTTATCATCACCACCGGTATATCCTTTGGCCACGGTTACCCCAACCAATTCTCCGTTGGCATCAAAAATCTTTTCATTGATAAATCTTTCCTGAAACCAAGCTTGGGTAATTTCTGCACCTAAACCAGGAGTCTCTCCTTTGTGGTCAAAAACTACACCTTTAATAGTGTTCATGTCTTCATCCAAAGAAATGTATCCCCAAATAGCATCCCATAAACCGGAACCTCTTAAAGGAATGATATAGAATTTTTTCCCTCCATTGTTTGCAACAAACAATGGAAATTTTTGCTCGGTTACTTTCTTTTTCAACTCATTTTTTAAATCCACGTTAAATGCACCGTCTCTATCTTCGGTAGCAGTTCCGTCAGGATTTACTAAAAATGCTTGTTGAATTACTTCGTCGTATTTGGCTTGAGCTTCCTCTCTGGTAATATCAGTGATTCCCACTGTAGCCAAAATATTTTGCATCTTTTCGTTCTTGATGTTTACATCTTGCATAGGCTTTAAAGAAGTAGCAGCAATGGCCAACAAAGCTCCTACTATAATTACCATTACAGCTGCAAACAAAAAGGTATAGGCATTACTTTCTTTGTTCATGATTAGGCAGTTTTAAGTTTAGCTACACGTTTTTTACGTTTGGATATGTTGGCTTGTACCACATAATGATCGATGGTAGGAGCAAAAACATTTAACAATAAAATTGCCAACATTACTCCTTCTGGATAAGCTGGGTTGAATACTCTAATTAAAATACTGAACAACCCTATCAAGAAACCGTAAATCCATTTACCACGCTCGGTTTGAGCAGCAGAAACCGGGTCGGTAGCCATAAATACAATACCAAAAGCCAATCCACCTACCAATAAATGGTTCATACCAAACTGCATCAATGCATTAGCTCCCCATAATTCAAACAAATAAGCAGTAAATGCAGCACCTAAGAATCCGCTGAAGATAATTTTCCAACTACCTACTCCTGTTAATATCAAAATAGCTGCACCAACTAAAATCCATAAGGTAGATGTTTCAGAAATAGATCCGGGAATGCTACCTGCAAACATGCTCCAAGCTTCAAAGCCAGCTTCTTTACCAGCAGCTAATTTCCCTAAAATAGTTTCTCCTGAAATACCATCCACTTTCATGGCATCTGAAACCCATACTTTGTCACCCGACATGTAAGTTGGGTAAGCAAAAAATGCAAATGCTCTTGCAGTTAAAGCAGGGTTTAAAATATTCATTCCGGTACCTCCAAAAGCTTCTTTACCAAGTATAACAGCAAATACAACGGAAATAGCCAACATCCATAATGGCAAGTCCACAGGCATGATCATCGGAATCAACATCCCGGTAACCAAATAACCTTCATTAACTTCGTGTCCTCTTTTAATAGCAAAGTAAAACTCAATAGCCAAACCTACACCATAAGATACGGCAATTATTGGAAGTACTTTCCATAAACCATGAGAAAACACATTCCAAAAACTCATATCAGAGCCATCTATTTGAATAAAGTGTTGGTACCCGGTATTGTAAATTCCGAAGAATAAAGCTGGCAATAATGCCAAGATTACCGTTACCATGGTTCGTTTCAAATCTACCGCATCACGAATATGAGCACCGTGTTTGGTGGTGTGATTTGGCACAAACAAAAAGGTATCAAAAGCGTTGATGGCTGGGGCAAATTGTTCTAATTTTTGTCCTTTGCCAAAGGGCTTTTTTAATTCATCTAATTTTTCGCGTAAAAATTTCATATCACTATAGCAATTTTTTGTTATCCTACTTCTTTAATCATCAAATCCAATGCTTCTCTAATAATTGCCTGAGCTTCTAATTTAGAAGTATTGGTATAATCGATTAAGGCAAAATCTTCTGGGGCAACTTCGTAAATACCCAAATTTTCCATCTTTTCGATATCGTGTGTAATACAAGCCTTTAATAGCTGCATTGGAAAAATATCCATTGGCATTACTTGTTCCATTTCACCGGTTACTACCAATGCTCTTTCTTCTCCGTTTAAATTGGTATCAGGAACATATTTTTTACCTGGCATTAACCATGATAAAGCAGTACGTTGCATACTGTGCTTGCTTGGCCCAGCAAAAGGCAACCAACCAAACATGCGATATTCGTTACCTTCTTTAATTACCGAAACAGTATTTGCGTAAAAACCTAAGTTACCACCAATATGTGATTTGGTACCAGTCAAAACATCTCCAGAAATGATTCTTACTTCTCCAGCATTGATTTTTCCGTCAACCAATTTGGCAACTTCACTGCCAATGGTAATGTTGTAATATTGTGGATTTTTTACTTCTGCACCAGCCAAAGCAATGGTTTTGGTTGGGACAAAAGTTCCGGTTTGGAAAAATGTTCCTATGATTGCTACATCTTGAGGAGCAACTACCCAAACTTTTTCTCCTTGGTTGATAGGATCTATTTTATTGATTTGTACCCCAACGTTTCCAGCTGGGTGTGGTCCGGTTACTTTGTGTAATTCTACATTTTTAGTGTTGCTAAAAATAGAATTTCCTTTTCCGGTTACAGACAAATGTACTTTTCCTTTGGTTAATTTTGCCAATGCATTAACTCCAGCTTGAAAAGCTTCTAATTTATCTTGCATCACAAATTCTACATCTGAAGATAGCGGTGCAGAACTGTATGCTGAAATAAAAATAGCTTTTGGAGTGTCTGCAGAATGAGCAATCACATCATATGGCCTTTGTTTGATAAATGGCCAACATCCAGATGCTAACAACAAAGTTTTTACCTCTTCACCACTCATGGCTTCAACGTTTTTAACTTCGTGCTTTACAGGAGTGTCCTGAGCATCTGCTTGAATTCTAATTTCTAAAATCACACGTTTTTCTCCTCTTACGATTTCGGTAATAGTACCGTTAACCGGAGAAACAAACATGACTTTTTCATCTGATTTGGAATAAAAAATAGGTTCTCCCGCTTTAACAGAAGCTCCTTCTTTTAAAATTAATTTTGGAGTAACCCCATGAAAATCAGAAGGCTTGATCACAAAAGAAGACGATCTTGCTACTTCAGAAATTTGTTTTTGTGCCTCCCCAACCAAATTCAGATGCAGACCTTTGGTAATTTTAATGTCTTTGGACATAAGAATGGGTATAAATTAAAACTAGTTTTCAAAAATTGGTGCAAATTTAATTATTAATAATAGACTTTCTCAAACCTATTAACATTTGTCTTTAACATTTTAAGTTAATTTAAAATGATTCTAAATAATAAAAATCGATTTGTCATAAAAAGCATTGTTTGGTCTAAAATTTGTTAAATTAGCAGATTGATAAATGTAAGATTATGCAAAAAATATACACCATTTGGCTTTTACTATTTGGTATTTCAGTTTGGAGTCAAGTAGAAGAGGAAGTTAATCCTCCTTACCATATCAAATCTGTAGCATTTCAACAAAACGGACAAAACGTAGTACCATTTTTTAAATTAGGTGACCCATTTCAATTGGTGTTTGACGATTTATATGGAGACGAATCGAATTACTACTATACCATTACCCATTGCAATTATAACTGGACCAAATCGGTTTTGATGATCAATGAATACTTAAACGGTTTAGACAACCAATTGATTATTGATTATGAAAACTCATTTAACACCTTACAAACCTATTCGCATTACCGATTGACTTTTCCGAATAGATTTACCAAGGCTTTAAAAGTAAGCGGAAACTATGTTTTGAAAATTTTTAACTCCAAGCAAGAATTAGTGTTTTCCAGAAAGTTTATTGTATATGAGGATTTGGTAAATGTGCCATTGCAAGTACGCGTTCCGAGAGAAGTAGTTTTGATGGATCGCAAACACAATTTAGATTTTAGCATTACTCCCAGAAATATCGTTTTTCAAGATCCCATCAAAAACGTGCAAGTGGCTATTTACCAAAATGGAATTTGGGAAACAGAAATCAGAAACATCAAACCAATGTTTACTACTGGAAATTCGTTAATTTATAGATACGACAAAGAAACCCAATATTGGGCTGGAAACGAATTTTTATTTTTTGACAACAAAGACATACGAAATGCTGCAAACAATGTAAGAAGAATTTCTGCTACCAAAGATGGCTTATACAACACCTTTTTGTTCACAAGCCAACCAAGAGCAAACCAACCTTATACTTTTTTCCCGGATGTGAATGGTAATTTTCAACCCAGAAACATCAATACTCGCGAAAACGACAATACAGAAGCCGATTATAGCTGGGTATATTTTAGTTTAAATGCTCCATTAATAGATAGTAAAAGTAAAGTATTTATCACTGGTATGTTTAACAATTACGCACGAAGTGCGGAGTTTGAAATGGAATACAATGCCAAAACTGGTTTGTTTGAAAAGGCTTTGATGATGAAACAAGGTTTTACCAATTTTCAGTATACCGTAGTAGATAAAAAAGGAAAAATAGATTGGGAAAATGCCATGGATGGCAACTTTTTTCAAACGGAAAACAACTATAGCATTTTTGTTTACTACCGAGCAAACAACGATCGATTTGATCGAGTAATTGGCAAAGGAAGTGCAAGTTCGGTAGATATAATTCGATAAAAAATGACCCAATACCGTGGCACTAAATGTTTAAATTGTGAGCATCCGTTAGATGTTTCTGATAAATATTGTTGTAATTGTGGACAAAAAAATACCACCAAAAGACTGTCGGTTAAAGACTTTTTTCATGAATTTTTATCTAACTTTTATGCTTATGATTCTAAAGTAAAGAATACTATTTTTTCACTTTTCACTAAACCCGGTCATGGAGCCTTAGAGTTTATACAAGGAAAAAGGGCTAGCTATGCCAATCCATTTCGATTTTATTTAAGTGTTTCTTTGGTATACTTTATTATTGTTGGATTTTATGATAAAGTAAATAAACTTTCGGATCCAGAAGAAATTGTTTCAGAAAAAGAAGCCAGATCAAGAGATTCCATAGCACAAGTTGCTGTTTTAGACAGTATTAAAAAAGCTTATGACAACAATCCAAATGCCCAAAAAATTTTTCCTTCCCCTGAAAAATTGGTGGAAATAAAAGTAGATACGGTAAATGTTTCGCAAAAAAAGGATACCGTTAACAAACTATATTACCAACAAGACTTACACAGTTTTGGCTTTTTGGAGCGAACCATCTACAAAACAGAATCTATGTACGAATTAGTGGAAAAAAACGAACAAATCACTCCAAAAAAATTGATAGATTCTTTGCAATATGAACCCAGTTTTTTCAACTATTTTTTGGCAAGAAAAACAGTTCAAATAGAAGAAATTTTTGGCAGCTCTAAAGAAGAGGCCAAGCACAAAGTAGGTCAATATTTTATGGAAAAATTTCCATTCATTTTGTTTGTCTCCTTGCCATTTTTAACTATCGCATTTTATTTAATATACTACCGTCAACACAAAACATATGCAGAACACATGGTTTTGACTTTTCAAATCATGTCGTTTGTGTTCTTATTACTATTGTTGTTATTTTTTTTAGAGTCTTTTTTCTCCATTTCCTTACACGCTTGGCTTGGTCTTTTACTTTTGCATTACGTATATAAATCGCTTAGAAATTTTTACCAACAAGGTCGTTTTAAAACAATAATAAAAATTGGAATCTTAACCATACTTTTATCGTTTGTAACTTCTTTAACAGGATTGATGATGTTGCTATTTGCATTTTTATTATATTAGCACCATGATTTCTCAAGTAACCTGTGGCATAAAAATTTCTGTAAAGACAAGTTTTGAAGGAACTTACTTCAAAAACTACCGCTTGCATTTTGCATTTAGTTACCAAATCACTATTGAAAATCAAGGAAAAGACTCTGTTCAATTACAATCCAGGCATTGGGAAATTTTTGATGCCTTAAACCATCCGGAAATTGTGGATGGTGAAGGTGTAGTTGGCAAAAAACCAACTTTAAAACCTGGTGAAACACACACCTATTCTTCTGGCTGTTTGCTAGCTTCACCTCACGGGAGTATGCGAGGTTTTTTCAACATGATTAATTTTAGCAACTCAAAAAACTTTAGAGTAATTATTCCAAGTTTCAAATTACATGCTCCTTTTGCTTTGAATTAGTGTTTTGAATTCAAAGTAATTTTTTCTTTCACATTTAAAGTAAATAAGTATATACAATTACCAAATAAGTATCCCGTTTTTTATCTATTTTTGTGGTTAATTACAAAATTTGATGGTTTTGTCGTAAAAACCGCAAAAATCTCATTTTACAACTAATGTTTAACTACAAAATACACCAACATGTTAAAAGGTTTTTTTCAAGTACCTAAAGCAATCAACGAACCTGTAAAATCTTACGCTCCTGGAACTCCCGAAAGAGAGGCAGTGCTCAACACGTATCGCGAAATGTGGCAAGAAAAAATTGACGTGCCATTATACATAGGTAAAGAAACCATTCGCACCAACAAAACTGCAAGCATGCATCCTCCTCACGACCATCAACATCAAGTAGGAGTATACCATTTGGCAGAAAAACACCATATTGAACAAGCCATTGATGCAGCTTTAGAAGCTCGCAAACAATGGGCTGCCATGAGTTGGGAAAACAGAGCTTCGATATTTTTAAAAGCAGCGGAATTATTGGCAGGACCTTACAGAGCCAAAATCAATGCTGCTACCATGATTGCCCAATCCAAAACCATTCACCAAGCAGAAATTGATGCTGCTTGCGAAATGATTGATTTTTTAAGATACAATGTGCAATACATGACCCAAATTTATGCTGACCAACCTAACTCCGATTCAACCACATGGAACCGAGTAGAATATAGACCATTGGAAGGATTTGTGTATGCCATTACCCCGTTTAACTTTACTGCTATTTCCGGAAATTTACCTACTTCTGCTGCCATGATGGGGAATGTGGTAATTTGGAAACCTGCTGCTACCCAAGTGTACTCAGCCAGAGTATTGATGGAAGTTTTTTTAGAAGCCGGATTGCCAATGGGTGTCATCAATATGGTAATGGGTAACTCGTCAATGATTTCGGAGGTTTTATTAAACAACCCTCATTTGGCAGGAGTTCATTTTACTGGTTCTACTGAGGTGTTTAATGATATTTGGAAAACCATCGGAAATAACATTTCTACCTACAAAACCTACCCTAGAATTGTGGGAGAAACTGGAGGAAAAGATTTCATCTTAGCACATCCATCTGCCAATGTAAAACAAGTGGTGACAGGAATTGTAAGAGGTGGTTTTGAATTTCAAGGACAAAAATGTAGTGCTGCATCCAGAGTTTATTTACCGAAAAGCATGTGGGTAGAAGCAAAAAGCTTGCTAGAAACCGACATCCAATCCATTAAAATGGGCTCACCGGAAGATATGAATAACTTTTTTACTGCGGTGATTTCAGAAACCTCATTCAACAAATTAGCCGGATATATCGATAGAGCCAAACAAGATGCAGATGCAGAGGTAATTATTGGTGGGAATTACGACAAATCCAAAGGTTATTTTATCGAACCAACTGTGATATTAACGTCTAACCCAAAATATGTTACCATGGAAACCGAACTATTTGGGCCTGTGGTGACCATTTATGTGTATGACGATAGCCAATGGAAAGAAACCTTACAATTGGTAGACGAAACCTCGGCTTATGCTTTAACCGGAGCCATATTTAGTCAAGATCGTTATGCAGTGGAAGAAGCTACCGTTGCTTTGCAAAATGCAGCAGGAAATTTTTATATCAACGACAAACCAACTGGTGCGGTAGTAGGAATGCAACCATTTGGAGGAGCCAGAGCTTCCGGAACAAATGATAAAGCTGGAAGTGCTCAAAACTTATTGCGTTGGGTATCGGTAAGAACCATCAAAGAAACCTTTGTTACTCCAACAGATTACAGATATCCATTCCTTGGATAAAGGAACTAAAATTTTAAAAGAAATCTAAAAGCATACATTTTAGAAACCTAATTTTAACCAAAAGGTTAGTAAACTCAAAAAAGTTCTCTAACCTTTTTTATTGGAACAAAACATCATGTTATACTGGATTTTTCAAAGTTATTACCGTAAAAACCAAAAACCAAAAGCACAATTGTTGGATCGGGTAAAAATGACCCAAAGCGTATCATTTAAAGATTTAGATATTTACCAACATGTAAATAATGCTCGTTATTTAAACAAATATGAAATTGCTCGTTGGCATTTTTGTATCCAAACCGGGTTGACCAAATTTTTATTAGAACAACGCATACAATTTATTGTGGTAGGGGCCGAATTATCTTACATAAAAGAATTGAAGTGGAGAGAGAAATTTCAAATCCACACCCAACTAGTTGGAGCAGATGATAAATATGTTTACTTTGAGCAAACCATACACAGCAACGGAAAAATCAAAAACCACGGCATGTTTAAAGTACTTTTTTTACAAAAGAAAAACAAACTAAGTCCTGCTGAAATATTTCAAATGATGGGAGTAAACAATCCCCCACCCCAATTACCAGCTCATTTTGAAGCATGGCAAAAAACCATCCAAGAAAAGAAACAATACACGAAATCGTTAGCGTAAAAAACAAAATGGTTTCCATGTAATTCTCTTAAATTTGTACTTCATTAAACACCTATCGCATCATGCAAAAAAAAGTTCTTTTGATGATTTTAGATGGCTGGGGACACTCCCCTGACCCTTCTGTTTCTGCTGTTGATCAAGCAAATACTCCATTTATAGACAGCTTGTACCAAAACTACCCAAGTGCTACCCTTAGAACAGATGGTTTGCATGTAGGATTGCCAGATGGTCAAATGGGTAATTCAGAAGTAGGACACATGAACTTAGGTGCCGGTAGAATTGTATATCAAGAATTAACTCGCATTAATTTGGCTTTACAAAACCAAACTTTAGCCAAAGAAAAAAGTTTGCAAGATGCTTTTTCTTATGCCAAAGACAACCATAAAAAAGTACACTTTTTAGGATTGGTTTCCAACGGTGGCGTTCACTCTCATATTAGCCATTTAAAAGGTTTGGTAGAAGCTGCCCACCAATTTGGTTTAACAGATTGTTATTTACATGCTTTTACTGATGGAAGAGACGTTGACCCAAAAGCTTCGTTACAAGATTTACAAGAATTGTTGCCAGTTTTAGAAAAGAACCAAACCAAATTGGCAAGTTTGATAGGCAGATATTATGCCATGGATAGAGACAAGCGATGGGAACGTGTGAAATTAGCATACGATTTATTGGTACATGGCAAAGGAACCCCAACCAAAGATATTTTAAAATCTGTGCAAGAGAGTTATGACAACCAAATTACTGATGAATTTATTGCTCCATTGGTAATAACCAATGAACAGCAACAGCCATTGGCTACCATTGCACCGGATGATGTAGTGATTTTCTTTAATTTTAGAACCGACAGAGGAAGAGAACTTACAGAAGTATTGAGTCAAAAAGATTTTCCGGAATTTGACATGAAAGCTTTGCCTTTGTATTATGTTACCATGACCAATTACGATGAAACGTATCAAAATGTGAAGGTAATTTACAACAAAGACAACCTGACCAATACCATTGGTGAGGTAATTTCCAATGCTGGTAAAAAACAAATTCGCATTGCTGAAACCGAAAAATATCCGCACGTTACGTTCTTTTTTTCAGGTGGAAGAGAAGAAACTTTTGAAGGGGAGACTCGAATTTTAAGAGCTTCTCCAAAAGTAGCCACCTACGATTTAAAGCCTGAAATGAGTGCTTATGAACTTAGGGATGCTCTATTACCTGAATTAGCAAATGAAACTGCTGATTTTATTTGTTTGAATTTTGCCAACGGAGATATGGTTGGCCATACCGGAGTGATGGAAGCTGCCATACAAGCATGTGAAGCGGTAGATGTTTGCGTAAAAGATTTGATTGAAACCGCATTAGCCCATCAATATACTACGATTGTAATTGCAGACCATGGCAATTGTGAAACCATGAAAAATCCGGATGGGAGTCCGAATACGGCACACACCACCAATCCGGTTCCGATTATTGTGGTAGACAACGAAATTAAGGAGGTAAAATCGGGAGTTTTAGGAAATATTGCTCCCACCATTTTGCATTTAATGGGAATTGAAAAACCTGAGGAAATGGATTTGGAGAGCTTGGTGTAGAATCATACATTATCTCATTCGCTAATTAGCTAATTATCTAATTACCCTAGCCCTGATGGCAGTGGCAGCCTTGTGCAGACAAATGTTTGTTTTTGTTGGTTGTACCAAGCGACCAACGGAAGCTTGGTAAAGCCTTACAAAAACTGCATTTGGCAAACAAGCTAGAACGGACAGCAGGAATTAGCTTCAAAAAAAGAAAAATTAGGTTTTGGATTTGAGCCATTTTTTAGCTTTTTCGTATTCTAAAAAGTAGCGAATGCTAACCGAAAAAGTGTGGTTTAAATTATTCTCGAACAGATTACTGAAATTTTGTCCGAAATTATAGTTGGCTTCATTGATAAATTGATTGCCGGTGTTGCGATACAAAAACGACATTTGACTTCCGGGTGCAAACCACCAAACATAGGAAAAGTCTAAATTCCACAACCCAAAATTATTGTCTCTATTTCGGTCAAAAGCGATAGGGGCAAAAGTACCATTTGGCAACAAAACCAAATAATCGTTGTTTTGTACCACCGACCAATAATGACGCACGGATAAGTTAAAGGTCATGTCTTGGTTGATTCCGTATTTTGCGGTTACTGTTTGGGTATACGTATCGCGATCACGCAATCCTAAAATTACTTGTTGGTTTTGAAAGCCTGTCCACCCTACATCGTTAAACTGTTTGTTGAAATTAAAACGATAAATCACATTTAATTTATCGCTAAAACGATACCTTGGTGAGATGGAGTAGTTCCAATTGGATCGATTTTCTTGGTCAAAATAATTGAAACTAAAATTCAAATCCAAAGCAAACTTACGGTTGTAATTACTGGAAAAAGAATACCATGTCCCCCAATTTTTTGGCACAATTAAAAATCGGCCCTCTACCCTTGGATCATAATAATCGTAGGTATCGGTTGGTGCTACATAGCCTCCAAAACCAAAATAGTCATTCTTTAAAGTAGTGGAGTTGATATTTAATCCAAGTGTACTTTCTTGAGGCTTTCCGGTTTCTTTGTTGTATTGAAAATAATGGTATGTATTGGCACTAAAAGAGTTAAAAATTTTGGTAGGATTTAAAATTCGATAGTTCAAATTCAAATTACCTTCGGTATAATTGGTAATAAAATTTATACCCAAATCGTTGATGTCGTAATCTTTGGTCATGCTTGATAGGTAAGCATTGTAACGAAATTTACCATAGGTTTTACCAAAATAGGATTCCCAATGCACCCCGCTTTTACTTTCCAGTCCATATTGGCTACTCATTTTTACACTACCTCCGTAATTATAAGTATTCTTTTTGGTGTTCAAATCGGCCAAAACTCCTAAAACATTGGCATCTCTAAAATGTCCGGATCGTGTCACATTGGTATTGATTACCGTTACGGAGGAATTCTGGTTAAAACGTTGGTCAAAAACAGTAACATTAAAATTAGTTAAAGGCTCCACCACTTCTGATCGAATTTCACCGGTATCTTCATTCTCAATCAAAACCTCCGTTCTTTCGGTAATGGCATTTAAAAATCCTATCCCCAAGCCATCTTTTCCTCTTCCGGAAATTTTAGTGGCATTAATCATGTTTACAGCACTCGGAAAGTATTGCACTTTTTCGTTTTCGGCTACATTAGGAAATTGTGTTGGAGGTCCACCAATTCTTCTGGTGTACAACAAACCTCCCTTGTTAAACAAATCGGTTCCTTCGGTAAAAAACGGACGGTTTTCGTTAAATTGCTGTTCAAATGGACCTAAATTTAAAATCACATTATCAAAAGCAGCTTGTCCGAAATCGGGCACCAATACAGCATCTAAAGTATACGCATCATTGATCCCGTATTTTACATCCATACCGGCTTTAAACAAAGAAGATTGGTTATTTCCTAGTATGCTGTGATAGCCGGAAGTATAAGGAATAAAAAACAATCGCAATGGTGGTTGGATATTAGAAATTCCTTTCAAAACTCCAGCTTGACGAATGATGCCTCCTTTTTTTAAATCGATGTGGTTCCAAGTGTACTTATATCGCAATCTGCGGAATTCTCGTAAAAAGTTCAGTCCCCATACTTGGTCTTTTTCTACCGAAAACCGAAGAGCTGCATAGGGAATTTTCATTTCTATCACCCAACCAAAATCGGTAATTTTTACAGCACTTTTCCAAATGCCATCCCATGAAAAATCCTCTCCACCAGCTTCTAAAGCAACTGCATCCATTTGTGTTCCGGCTGCACTTACAAAAAATCGGAAATCTTGCTGACCATCATTAAATCCGTTGATAAAAACCCCAAAGTGATCGGAAGTAGCAAAGCGATCTCGTTGGGTAATTTCCTTCATTATTTTATTGGGTTCACTATCGTATAAAATAGCTCCAATATAAATGGCTTCGTCATCGTATAAAATTTTTACTTCGGTTCTGTTTTCTTTAGGCTCTTCTACTCCATTATCTGGTTCAAACATCACAAAATTAGTGGCAACAGAAAGGTGGTTCCATGCTTCTTCTTCTAAAACTCCATCAATACTAATAGGTTGTTGAATACGTTTGGCTACCAATTCTTTTTTGTTGTTTTGGGCCAACATTCCTATAGTGAAAAACAAAAAGATGAAAATTCGATACATTCGTAAAAATAAAGCCCCAAAAGTAGATTTTTTGATAGAGGTAGAAGTAAAATTAAATTTAATTTAAGAATTCCATGAACGAAACATCACCACATGAGGGCCAATTCCAACAACTTCAAAAATATCTCCAATGGGTTTGTATCCTAACTTCTCGTAAAATACTCTGGCAGAAATTCGGGCATTGAACCAAATGACTTTGGGAGAAGGCAATTCTTTTTCGATAAAGTGCACTAGTTGAGCACCTATTTTTTTGCCTTGAAATTCAGGCAATACAGCCATCCCTCGTAATTGAAAACAATTTTCATTTGGCCAATTATCATGTGATGAATGTAAAATGGTAGCCACACCAATGATTTTTCCATTTTCAAAAAAACCGAAATGTTGTGTGGTGGGCAAATCATCTCCGTCAAAACGACAAGTTTCTATAGGCTTTCCGGGTCGTAATACCGGATGACGAACCACATAAGTATCTTGAGAAGATATTTTTCGAATCATGGTAATTGGCTAAAATACTGATAATAAATGTACTTTTTAAATTTTCGTTGAAAGAGAAAATTTTTTTTGAAAAAATGTTTGCATCAAAGATAAGATATTCTATATATTTGCACTCACAAATGCGGAAGTAGCTCAGTTGGTAGAGCTCCAGCCTTCCAAGCTGGTTGTCGCGAGTTCGAGCCTCGTCTTCCGCTCTGCTAAAAGCCTCAAGAAAATCTTGAGGTTTTTTTGTTTATAATGAATTTCTAAGAATGATTTTGGAAGGATTGTGCACTTGAACTCTCTTTTTATTTAAAATCATTTGTGCCATAGTTTTTCCCATCAACTGAAAATCGGTGGTAATGGTAGTAATGCCTTTTTCTACAATCTTTTTTAAAGGGGTATCGTTGTACGAAATAATTCCGTAATCTTTTGATAATACCAAGTGATTGGCATGAGATGTTTCTACAATTTGCACCAAATCTCTATCTCTCGGAACAATAAAAACTGAATGCACTTGCAATAAATCTTCTGAAAAATTGGGAATTACTTGATAAGGAATTTTTGTTGTTTCTGCAAACTTTACAAATCCCTCTACCATGCCAAGTGGCTCTTTTTCTTCAGGAAAAATCAACACCAATTGTTCGTATTTTTTTAATTTCACTTGTACTTTGGTTAATGCTGCATAGATATCTACAGCAAAATCTTGATGTACTGATGCATAATCCTGCCATTCCGGTCGGGTTTGGTCTAACAAATACACTTCTTCCTTAGGCAACTTTTGGATAGAAGTTTCTATACCAATTAGATTAGATGGCATAATTACATAATCGGAATAATTCCCGTTGGCTTCCTCTATCAAAGCCCGAAATACTTTTGGATTAAAATGATGGAAAAACACATCTACTACTACATTTTCCCCTAAATGCTGTTGCAACGACCAATATAATTCCTCTTTAAAGGCATTTAATTCATCAAATAACACAAAAACTTTTCTTTGGGTTTCTACTTGGTAACTTTTTACAAAATAACCTTTACCTACCACACTTTGCACAATGCCTCTTTTCTTTAAGGTTTCATAAGCCAACAAAACCGTGTCTCTGGAAACACGATAATGCATGCAACATTTGGCAACAGAAGGCAATTTTTCTCCCAATTTCCAATCTTTAGAAGCAATTGCTTGTTCTATAAATCCAACCAATTGAACGTATTTTGGCACGCCATTGTCTACAAACATGATGTGGATACTTTAAAAACCGGTAGGCAAGATACAAAAAAACCGGTAGGTAGTGGTAGGTACACAAACAGAGGTTTGTCTATTTTTGAATATCCACTAAAACCATACCCTTGAAAAAAGAAAACGTTTTCGGAAATTTATCTACAGGTGAAACTACCAAGCTATATTCCATCCAAAACAAAAACGGGATGACATTGTATGTCACCAACTATGGAGCAACGGTAACAAAACTAATAGTCCCTACAAACGAGGGTATTACAGATGTGGTGTTGGGATTTGACCGAGTTGAAGATTATGAAAAATCGTATGAATTACCAAGTGCTCCATATTTTGGTACCATTATTGGTCGAGTAGCCGGAAGGATTGCAAATGCAAACTTTACATTGAATGGCAAAAAATATGAAGTTACCCAAAACCACGGAAAACATCATTTACATGGGGGTAAAAACGGATTCGGTCAAAAGCTTTGGGAAGTAAAACAATGGGAGGTCAACCTCATTACCTTACACTACCAAAGTAGTGATTTAGAAGAGGGATATCCGGGGAATTTAGACGTTTTGGTGACTTATGAAATTTTAGAAAACAATACTTGGAAAGTTTCTATGGAAGCATGGTGTGATCAGGACACCACGATAAATTTAACCCAACATACTTATTTTAATTTAGATGATAAAGCAACGGATTTAAGTGAGCATTTGATAAAAATCCTTGCCCAGGAAATGCTTGAGACAAATGCAGAAATGATTCCAACCGGAACTTTTGTCTTAACAAAAGAAAGCAATTTTGATTTCTCTACTTTTCAAAAAGTTCCAAAAAGCATAGATACTACTTTTATAAACCAAAACAACTTACAAGAAATTGCCATTTTACAGTCGTTAAGTAACGGTATGCAAATGAAAGTTTACACCAACCAAGCCGGTACACATGTGTACGTTGGGGGCAACTGTTTTGATCAAATTATTGGCAAAAACCATCTAAAATACCACACTTATAGTGGAATCTGTTTTGAAGCACAAGGATTTCCGGATGCCATTCACCATGCTAACTTCCCTAGCATTGTATTAAAAAAAAACACCAAATACCAACACGAAACTTGTTTTCAATTTGAAAATTTATCAAATAGATGAAAAAACTCATTGCTTACCTGTCCATTTTTGTGATTTCTTGCAGTAGCAATGAAGAAGTCAATAACCAACCAGAACCTCAGCCTATTGAAGAGGAAATTCGCGGTGCCGATTTGTCTTTTTTACCCGAAGCAGAAGCAGCCAATGTGGTTTACAAATTCAATCAGCAAAACCAATCACCTTTAATTACTTTAAAAAACAAAGGAGCCAATTATATTAGACTTCGAATTTGGCACCAACCATCCGGAATGCATAGCTCTTTAGCAGAAGTGAAAACCATGGCTCAAAGAATCAAACAAGCAGGAATGAAAGTTTGGCTTACGGTACATTATTCCGATACTTGGGCTGATCCGGGGCAACAACAACTTCCGGCAGCTTGGCAAAATTTAAATTTTTCGCAAGTACTTTCCGAAGCCACAGCCTATACCCAATTACTATTGCAAGAAATTCAACCAGACCTAATTCAAATTGGCAATGAAATTAATGTGGGATTGCTACATCCACACGGACATTTGATTCAACAAAAAAACCAATGTATTCAATTGTTGCAATCCATTGCTCAAACCATTCGAACCAATCGTCCGAACTGCAAAATTATGTTACACTATGCAGGTTTAAACGGAAGCAATTGGTTTTTTGACCAAGTAAAAACAGTTGATTATGATTATATGGGGTTGTCTTTCTACCCAATTTGGCACGGTCAAAGTCTCACCGAATTATCACAAACTATTGCCAATTTAAGCTCTACCTATCAAAAGAAAATTGTTTTGGCTGAAGTAGCTTACCCATTCACCTTAAATTGGAATGATTGGACCAATAACATTGTTGGGCTTTCCAACCAGTTAGTTCCGAATTATCCTGCCACCCCTCAAGGACAAAAAGATTATTTACTTGCCATTAAAAATTTGAAAAACACCCATGCCAATTATCTAGGATTTTGTTATTGGGGCACGGAATGGGTCTCGTTTTACGGAAATCAAGCCACCAATGGTTCCAGTTGGGAAAACCAAGCTTTGTGGGATTTTAACGGAAATGCCTTACCTGCACTTGATGCTTTTAACCCATAAATTATGAGGAATACGTTATTTTTTTTGGTTTTATTTGGTTCGATGTTATTCGGACAAAGTAACTTTTATTTGGGAGCAGATTTGTCTTATGTAAATGAAGTAGAAGATGCCGGAGCAGTATATCGATATAAAAAAAAGAAAATAGACCCTTACCAATTGTTCGCACAAAAAAAATGCAACTTAGTTCGTTTGCGTTTATGGCATCAGCCTTCCCACTCACCTTATTCTAACTTGGCAGATGTTACCAAATCTATCCAAAGAGCAAAAAAACAAAGCATGCAAGTTTTATTGGATTTTCACTATTCTGATACTTGGGCTGACCCGGAAAAACAATACATCCCAAAAGCTTGGAGCGAAATTTCGGATCTAAAAATTTTAGGTGACTCTGTTTACCAATACACCTACAAAACACTAGAACATTTGTTTCGATTAAAACAACTGCCAGAAATAGTACAAATTGGAAACGAAACCAATAGCGAAATTTTACAACCTGAAGGAAAACATGCAGAGAAAATTAATTGGGAAAAAAATACCTTTTTATTAAACCAAGGATTATTGGCTGTAAAAGATTTTAACGAAAAACACCAAACCAACATCCAACGTATGTTGCACATTGCACAACCCGAAAATGCATTGTGGTGGTTTGAAGAAGCAGATCAAAATGGCATTGAAAATTACGAATGGATTGGCTTGTCCTATTATCCGTTGTGGAGTAAATATACCATGGAACAACTTCCGGAGGCATTATCCATATTAAAAGAAAAGCACCAAAAAGAAATCATGATAGTAGAAACAGCCTATCCATTTACCTTAACAAACATCGACAAAGCAAATAATATATTAAACGAAAAAGCTCTTTTGCCTGAATTTCCATGTAGCCCGGAAGGACAAAAAAAATACATGATTTCTTTGGTAAACCAAGCTATAAAAGGTGGTGCCAAGGGAGTGATTTATTGGGAAGCCGCATGGGTAACCTCCAATGCACATACCTTATGGGGACATGGCTCTCATTGGGATAATGCCACATTTTTTGACAGTTCCAATCAAAATGAAGCCTTGCCTGTATTTGATTTTTTTAATCCGAAAAACTACCTTTTTCAAAACAATTAAGCATGAAAAAACTAGGCCTTTTTATACTACTAACCGTTTGCATTTCTTGTAACCAACCCCAAGAAAATTGGAAAAACGAAGTTGCTTTGTTTAACGAAAATTGGGAATTTACTTTAGATAGTACCTCTAATCAATGGACACAAATTACAGTTCCACATACCCCACAATTAGAGCCTTTGGTAATTTTGAAGCAATGGCAAGGCAACTGCTGGTACCAAAAAAAATGGGAAATAACAGAATTAGACCAAAAAAAGCATTTTTTAGAATTTGAAGGAGTAATGCATGAAGCCACCTTTTGGCTGAACGGAAAAAAAATATACCATCACCAAGGGGGGTACACTCCTTTTGTTGTGAATTTGAATACAGCCGTACAAAAAGGGGAAAATCATTTGGTAGTAAAAGTGAACAATGAAGACAATGGGGATATTCCTCCGGGAAAAACTTTAGAAACGCTTGACTTTAATTTCTATGGAGGCATCTACAGAAATGTGCATTATAAAAAAATAGGTTCCGTTCACATTACTGATGCCATTTTAAATTTTCAGGACAAAAACTCAGGATATATCATTCATTTTGAAGAAGTTTCTAAAAATTTGGCACTAGGCTTTGTTCAAGCAGAAATTGCAAATCAAACCGAAACTAACCAAAAAGTACAAATGAAAGTCATCTTTGCATATGATGGCAAAACTGTGGAAACATTTGAAAGTGATTGGAATAACATTGCTAAAAACAGCAAAAGTGTTATTAAAGTACAAACACAAATCACCAAACCTCAACTTTGGGATGTGGTAAAACCAAATTTACATGAAGTAACCATTCAAATTTGGAATGAAAACAAACAGCTAGTTCACGTAGAAAAAGAAAGCATTGGCATTCGAAAATTTGAATTGAAAGAAGATGGCTTTTATTTAAACAACCAACCAATGTTTTTACAAGGCACCAATCGTCACCAAGAATATCCTTATGTTGGGTATGCCATTTCAGACGAAGCCAATTACCGAGATGCCTATAAAATTAAACAAGCAGGTTTTGAATTTGTTCGATTATCTCATTACCCACATTCCACTTCGTTTATGAAAGCATGTGATGCATTTGGTTTAATTACGATGAATTGTATTTCGGGATGGCAATATTATGGAGGGGAAAAATTTGTAGAAAACTCCATCAAAGAAATTCAAATATTGGCCAAAAGAGATCGCAATAGAACATCCGTAGCATTTTGGGAAGTTTCGTTAAACGAGAGCGAAATGCCTGATGCATACATGGAAAAAGCCAACCAAACTTTAAGAGAATCATTATTTTACCAAAAAGCCATCACCGCAGGTTGGATAGATCATCCGAGTTACGATTTATTTATTCCAGCTCGTCAACATGCCAAGCCTCCCATATATTGGAATCATTATGAAAAAGGCAATCGAAAAATTTTAATTGCAGAATATGGCGATTGGGAATACTATGCACAAAATGCAGGATTTAACCAAACCGCTTTTGCAGATTTACAACCTCAAGATAGAAGCAGCAGACAACTTCGTTCCGCAGGAGAAAAACGTTTATTACAACAAGCTTTTAATTATCAAGAAGCTTTTAACTCCAACTTAAAAGGAAAACATACCATTGGCCATGCCAATTGGCTGATGTTTGATTACAATCGTGGCTATGCTCCTGATTTAGAAAGCTCAGGAATTAGCGATATTTTTCGCATTCCAAAATTTGCCCACTACTTTTACCAAAGTCAACGTGATTTAAGTAAGTTTCCAAATACAGAACCTACCCTATTTATTGCCAATTATTGGAACGATGTAAACACAAAAACCATCACCGTTTTCTCCAATCTAGAGGAAATTGCTTTGTACATAAATGAGGAATTAGTCGAAAGAAAAAGACCAACCATCAATTCTTTTTCTGACCAATTATTACATCCTCCGTTTGTATTTGAAATCAAACAAATGAAACCCGGAGTAATCAAAGCAATTGGATTTAAAAACGGAAAGGCAATTAAAGAACATCTGGTAAAAACTCCAGAAAGCCCAAAACAAATTCAACTAGAACTAGATTTATCCAACACACCTGTTTCCAAAAGCCATCCGGATTATTTGTTTGTATATGCAAAAATTGTGGATCAAAACCAAACATTGGTTCCAGATGCTACTAATAAAGTTTCTTTTACGATTCAAGGAGCAGAAATTATTGGCCCAAGTGAAGTGAATGCAGAAGCCGGAATAGCTACCATCTTAGTAAAAACAAACCCAAGAAACGAAACCTTTAGCATAGAAGCATCTTCCAAAGGATTGGCAAAAGGAAAAATATTACAGAAAAAAATCACCAAATAAACACTACCAAAACTCATTAAAAGCTCATGAAGAAAAAACTTGTCAAACAAACCAGCCAATACTTCGAAAAAGCTTACCAAAGTCAACCAGATTTGGTGGTGCTTTCTCCTGGTAGAATCAATTTGATTGGAGAACATATCGACTACAATGACGGATTTGTGATGCCCGCAGCCATCAATCGATACGTATGTTTTGCCATTAAAAAGACGGAACAAAATACTGCAAAAATTATTTCTATTGATTTAAATCAAACCCATGAGTTTGATTTAAGTCAACCTATCAAAAAGCACCAAAAAACATGGATCAATTATTTTGCTGGAGTTTTACACCAAATGCAAGAATTAATTCCGCAAGGTGTACAAATTGTATTTAGCAGTAACTTGCCTATTGGTGCCGGACTTTCCTCATCAGCTGCTGTAACTTGCGGATTTGCATTTGCTTTAAATGAATTGTTTCAATTACACATTCCAACTTTAAAATTAGCCCAAATTGCCCAAAAAACAGAGCATGATTTTGTAGGAGTGAAATGTGGCATCATGGACCAATATGCCAATTTATTCGGAAAGAAAAACCACTTTTTGTGGTTAGATTGCGTGGATTTTAGCCACCAGAAAATAGCTATTGACATGAGTAAACATCAATTATTGTTGATTGATAGCCAAGTAAAACATTCACTTTTAGCCTCTGGGTATAACGATAGAAGAGCAGCAGCAGAAAAAGGAAAAGCATGGTTGATGGCACAATATCCGGAAATCAAATCTTTTAGAGATGTTACCAAAAAACATCTGGAAATTCTACACAAAAATGTTTCTAAAGAAGTATATGACTGCTGTTTATTTGTAGTAGAAGAAATCCAAAGAGTAAACTATTCTGTAAAAGCAATTCACCATTACAAAAATGAACAATTGGGAGATTATTTATACCAAACCCACCAAGGTTTGTCAGAGCTATACCAAGTTAGTTGTGTGGAATTAGATTATTTAGTAAAAGAAGCTAAAAAAAGCAAAGATGTATTAGGTGCCCGAATGATGGGAGGTGGCTTTGGAGGTTGTATGCTTACTTTAATTGAAAAAGATGCTGTAAAAGAATTTACGGAAAGTATCTTAAAAAATTACTTTGAAACTTTTGGGGTTCATGCCAAAGCTTACCAAATTAAAATTGCAGATGGCACCCACGTATACCAAACAAACAACTAATTACATGAAAACCTTTGATAACCAACAACACGCACATCGAAGATACAATCCGCTTTTAGGAGAATGGATTTTGGTTTCGCCTCAACGAACGCAACGACCGTGGCAAGGACAAAAAGAAACTGCTGCCAAATTACCCGACAATCCTTATGATCCAACTTGTTATTTGTGTCCGGGTAATGAAAGATCTAACGGAGAAACCAATCCAAACTATGAAAGTAGTTTTGTGTTTACCAACGATTTTCCAGCTTTACAATCAGAAAAAACAGAGAAAAATAATTCGGACGATTTCTTTTTTCAATCCAAACCAGAATTTGGCATCAATAAAGTTATTTGCTTTTCTCCAAAACATCATTTGACTTTGCCATTGATGACGGTGGAAGAAATTACCGAAGTGGTAAAAACTTGGAAAAACGAGTACCAAAGTTTGGGTGCCAACCCAGATATTAACTATGTGCAAATTTTTGAAAACAAAGGTTCTGTGATGGGATGTAGCAACCCGCATCCGCACGGACAAATTTGGGCACAAAATAGTTTGCCTACTTTGGTGGAACGCACTCAAGAACAATTAAAAAAATATTACACTCTACACCAAGCAACCTTATTGGCTGACTATTTATCTCATGAATTAAAAGCCCAAGAAAGAATTGTTGCTGAAAATGATTCGTTTGTTAATTTGGTACCATTTTGGGCAACTTGGCCATTTGAAACCATGATTTTAAGTAAAAAGCCATTAGGTTCTATTGCTGAATTTTCTGAAAAAGAAATGATTGATTTGGCAGATATGGTCAAACAAACCACGGTAATGTACGACAATTTGTTTGAAACATCCTTCCCGTATTCTGCTGGAATGCACCAAGCACCAACCGATGGATTAAGTCATCCTGAATGGCATTTTCACTTTCACTTTTATCCACCATTGTTGCGAAGTGCTACCGTGAAAAAATTCATGGTTGGATACGAAATGTTAGGGGAAGCTCAAAGAGACATCACCCCAGAAAAAAGTGCTGGGATTTTAAAAAACTTATCAAAAACACATTACTCACTTAACTCCTAACCAATATGAACACAGGATTTGAAACTTTAGATTATGTTTTGTTCGTCCTTTACGCACTTTTAATTTTGAGTGTAGGTTTGTTCGTTTCACGAAAAAAAGACGGCAAAGAAAAAAGCGCAGAAGACTACTTTTTGGCAAGTAAATCGTTGCCTTGGTGGGCTATTGGTACTTCATTAATTGCAGCAAATATTTCTGCTGAACAATTTATAGGTATGTCCGGATCCGGGTTTGCACTTGGTTTGGCAATATCCTCCTACGAATGGATGGCAGCCATAACTTTGCTCATTGTTGGTAAATTCTTTTTACCAGTTTTCATGAAAAAAGGGATTTATACCATTCCGGAATTTGTAGAAAAAAGATACTCTTCTGAATTAAAACGAATTCTTGCCGTATTTTGGGTATCGCTATATGTATTTGTAAACATAGCTTCGGTGTTGTATCTAGGAGCATTAGCAATGCATACCGTAATGGGAGTTTCCATGACTACAGCCATTATCGGATTAAGTGCTTTTGCTGCTGCTTATTCGTTGTATGGAGGATTGGCTTCCATTGCATGGACAGACAGTATACAAGTAGTATTTTTAATTTTAGGAGGATTGGTAACTACCTATTTGGCTTTAAACACCGTATCGGGTGGTGAAGGCTGGTGGCAAGGCATGCAATTGATTTATGAAAAAGCTCCGGAAAAATTCCACATGATTTTACCAAACGACCATCCAGAATATATGAATCTACCTGGTTTAGGAGTATTGTTAGGAGGAATGTGGGTGGCAAATTTATACTATTGGGGATTTAATCAATACATCATCCAACGTGCTTTGGCTGCAAAAAGCTTGCAAGAAGCACAAAAAGGAATTGTATTGGCTGCATTTTTAAAAATCCTCTTGCCTTTTATTATTGTAATTCCTGGTATTGCAGCTTATGTAATTGTGCAAGACAGTACCCTTTTAGGTTCGCTAGGCGAAGCCGGATTGCAAAACTTACCAAGTAGTGCACAAGCCGACAAGGCTTATCCATGGTTGATACAATTCTTACCAACCGGGCTTAAAGGGTTGGCATTTGTAGCTTTGGCAGCGGCTATAGTTTCCTCCTTAGCATCCATGTTAAATTCTACTGCAACTATTTTTACCATGGATATTTACAAAGGCTATTTGAAAAAAGATGCTAATGATGGCCAATTGGTGCAAGTAGGTAGATTGGTTGGAATTATTGCATTAATTATCGGAGCGTTATTGGCTCCTCTTTTAGGAGGAATTCCACAAGCATTTCAGTTTATCCAAGAATATACCGGTATTGTAAGTCCTGGAATTTTAGCAGTATTCTTGATGGGCTTGTTTTGGAAAAAAGCCACCAATCAAGGAGCTATCAAGGCTGTTTTGCTATCTATTCCAATCGCTATGTTTTTCAAAATTGGTCCCAAAGGATGGCTAACAGATAGTGCCATTGCCAACTGGTTTCCTAACCTTCCGTTTTTAGACCAAATGGCTTACACTTTATTATTGAGTATGGCAGTTTTGGTATTTTTTAGTTGGATAGAAAATAAAGGGAAAGATGACAGCAAAGGGTTTACCCATGAAAAAGAAACTTTTGCTACCAATCGATTCTTCAATTTGAATAGCTACATCGTATTATTGATTTTAGCATTCTTGTATGCGTTCTTTTGGTAAATTTTTAAAGGATATCTATTTTCAACTATTAATTGATTATCTTAGCTAATCTTCAAAACATCCATTTATGATTAGCTTTCCACCTTATTCAAAAACACAACTTTTTCGATTTATCGGAACGGTTGTGTTTTATTTCGTAAGTGCATTTTGCCTAGTTGCTCAAAATTCAGAAACCAACATCATCATTGAAAATGTCCAAATTTTTGATGGCAAAAACCCAAAATTGTTACAAAATCAATTTGTCTGGATTCAGAATCATAAAATTAAAACCATAAGCTCTACCCCCATTCCAAAAAGTTCAGATTTTTTGATAATTAACGGTAAAGGAAAAACTTTAATTCCTGGATTGATAGATGTACACGTGCACATGATTTTTGGTGCTTTAACTATGAAAGATATGATGGCTCCAAACATCAAACCAGAAGATTTGATAGCCAAAGTGGTTCCACAAGCGGAAGAAATGCTATTAAGAGGATTTACATCTGTTCGCGATGTTGGTGGACCTGTTTTTCCATTAAAGTCAGCCATTGATAAAGGAGAAATCAAAGGACCTAGAATTTGGCCCTCGGGAGCAATGATTAGCCAAACCTCCGGTCATGGTGATTTGCGAACCCCACAAGAAAGATCGAGAAGATATTTTGGACCGGTTTCAAGAGCAGAACATTTTGGAGCATCTTTTATAGCAGATGGAAAAGATGAAGTGTTAACTGCAACAAGAGAAAATTTAAGATTTGGTGCCAGCCAAATCAAATTAATGGCAGGTGGAGGTACATCTTCCGCATACGACCCTGTGGATGTAACGCAATATACTTTTGATGAAATGAAAGCAGCAGTAGATGCTGCAGAAGATTGGGGTACTTATGTTACAGTACATGCCTATACTCCTAGAGCAATTAAAAGAGCCATTGAAGCTGGAGTAAAATGTATTGAACACGGACAATTATTAGACCAAGCGACACTTAAATTAATTAAAAGAAAAGGGGTTTGGCTAAGTAGTCAATATTTGGTAGAAGACACTCCTGATATGGATGCCTTGCGAAGAGAAAAGAGAAAGCCCGTAATTGATGGACAACAACAATTGTGGCCAATGGCTAAAAAACTAAAATTGAAATTGGCATGGGGAACCGATTTTTTATTTGAACCTTGGTTAAATAAAGAACAAAATGATTACTTGGTTAAATTAAACAAATGGTTATCTCCCTACGAAATTTTAAAAATGGCTACTTATGACAACGGACAGTTACTGGCATTGTCAGGTAACAGAAGTCCATATAAAGGAACCGTAGGTCATATTGTTCCTGATGCTCTTGCAGATGTAATTTTAGTTGACGGCAATCCATTAGAAAAAATTTCTATTATTACACAACCAGAAGATAAATTCTTAGTGATTATCCAAAATGGTAAGGTGGTGAAAAACAAGCTTTAAATTAAAGATCTACAGAAACACTCGATTGGTGTTTTCTACCACAAGTTCTAATTTTTGATAGTTTTTGATATTGACTTTTTGAGTAAAACTATCTAGATGACGTTGGTGGTGGGTATCAGAACCTACGAAATCAATCATGTCTTGTTTTAACAATTCATCCAAACAAGTACTCACCCCTTTTCCGTAATAACCTACTGCTGAAGCTAAATTAGCTTGGAAATAACATCCTGCCTTTTTTAGTTTTTCATAATATTTCGATTGATTGTGGTAAAATTGATACCTTTCCGGATGAGCCAATACGGGAACATAGCCTTGTAGCTGCAATTCATAAAGAATTTCAAATAATTGAATAGGAGGATTGATATACGACATTTCCACCAATACCAAATTTTCTTTTAATGGCAATAATTTTTCGTTCGAAAGCTTTTCCATAAAGGCATAATCCATTAAATATTCAGCTGCTGCATGAATGTCTAAATTAATTCCTTTAGAATCTAAATGAGCTTTGAGTAACTTTTCTGCTTCCTTTATGATTTGTGGGGTATTTTCCCAAACATTAGTTAAAACGTGTGGAGTAACCAACCATTTTTTAATTCCAAAAGATTGTAATTTTAAGAGTAAACTTTCGCTTATTTCTGCATTTTGAGCTCCATCATCTATACTTGGTAACAAATGTGAATGTATATCCACTTGCCAGTGAGCTATCAATTCTTTTAGTAAAGGCTTTTGACGAAATAAACTAATCAACGTGTTGGGTTTTGTAATTTTTCATATACCAAATCCATGCAAAAATAAGTAATAACATTATTACGAACCATATCTCACCAGAAATTGTAACCTCAGTTTCCTCTCCCTCCATTCCACCAGACTCGTCGTTATTTCCTGGTTGTATAAGCCAAAAAAAAAGTAACACCATAACATTGCAGTAGCATCCAAAATTACTGATTAATTTTGATAAATAAATTTAACATTGTTACAATTTTTCTTTCTTTTTTAAGTTATATAACATGGTATAATATTTAGTTTATTTTTTTTTAACAAAAGGACACTTTCTTGCTTTTAAAATCATAAAAAGTGTTAAAAATAACTATATTTGCCGCTTTTAAATTGTAATGATGAGAAAACTATTTTATTTCATTTGCTTTGTTGGATATTTTCTTCAAGCACAAACCTACAATCAGTTTTCTATAGAAGCTGGAGGTGGTTTGGTAGCTCCATTAAGAGGATTTGATGATCAATTTAAGTCTAATTTTTCTGGTCTACGTCATTTTGATGTTGGGATGCGATATATGTTTAATGAGTACATTGGAATAAAAGTAAGTGGCAATTACCAAAAGTTTGTTAATGATCCAGGAGGTGCCATAGGTTCTGAGCAGTATGGCGGAAATATTCAAATGTATTACAACTTAAGACCAATGATATCAAACATAGATAGATTTATTGGTGAAAATTTTGGAGTTTTGTTACATGGTGGTGTAGGTGGAAAATTTGCCAAGCCAATTGGAGGATTGCAAACAGAAAGAATTTTACATTTTTTAGGTGGTTTCACACCTCAATATAAGGTATCCGAACGTATTTCAATTTATTCCGACTTTAGCTTGCATTTAGATTTGATGCAAAATTACCGATACGATGGAGGATTGGCATCTCCAACTTTTGCTTACCAAAAAGGGATGTATTACACCATATCTTTTGGTTTGACTTTTTATTTAGGAAGAGAAAGCTACCACGCAGATTGGTATTAATTCCTTTAATTTTACTCTGAAGTAAATTTTAATTTCACCGTTGGATATTTACTTTCCGTCATTTGAATGGTAAAGGCACTATCTGCTAAAAACACTAATTGTCCGTATTTGTCTTTTGCCAAGAATTTTTGTTTGATTCGCAAAAATTCTTTGAATTCCTCGTTTTTTTCATCTTCCGGATGTACCCAACAAGCTTTAAAAGCAGGGAAGTTTTCGTAGGTACATTTGGCACCATACTCATGTTCCAATCGGTATTGAATTACTTCGTACTGTAGTGCTCCCACCGTTCCAATTACCTTACGATTGTTCATTTCTAAAGTAAACAATTGTGCAACTCCTTCATCCATCAACTGATCGATACCTTTGTCTAATTGTTTTGCTTTTAACGGATCGGCATTGTTGATGTAACGAAAATGCTCCGGTGAAAAACTCGGAATTCCTTTAAAGTTCATTACCTCACCTTCGGTTAAAGTATCTCCGATTTTAAAGTTGCCAGTATCGTGTAAACCTACAATATCTCCTGGGTAAGAAATATCTACCACTTCTTTTTTCTCAGCAAAAAAGGCATTCGGACTCGAAAATTTTAAATTTTTTCCTAATCGAACGTGGTTGTAATTTTTGTTTCTTTCAAAAGTTCCAGATACAATTTTTAAAAATGCCAATCGATCTCTGTGTTTTGGATCCATGTTGGCATGAATTTTAAACACAAACCCCGTCATTTTGGTCTCCTTTGGGTCTACCAATCGGGTATCCGAATGTTTTGGTCTCGGACTTGGAGCTATTTCAATAAAGCAATCCAACAATTCTCTAACCCCAAAATTGTTTAAAGCCGAACCAAAAAACACTGGTTGTAAAGTACTGTTCAAATAAGCTTCTCTGTCAAAAGCAGGATATACTTCGGTAACCAACTCTAATTCTTCTCTTAATTTATTGGCAGCTTTGCTTCCTATCAACTGGTTTAATGCTTCACTTTGTACGTCTTCTACCGAAACCACATCATCAATATTCTTTTTGCTATCTCCGGTAAATAGGTTTACATTTTTCTCCCATATATTATAAATTCCCTGAAACTCATATCCCATTCCGATAGGAAAACTTAACGGAGTAACTTTCAAACCTAGCTTTTGCTCCACTTCATCCATCAAATCAAAAGCATCTTTTCCTTCTCTATCTAATTTATTGATAAAAACAATCATCGGAATGCTTCGCATTCTACAAACCTCTACCAATTTTTCCGTTTGTTCTTCTACCCCTTTTGCCACGTCAATTACCACAATCACACTATCTACCGCAGTAAGAGTCCTAAAGGTATCTTCTGCAAAATCCTTGTGACCGGGGGTGTCTAAAATATTTATTTTTTTGTCTTTGTAATAAAATCCCAACACCGAAGTTGCAACCGAAATCCCTCTCTGACGTTCAATTTCCATAAAGTCGGAAGTAGCACCTTTTTTAATTTTATTGCTTTTAACAGCACCTGCCTCTTGAATGGCACCACCAAAAAGTAAAAGCTTTTCAGTTAAAGTAGTTTTACCGGCATCAGGATGCGAAATAATTCCGAAAGTTCTTCGTTTTTGAATTTCTTCTAAATAACTCATGGTGTATTTTAATAGAGGGTGCAAAGGTACGTGTTTAGATTAAGTGCTACAAAAAATTAAAGCAATCAACTTTAGGTATTATCAACCTAATATTTTGTTAATCGTATTGGCATGAATTGTGTAGTAAGGCCAAATTGTTATTTTTGTTGCACTTTGAATTTCTTAAAAAATACTTTTTAAAAGAAAAATTATGAAGAATACTTTTTGGATGTATTGCCTACTAGGCTTGTCGATGTTATTTGCACAAAAAAATAACTCGGAAGTGCTTTTTACCATAGATGAAAAGCCATTTGATACCGAGACTTTTATGCGAGTTTATCGAAAAAACTTAGACTTGGTAAAAGATGAATCGCAAAAAGACTTAAATAACTATTTACAATTGTACATTGCATATAAACTAAAAATTCAAAAAGCACATAAATTAGGCTTGCAGGAAGATACTAGATATTTGAACGAACTACAATCGTACAGAAGCCAGTTATCTAGAAATTATTTAACCGATACCCAGGTTACCGAAGCTTTGTTAAAAGAAGCTTTTGAGCGTTTGCAATGGGAAATCAAATGTTCACATATTTTGGTGCAATTCACCAATACTCCCAATGGACCTGATACCATTGCGGCTTATAAAAAAATCAAAGACATTCAGCAAAAACTAGCCAAAGGGGAAGACTTTGAAAAATTGGCGATAGAGTTTTCTGAAGATCCTTCTGCAAAAGAAAACAAAGGGAATTTAGGCTATTTTTCAGCCTTTAGAATGGTGTACGATTTTGAAAATGGGGCTTTTAAAACTCCGGTTGGAAAAGTTTCTGATATCGTGAAATCGCGTTTTGGATACCATTTGATTAAAGTAAACGACAAACGTCCACACAGAGGAGAAATCACCGTAGCACATATCATGATTGCTACCAATGATGGGGAGGATGCTGAAACCAAGAAAAAGCAACAAACCCAAATACAGGAAATTTATCAAAAATTACAACAAGGAGAAGATTTTGCGGAATTGGCAAAACAATTTTCAGAGGATAAATCTACTGCTGCCAATGGTGGCTTGTTACAACGCTTTTCGTCAGGTGAGTTAAGTAGTGAGATTTTTGAAGACAAAGCTTTTGGCCTTACTTCTAATCAACCAATTTCAGTTCCGTTTGAAACCCAGTTTGGATGGCACATAGTTAAATTAATTGAAAAGCATCCTGCAAAAAATTGGGAGGAAGCAAAAAAAGATTTAGAATTACGTGTACAACGTGACGAACGTTCTAAATTGATTGCGGAATCACTTCATCAAAAGTTGAGAAAAAAGTACCAACCAAAGCTCAATGATCCTATGTATCGAAAGGTTGCAGCTGTGGTTACCGATAGTATTTACAAAGGCTCTTGGAAGAAACCGGAACCTAACTATCCTTATCTGTCAGAATTAATCACCATACAAACCAGAAAAATTTCCGGAGATCAATTTATGACTTTTTTAGAGCGTCAACAACGAATGGGAGATGCTACCAAACCCTTGAGCAAATGGTTAAAAAACCAATACGATACTTTTTTAAATCAAGAGTTGCAGCAATATTATGAAGACAATTTAGAATCTGAATTTATAGATTTTGCCCATGTGATGGAGGAGTATCGAGAAGGACTATTATTATTTGATTTGTTGGAAAAAGAAATTTGGAATCGTGCCAAGAATGATTCTATCGGTTTGCAAAATCACTTCGACAAAAATAGAGGTAAATACCAATGGAAAACCAGATACGATGTGGTAGTGTTATCTTCCTTAAAAAAGGACAAAGTGGAACAAGCTTTAAAAATGATGCAACAGAAAAAAAGCATTGCAGAAATTAAAGAAGCTATCAATAAAGATAACATCGTTGAAGTAATGATAACGGAAGGTAAGTTTGAGAAAGAAAACGGAATTTTTCCTAAAAATTACAACTTTACACCGGGATACTCTTCAATTTTAGAACAAAACAATTACTACTTTGTGGTGTATTTAAAAGAAACTTTGGCAGGTGGCCCTAAAACATTTGAAGAAGCCAAAGGAAGAGTAATTAACGACTACCAACAATTTTTAGAAGAAAACTGGGTATCGGAATTACAAAAAGAATTTACGGTAAAAGTTAACGACAAAGTTTTTGAAAAACTAAAAGCAAAAAAATAACATGCGATTGTTTGTCTACATAGCTTTCAGCTTCGTTTTATTTACTTTTTGCACACCGCAAAGGGAAGAAAACGCTGTGGCAAGAGTGCAAGACAAATTTTTATATGCATCAGAGTTAGACGATTTGGTGCCACCCGGTACCTCCGAAGAAGATAGTGTTAGAATTGTAAAAAATTATTTAGACCAATGGGCCAAGCAACAATTGTTGGTTGACAAAGCCTTGCAAAATTTAAGCGAGGAAAAACAAAAGGAATTCCAACAATTGATAGAACAGTACAAAAGAGATTTATATATCAAAGGCTATATCGAACAAATTGTTCAGCGAGAATTGGATACTGTAGTGACTACAAATCAAATGATAAGGTATTACAACGAAAATCGAGAAAACTTTAAAACCAATAGTATCTTGGTGAAGTTGCGATACATACATTTGCCAAAAAACCATCCGAAATTTGCGTTGATTCAGCAAAAATTCAACAATTTTCAGCCTAAAAAAGAAGCAGAATTTTGGAATACCCACCAATTGCAGTTCAAAACTTCGGCTTTAAATGACAGTATTTGGGTGGAAATGAACCAGATATACAAAAAATTACCCTTTTTAAATCCTGAAAACCGCGACAACTATATCATTTCTGGCAAAAGCTTTCAAATGCCTGACTCATTAGATGTATATTTGGTGAAAATTAATCAGGCTCTACCAATCAATAGTGTTGCACCTTTTGAATTTGTAAAACCAACCATTAAAGAAGTAATTATTAATAGCAGACAACGTGAACTGGTAAAAAAGTTCGAAAAAGATATCACCAATGATGCGATCAAAACCAAGAAATATGAAATTTATTAAATTCGGAATCTTTGCCTTTATTTTTTCTTTTGGCACCAGCCTTTTGGCACAGGAAATCATCCCGGAACCACAAACACAACCAAAGTTTAAAGCACTAGAAAAAAATGGTAAGCGTAAAGTTGATGGTATTATCGCCACTGTTGGAGACTATATTATTTTAGACTCTGATATTGATTTAGAATATATCGAGTTAAAAAACCAACAAGTAGCCTTGGAGGATATCACTCGATGTCAGTTGCTAGGAAAATTGATGGAAGAAAAATTATATGCCCATCAAGCAAGATTAGACACTACCATAGTAGTAACAGATGCTGAGATTAACAACATGATGCAAGAGCGTTTGGATTATATGGTGCAGCAAATTGGTTCGATGGAAAAAGTAATCAAATATTACAATCGAAAAGATGAAGATGATTTTAAAACTTTCTTTTTTGATATTTTAAAAACCAACAAGTTAACTGCAGAAATGCAAAATAAAGTAGTTGATGCGGTAGAAATTACTCCGGAAGAGGTAAGAACTTTTTTCAAAAAATTGGAAAAAGAAGAATTGCCTCAATTTGGTGCAGAAGTAGAAGTAGCACAAATTATCATTGAACCCAAAGTAACCCCGGAAGACAAACAAAAAGCCATTGACCGACTGAATGAGATAAGAAATGATGTGCTAAACAATGGAGCAAGTTTTACCACTCGTGCAGTATTGTACTCCCAAGACCCAGGTTCAAGATCGCAAGGTGGCTATTACAAAATGAATCGAAAAACACCATTTGTAAAAGAATTTAAAGATGTGGCATTTGGTTTGGCAGAGGGAGAAATTTCTAAACCATTTGAAACCGAATTTGGTTTTCATATTATTTTGGTAGAAAAAATTCGAGGTCAAGAAATTGAATTGCGTCATATTTTGATTGTTCCAACGGTTACCGAAAAAGCAATTAGAGAGGCAAAAGAAAAAGCAGACGATGTTCGTAAAAAACTTCAGAATAAAGAAATGACTTTTGCTGAAGCTGCTCGAGCTTTTTCCGATGAAAAAGAAACCAGAACCAACGGTGGTACTCTACTAAATCCGAAAACACAAGATACCAAGTTTGAGCTTACCAAAATGGATCCACAATTATATGCCATTGTTTCAGATTTGAAAGAAGGAGATTTGTCAAGAGTTATTCCGGATGAAGATAGAAGAGGAAACAAGCGTTTTAAAATCATGACAGTTACCAAGCGAATAGATCCACATACAGCAGATTATGCGATTGATTATGTGAAAATCAGAGATTTGGCTTTAAAAGAAAAACAAATTGAAGCCATTGGTAAATGGACAGAAGAAAAAATTAAAGAAACCTATATCCGAGTAAATCCACAATACCGTAATTGTGAATTTACCAACAACTGGTTAAAATTATAATATGTCGAAAGTAGCCGCAGCCGAACGATTTGTAGCCAAACAGCAACAACTCAAACAAGAAATTGCCAAGGCCATTATTGGTCAGGATCAAGTAGTTCAAGAAATTTTAATTTCTATATTTTCCGGTGGTCATGCCTTATTGGTAGGAGTTCCAGGTTTGGCAAAAACCTTAATGGTACATACCATTGCCAAAGCATTAGGGTTAGATTTTAAACGCATCCAATTTACACCCGATTTGATGCCTTCGGATATTTTAGGAAGTGAAATTTTAGACGAAAGCAGACAATTTAAATTTTTAAAAGGTCCGGTTTTTACCAATATTTTGTTGGCAGACGAAATCAACCGTACACCACCTAAAACCCAAGCAGCTTTGTTAGAAGCCATGCAGGAGCGTTCGGTAACTATTGCCGGACATAATTATCCGTTAAGCAAACCATATTTTGTATTGGCAACCCAAAACCCGATTGAGCAAGAAGGTACGTACCCGTTACCAGAAGCACAATTAGACCGTTTTATGTTTTCCATTCAATTAAATTATCCAACTTTTGAAGAGGAAGTTGCAGTAGTAAAAGCAACCACTTCTGGCCATCAACCGGAAATCAATGCCTTATTTACAGCAGAGGAAATCTTGGAATACCAACAATTGGTTAGAGAAATTGTAGTAGCTGATAATGTGGTAGAATATGCTGTTAAATTGGTAACAGCCACCAGACCAAACCATCCGGATGCAAGTGAGTTTGTGAAAACTTATTTAGATTGGGGTGCAGGACCTCGTGCTTCGCAAAACTTAATATTAGCAGCCAAAGCCCATGCGTTATTCCACGGCAAATATTCTCCTGATATTGAAGATGTGAAAGCTGTTGCCGAAGGCGTGTTGCGTCATCGTTTGGTTAAAAATTATCGTGCAGATGCCGAAGGCCTTACCATGGAACAAATCATTGCCAAATTGGTATAAAGATGTTTGTAACGAAGCTACCAAAGCCAATTCAAGTATTACAAATCTATCACCCGAAACCACTCTATATTCCAATAGATGTTTCGGTAGATAGTCCATATTTTTCTACGGAGATGTCTGCACATGCCTTTGAAGAAGTGGTAGATCAATATTTGCAAAGTGCTGATGCACAAGTAGCTTATGGAGGATACTTGGAAGTTAGAAATTTATACCAACGTAGTGCTGTTTTTCAACAACCCAACACCGAAGCCCGTAATATTCACTTAGGTTTGGATTTATGGACCAAAGCAGCCACTCCGGTATTGGCAGCATGGGATGGTGTGATTCACAGTTTTCAAGACAATCAGGCATTAGGTGATTATGGCCCAACCATTATTTTAGAGCATACTTATTCGGGAACTACTTTTTACACACTATACGGACATCTGCATCGTGGCAATTTAACTTCTTTACAAATTGGTCAAAAAGTACAAGCTGGTGAGGTCATAGCCTCTTTAGGAGGTGCAGAAGAAAATGGCGATTATGCTCCACACTTACATTTTCAAATTATTTTAGACTTGCAAGGCAAATCAGGAGATTATCCCGGTGTTTGTGCTGCTTCTGAACTAGATTTTTATAAAGCCAACTGCCCAGATCCAGTTCCTTTTTTTGCTTTTTAAACAAAACGGACAAAGGTGAATGGTAAATGGTAAAAGATGAATGATAATGATAAAAAAGCTTATTGCTGTTCACTTATCACTCATCACCAAACCAGTTTTCAAATTAAAAAATTGCTCCATTCTAAATCCGTATCTTTGCAAAAATTCTGATTCATGACATTTTCTGATTGGCAACTTCCAAAAGCATTACAAAAAGCAATTGATACCATAGGTTACATTCATCCAACTCCCATCCAACAAAGAGCAATGCCAGTGGTTAGTTCCGGTAGAGATGTGATTGGAATTGCCCAAACCGGTACCGGAAAAACTTGGGCTTATTTGCTTCCCATCTTAAAACATTGGAAATTTCAAAATACCCATACCCCAAGAGTAATTATTTTAGTACCAACCCGTGAATTGGTAGTGCAAGTGTTGGAGGAAGTACAAAAACTTTCCGAATTTATGTCGGTTCGTTCTTTAGGAGTATATGGTGGTACCAACATCAATACCCAAAGAGCGGCATTGATGGAAGGAGTAGATATTTTGGTGGGAACTCCGGGAAGAACTTTAGATTTAGCATTGGATGGAAATTTACAGTTAGGAGCCTTGCAAAAATTAGTTTTAGACGAGTTTGACGAAATATTGCAATTAGGATTCCGACCACAAGTAGTGCAGTTGTTAACCATGATGAAAAGCAAACGTCAGAACATTCTTTTTTCAGCAACTATGACTGATGAGGTAGATGAAATGATAGAAGAATACTTTGATTTACCTGAAGAAGTTTCTTTGGCACCTTCCGGAACTCCTTTAGAAAAAATCCGACAAGGTGTTTGTAAAGTCCCCAATTTTTTAACCAAAATCAACGTGCTAAAACATTGGTTGTCGCAACCTGAATTAGAAAAAGTATTGGTGTTTGTAAACAACAAAAAAATAGCCGATTTGGTGTATGATGCCTTGCTTGAAGATGGATTTGAAAATACGGTAGAAGTGATGCATTCCAACAAATCGCAAAACTATCGTTTGCAAGCTATTCAGGCATTTCAAAGCAACCAAATTCGCATCATGGTAACTACTGATGTGATGGCTCGTGGTTTGGATATTACCGATGTTACCCACGTAATTAACTTAGAAGTTCCGTTAATTCCGGAACAATACATCCATCGCATCGGACGAACTGGTCGTGCCCAAAAAGAGGGAGATGCTTGGACGATGGTTTCCAAAAAAGAAGAAGATGCTTGGCTAGAAATTGAAGTGTTGATGGAAACAGAGGTGCCAGAATTAATGTTGCCAAATGTGGAAATCTCAGAAAAATTACTAGAGTTTGAAAAAGAAAAACTTGCTCCAAAGTTTCTGTTAAAACGTCCGAAAATCGAGGGTGGAGGTGCTTTTCATGAAAAGAAAGACAAAAACAAAAAAGTTAATTTAGGAGGTCCCGGACGAAGAAATCCTAAAACAGCATCCAAAGGAAATAGAGGTGCTTTAAAAGCCAATAAAAAGAAAAAGTAATTGGTGTTACAAAATAATCTTTATACTTCTTAAAATTAACACATAGTTGAACACCTTCCTCTAAAACAAAAAAGGGAATTGCGTATATTTACCTTTTTAAATATAAGCCTTCATGTTATTTAAAAACCCTGGCCTTTTGTGGTTTTTGTTTTTATTGGTAATTCCAATTTTGGTGCATTTGTTGCAATTACAAAAATGGAAAGTAGAATATTTCACCAATGTTAAATTGTTGCAACAGTTGCAATTGCAATCGCAAAAAAGTTCTCAATTAAAAAAGTGGTTGTTATTGCTTACTCGGTTGTTGTTATTAACAGCGATTATCTTGGCATTTGCTAAGCCATTTTTCCCCTCAAAACTAAACAAGGAACAAGCTGGAACCTTGGTATTTGTTTTAGACAATTCTTATTCTTTAGAAGCCAAAGGCAAAGAAGGCGTTTTGCTCAAACGAATAGGCCAAAGTTTGTTAGAAGAAATACCAGAAAACACCAATTTTCATTTGTTTACGATAAATGAAAACTTTGTAAACCAAGACATACAAAGTATGGCTAGTGTTTTGCAAAAACTAACCTATACACCTAGTCCGTTTGACTTAGAGTTGATTCTTAACAGAATTAGAAACCAATTTCCGCAAGAAGCTCTGGAAATAGTGGTTTTAACCGATGGAAAAGGGAAAAACCCGAATTGGGTAAATTTAAAAAAAGACGAATTGGTTCGCTGGCATTACCTGCCTTTGGTGTCGGAACAATTACACAATGTTTCTATCGATAGCGTTTACTTAACCAATGCTTCGGAGCAGTTTCATCAAATTGCGGTCAAGGTTTCTACCTTTGGCAATTACAATCAACCCATATCTTTTGGAGTGTATAACCAAGGACAGTTATTGGCAAAATCGATGCAAAAAATTAATAAGGAAGACATTTTAACTTTCAACTTGCCAAAACAAAATATTCATGGTTATGTAGCCATAGAGGACAATAGTTTGCCTCATGATAACCAATACTTTTTTACCATTGCAAACCCTTCCAAACCTGTGGTAAGCGTGGTTGGAAACCCGGAAAAAGCAGGATACTTGAAAAGAATTTTTACTTCCAATGAATTTGTTTTTCAAGTATTTTCTTCCCTTGAAGAAAACATTTGGGAGAATACAGAGATATTAATTTTAAACGAAACGGAAAACATTTCTGAAAGTTGGAGTGTCAGGTTGCAATCGTTTGTAGATCAAGGTGGCACACTAGTATTGATTCCTAAAGAAAATCATTCTATCAAAACCTTAAACCAGTTAACCGGAAATTTCGGAATTCGTTGGAATAATTTCCAAGAAAGGGAACAGTGGATTACCAAAATTGCTTTTTCTCATCCTTTATACAAAGGAGTTTTTACAGAGGAGATCCAGAATTTTGCATATCCTAAAACGGTAGGTAATTTTGGTTTGCAAACCAATGCTGCTTCGGTATTAAGCTATGCAGATGGGACCCCGTTTTTGCTTGCTGCCAATGTTTCGCAAGGTTTGGTATTTGTTTTTGCAGCACCATTATCGGAAAAATGGAGTACGTTTAAGCAGACTCCACTAGTAGTACCAAGTTTATACAACATGGCTTTACAAAATAAAACCATAGGCATGCAAACCGCATGGTTGTTGCAATCGCAAAGTATTTCGTTAGAAGCCAATGTCAATAAAGAAGAAGTATTAACCTTAAAAGGACCGGCTGGGAATGTGGTTCCGATGCAGCAAATCGGTAACCAAAAAATTCGTTTGCGTTTGGAGGAAGAGCCAACGGTTCCAGGTAATTACGATTTGGTGGATAAAAAAGAACAAGTAGTACAGCAATTAAGTTTGAATGTGCCAAGAACAGAAAGTGACATTACCCAAACAAGTTGGGTAGAAAATCCAGAGGGCGAAGTTATTACCTCAGTAGAAAAGTTCTTATTCGACTTAAAATCCAAACAAACAGAAACCAATCTTTGGAAAGCCTTTGTATCTTTGGCACTCTTATTTTTGGTTTTAGAAACCTTGATTCAAAAATTCTTACGATAACACAACTACCAACCTATGCAATTACTCATCCAACAAGTAACGCTGTTTGCACCCAAAAGTGAGTTTCACTTGCAAACCAAAGATGTGCTTATTCAAGATGGCATCATCCAACAAATTGCCGATTCTATTTCTGTTAAAGCAGAGCAGGTAATTCCGGCTTCCGGTTATGTGCTTTCCATAGGTTGGATGGATGGATTGGTTAGTTTTGGAGAGCCAGGTTATGAAGAAAGAGAAACTTTGGTTAATGGATTACAAGTTGCAGCAAAGTCTGGTTTTACTCATATTATTTTACAACCTAATACCCAACCTGTTACGGATAACGAAGTACAAGTATCGTGGTTGCAACAAGCTTCACAACATACTGCTACCAAAATATTGGTACAAGGAGCTTTAACCCAAAAAATGGAAGGAAACCATATGGCAGAAATGTATGCCATGCACCAAGCAGGAGCCATTTGTTTTGGAGATTATGGCAGGTCGGTTGACAATAGTTTGTTGTTGAAAATAGCTTTGGAATATACCAAAGATTTTAATGGTTTGGTGGTTGCGTTTTCTCAAGATGCACATTTGGCATTTAAAGGGTATGTGCATGAAGGTGAAGTAAGCACTAAATTGGGTATGAAAGGAATTCCAGCTATGGCAGAAGAGGTTGCCGTAGCAAGAAATTTAGCAATTTTAGAATACACCGGAGGGAAGTTACATTTGCCACTTATCAGTACTTTAGCATCGGTAAAATTGATTCAGGAGGCAAAAGCCAAAGGGTTACAAGTAACATGTTCTGTTTCGGTACATCATTTGTGTTTAACGGATGAAAACTTAGTCTCTTTTGATGCCAATTACAAAGTAAGACCTCCATTGCGAGACGAAGCTACTCGGCAAGGCTTGGTGCAAGCCGTGTTGGATGGCGTGATTGACATTGTCGTTACAGACCATTGTCCGATAGACATCGAAAATAAGAAATTAGAATTTGACTTGGCAAAATTTGGAACCATAGGATTAGAATCTGCTTTTGGAGCTCTTTGCAAAGTATTGCCTTGGGAAGTAGTGGTGGAAAAATTAACTCGAGGTTATGCTATTTTTGGAGTAGAGAAACCAAATATTGAAGTTGGACAAAAAGCCAATTTGACTTTATTTGATCCGAACAAATCTTGGGAGTTTCAAGAAAAAGATATTTTAAGTAAATCAAAAAATGCAGCTATGTTAGGCAAACCTATGAAAGGAAAAGCAGTAGCAGTGATACATCAAAATCAAGTAGTATATGGAAATTAACAGTATGGAGCAAGCCAAAAAGGTGGCAGTAGTTTCCTACCTCACCATTATCGGATGTTTGATTGCGATTTTTATGAACCAAGACAAACATCCGTTTGCTAGCTTTCACATTCGTCAATCTTTAGGAATTTCGCTTACGTTTTATGCATTGGGTTATATCGTAGGAAGTTTTGATACTTGGTTGATTACCACACCGTTTTATGTGTTTTTCTTTTTGTTATGGATATTTGGTTTTACCGGAGCACTGCAAGGAGAATATCGTATCGTTCCAATTTTAGGAGCTTTGTTTCAAAAAGTATTTAAATCGTTATAAGCCGAAAAAAATGTTAGAGTATTTGTTGCAAAAACCAACTGTTGAGAAAGAAAAGTATCCATTATTAGTATTGTTGCATGGCTACGGGAGTAATGAACAAGATTTGTTTTCTTTTGCTTCGGAATTGCCTAAAGATGCTTATGTGTTATCGTTGCAAGCACCACACGACTTACAATACGGAAGTTATGCATGGTATGCTATTTATTTTGATGCCGGTCCCAATAAGTTTTCTGATATACCACAAGCAATAGAAAGTAGAGAAACCATTAAAAGTTTTGTGGAAGAATTCTGCAAAAATCACCCAATTGATACCAAACAAATTACGTTGATTGGCTTTAGCCAAGGTGCCATTTTAAGTTATGCTTTGGCATTGTCGTATCCGCAAACTTTCCCAAGAATTGTTGCTTTAAGCGGATATTGTAACCCGGAAATGTGTGTGGAAAATTACGCACATAATGATTTTACCAACCTAAAAGTTTTTACGTCACACGGTACAGAAGATCATGTAATTCCGGTTGAATGGGCCAGAAATACCAGAGATTTTTTACAAAACTTATCCATTACATGTACCTATCATGAATACCCGGTAGGGCATGGGGTGGCACCTCAAAATTTTTGGGATTTTAGAAAGTGGTTGGGGTAGGTTTTATTTTTTATTAGTAAATACTGACAAAAGAGATTATAAAATTACGCTTTATTAAGGAAGATATTTCTTATATAATTTTACACAAAAAAGGTCTCCAAATAATTTCCCTATGTCAAGCTGAATTCGTTTCAGTTTTTAATTTAAACTAGAAATTGAGTTATTAATAGATTCTGAAACAAGTTCAGAATGACAGTGAGCTAATTTTTGAAGACCTACTTTGGTTATATAAAAGTCAATAACTTACACCTTCATGATTTCCGCTTCTTTTACGGTAAGAATTTCGTCAATTTTTTTGATGTAGCTATCGGTTAATTTTTGCACTTGTTCTTCAGCTGTTTTGCAAATATCTTCCGAAGTACCATTTTTTTCTTCTTTCTTGATATCGGTATTGGCATCTTTACGGGCATTTCTAACTCCAATTTTGGCATCTTCTGCCTCTGCTTTAGCTTGTTTTACCAAATCTCTTCTTCTTTCTTCTGTTAAAGGTGGTACAGAAATGATGATGTTTTCTCCATTATTCATTGGGTTAAAGCCCAAATTGGCCACTTGAATTGCTTTTTCAATAGGCTGTAACATCGATTTTTCCCATGGGGTTACCGTAATGGTTCTTGCATCAGGGGTATTGATGTTGGCAACTTGCGAAAGTGGAGTCATAGAACCATAATATTCTACAAACACCCCTCCCAACATTTGTGGGGTAGCTTTTCCAGCTCGTATGTTTAAAAATTCTTTTTCTAAATGTGCAATGGAATGCTCCATGGATTCCTTAGCAGTGTCGATAATAAAATTAATTTCTTCCGTCATTTTCGTACAATATTTAATTAAATAGTTACGGTAGTTCCTATGGTTTCTCCTTGACAAACTTTTAATAAGTTGTCTTCTTGGTTCATATCAAAAACAATGATTGGTAATTCGTTTTCCTGACTTAAAGTAAATGCTGTGGTATCCATCACATTTAATCCTTTGGCCAAAACTTCTTCAAACGAAATATAGTCGAATTTTACAGCATCTTTGTGCTTTTCTGGGTCGGCATTGTACACCCCATCTACTCTGGTTCCTTTTAATATAACATCTGCACTAACTTCTACTCCTCTCAAAACAGCAGCAGTATCGGTAGTGAAATACGGATTTCCGGTACCAGCACCAAAAATTACAATTCTACCTTTTTCTAAATGTCTAACCGCTCTCCTTTTAATATAAGGTTCGGCAATAGCTTCAATTTTTAATGCAGTTTGCAATCTGGTTGGCATTCCGGCTTCTTCTAAAGCACCCTGTAATGCCATTCCGTTAATCACAGTTGCCAACATCCCCATGTAATCTCCTTGCACACGATCCATTCCGTTACTTGCTCCTGCTACCCCTCTAAAAATATTCCCTCCACCAATCACAATGGCAATTTGCACTCCTAAGTCGTACACTTTTTTAATTTCTTGTGCGTATTCAGCCAATCTTTTTGGGTCGATTCCGTAAGAACGTTCTCCCATCAAGGCTTCTCCACTTAGTTTTAGCAATATTCGTTGGTATTTCATGAAAAGGGATTTTATTTTTTGCACTGCAAATATAACAAGATTGTTTTGCCTGAAAAACACTTCCAACAAACTTTACACCATAGTTGTGTAATAAAGGTTACTTTGCGATTAGCGATAATGCATTACTTTTGCAGAGTAAATTTTTTATAATCATGAAGTCTATTTTACAAGATGCATTGCAACAAGCAATGACTTACCCTCAATATCGCGAAAAAATTGATGTTTTGTTAACCCAACAGCTTTCTACGGGGCATGTGCAAAACGAAACTCTATTGCATTTTAGCCAGTTAAATGTTACCAGAATGCATCGTTTAGACAAAACCATTTCGGTTCCGGATGAAATTAAATTGGCAATGCAACAAATCAATCGACCAATGATTTGGTTGGTACTTACCGAAGGTTGGTGCGGAGATGCTGCTCAAATTGTACCGGTATTACATCACTTGAGTGAAACCACCAATCAAGTAGAGTTTTTATTGGTGTTAAGAGATGATAATGATGCTTTAATGCAACAGTTTTTAACCAATGGTGGCAAATCGATTCCGAAATTAATTGCATTAGATGCAGATACTTTAGAAGTTTTGTTTGATTGGGGACCTCGACCAGAAGGAGCACAGCAATTAATGAGCGATTACAAAGCCCAACATGGTAAAATTGACGATTTTATCAAAACCGAATTGCAAAAATGGTACACCAAAGACAAAGGCATGCAAATCATGCAAGAAGTTTTGGCTTTGTCTCAAGCTTTGGTAACTGCCTAAGATTAATTGATTTTAAATCGGATATAGGTAATTGCTTTGTCCTGTGCCAAGTACTGACTTTCGTAAAAAGTTTGGATGGCAGTTACCTCTTCCGGTGCTCCTAAATTGTGGTATACGTTGTGGTTGGCATACAAAACTTCATGTCCTAAACCATGCAACAAACCTAAAGTATAACCATGCATAAATTCGCTATCGGTTTTTAGGTGCATCAATCCACCGGGTTGTAAGATTTTTTTGTATTTATCTAAAAACTCTGCATTGGTCATGCGGTGTTTGGTTCGTTTGTATTTGATTTGAGGATCGGGAAAAGTAATCCAAATTTCTGCCACTTCGTTTGCTGCAAAGCAATGCGTGATCAATTCGATTTGGGTTCTTAAAAATGCCACATTGCGAATGTTATTTTCTATGGCTGTTTTGGCACCTCTCCAAAAACGAGCTCCTTTGATGTCGATACCAATAAAGTTTTTTTCTGGAAAACGTTGGGCCAATCCAACACTGTATTCCCCTTTGCCACAACCTAATTCCAATACAATTGGGTTTTGGTTGCCAAAAAAATCTTGCCATTTTCCTTTCCATGGCAATAAATTTTGAACAACTTCCTCTCTGCTTGGTTCAATCACATTGGTAAAAGAGGCATTTTCTGCAAATCGCTTGAGTTTGTTTTTACTTCCCAAAATTCAAATTTTTTGCAAAAGTACCACATTTTTTACAAAAATAGGGCTTGAAAACTCCTTGGCTTTTTCGAGCAAACCATCGGATTTTATTACATTTGTGCCATGCTGAAAATGCTCACACACATAGGTCGCTATTTTTTAATGCTCAAAGAAGTATTTAACAAACCTACCAAATGGTCGGTAATGAAACAATTGATCTTAAAAGAGGTAGACGACTTGGTGATTGGTTCGTTGGGAATCGTTGCTTTTATTTCCTTTTTTGTTGGAGGTGTGGTTTCTATCCAAACTGCTTTAAACTTAACCAACCCATTAATTCCGAAATATTTGATAGGTTTTGCCACTCGTCAATCTGTGATTTTAGAATTTGCTCCTACATTAATTTCTATCATCATGGCTGGAAAAGTAGGCTCCTATATCACTTCAAGTATTGGTACCATGCGGGTAACAGAACAAATAGATGCTTTAGAAGTGATGGGAGTAAATTCCATCAATTATTTGGTATTTCCGAAGTTGATTGCTTTGCAGATGTATCCGTTTTTGATTAGTTTGAGTATGTTTTTGGGTGTGTTAGGAGGATGGATGGCATCGGTATATGGAGGGTTTGTTTCTTCGGCCGAATTTGTACAAGGTTTGCAAAACGATTTTATTCCGTTTCATATCACTTATGCTTTGATCAAAACCATCGTATTTGGATTTTTATTGGCTACCATTCCCTCCTACCACGGATATTTTATGAAAGGTGGAGCATTGGAAGTAGGTAAAGCAAGTACCATTTCGTTTGTTTGGACTTCGGTTGTGATTATTTTGATGAATTATTTGTTAACCCAAATGTTGTTAGGCTAATGATTGAGGTAAAAAATTTGGTAAAATCGTTTCAGGGAGTCACTGTATTAAAAGGGATTTCTACCTTATTTGAAGCTGGGAAAACCAATTTAATCATTGGGCAAAGTGGTTCCGGAAAAACCGTGATGTTGAAAAGCTTGTTGGGAATTCATGTGCCAGACTCAGGTGCTATTTCATTTGATGGAAGAATTTATGCAGAATTATCGAATGACGAACGAAGAGAAGTACGAACCGAAATTGGTATGGTATTTCAAGGAAGTGCCTTGTTTGATAGCATGAATGTGGAGGAAAATGTATCGTTTCCGTTAAAAATGTTTACCAACAAAACTCCAAAAGAAATTAAAGAACGGGTTGATTTTGTAATAGAACGGGTAAATTTAAAAGATGCCCACCACAAAATGCCTTCTGAATTATCTGGTGGAATGCAAAAAAGGGTTGCCATTGCTCGTGCCATTGTGAACAACCCCAAATATTTATTTTGCGACGAACCAAACTCTGGTTTAGACCCAAAAACTTCTATTGTGATTGATAATTTGATACAAGAAATTACCAAAGAGTACAATATAACCACAGTGATCAATTCGCATGATATGAACTCTGTAATGGAAATTGGAGAAAAAATTGTTTTCTTAAAAGATGGCTTAAAAGCTTGGGAAGGCTCCAACAAAGATATTTTTATTACCGACAATGAAGCGGTTACCAATTTTGTGTATTCCTCTAACTTATTTAAAAAAGTTCGTCAAACGTATTTAGAAGAGTATTACAAGAATCAGAAATAATTATCTTCCTTGCAACTGCAACCACCCTTGCTTTTGGCTTTGGTCTAAAAAAGTAATCAGGTAAAAGTAAGTCCCATCCGGAAGGTTTTTTCCTTGTATTGATACCCCTGTAAATTCGTTGGTATAGTTTTCTTTTTCGTAAACCAATCTTCCCCATCGGTTGTAAATCTCTACTTTTTGTACATCAAAACCAGCTAAATTCCAAAAATCATTCAGTCCATCTTGGTTAGGAGATAGATAATTTGGAATAACGCATAAAGTTTTGGCAAGATATATTTCATTTGAAGCTGTGCAACCTTCCTCATCTGTAATAATTAAACCATAAGTTCCAGCTGCAAATCCTGTGATTATAACAAAGGGTTCGGTACTAAAAAACTGATTGGGGCCATACCAAGCATACGTAATATTGTTTGCACTTCCGGTAATATTTGCACGAAGTACCAATTGGTCTTGCTCGCACGATTCTAAAATTTCTACTTCAAATGAGCTTTGTTTTTCTATTACTTCTGAAAAAACACTTGTGCTACAGGCAGATATGGTAACTACAGTTTCGTAATTGCCATAATTGGTAGCTTGTATGGTTTGCCCATTTCCAACCAAATTGCCATTCCAGAACCATTGAATTTGTACATTATTGATGTCAAAATTTTCAGGATTTACACTTAAGAAAGTAGATTGGTTTAAACAAAAAGTGGTGTTGCCATTTACTTCAAAAATTGGCAAAGCTTGTACTTGAATAACAACAGAGGTTTCAAAAACCAAACAAGTTTGGTTATAAGTTATGGATAATTGATAAACTCCTTGTTGGGAAGTTTGTATTTGCGGAATAAATAAATTGGCATCGTTACTTACCCATCCATTTGGCCCAATCCATTGGTAGGTAAAATCTGGATTGTATGGAATAGCAACTACCACATCGTTGTTTTGGCAAATTTGAACAGGGTTTGGATTTTGAAAATTTGGTAGAGGAAGTATTTCTATAGTTTGTGAGGTGATACACCCGTTCCAATTAATTTGCAATTCATACACCCCGCTTTGGGTGATTTCGAAATTTAATTCATTGGAGTTTGAAACCAAGTTTTGGTTGATAAACCATGAAAAAACAACTTCATTGTTGCTAAAATTAATCCCATTAACAGAAATTTCTTGATTGGTACCCGGACAAAAATAGGTGGGAGCTTGTAAAACAAAGCTAGGTTGAGGTTGGATGTTTACATTGATAAAACTGGTGTCAGATACACATTGGTTTTGAATAAGGGTCAAACTATACGTCCCCGACATGTTGTTGTTGGCATTATTTATTATGGGGTTTTGTTCATTGCTTTCAAAGTTATTAGGACCATTCCAAATGTAGGTGGCATTGGTATACATTGGAGCAGATAATAGAATTTGTCCGCCTTCGCATATAGGTTGATTTACCTGAAGAATTGGAGCAGCAGGTTGGTTTACAATTTCAATTATTACATTGGTACTAGCAGATAAATTACAATTTCCGGAAACCGTATAGGTAAATGAATAGGTTCCTAAGGCAAGTGCAGATAAAAGAATATTGGTATCTGTAACAACATTGCTGTTTGCATCTGTCCAAACACCATTATTTTGAAAATTACCTTCCAGTAAATCCCACAAAGAAATAGTATTAGTTGGGCTGCAATAAGCTACAGTTGTCCCATTTCCGGGCAAAGGCTGAAAACTGTTTGCAGTTAATTCAAAACTTAATAATTGTGCACCACATGAGGCATTCGGGTAAGTAACTTCTAAAATGTAGGTGCCGCTTTGAAAAGGCTGAAAGTTTGGTATGTTTAATTGAAAACTAGTGCTTAAAATATTGTTTGGAGCATCTTGCTTATACCATTGGTATTGCAAAAACGGGAAATTCCCGTTTAGTGTGATGCTCGCATTGCTATTGGTGCAAACTTCGGTATCTCCACTTAAAGCTAAGGCAATGGGTTGCAATTGGATGTCGAATACCCTAACTTGAGCACAGCTATCGGTAATTTCAAATCGATATAAGCCTGTAGTTAAGCCGTTAAACCAAGGATTGGTACCATTATCAACTACAAAAGGTTCGCCATCTTTTAATAATATTCGGTATTGATAGGGTGCAACTCCACCTATAACCTCTACAAAAGCGTCTAAATTTTGGTTACAAACAATTGGAGAAACTTGAATATCAAAATTTCCATCAAAAGTAAAAGTCTCTAAAGTTTGAAAACAATCTTTCAAACCGCCATTGGTAGTTAAAATTTGAAATCTTTTTAAAACTCTAAACTCTCCCAAAAAATTAAAGTTTAAATTGGTAAAATTGTTTACTAATGGAATGCTGTTGGAGTTGTTTGGCGATGAACCCTCTGGGTATGCAATTCCAGTTTGTGGATGTGTCCATTGTTGGGTGTTTGGATTCCATTTTTGCAACCAAAAATTCTGTGCAAAATTTCCATTGCTTTGGTGTGCTAAGGTAAGATGAAATGCTCCACAAAGTGGCGTAATATCGATGTCGTTTTGGGTAACTTGATATCCAATAATTTGAAATGTTGCAGTTTGAGGGAATCCACAAGCATTGATGAACTGAATAGTATAATCACCAGCAGGATATTCTGATAAATAAAGTGTATTGCCATTTAAGTTATTGACAGAAAATGGCAGCGGAAAGTTAAAATTACTTGGAGCACTAGTAATAACCACTTGCGAAAAAGTAGCTGGATTTGTTAAACGAATACTGCCATAACCAATTTGACAACCCGGTCGGTTTAACAAAGAAAAATCGGGGTTGCCCACAGATATGTTAGGTGTAGAAATGTTTAAAGTTATGCTATTGTTACAATTATCCACCAAATAAAAAGTATAGCTTCCGGGGGGTAAATTAGTTATTTCTATTGCTCCATTATTTAGTTGTGGAGTATAGTTAAATGGCAAACTATTTGGATAGTTATTTGGTGCTTGAAGCATGATAATTTCTTGCAATCGTATTCCAACTAGCGAAAAACTAGAACACGATGTGGCAATGAATTCAATTTGTCCATCAAAGGTATCTGTTAAATCTGAAACAAAAATATTATTGGTAGCTGTTGCCCCACAACTATCGGTAATTTGAACAGTATAATTACCAGGTAAAATACTCAATGTTGGATTGGAGTAATTAACTTCATCAGTAGTAAATGGCCCTGGATGATTAGGTTGGTATAAAATTGGATTGAATCCAGCTGGTGCTTGAATAAATTGTATGATATATGGAGCAACTCCATTATTAATTTGTACTAGTAAACTTTGTTTATTACAATCAATAGGCAATGCAGTTAGCTGTATATTAGGAGCAAATAGTAAATTTTGATTTATATTATATACAATACCACATGCGTCTGTTGCCTGAATTTGATAACTGTAATTTACATTATAAAATGCTGGTAAAGAAAAATTGAAACTGTTTTGGCTTGTAGTTTGTTGGATGTTTTGCGTAGAACCATTTGGTAATTGAATGGTGATGTTTAATTGGACTGGAAATGCAATTACAGTGGGTGAACTTAAAGTGTGTCCAACTATTTTGGTATTACAATCAGGCTGACTTAATTCAGCCATTCCTGAAATAATTAAATTGGGAGTAATGGTAGTTAAACTGAAATTTTGTGTAAAACCATTGCCACAATTATCGTTTACTTTAACCAAATAAAGTCCAGGTCCTAAATTGTTAAAGGTTGGAGAACTTTGTGGAGGTACCACTATTGGAGATACAATTTCGTAACTAACCGGATTGCCAGATAAAACATTTACAGTGATGCTTCCGTTAGGAATACAAGTGGGACGGGTAGCTGAAATATTAAATTGAATATTTTGAATTTGGTTTTCAATACTAAAATTTTGCGTTATAAAACCAGAGTTTGCTCCTAATGTTTGAATGACTTTGACTTGGTAATTACCCGAATTTAAACTTTGAAAACTATTGTTGCCTCCACTCAATACTACTATTGGAGTAGATAAATTTGGCAAAGCATAAATTTCAAAAGTTAAAGTGGCATTTGGAGTAGTATTACTTGCTTGAAATGTAACCGAACCATTATTAGGGCAAGTTTCGGGAGTAGTGCTTATTTGAACGCTAAAATTATCTAATTGCCCAAATACTATACTAGTAAACCAAAATAAAACCAATAAAAATTTCACTATTGCAGTAACTTTTTGAGCTCTTGCTCACTTTCTTTTGGCAATATAAGCAAATTTTGGTTGTGTTCTACAATAATAAAATTATGTAAATCTTTGGCAACTACTGTATGTATATGTTGCGTATGGATGATATTTCCGGTAAAATTATCACATTTCAAGGTAATGTTTTGGTAAGCATTTTGGTTGGTATCTTTTTCTAACTTTTCGTGTAAAGAGCCCCAGGTTCCTAAATCGCTCCAATCAAAAGTTGCTGGTAAAACATACACATTGTTTGAAGCCTCCATGATGGCATAGTCAATCGATATATTGGTTGCTTTGCCATAATTTTCTGCAATAAACGTTGCTTCCTCTGGTGTATTCCAACTGTTTTTTCCTTGTTGAAATAAAGCAAACATTTCTGGTTGAAAATTTGCAAAGGCTTTGGTAATGGAAGCTATGCTCCAAACAAAAATTCCTGCATTCCATAAAAAGTTGCCTTGTTGTAAAAAACTTTTTGCAGTTTGGTAATCTGGTTTTTCTCTAAATTGGATAACTTTTTTAAAGGTATTTTTCTCGTTTTTATCAAATTCAATATATCCATACCCTGTGTTTGGAAAGGTTGGTTGGATGCCCAGAGTTACCAAAGCATCTTCTTTTTCACACAAATCAAAACTCGCTTGGATGTGTTCTGCAAACAAAGTTTCATTTTCAATCCAATGATCGCTTGGAGCAACTATGGTGATGGCATTCGGGTTTTTACTTTGTATTTTTAAAGAGGCATACAAAATGCAAGGAGCAGTATTTCGCATTTCGGGTTCTAACAAAATTTGATCTGCTTTTATTGCAGGCAATTGCTTTAAAACCAAATTTTGGTAGGCTTGGTTGGTTAAAACCAAAATGTTTTCAGTCGGAATGATTTGCTGTAATCTTGCAAATGTTTTTTGCAACAAACTTTGTCCACATCCCAACATGTCGTGGAATTGTTTGGGAGTTTCAGGAGTACTTACTGGCCAAAACCGGGAACCGATGCCTCCTGCCATTAATATTGCGTAGTAATTGGAATTCATTGTTTTAGGATTTAATCCATTCTACCTCTGCATTGGCATTAAATAAATAGGCTTTTCCGGTAGATATTTCTTTGCAAACATAACGTTTTACTTTCAAACCAACCTTCTGAAAAGTCCTTCCGTTGTAAATTTTAAAAATACTTCCATTCGGAATTTGGTGGATAAAAGTGGTGTTCTCATAACTTTCATCCAATTGTTTTAAAGCTTTTGCCAAATGTACATCGGTATCTGAGCTTGCTGTAGGATTTTTAAAATGACGAGCCAGCAATGGTAAAATTTGTTCCGGAAAAATTTCAGGTCTGATAAACGGCAACATCAACCTTTGAAAAGTAAATTTCCATTCTTTTCCATGCGAAGCGATATCTCTGCCAAATTTTTCAATGGCTACCAAATGTGCAATTTCATGAATCAAAGTAATTAAAAACCGATATTGGTTTAACGACCCATTTACCGTAATTTGGTGTTGCCCATTGGGTAGTTTTCGATAATCACCATGCTTGCTATTTCGGGCTGGAACGATTTTTAAATATACCAAATGCTGTTGCAATAAGGCATCCACCATTGGAACCGCATGTGTTGGAAGATATTTTTCTAAAACCGATTGCATGCTTTTTATGGTGTACTTAAACTAACCGGTAGCACTTTTCCGTTAAAAAATTGGTTGCCTGTTAATGCAAATTGGGCAATAAACGAAGCCATTTGTGGAGCGGTAACTGGTGCTTGGTATCCCGGAAATGCTTCTTGCAACATTTCGGTTTGCACAGCACCCAATGCCAAAACGTTAAATGCAATGCCTCTATCGCGATATTCTTCTGCCAGAAGTTCTGAAAGGGTAATTACTGCACCTTTGCTAGAGCTGTATGCTGCCAAACCTGGGAATTTGGCAGTGCCTAATACACCTCCCATGCTACTGATGGTTACTACATGACTTCCTTGAGGCATGTGTGGTAAACACCATTGGGTAAGTTGAGCAACCCCAAATACATTGGTTTGGTATACTTGCAGAAAATCTTCTGTTGTAATTTGTTCAAAAGGTTTGTTCACCAAACTTCCAGCATTGTGAATTAAAATATCAATGGTGTTGAAATGGTTTTTTAAAAAATCACAAAAATTGGCATCAGGGCTTCCTAAGTCAAATGCATGAAATTTGATGTTTGGATGAGCCAACGCTTTGTTATTTTTTCTAGACAAGCACAATACTTGGTGTCCTTGATTGGCCAACAACAAAGCTAGTTCCAATCCAATTCCACGAGAAGTTCCGGTAATAACAATTTGTTTTTTTTGCATAAAAAAAGACAGTCTGTTTTTTCAGACTGTCAAATGTATTAAAACCGAATGGGACTTAAAGTTAATTATCTTAAAAATTAGTCATCCCTCTCGAAATAACAATTCGTTGAATTTCAGAAGTACCTTCGTATATCTGGGTAATTTTAGCATCACGCATCATTCTTTCTACATGGTATTCGGCTACATATCCATTGCCACCATGCACTTGAACTGCTTCGGTTGTTACTTCCATAGCAACTTCTGAAGCATATAATTTTGCCATAGCTCCTGAAATAGAAATGTCTTTTCCTTCATCTTTTTCTACCGCTGCTTTAAATACCAACATTCTGGCAGCCATTATTTTGGTGTACATATCGGCTAATTTAAAAGCAATTGCTTGATGTTTGATAATTTCTTTGCCAAAAGCTTTACGCTCATGAGCATACTTTAAAGCAGTTTCATAAGCTCCGGTTGCAATTCCCAAAGCTTGAGATGCAATACCGATTCTTCCACCATTCAAAACATTCATCGCAAAGTTGAATCCAAATCCGTCTTCTCCAATTCTGTTTTCTTTTGGAACTTTTACATCGGTAAACATCAAAGAGTGGGTGTCGCTTCCTCTAATCCCCATTTTCTTTTCTTTTGGGCCAATTTCAAAACCTTCCCATCCTTTTTCTACTATAAAAGCATTGATTCCTTTGTGCCCTTTTTCCACATCGGTTTGTGCCATTACCAAATAAATGGATGCAGAACTACCATTGGTAATCCAGTTTTTGGTACCATTTAACAAGTAGTAATCTCCCATGTCAATAGCTGTAGTTTTTTGAGAAGTAGCATCACTACCAGCTTCTGGCTCTGACAAACAAAATGCTCCGATTTTTTCACCGGTAGCTAACGGAACCAAGTATTTTTGTTTTTGTTCTTCACTACAGTATTTTTCCATACCTGCACAAACCAAGGAATTGTTAACCGACATAATCACAGCTGCTGAGGCATCTACTTTTGCAATTTCCGTCATTGCCAAACAATACGAAACGCTGTCTAATCCTGCACCTCCATATTTCGGGTCTACCATCATCCCCATAAAACCTAATTCAGCCATCATTTTTACTTGTTCGGTTGGGAAAGTAGAGTGTTCGTCACGTTCAATCACACCAGGAAGCAATTCGTTTTGTGCAAAGTCTCTGGCAGCTTGTTGAATCATCAAATGTTCTTCAGTTAATTTAAAATCCATAACAATACCTTAGGTTGTTTATTAAATTTATAATTTTGGTGTTCAAATGTAGGGCATAATTAGTAAATTTTCAAGTATTCCAACCCGTTGTGCATTTAGAAAAAAATGAAAAAGTTGCTCAGTGAATCATAAATAATTCGTATATTTAATTGATTACCAAGTCATTAAATATATGAGCAACTTCATTCAAAACTATGAAATTATTTTGA
>Ga0208243_1000026_pt1 | contig 225891 bp, 223 predicted proteins | sample Subbio2Aug_QV12A_FD_184826 | JGI IMG/M metagenome (GOLD analysis project Ga0208243, IMG submission 184826) | Serpentinite rock and fluid subsurface biosphere microbial communities from McLaughlin Reserve, California, USA - CR12Aug_QV12A (SPAdes) | ecosystem: Environmental > Terrestrial > Deep... | reverse complement strand
TTTGCCGCCAGTCGTCTTCGTATTCATGTTCGTTCCTTCGTCTTAGACGAGAACCGAACACTCCTTAAATCACACCCTCAATTCTGTGCCATAGGCGCTGATCCCGGACAATCGCAAGGATCGGCGCCTTCGGGACAGGAGAGCCAGAGTGAGAAGGGCATTGCTGTTTTCTGTGACGTCGTCGGCGTCCTACCTACTCATTGCGACCGTATTCGCCATCTTCTGCATGGCGGCCGGCCACAACACGATGGAGATGATTTACGGCGGTGCCGCAACTATTGTCCTGCCCCTGGTAACTGGTATCGAAGTCGCGTGGCTGTGGAACGACCGAAGCTAGGACTATCCGGCGGTCAAACTGACCCAGTCGTTCGGATCTTCCTGTGACTGCCGCTTCAGATAGGTAAGCTCAGCGTCGCGCCAGAGAAGAACCCGGGGTTCCTGATTGTCGAGGATGAAGTCGCCCATGTCGGTCACCACCGTGAGCACGGCGTGACCGCCTCCGTCCGCGTCGCGACCCACGGTGATCAGCAGCGCGCCGAGCGGATATCCCATATCATTCAACCGTCGCCGCTTTTCCAATGCGTAGTCCTCGCAGTCGCCTGCGGATTGTGGATAGTCCCAACGCTCTTCGACGCCGAACAATTCTGAATCGGTCACGGGGGCGACAGTCGTGTTCACCGTGTTGTTGACCCGGATGATTTCCTTCCAGCGTTCGCGGGTCAGCAAGACGGATGAGCCATCCGCCGGCCTGGCGCAGCGATCGCCGTAGCGTCTGCAGTACTCGTAGTAACCCACGGGCATAGAGGTCCGTCCGAAGGTTTCCATATTCGAGATGGAGGCAGGCTGTGCCGGATTGAGATGCACTGCGTCGGCGTTCGCACCGACGCAGGACGCCATCAGCGCCGAGGCGCAAAACAAAGTCTTGATCATGTCTGACCCTCTCCCCAGAGAATGCGGGAAAGCATGTCAGGTACAGATCAAAATCGAGCAAAATCAGATAGTTAGATTTGATTCAAGTTGTCTCGAAAGTCGAAACGGGTATGTAGCGCCGATATTCCAGCGCAGCAGACGGTGCGACCGTGGATATCAGTCGCTACCGCTGCCGTCGCCCTCGCCGTGATGATGATCGGTGACAGGGCTGCCGTCCGGGAGAACCTTGGCCTTGGCGCCTACACTCCTGCCGTCTGCCAGGTCCACACGAATGTCCACCGAGGCCAGATCCGACACAGACGGTGTCGGCTGATTGAACAGGACGTGCACGCCGTCCGGCTTCATCACGAGTTCCGAGTGTGGAGGGATCACCATTGCGCCCGTCACCGTCCGGATACGGCTGACACCTCCGGCGCGGACCGTCGCCCTCAGCGAGGCGGGGCCAAACGATTTGCTGGCGATCGAAACGACATCGATCGAGTTTGACGTGCCATTCCAGATTGAAACGAAAGCACGGGGAGGGTGGCTCTCATTCGCGCCTAGGACGATTTCGGCATGCTCGATCACGATACCTTCTGGTCGCGCGTCGTGATCGCCGGGCTGCCCCCTGGCGGCGCCTCCCAGGATGAAAACCGACAACAGGCCGAGGATCAACGTCCGATGCATGCTCGCCTCCCGATTCGCGATTCTCGAACTCTACGGTCTCTAGCAGGGTGAGGTTCAACCCCGATCTTCGAGCGGCCCGTCTCTATGCGTCAACACGCCCGGTGGCCGGATCGCGAAACGAGCATTATACCTATACAAACTAGAGGTATACGGAGGAGATAATGCTCACGATAGGCGATCTCGCGCGGCGAACTGGCGTCAAGGTGCCGACGATACGGTACTATGAACAGATGGGGCTATTGGAGCCCGCCGAGCGCTCCGAAGGTAACCAACGACGTTATGACAGGCAGGGGCGTGAACGTCTGTCCTTCATCAAGCACGCCAGAGACTTGGGCCTGACGATCGAATCCATCCGGGAGCTTCTCGATCTCAGCGCACATCCGGAACGCCCTTGCGACGGGGCGGATCGCATTGCTGTGGAACAGCTGAAAGCGGTCCGCGGACGTATCGAGAAGCTGAAACGGCTCGAAAGCGAACTCGAACGCATCGCTTCCTGCTGCACAGGCGACCATGTCCGCGACTGCTATGTCATCCGGGCGCTGGCCAATCATGACATGTGCGACACCGAGCACTGACGGTCGGTCAGCGGGCAACCGGCGCTTGCGCATGCGTGTCGTCTATGAAGTCGGGATCGCTCCCGAAAGCCTGGGAAGACCCAGGACCCATCGCTTGTAATGCACCGCGGAATGCAAATGCTGCGCCTGTGTGTGGCCTTAGGCGTTCTACGTTCCTGGCAATTTGGCTGGGCACACGGACGTGGACGTTAGGCAAGGTTCCGGCTTGCAGCAGCAAGAACCAGACGTATTGACCCTCTAGCCCCTTTAGGGTGCATTGTTCGTTCTGCATGGAGTTTGAGATATCCAACATAGGCATCGCGGCAGCGGTCGCGGCGGGGACGGTTTCGTTCCTGTCGCCCTGTGTGCTGCCGCTCGTTCCTGGATATGTCTCGTTCATCGCCGGACGGAGCAACGCACAGGTCCGAAACAAGGCAGCCGTCATGCTGTCGAGCATAGCCTTCGTCCTCGGCTTCTCGACCGTCTTCGTCGCGCTCGGCGCGAGTGCCACTGCGGTCAGCCGTCTCCTTCGGGCCTACAGTTACGAGGCGGGCATCGTCGGGGGGGCGATGATTGTGTTCTTCGGGCTCGTGACGGCCGGGCTGATACGCATTCCCTGGATGCAGCGGGACGCGCGATATCACGGGACGCTTCCCGATGGCGGCCCGGGTGGAGCCTACCTGCTCGGCCTCGCATTCGCGTTCGGATGGACGCCCTGCATCGGCCCCGTGCTCGGAGCGATCCTGACCGTCAGCGCGGTCTCCGCCACTGTCGCAGACGGCATTGTGCTGCTTTCGCTGTACTCGCTCGGGCTTGGCGTGCCGTTCGTACTCGCCGCCCTGTTCACCCAGACGTTGATGGGAAAGCTGCCGCGAATGCGCAAGGCCGGAAGGTATCTCCAGATCGGCGCAGGCGGGGTCATGGTCGTCATGGGTGTCGCCATGATGACAGGGCAGATGACACGATTCGCCTTCTGGCTCCTCGAAACCTTCCCTGCATTCGGGAGCATCGGATGAACGGCAGTTCCTCCCAGGCGTTCTGGCCGCCGTTGTTCGGCGCGTTCGCTGTCGCGCTCGTATCCTCGCTGGTGGTCCTCTTCGTCGGCGAGGTCATGGGGCAGGTTCCTTGCAATCTCTGCTGGTTCCAGAGAGCTTTCATGTTCCCCTTGACGGTCGTGCTCGGCCTTGCGGCGCTGCGTGCGGACACAGGAGCATGGCCGTACGGGATCGCGCTGGCTGCATGCGGCTGGCTCATCGCCGGATTCCACACGCTCGTCTATTCAGGCATCGTTCCGGAGCGGGCCCAGCCCTGCACCGTCGGCGGTCCGTCGTGCTCCGGCTCCGACATGACGGTGCTCGGCGGCCTACCGCTGCCTGGTCTTTCACTGCTGGCGTTCAGCGCCATCATCGTCCTTCTTTTCTTCTCGCGCCGGAGGCCTGCGCCATGAACCGCCGTAACGTCGTCGTAGGAACCGTGGTTGTCGCGCTTGCAGCTTTTGCCGGGGCAGCAGCCTATTATCCGTCCGCAACCGTCCCCGCCGAGCCGCAGGAGGAGAGCAACCTGGTCCGCGCGCATTCGCCGGTGATCGGCCCAGCCAACGCGCCCGTCACGATCGTCGAGTTCTTAGATCCTTCCTGCGAGGCCTGTCGCGCCTTCTACCCGATCGTGAAGCAGATCATGGAGGCGTTCCCCGAGAAGACGCGGCTGGTTATCCGCTATGCGCCTCTGCATGAGGGCTCCGACGAAGCGGTCGGAATTCTTGAGGCGGCACGCGTGCAGGGGAAATTCGAGCCGGTCCTTGAGAAGCTTTTCTTCGAGCAGCCCAAGTGGGCGGTCCACGGAGCACCCGACCTTGAGGCCGCGTGGCGCATCGCTGGGGAAGCGGGCCTGGACGTCGAAAAGGCTCACGGCGACGCAAAGGCTCCTGCCGTCGTCGCCGTGCTGAACCAGGACATCGCCGACATGAAGGCGATCAACCTGCAGGGCACGCCCACGTTCTTCGTGAACGGGAAGCCGCTGACGGAATTCGGACCCCAGCAGCTTTACGACCTCGTTGCCGCCGAGGTGAAGGAGGTTGGAGACACGGCGACGCAGTAGTGACATTGCAAGCGTTCTTGCGACAACAGGACCTGGTTGATGAAAGAATCGCTCGAGCGCCAGCAGGTCTGGATCTACTTCGGCAGCGTTGTCGCAGGCGCGGCTGTTGCAGCCGCAGTTTCAGGAACCGAGCGCCTGGAGGCGCTGGTGAACCCGGCGCTGGCGCTGATGCTCTTCGTCACGTTCCTGCAGTTACCCCTCGCCGAAATAGGCAAGGCGTTCCGCGAGACGCGCTTCCTGTCCGCTCTGCTGGTCGCGAACTTCGTCGCCGTGCCCCTGCTGGTGGTGCTGCTGCTTGCCTTCGCGCCCGACGACCCGCTCGTGCGTATCGGCGTGCTAATGGTGCTCCTGACACCCTGCATCGACTACGTGATCACGTTCTCTCAACTGGGTCGCGCCGACGCGCGGCTGCTGCTGGCCTCGACGCCGCTCCTGCTCCTCGTGCAGATGGCGCTCCTGCCGCTCTACTTGGGAGCTTTCCTCGGCGAGGAGGCTTCCGGCCTTGTGCGCCCGGGACCGTTCCTGCACGCCTTCGTCTGGCTGATCGCCTTGCCTCTCGCACTCGCGGGCCTTGTCCAGCTCTGGGCGTCGCGGACCGCGTCGGGGAGGAGGACGGCAGACGGACTCGGCTACCTCCCGGTGCCCACCACGGCGCTCGTGCTCTTCCTGGTCGTCGCGGCGACCGTACCGCTGATTGGAAGCGCCGCAGGGAAAGCCATCGCCGTCGTTCCGGTCTACGTCGCCTTCGCGGTGCTGGCCCCGATCGTCGGGCTGGCGGTCGGACGAGCGTTCGGTCTCGGTGCCGAAGCGTCGCGCTCGGTTGCCTTCTCCAGCGCCACGCGCAACTCGCTCGTGGTGCTGCCGCTTGCGCTCGCCGTGCCCGGAGCGGTGCCTGTCCTCCCCGCCGTCATCGTCACGCAGACGCTGGTGGAGCTCGTTTCCCAGCTTGTCTACATACGGCTCCTGCCGATGTTCGGTCGCGGCCGAGAGGCTGGCGCAGCGTCGTCCTGACAGGTCAGCAGGCGCAGCCTCTGCGGTCTTCAGCGAGATCTTCCAGGATCACGCAGTCGGCCGCGGGGCCTCCCGCGCACTGGATGTCGCAGCGCTCCACGAACTCCTCAAGGCTGCGCTCCAGCGCTTTCATCTCGACGATCTTCTCGCGCACGCTTTTCAGGTGGCCGCCAGCCAGGTCCCTGGCCTTGAAGCAGTTCCTGTCGCTGCTCGTGGACAGCGCCACCAGGTTACGGACCTGCTCGACCGGGAAGCCGAAGTCGCGACAGCGGCGGATGAACGTCAGGAGCTTCGTGTCGTCGTCGCCGTAGGTGCGCCTGCCTCCCTCGGTACGCGCGGCTTTCGGCGTGAGGCCGATCTCCTCGTAGAAGCGGATCGTGGGCACCGAACATCCGCTCCTCTCCGAAAGCTGGCCGATCGTCAGCGCTCTGGCTTTCACGGTTTCGTGTCGCATTTGGTTCTTGCTCCTCAAGTTACTTGAGGAGGTAGCTTCTGGTCATCGATCAATCAAGACCGGAGAATCGATCATGAGACCCATGACAGCCGCGCTCGCTCTTTGGGGGCGCCTGCGCCGCCTGCTGCGCCCTTCCTCTCGCTGCAGGGGCAAGCATGCTGGTGGCCGCCGGAGGCGGAGCCTATCTGGGCGGCGCGGCCGGCCTTGCGGTTGCCGTCGGCGGAGGGGCATTCGCGTGGTATGCCCTGCGCCGCCGCGCTCCCGCCGCCGCCCCCGTCCCCGCCGTGAAGGCATCCTCGTGCGGCTGCGCGCCATCGACCTCGAAGAAGGACTCGAAGGTCGAGGAAGCCATCGCCTGCACCCTGCAGGGTGACGACTTCCGCAGCCGTACCGCCTGGATCAGGAGCATCGCTGAGCGGCACCTGAGGAAGTCCATGCGGTCGCCGCTGACGCTCTACCTCGTCTAGGCGCGACTGTTTAGGTCGTGCTCAATCTGACGGGCCGATGCCAGAGTATCGTCGAAGCTTGGCGGTGTGCCGAAAATCATGGCCGTCGTGTTGGCGTAGTCTTTCGCAAGCGCATCGACCATCCCTTGCACCGGCGCAATGGCGAAGCTCCCTGGCACCGCCGAGGCCAGATCATAGTCGGGACGATCGAAAAACATGCGGGCATGACGGACGCAGTCGGCGCCGAGATCGAGGTCGGCGAGCGCAACCTTGCCGGTTTCCGACTGCATCAGACAGTGCAGGTCGTAGTAGTGGCGTGATACCCGCTGCCCTGCCTGCCGCAATGCACCGCGCCGCTCATACCAGCGGCGTAGTCCGTGGGCGATAGCCACCTTGTCCCAGAAGGTCCGGGTCGCCTCGATCGTGGTGACGTCCGGTACGGTGAGATCAACGCCGGCTGCGTCCCCGGCCACGTAGGGCGATATCGTCAGCGGCCCGTGGGGATCGAGCGCCGATTTTGCGCCGGATTCGAGACGTATCGCCGGTCGAACATAGGCGCCGTCGCGCGGTTCCACCTCGGGATACCAAAGCAGCAGGGTCTGCCCATCAGGATCGGCGTCATCAATTTCCACGCGACCCGCCCCGTCGGTGACGTCTGCCAACTGGGCGGCGAGGAACGTATTGAGCGGGCCGGTGATATAGGCGCGACAGGCATTTCGGATCGCCTCGAGTTTGACGCGGCGCTTCTTGTTCGACAGCGCCTCGAGCTCTTCGACCGACGCGGACTCATCGAGGTCATCGCGGAACACGGTAACGTCGATATCCTCGGAAAAGCGCTTGATGAGGTCATAGCCCTTTGAGAGCGACGTGCCGCCCTTAAACAGCAGCCGCGGCCCTCCTGCCGGCCGTTCGTGATAGAGCGCGTTGAGCGTCCAGCAGACCCAGAAGTCCTTTTCGACATTGCCCACCGGCGCGCCAATACGGTTGGCCGTGGCGAGGAACAGATCGAGCCGGTCACGTGGCGACGCGGCAATAATCTGACGGTAGGCGGCAGTCGTCATGGCTTGCCCTCGGGCCCAGCTGTTGGGCTGAGGAGTTGGCGCAGGAACTCCTGCATCCAGATCGGCACGGCGGAAAGCCCGGCGCGCAGATCCTCCCGGATCGCCTCGCCGTGCTTGGGATCGGAAAGCAGGCGTCGCAACGTCGTCGCGATCCGTTTACGCTCGCTGTCCTGGGTCAGCATATCCTGCATCCAGTGCAGGGCCTGGACGACTCGCATCCCCGGCCGATCCGCCCAATAAAGACGGCTCGGGGCCGCATACTTGAAGTGAATTTCCTGGCCGCCGAGTTTGATCGGCTTCAACCTCGCATCGACCAGCACCTCGATCCGCGCGGGTACGGCGGTCGTGAGCCCAAGATCGTTGGCGGCCGTCATGCCATCGATGACGGTGCGGGCGTTGTCGCGGCGCGTCACCGCTCGGATCACGGCGCGATAGTCCGGCACGGTGGCGCGGCCGGTCAGAGTATTGGTCCGCGGGCGGTCATAAAGACCACGGTCGATCCGTCGAAGATCCCCGGCGGCGGCGAGGCGCTGCAGGGTTTTGTCCACGGCGGCGCGGGCACCGAGATCGGCAAAGTCACCGGGAGTCCAAACCTCCCCAGGCTTGGACTCGACCCGCGCCAGTACGCGCGAGCGAATATCGGTGTCGTGTTCGACCGTTTCCATGTCCGAAATATGCAACAAATTTCGGACAACTGCAAGGAAGAAGTGTCCGAAAAATGCTACAAATTTCAGACAACGCTTTGGCCCGCCTGTCTCGGCCGAACTACGTTCACGTTCCGTGCTTCAAAAAGTCGCATAAAAAGGCAGTGTGGAACCGCCGCTCGCACCATTGAGATCGTTTAACGAAGCCGCGCGGCGATTCGCTCCATCTGGTCGATTTCCTCGCGCTGCGCCTGGGTGATCTCACCGCACAGGGTCATGAGCTCGGGATCGGAAAGGCTGGCTTCCCGGCACATCAGGATCGCGCCGGAATGGTGCGGGATCATCGATGCGATGAACTGGCGGTCGTCGATCAGGGCCTGGGCCCGCGTCGCCCAGAAGGAAATCGCCGTCAGGAGGGCAAAGACGATGTATAGAGCGACGTTCATCCTCCTCTTGGGGAACATGCCCGGCATCGTCGCCAGCATGAAGACGCCCATGGGCGCCCACATAGTGACCGCCATGTAGAACATGTTCAGGTTGTTCCTGAAGTCGCCCAAGCCGTCGATCATCGTGAACATGACGACGTACATGACCGCGAGGCCGAGTACCATGTTTACCCAGAACATCAGGTAGGGACGGCCGTGCCCGCCCGAATCGTGGTTTCCGTGATCCTGTGACATCGCAGTCTCCTTCGCTTCAGTGCCCCATGCCGATAGGCTTCAAAATCATCCAGACGGCCATGCCGACCATCATCAGGTTCTCGGTGAGCGAGCCGAATCCGAGCGGCACGTTGCTGTCGCCTCCGACGCAGGCGCATTTCAGTTCGCGACGGTCCACATAGACGGCCTTGAAGACTGACACCGCGCCGATGCCGCCGATGAAAAGCGCGACGGGGACCGAGACCCACATCAATGCGCCCGAGATCATCAGCACGCCCGCAAATCCCTCGGCGAAGGGGTAGATCCTGGCATAAGGCACCCAGCGCTGCGCCAGCAGGTCGTAGTTCAGGAACATGGTCGCGAAGCCATCGACGTCCTTCAGTTTCTGGAGCGCGAGCAGACACATCGCGAAGGCCACGAACCATTCGGCTGCGGCAACCGTTGCCACGGTTCCGTAGGCTGCCCAGCTCGCCGCGAAAGCCATCGCGAGCGCCATGCCGAAAAGGGCCACGACGGGCTTGTAGGTGACCGCGCCTTGTCCTTCACATCCTTGCCGAGAAATTCACGTAGATCGTCGTATCCGCCGATCCGCCGGCCGTCGATGAAGGTTTGCGGCGTTGTCTCGACCTGATGCTTCGTCTTGAAGGTGTCTGTCTCCGCCCGCGACTTTAGGTGATGGTCTTCAATCTCGAAGCCCTCACGCTTCAACAGGTCAAGCGCTTTCAGGCCCCACGGGCAGGTATGCTCCGGGGTGACCATCCGGTAGAGTTCGGCCTTCCGCGCCGCTGAAACTGCCATGACCGATTCCTTTCGGTAAAGAACCGTCTCCTCGCGGTAATGGTTCCGGACCGGGCATCACGCGGCAGCCACCGCATATCCGGCGTCGTCAAGCGCCAGCGAGAAGCCATCAGCCGCGAGTGCGGACTCGATCGTCACCTTCCTGATCACCGGACGCCGATGCCCGGCGGCGCGGTCGACCCAGTCTGCCAACGTCGGGCGATCCAGATTCATGCCCTGTCGAGAGTAGCGAACAGCGACAGGTGGTCGGCATACTTGCACACCAGCACCCGTGCGACGCCCCAACGGCAGACTGGCGGCCGACGCCAGGCGAACAATTGCTGAGGGGCCAATGCTATCGCCGAACCACCGCACTCACAGTCTCGCGACATCGTACCTTCCCGCCACGATTGGCCTTGGTGCATCGATCGGGGCGTGAACGGATTTCGGTCTTTGATGCTGTTGGCTATGCCGTGGCTGCCTCGTACCGGACAGACTTCGGGCGTGCGCATGCCAACATACGATTGAGGACGGCACAACCAATGGCGACTTCCGTTTGCTGGGTCCGGAACGATCTTGCCCGCAGCCGGCGACCGACGATGAACTTGTAGCGGCCAATCGCGGTCTCAACCAGCGAGCGCTTGCCGTAGCTGGTCGCAGCCTGCCATTTCATCCGGCCGTCTGTGTTGATCGCCGCGATATGCCGGTCCCGCTGGCTGAGAGGTTCGGTATCTGCCCGCTCGATTGCGTTTGCGCGCGGCGGAATGACGATCGTTGCACTGCCGCTATGGTTGGTGACGGCCTTGTAGGTTGGCTCGCCGTCATAGGCGCCATCGGCTGTGAACTGGCCGATCTCTCCATCGATCTGGTCGAGCAGCGGCTCCACCTGCGAGGCGTCTCCAGTGTCCTGATCGGTCATGACGCGAGCAATGATTTCACCGCTGTCGGCATCCAGCGCCAGATGCAGCTTTCGCCAGCGTCGCCGCGATCTGGCGCCGTGCTTCTCCTCCAGCCACTGCCCGGCGCCATAGATTTCGAGCCCGGTGCTGTCGATGAGGACATGTATGGGTCCGTCTCCTGGAAACCGGCAACCTTGCCGCCTATCAGACAATCGCGAGGTGCTTGCCCGACGGCTCAGCGTCGTGTGATCGGGAACGGCGAGATCCAGTCCCATCAACTGCAGCACCGATGCCAGCAAGCCCTCCGTCTGGCGCAGCCGCAGGCCGAACACCAGGCCCAGCATCAGAGCAGTTTCAATCGCCAGATCGGAGTAGCGCGGCTGGCCGCCGCGGGTCGTCCGCTTCGGCGCTCGCCAAGACGACAAGGCTTCCGGCGTGAGCCAGAGCGTCAGGCTTCCTCGCCGGCGAAGGCCTGCCTCATATTCCCGCCAGTTCGTTACCTGGAACTTCATCTTGCCGATGCGATGGCGGCGGGAGGCATTGTGTTTGAAGGGCATGAAGATGACGAACCGGCTATTTCAATCGCCGCTCGACTACGCCATCGCCGCTAAACGATCCGTGCACCAATGCTGTTCGTGATCGCACTGACCGCCTCGATGATGGTGGTCGAGATCGTCGCCGGCACGATCTACGGCTCTATGGCACTGGTGGCTGACGGTTTTCATATGTCCACCCATGCTGCCGCCATGCTGATCGCGGCGGGGGCATACTTCTATGCCCGCAAGCATGCCAACGACCCGCGCTTCACATTCGGCACTGGCAAGCTCGGCGACCTCGCCGGGTTTGCGAGTGCCGTAATTCTAATGCTGATCGCGCTGCTGATCGGCTATGAAAGCTTTCTGCGCCTGACGAATCCGGTGCCCATTTCTTTCGGCCAGGCGATCGCCGTTGCAGTTCTTGGGCTATTGGTGAACCTCGGCAGCGCCTGGCTGCTGCGCGACGATCACACGCATCACCAACACAGCCATGGCCACCATGATCACGATAATCACGGGCACGAGCACGAGGGCGGCCGCGACCAGAACCTTCGCGCAGCCTATCTTCACGTTCTCGCCGATGCGCTGACATCGGTGCTTGCAATCGTTGCTCTGATCTTCGGTAGTCTCTACGGTTGGATCTGGCTCGATCCGATAATCGGTGTAGTCGGGGCGCTAGTTATCGCACGCTGGTCCTGGGGACTGATCCGCGACACGGGCGCGGTTCTGTTGGATTTCTTGCCGGAAGACGGTGCCTTGCCGCGCGAGGTTCGAGCAGCGATCGAGGCTGACGGCGACCAGATTGCAGACCTCCATATCTGGCAGGTCGGTCCTGGCCATCACGCCGCCATCGTTTCCATCGCCACTGCGCGCCCTCGACCGATCGACTTCTACCGCCAGAAACTTGCCCATATCCATGAACTGTCGCACCTGACTTTGGAGATTGATGCCTACGAGGAGTTGCGATAGATGGGGCGCTTGCCCATAAACGATCCGACCCATGCCGAACGATCAGTAGCGGATCTCTCACATTTGCGGCGTAGTCGAACCTTCCGACGCATCGCAGTCGGCGCGTCGTTCGCTGCCTCTGGGATCCTCGTCGGCTGCGGCTATGTGTTCCTGTCCGATGATCATCGCATCGATCGGATTTTGTTATTGGGATTACCGGATCCTGACGGCGCGATTACCGAGGCAGGAAGATTGACTGGGATCGCTTGGAGCCTGACGTCGCTTGGGAGCCCAGAGATTGTCTTTATTGCCGCCTGTGCTGTGTTGGGTTTCTTTCTTCTGTCAGGGCGCTTCAACTCGGCAATCTTCCTGATCTTTGCGGTAGCAGGCGGTGCAGTCGGCGGCTATGCCGCAAAGACGATATTCGGCTCCTTCCGCCCTCACCACGTCCCGGGCACAACGAACATAGCCAATACGAGCTTTCCAAGCGGCCACGCCTTGCTCATCACTCTATTGACTGCATCGCTCGCGGTCATCGCGACCCGCTCGACTGATCACCCTCTTCTCCGTGCTTACGTCTGGTCAGTCGGCGTCGTGATCGCCTTTCTTGTCGGCGTCAGCCGCATCTACCTCGGCACCCATTGGCCGAGCGATGTGATAGCCGGCTGGACAGCGGGGCTCCTATGGGTGCTCATCACGGAAAGATTCTTTCGCCAAAGTTCATTCGGTCCGGACTTTTTGCGGTGACCTCGCCGGCGAAGCGCTGGTGATGAACTATTTTCTCTGTTGCCTCAAACTCTGGGCGCACGCCAGACGAAGCGGGACTTTTTCGCGCTCGATTTTCGCCGCGCGCGATCCGCGCGTGCCGATCGCCACGAAGCTCGTAGCCGGCGCGGTAGCTGCATGTGCGCTCAGGCCGTTCGACCTCATCCCCGATTCATTCCGATACTCGGATATCTCGACGAGGTCCTGACCGTTCCGGCGGGAATTCTGCTTGCCGTCAGGCTGATACCGAAACCGCTGATGGCCGAACTAAGACATGAGGCCGAAGCAATCGACTCCAAGCCCAGTGTCAAGCCGGATTGGCATGCCATCGCCGCCATTTGGGAAGCGACCGCTATCCATCGGATGGGCTCCTGAGCCGGGAATGACCAAGCGACGCGGTGCTGTAACATCATCCCGGAAGCGTCGCCGGACGTGGCGCCCGTCTGGAAGCGTCGGCCGAGGCGCGCGCACCCGCTTTCGGTTACTGAAACCAGCAGCCACAAAGGCCGGACGATGGCGATGGCTACCTAAGCCTCTCCGCGATACGTTCCATCTGATCGATTTCCTCGCGCTGCGCCTTTGTGATCTCGCCGCACAAGGTTACAAGTTCGGAATCGGAGAGGTTTGCCTCCCGGCACATTAGAATCGCGCCGGAATGGTGCGGTATCATGGAGGCAATGAACTGGCGATCTTCGATGAGAGCCTGGGCGCGCGTCGCCCAGAAGGACGTCGCCGTTAAGGCCGCCAAGACGAGATACAGTGCGACGTTCAGACGCTTGTTCGGGAACATGCCCGGCATCGTCGCCAGCATGAAGATGCCCATGGGCGCCCACATGGTGATCGCCATGTAGAACATGTTGAGATTGTTCCTGTAGTCACCCAGGCCGTCGATCATCGTGAACATGACGACGTACATGACCGCGAGGCCAAGAATCATATTCAACCAGAACATCACGTACGGACGGCCGTGCGCCGTTTCAGCGTGCTCGCCGGGATCATGCGTCATTGCAGCCTCCTTCGTTCAGTGTCCCATGCCTATCGGCTTGAGGATCATCCAGACGGCCATGCCGACCATCATCAGGTTCTCGGTCAGTGAGACGAAGCCAAGTGGGACGTTGCTGTCGCCGCCGACGCAGGCGCATTTCAGTTCGCGCTTGTCGACGTAGACGGCCTTGAACACCGATACCGCACCGATACCGCCGATGAAGAGAGCGACCGGAATCGAGATCCACATCAGCGCTCCGGCGACCATGAGGACCCCGGCGAAGCCCTCCGCAAAGGGGTAGACCTTGCTGTATGGAACCCAGCGCTGCGCCAACAGGTCGTAGTTCAGGAACATCGTGGCGAAGCCATCGACGTCCTTCAGCTTCTGGAGCGCGAGCAGACACATGGCGAAAGCCACAAACCACTCCGCTGCGGCGATCGTAAGCACGCTGCCATAGGCCGCCCAACTCGCCGCGAGCGCCATGGACAGCGCCATGCCGAACAGCGCGATGACGGGCGTATACGTGACCGCATCCTTGTCCTTGACCTCTTTCCCCAGATACCCGCGCAGGTCGTCGTAGCCGCCGACGCGCTTTCCGTCGATAAATGTCTGGGGCGTGGTCTCGACCTGGTGCCTGGCCTTGAAGATGTCGGTCTCCTCGCGGGAGGTGAGGTGATGATCCTCGACCTCGAACCCCTCCCGCTTCAGAAGGTCGAGCGCTTTCAGGCCCCAGGGGCACGTGTGCTCCGGCATGACCATGCGGTAAAGTTCGGCCTTGCGGACTGCTGTGGCGGGCATTTTCGGATCCTTCCCCGCCAGAAACCGCACCGTCGCAGCATTGGTTCCGACAGGCCGTTCAGTAGCCGCCGCCGGATAGACCCGTCGTCGAGCGGGCTGGCGAGTGGCTAACCTTCTCAGAATGATCAGGGCGGAACAAGCTGGCAGATCGCTCGCTTGCTTATCAGGGCATGTGCACAAATGGAACTCTGCGCTGTGTACAGGTTCGCAGTCGCGGCAGAATTGGTATGAGTAGGCCCACGCGAAGGAGCGATATGAGCTATGGTCGTAGTCGGCGTCAGCGTTCCAAAATGGATGCTCGCTGCGACGGTTTGCAATGCCGAGAGCGTGCCTAGTAGTCCGGATGTCCGGGATCAGCGCCTATGGCACAGAATTGAGGGTGTGATTTAAGGAGTGTTCGGTTCTCGTCTAAGACGAAGGAACGAACATGAATACGAAGACGACTGGCGGCAAACGCTCCGCCGAGCATGTGGTCAAAGACATCCGCCGGGCGACACGGCGGCACTTTTCCTCGGAAGACAAGATCAGGATCGTGCTGGACGGTCTTCGTGGCGAAGACAGCATTGCCGAGTTGTGCCGCAAGGAGGGGATCGCCCAGAGCCTCTACTACACCTGGTCGAAGGAGTTCCTGGAAGCTGGTAAGCGGCGGCTGGCGGGCGACACGGCCCGTGCTGCGACGACCGGTGAAGTGCAGGACCTGCGCCGTGAGACCCGCGCGCTGAAGGAGGCGGTCGCCGACCTGACGCTGGAGAACCGCCTGTTGAAAAAAAGCATGATCGCGGATGGGGGCGACGACGAATGAGATACCCCGCATCCGAAAAGCTCGAGATCATCAGGATCGTCGAGCAGTCGCACCTTCCGGCGAAGAAGACACTGGATCAGCTCGGCATTGCGCGGCGCACCTTCTACCGCTGGTATGACCGCTACGTCGAAGGCGGCCCGGAGGCGTTGGAGGACCGTCCTTCCCGGCCGAGCCGCGTCTGGAACCGCATCGGCGCCGAGATCCAGAACCAGATCATCGACATGGCGCTGGAACAGTCCGAGCTGTCACCACGTGAACTGGCAGTGCGCTTCACCGATGAAAAGCGCTACTTCGTGTCCGAGGCGACCGTCTATCGCCTGCTCAAGGCCCATGACCTCATCACCAGCCCGGCCTTCGTGGTGATCAAGGCCGCCGACGAGTTCAGGGACAAGACCATGCGTCCCAATGAGATGTGGCAGACAGACTTCACCTACTTCAAGATCATCGGCTGGGGCTGGGTCTATCTATCGACCGTGCTCGACGACTTCTCCCGTTACATCATCGCCTGGAAGCTGTGCACGACCATGCGCGCTGAGGACGTGACCGAAACGCTGGAACTGGCGCTCACCGCTTCAGGCTGCGACAGCGCCAGGGTGCTGCACAAGCCAAAACTGCTCAGTGACAACGGGCCGTCCTACATCGCCAGCGAACTCGCCGAATGGATCGACGCCAACGGCATGAGCCATGTCCGCGGCGCTCCGCTTCACCCGCAGACCCAGGGCAAGATCGAGCGCTGGCATCAGACGCTCAAGAACCGCATCCTGCTGGAGAACTACTTCCTGCCGGGCGATCTCGAACGCCAGATCGAAGCCTTCGTCGAGCATTACAATCACCGACGCCACCACGAGAGCCTTGGCAATGTGACCCCGGCCGACGCCTACTTCGGCAGGGCCTCTGCTATCATCGAACAACGAGAAAGGATCAAACGACAGACAATCGAGCTCCGGCGCTTGCAGCACCGCAAACTCGCCGCTTAACATCAACCAAGGATCGAGGCCGACACTCCGCTAAATCAAGCAGCCATCAGCGCCAAATGTTCTGACGACGGACACTTGCGATATCAGAGATAAAAAGCCAGTCACTGTCCCGAGAGGTGGGCAGGAGAAGCGACCTTCTGTTGCATTTCCAGGCTCACGTGCCAGGCGCTGAGGGTGAGTACGCCGGCTACGGCGACCAGAAGGACCGCGAGCAAAAGGTAGTTCCTCCTGCGACGCTGCCGGGCCAGAGCGTGCGATTCGCTAGCAGACAATCTCATTAAGGTCTCGGTCATATGTTTCAGTCTCCGGAGCGGTCGCACCGCTTGCGCCGCCTCACCTGTTTGTTACCTGATGCCATGGTTCATCAAAGCCTGCATGGCAAGGATTGTGTTAACCACAAAGCGCCAGATTGTGTGGCACGGGACCGCGCCTCGAACGGGCCGTGCTGAAATTCCGCCTGAAATGGATTTGTCGTGATCAGAAGTCTACGCAGGATATTCGCAGTTTGCGCAATGGCGCTGTCGGTAGGCGGTTGCGTCTCGAATGTCCTCGACGTCGATCAAAGGGCGTCCCAGCCGATTCCGGTCAAGCTGGTCTCTGAGATGCGCGGCCGCGCCATGTCGCCTGCAGACCCGATCGTGGTGCGAATCTTCAAGCAGGAGAGCGAGCTTGAAATCTGGAAGCGAGACAGGACCGGGCGATATGCGCTGCTCAAGACGTATCCGATGTGCCGATGGTCGGGCAAACTGGGGCCAAAGACCAGAGATGGTGACAGGCAGGCTCCGGAGGGATTTTATCACGTCGATGCGGGGATGTTGAACCCGAAGTCCCAGTATTACCTCTCCTTCAATCTCGGCTACCCCAACAGGCTGGAGGAAGCTCTCGGCTATTCGGGCGAAGCCTTGATGGTGCACGGCGCATGTTCCTCATCTGGATGCTACGCCCTGACCGACGAGGGTGTTGCCGAGATCTTCGCGGTTGCACGCGATGCGCTGAGGGGCGGTCAGCGTGTATTCCAGGTGCAAGCCTTCCCGTTCCGAATGACCCCGCAGAACATGGCCAAGAACCGGAACGATCCGAATTACGCTTTCTGGCAGAATTTGAAGGTCGGCCATGACCTCTTCGACGTTACGAGGCAGCCGCCGCAAGTTGGGTACTGCGGTCGCGACTACGCCTTCGCCGCTGCGGGCGCCCAAGGAATGCCGTCCGAGCCTTTGGCGGAATGTCCGCCAGCTTTCATGACCAAAGATCCCCTTGTTGCCGCAAGGCAGCAGGACGATGAGCGGATGGTCGAACAGTTGCTTTCTACCGGGACTGCACTGCGAGCGCATGCCTATTCGGACGGCGGCATGCACCCGCTTTTCCGAAGCCAGCTGGAGCGTCGTGGCGCTCAAGTCCTTGCGAAGACGACTTCCCTCTCGTCCGTCCCTGTGTCGCGGCCGGATGCGGCTCTTGCCGATCCTCACGATCCAAAGGCCGAGCAGTGACGAAGCAGGCAGCAAAAGGGTTTTCGCCCCCGAGATGGGGCATTCGCACGATGAGATTGCTGGCGTCCGCACTCCTGTGTCTTCTTTTCACTGGTCATCTGCTTCTGGCCGCAGCGAATCCTTGCAACGGCCTGTCGATCGATCAGTGCGCCATGATCTCCGGCGAGACCGGCGTGTCAGGTGATACCGGAGACGGTGATGGCCCAGTCCCGGCAAAGCAAGATCATGCGTCGCCATGCCAGGACCACTGCAAGACAATCATGCCCGACATAGACGGCATGACCCGGTCACCAGATCGACAGTTCTCCCTGTTGGCAGAAGTCGATCCCGCGCCTGTCGATCCCGGCGCCGTAAGCCCACCTCCCCAATGATGCCGACGCGCGTCGATGCGTCCACGCATCGGCTCGCATCCAGAATGTTCTCACGCCGCCCTACCGGGGCTGGCGCATCAATCCTGTCGGTCATCAGAGAGTTCCCTTGTCAGCGTTTTCATCCTTCGATCCTTCACGCCGGACCTTCCTGTCCGGAGCCATGGCATCTGCAGCGGGCGTCCTCGCCGGCTGCACGACGGCGCGCGAACCTTTACCAGAGCAAGTCGCGGCGCCGCCGCAGGTGGACGCGTCATTCACGTCCATTTATCGCGCAATGCCGGACGAACGGTTTCCGCTACCGGCGGTAGACCTGAGCAAGATCAAGCCGAAGTTTTATCGCCGGCTGGTAGACGACCCGACTGGCGAGACGCCTGGGACGATCGTGGTGGATACACGGTCGTACTTTCTCTACCTCGTGAGGCCGGGCGGAAAAGCCATGCGCTATGGGGTGGGCCTGGGTCGTGCGGGCTTCGAATGGTCCGGCCGAGCACAGGTTCTCTGGAAACAGGCCTGGCCCAAGTGGACACCTCCAGACGAGATGATCGCGAGGCAGCCAGAACTCGCCAAATGGAGCGCAGACAACGGCGGCATGCCGCCTGGTCTCGAAAACCCGCTGGGCGCACGCGCCCTCTACATCTTCGAGGACAATGTGGACACGCTCTACCGTATCCACGGCTCCCCGGAATGGTGGACCATCGGCAAGTCGGTTTCGAGCGGGTGCGTCCGGATGATCAATCAAGACGTGATCGACCTGTTCGATCGCGTCGCCACGCCCACTCCAATCCTCGTCCGATGACGGGCGTCCTTTCAACAAACCGCTTGAATCTCATGCCGCTGGAGGTCGCAGAACCTCCAGTTCAAACCGATGGAGAATAACCATGAAGCGCCGCAGTTTCATTGCCGCCAGTCTCGTTGCGGCCGCCACCTTCCCGCTCATGAGCGGAAGGGCCGCATCCGCCACGCCAGAGGAACTTCTCAAGCCCGGTCCACTGCCGGAGATATCCTTCGGCTCTGCCGATGCGCCAGTCACGGTCATCGAATACGCGTCGCTCACGTGCCCGCACTGCCGAACCTTTCATGTAGCCGCGTGGCCGGCCGTGAAAGAGAAGTATGTGGACACGGGCATGGTGCGTTTCATCATGCGCGAGTTTCCGTTCGATCCGCGGGCATCTGGCGGCTTCATGCTTGCCCGCTGTGCCGGACCCGACAAATGGTATCCGGTCGTTGATCTGCTCTATCGGAGCCAGGATGCGTGGGCTCGGGTTCCGGATGGTGTCGCGGCATTGAAGTCGCTCATGGGCATGACCGGGATGACTGGCGAGCAGGTTGAGGCCTGTCTGAGTGACCAGGCTCTCCTGGAAAAGGTCACTGCGGTGACCGAGGCAGGCAAGGCCTACGGCGTCGACTCAACCCCCACCTTCTTCATCAACGGTGAAAAGACGGCAGGCGCGCTTACCGTCGAACAGTTCAGCGCGATCGTCGATCCGCTGATCAAGGCAGGGGAATAGGTCCATGAACAGGTCACCCAATACACGCCTGCTGACAGCAAGCGTACTCTCGCTGCTGATCCTTGCCGTCCCTCTCCAGGCTCAAGAAAGCAAAGCGGTGGCTCGTGTCGGTGAGACGGTCATAACCGAAGCCGATCTCGCCGTTGCGACGGAAATGTATGGAGAACAACTCGGATCGATGCCCGAAGACGCCAGGCGCTCCGTTCTGGTCGACGCTCTCATCGACATGCAATTGGCCAAGGATGCGGCCCGCGCAGCCGATCTGGACGACCAGGAAGGGCATAAACGCAGGATGGCCTTCTACGAGGGACAGACCCTCCGCGCGGCTTACATGGAAGCCGAGATCGCGAAGCGGGTCGACGATGACACAGTCCGCAAGGCCTATGACGAGCAGGCCGCGCAAATGCCTCCGGTCGATGAGTTCCGCGCGAGCCATATCCTCTTGGCGTCAGAGGCCGATGCGATGGCGGTGATCGAAGAACTCAAGTCCGGGGGCGATTTTGCTGCGCTCGCCCGCGACCGTTCCCTCGACGAGGCCTCGAACGGCAAGGGCGGAGATCTCGGTTTCAACGCCAAGGGCACAATCCTGCCTGAGATCGAAGCCTCCCTGGAGGCATTGTCGCCAGGCGAATTCGCCCCGGCCCCCGTCCAGAGCCCGTTCGGATACCATGTCGTTCGGCTCGAAGAAGGCAGAACGCGGCCGGCTCCGGCCTTCGAAGCCATGGCACCTCAGATACGCCAGGCACTGGAAGCGCGAGCCGCTCAGGCGATCATGGCCGAACTTCGAACAGAGACGAATGTCGAGAAACTGGTTCCCGACGTACGGCCACCCCAGTCCGAAGACGGACACGATCACTGAGGAGCAGCACGATGGACAGACGTTGGTTTCTCCTCACGCTGGCAGCCACGCCCTTGGCTTTTGCTCGCGCGGAGGCTGCGAACAAGAAGTTCGTGCTTGCCGAGGAGTACATGCCGCAGCTTGTCGACGTCGATGCGGACGTTGCTATCGGGACGATACTCATCGATCCGGCAAAACGGTTTCTATACCTGGTGGAAGCCACAGGCGTGGCCCGACGCTACGGGATAGGCGTCGGACGGACGGGCCTCGCGTTCAAGGGGACGGCGGAGGTCGGCCGCAAGGCAAAGTGGCCCAGTTGGCGGCCCACCGACAACATGATCCGGCGGGATCCTAAGAAATACAGCCGTTACGCCGCGGGCATGAAGGGCGGACCCGGCAATCCTTTGGGATCGCGTGCGCTCTATCTCTACCGCGATGGCCGAGACACGCTCTACCGCATCCACGGTACGACGGAGCCGTGGACGATCGGCAAGGCAGTCTCGAATGGCTGCATTCGAATGGTGAACGAGCATGTGGAGGATCTCTTCGAGCGAGTGCCGGTGGGCGCACAGGTGGTGGTTCTGCAATGACCCCGATCGGCACCTTGGTGATCGGTGGGGGCCAGGCTGGCCTAGCTGCCGCCTATCACCTGCGGAAGTCGAATGTTGACTATCTGGTGGTCGACGCTTCGGACCGGATCGGTGATAGCTGGCGAAAGCGCTATCGGTCTCTCACCCTCTTTACTCCGAGGCAGTTCAGCTCCCTCCCGGGGCTCGACCTCGTCGGCAATCGTGAGGCCTACCCGACACGGGACGAGTTCGCGGACTACCTCGACCGCTATGCCGACCATTTCAAACTCAATATCCGGCTCGGCGCGAGGGTCTCGGCGCTGCGCAGAATCGATGGTGGGCTTTTCGAGGCGCGTTTCGCTGACGGTAGCGTAATCGCGTCGCGCAGCGTGATCATTGCCACCGGCGGCTTTCAGCAACCGTTCATACCCGCCTTGGACCGTGGTCTCGGCAAGAGCGTCCGCCGACTGACCGCAGATACCTATCGGGACCCATCGCAGGTTCCACCCGGTACCGTACTCGTCGTCGGCGACGGAGCAAGTGGGCGCGACATTGCGGTGGAGCTGGCCGGCACCAATCAGACGCTACTGGCCACAGGAAAACTCCGACGCCTTTTCCCCGAGCGCATCTTCGGCAAGAGTACCTGGTGGTGGCTGAGCTTGTCAGGGGTTTTGCGAGCTGGCCCCGAGACGAGGATAGGGCGACGCATTCGATACGCCGACGCCTTTCCAGATCGCAACCGCTCCATCGAAAGCATGAGGCGGCTGAGCGTTATCGTTGTCCCACGTCTCGTCGCAGCCTCCGGTTCAACGGTCACCTTCGAGGACGGGAAGTCGACCGAAATTGCCACGGTCATCTGGGCCGTGGGTTATCGAGACGATAGCTCTTGGCTCGATCTGCCTGGGGCGACCGACGCAACCGGCAGCTTCGTTCACAGTCAGGGCGTGTCGCTTGTCGAAGGCCTGTACTTCGTCGGTCGACCTTGGCAACGCAACCGTGCTTCGGCCCTCGTGATGGGAGCCGGGCCTGACGCCGAGCAGATCGTGAACCGGATCTCCAAGACGGTTGCTGCACCGACGAATCGCTAACTCGTCCACTCGGAGGTGTTGCCTTCCGGTCATTGACACGAGTATCTCCGACGTTAACGTGCCGTTAAGAAGCGGAACAAGCGACGACGGCACGGCATGGCATTGGCTACTTTTTGGCAGGCGATCACGATTGCGGTCGTTGTGACAGGCGCCACGGCGCTCGGCTCTGGCTCTTCCTCGGCTCACCCGAGTGTCATGCTGACGGGAGGCATCACCTCCCAACCCATCGGCCACTACAACTATTGCCAGCGATTCCTTGGCGAATGCGCGATCCGGCCCGAGATCAGGCAGCCCCACTCCGCATCACTCGAATTCCTGCGGACGCTCAGAGACGTCACCGTTGCCGTCAATCGGGCCATAAGGCCAGTCAGCGACAGCGACCTTTACGGCGTCGACGAATTCTGGACGCTTCCGGACGGAGCTGGCGACTGTGAAGACTACGTTCTGCAGAAGCAGAGAATCCTTGCCGCGAAGGGGGTGTCGCGTGCGAACCTGCTGATCACGGTCCTCCGCAAGCCCGACGGCGAAGGGCATGCCATCCTCACCGTGCGAACGACGGGTGGTGACTTCGTCTTGGATAACCTCAACGACGAGGTGAAGCCATGGGACGAGACCGGCTATACCTATCTGAAGCGCCAGGCCTCAGACCACACCGGGCGCTGGGTCACCATCGAGGACGGCCATGGCGAGCCGCTCGTGGCTTCAATTCGCTGACTGCCCGCTCGTCGGAATCGATCTCAGCGAATGCGAGGGCCGTTCTCGTCTGCCGCCGCTGGCTCAACTGGCCTGAGTTCGATCGTCGAATGTCCGATGCCATGCTGCTCGCGCAGCACCTTTCGGATTCTTGATAGCAGCGCCGGATCGCCATCCTTGGATGGAGTGCGCACGACATGGGCTTCGACTGAGGCATGGTCTTCGTCGATCGACCAGATGTGGAAATGCGTTACCGCCACGACACCGTCCAGGCGCTCAATGTCATTTCTTATCTGGGTTGCATCCACTCCCTCCGGAGCGCCCTGCATGAGGATGCGGATCGAGCCGCCGATCTCGCGGAACGCCTGCCACAGGATATATCCCGCGATCATGAGCGTGATGGCTGGATCAATCCAGAGCCAGCCAAACACGATGATCGCGGTGCCTCCGAGAATCACGCCTATCGACCCCAGCGCATCGGCGATGTTGTGCAGGAAGGCCGCGCGGATGTTCATGCTGCTTCGCGACATCGAATACACCAGCACGGCGGTCACGGTGTCGATGACGAGCGCAAGCCCTGCGATCCAGACGACAAGCCAGCCCTCGATTGGCTCGGGCGTGATGAACCGCATCACCGCCTCGTAGACGAGGTAGAGGCCGATCACGATCAACGTCGTGTAGTTGATCAGCGCTGCCACGATCTCCGCGCGTGCATACCCGAACGTCATGCGGTCATCCGCCGGCCGTCGCGATATGCGCCGAGCCACGAAGGCGATGCCCAGGGAGGCTGCGTCCGAAAAGTTGTGTATCGCATCCGCGATGAGCGACAGGCTGCCCGACAGGATTCCCCCGGCGATCTGCGCGAATGTCAAGGCGACATTCACTGCTACCGCCCAGCCGATCCGCCTGTCGCCGGTATCTACGTCTCCGTGCGACTGGGCCATCGTCAGCTGCTTCCCTTCCACCGGAGGAGCCGCATCGCATTGGCCGTCACGAGGACAGTTGCGCCGGTATCGGCCAGAATGGCCGGCCACAGGCCCGTTACGCCAAGCACCGTGGTCACGAGGAACACGGCCTTCAGGCCGAGAGCGATCGTGATGTTCTGCCAGATGTTCGACATCGTCGCGCGTGAGAGCAGCACCATGCCCGCCACGTCGGCCACACGACCGTTCAGTACGGCAGCGTCCGCTGTCTCCAGCGCAACATCCGTGCCACCGCCCATGGCGATGCCGACATCAGCGGCGGCCAGCGCAGGCGCGTCATTGATGCCGTCGCCGACCTTGGCGACACGTTCGCCTGCATCTCGCATCTCGCCCACTATGCGCTGCTTGTCCTGCGGCAGGAGTTCAGCGCGCGGCTCCAAGCCGAGGGTGGCCGCGATGGCGGCTGCTGTACGGCGGTTGTCGCCCGTCAGCATCACCGAAGGGATACCGAGTTCGGACAGCGCCTGCACGCCTCTCTTCGCGTCCTCTCGCGGCTCGTCCCGCATGGCGATCAGGCCGGCGACCTCCTTGCCCACCAACAAGAGCGAAACGGTCTTTCCCTCGTCGTTCAATGCTGCGATCCGTCCGTCCAGACCGTCCGGTAGCGACGCGCGCTTTGCGGCAGCCTGCGGCGAGCCAAGGAACAGATCCAGACCGCCTACGCTGCCGACGACGCCTTCGCCGCCGATCGCGCGAGCATCCTTCGCAGATGTCGGTTCAATACTACGCTTCTTCGCCTCATTGAGGATGGCCAGTGCCAGAGGGTGGGATGAACCGACTTCCAGGTCGGCTGCGAGCCGCAAGGTTTCGTCGTCGCTCCTCGAAACGCCTATAAGGTCGGTAACGACGGGCTTGCCCGCAGTCAGAGTGCCGGTCTTGTCAAACGCCACCTTGGTGATCTTGCCCAAGGATTCCAGCACCGCACCACCCTTCATCAGCATGCCGCGGCGAGCACCCGCGGACAGGCTCGCGGCGATCGCGGCGGGCGTCGAGATGACCAGGGCGCAAGGGCACCCGATCAGCAGGACCGCAAGGCCCTTGTAGATCCATTCACCCCAGGCGCCGCCCGCCACGAGGGGTGGCACGACAGCAATGAGCGTGGCGACGATCATCACGCCGGGCGTGTAGTATTTCGAGAAGGAATCGATGAAGCGCTCGGTCGGCGCCTTGGACTCCTGTGCCTCTTCGACGAGCCGAATGATACGAGATATCGTGTTGTCCTCGGCCTCCGCTGTGACTGAGACACGGATCGCCGCATCCTGGTTGATGGTGCCGGCGAACACATCGTCCTCGGGACCTTTTCTCTTCGGGATCGATTCACCCGTCACCGGCGACTCATCGACGGACGTCTCGCCGGAAAGGATGGTGCCGTCGGCCGGAATTCGATCACCCGGCCGCACGAGGATGGTCGTGCCAGCGGAGAGCTGTTCGGCGGGCACCTCGGTGGTCTTGCCATCCTTCTCGACCAATGCAGTCTTGGGCACGAGCGTCGCCAGCGCTCGGATCGAAGCGCGGGCGCGACCGGCGGCCACGCCCTCAAGCAACTCGCCGACAAGAAACAGGAACACGACCGCCGCCGCCTCTTCGCTGGCATCGATGAATACCGCGCCCACGGCGGCGATCGTCATCAGCGTCTCGATGGTGAAGGGCATCCCGATGCGAGCTGCGGCGACGGCGCGCCTCGCGATCGGTATCAGGCCAACGGCCATGGCGAGGATAAACACCCATGGTTCCGTCTGGGGAAACACCTGGGCGAGCACGAATGCTGCGCCGAGCGCAACACCGCAGACGATGGTCAGCCGGGCCTTGTGAGACGCCCACCACGGACCATCCGCCCCGCCGTGATCGTGACCATGCAGCCCGGCAGACGCAGCAGCATCCGCTGTCGGTGTAGTGGCTCGCGGCTTCGGTGTGGCTTTGTCCTCGCCGTGCCCTGTCTCGGATGCCGGCTCCTCGCTGCCATGGTCATGACCCGAGTGATCGTGTGATCCGATATCTTCGCCCTTGTGATCGTGGCCACCATGATCGTGGTTCAGATGATCCCGATCAGGTTCCGAAATATGGCTACGGGATTCGGAGGCAACCCTTCTATCTGCCTTGCCCGTGACACCGGCAGGCGCGATGCCAAGAACCTTGTAGCCCAGCCTGTCAACACCTGCGGCTATGCTATCGAGGTTCGCCGATGCGTCATGCTCCAACAGCATCGAGCCCGCGGTAGCGGAGACGCTGACCTCCCGGACTCCAGGCGCGCTCCGCGCGATTTTGTCGATCTTGGCCGCGCAAGCCGCACAGTCCATTCCGTCGATCCGGAACCTCGTTTTCGTCGAATCCTGTTCCATCACCGCACCTCTGTGAGCGTTCTGCAGCGATGATAGTTGCTCTAGGGGCTAGAGGTTCAAGGGGTTCATTTTTTGTTTTCCGCGTGAGACAGCTACCCCTCCTCGGCGAGGCGTTTGAGCTTTGCAAGCATGATCTCCGGCGACTCCTCGTAGTCGACGGTTCCAAAAAACTTTCCTTCGGCATCCATCAGCAGGACCGATGCGGTATGGTCCATCGTATAGTCGCCGCCTTCGACGGGCACACGCTTGTAGTAGATTCGGAACGCCTTCGCGGCCGCGTCGATCTGCTCTTCTGAACCCGTCAGGCCGACGATGCGCCTATCGAACGAGGAGAGGTATTTCTTAATCTCCTCGGGCCCGTCACGGCCGGAATCCACGGAGACGAAAACGTAGTTCATCTTGTCGGCGTCTTCGCCGAGTTCGGCGATCCTCCCGGTCAGTTCATAGAGCGTGGTCGGGCACACTTCGGGGCAGTAGGTGAAACCGAAGAAATAGGCGGTAGGCTTTCCCAGGAACGCCTTTTCAGTGACCATCTCTCCGTCGGTCCCAATCAGCGTAAACGGGCCACCAACGGTGGCGACGCCAGTGGTCTGCTGCGCAGCGAACTGCTGCCGCGGATCGACGAGTGTCCACCCGACCAGACCGGTCATGATCAGCGCCAGAACCGCGCAGATCGTCCATACCCAAAGACGGAGGCGCATCAATCATGCCCCCCATGTCCGGAGACACCGCCTGCCTCAGTTCCCAGTCCGGGCGGGGGCCCGCCGAGCGGTCCGGCGGCGAGTTCTATCTCGACCTTCCCGGCCTTCTGGAATTCGAGGGTCAGCGGAATTCTGGCCCCGTCCGCGATCGGCTGAGCCAGTTCCATCAGCATCAGATGGTAGCCGCCGGGCGCGAACTCCACAGTCTGGCCGGGCACAATCTCGACCCCGCCGATGACCGGGCGCATCTTCATTATGCCGTCGGTCATCTCCATCAGGTGGATTTCGACCCTGCCTGCGGCGGCGGACGTTCCGCCGAGGATTCGATCAGTCGCGTCGCCCTCATTGCTGAGCGTCAGATAACCTCCGCCGACTTTTGCTCCCGGAGGCGTGGCGCGTGTCCACGGATGACCGATGGCGATGTCGCCGACTCGAAAGTCATGGGCGACGGCGGGAATAGCGGTCAGGGCGAGGCCCGCCGCGAGTATGCAGGTTGAAAGTCTCATGATCTGTCTTCTCCAAATGCGCGAATGCGGCCGCCGGACAGCGTCCACGGGTTCATGCGTCAGATGAAGGGCATCGGGGGCGCGCGAGCGCCCCCGCCATGTCCTGTTTCGCGCGGCGTGGCGCGCGGCGTGCCATCCTGATGCCACGCGCCATGCTCTGTGACGGGCGCCGCGAGCTGAGCCTGAACGGACCCTGCCACCCCCGGCGGCGTCGCACAGGCGGACTTGCAAAGCGCGCCGCAGCATTCCTTGGCCAGTACGTCGAGAGGAACATCAGTTTGCGGCCGTTCTCCGGACGGCGCACAGATGACGAAGACCGCACCAATGTCGGCCATCGCGCCTTTTGCGTAGGCCGTCGTCAGTCCCTGGAGCAGCAGTACATAGGTGGCGAGCCCGGCGACCAGCCAGGCGGTCAGGCGATCATCGAGAAGAAGCCGGAACTGCCGCATCCCGCACGTCATGGCATCCCTGCTGCGTCTATGTCACTGCGACAAGACTTCCAACAGACCCGGAGCCAAGGACGGCATCCAGAATAGCGGTTCTCGTTCGCTCCCCACGTTGGGAAACGATCACCGACCCATTGTGAACTTCCGGAAGGCGTCGAGGGTCTCGGCACTCACGTGGTGCTCGATTCCTTCAGCATCGACCTTGGCGGTTTCCTCGCTGATCCCGAGCGCGAGCAGGAAGGCTTCCACCACCTGGTGCCGCTCTCGACTCGTGGCGGCAAGGTCGCGTCCCGTTGTGGTGAGAAATACGCCTCGATACGGTTTCTGCTGAACCAGACCGTCTCCCACAAGACGCTTTAACATCTTCGCGACGGTGGGCTGCGCCACGCCGAGGCGCTGGGCGATATCAACCTGCCGCGCCTCGCCTCCATGATCGATCAGATCGGCAATCAGTTCGACGTAGTCCTCCGCGAGTTCCGTCCGGCGGTTGTGCCGGACCTGTCGGAATCCTTCCACGTGCGACTCGGCGTCCGGAAGGGTAGCGGCCTGGTTCATCTTTCTGGCGGGCATCGATTCCTTCCGGTCTGCCATGCGGCATAGATATATAGCCCGTGGCTAAGACTCATTCCAACCGAAATAGCAAAAGGATTTCTTTATAGCGATTGCTATAATGATGGTGCTGTGCTCAAATTGCCCATACAGGTTCGCCAAGGATGGACATGAGACGCTGGCTCCCGATCGACTTTGGCAGACGCAGTTTCCTTGGCGCCGGACTGCTCACAGCGGCAGCCGCAGTTGTGTCCGGTCGGTCTGCCTCAGGGCAACCGGCTGGCCATGCTGGCCACGGCGCGCCTTCTGCGCCTGGTGACACTCCTCCGTCGCCGCACCGTCAAGCGCACGGAGCTATGATCACGGTTGGCGATGTCGACGACGTTCGCAACGGCTTCGATCCGACCGCGATGCTGACCGACTGGTATACCGGTGAAGTTTCGACGTTGCCCGACGGCCGACGACTGCGCACCTTCGAGGTTTATGTCGAGGACAAGGAGATTGAGATTGCGCCCGGCGTGATGTTCCCGGCGTGGACCTACAACGGTCGAGTCCCCGGCCCGGCCCTGAGAGCGGTCGAAGGCGAGAAGCTGCGCATCGTGTTCAAGAACTACGGCTCGCACCCCCACACGATGCACTTCCACGGCATTCACGCTGCGCGAATGGATGGCATTCCGGGCGCCGGCCAGATCGATCCCGGCGAAGAGTTCGTCTACGAATTCGATGCCCGACCTTTCGGCTGTCATCTCTACCACTGCCACGCGCTGCCGCTCGCCCGCCATATCCACAAGGGCATGTACGGGCTTTTCATCATCGATCCTGACCCGAACCGGCATCCTGACTTCGCCGACGTCGCTCGCTCGCGTCTCCTTGGAACTCCGGAGAACGCCGTCTGGCAAGAGATGGCAATGGTAATGAATGCCTTCGACACCACATTCGATGGCGAAAACGAGTTCTACGCCGTTAACACGGTCGCGCACTGCTACGCCAAAAAGCCGATCCGAGTGGAAAAACATCGCCCGGTTCGCATCTACCTTGCCAACGTGACAGAGTTCGACCCCATCAATTCGTTCCATCTGCACGCCAATTTCTTCGACTATTACAACCAGGGTACGACCCTGACGCCCACGCTGAAGACCGTCGACCTGATCGTCCAGTGCCAGGCGGAGCGTGGGATCCTTGAGTTCACCTTCGCTGACCACGAGCCAGGCCTCTACATGTTCCACGCCCATCAGTCGGAGTTCACCGAACTCGGATGGATGGGCATGTTCGACGTCGTGGAGGCGGTGTCGTGAACGAGAGTGGCACAGGCACAAAATCCGAGGCCTTGCATCGCCCGCTGGTCACGGCGATTTGGCTCCTTGTGCCCGTTCTTCTGCTTGGCGCTGCCATATGGTGGCTGGTCGCGACCGATCCGTTGTCGGCCTTCCGCAATGGCGCGCCACCCGTCGAGTCGCTGACGGTCGAGCGAACAATCCTTGATAATGAAGGCCTCCGGGTGCTCGTGCGAGCCGGCGGTTCGGAATCCATGCGTATCGCTCAGATCCAGGTGGACGCGGCATACTGGGAGTTCGTGCAGACGCCGCCCGGTCCCATTGCGCGCGGCAGCACCGCTTGGATCGCGATTCCTTTCCCTTGGATTGTCGGCGAAGGTCATTCGGTGACCTTCGTCACCAATACCGGCGCAACCTTCGATCATCCGATTCCGGTTGCCGTGGCGACACCGGTGGCTACATCCGGCAATCTTGTCGCGCAGGCCGTTCTGGGTGCCTTCGTCGGGATATTGCCCGTGGTCATCGGACTCGCCTTCTACCCCGCGCTGCGAAACGCGGGGCCAACGGTCATGGATTTCCTGCTCGCTCTGACCGTTGGACTGCTTGGCTTCCTGCTCGTCGACACGCTGGAGGACGCGTTCGAATTCGCCGGCGAGGCAGCCGCGATCTTCCAGGGACCAACCATGGTAGTGCTCACGGCGGGGGCAAGCTTCCTGCTTCTCATGGCGATCGCCAGGCGGCGCGGCGTCCCAACCGGCGTGTCACTCGCCGCCTATATCGCGCTTGGCATAGGGTTGCACAATCTTGGGGAAGGCCTCGCCATAGGTGCAGCATTCGCCGCCGGCGCCGCCGGGCTCGGCACTTTCCTCGTCATCGGATTCACGCTGCACAATATTACTGAGGGCATAGGTATCGCGGCACCCATCCTCAAGGTCCGTCCGCCCCTTCATGTGTTTGCCGGACTGGCCCTCCTCGCCGGAGGGCCAGCGGTGCTCGGCATGTGGCTAGGCAGCCTCGCCTATGCGCCGCACTGGTCGGCGCTCGCGCTCTCGATCGGCGCGGGCGCGATCCTCCAGGTCATCGTCGAGGTGGTCGCACTGCTCGTTCGTAGTGACCGCACATGGGCACGGATCGCGTCCCTTCCGGTGCTCAGCGGGATCGCTTTTGGCGTGGTCTTCATGTACGTCACCGCGATGCTGGTGAAAATCTGACGTCCAACGCCGCCTGGTCGTCGCTTCGCGAAGCACACAGATCGCCGCTCGATGCGGGACCATCTGGGCGTAGCCCCTGGTTCCTGCCGGGTGTGTCACCGATCCTCGACACCCTGAGCGATGCGGCCATCCTTGAACCTGAAGAACGAGCGGCACCTTGCCGCGATAAGAGATGCCGAGAAAGCCTGTGACATCCGGACGTTTTGATGCCGTGGACATCGTCCGCGGCCTGGCCATCGCAGGTGTGGTTCTCTTTCACATCGTCTGGGATCTTGAGTTCGCAGGCTTCATTTCCGGTGTCGCGAGGCATCCGGTCTGGCTGTTGTTCGGGCGTTGTCTGGCAGGCGGTTTCATGCTTCTGGTCGGTGTCAGTCTCGTGCTCGCTCATCGATCCGGGTTTCGGACTAGACCGTTCTTGAAACGCCTGGTGTTGATCGCCCTGGCGGCAGCGGCAATATCGGCTGTCACGTGGTTCGCCTTCCCTAAAAGTTTCGTCTACTTCGGCATCCTTCACGCGATCGCGGCGACGTCCTTGATCGGGTTGTGTTTCATCCGTGCTCCGGCGTGGGCAAGTGCGGCCGCAGGAATTGCCGTGTTTGCCCTGCCCTTCGTAACAAGCTCGGAGATCTTCGACACACGCTGGCTGGCATGGATAGGATTCGCCTCGCATGTACCGCCGAGCAATGACTTCGTGCCAATCTTCCCCTGGAGTGGCCTGACCTTGATAGGCATGGCGATGACCGCTTGGATGCTGCGCGGTGGCGGCGGCGAGAGGCTCGCGCGCGTCCGAAGCGATGGGACTTTAGCCAAAGGGCTGGCGTGGATGGGGCGTAAGAGCCTTCTCATCTATCTTCTGCATCAGCCCATTCTCCTGGCCATCATTGTTCCGCTGTCATGGGTTCTCGCCGCACGATAGGCTCGCGCTGAGGGCTCTCCTCCGACGCATGATGGAGAAGGATTCGTGTTTGCGCGGGTTCAACGAACTGAAAGATGTCGGCGAGCAGCACGCATCGCCTCGTTTGCCATGCTGTCCGCCATCCCGGTCTTCCCGGTAGGGGCGGCGTCCAGGATCGACCCGCCTACGGGCGTCTATCTCTGGTATCCGCAGAAGGGAACCGCTCCTTCCGACTCCGACTGCCGCGATCTCGTCCGAAATACGCGTCCCTCGGTGGAGAAGGCCGAGGATTGGCTATGGGGGCGCGTACCGAACAATCCGGAGAACGAACCCGAATTCTATCTCTTCGTACGCCAGCACGACATGGAGACGACGTACTCGGCCGAGGGCGACTATGACACCGGATCCGTCACTTGGACCGCGACCGATAACAGGCGCGCGCAGTTCGAACTACGTCCGTCCGATCACCCTGACACGGTGATCCTAGGCTACGTTGACGTTCCCATGGACAGTTCTGTGGTAACGGTCGTTCTGAAAGACTTACCGTCTGCTACGGGCAAATCCGATCGGACGACTTTTTTCTGTCTATTTGACCAAGGTGTCGACATTTAGATCTTCTTTCTTTGGAGCGAGAATACAGGCCACGGGCTCCGGGGGATGTGTCGCCATTCTCCCGCTGCAGTATCGAGATGCGCTCCTTTCGAGATCGACGCGCCGAACGCTGAACGTCCGACAAAGCAAGCGCTTCCGGCTTGTGTAGCCGCGTGGATCTGGAGCCTGCCGATCACCTTCCCGGCGGCTCGACTATCTGCAAGTGACTGATGAGTCGAGGTGGCTGGCGTCCGCGCGCCGGATATAGCCTAACGCTACATCGAGTTCCGTCAAAGTCTGGTTGAGTTATGTCCTCTTTCAGGAGCAAGCTACAGTTGGAGGATCGGCGGGAAGATGGGCGCATTGCTGCCGATGGCGTCCAAACGACGCGCCGCTACGACTGCCGACGACGAACTGGACTCGCTCATGTTCCGCACTGCCTTTTTATGCGACTTTGGACGAACACATGGCGAACATCGGTCCCTTGTCGCGTCTTGAGTTGAGTCGAACCTCGTGCCGCTTACTCAGTGGCTAGGATCGGTCGCGCTATGGTAGCGGCCAGTCAGATGTTAGGCTCGTCCGAAATTTGTGTATGTATTTCGGACATCAAGTTTGCCCTCCGTCCGAAAAAAAGCTACAAGTTTCGGACATGCGCAATAATTCAGCCGACCTCAAGATGGCCATCCTCGCCCGCATCCGTGCTGATGCGCCGCGAAAGGTTTGGACCCCTTCCGACTTTGTCGACCTCGCCTCGCGCGACGCAGTCGACAAGGCTTTGCAGCGGCTAACGAACGCCGAAACTCTGAGGCGGATCGATCGCGGCCTCTATGACCAGCCCGGCTTCAACAAGCTCACGCAGAAACCGAACCCGCCCGATCCGCGCTCCGTCATCGACGCAGTCGGACGCCGTGACCAAACCCGGATGCTTGTCGACGGCATGACCGCGGCGAACGACCTGGGCCTAACCGACGCCGTCCCGGCGAAAATCGTGGTCCACACAGATGCGCGTCGGCGAGCGATCAAGCTCGGCAATGTGACGATCACCTTTCGCCTGACGGCCGCAAGCAAGCTGTTTTGGGCCGGACGACCAGCGATGCGGATCGTTCAGGCGCTTCATTGGCTGCGCGACCTTTTAGACCGTAAAGGTGAGAGTGATCGGGTCAAGCGCAAGCTTGCCAAGCTTTTCGACGATCCAACCGCCGGGCCGTCCCTCAGAGCCGATCTAGCTGCCGGCATGACGGCGCTTCCAACATGGATGTGGGTGTTTCTCAAGCCACTGATCGACGGCGACGTTGGCGACCATGGTCGGCATCTCAGCGATGATCGCGCCGCTGGTGATGATGGTGATGATGACGATCATGATCGTGATCGTGATGACGATAATCGGCAGCGAGCTGTTGGCGTTCGTTCGAGGAACAAACCTGCCTCCACGCGCAAGAAACAAGCCGACAAGCGCGGTCCAACGCGGGCGACGAAGACATGAATTCGGCTTTTGATGAGGTTCTCGCGGCCGGATCGGATGCGATGTTGAGCGCCTTCGATACGACCGCGCTGCGCCTCGGTACGGTATCGCAGAATATCGAGAAGGATTTTTGGGTCTGCTGGGCGCTGGATGCCTTGTTCCATGGTCTTCAAGCCGGGGGACCGCGTCTGCTTTTCAAGGGCGGCACGTCCTTGTCAAAGGGGTTCGGTCTGATCAGTCGTTTCTCCGAAGACATTGACGTGACGGTGTTTCGGGACGATATCGGTGAGCCGGCGACAATTGAGGAGCTTGACGCACTCAGCGGCAAAAAGCGTCGGGCACGGCTTGATGCAATTAAGGATGCCTGCCGGGCCTACATTAACGGCGAGCTGCGCGACGAACTGACGACAATCCTGCGGGAACGGCTCAAGGTCGCCGGTCTCGGTAGTTCTTCCGCACGCGTGGAGCCCGACGATAGCGATCCCGACGGACAGACCCTGCTGATTTGGTATCCGGCGGCAACGCCCCAATCGGACTATGTGCGCGCTGCGATCAAGATCGAGTCCGGTGCGAAATCCGCGCTCGATCCGAACAGCGAAGTGCCTATCAAACCGTATGTCGACGATGACCTGCCGGCCCTCGACCTGACTGTTCCGGCTGTGCGCACCGTCGATCCCGAGCGGACGTTTTGGGACAAGGTCGTTATCTTGCACGGGCTGCGGTGCTGGTTCGACAGGCGCGGCGAGCTGAAGGGTGGCGGCCAACGGGTGTCCCGTCACTATTATGATCTGCACAGGCTTGCCCCAACGCCGACCGGCGCTTCCGCCATCGGCGACAAGGCGCTCGGCGCGGACTGCGTGGCGCACGCCCGGATGTTTTTCAATCGACCAGACTTCGATCTCACGAGCGCTGCGCCGGGCTCGTTCGCGATTGCGCCCCATGACGCGATGATCGAGCAACTCCGCACTGATTACAGGGCCATGCAAGGCATGATCTTCGGAGAACCGCCGGCATTTGAGGCCGTCCTTAAGAGTATTGCCTCGCTTGAGGCGCGCTTGAACGAAACCAGCGCTGGCGAAAGCGGGGCGGAGTCATGAAGCAGTCGGAAGAAACGGTCGCCGCGGGGCAGGGAGCAGATGCGGATCTCGCAGGTGTCGCGGTCGTAGTCGCGCTTCGCAAACGGAAACTGACGGGTGAACTCTATGTGCGCGATCCGAAGGTGGAAGCGCTTATCGCCGACCTGGTGACGTTGCCGCGCGATGCGCTGCTCGCCCGGGCGGAAATCACCAAGCGTTCTGATCCCGGCTACGTTCCGAGCGAATGCCTCCTCTATTTCATTCGCGCCAGTAGCCGCGACAATAACGAGGCATGGTTTGAGCGCCTCTATCGGATTCTGACCGAACGGGTGCTGCGCGGTCTGCCAAAGGCGGAAAGCCCGGACGGCAAGACGGAATCGCTTACGCGCGGAGACGTGCGCGCCAAGGTATTGGGGCGCTTCGTCGAGCTGCTTTCGGCCGACCGCGCGGACCATGTCGACAAGCTCGACTATTTCGAGGTGCGCTTCGACGGCGCAGTGGCGAGCCTGCGGCGCGACGCGCAGGAGAAGGCCTGGCGCGACGAGAACCGGTCCCGGCCGCTCGAATATGATGAGGAGAGCGGCGAACTGTCGCCGGAGGTCGAGACCGCCGCAGGGTCGCACAATCCGTTCGCCGGGTCGGATTCTGACGATCCGGCTTACCGGTTGCGCCTTGATGCAGCGATTGAGGCCTTACCACCAGAACAAAGCAGGATCATCCATATGTTGAAACTGGGCTTCCCCATAGACTCGAAGGAGCCGGACGTCATGACCATCGCCAAGGCCCTCGGCCGCTCCGAAAAGACCGTCCGAACCTATCGCGACAAGGCCTTCGCCGCGCTGCGCGCCGCCATGGCTGACGGAGATGAGCGGTGAGTCCCGCCGGCGCACGTCCATCCCGCGAATCCGTGCTCGACGCGTTTGCAATCGAGAGCGAGCCTGACCGGCCGACCTTGGAGCGCTATCTGCGGCTTTACCCGGAATATGCCGGGGAGTTGATCGACCTCTCGCGCGAGCTTAGGCGTGAAGCCTGTGACGATGCCGCACCGCTTTCCACCGCCGACCAGGCCTTGATCGATGCGGCTTGGTCGCGACACGCCGCGTCCTCTCCGGCCGCGGCGGCCGACCCTCTTGCGGCGCTGACGGTCGATGACTGGCGCGCGGTGGCCCGGGGGCTGGATGTGCCGCGGCAGGTCGTGACGGCGTTGCGTGAAAAGCGGGTCTTGCTTTCGAGCATTCCGCGGCGGTTTCTCCAGCGATTTGCCGAGGCGGCGAGGAGCACGATCGCGCAGCTGGAAGCATCCTGGGGGCCGGGCCAACTGGCCGCGGCGCGCAGCTATAAGGCGGACGCCAAGCCGGCCGTCGGCGAGCAGGTCACCTTTGAGCAAGTGCTGATCGACGCCGGCGTCCCGACCGACAAGCGCGCCCGGCTGTTGGCGGAGACCGACTGAGATGGACGGCGTGGAGCTCGCCAGGCAGGTCGCCGCCGAGCTTCATGCTCGTCTCGTCGCCTCGGGCGCCGATCCCTGGTCGCCCTATGACTTTGCAGTCGCCGAGGCCAAGCGGCGCGGGATCGACGTCGAACCGACGGCCGTGGGCGCGGCCGTGCTCAACGGCGGCCGCGCGACCTTCGTCGCCGCCGACGATCTGATCCTTCATGAGAATGCGGGGTCTCGCTTCGAGCAGGCGTTCCTCGTGGCGCACGAGATTGGGCATGTCGAACTCGGCGACGACCCCGACAGCGAGCCGGCGCCGACGATCGATCCGGCGCGCCCGGCCGAGCCGGCGCCGGTCGGCATGGATCGGGTCGTCGATTATGGACGCCGGCAGCGCCGCGAGGTCCAGATGGACCTGTTCGCGCGCGAGCTTTTGCTTCCCCGCAACGTCGCGCGAGCGCTGCATGTCGACCAAGGGATATCCGCCTCGGCGATCGCCGCGAAGCTCGGCGCGCCGTTCGAAGTTGTCGCCCAGCAGCTGTTCGACGCCTTGCTCCTCCCAATCGTGCCGTCCGCCGCGGCCGAGACGCATGTGGAGCGACCGCTCAATCTCCTGCAGGCCGCGGCCGCGGCGCATCGTGGCGAAGCCTATCTGCTCGAGGCGGGCCCCGGCACTGGCAAGACGCAGACGCTGATCGCGCGTGTAGAAGGCTTGCTGGAGGAGGGTGTCGATCCGCGGCGCATCTTGCTGCTGACCTTCTCGAACAAGGCCGCGGGCGAGATGGCGGAGCGCATTGCGCGCAAGCGGCCCGAGGCTGCGGCCGCGATGTGGATCGGTACGTTCCACGCCTTCGGTCTCGATATCATCCGTCGTTTCCATGCCGAGCTCGGGCTGCCGAAAGACCCGCGGATGATGGATCGGACTGAGGCCGTCGAACTCCTCGAGGAGGAGTTCCCGCGGCTGAGGCTCGCGCATTACCGCAATCTCTATGATCCGACTCAGATCGTCGCCGACATGCTGGCCGCCGTCTCGCGGGCGAAGGACGAGGCGGTCGACGCCGAAACCTACACTGGGCTCGCCGACGCCATGCTTGCCAAGGCGGCGGACGCCGAGACGCGCGAGGCCGCCGAACGCGCCGGCGAGGTGGCCCGCGTCTATGCCGCCTACGAACAGCTCAAGCGCGACGCGCATCGCGTCGACTTTGGCGATCTTGTCGCCCTGCCGGTCAAGCTGCTCGAGACCGAGGCGACCATCCGCGCAACGCTGCAGGCGCAATATGACCACGTCCTGGTCGATGAGTATCAGGACGTGAACCGCAGCAGCGTGCGCTTGCTGAGCGCGCTGCGGCCAGACGGCCGCAATCTCTGGATGGTCGGCGACGCCAAGCAGTCGATCTATCGGTTTCGAGGCGCGTCATCCTTCAACATGACCCGGTTCGGGAAGGGAGACTTTCCCGGCGGCAAGCGCGGCCGCTTGAAGCGCAACTATCGCTCAGTGCCGGAGATCGTCGCCAGCTTTTCCGGCTTCGCGATCACGATGCGCGCGGGCGACGCAGACAGTGGTCTCGACGCGGAGCGCGACGGCGATGGCCAGAAGCCCGAGCTGCGCACGGTGCAGCGCGCCGAGCAGCAGCAAGTGGCGCTGGCCGACGTGATCGAGGCGCTTCGCGGCGAGGGATATGCCTATCGTGACCAAGCGGTTCTCTGCACCGGCAATGAGAAGCTGTCGACGATCGGGCAGGATCTCGAGCGGCTCGGGGTGCCCGTCCTGTTTCTGGGCAGCCTGTTCGAGCGGGCCGAGGTCAAGGATCTCCTCGCCTTGCTCTCCATCCTTGTCGACCGTCGGGCCATGGGCCTGGTTCGCATCGCCTGCTGGCCCGACTTTGCGACTTCTTTCGCGGACGTGGCGGCGATCTTCGAGCATCTGCGGGCGGTCGACCACGCCCCCGGCAGTTGGCTTCAGCAGGTGGATGCGATCCCTGGCGTCAGCGACGCCGGTCGCCAGGCGTTCGCCAAGCTCGCGGCCGCGCTCAGCGGCTTCGACCAAACGGCCTCGCCCTGGACCGTGCTCGCAACGCTGCTGCTCGATCGCACCCGCATCGCCGCGCGCCTTGGCGTGTCGGCGGACCTCGCCGATCGCACGCGCGGCATTGCGATCTGGCAGTTCCTCAACTTCCTGCGGGTCCAGCCGGCCGGCCGCGGCCTGCCGATCACGCGCGTGCTCGATCGGGTGCGCCGGCTGGTCCGTCTCGGTGACGATCGCGACTTGCGGCAGTTGCCGGCGGCCGCCCAGCATCTCGACGCCGTGCGGCTGATGACGATCCACGGCGCCAAGGGCCTGGAGTTCGGCAGCGTCCATATTCCAGGGCTCAACAGCGACACCATCCCGCGCACGCCGCCGGCGCCGCCCTGTCCGGCGCCCGACGGCATGATCGCGGGTGCCGAAGGCAGTGCGCTGGAGGCGTTTCGCGCGGGTCAGGCCGAGGAGCAGGAGTGCCTGTTCTACGTGGCGCAGTCTCGTGCCCGCGACCGCCTGATCCTTTATGCGCCGACCGAGAAGAGCAACGGCCACAATCGACCGCTATCGCCCTTCCTCGATCGTCTCGGGACCAACTTGACGCGCCGTTCGGTCGTGCCGGCGCGGCCGCTTCCCACGGCGGCGGAAGCCCAGGGCATCGAGTTGATCGTCAATGGACGGCTGCAGTTCGGGGCCGCGCAAATCGCCCTTTATGAGTCCTGCCCGCGCCGCTTCTTCTACACGCATGTCTTGCAGGTCGGCGGGCGGCGGACCGCGACCGCCTTCATGCACCTGCACGAGGCGGTGCGCGCGGTGGTCGAGGGGGTGATCACTTCGGATTGCCCTATAACCGAGCGCGACCTGGAGGACAGCACCGACGCGGCGCTTGCCGGCCAGGGGCTCGCCGATCATGGCTATCGCGCGGAATTCCGCGACCTGGCCCTGGCGATGCTGCGCTTCCTCCTAGCCAATCGCGCCGATGCGGTCGCCGAGGCGCCGGTCGCGCTCAGCCTCAATTTCGGCGGCGAAGAGATCATCGTTCGGCCGGACGAAGTGCTGGTGCGGCCCGACGGCGTTCGCGCCGTGCGCCGCATCCGCACGGGCCACAGGCGGTCGGCCGAGAGCAAGGATGTCGGCGCGGCGGCGCTGATGCTGGCGGTCCAGCAGGCCTTCCCTGGCGCCGTCGCCGAGCTTGTCCATCTCTCCGACGGCGAGACGCATGTGCTCGCCTTGTCGGATCGGGAGCTGAAGGGTCGCAAGGATAAGCTCGCCAAGTTTCTCGGCGACATCCGCGCTGGGCGGTTTCCGGCCGAGGTCTCGTCGCGCACCTGCCCGAATTGCCCGGCCTTCTTCATCTGCGGGCAGACTCCCGACGGCCCCCTGCAAAAAAAGTTCGCCTGACCTTACCGGTCGGCGGATCCCGCCCCGATTGGACCCTTAGAGCCGCGGCGTCGCCTCGGCAGAACCTAAGGACCCAATCTCATGAACACCGAAGAACTGCTTGATTACGACGACATCGGCGACGCCCTGCGCGAAGGCCGGGCGCTGCGTCCGGCGCGGGGGTATCGCTTTCTCCTCGCGCAGGGCGATCTCAACTTCCATTCCCGTCAGGTGAGCGATTCCGTGCCGCTCGGCCGCCAGTTGCTCGAGGCGAGCACCCTGGACCCGCGGGACGGTTACAGCCTGTTCGCGATTCTGCCCTCGGGCGACTTCGAGGACGTGCGGCTGAACGAGCCCTTCGACCTGCGCGAGCACGGCGCCGAGCGGTTCGTCGCCTTCCTGACGGATCGCGACTTCAAGTTCACGCTGAAGGACGACGAGCTGCGCTGGGGTAAGCCGATCATCAGCGGCGCGGTGCTCTACGGCCTCGCCAAGCCCGGCGAGGGAGAGGCCGTTTTCCTCGAGGTCCCCGGCGGCGAAGATCGCCTGATCGAGCATGGCGAGCTGATCGATCTGGCCGAACCCGGCATCGAGCGGTTCATCACCGCGCCGGTGACGTTCGAGATCATCGTCAATTCGCGGCCGCGGACGGTGAACGCCCGCACGGTCACGTTCGAACAGATCGTCCAGCTCGCTTTCCCGGGCCAGCACGAGCCGAACGTCGTCTTCTCGATGACCTACCGGCACGCGGCGTCGACGCCGCACGCGGGTGAACTCGGGGCCGGCGGCTCGGTCGACGTCAAGAAGAAAGGCACGGTGTTCAATGTCACGCGAACTGTTCAGTCGTAATCCCGACCTCAAGCGGCTGCGGGACGAAGGCTACTTCGTCCTGCGGCAGGGCGGGCATCTCGTCATGCGGGAGGTGCCCTATGTCGATGCGCGTCGCGAGGTGCGCATCGGCACCCTCATCTCGAGCCTCACGCTGGCCGGCGATGCGACGCGCAGGCCCGACACCCATGTTGTCCATTGGGACGGCGACTTTCCGTGCCGCGCCGATGGGACGCCTATCCAGGGGATCTCGCATCAGGCCGGGGCCTTCGACCTCGGCCATGGTCTGAAAGCCACGCACAGCTTCTCGAGCAAGCCGGATGGCGGCTACACGGACTACCACCACAAGATGACGAGCTACGCGAACATTATCGCGGGCCCGGCCTCGGTGCTGAAGCCCGGCATGACCCCCCGCACCTTCCGCGAGCCGGAAGAGGAGGAGGACAGCGTCTTCAACTATGTCGAGACCGCCTCCGACCGTGTCGGTATCGGCATCCTGACCGAGCGGCTCGTCAACGAGCGGGTCGCCATCATCGGCGGCGGCGGCACCGGCGGTTACATCCTGGACTTCGTCGCCAAGACGCCGGTCCGCGAGATTCGACTCTTCGACAGCGACGAGTTCCTGACCCACAACGCCTTTCGGGCGCCGGGCGCGCCAACCCTGGAGGAGCTGCGCGAGGCGCCGAAGAAGGTCGACTATCTGAAGCGCATCTACAGCCGGATGCACCGCAACATCGTGGCGCACGATGTCGAGCTCGGGGCCGACAACCTGCACCTTCTCGACGGCGTCACGTTCGCCTTCCTGTCGCTCGACGCCGGCGAAGCGAAGCGGTTGATCGTCGAGAAGCTCGAGACGATCGGCGCCGCGTTCGTCGATGTCGGCATGGGCCTCGAACTCGACGAGGGGTCGCTCGGCGGTATCCTGCGGGTGACCGCCAGCACGCCGGAGAAGCGGGATCATGCGCGCCAGCGCATCTCCTTCGTCGGCGGTGGCGCCAAAGACATCTACGCCTCCAACATCCAGGTCGCGGACTTGAACGCCTTGAATGCGGTCCTCGCGGTGGTGAAGTGGAAAAAGATCCGCGGCTTCTACCGTGATCTCGAGGGCGAGCATCACTGCACCTACACCACCGACGGCAACATGCTGATCAACGGAGACCTCGGGTGATACGGCACAAGCGGCTAGAGCATCGTTTCGTAGAGCACATCCCTGAGCGCCTTGAGGCCGGCGTTCTCTATGTTTCGATGGAATATGCGACCTCGGTCCACAGCTGCTGCTGCGGTTGCGGCGAGGAGGTTGTCGCACCCTTCACACCTACAGACTGGAAGATGACGTTCGACGGCGAGACCATCTCGCTACGTCCGTCGATTGGCAATTGGACGCTGAAGTGCCGATCACATTATGTGATCGATCGCGGCAAGGTGATTGAAGCCGGTCCATGGAGCGATGAGCAGATCGAAGCCGAGCGTCGGCGTGATCGGACCACCAAGACGCGCTTCTACGGACAATCGCCCACGGGGCAACCTCCCGTTCAGTCTGTTCAATCCGGCGCAACGCCAAGCTTCTGGAGGCGAGTCTGGAGCAGAATAATTGGTCAATCACAATGAAAAACTTGCGGGCTATCTTTCACCGAAAGGATTCGTGTCCGAATTGCGCTGCCCCAGTCAAATTGCAAACCTGTACGAAGAAGATTGGTAGTCTTCAAGGAAATGACAACGGGAACGGGCATCGCGCTACGGTTACGTGCTCGCCAAGCGCAACGGCAGCGTTTCTGCAGCAGGGACGAGATAAGAGCGACCTCGGAAGGAGGAAACCCACCATGACCACCGCGAGACGATCCACTCTTGTCGTCCATAGTCGCCTCGCTATGCGAGAGGCCCGCCTTGCGGCGGCGCGCGGTGGTCGCCATGGCCTTCAGATCATGTCCTTCGAGCAAGCCGCCGTGCGGCTCGCCGGCGGCTTTGCCCGGCCGATCGACAACGAAAGCCTGCGTGCCGTGATCCAGGCGGTCCTGCCGGCAACTCCGATGGGCGAGCTGGAGAGCATCAAAATGCTCCCCGGCATGATCGACGCGGCGGCCGAGACCCTGCATAAGTCTTGGCGCGCGGTCATCGACCTCGCCGCGCGAGCCTCCGACCATCCTCGCCTCAACGCCATTGCCCGGCTGGAAGCGGCTGTCCTCGATCAGCTTCCGCCCGGCATGATGCGCCCCGTCGACATCGTCGCCGCCGCGATCAGGCGCATTGCCCACGCTCCGGCGGTCCTCGGGCCGATGGAGATCATCGGCCTGACTGAACTTTCGCCGTGTTGGCGGCCGCTCCTGAACGAACTCACCACGCAGATCTCCGTCCAATGGATGGCCGGGCCGAGGGCCGTTCCCGCCTGGTTGGAAGGTACCGGCGTAAGCGTGTCGCGTACATCGGGGGAATCGCCGACGCTCGGTGCCGTCAGCGGGGCAACGGCCTATCACGAAGCCATCGAAGCTATGCGCTGGGTGCGAACACTGCTCGCCTCGGAAACGGCGCCTTGGGAGATCGCCATCGCTACCGCATCGCCCGGCGACTATGACGATCATTTCTTGGCCTTGCGCGCAGACGCCAATATCGACCTGCACTTCGTCCACGGCGTCAGAACCATCACCACCCGCGAGGGACAGGCGGCTGCTGCGCTGGCCGACATCGTCGTCCGCGGCCTGTCGCAGACGCGCCTCCGTCGTCTCGCAACCCTTTGCCGGGAATCAGCGCCGTTTGCAGCCATGCCCGAAGGCTGGCTACGCGTCCTGCCGACCGATGCGCCGCTGTCGACGCCCAGCGCCTGGAGCCGCCTGCTGGCGCGGCTGAAGTCGGAAGATTGGCCAGACGGCGCGGATCACGCTCCGGCGCTGCGCGCGGCAGCCGAGCTGCTCGCGAAGGGACCGGGCGCCGCGCCGGAGATCGGCGAGGCCTTCCTCAAGGGCCGGGCTCTCGGCATCTGGCGCAAGGCGCTGCTCGCCGGGCCTGCCGCCTCGATCGAGGCTACCCTCCAAGCCCTGAAGCAGGATGATGGGCTCGAAGCCTGCGTGTCCGTGGCCTGGATGCCGGCCAGCGCGCTAGCGGCATCGCCCCGCCGCTTCGTGCGGCTGCTCGGCCTAAACTCCTCGCGATGGCCGCGCGGGATCTCTGAAGACCGGCTCATCCCGAGCCATATCATCCCGACCACCGAACTCGATCCGCTTCCGGTGAGCCTCGCTGATCGTCGGGATTTCGAGACGATCCTCGCCACAACCGCTGGCGAAGTCGTCCTCTCGCGCGCCCGGCGCGACAGCGACGGACGTCTTCTGGGACGCAGCCCGCTGCTTGCCGCGCATGATGAGGAGGCCTACCTCCGCCGTAACGCCGTGCCCGTACACGCCTTCAGTGAAACCGACCGACTCTTGGCCCGGCCACTGGAGTTCGGCGTCGATCCGCAAGCGGTCAGCGCGCAAAGCTGCTGGCGCGACTGGCGACACGCTGAGATCACGGCCCATGACGGACTCATCCGTGCGGATCATCCGCTCGTTCTGGCGATCCTCGACCGCATCCAGTCGGCCAGTTCTCTTCGCCGCCTGCTGCGCAATCCGCTCAGTTTCGTCTGGCTCTATGGTTTCGGATGGCGCGTGCCGCAAAGCAGCGCCGAGCCCTTAGTGCTCGATGCGCTCGGCGTCGGCGATCTGGTCCACATGGTTCTCGACCGCGCCTTGCGCGACGTCGAGAGCGCGGGTGGATTGGCGGCCGCCGACGGCGCGGCGATCGAAGCGGCCGTGGGCGGCGCCGCGGAAGCTGTCGCCGCCGATTGGGAAAGCGAGCGCTCGGTCCCACCGGCCCTCATCTGGGGCCGCACCCTGGACGACGCCCGCCTGATGGCGGGCCAAGCCCTGTCCTACGGCGACGATCTTCTGCCAGGCGCACGCTCCTATGGCGAGGTGCCATTCGGCGGGGCAGAACCGAAATCGCAGGCGGAGACCCCTTGGGATTCCGCCATGCGGGTCACGATTCCCCACACTGGGTTCAATATTGCCGGCTACATCGACCGGCTCGACATCTCGGGTGACGGCAACCGCGCGCTCGTCCGCGACTACAAGACCGGCCGGCCGCCACGAGGCGATATCCGGCTGAATGGCGGCCGCGAGCTTCAGCGTTGCCTCTACGCTTTCGCGGTGAAGGCGCTCCTGGGTGATCACGTCGCGATCAGCGCCTCTCTGCTCTACCCGCGCGAGCCGATCGACCTCCAGCTAGACGACCCCGAAGCCGTGCTCGCGGAGATCACGGGCTATCTCCGCGCGGCGAGGATCAGCCTCGCCGCCGGCGCTGCGATGATAGGCCCCGACACGGGTGGCGACTATGACGATCTCGCTTTCGCCCTACCGGCCAATGCCAGCGCCACCTACTGCAAACGCAAGCAACCCGCCGCGACGGAGCGGCTGGGCGAAGTCGCTCAGATTTGGGAAGCGGAATGATGAGCAGCGTGTCCAAAGTTCTCAAGGATGACGGCGCCCGGCGAGACGCGATCAACCTCCATGACCGCTCGATCTTGGTCGAGGCCGGAGCAGGCTCGGGCAAGACCGCCGTCATGGCAGGACGCATCGCCGCCATGCTCGCCCAAGGTGTTCCGCCGCGCACCATCGCCGCCGTCACCTTTACCGAACTGGCCGCGAGTGAGCTGCTTTCGCGCGTCCGCGAATTTGTCACCGACCTCTCGGCCGGCAGGATCGCAGTCGAGTTGCGCGTCGCGCTGCCCGATGGTCTGTCGCAGGCCCTGCGGCACAATTTAGCCACCGCGAGCGCCGCGATAGACGAAATCACTTGCTCGACCATCCACGGCTTCTGCCAACGCCTGATCAAGCCCTATCCGGCCGAGGCTGACATCGATCCCGGCGCCGGCGTCCTAGACCGCAATCAGGCCGATCTCACCTTCCTCGAGATCGTCGACAGCTGGCTGCGCGAGCGTCTGTCCGGCGACCAAGGTGGTATCCTCGCCGAAATGGTGCTGCACAGCCCCGGGGAGACCGTGGTACTCATTCACAAGATCGCCGAGAATCTGCGCCGCCGCCGTACCCTCGCAGCACCGCCGGCGCCCCCGCTCGATGGTCATTTGACAACCTTTCGTCAGGCGACGGCAATTTTCGCCGCCTTCGTCCGCGGGGCTGCAGCCAGCGAGCCGGAAACGGAAGTGATGGCCGCGCAGCTGGTCGAGATGGCGACCGCGCTCGCGGCCGGTCCCGATCCCGCGACGCCCTCGGGCTTGGTCCAGGTTCTGACCTCGCGTGCGCACCCGGACCTTTGCACCAAGGCCGGCACCTTCGCTTCGTATCGCAAGAAGGGGAAATGGGCTGCTGCTGCAAAGCAGGCGGGCCTTTCCAAGGTCGACGGTGATCGACTGAACGATGCCGCCGAGGGTCACTACGCCGCCTGCTGCGAGGCATGGGGCTCCCTTCTTCAGGCGGCGGCCAGCCAAGTTCTGGCGGCGCTGATCGAGGAAGCGCGTCCGACCCTTGAGCGCTATCGCGACCATAAGCGCGCGAACGCCCAGCTCGACTTCGACGACCTCATCTTCGCCGCGCGCGACCTGCTGCGCGGCCATGACGATGTGCGGCACGCACTGGGACAGCGCTTCGCCCATGTGCTTGTGGATGAGTTCCAGGACACAGATCCCCTTCAGACTGAGATATTCTGGCGGCTGTGCGGCGAGCCCGCCGATGGCGACAGCGACTGGACCCGATTTCGGATACGACCGGGCGCGCTCTTCTTGGTCGGCGATCCCAAGCAGGCGATTTATCGCTTCCGCGGCGCCGATGTTAGTGCCTATTTGCGGGCGCGTGACGCCTTCCGCGCCCAGAATCCCGACGGCCTCATGTCGATTTCGACCAACTTCCGTTCCTGCGCCTCGATCCTCACCTTCGTCAACGAGCGCTTCGATGCCGTGCTGTCGGCCGATGGACAACCCGGCTTTACCGCCCTCGACCCATTTCACGACGATCGCGGTGGCGGCTTGTGCGTCGCAGCCCTCGACATCGCCGTGGCCGATGAGAACGGCAAGGCCAGTGCCGATCAGCAGCGTGATGCCGAGGCCAATATGGTGGCCGAACTGTGCGCGCGGCTGATCGGCAGCCAGCCCATCATCGACCGACGCAGAGGTGCGGAACGTCCTTGCCAACCAGGCGACATCGCCTTGTTGGCGCCAACCGGCACGGAGCTGTGGCGGTATGAGGAGGCGCTGGAACGCCGGGGTATCCCGGTGGCTACGCAGGCCGGCAAGGGCCTCTTTCGCCGACAGGAAGTCCAGGACCTGATCGCGCTAACCCGCGTTCTCGCCGACCGGCGCGACACGCTGGCGCTCGGTGCGCTGCTGCGCGGCCCTCTGGTCGGCCTTACCGAAGAGGAGCTGCTGGATGTCGTCTGGGCGCTACCGCGTTCCGAGGAGGAGCCTAACCGAATTCCCCGCCTCGACCTCGGCGTTGATCCCTCCACCATCGGGCATCCCCTGGCGCGCGAGACCATCGACAAGCTTCAAGTGCTCTATCGGCGCGGCAACAGCACGACGCCGCACGAACTGCTCTCGCAGGCCGTCGACGTAATGCGGGTCCGGCCGCTCCTTCTTGAGCGCCATCGTGGTCAGGCCGAGCGTGCGCTCGCCAATGTCGATCTCTATCTCAGCCTATCGACCGGCTATGCGGTGCGCGGCCTCCGCGCCTTCGCCGAAGCGATGACCGCGGTCTGGACCGACGAGGCGCGGGCTGTCGAAGGGCGACCCGACGCGCAGGAAGAAGCCGTCGCGCTCTTCACGATGCACGCCGCCAAGGGCCTCGAATGGCCGATTGTCATCCCCGTCAATACTATGACCGGCGTCATGGCGCCTGACAGCGCGGTGATCGACCGTCAGACCGACACCTTCCATTGCCCGGTCCTGGGTATCGCCCCCGAAGGCTATGCCGCCACGCGCCAAGCCGAGAAGGACGAACTGGATCGCGAGCGCATCCGGCTCTGGTACGTCGCGGCCACGCGCGCCCGCGAACTCCTCGTCCTGCCCCGGCTCGATACGACGCCCTCGAAGTCCGCTTGGATCGATCTCATTGATCTATCGCTCACCGATCTGCCGGCCCTGGATCTCTCGCATCTGCCGCTCGATCTGGCCGCCACGGTCGCCAGCGTGGGCAACACCCAAACGCGCGAGAGCTTCGCGGCCGAGGCGCTCGCCATCGCAGATCGCCACACGCGCCTGACCTGGCTATCGCCGAGTCGTGACGAGAGCGCCTCCGGCTTGGTGCTGCAGGAGGATGAAGCCGACATCTGGGCCGGCTCTGCCGATGGCCTGCCGCCGGAACTCGAGCCGATCATCACCGTTCAGGGCGGCCGGGAGCGTGGACTCATCCTTCACAAGCTCATGGAAGAGGTGCTGACGGGCGAAACGAACGAAGCGCCGACAGCGCTTGTTGAACGCGCTGCGGATCTCATCCGTGCGCTCGGCAAGACGCCAGTCGCCGATCCTGCCGTGGGCTTGTCCGCCGAAGAGCTTGCAAGATGCGTCATGCAAACCCTGGCCTTGCCGGAAATCGCCACCTTGCGGCCGGTGCTACTCGCCGAATTCCCCGTCTTTGCCGTCCGCGCCAAGAAAGATGAGGTGATCGCGACGGCCGGCATCGCGGATGCGCTGACCGTCGGGCCGGATGGTCGCCCAGTCGTTGTCGTCGACTGGAAGAGCGACGTCGGTCCTGCCCCCCAGACTCTGGATCATTACCGGGCGCAGGTTCGCGCCTATCTTGACATGGCCGGCGCCGAGCGGGGTCTCATAGTCCTAGTGACCACCGGTACGGTGATTGCGGTCTCACCGTCTTCGCCGACCATGGCGGCCTGAACGAACACAGCGGGCGGGGAACAAGCTTAACCCGCTTTGAGGTAGTCATTGGACAACGGTGAGGGCGCCCGGTGCTCTATTTGGTGTAGCTCGGTATTCGGTGGCGATTGCCCTCCCCTTCTCTATAGTTCATGGCGAGAGCGGTTCTCTGTCCTGCTAACGGGCGGGTTAGTCGTACTCTGTCAACTTGGAAAGGCGGCGACCATCCCCTGAACAATGCGAGCAACGCGGTCGGCAACGCCCTGCCTGCTTCGGGTCCATAGTCTCCGTAAGAGGTCCTCTGGCACCATTTCATCGAACTTCGCCGACTGAAGATTCTCGACGAACTCGGCGACCGAATCGATATCAGGCGGTCTCTCCGCGATCTGCTTCATGATCGCCAGCACTACGTCTGGATGGGTGTCCAAGACAGTTACGCCCACGTCCATCACGGCGCACTCCAGCCCCGCCGAGGCGAAGGCGAACCCGAGCACTGCGTTCACGTCGCTGCCGTGCCATGTGAAGACATGCGTGTCCTTCCCGGCGGAAACCAGGCTCCCGGAATCAAGTCCGAGTTGGCGGAACGCAACCCTGCCCTCTGAAAGATACCCCTTCGCCGCATCGTCCAGGAAACCGGGCACCGACGTGTCCTGCAGGACTGCTCTCATCTCTGCCGAGAGCCGATCATGGACGGGTTCGTTCATGACGTTGTCGAACTTGGGAATTTTCCCGGAGCGGTGCTGTACTACTTCGATAACCTTGCCGCGGTCGTCCACTGTCTCGATCCGCCAGCGACGTCCCGCGAAGGCGATGACAACGCCGACGCCAACCGGGTTCGAGATCGGAATGGTGCCGAGCGTGCGTCCTGAAGAAACCAGACGCCACTCTTCGTCGGTCGAGAATATGGCGTAGAAGTCACGTGATGCGGTGAGCCTTTCGCCCTGTTCGCCCAGCATGATCGTCCCGTCAGGCGCTTGCTCGACAAGGCGGTGTTCCGTGGAGGCCATGCCTCGGAGCAGCTGGGCGTAGTCCGCCTTCGTCAGTGACGATAGCGGGCCGGACGAGCAGAGAACCTGGTAGAGTGCGCCGGCCTTGGCTCCCCCTTCCTGCGCAATCACCGAGAGGGTCTGATGCAGCGCGACGGTAGCGGTGGCTGCATCTATCGACGGCGGCTCCACGAAGCGCTCCACGAGCAGGCGAACGGCCGCGACGGCTCTCACAATCTCAAGGCGCAGATGGTCGACCGGGTCGGACCCTTTGCCGAGAAGGCGCTCCCGCACATAGATCCTGAGGACGGCAGGAACGCCGCGTCTTCTGCCGCTTCGGCCAAGGCGCTGTCGCAGGGAGGAAAGGGATCGTGGCGCGCCCAACTGCGCCACCGATTTTATCGACCCGATGTCGATGCCCAGTTCTAGCGTCGTGGTCGCGACACCTGTCGTTGGCAGGTCGCCCTTCTTCAATCGGTCTTCCAGTTCTTCGCGAAGCTCCTTGGAGAGGCTGCCGTGATGGGGATAGAACTCGTTCGGGACCGAGGCCTTTTCCGATCTCGTGCGAAGACGGTCTGCAAGCGCCTCTACCCGCTTTCGCGATCCCGCGAACACCAGGTTGTTCGCACCCCTGAGGACCGAGAACATATGATCGGCGATCAGGTCCAGCGCGACCTGCCGCTCTTCGGCCTCAAGCCCGTCGGCATCCTCCACCTCCTCGGGATCGCTGTATGCCCTGACCTGAAGCCTGAGTTCCGGGGAGTCCGCTGACGACTCCACCACCCTCACGGTTTCCGGCTGACCGGGGTTGAGCCAGCGAGCGGCCACCGCAAGATCGCCTATGGTTGCCGACAGGCCGATTCGTCGCGCGGGCTTGCCGGACAGGGCATCGATACGGCGCAGTAGGCTCGCCAGATGGAGCCCCCGCGGACCGTTGAGAAAGGCGTGCAGCTCATCGATGACGATGAAGTCCAGCGACCCCAGCATGACCTTCGCGTCCCCGGGCCGCCGGATCAGCATGGCCTCGATGGATTCCGGCGTGATCAGGACCACTCCGCGCGGATCACGTCGCGCGCGCTGTTTTGCCGACTGCGGCGCGTCGCCGTGCCAGCGGACAGTTTCGATCTCCAGTCGCTCGACTAGTTGATCTAGCCGGCGGTACTGGTCGTTGATCAGAGCCTTCAGCGGGCTGACGTACAGAACCGAAAAGCCTCGGCTTTTTCGATCAGCAACCTTCGTGAGCACTGGAAGGAACGCCGCCTCGGTCTTGCCCGCAGCTGTCGAGGCAGCGATCAAAACGTCCGCTTCGGTGTCGAGGACTGCGGAGATCGCGCGGTCCTGGACGTCCCGCAGTTCTTCCCACTTCTGCTCCCATATCCAGCGCCGGATTTCAGGGTGCAGCCTTTCGAATCCGGTCGGGTCAGAGCCGGATTGAGGCAAGTTCGTCGTCTCCGCCGCCGCCCGCCTGGTCTGCATCTTCCTGACCGCCGGCCTCGGCATCTGGAGCTATTTCGACCCGCGCCACCAGGTCGTGCCACTGTGTGCCCGGGTTCTGCTCGAGAACCGCCAGGAACTGAACGAACGCCTTGATCGTGTTCCGGGGGGTCCGGAAGTATGCTTCGCCGACGTGACGGTTGCAGTGGTCCATGAAGGCAGGGAGCGCCTCGTCGGGTACGAGGTGAGCGGTCGGGTCGCCGGATGCGAAGACTAGGCGGATGTTCGTCAGGAGGATCATCAGGTCTTCAGGCGTGAGGCTCTGAAGCCGGAGGACCGGGCCGGAAAGATCAACCAACCCGCCCTGCGCGAAGGCATTCTCGGCAAGGCGGGACTGAAGTGCCGCATAGCTGTAAAGCCCGCGGCGCGTGTCCATGAGGAACTCGGGGGTTCCGCCAAAAACGAACCCGATCCCCCCGAAATTGCCCTGCAGCACGTCGTTCAGCATCCGCAGGATCTGCTCGAAATTCTGGTTCCGGGCTTGGCTGCTTTGAAGCTTGTACAGGTTCACCATTTCGTCGAAGACGACCAGCAGTCCAGAGTACCCGGCGAGCTTCACGAAGGCCGCCAGGAGCTTGAGGGCGTCGTAGACGCCGTCGTCGTCGATGATGTTGCGCACTCCCAACGACTGGCGCGCCTCCGTTTTGGTGGAGAACTCGCCACGCAGCCATCTGAGCGCTGCCGCCTTGAGGACCTCGTCGCCCTCCTCGCTTCCCCGCCAGTAGGCCTTCAGCACGGTCGCGTAGTCGTAACCCCCGACATATTCCTGCAGGTGCGCCAGCCGCTCGTCGATCACAGTCTCTACGGGCCGCGCCTTCTGACTGGCCTCGTTCATGCAGTCCGTGACGAAACGCTCGACTACGCTGGCCAGTGCCCCGCCGTCGGACTTGGTCCGAGTCGCCATGTTTCTGACTGCCTCAGCGTAGAGCCCCCTCGCCTGTCCCGCCGATGCGTGGATGCGGCGATCGGGGGCGAGGTCCGCGTGGATAGTGACGCACTTCCGCTCGAGGGCGATAAGCCGGACCAGGTTCAGGAAGAAGGTCTTCCCGGCGCCGTACTCACCTATGACGAACCGGATCGCTGATCCCCCATCGGCGAGGCGGTCGATGTCCCTGACGAGTGCACCTACCTCGGCCGCCCGGCCCACTTGTACGTGTCTCAACCCGGTTCGCGGCACCACTCCGGCTGCCAGCGCCTGGAGGATGACGTCACGGTCGCGGGGCTTGATGGGAGTGGCCTTGGTCATTCTGCTGCTTCTGCCTCTCGCAATGCCTCACGGAGATGATCCGGTATCGTCACCCGCTCGTCTTCTTCGATCAGGGCCTCATCAAATCGATCGAAGCCCCAGTCATTTATCCGTTCGATCGCCCCGTCAGGCAACAGCCGCAGGTCCTTCGCGAAGTCATCAAGTTCCGCCCGATCCAGGCCATCGCCAGCGAGCAGTCGACCGAGCAACGCCGAATGCGCCGCATCCAGCCCCGGGAACCGCGCGGCGATCCCGTCGACAGCCGTAGGAGCCGCTCCCGCCGGAACAGGCGCTGGCAGTTCTTCGACGAAGATGCCAGCAAGCAGATCCGACACGGCCGCGGTTTCTGACCGGAGGCGCTCAAGGCGGGCGTGGTCGATCTTCACACCCTGCACCGGACCGGCCGCAACGGGGGGCGGCGGAATGCGAACGCCCGGTGCCCGCTGTTCTGCCGCCACCGCCACTGGTTCATCGATCACGACCGAACCCCGGTGAAGAGTGGCGTATACGCCTTCGATCGGAAATCCCAGCGTCCGATACAGCCGCTCGAGGAACTTCACCTCATCTGGACCAGCATGGCCGTCGGCGAGGATCGCAGCCGTCGCTGACCTCACGACCGCTTCCTTGGCCGACTGTGCGAGCTTCTTCATCTTGTTCAGGGCGCCCTGCTGACCGGGGGCATCCTTCAGGCGGGTGCTTGCATATGCGATCAGACGGGCACGTTCGATCCCGCCGAGACCAGGCATGGCACGGATTTCAGACTTGATGGACTCGTACTCGGTCGCCTCGATGTTGCCGTCGGCGGCGGCAGCCAGCACCGCGACGTCCACCATGGCCTTCGCCACCACATATGCCGGGGCATCTCCGTCGACCTTAGCCCCTCCCGGCGCCCTGAAGAGCAGGACATATCCGTCAGCTTCGAGGTTTCGCGAGCCGTATCTCCGGTCCGGTTCCATCCCGATGTCGATCCGATCAAGGAAGGCTCCGATCTGATTGCACAGTCCGGAGGGCAACTTTCCGCCAGCCTCCACGTCAAGCGAGAGGGCTTTCGCGAGCTGGGGGACCCAAATACCGGCGACTTTACGGTCGCCAAATATCTGTTCGATCCTCGACAGGAGCGCGGTCCCCATTGCTGTCGGAGATGCGAGCAGTTCCGGAGGCAGAAGGAAAGTCGCCTCGATGGTGCCTTTGGCGTTGGGGTTCCTGCCGAGGAGACGGCTATAGGGGGCCAGTTCCTCCGAGCAGGCATTCAGCATGTCCCGGAGGCCGTCGAGCGGCGCAGAGACCGCCGCAATGTCCGGCAGAGGCCCGGTCCCGTCGCTCATGTCGATGCGGCACTCGAACCCGCCGCTGGCGGCGCGGTAGTCGAGCTTGAGCCGGGTCTTCGGGGTCAGGACAAGAGCAGTTCAAAATCCTGCGTTAAGCTCGAACGAACTGAGAACGTCATGCCGCTCGCAGGAATTGGCCAGGGATGCGCAGAGATCTGAAGCCTTCCGGCATCTGCTGTTCGGTGTCCCAGGAATAGATGCCAGTGAGATTTATGTGCTCCCAACTGAGCGGCGAGATGTGCTTGAGCAGATCGTCAGGAATATGCCGGCCCTGTTGCCGCAGATGGGCAGCGGCACGGCTGAGATAGACGGTGTTCCAGTGGACGATGGCGCTGACGACCAGATTGAGGCCGGAGGCCCGGAATGCCTGGCTGTCAAAGGAGCGGTCGCGGATTTCGCCGCGCTCGTGGAAGAAGACGGCGCGCTTGAGCTTGTGGGCGGCTTCGCCCTTGTTGAGACCGGCCTGACAGCGCCGGCGCAACGCCGGGCTCGAATACCACTCAATCATGAACAGGGTTCGCTCGATACGACCGACCTCGCGAAGCGCTTTGGCCAGATCGCTGGATTTCGATGAGGCGGACAACCTTTTGAGGATCGTCGATGGTGCAACGGTACGGGTCATAATCGAGGCGGCCAGACGCAAGAGATCGTCCCAATGCTCCAGGATGAGTGCCGTGTTGATCGGTGCGCCGATATGGTTGGCCAGCGCCGGATAGGCATCGGCCTTCTCGAAGGTGTGGAATTTCCGGTCCTTGATATTGCGCAGACGGGGCGCGAAGCGCTTGCCGATCAGGGCAAACAGCGCAAAGACATGGTCACTGGAGCCACCGGTATCGGTAAACAATTCTTCGATCTCCAGAATCGTGTCGTGATCGAACAGGCCGTCGAGGACATAGACGGCCTCGCTCTCGGTCGGACTGATCGGCAGAATGCTGAAGTAGCCATATTGGTCCGAGAGTCCGCTGTAGAATTTCGTGCCAGGCTCGTTGCTGTAATGGAGATTGATGTCACCCCGCTTGGCAGCCCGATCGCTAGCCCGGAAGAACTGCCCGTCGGATGAAGCGGTTGTTCCATCACCCCATAGTCGCGAATGCGGATGGCGCGTATGAGCGTCGGTGACACAGGCCTGTGCGGCGCGATAGGTTTCGGAGCGGGCATGGAAGCTGCGCATCCAGCCGATCTGATGTGCGCTGATGCCTTTCGAGGCCCCCGCCATGCGTTTCGGGCCGAGATTGGTGCCATCGGCAAGCACGCCGGCCAGCATGGCGGCAATATTCTGTGGTGCATCTCCCGTCCGGACATGGGTGAACTGGTCGGCGAATCCCGTCCATTCATGCACTTCCCGCAACAGATCGGGTACCTCGACCAGAGGATACATGTCGGTGATTTCGGCATAGAGGGTTTCCGCCGCGGCTGGCACAGCGCTTCTGTGCGGCGTCACGATCAGGGTTCCATTCTCCATTCTCACGCCCTCAAGCTTTCCATAGCGGGCGCGCCAGGCCAGCCGCTTCAGGTTGAAGTCCATCATTTGCTGGGTTTCCGCCAGCCATGCCGTGCCGTCGGCCTGGACGCCGAGACCAAGCTTGTCTTCCTCCTTCAGGGCAACAAAGGCCGGCTTCGGCATCAGATGTTCATCAATCGGCCGGAACGAGCGGCTGCCTTCGACCCACACATCCCTTGAGTGCAGCCGGTCACGCAAATGCGTGAGTGTCGCAAGCTCGTAAAGCCGCCGATCCGGCTTGCCATTTTCGAAGATCAGTTCGCGCTCCGATTTTGTCAGATGCCCGACCGGAACACGATCGGGCAACACGCGGCGGTCTTCCGCGTAGAGCTCTTTGATGGTGGCGACGGCGGAAAGCAACGGATCGTGCCGTCGCTGCGAGCGGAAGGTGAACGTCTGGAGAAAATCGCCGGCATATTTGCGGACGGTCGCATGTTGTTCGGCCGCCATTACCAGAGGCGACACATCACTGTTCTCCACCATGGCCTCGAGACCGGGTTTGACCTGAAGCAGCCGATGCCATCCTACGCGCCGATCCAGGATCGTCATGGGATCTGCATACATGTCGTTGGCCGCCTGCAGGGCGACGATCGTGTCCAGAAACAGCCGTAGTGCCTTCGATGTTTCCAGGCGTGCGCTCATATGGCGCTGCTTTTTGCGGTTGTTAACCTGGGAGAACAACCGGCCCATGAGTTTGATAAACATCATCACCGCATCGTCGGTGAGTTTCTGGCCAAGCTTGATGATCTGCGCGACGATCGTCGCACGCCGGCGACTGGCATTGAAGTCGCTGGCCAGCCATGCCGGAGTGGCGTCACCCTCGCGGATCATCTGATCCCACCGCCCGGAAGGGACACGGGTCTGCAAACGGGGATCGATCCCAAGCATCCTCAGGAATGCGATCCGTTCGGTCAGGCCCACCAAGTTTCCCGCGCCTGGTGCCTCCGGCGCTGACCGCAGCCAATGATAGCGCGTCTGGCCAATTGCCGGATCGACGGCCAGCAGTCCATCGAGGGTTCCCAGCGTTTCCGGATCAAGGTCCGTGATCAAAGCGGCTTCGGCTTGACGACGAGCGATGGCACGGGCAGCCAGTCCCATCCGTTCGATCATGTTCGCTGCAGGCAGCAGAACCCGGCGTTCGCGGAAGGTGGTGATGATCGCAGTCGCGATCGTTGCTCCCTTGTCCGTCGCGGCCGCAGCTTCGATTGCCGCCAGCAGCGCAGCACGCCGATCCTCGGCTGTCGGCCCCCTCATCCCCAGATAATCGAGCAGGTGAGCGACATGATTCATGCGCGTCTCTTCACGGCGAGCATAAAGTCCGAATGAAGCGGGATCGGCGCCGATTTGCTCGGCGACATAATTGAGCATCGCTCTGGGTGGCGTCTCGTTGGCCAGGAGCGGACGGCCGGGATAACGCATCAGGCAGAGCTGCACCGCAAAGCCGAGCCGGTTATGCTCGCGTCGCCGAACCTCAATCTCAAGCCGGTCGGCAGACGACAAGAAATAACGGCGGATCAGGCTATCCTCGTCGGTCGGAATGTCGAACAGCGCATGCCGATCCTGAATTTTGAGAAGTTTCCGCTTGGCCATTTGCTACTCCTTACATTTGCGCGCCAATGACCTTGCCCTGTACGGAAAGGTTCGGTTTCGTACAGGGGCGAAACAACCTGTCCACAAATTAGATTGACACAGTAATGAACAGGAGAAATATTCCGGACAGCCTATTCGGACGAAATTAAACCCATGCCACGCACCTTCGCCTATGTCCGCGTCTCCACGACCGGCCAGACCACCGAAAACCAGATTCAGGAAATCGAGGCCGCTGGTTTCCACGTCGAGCCACGCCGCATCATCACTGAGACGATTTCCGGCAGCACAGCCATCGCCCAACGGCGGGGCTTCACCCGGCTTATGGATCGGCTGGAATCAGGGGATGTGCTGATCGTGACAAAGCTCGATCGCCTCGGTCGAGACGCCATAGATGTCAGCACCACGGTCAAGGCGCTGGCCGAAATCGGCGTCCGGGTTCATTGCCTCGCTCTCGGCGGTGTCGATCTCACCAGCTCGGCCGGCACAATGACTATGAACGTCCTCAACGCCGTCGCACAGTTCGAACGGGACTTGCTGATCGAGCGGACGCAATCCGGCCTCAAGCGCGCCAAGTCAGAAGGAAAGACCCTCGGCCGCCCCTCCACCCTGAGCGAAAAACAGAAACAGGAAGTGCGCGAGGATCTCGCGACAGGGATGAGCGTTTCCGCTCTCGCCAGAAAATTCGACACCAGCCGCCAGACCATCATGCGCGTCAGGGATGAAGTGCCCGCTTCGTCCAAGCCACAACTTGAGCACGCACCCGTTTCCCTTTCGCCGTTACCCCGCGCAGCAGGATAGTTTTTTCACGTCCCTGTCGAAGGTCTGAGCCGCAAGCTTCAAGCCTTCGACGGTCGTCAGGTACGGGAAGATCGCCTCCGACAGATCGTCGATCGTCAGGCCGCCGCGGATAGCCAGCGCCGCCGTCTGAATGCTGTCAGCTCCTTCCGGCGCAAGAATATGCGCGCCCAGGAGCTTCCGGCTTGCCCCGTCGGCAACCAGCTTGATCAGGCCGCGTGTATCGCGTGCCGCCAGCGCCCGCGGGACATTGTCGAGGGAAAGAACGGACGTGCGAACCGAATGCCCCGCAACACGCGCCTGCGCCTCGGTCATGCCGACGCTCGCCACCTGTGGGTCTGTGAACACGACAGCAGGCATCGCGGAATTGTCATAGCGCAGGCCATCGCCGTTCAACGCGTTCTTGGCGGCGAGCTTGGCGCCATAGGCGGCCATGTAAACGAACTGATCTTTTCCTGTCACGTCTCCGGCGGCATAGACGCCGGTCTTTGAGGTGCGCATGCGGTCATCGACAATGATGGCGCCGGCCGGCGTTGCGGCAATACCCGCCTCAGCCAAGCCAAGGGTTTCGGTGTTCGGGCGGCGTCCCGTTGCCACGAGAATCCGTTCGGCCGTCAGGATTTCCGGCCGACCGTCCCGCGCGATGGTGAGCGCCACACCGCCGTCATCGGTCTTGCGGATGGATTCGTAGGCGATCCCGCTGACGATCCTGATGCCCTCATCGGCCAGGTAGGTTGCAAGCGCCGATCCGATTTCGGGTTCAGCCTCCGGCAGAAGCCGGCTGCGGAATACGAGCGTCACCGCGACGCCGGCCCGCGCGAACGTCTGGGCAAGCTCCGCACCGATATAGCCGCCGCCAAGCACGATCATCGAGCGCGGCAGTTCGGCCAGGGCCAGCGCCGTCGTGCTGTCGAGCGGCGACACGTCGACGATCCCCGGAATTCCCGGCAGGCCTGGGCGCGCGCCCGTCGCGATGATGATCCGTTCGGAGGCGAGGCGCTGGCCCGCGACCTCGACGCCGCCGTCAACGAGGCGGGCCTGCCCTTCGCGATAGACCACATTGTTATACTCCGGCAGCAGATCAGCGTATTTCGCCTGCCGAAGACCCGCAACCAGGGCGTCTTTCTGGGCAATCTGAGCGGCCCAATCGACGACGCGCGCGCCGCTTTCAATGCCATCGAAGCGGGCTTCCGCATCATTGGCGTGACGCACGGCTTCCGTGGCCCGGATCAGGGCTTTCGAGGGCACACAACCGATATTGACGCAGGTGCCGCCAATCGTGCCGTGCCCGACAAGGGCCACTTGCGCGCCTTGTTCGGCGGCCGTGATCGCGGCAGAGAATCCGGCCGAGCCAGCCCCGACGACTACAAGATCGTAACGGCCGTTGCCTTTGCTGGAACTGGGAGCATCACAAGCTTCGCACATCTAACTTATCCCTGTCGTTTGTCATTGATTGAGCAGCAATCGGCATCAGCCGATGGGCCGGAACGGCGGCGCCGATAAAGGTAAAATGCCGCCAGCCCAATAGCAGCGAGTGCGATCGGGATCAGCACATAGCCGGCTGCAGCGAGCCATGCGGAAACCCCGAAGGAGCCCGCAGCGACCAAAAGAAATGGGGCGGCACAACAAATGACGGCGAGAAGCCCGACACCGCCCATGCCGATGAACTTTCCATCCGTCATGCTGAGCCTCCCTACTGCGAAACCTTGGAGGGATAGCCGGCGTTGGTGGTTGCGGTGATCAACGCAGCGACATTTGTCTTGCCGTCGTCAAACCGCACTTTGGCGATCGCCCCATCTGTCGCCTCCGACACGTCAACCGCGAGCACCCCTGACACGTTGCTGAGCGCCCGCTTCACGATCGGGCCGCAAAGTTCGCAGGTGGCATTGGCGACATTCAGCGTGACGGTCTGCTCGGCGGCAAAAGCGGCGCCACTCGCCAGCAGGGACGCGGTGAGAGCGATAAGGTGTAAAGTTTTCATCAGGAACTCCTTGAGGTTAGGCGGTGAGGAAGAACCGCGCTGCATAGGGAAAGCCCACGGCGACGATGATCAGAATCGTTGCGATCCAAAGGCCCATCTTGGCGTTGCGATGGGACGACGGACGCGCGCAGTAGGAGCCCTCGATGCACTCAGCCGCCCTCGGCTTGCGATAGACGAGATAGAAGCCGTAGCCGAGGCAGGCGAGCGCGATCGTGACGAACACGGGCTGATAGGGCTCGAACGCGGTCAGATTGCCGATCCACGCGCCGCTGATGCCGGCAAAGAACAAGACAAAGGGCACCACGCAGCAGGTTGCCGCGCCCAGTGCCGCCACGATGCCGCCAACCGAGAGCAGCGCTGCCTGATCAAAACCCTTTTCGACGGGCTCCAGGGCCGTATCTGCCAGTGGCCGCGCTTCGTTCTGCATCATCGTTCACATGCTCCCGCAATTGATCTATGGTGACCCTAATGCCTGTAGTAACTACAGGGTCAAGCGGGAAAGTTTCACGGTGTTGTGCGAGCTATGTGATGAAACAGGCTGATGAATTTTCGATCGGCGTCCTGTCCGAACGCAGCGGCGTCAACATCGAGACGATTCGCTATTACGAGAAGATCGGCGTCATGCCGAAACCAGCGCGCAGCGCGGGCGGGTATCGCGTCTACGGCAACGATCACGCAAGGCGGTTGCATTTCGTGCGGCGCGGCCGTGAGCTCGGCTTCAGCCTCGACGAACTGCGTGGACTGCTTCGCCTGGTCGACGGGCATAGCTACACCTGCCGTGAGGTTCATGACCTCACCATCGAACACCTGAAAGATATCCGTCAGAAAATCGCCGATCTACGACGTCTGGAGCGGGCAATGTCGGATATGGCCGCGCAATGCACCGGCAACCAGGTTCCGGAATGCCCGATCATTGATGCTCTATTCGAGATGCGCCCAGTGGGCCGTTCCCGCTCCGTTCGACCTTAGCGCAGGATTTTGAACTGCTCTTGTTCCGACCCCTCTTCGGCGCGTTCACCTTGAGGCCATCGGGATATCGCCCTCTGAAACGTGAGGCCCAGAGTTCGCTCAACTCCTCAAAGCAGCGAGTCGCCGGGGTACGGAGATAGGTATCCGGAAGCGAGAGTATCCACAGGAGCGAGTCCGTGGCGTCGAGTGGCTCCTTCGCTGCAAGCTTCCTCCCCAGGTGAAGCCGGACGGAAAGAGGAATCTCGTATCCGTTTCTTAGATCCGCCCGTGGCGGCGGACGATAGATTTCGGGGCCTTTGACCAGTTCGGCGGCATCGAGGAATTTCGATGCGTAGCCCCTGAACGATCCGTTGCTGCCATAGATACCGAGAAGCCGACGCACCTCCGCGATGAGGGCCGGCGCATCATGCGACGCTTGGTCTACGAACATCCTCCGCTCGATGCCGTAGAAGTACAGAAACACGTAGCCGATCCCGATCGAGGGATCGTCCCGCCCAGTTGCCAGCCACGACAAATAGGTTCTGCGGGCGACGGGCGAGATCGACTGATACGATGGCCAATAGGGCATCGTCCGCCCTTCGCGGTCTTCGCCTCCAGACGCTACTTTCGCGTCGGGATCCACAACGCAGTTGCCGCACGACCCGTTGCTCTGCCCGGGGAGAAGACCGCCGAGGTAGAACAAGCCATCCGTGAGCGAAAAGCTCCCTACAACTACGCTCTCACCAGATTGCACCCATCGGCCAGGCGAACTGTTCTTTGACCGCGCACTTGCTTGAAACCCGTGCCCCCCGGAGCTCCACGGTTCAGTTCGATGCGCATCTCCACGATCAAATTGAACTCTCGGAGCGGCCCGCTGCGATTCTGCTTGCTCTTCACGCTTCCTCGCCTTTGCGCCCCTGTAGATAAGCCAGGCGACTAGCCCTACAATGATGAGCAGCCATTCCAAGGCGCCCCTCCCCATCCGGCGACCAATGTCTTCGTTACACTCTATAGCAGACGAACAATGCTCGTCCCGGAAAAACCTTCTCCGAGGATCACCGACAAATAGTTCCCGCAATCCAAAATCTGACGGCGTATTGAGGATTCGAGAGACAGTCGTCCCCTCAGCAGAAGCAATGTATCGTGCCTAAACGAATTCTGATTCAGGACCGCAACCCTGTTCCAGCCCCTTGGCAATGGCGGAGATAGGATAGACTATCGGCAATTAACTCGCTGAAGGTCCCACATCGTCGCATGCCATTTCGATTTATTCACACGGCCGATCTGCACCTCGATTCCCCTTTGCGGTCTCTGGCGATGCGCAACAGCGACCTCGCCGAGCTTATCGGCGATGCGACGCGTCAGGCTCTTGTTGCCATTGTCGATCTCTGCATCGACGAGCAGGTCGACGCGCTGATTATCGCCGGTGACCTTTACGACGGCGACCAGACCTCGATGAAGACGGCCCGGTTTCTGGCGGGCCAGATGCAGCGGCTTCATGAGGCGGGTATCGGGACCTATATCATCCGCGGCAATCACGATGCCCTTTCGCGGATCACCCAGGAACTGATCCTACCGCCAACGGTCACCCTATTCGGCGGCCGCTCTCACGCCGTCGACCTCGCACATGGCGATCTCGCTCTTTCGATTCACGGCATGAGCTTCGCCAAGCCCCACGCGCCAGAGAGCCTGCTGGAAAGGTATCGCCGCCCTGCCCCCGACACGGTCAATATCGGCATCATGCATACGAGCCTCGCTGGCGCGCCGGGTCACGACCATTACGCGCCCTGCAAGGCTTCCGACCTGCACGATTGGGGCTTCGATTACTGGGCCCTGGGGCATGTCCACATTCGGGCTCAACATGCCGGCGACCGCATGGTGATCATGCCCGGTATGCCGCAAGGCCGCGACATCAACGAAGCCGGCGAGAAGACCGTCACCCTCGTCACGGTCAATGACGATCGCAGCCTCACCATCGAAGAACGCGCGACGAGCGTTGCGCAGTTCGAGCGGATCGCGATCGATCTTTCATCCGCCGCAACCTGGCGAGAGGCGGCCGAACTCATTGAGCAGAGTATAGGTGTCGCCCGCGATCGGACACGCTCGGCCCATCTTGTCGGCCGCCTTCAATTGACGGGTGCGACGCCACTAGCATGGCAGTTGCGCCGCGATCGCGATCTGCTGTTGGCGGAAGCTGAACAGCGCGCCGAGGGTCTCGGCAAGACGTGGATCGAGAAGATTGAGATTGCGACCACGGCGCCCGTCAGCATTCCCGTTGGAGGTGCTCCCGCCGACCCGGTCCTGGAACTCGGCGAGCTGATGCGCAGTGACATCATTAATCAGCACGGTGTTCGCGAGGCCGTGCGTGATCTCGTCAAGGAACTGCGCGATGATTTGCCGCCGGAGGCGCGCGGCTTCAGCGGCGATGACGAGGCCGCGTTCGAAGCTCTTGTCGACCAGCTGCTGACGGAGGGCAGCGAGGACGTGCTGGCCCGGCTCAAACCGGAAGCGTCGGAGATCAGCTGATGCGCCTGCGCCGGCTCGACCTCACCCGCTACGGCAAGTTCACCGACTACTCGATCGATTTCGGGGAGCACGTCGACGGCGCGCCAGACCTGCACATTGTCTACGGGCTGAACGAGGCGGGAAAATCCACGTCGCTGTCTGCCTATCTCGACCTGCTGTTCGGGATCGAAGAGCGCACAAAGTACGGCTTTCTGCATCAGGGCAAGTCGATGGAAATCGGCGCCTGCCTTGAGTTTGACGGGCAGGCGCATGAGTTCAAGCGCGTCAAGCAGCGCAGCAATTCGCTGCTGAACGAACATGGCCAGCCGACGAACGAGGCCTTGCTGAGCGTCCCGCTCGCCGGGCTGACGCGCGACGCCTATCGAATGATGTTCTCGCTTGATGATCAGACGCTGGAAGATGGCGGCAATGCCATTCTGGAAAGCAAGGGCGATCTGGGGGAGTTGCTGTTCTCAGCCAGCGCCGGCCTCGCCGGCATCAGTACTATTCTCGAGGCCGCGATCACTGAAGCCGATGGGATTTTTCGCAAGCGTGCCAGCTCGACGAAGATCGCCGGCCTCAAACGCCAGATCGCGGACCTCAAATCGCAGCGCGATGATATCGACGTCCAGGCCTCGGCCTACAGAACGCTGACGACAGCGCTCGAGCAAGCTGAAGCCGCCTATGACGCCCTCATGAAGGAAATCGGGACGGCAAAGGCCCGTCACAACGAGATCACGCGCGTCCTGCGGGCTCACCCTTTGGTGGCTGACTACCGTCGGACTGACGAGCAGCTTTCCGACTATGCGGACCTGCCCCATCCACCTGCCGAATGGGCGTCCGCGCTTCCCGATCTGATGGTCGAAGAGACGCAGCTTCAAACTGAGCTGACTGGCATCAGGCAGCGCGAGCAGAAGACCCGCGAGAACTTGGAAGGGCTCGTGGTCGAAAACCGTGTGTTCGAGATGGCGGATCAGCTCGATCAGCTGTCGGACGCAGCTGCACGCTACGCGACCGCGCAGGAGGATCTGCCGAAGCGAAAGCAGGCGTTGTCTGAATCGAACCGCAAGATCGATCTCATCCTGGCAACGCTCGGTCAGATGGACATCGACGATCCGAAATCAATGCTGATAGCGGCGGCGACGATCGGGACGCTGCGTGATCTGATCGGGGAAAAGTCCGGCGTCGACGTCGCACGGCAATCTGCTGAAAAGGAGTATGAGGCAGCCCGGCAGGCTGTTGAGAAAGAGCAGCGTGACCGGCAGGCGCTCGATGGCCAGGGTGACGCGCTCGATGCTGGCAAGATAGCCCAGCTTCAATCGGTGCTGCGCCGCTTGCGTGACGGCAACCTTATCGCCGAACTCAGACTTGCCGAGCGCGCTGTCCCCGCCAAACGCCAAGCCTTCGACGATGCCTCGACTGAACTGCAGCCATGGGCCGGTAGCGGTGACGCTCTCCGCCGCATAGCACCGCCCGCGGCCGAGCGCGTTGAATCCTGGAAGTCGACTTGCAGCGAATTGGAGAAGCGTCGTTCGCAGATCATCGAGCGCGAACGAGAGCTCACGACGAAGCAGGAGGAAGATGCCGCACGTCTGTTTGCACTCCGCGACGCGATCGACATCATGGATGATGAGGAGGCGAAGGCTGCCCTTATGGACCGGGACGATTCCTGGACGCGGCATCTGTCGGTACTCGACCGGGAAACGGCCGATCGCTTTGAAACCCGCATGCGAGCGACCGATGCAGCCACGGCCGCACGTCTGAACAGCGCGAGGGAACTCGAGGAGCTGCGCTCCCTGACCGCCGAGTCGGCAGTAAACAGGGCAAACGTCGACCGCCAACGCCAGCTGCTGCGCGGGCTTGATGACGAACTGCAGACATTGCGACGCGAAATCAGGACCGAAACGCCAGCGGAAATCGACCTTGATGACGATGCGTCCGTCGCATCATGGCTGACAAGGATCGGCCGATGGGCTGAAGCCTGCACTCTGGCGATGGCTGCGTGGAATGACCTGCGCCACGCCTTGAGTGACGCCGAAGACGCCAGGGGTGCGCTCGCAAAGGAGCAGGATACGCTCGCGACGACCCTGAGCTGCATCGGGATCGATGTCGATGGTCTGGACGTGGCAGCCCTGATGCAGGCTGCCGACACCATCCTCGCGGACCATGCTGCATTGCAGACCAAACGGCAGGACGCCCACAGGCACGTCGGTGAATTGGAAGCGGCTGCGGTTCGACGGAAAGCGGAGCGCGACGAAGCGATCGCTTCATCCGATGCGTGGCAGAGGAACTGGTCGACCGCCCTCGCGGGAACCTGGTTCAACATCGATGAAAGTGTCGGCGCTGTCCGTGAGCTTCTCGACGCGCTCGCCGGCCTGCCGGAAGCCCTGCGCGAGAAGGATGATCTGCTTCACCGCATCGACTCCATGGAGGCAGATCGAAGGTCCTTCATCGATGCCGTTGCCCATCTGCATGACACTCTCGGTGACACATTCGACGGCAGTGCTCCACTTGACGCCGCCAAGGCCCTGCTCCGGCGTCGCGAGGAAGCCAGACAGGTCGAAGCGAAGCGGCGGGAACGGGACCAGACTCTTGTCGATCTCGCGAGCGAAGGCGAGCGGCTGGACGGTGAGATCGCGGTCCATGCCGCGCGCAAGAAGGAACTGACAGACTTCTTCCAGGTCGACGCGCTTGCGGATGTTCGGCAAGCTCTCGAACGCTGCCGCAAAAGGGATGAGCTGGTCGAGCAGCAGGGCAAGCTGGAACGGCAGATCGTCGGCGACATGCAGCTGCCATCGCTGGAGGCTGCCATGACCAGTCTTGCCAATACCGACCTGGCAGAGCTGCAGCGGGAGCAAGTCGAGCTCATCACGCGACTTGAAGACCTCGACGGACGATCAAAGAACCTGTTCGCCGACAAGGCGCGCGCAACAGATCGCCTGACCGCCATCGGCGGCGATGATGCCGCTGCCCGCCTCGAGGCGAAGCGCCGCACCTTGCTTCTGGAAATCGAGGATCTGGCGCTGCGCTATCTTCGCCTCAGAAGCGGAAGCCTGATCGCCGAGCACGGCATTCGCGCCTATCGCGACAAGCACCGCAGCGCGATGATGAACCGGGCATCCGAAGCGTTCCGACTGATCACACGAGACGAATATACCGGCCTGGCCACGCGGCCCGACAAGGATCGTGAAGCGCTCATCGGTCTGTCGCGGCATGGCGGCTCCAAGCTCGCAATCGAGATGTCCAAGGGCACGCAGTTCCAGTTGTACCTGGCGCTTCGCCTGGCCGGATACGAGGAGTTCGCGACGGCGCGACCTTCCGTCCCCTTCATCGCCGACGACATCATGGAAACCTTCGACGAACCGCGCTCCGAGGAAGTGTTCCGGCTGTTCGGGCAAATGGCTCAGGTCGGACAGGTGGTCTACCTGACCCATCATCGACATCTTTGTGACATCGCCACGCAGGTCGTGCCGACGGTGAGAATTCATGAGATCGCGTAGGATGATCTTACCTGGAGGTGGTTACGATCTCTCGGTGCACTGCTCCCAATCCGAGATGTTTGGGGCCGTGTCCCGTCAGGCCGCCTTTAGCGTGAGATATCGGTAAAGCTGACGAAGCTACCTTCGTCACATACAAGGGGTATTCCACCCAAATGCCGAGCGTATCGGCCATTCTATCGCTTAAGCCACTCCTCATGACATCGGTCGCCGTGTAGACGTCGACATCCTCGATGCATTCGATCGCGATGCGGTCATCATCGCTCGCCAGATTGAGAAGGGTGAGGATCGATCTATCAAATTGGTAGAAATAGCCTGGGATCGTCGAAACGGCGCTGCGGTCAGCCATCGCATGCATATCCATTGGGTGCGAAGCCATGACATCCCGTCGCTGACCTGTCCCCACAACAATATCCGACCGCCGCACTCTGCATATCGACGATCACTCCGCATTCCATGATTGCCTGTCCCGCGATCCCATATCAGAGATTGATCACAACGTGAGCCTAGCGGAATTCTATTGCCAGAGACATGCCGAAATGCCCGGTCGCCAAGGTGAGATGGATCACCTGTAATAGCCTGCTAGGTGTTCGGCCGGCATTTGACCTGCCTATCTACTCGGAATACGCTACGCGCCAACGCCGGTTCAGGAAACCTGATCCTCGACGACATCGGCCTCTGGCTCTTCTTCGCCGTCCCCCTCCTCGCTCGCCAATCCGGTTGGAATATCACCCGCCAGCAGCTTTTCTTTCGACAGCAGTCCAGCGTCCTCAAGCGCCTCGAAATCCGGCAGGTCGCGCAGCGTGTCGAGCCCGAACTCCAGCAGGAATTCTTTTGTCGTCACGTAGGTGTAGGGCGCGCCCGGCGTTGGGCTACGCGGACCGGAAGCGATCAGCTTTGCGCCGCGCAAATTACCGATGAGATCGCGCGAAATCTCCTTCCCAAAAAAGCTCGACAGTTCCCCACGCGTGATCGGCTGGAAATAGGCGATGCACATCAGCACCAACACGTCCGACTGGGTCAGGTCTGCGGCACGCCCGTTCCCGCCGGCGGCCGCGCCAAATGCACTGAGGATGGCGTCAGCATAGGCGGGTCGAGTCAGGTGCTTCCAGCCGCCGGCGACGGCGACCAGGTCATAGGGCCGGCCGCGCAGTTCCTCGCGAATGTCGTCGATGAGGAGATCAATGCTGCAGCTTTTTCCGACAATGCGCGCCAACGTCTCGCGTGTCACCGGGTCGCTGGCGGCAAAAATCGTTGCCTCGACCCGATTCATCCATTCGCGCCAGCGCGCCTCCGGCGGCAGATGATCCAGCTCGCGATCAAACAGGCGGTCGCCTGATCGGTGGTCATCTGATCGACCTTTTCCCCTTCGCGCGCGCACTGCCTCCGCCATGGCCGTCAGAGCCCGTACATGCGGAAGGTTGCCCGACCGGACAGTTCGCGCACGGCGCCGAGCTCGACCAGACGGTCGAACAGACGGCGCATCCCACGGTCGCTCATGCCGGCGATATTTTCCGAGGCAACGATCGCGTCGTCGGACAAGAGCTTTTCGACAACCGCATCCGCCGCCCTGGCTCTGAGTTTCGGCGCAACGGCAAGCAGTTTTTCCGCGCGACGCCCGAGCTCGGCGGAACGATCGATGGCGCGCAGCGCGGCGCGCGCCTGCGCGGCCAGCAGGCTTTTGGCACCCCCAGAATCTGTCTCAATGCTTGTCGCCACAAAACTGGCTGCCGATCGACGCGGGCGGGCGCTCGCGCCAAAGGCCGCTTCGGCACCGAGCAACGGCACAGCATGTGCCCAACCCAGCCGTTGCGCCAAAAGGACATCGGCAAGCCAGGCTCCGACGGCACGCCCAAAGCCGTATCGTTCGGCGGCCATGAACGTGCCGGTCAGCGTTGCGACCATCCCGGCGCTGGCGCCGAATTGCCGGAGATCATCCGCCAGATCGTTGAGCACCTCATCGTCCGGGGCGTAACCGAACTCTTCCAACATCGCAGCTAGGTTCTTCTTCGTCAGCAGTTCCTTCGCGGGCCGTGCTGCCAGCCGGCGCCAGGCAAGCAGCAAAAGCCCGGCGGGACCGAGGGTCGTAGACCCGGACAAAATATCGCCAGGACGGGCGAGCAGCACGGCGTCGCGCAGCTCGCTTTCATCCTCGACGCGCCCGGCCTGCCTGGCCGTCACCGCCGCTGCGGCAAGCGCCAGCCGCTGCCGCCAGGCGCCGGCCCATCGCTCCTGCCGGCGGACCACCGCATCGAGCCCGCCGATGGCCGCGCCGGCAGTGATGGCAATGTCCTCGACGCCTTTTCCCGCAAGGCTTTGCGCATCCGGGATGGCCCGGCTCAGCCAGGCCGGCACCGTTGCCGTCGGCGCGGTCGTCGTGGCGCCGGCAAGCGTGGCGACGTGGCGCGGAGAGGGTTTGGGACGCAGAATCATCGAAAGCACGATGAATCATGGCGGCGCTTTTGACAATTGGTTTGCATAATAACCGCCGCACCTGTCGGCAACATAAAACGCACGATAATGTTGCCTTATCCTTCGTTTTGGTCTCTATATAGGAAATGGCCTCTCTCGTCGATCAAAACCCCGAAAAACGTGCTGGGCATCGCTCCGCTCGATCACAGGAAACGCCCGCAGGTGTCGACCAGATCGCGCCGGCGGCCGCGGCCAAGCATGATGGATCGATCGCCGACGATCTGCCCGACATCATCGACGTCGTCCTGGAGATGGGCCGCGCGCCGGAAGAGCCGCCGGCGCGAGCCGAGGCCCCCTCCCCTCCCCTTCCGGTCGTCACGAACCCGCGCCTGCCGGCGCATCTCGACGCGCTGGCCGATCGTGCGCGCGACTATGTCGAGGCGGCGAGCTCCAGCAACACGCGACGTGCCTACGCTTCGGACTGGAAACAGTTTGCGAGCTGGTGCCGGCGGCAGGGCGTCGAGATGTTTCCACCTGATCCCCAAGTGGTCGGCCTCTACATCACCGCCTGCGCTTCGGGAAAGGCGGCGGGGGACAAAAAGCCCAATTCGGTGTCGACGATCGAGCGCCGGCTTTCTGCGCTGACGTGGAACTATGCGCAGCGCGGCCAGCCGCTCGACAGGAAGGATCGCCACATCGCCACCGTTATGGCCGGCATCCGCAACAAGCACGCCGCCCCGCCCCGACAGAAGGAAGCGGTCCTGCCCGAGGATCTGATCGCGATGCTGGAAACGCTGGATCGCGGCACCCTGCGCGGCTTGCGCGACCGCGCCATGCTGCTGCTCGGCTTCGCCGGCGGCCTGCGCCGTTCCGAGGTCGTCGGCCTCGATGTCGGCCGCGACCAGACCGAGGATTCCTCCGGCTGGGTGGAGATCCTGGACAAGGGCATGCTGTTGCGCCTGCGCGGGAAGACCGGCTGGCGCGAGGTCGAGGTCGGGCGCGGCTCGTCCGACGCGACCTGTCCAATGGTGGCGCTGGAGACCTGGCTCAAGCTCGCGCGCATTGCCCATGGTCCCCTCTTCCGGCGCGTCACCGGCCAGGGCAAGGCGGTCGGCGCCAACCGGCTGAACGACCAAGAAATCGCCCGCCTCGTCAAGCGCACCGCGCTGGCGGCCGGCGTGCGTGGCGATCTGCCTGAAGGCGAACGCGGGATGATGTTTGCCGGCCATTCGCTGCGTGCGGGCCTCGCCTCCTCAGCCGAGGTCGACGAACGCTACGTGCAGAAGCAGCTCGGCCACTCGAGCGCCGAGATGACCCGCAAATATCAGCGGCGGCGCGACCGCTTTCGCGTCAATCTCACCAAGGCAAGTGGGTTGTAGGAAAGCCCCCTCCCCTCCCCCGTTTCCGGCTGGTGGATCGCGGCCCCAAAGTGTGGGATTCTCACCTCAGCGCTTCAATTGAAATCGGGAAGTAAAACCGACATCGGTCGCCTTGGCGACGGGCGTGAGCAGGCTTTCCAGAGGCAAGGTGTCGAGCGCGTAAGCCATTGATTTGACGGTAGCTGATTCGCGTTGGTCAAGCTAACTCGCATTTAAGTTGACTTGCAGGGGATTTTCTCTGGCGCCTCTATAACTATCGATAATGGCCTCTTATCGATAGGGATTGCTCTCGAACCGCAAATCGGTCAGAATCGCGCTTCCAGATGGCCGTCGGCGATGTGCCGCGTAGCCTTGCCCGGCTGGGAAAGCGCAAAACATGTCCGAAACCCCGATCCGCCTGCCCGACGCCGCCACGGTCGACACCGTGCTGAAGGATCTCGATCCGGCCTCGGCCGACGCGGATCTCGCCCCTGCCCTGTCGGCCGCGTTTCCCGGCTTCGTCTTTTCGACCGCGCCCGTTGACGATTTTTACTGGCGCGGCGACACCCGCACTGTGATCGGCGCCGACGGCGCACGCATCGGCGATCATGAGGAATGGATCACCGCCGAGCTGGCTGCGCTCGGTGGCGATCTCGACGCGTTCTGGAACCGTCACCGCGACAGCGGGATTAAATTCGCCGAATGGCGCGGCGCCACTGTCTTCGCTTTCGCACAGACCGGGCCCGGCGTCGCCGACTTTGTCCAGCTCTCCCTCGGCCGCGAGACCGAGGTGCTGGCCGGCCCTGTCGTCGAGCCCGACTACCGGCCGTTCAGCGCCGAGCGTCTCCTCGAGCCGGACTGGGTGAAGCGCGAGCCAAAGACCGGCGCGCCGCAGCTCTCCGGGCCGCTCTATCGGCTGCAGCGGCGCAGCGGCCTCGTCCATATGCGCAGTTTTTTGGCGACCCGCCGGCGCCGGGAACGCGAGCAGCGGGAGGCGCGCCGGTCTGAGCTCGAACGGCGCGTCATCCACGAGGTCAGTTCCGACGGCGCGCGCGACACCGCCTTTCTCGACGCCAATCGCGGCTGGTTCGATTTTGTGCCGCGCGAGAGCCGGTTTTTTGCCGACTGGGAGCGATCGAGCGCATCGGCAGCGCGAATTTTCGAGCACTGGGGCTTCGACATCCGCGACTATGTGGAGCGCAGCGAGCGCCAGCTCAGCTTCATCCCGCGGCCGCTCAAAATGCCGGCCGAACGGCTGTTGCCGGAAGAGGGTGTTTCCGTGCACCGTCTGATGGAGCGCATTGAGGCGATCGACGCCGAGCTCGGCCTGCCCTTCGCCTGGTTCTTTCTGATGACGCATGGCCACTGGGTCGATCCGGATGTCGGCGAGGCGATTGCCGAAGGCCTGCGTGCCGGGCGCGTGCGCCTGCCCGAGCGCGACGCGGCCGTCCTGCTCGGCTGGGCCGCCAACCGCTATCTGTTCTGAGGTCGTGATGGACGCCCGCCTGCCCAAACCAACATCCGACGAGACGCTGCGGCGCGCCGAGGCCCTTGACGCGCTGGATTCCGTGCTCCCCTTCGACCGCCGCGAGTTCCTGGCCGAGATACTCACCGACGACGATGTCGAGACGCTGCGCCATCTGGCGCGGGAGGGCATGGGCGAGAATTCGCTGCGGGCGCTGGCGTCCGACCTCGGGTATCTCGAATCCTGGTGCCGGGCGGCGACCGGATCTCCGCTCCCTTGGCCGGCACCGGAACCGCTGCTGCTGAAGTTCGTGGCGCATCATTTGTGGGATCCGACCAGGCGCGAGTCCGATCCTGCCCATGGCATGCCCGAGGACGTGGCGGCGACCCTGAGGGATGCCGATCTGCTGCGCATCGACGGACCGCATGCGCCGAACACGGTACGCCGGCGGCTATCGAGCTGGTCGACGCTGACCGGCTGGCGCGGCCTGAAGGGCAAGTTCAACGCGCCCGGGCTGCGTAGCGCCATAAAACTCGCCGTGCGCGCCAGTGCCCGCCCCCGCGTGCGAAAAAGCAAAAAGGCGGTGACCGCCGACGTGCTTTCCAGCGTGCTAAAAGTCTGCGGCGGCGATCGTCTGGTCGATGTCCGCGACCGCGCGCTTCTGCTGCTGGCGTTCGCCTCGGGTGGGCGGCGTCGCAGCGAGGTGGCGTCGCTGCGGCTCGAGCAACTGGTTGACGAGGATCCTGTGCCTGCCGACCCGAAGGACCCAGACGGGCCAAAACTGCTGTGCGCCAAAATCCAGCTCGGCCGCACCAAGACCACCGAAGCCGATGCGGATGCCATGGTCCTCCTCGTCGGCCGCCCGGTTACTGCCCTGCGGGACTGGCTGGAGCGCGCCGGCATCACCGAAGGCGCGGTGTTCCGTGGAATCGATCGCTGGGGCCATCTCCAGCGCAAGGCGCTGACGCCGCAGGCCGTCAATCTGATCCTCAAGCGGCGTGTCGCCCAAGCCGGGCTCGATCCGGCACTGTTTTCGGCCCACGGGCTGCGATCGGGGTATCTGACCGAGACCGGCCGCCGCGGAATTCCCCTTCCGGAAGCCATGCAGCAGTCGCAGCACAAGTCCGTGCAGCAGGCTGCGCGCTACTATAACGATGCCGAACGCCAACTCGGTCGCGCCGCGCGGCTGCTCACGTAGAGCTCCGTCGCCTGCAGCCAATCAGGCGATAGCTAGGCGCATCGTCACCAGCCCTTCTTCTTCATGCTGTCGCGCAGCGACTGGCTGATCACAAGCGAGTTTTCGGCGCTTCCTGGCCCCTGCCCTTTTTCATCACCGGCCGACGGTTCTGACGTTTTCGGCCGCGCAGCCGCCTTTTCCAGGGCGCCCATCCGGGCGTTCAGCAAGGCGGTTACCATCGGCCAGACCGAGAATTTTTCTGCCCGAGCCCGCTCCGTCAGGTCGCGCAGATAGCCGCCGCGGCTGCGGATGTGCTCCGCGCGCTGCAGGACCGCGGCCAGCACGATCGAAGCGCTCTGCAGGCCCATCACCTCGACCGCGTCCTGCCAGGCACTGGGGCTCACTCCCATGCTCGGCCGGGCTCGATCCGCGGCGGCCGCAAGATCTCGCCAGGTCCGGATTTGTCCGCCCTCGGCATACGGCACAATGTCCGGGCAGGCGCTCAGCACCATTCCCAATGGCAGATCCCGTCTTGGCAGCCTCCGCACGTTGTCGGCAGGCTCGGCGGTGCCGCTCGCTTCATCTTTTTTTCCTAAGCCGTATTCAGTTTCACCGGTAGGATTTAAGTTTGGGGTTGAATTTTGTATGTGGCGCTCAGAATGAGACTCATTGACGTTCGAATCCTGTGATTTAACGAACGATTCCAACGTCTGGTGCACGTCGGCCCACAGGTCCTCCAGCTCGTCGGCAAGCGTCTCCAAGACTCGGCGTGGCGCCGTCCGGGGAAGCCTCGCGACGATGGCTTCGTACCGTCGCTGATAGTTCCGCCAGTTGCCTGGAACGCCTTCGTTGATACCGGCCTCGATCATCTTGACGACATCGCGCCGGCAAATGGTCAGCCGTTCCTTGACCAGGCGGAACGCCTTGCGTTCGGCCGCGGCGGCTTCTGCCAACTCCCGAAACTCCACGGCCCGCGCCAGGATCGGCGTGAGATCGAAGCCGTAGGCCTGCTCGATCGCGCCGCCCTGCCCTTTTCGCGCGAAGCGCTTGCCGTTCGGGCTGTCACGCCGGATCACCAGCCCACAGGTCACCAGGATCGCCAGGTGCCGCCTGAGCGTCGCCGGCGACATGCCATTGGCACGGCGGATGAGCTGCTCGTTCGACGGGAAAACGATCAGGTTGCTCTCGCCCGTCAGTTCCTCGTCGCGATGGAACGTCAGCAGGGCGTTGAGGACCGCCAGGGCGCGGTCTGTTGCACCCAGAGCCTCCTTGGCCTCACGGATATTCCGAAAGACCTCCCATTTCGACACCTTGGTGCCCTGGTCGATGTTTCGGGCCGTCATCTGGCTCGAGATTAGGTCGAGCGTCATCGGCCGCCGCCCGAAGGGCGTCGTTGCTGTATGCGTCTGCATTTCCTTTACCTTTCGCTAGGCAAAAGAAATTTGCTCGCCGAAACAGCGCATTCCCTCACGGGACTCTTGACTGTGATTCGCGGAAGTGCGATTCTCTAGGTGCTAACTTGGAGAAGGGCTTCCGGACGTTGTTTCGGGGGCCTTTTTCTTTTGCTTGGGCAGCGCTCCTATTTCTCGTATGGTGTTGACCCAGCCTATCGGCGATTGATGTGTTCGTCGAAAAGCCGGGGAACCTCGCGCATCACGAACTCAGCGAACTCCGGCGACGTGCGTCGGTCGATCGTGAGCGTGACCTTTTGTTTTGTTTGGGCAAGCCGACCTATCTCTTTGCCGGCCGATGAAACAACCGCTTCGGGCTCACGAGCTAACGGAGCACTTCTTAGGGATTGCGCGACGGCTTCAAATCGTTCTTTGGATGATAGCGAGCTAAACTGTGGCCGGTTAACAACTTCGCGTGCGGCTTCAATGCGCCGCTTCTCAGAGTTGAACGCGTCCGCTAGTGCCATCCAGTTTCGCCGACCAACCCCATGGGCCGGACCAATGGCATCGATTAGGTCAATCGGAATCTTGGCGGCCACTGACAGCATGTTCGACAAGTCGCTTTTGTAGACCGACAGCGAGGACATGATGACATCACGAGGAAAGCCTTGCTGGTCGAGCTTCTGCCCAAAACGGACCTTCTCGATGTAGGAAAGGTCCTTTCGTTCGTTATTCTCCTGGCCTTGAGCAACGACGAGTTCTTGATCTGTCAGGCTACGGACGATTGCCTTGACAGGAGCGCCGAGTTCTAATGCAGCACGCAGTCGCCTATGACCAAAAGCTACCTGATATCTCTCAGGCTTGTCAGGATTTGGTCGAACGAGAATCGGAACTTGCTGGCCTTCCCTTCTGATCGCTTCGACGAAGTCCCTGAACTCGTCGTCATCTGTGGGCATCCGATCAGGCACGAAGGAGGGGTCGACCGTCGTCGGATCCAATTCGACCACGACCTGTCCCGCGAGGAGCTGTTTCTCAATTTCCTCAGCTCGCTTAGCGCGTTCATGCAACTCGCCGAGCGATTGACCAAGCGCCCCTACCGGGGAATGGCCGCCGTCATTAACTAGATCTGGCGATCCCATCAGCGGCCGAATTCTCGACGGCCGACGCGGCATTTGTGAGCCGTGCCGATTGGCCTCGAGGTCGTCCTGACCCGCGTCTGTCGGTACTGGCGTCAGGTTTGCAAAAATTTGCTTCCGGCTCATGTGCTTCGACCCCATGCATTCTTGATGAGGGCCTCAATTTCGGCATTGACCTGCTCGACCGATTCCAGTGCTCGATCGTAGGTTGAGCGCGTAAATTGGCTCCGGTCGATTTCGAATATGGTCTGATTGGTCAGTCCTGCATCTGAGATGGCGGTGCTTTTTAGCATCGGGTGGTTGAGTACATGGTTCCCAAAAATTGACCGCAAGAATGCTACCATTTGGTTTTGCGGACCGTCGCTAGGTTCGAACCGTGTGATCAGGTATTTCATCCATTCGTAATTTGAAGCGGCCCCTGCCCTGCTGATCTCATCAAGCAACTCACCGGTCATTGCGAGGAACTGATTCATCGACATCACGTCCAGCATCTGCGGGTGCACGGTAATAAGCACCGACGTCGCGGCAGTCAGGGCGGACATAGTCAGGAAGCCGAGCTGTGGCGGGCAATCGATTACGACCACATCGTACAAGTTCTGTATTTGCGAAAGTGCTTGCCCAATCCGGGCGAAGAATAGGGTATCACCCGGCGCCCTCGTCATCAACGCTTTGGGGGTATCGTGTTCAAACTCCATGAGTTCGAGGTTACCTGGGATCAGATGGAGATCTGGGATGTAAGTTGCTCGAACTATTTCTGCGGCGGAACGCCGTTCATCATCGTACCGGATGGCCCCATAAAGTGTTTCATTGGTTCCAACATCAAGTTCGGGCTGATGGCCGAACAGCGCCGAGAGACTTGCTTGTGGATCGAGATCGATGGCGAGGATTCGATAGCCCTTCAGCGCCAAGTACTGAGCAAGGTGCGCTGTCGTAGTCGTCTTGCCCGAGCCTCCCTTGAAGTTCATGACAGTTACGACCTGCAACTGCTCGTCTTTGGCGCGCCAAGGTAGGTAACGGCGGTGTCCGCGAGCGCCGGCGTCGAGGTACTTGCGCAGTTGGTGTATCGCCTCTACCGAATAGGAGCGTCGACCACCGATCGAGGTGGTCGACACATCGTCCGGTATCTCAGTAGCAACTTGTCGAAGATAGCCCTCTGTGATGCCTAGGAGCTTTGCTGTTTCGGCGGGGGAGAAGTTTCGAATTCCCTTTTCGGAGTTGGGAGGGAAAGTGCTGAGGTGGTGGGCCTGAAGCTGACTCGCCAGCGCAGCGGAGTGCCGCTGAATAACCGTTTTTAGGTCCTCTTGCGGATTGCTGACCTGGATCGCGGCGGTGGTGGCCATCAAATTCTTCCAATTAGGCATCAGATGCGGAACTTTTGCGAGAATGCGAAAAATTCCGCAGGTACAGGACTATGCCCGATTCTTTTGGTTCTGCAACCGATTAAGGGTTAACAGATTCCTAACGCCATTGGGCGTCTCGGGTCCCTATTGCCGCTTATGGTTCGGCTCGACGCTCGATAGTCGCGCCTGAAAGGTGGTAGCGAAGCGAGCAGCCGAGGGGTGGTATCCTGTGCTTATGAAGAAGCATCCGACGGTGGCGCGTTGCGCGGGATAATCAGCGGTCGCCGCACGGCTGATGGAGATGGAGGTGGGCGCGGCCACCGGGCACAGGTCTTGGTGATGAACCGACGCAGTGCCTAGCGGACTGCAACTACTACGGAGGATGCGGGCCGGCACGGTGAAGCTGCGATCCCAAACTGAGGAGATCGCAGCCGGCATCAATTGCGACGGGGAGGCGCGGGGTTTCTGAGCATGGCGCAGATGAACAATGATCCGCTTCTTAGCTGACCAAGCCAGCTGTTGCCATTAGGCGGTAGGCTTCGTCATCTAGGCGCAACCGATGTTCAGCGAATCCAGATTATAGCGGCGGCGAGATGGATGAAGCAGCGCTCGATACGGTTTCGGCATCGGTAGATGAGCGGGTCATAAGGGATGGCTCTGATCTGGAGCGAAGAGGCTGCGGAAGGCATTGGAATCGTAGGCTCGGTCGGCAAGTACGGCCTCAGCTTGTAGCCTTGCAACAGCATCGTGTGGCCAGGATGTCATGGCTCTGACCGGCGACGAGCTGGAACCTCAGAGGGCGGCCCGAAGCTGTCGATGAGCATGTGGATTTTGGTGGTCAGTCCACCTCGGGAACGCCTCAGAGCTTGATTTTGCCCCTTCCGGTCGCTGCCCGCTGATGGGCGCGGACCAGGGTGCTGTGGGGCATCGGGTATTGGTTGTCCCGGCCCTTGGCGAGGTCATCGAGGTGCGCTCCCACACCCTTCGCCCTGGCCCAGCGCGAGATGGGCTTGTGCGGCGTCTTCCACTTGCCGTAGCGCTCTGGCAGGTCATGCCAGCGCGCAGCCGAGCGACCACCCACAGAACGCCATTGACGAAAAACCAGTTGTCCGAGCCGGTCCGACCCCGATCGCCCGCCCTCCCGGCAACAGCGCTGCAATCCGCCGCCAAAGTGCGTCACTCAGTTCGTACCGCTTGGCCGCCATCCATCAGATCCCGCCAGATCGCTGATACTTATGCATCACGCTTCTTCACCTGCGGGAAGGTCACGTCCGTCAAACTGGTGTAATTTCCTGGATGGCCTGAGGGCATGATCAGGCGGCTTTCGTGGTTATGCTGAGAATGGGATCGATCTCCTCCTTGTCGATTTGGGCGAAGGCCTCGACCATCATGTAGCGGCTTGAGGTCTGCCACTCGTCGTTCTGCTCGAAGAGCACGGCACCGATCAGGCGCATGATGGAGGCCTCGTTCGGGAAGATCCCCACGACGTCGGCGCGGCGCTTGACCTCCTTGTTCAGGCGTTCGATCGGGTTCGTGGAGTGCAGCTTGGTGCGGTGCTGTCGTGGGAAGGACATGTAGGCCAGCACGTCGTGCTCGCTCGCGTCCATCAGGTCGGCCAGCTTGGGCCAGCGCGACCGGAGCTGCTCGGATACCCTGCGCCAGGTTTCGCCGGCATGGGCGCGGTCGGGCTGGTCGAAGGCCTGGCGGATCGCGGCGGCGACGACGGTGTGCTGGCCGCGGGAGACATGGGCTAGGGCATTGCGCATCCAGTGAACGCGGCAGCGTTGCCATGTCGCCTCGAAGACCCGGGAAATGGCGGCCTTCAGGCCGGTGTGGGCGTCGCTGATCACCAGCCTGACCCCGCCAAGACCCCGGGCACGCAGCGAGCGCAGGAACTCGGTCCAGAAGGTCTCGGCTTCCGAGGGGCCGATGCCCAAGCCGATGATTTCCCTGCGACCCTCGGTGTTGGCGGCAACGGCGATTATGGCCGCCACCGGCACGATCCGGCCGCCCTGGCGCACCTTGAGGTAGGTGGCGTCCAGCCAGACATAGGGCCATTCCCCGGTCAGCGGGCGGTTGAGGAACTCGCCGACCCGCTCGTCGATGTCCTTGCACAGCTTCGACACCGTGCTCTTCGAGATGCCGTTCAGGCCCATCGCCTGCACCAGCTCGTCGACGCGTCGAGTAGAGACACCGCCGATCCAAGCCTCTTGGATCACGGCGACCAGCGCCTGCTCCGAGGTCTTCCGGGCCTCGAGAAAGCCAGGGAAGTAGCTCCCCTGCCGCAGCTTCGGCACCCGAAGGTTCAGCGTGCCCAAACGGGTATCGAGAGCGCGCTCTCGATACCCGTTGCGCCAGGTCGTGCGGTCGCCGCTGCGCTCATGCCGGCCAGCGCCAATGATGCCATCCACATCGGCCTCCATGATCAGCTGCAGGACGGCTTCGGCAATGCCGCGCAGAAAGTCTCCCTGATCGTGCTTGGCCAGAAGCTCGGACAGGTCCATGTTCGTCTTGGTCATCGGGGTCTCCGTAAGGTCCGTGGTTGAAGCGTCGAAACTCCACCTCGAACATACACCTCGATGGCCACCCGGGATCACACCGCCGACGGCGATGAAATTACACCAGCTCCTCGGACGCTAACTGCGGGAACCCTGAATGTCAGGTGATCCCAGCGCAAGACATTGCCGCTTCGGCATTCAAAGCGAGGTTAGCCGCGGCTAACTGGCTTACGGCGAGCGCCGGGATCGCACTTCGAATCAATTCCTCCCCTGCCCCGCTTCGATGTTGGTCACAAGGACATTTGACCGAGCTGCCTAGCGCAGCGCAACTAGGACTGGGTCCTCGGAACTTAACCGATGCTGTTGATTTGAAATTTTTAAGCTTTGAGGTACGCCACCGTCCACGGGCCGGCATGGCGATCGTCGCGCGCCTAGCTTGATTACCGTCAACACGCCGCGACGCGTGCGCCCTTTCGCGGTGGTCGAACGCCGGCCGATAATCGCAAGGCTATTTGGCTTGAGCGCTTGAGGCCAGTTAGCCGCGGCTAACTGGCCTATCTCGGGCTATTCAGTTGCCCGAGTTAGTCTGTCCTCATCGACGGTACGGATGATAATCCAGAGCGGTCATTGTGAAAGCCATGACATCGATACCTTTCCTGGATGACCCGCAACCGCCCGGCTTTGTCGACTCTTCCGCCGCCATCGGACCATCAACGCGAAGGACTTCGATTCCAAAGTTTCGCAGTGGAAAACTTCCGCGAGATCAATTCCGTCGTTGCCGGAGCTTTGCCGTCGAACCCCTTCGAGCGGTGCGCTCTCAGGGCAGGGCAGGGCAGGGCAGTTCGAGATCATTCCTGCAACCGGGAATCGGAAGCTAAGCCGCTGACATTTTCGACATTGCTGCCGCTACCCGTTCGCAATTGGGGCCGTCGTAAATACTCTGGCCGATTCTCCGGAGTAGTTTCCAGAGCCCGGGAGCGGCTGGAAAATTGATCTGGCGTTTGTCGACCGCGCCGCCGCACAGTTGATGATCATGCCTGGCTACGTAACATCCGCGGCCGATTGTCTGGATGTTGTGCTGGCCGTGCTCGATGAGGTGTTGTCGCCGGCCAAGTCGACCTGACCGCCTGTCAGCGACCATCGAGCGGGGAGGGGAGGGCGCTTACCTACAATCCCGATGCTTTGGTGAGATTCACCCGGAATCTGTCACGGCGGCGCTGATATTTGCGTGTCATCTCCGCGGAGGCATGGCCGAGCTGCTTTTGTACGTAGCGTTCGTCGACTTCGGCCGACGAGGCGAGGCCGGATCGCAACGAGTGCCCGGCGAACAGCTTACCGCGCTGGCCCTCCGGCAGATCGCCGCGGACGCCCGCCGCCAGCGCAGTCCGTTTGACGAGGCGCGCGACCTCCTGGTCGTTGAGACGCTCCGATCCAACAGCCTTGCTCTGCCCCGTCACCCGGCGGAACAGGGGGCCATGGACGATCCGCGCGAACCTAAGCCAGGTTTGCAGTGCCACGACAGGGCAGGTTGCATCCGATGAGCCGCGTCCGACCTCGACTTCGCGCCAGCCGGTCTTGCCGCGCAACGTCAGCAGCATGCCTTTGTCGAAAATCTCCACCCAGCCGGAACAATCCTCGGTCTGGTCGCGGCCGACGTCGAGGCCGACGACTTCGGAACGGCGCAGGCCGCCGGCAAAGCCAAGCAGGAGCATGGAGCGGTCGCGCAAGCCGCGCAGCGTGCCGCGGTCGAGCGTTTCCAGCATGGCGATCAGATCTTCGGGCAACACCGCTTCCTTCTGTCGGGGCGGGGCAGCGTGCTTGTTGCGGATGCCGGCCATAACGGTGGCAATGTGGCGATCCTTCCGGTCGAGCGGCTGGCCGCGCTGCGAATAGTTCCAGCTCAGCGAAGACAGCCGCCGCTCGATCGTCGAGACCGAGTTTGGCTTTTTATCGCCAGTGACCGTCCCGGAGGCGCAGGCGGTGATATAGAGGCCGACGGTTTGCGGGTCTGGTGGCAACGGTTCAAAGCCTTGTCGGCGGCACCAGGAGGAAAAATGCTTCCAGTCCGAGGCATAGGCGCGCCGGGTGTTGGAGGAGCTTGCAGCCTCGATATAGTCGCGCGCGCGGCCCGCCAGCGCGTCGAGATGCGCCGGCAGCCGTGGATTGCCGAGCGTCGGAAGAGGGGAGGGGGCTTCGACACGGGGTTCGTCCGGCACGCGACCCATCTCCATGACCACGTCGACAATGTCGGGTAAGTCGTCGTTCAGACCGTCGTCGCCGGCTGTCGGCGCACCAGAGTCGGCCGACGGCCACGCGGCCGAAACATCGCCATCCGGCGCTGTGCTTTGGGACGGCGCGGAAGGTCGCTCGACGCGATATTCGGGCTTCTGCTCGACGTTTTCGGCTGTCGCTCGCGTTTTATCAACGGTCGGCAACTCATTGATCTGACGCGAATCATATTTGGAGTTCATTGGCGGATTCTAGCCGAATCAGCGGATTTTTCGTAACATTCGAGCGGACGAACTTTACAGCGAGGCCGCTGTGGTTCACGGACCCGACAAGGACACGGTCGATGATGCCGCCTGGAATGAGGCGGTTGCAAGGGAGGTCGTGATCCGAAGGCTGGTCTCGCTCGATCATGCCAGCCGATCCGATTTCTTTCGGGCTTGCCATGAGCTCGGCCTCAAGCGAACCCGACTGTACGAGCTGATCAGAGCGTATCGGGAGCATCCGGTTACGAGTTCACTGCTGCCGCGCTCGGCCGGCACGAGACAAGGCAGCCGCCGATTGCCGGACGAGACCGAAGCGGTGATCGCCGAAGCGATGCGGGACTTCTACAAGACACGGCAGAAGCCGAGCATCAACCGGCTGCACAAGGAGATTCGCAGGCACTGCCGCTCGCGGGGAGTGCGCGCACCGTCCTGGCATGCGGTGAAGGCGCGGATCGCAGCCGTGGACCCCGCCGAACTCACCAGGGCACGGGAAGGCTCGAAGGCCGCATGCGATCGTTTCCGACCGGTGCCGGGAGAATATGCCGCCGAATGCGCGTTCGACGTTGTCCAAATCGACCACACGCTGGTCGATGTCATTGTCGTCGACCGCCAGCATCGAATGCCGCTGCAGAGGCCGTGGCTGACGCTCGCCATCGACATCGCAAGCCGCATGGTCGCGGGCTTCTACCTGACGCTCGAGGCGCCCTCGACGGTTTCGGTCGCGCTCGCAATCCAGCACCTCGTGCAGCCGAAAGAGGCATGGCTCGCCGGGCTGGGAATCGATGCGGAATGGCCGACCTCCGGGTTTCCCGATGCGATCCATGTCGACAACGCCAAGGAGTTCCGATCACGCGCTTTGCGGCGCGGCGCCGAGGAATATGGCATCGAACTTATCCACCGTCCGGTCGCCACGCCCCACTATGGCGGCCATATCGAGCGGCTGATCGGCACCATGATGGGTGCGGTCCATCTTCTGCCGGGCACGACCTTCAGCGATATCGACGAGCGCGGCGGCTACGATTCCGCCGCCAATGCGACGATGACGATGGATGAACTGGAACGATGGATGGCGCTCGAAATCACGCGCTACCACGCCGATCGGCATGGAACGCTTGGGATGCCCCCGCTTGCAGCCTGGCATGAGGCCGCGGCCCGTCGTGTCAGGTCCGTGCGTCATCCCTATGATCTCGCGGGTTTCATGGTCGATTTCCTGCCCAGCGTCGATCGGCTGGTGCGGCGTGACGGCATTCACCTGTTCGGTCTTCGCTATTGGGATGACGTGTTGAGCATCTGGGCCGGCAGGCTCGGTCGGCCGCTGCGCGTTTCCTACGATCCGCGCGATCTTTCGAGGATTTTCGTGCGCGCCCCGGACGGGACGCGCTGGCCGATCCGCTTTGCGGATCTACGTCGGCCTCCGATCACGCTGGGCGAACACCGCCGTGCGCGGACCGCCCTGCGAGAGCGCGGTCTGGCGCTGGTCGACGAGCAGCTGATCTTCGAGACCATCGAGGCGCAGCGCGCTCTGGTCGATGAGGCGAGCGTGCGCACCAAGGCGGCGCGTCAGTTGGTGGAAAGGCGGGAGCGAGCGATCGGTGCCGCAGCTCCAAATCGGCCTGCTGCCGCCGAGCCTGCGCAATCTAAGGACGACCGGCCGATCGATTGGAGCAAGGTTCCTGTCTATGCCGTCGAGGAATGGTCGTGAGAGGGGAGGGGACATACGAACATCTCGACGAGCGGTACCGTCGCTACGCCGAGCTGCCTGACGACGAGCGCATCGCCTGGATCAAGGCCGATCGCTGGATCGGCTTCGACCAGGCGGAAGCCGCACTCGTTCGCCTGAATTCCTTGCTGGCCTATCCGCCGCGCGACCGCATGCCTTGCCTGCTGATCTATGGCGACACCGGCATGGGCAAGACCAAGATCGTCCGGAAGTTCGAGCGCGCGCACCCGGCCACCTTCTGCCAGTCGACCGGCGTTACGAACAGGCCTGTCGTCGTGGCGCAGGTGCCCTCGGAGCCAGTCGAGCGTGACCTATACCGGGAATTGCTGGCCAGCCTGCAGGCTCCTGCGCTCATTGGCGGCACACTTGCCCGTGAGAAGGACATATGCCGCTCGTTGCTGCGCACCGTCGGCGCCCGGATGATCGTGCTCGACGAGGTCAACGGCATGCTGGCGGGAACATATCGGCAGCAGCGGATTTTTCTGAATGCGCTGCGGTTTCTCGCGAACGACCTGAGAGTGCCGCTCGTCTGTGCCGGCACCGACCTGGCGCGCCAGGCCTTGCTCACCGACGCTCAACTCGCCGAGCGCTTCGAGGCGTTTCACCTAAAACCCTGGAAGAACGACCACGCCTTTGCGCGACTCTTGATGAGCCTTGCCAGCATTCTGCCGCTGCGCGCGCCTTCCGATCTCGAAAGCGCCGCGGTTCGCGAACGGATCCACATGCTCACCAGCGGCGTCACGGCCCGGATTTTCCGGCTGATCGAAACGGCGGCCGAGGAGGCGATCCGGTCGGGACGGGAACGGCTCGACCTGCTGAGTTTTGGAGACGATCTCGTGCTTCCGCTTGTGTCGATGACGCAATCGGCACGCCGACGGATGCCGCAGGCGGCGGCCGGGTGATGGGGCCGGGCCGTCTGCCTGTCGCACCGCGACCCTATCGTGACGAATTGCTGTCCTCCTGGATGGCGCGGGTGGCGTGCCGCTATGGCCTTACGGGGCAGGAGTTGGCCGGTCATTTCGCCCACGCTGGCAGTTGCTATTCGTCGCCTTTGTCGATCGACGACGGGGTGCCGGCGGTTGGCCAGACGAGGATGTGGGCGCAGGCGTGCGGCGTCGACCCCGAGCGACTGCAGCGCCTGGCTTTGAGCCGGCGCTATCCGCGACGTGCGCGATCATGGTACGTGAGCCGCGGACCGGAATGGGCGTCGTCGGCGACATCCGGGTCGATCCCGGTCTGTTTCGCCTGCTTTGCTGGCGATCAATCCGCAGGCCGTGATGCATATTTGCGTGCCGGCTGGATGCTTGGCGAGCGCTGCATCTGCCCCGTCCACCGCCAGCTGCTGCATGATCGTTGTGTCTCGTGCCACCGGCGTCTTTCCGTGGCCTTCCGCCTGCTCGACGGTCGCGCGCAGCCCGCATGCAGCTATTGCGGCCTGCTTCTGGCCGGTAGGGGAGGGGAGGGCGGTCGGCCGCACGACGTTACCCTTATGAGCAGGGCGCTTGCCGTCCAGCAGCGGATCACCGCAAGCTTAAATGGCGAAAAGCCTGAGCGGGCGCAGTTCGAGAAGGCGCTTGCGATCCTTTGGGCGCCGCTCGATCATCCGGCAGCCGCGCGGCCCGTGCTTGCCCTGTGGTTCAACCAGGCGGGCTGGCGATGTCCCTATGACGTCAGGCATGCCGTCGGCGCCAAAACTCCGCTTGCACAATTGCCAGTGCGCTGGCGCGTCGTCACGCTGCTGGCTCTCGACGATGTTTTCGGCGTCGATCTGCGCGGTGACGGGGAAATGCCGCCTTTTGCTGCCCATCTGGTGCGGCGCGCCGCGTCACGACAGATCCGCCTCTCAAGCTCAAGCCGATGGTCGCACGTCCAGCTGCTGAAGCGCTCGGCGGCAGAGTACGAGCGCCTGGCCCGTCAAATTCTGGCTGATCCGAACTGGATCGCAGCGGAAGAGCTGCCTCGGCGAAAGCGGGAGCGGGTTCGGGCGCGCCTGATCGATGCTGTGCTTGCGGGGAACCCAGCGGCAAGCCGGGCAAGGTTGTCGCCTCGGCCTCGGAGCGACGACCAGGCGATTCAGATATGGTGAGACTGCGTGCTGTGATCCGTAGTCTCACGAATTCCGATCCATCCGGCCACATAAGGGTGCGCGAGATTTCGTCCGGAAGCACGATTGAGGCGAATTTCGATGCTCTGCTCGACGAGAGAGGCTATCTGCGGCCGAGGTCCGGGGATTGGCCGCAAACCCGGTCCGCTCAATGAACGCGAATTCTCGTCGATCTGACGCCTAAAGGAGGCTGTCCGCCGGTGAAAAACGAGCGACATGGGCCATTTCTCATATTAAGAGCAAAACGAACGATAAGGCAACATTATCATTCGTTTATCTTCCACGACAACCGCAGCGCTTTTTATCCATTGCCGTTGCCAAAAGCGCCGTCATGATTCATCGTGCTTTCGATGATTCTGCGGCCCAAATCTTACTCGCGCCACTCCGGTCCGCTTCCTGGAGCGACGACCGCCACGCCGGCGGTCCCTGTGCCGACTTGGCTGCGCGGTGCTATTACCGGTGCGCAAGGCCTTGCCGTAAAAGATGTCGAGGACGTCGCGATCGCCGCCGGCGCCGCCATCGGTGCCCTAGATGCGGTAGTCCGCCGGCAGGAACGGTGGGCCGGCGCCTGGCGGCAGCGCCTGGCGCTTGTCGCGGCCGCGGCAACGGCGAAGCAGGCGGGCCGCGTCGAAGATGAAAATGCGCTGCGCGATGCCGTGCTGCTCACCCGACCCGGCGACGCTGTCGGCCCCGCCGGCTCTTTTGTCCTCGCTTGGCGGCGGCTGGCCGGAACGCCTACGGAGAAGCTGCTGACGGAGCCGAGCATTGCCGCGGTGCTGGAAGAGTTCGGCTACGCCCCGGACGATGAGGTGGCGAGCGAACTGGCGGATGATCTTCAGCGGCTTTCCGCTCGCGAAGGCATGGTTGGAATGCTGACCGGCGTCTTTGCGATCGCCGAGCGCCATGTCTTCGCACGAAGCCTAAGTCCGTGGCTTGCGGACGCCATGCTGGCGCAGCGGCTGGGGTGGGCCCATCCGGTGCCACTCTTGGGCAGCGACGCGGCATTGGGCGTGAGTCCTGCCCGACCGCGTCGATCGGCAGCCAGCTCTGTGGCGACAGGCATTGATACAGAATCTGACCGGGCGAAGAATCTGCTCGCCGCGCAGGCGCGCGCCACGTTGCGCGCGATCGATTTGTCGACGGAGCTCGGACGCAGGGCCGACAAGCTGCTCGCCGTTGCGCCGAAACTCCGGGCCAAGGCGGCGGACGCTGTTGTCGACAAGCTTCTGGCCGACGATGCGATCGTTGCTTCGGAAAAAATCACCGGCATGAGTGACCGCGGCCTGCGTCGCCTGTTCGATCGGCTGGTCGAGCTCGGCGCCGTGCGCGAGCTGTCCGGCCGACCGACCTTCCGCATCTACGGGCTGTGATGACGATGGCGGAGGGTGCGGCCAAGCGGCGAAGGGGAGGGCAGGGAGGCGAAGGTCGATCAGCTGACCAGCTGTTTGACCAGGAGCTGGATCATTTGCCGCCGGAGGCACGCTGGCGCGAATGGATGCAGCGCGTCGAGGCAGCCATTTTTGCGGCGAGCGAGCCGGTCGACCGCGAGACGCTGGCGCGGATCGTCGGCAAAAGCTGCAGCATCGACCTCCTGATCGACGATATTCGCGAGGAGCTGCGCGGGCGCCCTTACGACCTCGTCTCGGTCGCCGGCGGCTGGAAGCACCTGACTCGCCCGGCCTATGCCGAGGCTATTCGAGCGGCCGTTGGCGGCAACGAGCGGGCGAGTGATCTCACCCAGTCGGAGGTGCTCGTGCTGATGTGCGTGGCGTATTTCCAGCCGATCACTCGCGGAGAACTGTCGTCGTTTTTTGGCAAGGAAATTTCGCGCGACCTGATCGGCCATTTGCGTGGTGCCGGCCTGATCGCCTCCGGGCCGCGCAGCCCGACACCGGGCGCGCCCTACACCTATGTGACGACGAAAGAATTCCTGTTCGAGTTCGGGCTCGATACGCTGCGCGACCTGCCGGATTTCGAGGCCCTTGAGGATGCTGGTCTGCTTAACAGGGAGAAGCTGCTGGCCGGCGACATAGTGCCAGACTTCTCCTCCAGTAAGCACGGCGCCGACGTCGAGATCGAGGATCTACAATGACTCACCGCGCAGCGAATATGGACGTTCGGCAAGGGCGGCCTGGACGGCGCGGGCGCACGCACGCCGCGGTTTACTGGTGGGGGCTTGCAATACTCTCCAAGCGGTTCGGGAATTCCAAGCTGGATCGGCTAGATGCTACTCTCGCGATAAGGAGAATACGGCCAAGCTCCTTCGGGACCGGCTCGCCAGGCCGTGAGCTCTTCTTAGCTGCGGCTTTTGACGAAGCGGCGGGTCTGATCCGTCTTGACTACGCGAATGGCGACATACTCCGACGCGAGCACTTTATAATCAACGATGAGCTTTGACGTTGCCCCTGCGATCTTATCCGGATTGAAGTTCGTTCTGGCCCATTGAGAGGACCAGGACATGAAGCGCAGCTGAACCGCCCCGGGTTTGCCGGAGGCTCCAACTCCTGAGAAGGTGGAGCCATCATGAGCAAGACGACGAACAAGTTTTCCCCGGAAGTGCGCCAGCGAGCCGTGCGGCTGGTGCTCGATCACGAGCATGAACATCCTTCCCGCTGGGCTGCGATCATGTCGATCTCGGCCAAGATCGGCTGCACGGGCCAGACGCTGAACGAGTGGGTGAAGAAGGCCGAGGTCGATGCCGGCACGCGGGCTGGCGTGCCGACGGACATGGCGGCGAAGCTGAAAGCCCTGGAGCGCGAGAACCGGGAGCTTCGGCAGGCCAACGAGATCCTGGGGTCGTTTGCGGGAGGGGGCGAAATCCTACGCTAAGCCGAGGACGCGCTTTCCGTATTCCCTGAGTTCACCCTTTGGGCCGACGTAGCGATAGAGGGTGACACGCTCGATCCCGAGCTCTTTGCACAGATCGGAAACGGAAGTGTCGCGCTGCGCCATGGCGGCCTGGGCGAGCCGGACCTGTGCTTTGGAGAGGGCGAATTTTCGCCCGCCCTTTCGGCCGCGTGCTCTTGCTGCGGCAAGACCGGCCATGGTGCGCTCGCGGATCAGATCCCGTTCGAACTCGGCCAGGGTGGCGAAGATACCGAACACCATGCGGCCAGATGCGGTCGTGGTGTCGATCTGCGCACCCTTTCCGGTCAAAACCCGCAGGCCGACCTTGCGGTCTGACAGGTTTTTCACGGTGTTGACCAGGTGGGCAAGCGACCGTCCGAGGCGATCGAGCGCCCAGACCACCAGCACATCGCCTTCGCGCAAGGATTTTAGGCAGGCGGCAAGGCCAGGCCGATCATCCCGAGCGCCGGAAGCGCGATCCTCATAGATGTTGTCCTGTTCGACGCCGGCGGCGCGCAAATCGTCATGCTGCAGATCGAGGGACTGCGACCCATCAGCTTTGGAGACGCGGGCGTATCCGATCAGGCGGCGCGCTGGTCATAAATGTTATGTTCGCTGGAATTGTATCTCAACCAGCTTCACAAACAAAGCGTCTTGAACATGGTCGAATTTTGAAAAAGGAACATCGATGCCGCGTCGCGTCACTCTAACCGATCGGCAGAAGGACCTGCTGTTGCGCCTGCCGACCTCGCAGGCGGATTTGCTGAAGCACTATACGCTGAGTGACGAGGATCTCGGGCATATCAGGCAGCGCCGGCGCGCTCACAACAGGTTCGGCTTCGCTCTGCAACTATGCGTGCTACGTTATCCAGGTCGCGTGCTGGCTCCGGGCGAGCTGATACCGGCGGAGGTGGTCGAATTCATCGGAGCGCAGCTCGGCCTTAGCGCTGATGATCTCGTCGACTATGCCGCCCGTGAGGAAACGCGGCACGAGCATCTTTCCGAGCTGCAGGCGCTCTACGGATTCCGTACCTTCTCGGGACGCGGTGCGCGCGGGTTGAAGGACTGGCTGTTCCGGGAAGCCGAGATGGCGGTGTCGAACGAGGACATTGCCCGTCGCTTTGTGGCCGAGTGCCGGCGCACCCGCACGGTTCTTCCTGCGACATCGACGATCGAGCGGCTTTGCGCCACGGCTCTGGTCGATGCCGAACGGCAAATCGAGACGCGGATCGCCGATCGCTTGCCCATGCCGGGCCGTGAGCATTTGCTGGCATTGCTCGAGGAGACGGCTGACGATCGGGTGACGCGCTTCGTGTGGCTGCGGCAGTTCGAGCCTGGCTCGAACTCTTCATCTGCCAATCGGCTGCTCGACCGGCTCGAATACCTGCAACGTGTCGATCTTCCCGAGGATCTGCTGGCCGGTGTTCCTGCTCATCGGGTGACACGACTGCGCAGGCAGGGTGAGCGGTATTATGCCGACGGCATGCGTGATCTCCCGGAGGACGGGCGGCTTGCGATTCTGGCCGTCTGCGTGTCGGAATGGCAGGCGATGCTTGCCGATGCCGTGGTCGAAACCCACGATCGGATCGTCGGCGGGCTCTACCGGGCTTCGGAGCGCATTTGCCAGGCGAAGGTCGCCGACGAAGCAAGCGCGGTGCGCGACACCTTGAAATCCTTCGCCGAAATCGGTGGAGCCCTGGTCGATGCACAGGATGACGGCCAGCCGCTGGATGTCGTCATCGCGAGAGGATCGGGTTGGGACGGCTTTAAAACCCTTGTTGCCACGGCGATCAGTCTGACCACGACCATGTCGGGCGATCCGCTCAATCATGTGCTCGACGGCTATCACCGTTTCCGCCGATACGCTCCTCGCACGCTGCGCCTGCTCGACCTTCGGGCTGCGCCGGTCGCGTTGCCGCTTCTGGAAGCGGTGACAGCCCTGCGCACTGGCTTGAACGACGCCGCGCTTACCGACTTTCTGCGACCGAGTTCGAAATGGCATCGCCACCTTCGTTCCCAGGCGGCCGGCGACACCCGCCTCTGGGAGATCGCGGTGCTGTTCCATCTGCGCGATGCGTTCCGCTCTGGAGATGTCTGGCTGGCCAGATCCCGGCGCTATGGCGATCTGAAACACGCACTCGTGCCGGCGCAAGCCGTTGCGGAAAGCGGCCGTCTCGCCGTTCGATTGCGGCCGGAGGAATGGCTGGCGGACTGGCAAGCGCGCCTCGACCGCGGTTCAGGAAGTCGCGGATCGCGTCCGCACGCCTGCACGCTTTATCCCAAAGCACCTCGTCAATCTCGTCAGGGAATGGATCGCTCATTTGGGTTCTCAATTTAAGTGCCAACGTAAACAACTGATATCATTGGCAGGGCATTATCGCAATTAACTGCTAAGTGACACCACCAACCAAAAGTTCGCGGATTTTTATGACGCAGTAAAACTGCGCTATGCTCGGCAGAGCAGGCCTCGAACTCCTCAGAGCACGCATGTTGCCACTCAACCAGCCTCACCCCGCAAATTGAGGAAGACCCCTGAAATATCAAAAACGTCTTAGCGCTACTATCGGTAGACTTGCCGATCGAGCAGAAATGATTTTAAGGCCGCTTGTGACAAGGTCGGCTGCCGATCGCGATGCGATATCAGCACGAACTCGCGGGTCGGAATGTCGTAAGGAATGACTGTGACGCTGCCGTTGGCGATCGCCTGTGCGACCACCAGTTGCGAGATGATGGTGGCTCCCGCGCCCGCCTCGACGGCGTGACGAACCGCCTCGTTGCTGGGCAGGACAAGGAACACTGCAAGATCCTCCACCGATTTTCCTTCACGCGCGACCAGATCCTCCAGCACCTCGCGCGTTCCCGATCCGCGCTCGCGCACGATCCAACGCAGCTCGGACAGATCCACGAGCGCCCCAGCTCCGTTGCCAACGTCTTCACTGCTCCTCGCGATGACAAGGACCAGCCTGTCGACATCGACTGGAACTCGCTTCAGCAAGTCGGACCTGGTGCGCCCCTCGACCAAGCCTAGGTCGGCGGCACCATCGAGCACAGACGCCTCCACTTGACGGGTGTTGCCAATGCTCACATCCAGTCGCACGGCCGGATGCAACTCATGGAAGGAGGCCAGACGCTCAGGCAGCCAATAGCTGGCGATGGTCTGGCTGGCCGCGACTGAAACGCTTCCCGCGAGCGTCTGCGAGATGTTGTCCAGCACAAGGCGTGCTGAGGCGATGCGATCAAGCACGGCTTTCGCCTCAGGCAGAAACCGTGTGCCGGCTTGCGAGAGTTCGATGCGCCTGCCGACTCTGTTGAAGAGACGAACGCCGTTCGCCTCCTCAAGCGCCTTAATCGCCGCGGAGGTTGCGGATTGCGATAGGCCGAGCGCTTTCGCGGCCATGGTGACGTGTCCACGGTCCGCGACCGCCACGAAGATGCGAAGCTGGTCGAAGTTCATCATGAATGATCGGATATTTCGATCGTAATTACAAATACCATTTGTTGGAATGATTGACGGGCATCGGGTAGTTCTGGCTTGCGGCGTCTGGCCGCGCCTTCCACCGGACGCGGGCCGTGCTCGACAATATGAGAAAGACTTTCGGAAAGCTGGCGTCGCTTCTCAGGCGTTTGTTCGGACGAGAGCGATATCGTCCGGAAGCGCACTACATGCGCGGACCAGGTCCCAAGACCCTTATTAAGAACCAGGGCCACCGGGACATCATCGAGCAATGAGAACGCCACAGATCCGCGGCGCCAACTCGGCCCCTTCGCAATGGCCGCTTTCCGATACGCGGGCGCCTGCTGAGGGTGATGGCGTCGACACATCCCCAACCGTGTCCGATCGCATCGCCAAGACCACCTGCTACATGTGCGCCTGCCGATGCGGAATCGACGTTCATCTTAAGGATGGCAAGGTCCGCTACATCAGCGGCAACAGGGACCATCCGGTCAACCGGGGCGTGCTGTGCGGCAAGGGCAGCGCCGGCATCATGCAGCACTACAGCCCGGCTCGCTTACGCAAGCCTTTGCTGCGAACCGGGCCGCGCGGCGCGGGCGAGTTCCGGGAGGTTGAATGGGAAGAGGCGCTTTCCATTGCAACCGAGCGACTGTCGAAAATCCGCGCTACCGATCCAAAGAAGCTTGCGTTCTTCACCGGGCGCGACCAGTCGCAATCGCTGACTGGATGGTGGGCGAGCCAATTCGGCACCCCGAACTTCGCCGCGCATGGCGGCTTCTGCTCCGTCAACATGGCTGCCGGCGGGCTGTATACGATCGGCGGCTCGTTCTGGGAATTCGGCGAACCGGACTGGGAGCATACGAAGTATTTCATGCTCTTCGGAGTCGCCGAGGATCATGATTCCAACCCGATCAAGATCGGGCTCGGCAAGCTCAAGGCTCACGGCGCAAAGATCGTTTCGATCAATCCCTGCCGCACCGGCTACAATGCGATCGCCGATGACTGGATCGGCATCCGACCGGGCACCGATGGGTTATTCGTGTTGGCCCTTGTGCATGAATTGCTCAAGGCGGGACGTGTCGATCTCGACTATGCCCTGCGCTACACCAACGCCCATGTTCTCGTCATCCAGGAGCCCGGGGCGGCCGATGACGGGCTGTTCGCGCGCGATAAGGATGGCACGCTGCTGTGCTGGGACACGACATCGCCGGGCCCGGCGGGCGCGTTGAACTCGGCCGGGAAGCCCGCGTTGACTGGCCGGTTCGACATCGGCGGCCGTTGCTGCGTTCCGGTGTTCCAGCTGATCGCGGAGCGGTATCTCGACGAATCCCACTCGCCGGACGCCGTGGCGGAGAGATGCGGTGTCGCCGCCGATACAATCCGCAGAGTGGCCGCGGAACTCGCTCATGTGGCGTTCGAGCGGGCGATCGAGCTGCCGATCGCATGGACGGACTGGGCCGGCCGTCGTCACGAAACCATGAAGGGCAGGCCGGTCTCGATGCACGCCATGCGTGGAATTTCCGCGCACTCCAACGGCTTTCACACCTGCCGCGCCATTCATCTGCTGCAGGTTCTGCTGGGAACGGTGGACGTTCCCGGCGGATTCCGGTTCAAGCCGCCCTATCCCAAGTCGGCCCCGCCCGGGCCGAAACCCGCTGGGAAAAACGGCGGCAAGCCCGGAACCCCGCTCGATGGCATGCCGCTCGGCTTCGTCACCGGTCCGGAAGACCTTCTGGTCGACGATGCCGGTGGCCCGGTTCGTATCGACAAGGCTTATTCCTGGCACGCACCGCTTGCCGCCCATGGATTGATGCACACAGTGATACGTAACGCCTGGGCCGGTGATCCCTACCCGATCGATGCGCTTTTTATGTATATGGCGAACATGGCGTGGAACTCGTCGATGAATACCGTCGACACCATCGCCATGCTCACTGACAAGGACGAGGCGGGAAACTACAAGATCCCCTTTATCATCTATTCCGATGCCTATTTTTCCGAGACTGTGCCTTACGCGGACCTGGTTCTTCCCGATACCACCTATCTCGAAAGGCATGACTGCATCAGCCTTCTCGACCGTCCGATCAGTCAAGCCGACGGTCCTGGAGATGCCATCCGGCATCCGGTCGTTGCGCCCGACCGGGACGTAACGTCATTCCAGACTGTCCTGATCGACCTTGGCGCGCGCCTAGCCCTCCCGGGTTTCATCAACAATGACGGATCGCCCAGGTATCGAGACTACGCCGACTACATCGTCAATCACGAGCGGACGCCCGGCGTCGGCCCTCTGGCAGGATGGCGGGGTAAGGATGGGACGGAAATTGGCAAGGGCGAGGTGAATCCGGACCAGCTCCAGCGCTATGTCGACAATGGCGGATTCTGGCAGCACGAATTCGCTGACGACCAGCGCTATTACAAGATGGCCAATCGGTCCTACCTGGAGTTCGCGGTCCAGATGGGGTTCATCCCCAAGGCCGAGCCCGTGGTCTTCCAGCTGTATTCGGAAGTGCTGCAGAAATTCCGGCTGGCGGCGCACGGTCACGGGCCGGTGGTGCCGCCGTTGGCCGAACGCCAGCGGATCGAAACCTATTTCGATCCGCTGCCGTACTGGTACGCTCCGTTCGAGGAGGCGGCCATTGACGCGGAATCCTATCCCCTGCACGCGCTGACCCAGAGACCGATGCACATGTATCATTCGTGGGGGTCGCAGAACGCTTGGCTGAGGCAGATCACGAGTCAGAACAGGCTTTTTGTTCACAACATCACCGCTGCAAAGCTTGGCCTCGTCGACGACGACTGGGTCTGGGTCGAAAGCATTAACGGCAGGGTCAAAGGCCAGATTAAGCTCGTCGACGGCGTCAACATCCATACGGTCTGGACCTGGAACGCGATCGGTAAGCGCCGCGGCGCATGGGCGCTGAAGGACGATGCGGCCGAATCAAATCGCGGCTTCCTGCTGAATCACGCGATCGGCGACCAGTTGCCGCCGAACGAGCATGGCAAGCGCTATTCCAACTCCGACCCGGTCACCGGCCAGGCTGCGTGGTTCGACTTGCGTGTGCGGATCAGGAAGTGCGCTGCGGCCGAAGTCGGGTTCAGCGAGCCGCAGTTCGACAGCCTGCCGCTCCCGCCCCGGTTGGGGCCCGTCCCCGACAAGCTGAGCTTTGGCATTGAGTTCCGTCGAGAGAGAGCATCCTCCCCATGACCTGCGTTCCTGCCGCAACCGACAGGAAGCTCGGTCTTGTCATCGATCTCGACACCTGCGTCGGCTGCCAGGCCTGTGTGACCTCCTGCAAGGAGTGGAATACTGGCGGGCATATGGCGCCCCTCACCGACGTCGCGCCCTATGGGGGCGGCGTCGATGGGGTTTGGTTCAATCGGGTCCACAGCTACGAACACACGACCGAAGCAGGCGGGCGGACCGTCCATTTTCCTCGCTCGTGCCTGCATTGCGCCGAACCGGCCTGCGTCTCGGTCTGTCCGACCGGGGCGTCCTATAAGCGTACATCGGACGGCATCGTCCTTATTGATGAGGACAAGTGCATCGGCTGCAAGCTGTGCAGCTGGGCCTGCCCATACGGCGCGCGTGAATTCGACACCGATGTCGGCGTGATGAAGAAATGCACGCTGTGCGTCGATCGCATCTACAACGACAATATTGCTGAGGAAGACCGGGTGCCGGCTTGTGTTGCGGCTTGCCCGACGAGTGCGCGGCATTTTGGCGATCTCGGCGATCCTGATTCCGCCGTGTCCAGACTGGTTGCCGCTCGCGGCGGGGTCGATCTGATGCCTGAAATGGGTTATCGCCCGACCAACAAATATCTGCCTCCCCGCGCCCGAACCGAGCGCGCCGCCTCCATCCCCGCAGAGCCGCTCCAGCCCGTCAGCGCCGAGGGAGGCTTTCTAGGCTGGGTCGACCGCATGCTGTCACAGTAATCCCATGCATCCAGCCTATACCGTCGTCTTCTTCACCACCGCAACAGGCGCCGGCTACGGTCTGCTCGCGCTGCTTGGCCTGTCCGCCCCTTTTGGCCTCGTACCGCCCGATTTCTGGCTTGGACTGGCTGCGTTGGGACTTGCGCTCGGGCTGATCTCTGCCGGATTGCTGTCGTCGACCGGTCATCTCGGCCGACCGGAACGGGCGTGGCGCGCGTTTTCGCAGTGGCGATCCTCGTGGCTATCGCGTGAAGGCGTCGCCGCTGTCGCCACATATCTGCCGTCGAGCCTTTTCGCTATTGGATGGGTGCTTCTGGGACAGACAGACGGCTGGGTCGCAGCGACCGGCGTGCTCGCTGCGATCGGCGCGATCGCCACCGTCTGCACCACCGGCATGATCTATGCTTCGCTAAAGCCCATCCCGCAATGGCACAGTCGATTCACCCTGCCTGGCTATGTGATCTTCTCAGTGATGACCGGGAGCGTCCTTTTCAACGGCCTGCTGCAGGGATTCGGGCAAAGTTCGGGCTTGCTGCTGGCGCTGGCCGTCCTGACAACGCTTGCGGGGTGGATCTGGAAATCGGCGACATGGCGTCACAACGACGGCCTTGTCGCTGGCTCCAGTGCGAATTCGGCGACCGGTCTCCTTGGCGGCAGAGTGGTGTCATTGGAATGGCCGCATACGGAAGAGAATTATCTTCTCAAGGAGATGGGCTTCCGTATAGCGCGCAAGCATCAATCCCGGCTGCGCCGGATCGCGGTCCTCGCTGCCTTCGCCGGCCCGATCTTGCTGCTGGCAGGCACACCTGTGCTGAGCGGGCCCACCGCTGCCGGCCTTTCAGTGCTCGCGGCCATCAGCCAGTTCGCCGGCATGCTGGTGGAGCGCTGGCTGTTCTTCGCCGAAGCCAAACACCTTGTGACCTTGTACTATGGCGACTAGATGGTACGCAGTGGGATGGGCGCGGACCGAAATTGTTGCGCGCGGTGGCGGATGGCGCAACAAAGGTGAAACAGCTCAGGCGACCAAGCGGACGAACAAGCAAGATGCGATATGTCTGGAGGAGATTTTGGTTCTGCTGCAGCGGTGATTATAGCGGATGACTTATACCAACGGCCCGCTGATGTGACTCGACGGGGATTCCCAGATTGACGGTGGCGTGGAGGATCTGCGAAGCCAAGCCATACGCCGTGGCAGCTTCGCCGCCTGGCGGCCTCGACGAAGGATGCGAACCAAAGCCGGCGATTGCTGTCGATCGCGGCGGTCCTGGACGGGATGAGCCGGGCGGAGGCGGCGAAGATCGGCGGGATGGACCGGCAGACGCTGCGGGACTGGGTGCATCGCTTCAACGCGCATGGCCCTGCCGGGTTGAAGGACAACCGCCGTTGTGGAAATCCGAGGCGGCTTTCGGCTGCGCAGCAGGCGGAGTTGGCCGAAATCGTGGAAACCGGCCCGGACCCTGCCGTTGATGGCGTAGTGCGTTGGCGGCGGGTCGACCTCCAGCGGGTCATTGAGGAGCGGTTCGGGGTGGACTATCATGAGCGCACCATCGGCAAGCTGCTCGAGGCGTTGGGCTTCTCGCACATCAGCGCCAGGCCGCGTCACCCCAAGCAGGATGACAAGGTCATCGAGGCGTTCAAAAAAACTTCCCGCGCACGCTCGCTGCCCATCTCGCGGGTGTGACGCGCAAGAGGAAGATCGAGATCTGGTTCCAGTGTATGGTTCGCCTCCGGCTTGCAAGAAGAAACGGCGACCCCGAGCGGATCTTGCTTCAGCGTATCCGGCTTGTTCGTGGGCGAAGCTCGCCCGAGCCACAATGGGAGCCGCTGGGATGCGTTCCTTACAAGATGACCAGACACTGGGATCCCTCCGCTGGATTCGACGGGTGCGGCAGAGATCAATCTACTGGAACCATCAGGCTGCACATCCGATCAGATGCACGGCGCCATCGTATTCTCCTTGCAAATCATCCAGTCGACCGCCTCAGGCGGCCGTCGTCTGGAAAGCGATGTTCCGGGTCAATACTGCCCATACGATGCGGGCCGCCTTGTTGGCGCTGGCCACAACGATCTTGTTCGTGTGCGTGCCGCGCTCGACGAGCCGCTCCATAAACCTGGTGATGCCGTTCTCTCTCTTTGTCCGGTTGTAGAAGGCCGACCGCATACCGTGGATCATCAGTGTCCGGACATAGGTATTGCCCCGCTTCGATATCCCCAGAAGGGTCGTCTTGCCCCCGGTCGACCTTTGTCTGGGAACGAGACCCAGGAAGGCGGCAAGATCGCGTCCGCTTCGAAAGTCGGAGAGGTTTGCCACCGCACTGAACAAGGCGGTCGCAACGATCACGCCGACACCAGGCACCGAGAGCATGGCCCTGCAGGCCGCGTTGGACTTGGCGAAGGCCGTCAGTTCGGCGTCGATCTCATCGACGCGCTCATCGATCGCCTCATACTCGGCGACCAGCGTGGAGAACAATGCCCGTGTCACCGGATTGAGCTCGTTCTCACTGCAAGTCAGCCGCTCGCGCATGAAGCATTCGAACCGGCCTCGACCAGAACCGAAGACAAGGCCACGTTCGCGCAGCAGGCCGCGCACCTGGTTGACGATGGCGGTGCGGGCAGTCACCAACCTCTGTCTCACCCGATGCAGCGCTTGGATATCGAGCTGCTCCTGCGACTTGATCCCACCGAATGCCGGTCCGGCCGTTGCGCGGCTTCCGCGATGGCGAGTGCGTCGTTCCAGTCGTTCTTCTGTGCTTTGGCGAAAGGCCGGACGCTTTCCGGGGTCAGGAGGCGGACACCGTGCCCCATCGCGATGAGCTGATGCGCCAGCCAATGCGCACCAGAACAGGCCTCGAAAGCGACGTTGAAGCGCTCCTCCGCTCTCTGCTCGAAGAACACGATCAACCGCGATCGTGTGAATTGCCTGCGGAGCACGACGTCGCCGGCCCTGCCGAGCGCGACGAGGTGGAAGCTGTTCTTGCCGATGTCGATACCGATTTGCTTGATATGCATTGCATGCCTCCTTCTCATTGGTCGACGAAGCGTATTCGCCGGGGTGGAGGCGAACCATCCCACAAGACGAGGCACGGATCGGCCAGAAGAATGGCCTCGTGAGGCAGTGGGCGCGCCGCGGCACGCGGCCCCGCCAGCCCGCCGACCAGCGCTACAAATCGGCCTACCTGTTCGGCGCCATCTGCCCGGCGCGCGGAACGGTTCTGTTGCAAACTCTTTCGTTACGGCTTGTTTGGCAATGGCCTTCGACGATTTTCGGAGGTTTCAGATGTTCAAGGGCCGCCATTTCGATCGATCCGTCATCCTGCTTTGCGTTCGCTGGTACCTGGCCTATGGGCTGAGCCTGCGCGATCTGAAGGAGATGATGGCCGAGCGTGGCATCGGCGTCGATCATTCGACAATCCACCGTTGGGTCGTCCGCTTCTCGCCCTTGCTGCTGGAGCGATAGCCGTCGTATTGAAGGCGCTCGGCGGCGGTCAGCAGAGCGGGGTTGATTGTCGCTGCGCCGATTACGGCGCGGATCTGACGCATCGATTTGCGGACTGCATCGAGAAAGGCGCGGCTGGCGTTCTCCATCAGATGCCAACGATCCGCGACCTGGATCGCCTTCGGCAGCGCCTTCGCGACGGCCAGGGCGTAGCCGCCGCCTCGGTCCCGAGCGACAACCTTGATCTGCCCCTGATCCAGGAGCCAAGCCTTGGCGGTCGCAGGTTCTCGGTCCGGCAGTAAGGCGATCGTCCGGCGTCGCTCCAGATCGCAGATGATCGTGCCATAACGCTGATTGCGCCGCCACGCCCAATCATCGATCCCAATGACCCTTGGCGGGATGAAGCCGCGATCGCCGCGCCGTCGGATCACGCGCAGCAAGGTGTCGTTGCTCACCGGCAGCATCAGCCTGCGGGCAAAGCTTGCGGCCGGCCTGCCGCCCAAAGCCAGCGCGAGATGATGGACGATATGATCAAGCCGGCCGGTCCGACGGGACCACGGTATCAGTACGTCGGCATCAAAGCGCTCAGCGAAGATCTGCCGGGCGCATGTCACGGCGCCACAGCGAAAGCGGCGAGCGGTCAACACGATCGTAACCGCTGTTCTCAGGCCACTGACTTGAGTGGCGCGGGCGCATAGGCCCATGGCAGGAGGTCGTCGATCCGGTTTTGCGAATGGCCGGCGACGATGCGGGTGATGACGTCGGCGAGGTAGGCATACGGATCGACGCCATTGAGCTTCGCGGTTTCGATCAGCGAGGCGATTGTGGCCCAGTGCTCCCCACCGCCGTCGGAGCCGGCGAAGAGCGCGTTTTTCCGATTGAGGGCGATTGGCCTGATCGCGCGTTCGACCACGTTGGAGTCGATCTCGACGCGGCCGCCGTCGAGGAAGCGACCAAGTCCAGGCCAGCGCGCGAGCGCGTAGCGGATTGCCTCGGCGAGCTTGCTCTTCTGGCTGACCAGGGTGAGCTTCTCGCGTAGCCACGGCTCAAGAGCATCGATGATGGGTCGGCTCTTTTCCTGGCGGGCGGCGCGGCGCTCTTCCGCCGGGCGACCTCGGATATCACTCTCGATCTTGTAAAGCTCCGCGATGCGCTGCAGGGCCTCGGTGGCGATCGGCGCGGGGCCGGACTGCGCCAGTTCGTAGAAGCGGCGACGGACATGCGCCCAACAGAAGGCGAGGCTGACGGCGTTGCGCTCGGCCAATGCCCGGTATCCGGCGTAGCCGTCGACCTGCAGGATTCCGACGAAGCCCTGAAGGTGCCTAAGCGGCTGCTCGGCCTTCCGATCGGGCGCATAGATATAGGCGACACCAGGCGGATCGATCCCGCCCCAAGGGCGATCGTCGCGAGCATAGGCGAACAGCTGACCCGTCTTGGTGCGCCCGCGCCCGGGATCGAGCACCGGCGCGGTCGTCTCGTCGGCGAAGAGCTTTGATGAGGCCTTCAACCGTTCGAACAGTCGCTCGTTGGATGGGCCGCAGCAGGAAGGCCGCCTTGCCGACCCAGTCGGCAAGTGTCGATGGGTCGAGGTTCACGCCCTGACGGGCATAGATCTGGGACTGGCGGTAGAGCGGAAGATGGTCGGCGTATTTCGATACCAGCACATGCGCCACCGTCGCCTCGGTCGGGATGCCGCCTTCGACGAGGCGCGCCGGAGCCGGCGCCTGCACCACGACCTCCTCGCAAGCCCGGCAGGCATATTTTGGGCGGCGCGTGACGATCACACGGAATTGGGCCGGCACGATGTCGAGGCGCTCGGCAACGTCCTCGCCCATGACGTGCAGCATTCCCTTGCAGCACGGGCAGATCTTGTCAGGGATGTCGATGACCTGCTCGATGCGCGGCAGGTGAGCGGGCAGTGAACCGCGGTTGGCGCGGCGCCTTCTGACGCGGGCCTCCAGCTTCGCAGGATCGGCGGCTTCCTCAGCAGCGAGGCCTTCTGCCTCGACCTGCTCGACCTCTTCCAGACCCAGCAACAACTGGTCTACGGGCAGGCTCTCTGGTCGCCCGTGAAGAATCCGGTTTTGTCAGGCGACGCGCATGTTTCCCGCGCTGTTCCGGAACAGAAGGGCGGCCAGGATCAGCAACAAGAGCTTCCTGAACCATGCCAGGAGGAGCCTGAGGTTGTGGCCGATGGCGCAGAGCAGGACGCATTGGCGAAGACGTGTCCGAGCGGCTGGACGTGATCCCAGCCCAGTTCCGGGTGATCGTCACCCGCCGCCCCAAATATGCTTGCCGGTCCTGCACCGACGGCGTGGTACAGGCACCGTCGCCCGCTCGGCTGATCCCCGGCGGGTTGCCGACCGAGGCCATGGTCGCCCATGTTCTAGTCAGCAAGTATGCCGATCACCTTCCGCTCTATCGTCAGGCGCAGATTTACAGCCGCCAGGGTGTTGATCTGGACCGCTCAACGCTGGCCGATTGGGTCGGTCGGGCCGCCTTCGAGCTGCGCCCGGTCTACGATGCCTTGATGGCAGACCTGAAAAGGTCATCGAAGCTGTTCATGGACGAAACCCGCGCACCGGTGCTCGATCCTGGGGCCCGAAAGACCAAGACCGGATACTTCTGGGCTCTGGCCCGTGATGATCGCCCCTGGAATGGCACCGCACCCCCCGGTGTTGCCTTCACCTATGCTCCGGGCAGAAGTGGCCTTCATGCAGAACGGATCTTGCAGGGCTTTGGCGGCATTCTTCAGGTCGATGGTTATGCCGGCTACAACCGGTTGGTCGCACCAGGTCGCGTCGGATCGGACATCACCCTCGCCTATTGCTGGGCCCATGCGCGCTGACCTGAGACCCTGAACTTCCTCCAGATTTGGGTAGAGTCCGTCGATCACGTGCGCTGGTCCCATTCTCTGGACCGCCGGAAGGTAGAGTTTCCCGGCCTTTTCACGATGGCGGGCTGGTGGCGCCATCGGGATTGAGCAACGAGATCGGCACCTTGTGCCCGATCGCCCCATGTGGGCGGACCTCGTTATAGTATCTGCGCCAATCCTCCATCTTTTCGGTCGCATCGGCAAGCGTCAGGAACCAGTGGGCGTTCAAGCACTCCGCCCGGAAGCGGCCGTTGAAGGCTTCGATGTAGGCATTGTCGGTCGGTTTTCCCGGCCGGCTGAAGTCGAGCGTCACACCTTTCGCATAGGCCCACAGGTCGAGATCGCGGGAGATGAACTCGGAGCCCTGGTCGACGCGGATCGTCTTCGGGTAGCCGATCTTTGGACAGACCTGCTCCAGTGCCCGGACCACGTCCTCGGCTCGGTAGCTGAATCGGGGATCGAGCACCGGCACATAGCGGGTGAAGGTGTCGACGACCGTCAGCACACGGATCTTCTTGCCCGTAGCAAGCTGATCGTGAACGAAGTCCATAGCCCAGACGTCGTTCGGGCCGACGGCTTCCTGGCGGTCGTCCCGGAGCTTCGCCTTCACACGACGCCTCGGCGTCTTGTTTCTGAGCTGCAGACCCAAGTCTCTGTAAATGCGGTAGGTTCGCTTTACGTTGACGTCCCAGCCCTCGCGCTTCAAAAGGACATGGACACGCCGGTAGCCGTAGCGCACGCGTGTCGCGCAGATCTCCTTGATCCGAGCTTCGATGCCGGCCTGATCGCGGCGACGGGACTTGTAGTGATAGCTTGACGTGTCGAACTCCAGAACCCGGCAGGCACGCCGGATCGACACGTTCCACTCACCACATGTCTGCGCCACCAGCTCGCGTTTGCGACCAGGCCTCACAGTTAATGGGATGGTCCGCTCCGTCCGCCAGTGCGACGATGGCGATATAGAAAGGAGAAGTGATCATGACCCATCGCAAGCCCACGAACGCCGCGGTCTACGGTATCGATCTCGGCAAGAACGTCTTCCACATTGCAGGCGCCGATGCAGACGGCGCAATCATCGGCAACTGGAAACTCCGGAGAGACACTCTTTTGCAGTTCTTCAGAGTAGCAGCGCCGGCGCTGATCGGCATGGAGGCATGCCCGGGATCCCAGTGGCTGGCGCGCCATCTACAGGCGTTCGGACACCGGGTTCGCATCATCCCTGCGCAATTCGTGAAGCCTTACGTGAAGTCAAACAAGAGCGACATCATCGACGCCGCGGCAATCGCGGAGGCGGTGACGCGGCCGACGATGCGATTCGTCGAGATCAAGTCTGCCGCTCAGGCCGAGCTGCAGGCAATGCATCGTATCCGTGACCGCATGGTCGCCAACCGAACCCGGCTGGTCTGTCAGATGCGGGCGATGTGTATCGAGTTTGGCATCGCTATTCACCAGGGTATCGGTAAGTTCAAGGCGGATATGCCGCGCGTGCTGAGCAACGAAGAGAACGATCTGACGCCGATAATGCGCCGGCTCCTGGCGGATCTGCTCGACGACTTGCGTCACATAGAGGAACGCATTGCTGCGGTGACCCGTGAGATTGAGGCGAATGCAGCCCAGGACGAACGATCCCGCCGATTGATGACTGTACCGGGCATCGGGCCGCTTGTGGCTACAGCGATTCTTGCCTCAGCCGGAGATGGTCGGCAGTTCCGATCGGCCCGAGACATGGCCGCATGGCTGGGGCTCGTGCCGCGCCAGCATTCGACCGGTGGGAAGAACACCCTCTTGGGCATCAGTCGACGTGGCAATCACTATCTTCGGCGCCTACTAATCCACGGTGCGCGATCATGCGTCATGCACCTCGACCGAAGCCGAGACCGCCTTGGTGCCTGGATCGACAGACTGCAGAAGCGAATGCACGTCAACAAAGTCACCGTCGCGCTGGCTGCCAAGGTCGCACGCGTCGCGTGGGTGATCCTCAATCGGCCGGGAGCGATCTACGAACGTCGTGACCCAGCGACAGCGTAGGCTCTCAGTCGACAGACTGCGAGGTTCGAGGAGACGATGACGAGACAGTTGATCGGCGCACTGTAAGCCTTCCTGCCGAAAGCGTGCTCAAGCACGATCAAGTTATCCAGGAACAGCGCGCGCGTATCTCATCTTGGCCTGGCTGCAACAGCAGCCCACTCGCGAGAGGCCGGATACATTTAAGCAGACTGTGCTCGTTACGAGACCCAAAAGCCTTGCAAGGACGGAGCGGACCATACATTTCGGCGGATGACGTCCTGCAGCATCTCCTTGTCCAGGGAGAGATCAGCGACAAGCTTCCTGAGCTTGCCGTTCTCGTCTTCCAGCTGCTTCAGCCGCTTCATCTCCGTCGGCAGCAGCCCGTCGTATTTCTTCTTCCAGTTGAAGTAGGTCGCCTGGCTGATCCCCGCCCGGCGGCAGATCTCCGCTACCGGAATCCCGTCGGCTCCCTGCTTCAAAATGAACGCCTTCTGCGCGTCCGAAAACTTCGATGCCTTCATCGTCTTCCGCTCCTCCCAGCCAAGGGAGATTACCGCGGAAAACTCCAGTTCCGAACGATCCAGTTTTCAGGGATCAGAGCACACGGAGACGGACGATGCGACCCTCGCGGTTCACGGAAGAACAGATCATCGGAATGCTGAAGGAGCAGGAGGCCGGTGCGAAGACGGCGGATGTCTGCCGCAAGCATGGCATCTCGGCGGCGACCTTCTACAAGTTCAAGGCCAAGTTCGGCGGCATGGAGGTGTCGGACGCCCGTCGCCTGAAGGTGTCAAGCGACTCCGGGAACTGACCCCCTTGGCGACATGAAGAACTGACCCCCTCATTGGTTGACGTTTTCAGCTTGCTGTTCGTGCGCCGTGCCGGCCTTCTGCAGAAGGCCGGCACGGCGCTTTTCGCGCAGGCGATAGCTGTCACCGCGGATGGTGATGACGCTGCAGTGGTGCAGCAGCCGGTCCAGGATCGCCGTCGCGACCACCGGGTCCCCGAACACCGTTCCCCACTCGACGACGGAACGGTTCGACGTCACCATCATGGATCCGCGTTCGTAGCGGCGGCTGACCAGCTGGAAGAACAGATGCGCCGCGTCGGGTTCGAACGGCAGGTAGCCGAGTTCGTCGATGATCAGCAGCTTGGGCCGGGCGTAGATCGTCAGCTGCTCGTCGAGCCTGCCGTCGCCATGGGCCTTGGCCAGTGTGGCCACCAATGTCGCCGCCGTGACGAACTGGACGCTGTAGTTGTGCCGGATCGCCGCGCGTCCGAGACTGACCGCCAGATGCGTCTTGCCGGTGCCGGGCGGTCCAAGGAACAGCAGCGCATCGCCGTGCGCGATCCAGCGACAGGTCGCCAGCTCGCGGATCTGGCGCTGATCCACCGAAGGCTGTGCTGCCCATTCGAAGCCCTCCAGCTCGCGCACGAACGGGAACTGCGCGAGCTTGGTGGCCATCTCGATGCGTCGCTCGTCGCGTCTGGCGATCTCGCGCGAGACGAGGAAGCCGAGCGCCTCGCGCAATGTCATGTCCGAGCGTGCCGCCTCGTCCAGCAGGGTGTCGAGCTGGTCGCGGATTGCGGTCAGCTTCAGCCGGTCGAGCATGGCGACCAGCGCATCGTGATCGATCGTCTCCATCACCAGCCACCTCCCGCGGCAAGCTCATATTCGGCAAGCGGTCGCAGCAACGAGGCCGGAGGCGGCGCCGGTGGCGGCGGAGTCGTCCGCCGCACAGGTCCATCGGCGCCAACGACGCCGGCGAGATGGGTGCGATCGGTGATGCGCTGGCGGCGGCCCGAGCAGACCGCATGGTCGGCCACGACCTCGCCGGCATGGCGAACGACCACGCGGCCGGCGCAGATCGTCACCTGCACCGTCTCCCCGATCAGCCGCCAGGGCACCGAGTAGCTGTTGGTGTCCACGTCGACGGCGCAGTCCGCCTGCACCCTGCGAACCAGGTCCCGCAGTTGACCGAAGGGCGCACGGCCGCCAAGCGGGCGCAACGCCGTCGCCTCGCGCGCAAAGCGCACGGCCGGCAGCTCACCCGTGGTGCCGTGAACACGCTGGTCGGCGACCTCCCGACACCATCTGGCCAGATGCGCTTCGAACGCTGCCCAACTCTCGAATCTGCGGCCGGCGACCGCGTTCTTCTTCACATAGCCGACGCCGCGCTCGTCCTTGCCCTTCGTCCGGGCCCGATATGGCGCGCAGGCGCGGGGCCGGAAGCCCCAGTGCCGCGCGAAGGCGTGAAGCTTCGCGCTGAACCGAACCTCGCGCGTCACCGCGTCGTGGTGCTCGACCAGCGCGCGGGCATTGTCCAGAAGCACCTCCACGGTCACGCCGCCGAAGTGCAGGAAGGCGCTCTCCATTCCCTCGAACCAGTCCGCCTGCCGTTCCCGCAGCGAGGCCCGCACGTGCATCCGACGCGAGAAGCCAAGCGTGGCGACGAACAGATGCACGCGCAGCTTCTCGTCGCCGATCCACACCCGCGCCTCGCCGAAGTCGATCTGCAGTTGCTTTCCCGGCGGCGTCTCGAACCGCACCGTCGCGCGGGCCTGCGCCTTCAGTTCACGCCGCCAGCCCGCGACCCGGCGCTCGACATGGCGAAGGCTGAGCACCACCCCATGTTCGGCCGCCAGTTCCTGGCGGATGACGTCGGCGTTGCCGCCGTGCCGGAAGAACCGCTCGCGCAGCCAGCCATCGAGCCCGTCCAGCGCCGAGCGCCGCGCCGGCTGTCGAAACGGCACCGAACCACCCTGGCGAAGATATCGTCGCACCGTGTTGCGTGCGCAGCCGAACTCGCGCGCAAGCCGCTTGGCTCCCCAGCCAAGACCGTGCAGCCGCATCATCGCCGCCACCTCGTCAGGCTGCAGCATCTCCTCTCCCCGCGTCGTGGATCCACGCGGGACAGAGTGGCCGGATTCTGCTGTCTCCATCATTCCCTCCTCTTCACGAAGAGGGGGTCAGTTCCTCGTGTCGGAAGGGGGTCAGTTTCTCAGGTCGCCCGACAGAAGGCTCTGGAAGACGAGAACGCGCGGCTGAAGAAGCTCTTGAACAGATGCTCGACAACGCGATCCTGAAGGATGTCGCTGCAAAAAAATGGTGACGCCCGATGCGAAGCGGAAGGCGGTGGTTCATGCCTGCGAGGTGCATGGGGTGAGCCAGCGTCGGGCGTGCCAGGCTCTGAGGATCGACCGTTCGACGGTGCGCTACACCAGCATCCGTCCGGACGACGCCCCGTTGCGCGAGGCGATGAAGGCCGTGGCGGCGGAACGCCGGCGGTTCGGCTATCGGAGGATCCACGTCATGCTGGATCGTCAGGGCATCGTGATGAACCAGAAGAAGCTGCGACGCCTCTACCGTGAGGAGAAGCTGCAGGTGCGCCGGCGCGGCGGCCGCAAGCGGGCGCTGGGCACGCGCAGGCCCATGCTCGTTCCCGACCGCGCCAACGTCCGCTGGAGCCTGGACTTCGTCTCCGACACCTTCACCGATGGCCGTCGCTTCCGGGTGCTGGCCGTCGTCGACGACTACACGCGGGAATGCCTGGCGCTGATCGCCGACACGTCCCTGTCGGGCCTGCGTGTCGTGCGCGAGCTGGATGCCATCATCCGCCGGCGCGGTCGGCCGGAAACCATCGTCTCCGACAATGGCACAGAGCTGACCTCGATGGCGGTCCTGCGATGGTGCCAGCAGACCGGCGTCGAATGGCACTACATCGCGCCGGGTAAGCCGACACAGAACGCCTTCGTCGAGAGCTTCATGTATGGACGGCCCCTGCGTTGCAAGGCTTGTGGTGAGGTTTAGGCAGCGCACGGGTCGGGTGCGTTCATGTATACGGCCTGTTGATGCGGCCCTTGCTCATGACCGCTGGCCCTGATGGAATTCGCGGATCGACGCCTCATCAACGGGTCGCGCTCGTGGCGCCCAAAGCTCTGCGGGCTTTGTCGATCCCCGGTCCGCCCGGTTGTGCCATCACCTCACGTTCGCCCTCGCAACCTGTGAACCTCGTCTACTGACCTGCGCCTTACAACGTCGACTGGGCCGGCGAGCGGAAGGGCTGCTCACGCACCATCAGCGCCCAGGCGATCCGCGCCATCTTGTTGGCGAGCGCGATGATGACGACCTTGGGCGGACGGCGCTGCTGCAGTCCGCGGATCCAGTTCTCACCCGCTGCGGCGCGCGCCTTCGCAAACCGGATCACGTTGCCGGCGCCCACATAAAGCAAGTGACGGATGTAACGGTCGCCGCGCTTCGATATTCGCCCCAGCCTGTCCTTGCCGCCGCTCGAATGGCTCTTGGGTGTTAGACCAAGCCAGGCGGCGAACTCACGACCCGAGCGGAACATGGTGGGATCGGACACAGTACTCGCGATTGCCATAGCGGTGATCGGGCCGATGCCGGGGATGGAAGCGAGCCGCCGGCTGACGGCTTGGGTTCGGTGGATCGCGATAAGCTGCATCTCGATCGTGTCGATCTGCTTCCATGTACTCGCGAGTTGCTCGACAAGCAGGTTCAACGCGTCACGCGCGAGAGGCGGCACGGACGGGTCATGCAGTTGCGCCGCCAGCTTCTCCACGCGCTGGATACCTTGGGGTGCAATGATGCCGAACTCGGCGAGATGCGCGCGCAGTGCGGTGGCGAGCATCGTGCGTTGCCGCACGAGCAGCTCGCGAACGCGGTGCAACATCAGCATGGCCTGTTGGTCGGCTGACTTCACGGGCACGAAGCGCATGGTTGGGCGCGTGAGCGCCTCCGCTATTGCCTGTGCGTCGGCGGCATCTGTCTTGTTGCGTTTGACATAGGGCTTCACGTAGGCCGGCGGCATGAGCCGCACAGTGTGCCCGACCGCGCTCAACTCACGCGCCCAGTAATGTGCCGTTGCGCACGCCTCAAGGCCGACAAAGCAGGGTGGCAGGGCTTGGAAATAGTCGAGAACCTGCGCTCGTCGCAGCTTGATCTGAGCAACTGTGCGGCCTGCCGCATCGGCGGCATGCACTTGGAAAACCTGCTTTGCGATATCGAGTCCAATGACACTGATCTGCATGGGAAGCCTCCTGCTGACTGGTCTGCACCGGCCGCCATTATGCCACGCCGATGCCGGGGTGCAGGGGCCGTCCATCCCATCAACGGTCGCTTCAGGGACGAATGCCTCAACGACACGCTGTTCTCGACACTCAACGAGGCCCGCAGTGCCATCACCGCATGGAAGGAGGACTACAACCATCACCGACCACACTCGGCACTCGGCAACATGTCGCCGGCCGAGTTCGCAATGAAATTCACGCTGGAAAAACAGGCCGCATGAGGCCAGAAACGAAACCCAGGACTCTCCCTCAAGCCGGAGGAGATTAGGGTCTCAGGTCACCCCGGACAAGGCGAAAGAAGAAGCGAAGGCCGCATCGATCCGAATGCCACAGCCGTCAAATTGCCCCCGGTGGCACGGAGCGGCGGTAGTTTGATGTGTCCTGTTGGTCCAAGTTAATTGCACACTGCTCATCGTTAAGAAGTTAACAAGACAAAGGGTGCATCAGCGAAGCAGCGATCCGATATCCTGCAGCGAAGCAACCGACCAAAGTTTGCGGGAGACGCGCGACCACCCGTCGCCATCGAGGGTGCCACCATACTCTGCCAGACTGCGCGCTTTCTTTTCAATTTCGCCGCGCGTCAAGGTGTTGCCGGGATCTCCTTTCGGTTCTTCGACACGGTCTGTCAAAATCGTCCCGCCTCTCGTCGTTACCGATACTTTTCCCATCCAGGTTGCCGGGTAGTTCTGTTCTACTTCGGGATCGAAAACCATATCGACCCTTCGCATGAACTCCTGCGCTGCTTCATCCTCCAAGATTCCATCGAAATCGGTCATGCCGGCGCACCGATGGACCGCAATGAGCCCGAGCGTGGCAGGCATCGAAAACTTCGCCTGATGCACCGTGGCAGGCCGGGCTACCGACCCAAGCACGTCGATTGCCGCCTTGTGAACATGGGCGGTGACATGCTCGATGTCTTCGGCGCGCAAGTCGTGCTCCTGGATAATTTTGAGTAGCGTATCGGCGGCAGGATGCGTGTGGCGGCATGATGCATGAAACTTGAAGGAGGTCTCGGCAAGCCCCCATCTCACGCCCAAGCCAGCGGTGATTTTTGCCGGGTCACAGTCTTGCGACATTCCTGCGGCCATACCTTGTTCGCCTTCCAGAATGCGGCGCGCGCCCGTAAATCCTCTGGCCGCAAGGGTTGCGGCAACTACACCGTTTCCGGCGGCATTTGCAGTATGGAGTTGTTTTGAGTCCGCCGCGTCTCTGAGAAATTCCCAGAGGCCCGCGGCCTGTGTGCCGGCAGAGCCCAAGGCGTTGAGCATTTGCTCTGCGCGAAGTCCGAGCAACCGGCCGGCAGCCGCGGCAGCGGCGAGCGCACCGGCAGTTCCCGTCGTGTGAAAGACCTTATAGTGCAGAAGGCCCAGATATTCGCCGGCGCGAATTCCGGTCTCATAGCCGGCGACGCATGCTGTGAGGAATTCGCGGCCGCTCGCGCCGAGATGCTGGGCCACGGCGAGAGCGGCGGGAAAAACGACCGCCCCCGGATGGAACACGGAGCCATTGTGCACATCGTCCTGTTCGGAGACGTGCGAAGCGGCAGCATTCACCATCGCGGCGAAAAACGGCGATGTCGTGCGGCCCGAGATCAGCACCTCTGACCGGCCATGGTGGGGGCCCATTTCCTTTGCGAATTCATCAATCGCAACGACTGCGCGATGGCGTGCGCCTGAAAGCGCCGATCCTGCCCAGTCGACAAACAGATCGACGCATCGTTCGGCAACATGGTCGGGGATATCCCGGACAGACAGCAACGCAGCGAACTCGGCCAGCCTGGCAGTGCCTTGTTCATGCGAGGGCGTCCCACTCGTTACGGTATCGGTCAACATTCTCTCCAATGAAATTCTCTCCAATGAATTCGATCATCCTGTTGAATCGATCAGGTCTGATAACTGCCCTGCATGGTTTTTAGCCCATCGGCTGTTTCGCACGATACGGTGCCCTCAGTCGGCGTTCCCTGTTGGCACAGCATCAACGTGTTGCCGCAATAGCAGGGCGCAAGGCCTCTATAGGTGAAGTACGCCGGCACGCGACCACATGCCTTGGCGGCCAGATTGAGGAGCAACGTAGCCTGGAGCGGACCATGAACCACCAGATCTGGATACCCCTCGGTCTCGGAGGCATAGGGACGGTCGTAGTGGATGCGGTGACCGTTGAACGTGATTGCTGAGTATCGGAACAGCAAGACCGGATCAGGCGTCAGGACCGCCTGCACACCCTTGGCCGCCTCGGGCGGGTCAGCGGGCGCGGGCCCGGGTTGTGGCAGCGTGCTTTCGCGATAGACGATATTCTGGGTCTCGAAAATCGCGGGTTTGCCGCCGGCGACGTATTCATGCTTGATCGAAACGAACACCAGCGGCCCGCTTCGCCCCTGTTTCAGAGTCACATCGGCGATCACCGATCGCCGGGTGACCATTGCGAGGGCGGGGAGCGGTACTGCCTGCCGCAACTCGCCGCCGACCCACATGCGCGACGGCAGCGGCACCAGCGGCAGGAACCCACCGCGCGCCGGATGCCCGTCCGGCCCAAGCTGATCACCAGCGGCCAAAGGTTGCGTTAAGCACCAGTGCAGGCCCAGCGGGGCATGTGCTGCATCGCCGGGCGCAAGCCACTGGCCAAGCGTCGCGCGGTAGCGCGCAAGCAACACCTCGCTAATGGTTTCCGTGGCAGTTTCTTCCTTGCCAATCCACCGCCGCAAATATGCGATATCAAGCTCGCTTGTCATCCACGCATCCACCGTTACACGATCCCGCCCGTGTGTGCTCCGGCACGGGCGCATTAGTCATACCTGCATCCGCGGTCGCCGGGTCGCGGCCTTCGGCCGGCGCGACGACGCGCCGTGTCGAGATGCATTCCGTGTCGGACCACGCACGCCGTGCCGAGAGTGCCAACGGCGATCCCGCGCCGGCAATGTTTCAACAGCCCGGCAACCGACTCGTGCGGTGCGCGCGCGGGCTTCCGCGGCCATGAACGCCTTGCCCGGACAATCAGGCTGCGGCCAGTCGTTTGCATTAGAACGATCGGGGCATGCCGAGAATATGCTCGCCAACATAGGACAGGATGAGGTTTGTTGATATCGGCGCAATCTGATAGAGCCGCGCCTCGCGAAACTTGCGTTCCACATCGAACTCACGGGCAAAGCCGAAGCCGCCATGCGTCTGGATACAGGCGTTGGCCGCCTCCCACGAGGCGTCGGCGGCAAGAAGCTTCGCCATGTTGGCCTGCGCGCCGCAGTCCTTGCCGGCGTCGAACCGGCGGCAGGCTTCGAACCGCATCAGGTTGGCCGCCTCGATATTGACGTAAGCTCTGGCAATGGGGAATTGCACTCCCTGGTTCTGACCAATGGGCCGGTCGAATACGATTCGTTCTCCGGCGTAGGCGCGCGCCTTGTCGACGAACCAGTAGCCGTCCCCGATACATTCCGCGGCAATCAGCGTGCGTTCAGCGTTCAGCCCGTCGAGGATATGGAAAAAGCCGCGCCCCTCCTCTCCGATCAGGTTCTCCTCGGGTAGCTCGAGATCGTCGAAATACACTTCGTTGGTTTCGTGTCCGGGCATGTTTGCGATGGGACGGACCTGCATGCCCTTGCCGATTGCCTCTCTCAGGTCGACCATGAAGATCGACAGGCCGTGCGCCCTGCGCGTGACCTCGGCGAGCGGAGTGGTCCGCGCCAGGAGGATCATCAGGTCGGAATGCTGGATCCGGCTGATCCAGACCTTCTGGCCATTGACCACGTAACGGTCACCCTTTTTCACGGCAGCGGTCTTGAGCTTGGTCGTGTCGGTGCCGGTGGTGGGCTCGGTCACGGCCATGGACTGCAAACGCAATTCACCGCTGGCAATTCCGGGCAGGTATCGCTTCTTCTGCGCCTCGGACCCATGCCGAAGGAGCGTACCCATATTGTACATCTGGCCGTGGCAATGGCCCGCATTGCCGCCCGAGCGGTTGATCTCTTCCATGATGATCGAGGCTTCGGTCAGCCCCAGCCCCGAGCCGCCATATTCCTCGGGGATCATCGCGGCAAGCCACCCCTCGCGGGTCAGCGCCTCAACGAACTCTTCGGGGTAGGTCTCATCCGCACCATGCTGGCGGTGGTATTCGGGCGGGTACTGCACGCAGAGCGCTCGAAGCGCGTCGCGCAGATCGTCATGGGTGTCGGGGGCGGAGGTCTGCATCCGTTACATCGCCTTATGCGCGTGGGGTCCGCTGGTCTCCAGGATCTCCTCTTCGGCGCGCTGCCATATTTCGTAGGAAATCGGGTTCTCGCTTTCCTCAAGGATGTGGCCCACAAGCCCGATGGCGCGCGCCATCACGCCGAAGCCGCGCACAATCGTCCAGGGAAACCCGAATTCGCAGCAGATTGCGCCGATCGCGCCTGTCGCATTGATTGGAAGCATCTTGCCGGATTCCTCTTCGGCGACCTCCTGAATCTTCTGGATCAGCTCGACATATTCTCCCGATTTGCCGTTCGCGGCCGCAATCTCGAACAGGCGAGGCGCGCGGGGGTCGACAGGCTTGTGCACCGGATGGCCCAGACCCGGCACGATGGCACGGTGCTCGCGGAATTTTTCGACCGTTTCGAGGGCAACGGCATCCAGATCGGCGCCGGTGCCGACCTTGTCCTGTGGCAGTGCCTCGTAAAGCATCTTTGACGCGCCTTCCATCGAACCCACGAAGACGGTGCCGAGCCCGCAGAGACCCGCAGCCACTGCTGCCTGAAGCGATTCCGGCGCGCCCATGTAGGTCATGCGCGCCGCGAGCGCAGAAGGCGTGATGCCATGTTCCACCAGCGTGATGACAATGGCGTTGAATACCCGGCCTTCCTCGGGCGTCGGCTTGCGGCCGGTGAGTTGCAGGAACGCCAGATCACCCAGGTTCATATGTCCCAGGATTTCGTCGGTCAGGTCGAGCCCGCGCACGCAGATCCTATCCGGGGTGCTCCAGCCGATCTTGGAACTGATCTTTTCTTTGCGTTTACCCATCAGACCGGATCCCAGGAAAAGACGTCCGCCGAAACTTCGAGCGGCGTGAAATGCGACTTGAGCGCGGGAATGGCGCGCTCGGCGATGGCGTCCGCCGTCCAGCCGTCGCCGGAATGAACCGAGCGCACAGGGCGCGGCTGACTCATGAGAAAGATTTCGTTCATCCGCACGGCAAAGATCTGGCCCGAGACCTCTGCGGCCCTGTCGCTCATCAGGTAGCAAGCCATGGGCGCGACTTTCGCGGGCGTCATCTTCTTTATTTTCTCGACCCTGGCTTCCTGTTCGGGTGTATCGGTCTTGATCGACGAGATCATCCGGCTCCAGGCAAAGGGCGCTATACAGTTCGACCTAATGTTCCACCGCTTGAGGTCCAACGCGACCGATTTCGAGAACGCCGCCATGCCCAGCTTGGCGGCGGCATAGTTCGCCTGCGCGTAGTTGCCGATCAGGCCGGAGGTCGAGGTCATGTGCACCAGGGCACCGCCTTCCTGTTCGCGGAAGTAGTCGACCGCGGCGCGCGAGGTGTTGAAGGCCCCGTAAAGGTGGACCTTCACCACCGCGTCAAAATCTTCATAGCTCATCTTGTGAAAGTAGCCGTCGCGCAGGATGCCGGCATTGTTCACCACCGCGTCGATGCGGCCGAATTCCTTCACGGCAGCCTCGACCATGGCCCGGGCAGCGTCCGGCTCGGTCACGCTGCCGCCATCGGCGATGGCGTTACCACCCGCAGCCTTGATCTCCTCCACGACGGTTTGCGCAGCGGTGACAGTCTGTCCAATTCCCTTCAGTGTCGCGCCCAGATCGTTGACCACGACCGCAGCCCCTTCCGCTGCGGCCATCAGCGCGATGTCGCGGCCGATCCCGCCGCCCGCGCCGGTGATCAACACCACCTTTCCCTCCAGTACCTTGCCCATCACCGTTCTCCCTCAGCTTGCCTTCCGGTATGCGTCGAGGCCGCCGGAATGCATAACCCGGCCCATCAGAGGCGCGCCGATGATCTCTTCGGCCTTCGCGGCGGCCGCGGTCAGCTTCTCGAGGTCGATGCCGGTCTCGATCCCCAGCTCGTGACACAGAAACACTGCATCCTCGGTGCAGACGTTGCCCGCCGCCCGCGCATGGCCGTGGCCTGCGAAGGGGCAGCCTCCAAGCCCCGCCACGGAGCTTTCGAACATGTCCACGCCCATCGATAGCGCCGCATAGACATTGGCGATGCCCAAGCCGCGCGTGTCGTGAATGTGCATCCCGATCCGCGCCCCGGGCGCCAGCTCCCGCAGGGCGCCGATCATCCGCTTCACCGCCTCGGGGTTGCCCCAGCCCATTGTATCCGCCATTACGAGAATCGGGATCGGGATCTGCTCTTCCTCGCAGAGCTGCAGGATAAACCGGAAATCATCCAGTACCCGCTCCTGCGGGATCGGACCTTCGAGATTGCAGCCGAAGGCGGTCATCACATAGGCCGCATCGACGGTATATCCTTCTTCCTTGTAAAGCCGAATCCAGGCGCGCTGTTTCTCTCGCATCTCCGTCGAAGAGCAGTTGTTGTTCGACTGCGCAAAGGCTTCGGAAGGGTAGAACAATAGCCGCGGGTCGATATCGACCTTATGCGCCGTTAGCGCCTTGCGAAAGCCTTGCTCGTTCAGCCAGAGCGCGGTGTAGTTCACGCCCGCAACCCTCTTGATGCGCTTGAAAAGCTCGCCCGTATCGGCCATCTGGGGCACGTATCTGGGGCTTACGAAACTGCCGACCTGAATGCGCTTGAGCCCCGTGTCGCTGAGCATGTCGATCAGTTCGATTCGCTGTTCGATCGGATAGACCCTCTTTTCGATCTGGAAGCCCTCGCGCGGACCTTCTTCGCGGAACTCCACGAACTTCGGAAAATCACTCATGCCTGTTCCTTTTCGGGTTCGATGATCTCGGCGATTGTCTGTCCGCGATCGACCATCATGCCGTTGGAGACGGCGATGTTGGTGGCGATCCCGGACGCTGCCGCCTTGATGGAAATTTCCAGTTTCATCGATTCCATGACCGCCAGGACTTGGCCTTCGGACACCGCGTCGCCCTCGGCCACTCTGACGTCGACGATCATGCCGGTTAGCGGCGCAAGCACCGCCCGGTCCGCGGCCGCGTCGGCCCCGGCAAAGGCCAGCGGCGGGGCGGGGTGGAAGACCATTCGGGCCGGCGTGGCGTCGATCTCGATCACCCCGGCGTGATGGCGCGCCGTTGCCACGTTTACCGTCTCGCCCTGCGCCACCCGCCACCGCCCCGGCGCGATCTCACGGCAGGAGAAAGTGAGGGTGGTACCGTCATTGCCGTAGACCGTGTAGGTGTCGCCGGAACGGACTGGGCCGATGCACAGCTCCTCCTCGCGTCCCGACCCGTCCGTCAGTATCACGCGCTGGCCGGTCTCCATCCGATCGCCGCCGAGGCCCAGCCGCCAGCCGGTGAAGACGTCGCGGTTCGACCAAGGCTCGGCGGCCCCGTCGCGCCGCCCGAGGGTGACGAAGAGCACGGCTGCCATCGCCTTCCACAGCCGGGCGTCCGGCACGTCCGGCGGCTCGATCAGATCGTCCAGCCGCCCGTCGATCCAGCGGGTGTGGACTTTCATCTGGCCGAATTCGGGGTTCCGGGCCAGCGCGGCGAGGAAGGCGCGGTTGGTCTGCACGCCGTCGACCGCGACACGGTCGAGCGCGTGGGCAAGCCGCGCCAGCGCCGTCTCCCGGTCGGGCCCGTGAACGATCAGCTTGGCGATCATCGGATCGTAAAATGGCGTGACTGCGTCGCCTTCCTCGACACCGCTGTCGATCCGCAGGCCGTCAGGCAGGCTTAGTGTAGTGATCCGCCCGGTGGAGGGGGCGAATTGCATCGCCGGGTCTTCGGCGTAGAGCCGCGCCTCAACTGCGTGGCCGTCGATCTTCAGATCGTCCTGTGTCAGACCCAGCCCGGCGCCCTCGGCGATGCGCAAATGCAGGGCCACCAGATCACGCCCGATGATCGCCTCGGTCACGGGATGTTCCACCTGGATGCGCGGGTTCACCTCAAGGAAGAAATACTCCCCGTCCGCCACCAGAAATTCGACCGTGCCCAGCCCGCGATAGTTTACAGTTTGGCCCAGCCGCACCGCGTCACGGGCGATCTCGTCCAGAAGATCGCGAGGCAGGCCCCAGGCGGGTGCTTCCTCGATCACCTTCTGGTGGCGGCGCTGCAGCGTACAGTCCCGCTCGAAGAGATGCACGACATGGCCCTTGCCATCGCCGGCGATCTGCACTTCGACATGGCGGGCTTCCGGCAGGAACCGTTCCAGCAGCAGCCCCTCCGAGCCGAAAGTCGACTTCGCCTCTCGCAGCGCGCCTTCGATGTCGGCCGCCAGAGTATCTTCGCTTTTCACCAGACGTTGTCCGCGCCCGCCGCCGCCTCCGACCGCCTTCAGCAGAACGGGCAGTCCCATCTCGCGCACCGCCGTGGCGATCTCCTCGGGGTCCGACCGCGCCCCCTCGGCGCCCGCGATCACCGGCACACCCGCAGCGATCGCCGCCGCCTTGGCGCTGGCCTTGTCGCCGAACCGTTCCAGCGTCTCCGGCGTCGGCCCTATGAAGATCAAGCCGGCGGCCTCGACGGCGCGGGCAAAATCGGGGTTCTCGGCGAGGAAACCGTAACCGGGGTGAATGGCGTCGGCCCCGGCGGACTTAGCCGCCGCGATCACCGTGTCGATGCGCAGGTAGCTGTCTGCCGCAGGCCCGCCGCCGATCAGGATGGACGTGCCGATGTCGCGCACATGCAGCGCGTCTGCATCCGCTACGGAATGCACGGCGACAGGCCGGATGCCCAGTGTCCGCACCGTGCGGGCGATCCGGCACGCGATTTCGCCGCGATTGGCGATCAGAAGCGTTTTGATCTTCATGCCTGCCGCCTTACATCCGGAACACGCCGAAATGGGTTTCGACCTTTGGCCGCCGCGACGTCATGTCGAGCAGCAGCGCCATCGCCTCGCGCGTCTCCGCCGGTTCGATCACGCTGTCGATCCAGAGGTTCGAGGCGAAATTGTAGGCGCCCTGGAAATCCTCGTATTCCTTGCGGATCGGTGCCTTGAAGGCTTCTTCCTCCTCCTTCGTCCAGCTCTTGCCCTCGCGTTCGTTGATCTGGGCGCGCACTTGGGCCAGCACGCTTGCCGCCTGTTCCGGGCCCATGATCGCGGCGCGGCCCGTAGGCCAGGCAAACATCGCGTCAGGCTGGAAGGGGCGGCCCAGCATGGCCAGATAGCCCGCTCCGTAGGAGCCGCCGGTGATCACGGTGAATTTCGGCACCCGGGCCGAGGACATGGCCGTGATCATCTTGGCCCCGGCCTTGGCGATGCCGGCCTGTTCCACCTCGCGGCCTACCATGAAGCCGTTGACATCGGCCAGGAACAGCAGCGGGATGTCGCGCTGCACACAGAGGTTGATGAAATGCGTGGCCTTGAGCGCCGCCTCGACGAACAGTACGCCGGTGTTGGCGAGGATCCCCACCTCATGCCCGTGGATGCGGCCCCAGCCGGTCATCAGCGTATCGCCGTAAAGCGGCTTGAATTCGTGGAATTCGCTGCCGTCCACCAGCCGCGCGACGATCTCGCGGTTCTCGGTGGGAACCTTCGCGTCACGGCTGACGATGCCGTAGATCTCCTCGACCGGGTAGGCGGGTGGCCGGGGCCCCAGGGGGATCTTGCGGGGGAGGGGCTTTTCACCGAGATGCTTGACGATCTCACGCGTGATGGCGAGCGCATGGGCGTCGTCTTCGGCCAGATGGTCGGTCACGCCGGAGACCGAGCAATGCATCTTGCCGCCGCCGAGCGTCTCGTTGTCCACCTTTTCGCCGGTTGCGGCAAAGGTCAGCTCTGGCCCGCCCAGATACATGAAGCCCTGGCCGCGCACGATGACCACCTCGTCGCAGAGGGCGGGGATATAGGCGCCGCCGGCGGTGCAGGGTCCCATCACCACGGCGATCTGCGGCACGCCGTCGCCAGACATCCCGACCTGATTGTGAAAGATGGAGCCGAACTGCCCTTCGTCGGGAAAGATGTTTTCCTGATCGGGCAGGAATGCGCCGCCGGAATCGACCAGTGTCACGACCGGCAAGCGATTGGCCCAGGCAATCCGCTGGGCGCGCACGTGTTTTCGGCAGGTCATGCCAAAATAGGTGCCACCCTTCACGGTCGCGTCGTTGGCAATGATCATGCAATGACGCCCCTCGATCACTCCAATGCCGGTGATGATGCCGGCACCAGGGGGTACGCCGTCATACTTGTTGAGGCCGGCCAGCTCTCCGAGTTCGAGGAACGGCGTGCCGGGGTCGATCAGCCGTTCCACGCGCTCGCGCGGCAGGATCTTGCCCTTTTTCACATGGCGCGCGCGCGCGCTTTCAGGCCCGCCGACGCGCTGCACCTTGCGCAGTGCGTGCAACTCGTCCACCTTCTGGCGGTAATGGGTCTCGTTTGCCCGGAACTCTTCCGAGGCGGTATCCAGCAGCGATTTCAGCTTGGTCATGGGAGATCGGGGTACTTTCTGAGGGTGAAGGCAACCTTGGCCGCGCCTGGCTTTTCGAAGGTATCCGGATTGACGATGCGCACATCAGCTTTGAAGACCAACGCGTCGCGCAGTCGTTCCTCGATCTTCTTCTTAAGCGCCGCGTCGCCATCGGGGTTGCGGCCGGGCCCGCGTTCGATGATGATCTTCAGCGCCTGCTGCGTAGTGTGGCCCTCGAAATCGGCCACTACGCGCATGACGCCGTTGGTCTCCGGGATCATCTCGTTGACGATGCTGTTGATCGCGGAGGGGAACACGTTGGCTCCGCGCACGATCAGCATGTCGTCGGTGCGTCCAGTGCAGCGGATCTTGGGACCCGTGCGCCCACAGGAGCAGGTCGTGCCTAGCACCTCGATAAAATCGCCCGACCGGAACCGCATCAGCGGACTCGCGCGGCGGCCAATCGCGGTATAGATCATCTCGCCCTTAGCCCCGTCTTTCCAGGGAATGATCGCACCGGTGTCAGGGTCGAGGAGTTCGGTGATGATGTAATCCATGTTGACCATGTGCATGCCCGACTGCTCCTCGCACTCGGCCCAGTAGGTCACGCCCAGATCGGTGCCGCCGAGCATTTCGGTGCATTTGGCGCCCCAGAGTTTCTCGATCTTGGCACGGATCGCCGGAATGCCGCCGCCCGGCTCGCCGCCGACGATAACGCGCTCGACACCCAACTCAGTGGCCGGGATGCCCAGTATCTCTTCTGCCCTTTCGGCTAGGTGGACGACGAAATTGGGCGCGCCGACGATGCAGCGCGGGCGCGTGTCGGCGCAGGCGCGCAAAAGCCGGTCAGCGCCGCCGTCGGCGCCGACCGGCACGTCGATCGCGCCCATATATTGCAGGCCCTGCATCACTGGGATGCCGCCCACAAACCCCTTGGCGAGCGAGAAGGCGTGAAGCACCATGTCGCCGGGTCGCACGCCGTTGGCGAAGAAGCAGCGGGCGGTCATCTCGTGCCACATCTCGGCATCAGATTCTGTCAGCGCCACGTAGGACGGGCTGCCCGTCGTGCCCGACGAGGCCTGCATCTGGATAATGTCGTGCATCGGCGCGGCACGATGGCGGCCGAACGGCGGCTGGGCCGCTAGGCTTTCGCGAATCTCGGTCTTGTAGGTGAAAGGAAGCTTTTGCAAATCGTCGATGGTGCGAATCTCGTCGAAATCTACGCCGGCCTCGGCGAACTTGCCCTGGTAGAAGGGCGAGTTGGCCTTCAAATAGGCCATCTGCTCAATCAGCCTCAGTTCCTGTATCTTCCGCACCTGGTCGAGTGGCTTTCCCTCGACCTCATGCCAGAAACGGTCATTCACCTTTGCGGCGGAATCGGCGCGGCGGAACCGCATTGCGAACTCCATGATGTCCTCCCTAGACGAAGTTGCGCGGTCAGTACGATCGCGGCAGACCCATGACCTTCTCGCCGATGAAGCTCAGGCACAGTTCACGATTTACCGGCGCGGTGCGCAGCAGCCGGACCAAAGGATAAAGTTCGTAGAGCCCGGTATCCTCCGTGAAACCCGACCCGCCATGCGCCTGAAGGGCGGCGTCCACGGCTTCGATTCCGGCCTCTGCGGCGGCATATTTCGCCATGTTCGACGAGGCGCCAGCGGGAAGCTTGTTGTCGAATTCCCAGGCCGCGCGGCGGGTCATCAGGCTCGCCATTTCGACCGCTGTATGGGCCTTGGCCATCGGATGCTGCACGCCCTGATGGGCACCGATCGGCTGGCCGAAGACGTTGCGCTCGCAGGCATAGGCTACGCCTTTGCCCAAGGCAAACCGGCCTATGCCGCAGCAAAGTGCCGCCAGGATGATGCGCTCGGGGTTGAGGGAATCGAACAGGATTGAAAACCCCTCATCCACCTCGCCAACGATGTCCTCAGGGCCGAGATCCACCTCATTGAAGAACAGCGTCCACTGTTCTTCCGGGAGCGGGATCGAGACCTTCACCCGCTGCATTTCGACGCCCTTTTTCTTCAGATCCACGACGAACAGCGTGAACCCGTCTGTCTTGCGCTTGACCTCGGTATACGGCTGGGTGCGCGCGACCACGAGGCAGTAATCGGAGACATCCGCGCCGGTAATGAAGGTCTTTTCCCCCGTTAGCGTGAAACGGTTGCCCTTGCGCTTGGCCAGCGTGGTGGCCTTGATCGTGTTCGATCCCGCGCCGGGTTCGGTGATCGCGAAGCAGAACTGAATCTCGCCGCGGCAGGCGGCCGGCAGGAGCTCCTTCTTGTGGAACTCGGTCCCGTGACGAGCGATATGGCCCAGCGACATTGTCGGGCCCACCACCATCATCAGAAGCGGAATGCCATGATTGGCGGTGCCCTCCATGAACAGCGCCATTTCCGTCATGCCGAGCCCTGCGCCGCCATATTTCTCGGGCACCATGATGCCCAGGAAGCCGTCCTTGGCGATCTGCTGGAACATCTCCTTGGGGAAGGCATGGCGACGAGCATGATCCAGCCAATAGGCATTGTCGAATGTCTGCGCGAGCTGGCCGCCATATTCGTAGATCTGGCGCTGCTCGTCGTTCAACGTGAAGTCCATTCCCGCACCTCTTGTCAGGCTTTGAAGGCCGGTGCGCGTCGGTTTTCGAAGGCGTTCAGCCCTTCGGCCACGTCCTCGCCGGGCAACGCGCGCACGGCAGCGTCGCGCTCCAGCCGCATCTGCTGGTCGATCGCCATGTCGGCGCCTTCGCGCGCCAAACGCTTCATCTCGGCAATGCCGGCGCGGGAGCGGGTGGCGATCTTCTGGCAATAATCCATTGCCGCCTCATGCAGCTTGTCGTCGGGCACGATGTAGTTGACCAGCCCGGCTTCCTTCGCCTCATCCGCCTTCAGCCAGCGGGCCGAGAACATCAGGTCGAGGGCCCGGCGCAGGCCCACGAGCCGCGTCAGACGTTGCGAACCGCCCCACCCGGGTATCAGCCCGAACTGCGCGTGCTGATCGCCGAACTGGGCGCTTTCCGCGGCGAAACAGACATCGCAGGACAGCATCAGCTCGATCCCGCCGGCCAGACACAGGCCCTGCACCGCGACGACCACGGGGAGACGGCTCTGTTCCAGCTTGCGAAGCCCTTCAATGCCGAAGGCGATGAAATGATCCAGCGCCTGCGCGTCCTTCAGCTTGCTTTTCACCTCGGTCAGGTCGGCGCCGGTGCAGAAGTGCTTTCCCTGCGCACAAATCAGGATCGCGCGAATGTTGCGGTCGGCCTCGAATTTTTCGCGGGCCCTGGAGATACACGCATGCGCCTCCAGCGACAGGCAGTTGAACTTCTCGGGGCGGGCGAGTTCGATAGTGCCGACGCTGCCCTCGACGCTGACATTGACGGGATCGCTCATTTCGAACCTCCCTTCGCCTTCTTGTCGTATTGCAGCGCGATGCGGCCGACCTTTTCGCGGGCGATGACGATCTTCTGGATCTGCGCAGTACCGTCGCCGATCTGCAGGCCGAGCACGTCGTTGTAGCGCTGATGGTGAGGCAGGTCGGTAGTGTAGCCGTAATGGCCGTGCAGGATCAGGCACTGGTGGATGATCTCGCAGGCGGTTTTCGGCACGTACCACTTGCACATTGCCGCTTCCTTCGTGTGCGGCAGGCCGCGGTCGCGCAGATCGAGCGTGTAGTAGCAAAGCTGGCGCATCATGGTGAGTTGCGTCTCGGCCTCGGCCAGCGGGAAGCTCACGCCCTGATACTGCGCCAGCGGCGCGCCGAAGGCCTCACGCTCCTGGACATAGGCCCAGGCCTCGTCCACCGAGGCTTGTGCCGGGCCGATGCATTCCAGCCCAATCAGGGCGCGGGAGTAGTCGAATCCGGCCATGATCGTGCCGAAGGCCCGGTCCTGTGCGGCCATCATGCACTCGGCAGGCACGTAGACGTCGTCGAAAAATACCGAGCCGCGCCCGACGGGCTTGGTGCCGATATCGTTGAAATGAGTGCGTTTGATGCCTTTTTCATTGAGGTCGACAAAGAACGCGCTGACGCCACGCGATCCTCCCCCGGGATCGCCGGTGCGGGCGAAGACCACCGCCGCATCAGCCTGCGCAGCGAAGCTCATCGAGGTCTTCTCGCCATTGAGCCGCCAGCCGTTTCCGGATTTTTCGGCCCTGAGCTGCAGGTTGGCCGCGTCTGATCCGCCGCGCGGTTCGGTCAGGCCCAGGCCGATGACCGCCTCCCCTGCGATCACGCGCGGCACCCAGGCCTGCGCGATGTCCTTGGATGCGTATTTTGCCACCATGCCGCCCATCAGCGACCCCAGAAGCTGGATGTAGCTCACGTTGAAGTCGGCATAAGCGATCTCTTCCACGATCAGGCCGGAAGTCGCCGCGCACTCACCCAGCCCGCCGAATTCCTGTGGCAGATCGGCGCCGATGAGCCCCAGCGCTCCCATCTCCTTAAGGAGTGCGCGGTCCATTACGTGTTCGGTGGCCCGCTTTTGATAGTTCGCGGCCAGTTTCTCACGCGCGAAACGCTGCGCTGTCTCGCGGAATGCCTGCTGGTCTTCGGTCGGTTGAAAGTGCACGGGCGCCCCCTCCCGAGGCTGTAAATCTCGCTTCTCAAAAAACCTAACAGGCGTTAGAATATATGGCAAGACGAAAGGGAGGAACCATGACGGATAAAAATCTCGGCAGCTCCGCTTGCCCAAATCTGCTGTCTTCCATCACGGCCGGACGACACAGGCTGCGTAACCGCGTCATCATGGGGTCGATGCACACGAGGCTGGAAACCGAACCGGATGGCGTTGCCCGTCAGGCTGCCTTCTATGCCGAACGGGCCCGCGGGGAGGCGGCGCTAATCGTTACCGGCGGGTTTTCACCGAATTTCGAAGGCATCCTCGACTACGAGGGGCCCCGGTTGGATGATGGGGAAAAGGCGCTGGCGCTGCGGCCGATCTGCGATGCGGTACATGCCGAAAGCAGCCTGATCTGCGCGCAGCTTCTGCACGCGGGACGCTATGCCAAGATCGAGGAATGCGTGGCTCCCTCGGCGATCCGGGCGCCGATCAACCGGTTTTCCCCGCGCGAGATGAGCCAGCAGGACATTTTGCGCACCGTAGACGATTTCGCCCGCGCAGCGCTCAACGCGCAGGCCGCCGGTTTCGATGGCGTGGAAATAATGGGGTCCGAAGGCTATCTGATCAACGAATTCACCGTGACCCATACCAACAAGCGCCAGGACGACTGGGGCGGCAGCGTGGAGAACCGCCACCGATTCCCTGTCGAGATTGTCCGCGCGGTGCGCGACCGCTGCGGGCCTGGGTTCCTGATCATCTATCGAATTTCGGCGGCCGATCTCGTCGAGGGCGGCGCGCCCGCCGAGGAGATCGCCGCACTTGCCCGCAAGATCGAGGCCTCCGGCGCCGACATCCTGAACACCGGGATCGGCTGGCACGAGGCGCGCGTGCCGACGATCGCCTATCCGGTACCGCGTGGCGCCTGGCGGAAGGCGGCGGCGAATGTGAAGGCGGCGGTGTCGATTCCGGTGGTGGCCTCGAACCGGATCAATACCCCGGAGATCGCCGAGGACATCCTGGCCTCGGGCGATGCCGACTTGATATCCATGGCCCGGCCATTCCTTGCCGATCCGCATTTCGTGCGCAAGGTGCGCGAGGGTCGAGCCCATGAGATAAATACCTGCATCGCCTGCAACCAAGCCTGTCTTGACTTCATCTTCGCCGACCGTCCGGTAAGCTGCCTTGTCAATCCCCGCGCCGGTCGCGAGACGGAATTCCGTGACACGCCGAGCGCGGCCTCGAAGAAGGTGGCGGTCGTCGGTGGCGGCGCTGCGGGCATGGCCACGGCGACGGAGGCCGCGCGGCTTGGCCACATGGTCACGCTCTTCGAGGCCGAGGACCGCCTGGGCGGGCAGCTCAACCTGGCCCGCGTAGCCCCGGGCAAGGACGAGTTCGACGAAACCTTGCGCTACTATACCGGTCAGTTGGCCAGGTACGGCGTCACCCTGCGATTGGGCCATCGCGCCACCGTTGACGATTTGACAGGATTCGACCATGTGGTGATCGCGACCGGCGTCACACCGCGCATCCCCGACCTGCCGGGAATTGACCATCCCAAGGTCGCAACCTACGCCGAGATCCTCAGCGGCGCACATGAGGCGGGACAGACCGTGGCCATCATGGGCGCGGGCGGAATCGGCCACGACGTGGCCGAGTTTCTCGTGACCCCTGCGGCCCAAGCCGACGATGTCGTGGCCTTTTTCCGAACATGGGGCGTGGACGGGCAGTTCAGGAATGTCGGCGCCCTGGCGGGCGATCCGCTGGCCGAGGTGGCTGCAAAACGCAAAGTGATCATGCTCCAGCGCAAGACGGCCAAGCCGGGGCAGGGCCTTGGTGTTTCGACCGGCTGGATCTTGCGCAACGCATTGCGCAAACACGGGGTGGAAAGCCTGGGGGGTGTGATTTACGAGCGCATCGACGATGAGGGGCTCCACATCACCTTGAACGGCGAGTCTAGAACAATCGCCGCCGATACGGTTGTTCTCTGTACAGGCCAGGAATCCGAGCGTGCGCTGGAGGAGGCGCTTGCGGCCCGTGGCGTTCCCACCTCGATAATCGGCGGTGCCGCCGCGGCGGCGGAACTCGATGCCTTGCGAGCGATCGATGAAGGGATGCGCCTCGCCCAGTCTTTGTGAGGAACCAGGATCGATTTGTCGGGGGGAGCATCATGCTGCCACAGGTGGCCCGTGCCGGGCAGGCGGACGTCTATTCGATGTTCCGTACAAAAGCGCGCGAGCTGCAGGAGGCACTTGCCCTCGAGGACGGAGAGACAAGACACAGCTACGGCACCCTTCTGGGCCGTGTGGACCGCCTCGCGGCGGTGCTGCTGGCGCAGGGCGTGGCCCCGGGAGACCGAGTGGTGATCCTGTCGCACAACCGCGCCGAGTACCTTGAGTTGCAACTGGCCGCCGCCGGGATCGGGGCCATCGTCGCCTGCCTGAACTGGCGGCTGGCCGCGCCGGAGCTCAAGCACTGCATCGACCTGGTGGAACCGGTTCTGGCCGTGGTCGAGCCCGAGCTGCGCGCGGCCTTCGACGCGGTCTCGGACCTGCCGGTTCTGGAAATCGGCCCGGACTGGGAGGCTGCACTGGCCGAAGCAGAGCCCGATCGGCGCATCGGCGCGCTGGTGGACGATCCGGAGGCAGGTCTGACCATCCTCTACACCTCCGGCGCCACGGGATTGCCTAAGGGTGCGCTCATCAGCCACCGCGCCCATATCGCGCGCTCCATGGTCTTTGCGGCACAGCTGGCGCTCGACCCCGACGACGCCTTCATCGCCTGGGCGCCGATGTTCCATATGGCTTCGGCCGACCATGCGCTCGCCACTCTGTTGCGCGGTGGCCCCGTTGTGTTGGTCGCGGGCTACAACCGGCAGTGATCAACGCAGCGCTAAGCCGCTACAAGGTCGGCTGGTTCGCAATGATGCCGGGTGCGATCGAGGCATTCATCGCAGAGCGCCGCGCCAATCCGCTGCCGATCAGGGGGGTCAGGGTGTGCGGCGCCATGGCCGATCTGGTGCCGCCGCATCAGATTGCAGAACTCACGTCGCTGGTCGGCGCGCCCTATCTCAACTCCTTCGGCGCGACCGAAACCGGGCTGCCGCCGGCCACGGCCGAGCTGATCCCGGTGGGAGTCACGCCGAGACATCTGTCGAAACACATCAGCGCTTTCTGCGAGGTGCGGCTGGTCGATCCCGAGGGGCGCGAGGTGCCTGACGGCACGCCCGGTGAGATGGCGGTGCGCGGGCCGACGCTGTTTTCCGGCTATTGGAACGCCGACGAGACCAATGCCCGCGACTTTCGCTGCGGCTTTTTCCACATGGGCGACGTTTTCCACCGCAATGCGGACGGCACCATCGACTTCGTGGACCGCGCCAAATATCTCATCAAGTCGGGCGGCGAGAACGTCTATCCGGCCGAGATCGAGCGGGTGCTGCTAGCGCATCCGCAGGTGATGGACGCCGCCGTGGTGAAAGCCGCGGACACGCGCTGGGGCGAAAGCCCCGTGGCCTTTGTCGCACGGCACGCGGGCGGGCCCGAGGCCGACGAGCTGATGCGGCTTTGCCGCGAGCAACTGGCCGGCTATAAGCGGCCACGGGAAATCAGGTTCATCGCATCCGAGGATTTCCCGCGCTCGACGAGCGGCAAGATCCAGCGCCACGTCCTGGAAGCCTGGATCGAGCGCAAGGCCGACTGAGGCCCGCCGCGCCCCCTTTTTCCCTATCCGCTGACGCCGGTTCGCCCCACAAGCCCCATCAGTGTGCCGGTCATCATGGCGATAAGCTTCTCGGTCCCGCCCTTCAGCGCATAGGCACGCGCCTCGCAGGTCGTCAGGGTGCGCCCGGGCTTGACCACCTCGGCCTCGAAGCGGAAGCGCTCGCCATTAGCTGGGTTGAGGAGGTTGATCTTGAATTCCACGGTCAGCACAGCGGCCTCGGCGGGCATGAGCGAGAAGGCGGCGTAGCCGCAGGCGCTGTCGAGCGCGGTCGAGACGATGCCGGCGTGCAGAAAACCGTGCTGCTGGGTCAGATCGTCATCGTGATTCATTTCCAAGACGATCCGGCCGGGTGCGAGTTGTCCGATTGAAATTCCCAGCTTATGCATGACCTTCTGCCGGTTGAAGCTGTCGCGCACGCGCAAGTCGTAATCGGCGTTCTTGGGCTCGAAATCGGGCATGGCCGGTCTCCTCCTCGTTAAGGATTGATGACCAGTCTTAGGCGGGTGTCGAGCCCGTGGTCTTGGAAGAAACGGCCAGAGGGCCGCGCGCCGGGCGGGCGGCGGAGCGCACCCGGGGAGACGCCGGCGAAGGCGCGGCAGGCGGCCGACATGTGCGACTGGTCGTAGTAGCCCGCTTCAAGCGCCAGATCGATCAGCGACTGCTCGCACGCGGCAAGTCCGTCCAACAAGTGCCGAAAGCGCCTTGCCGCGGCGAGCCGCCGGCGCGACATGCCGGTGGCCGCGCGGATGCTGCGCCGTTTGCTCCGTGCGCTGACGGGGGCGGAGTGGCTGCCGGAGAATGTCAGGTCGCAGGCCAGCCGGTCCAGCGCCGCGACAAGGGGTGCCACGGCGCCAGCATTCCCGGCCACGGCCAGAAGTGCAGGGGTCAGCGCGTCCAGGATCTCTTCGGAGGGAAGACTGTCGGGCGCGACGCCGAGGCGCAACCCGGCGATTACGCCGTGGAAGGGCGCGCGGCGCGGGCAGAAGGCGGGGCGGGGCGGCGCGAGGTCGACGCGCGGGCGGGGGCCATTTTCGGCTCTGGCGCGCAGCGTCAGGGAAAGCGTGAAGAGATCGGTGGCGAAGCGGCCGGTGCCGCGGCCCGACAAGAGCCCGCAATCGCGGAAGACGAAGATGTGGTCGACCGGGGCGGGGGCCCCGGGCGCCGGTGCGAGCTCGAGATAAAGCGGCGCGGGCGCTGCCTCATCCGGTGAAGGCATGACTGTTCTCGGCCACGAAGTCGCGGAAGCGGCGCGCCGGGTGGCCGAGCACCTCGCTGACCGTGGTCTCGATGCCGGCGAGGAAGCCCTTGGGCGCGATCGAGGCCAGTTCCACCATGGCGGCGGCCACATCGGGGTGCATGCCGTTTCCGATCATGCCCGCCTTCGCCCGACCGGGGGGCAGGGGCGCGCAGGTGACGGTGCGGCCCGTCGCCTCACTGAGGAGTGCTGCGATGTCTTCGCCTGTCAGCGCCTCGGGACCGGTCAGCCCGTAGGCCTTGCCCTCGTGACCTGTGCCGGTCAGCGCCTCGACGGCGACATCGGCGATGTCGCGCACGTCGATCCAGGCAACCGGGCCGCCCAGATCGTCGTGATAGACGCTGTCGCGCGCGATGCTCTCCGCGTGCCAGAGCAGGTTCTGCATGAAGTAGGTAGGCTGCACGAAGGTCCAGTCGAGGCCGCTTTCCTTCAGCAGTTCCTGGGTTTCGGAATGCCACATGCCGAAAGTGAGCCGAGCCTTGGGCGAGGCGCCGAGACCCGTGGCCAGCACCACGTGGCGCACGCCCGCGGCCTTCGCCGCGCCGATGGCATTGGCCTTCCACCGGCGCATGTCCTGATGCGCCGGGGTGACGAGATAGATCCGCTCGGCCCCCGCGCAGGCGCGTTCTAGCGCGGCGCGGTCGGTGTAGTCGGCCACGACCGCCTCGCAGCCCTTGGCGGCGAGGCCCTCGGCCTTGGGCGGGTCACTGGTGACGGCGCGCACCTTCGCGCCCTTGGCGAGAAGCGCGTCCACCAGCGGCGCGCCGGTGGTGCCCGTGGCTCCAAAAACCGTGATCATGCCTTGTCCTTTCCGAGGGCTGCGATGGCCTCCATCGTCTCGGGGTTGCTGATCGAGGAGATGTCGCCCGGGGCCTCGCCCAGGAACGCCGCGCGCACGATCCGGCGCATCGTCTTCATGCTGCGGGTCTTTGGCAGGGCCTCGACGAAGTGGATCTCACGCGGCCGGAAGGGTTTTGAGACGACCTCTCCCACGCGGTCCTTGAGCTCTTCCACCAGCGCGGCATCCGGTGACACGCCTGGCGCGGCCACGCAGATGCAGACCACGGCCACGCCCTTCAGGTCGTCGGGCGCGGCGATGGCGGCGGCATCGACGACCTTGCCTGTCCCGGTCAGCGCCGCCTCGATCTCGGGCGGGCCGATTCGCTTGCCGGCGATGTTCAGCGTGTCGTCCGAGCGGCCGAGAATGTACCAGGTGCCGTCCGGATCCCGGCGGACCCAGTCGCCGTGCCGCCAGATGCCGGGGAAGGTGGACCAGTAGGTTTCGAGATAGCGCTCCCGGTCGCCCCAGATCGCGGGGGTGAGGCCCATCGGCGGCTGGGTGACGACCAGTTCGCCGACCTCGCCTGGCAGCGCCTCGCTTCCGTCCTGGCGAAGTACCTTGGCGCCGACGCCCAGGGCCTGGCTCGAGAAGCCGCCGGGCCTGATCTCGTGCAGGACCGTCGAGGTGAGGATGGCGCCGAAAAGCTCGGTCCCGCCGGAAATGTTGAGCGGCACCGCGCGTCGGCGGCAGATATGATCGAGATGCCAAAGCCAGGCGTCGTCGGTCCAGGGCTCGCCGGTCGAGGCGACGATGCGCAGGGGCGCAAGGTCGTAGCTGGCGAGCGGCGCGGGATCCTGAGCCATGAACTGTCGGACCAGCGTGGGGGCGACCCCAAGGTGGGTCACGCCCATCTCGGAGGCCACGCGCAGCAGGCGGAAGGGATCGCCGGGCATCGAGGGCGCGCCTTCGGCCAGCACGAGCGTGGCGCCTGAAAGCAGCACCGAGAGAAGGGTGAGCGGCCCCATCACCCAGCCCATGTCGGTCATCCACAGGTGGCGGTCGTCGCGCTTCAAGTCGAGGCAAAGCAGGAAATCGGCCGTGGCCTTGGCCTGCACGCCGAGATGGGTATGCACGACGCCCTTCGGCCGCCCGGTGGTGCCGGAGGTGTAACAGATCATCAGCGGCGCGCCGGAGTCGACCGCAACGGCGGTGAAATCCGCATTCGCCCTGCCCACGGTTCCGGCCCAGTCCAGATCGCGCGCGGCATCGGCGGGCTGGCCGCCGAAGCGGCGCAGGCTGATGACGGTGTGCACGCTCTCCACCTCTTCCAGCGCCTCGGCAAGCGCGGCTTCCATCCAGACCGGCTTGCCCCGGCGCGGCGTGGCGTCTGCAGTCAGCACGGCGACGGCGCAGGCGTCGTTCAGGCGGGTGACGATGGCGTGCGGTGCGAAGCCCGAGAAGAGGGGCACCGCCACCGCGCCCAGCCGCGCGATCCCCAGAAGGGCGGCCTCGATCTCGGGGATCATCGGCATATAGATGGCCACCGCCTGCCCGGGCTTGACCCCGCGCGCGGCGAGCGCGGAGGCGACGCGGGCGGCTTCGGCGGCAAGCACGCTGTAGCTCCAGCTTCGGCGGCTGCCGTCCTCGCCGACCCAGTCGATGGCCGTCTTCTCGCCGAGCCCCTCGGCGATGCGCGCGTCAAGACAGGTGTCGGTCAGGTTGAGTGCGCCGCCAACCCCCCAGCGGACCGATTCGGGACCCTCGGAGATGTCACGAAGCCGCTCGTATGGCCGGCTGAAGCGGATGCCGGCATGTTCAAGCATCCGGGTCCAGAACCACTCGGGGTCGGAATTGGCGCGGTCGGTGAGTCCCTCGTAGCTGCCGGCGCCGCAGCCTTCGAGGAAAGCCGCAAGCGTACTCGCGTTTCGGGTGTCCGGGTCTGCAAGAAACATAGTTCGCCTCTTCTCAGGCAAAAAAAGGCCGCACCAGTGGTGCGGCCAGTCGGGGAGGAAACTCAGACGTTACTTTGGAACGCCGACACTTCTGGGGCGTTGGCATGGGCGATCAGCCGTGCATCGACAACCCGCCGGAGACCGAGATCACCTGGCCGGTGATGAAGCCGGCGTCGTCCGAAGAGAGAAAGCAGATGATGCCCGGGTAATCGGTGGGTTGTGCCAGCCGCTTCATCGGAATGGCGCGCTTCAGGCCCTCGGCGATCTTCGCGCCGGTCTCGCCCTGGGCCACCTGCGCAAAGAGCGGCGTATCCGTCGGCCCCGGCGCCACGGCGTTCAGCTGGATGCCCGCACGCGCGAGTTCCCGCGCCATCGTCTTGGTGAAGGAGATGATGCCGCCTTTGCAGGCCGAATAGACGGCCTCGCCCGAAGAGCCGACGCGGCCCGCATCCGAACTGATGTTCACGACCCGGCCAGAACCTTTCCTGACCATGCCCGGAAGAACCGCGTGATGCATGTGAAGGGGGCCGTAGAGATTGATGTCTATGACCTTCTTCCACAGATCAACATCGGTCTCGAGGAATGGCTTGATTTCATCCCAGCCGGCATTGTTCACCAGAACGTCAATCGGCCCGCCGGCCTCAAACTCGGCAACCGCGGTGTCCACGGCCTTGCGGTCGGTGATGTCGACGGTGTATGCGTGTGCCCTCCCACCTGCATCCTTGATCGTTCTGACGGTTTGCCGGGCCCCTTCTCCGTTAAGGTCAAACACGGCAACCTCGGCTTCTTCCTCGGCAAACCTGATGCAGACTTCACGCCCGATTCCGCTTCCCCCACCGGTCACGATCACCCTCTTGCCTTTCAGTCCGCGCATTCCTGGTTCCTCCTGCTTGCCGGCGTCGCAGGCGCCGTCTGAATGGCCTCACTTTCTAACACTTGTTCGAATTATCTCAACTGATAGACTGATGTCCAGCGTCAAAAGCGAGATCCATGGAAAAAATGGTCGCCCATAGCCCCGCTGACGGGCCATACAGTAAATCGGGACAGACGCGTCGGGCGATCCTCCTGGCGGCGGCGAAGCTGTTCAAGAAGGACGGGTTCAGCGCGACCACGATGCGGCGCATCGCGGAAGCCGCGAACATGGAAGCCGGCAGCATCTACTACCATTTCAATTCGAAGGATCAGATCCTCGACGAAGTTCTCGATATCGGCGTCCGACAGCTCTATGAGGAAATAAAGAGAATCGTTGAAGAGGTCGGGACGCAAGATCTCTGCTTTCGGGCAACCTTCGCGCGGCTTGTCGACACTCACCTGCGTTTCCTTCTGACTGAGAGTGATTTCACTTCGGTGAATATCAGGAACTACCCCATGCTGTCGGACAAGCGCCGCAGATCACATCGACCGTTGCGAGAGGCCTATGCGAAGCTCTGGCGAACATTTTTGCAGCACGCCCAGGACGCAGGCGATCTGCGTGGAGACATTTCGGTCGTCCTCGTCAGCCAGTTCATCCTCGGCGCCATGAACTGGACGGCGGAATGGTATGATACCGAACGTTACCCGGTCAGCCATTTGTCGGAACGCATGTCAAAGCTGCTGCTCGATGGCATGTGCACCAAGGGTGGCGAAGTGGTCGAAGCGTCGGTCGATTCCTTTGACAGACTGACGAACGAAGCCGAACTTGTCGGCAAGGCCAAACTGACCCGCCATCAAGTCCTTCGAGCCGCCGCCCGGATCTTGCGAGAGAGCGGGTACAAGGCCGCGACAGTGCGCCGGGTAGCATCGAAGGCGGGCCTCGAGGCGGGTAGCGTTTATTACCACTTTGGCTCCAAGGAAGAAATCCTCGACGAGGTTCTGCACATGGGGCTGCGTGATCTCTTGAAGGGCGTCAGCCATGCGATCGCCAGATGGCCAAACAAGGAGGACCATCGAAACCGGATCGCGACCGCGACCGCAGCGCATATGGCATACCTGTTCAGTGCTAGCGAGTTCACATCCGCCAACATTCGCATCTATGGAATGCTGCCAGAGGAGATCCGCTCGCGCCATCGGCCGATCCGGCATGAATACGCCAGGATTTGGGACCAGATGTTGCGCGAGGCGCAAAAGGCTGGGACCTTGCGCTCGGACATCAAGGTGGTTCCGCTGCGGCAAGCCATACTAGGGGCGCTGAACTGGACGGTGGAATGGTTCGATCCTGGCAAGGCCGGCGAACGCGGACACTACACGCTGTCAGCCTTCACGGACCTTCTCATCAAAATGCTGCTGGACGGGATCTCGGCAAACGGCTCAGCCGCCAGGGGGAACATATAGGCCGCGGCCCGAGGCGATACCGAGGGCTCAAACCATCAAAAAATGATACAGCCCTTCGGCCACCGGCCGCGAGTCGTCATCCTGCCAGGAGACCGTGTGTACGCTTGCCATGCGCTTGCCCTTCCTCGCCACCGTCGCCCGCGCGATCAGGGGGGCCTTGACCGCCGGGCGTAGATAATCAACCGTCAGATTGATCGGTTTGGGCGGGCGCAGATCGAGACCAGATTTTACGCTGATCGCCGCGACCGCCTCCATGAAGCTCGCGATGATCCCGCCATGGTAGTGTTCCATGATCGGATTTCCGATCAGCCGCTCAGCAAACGGCAGCGTCGCAAGAGCATGCGTGTCATCGAGCTCGGTGATCGTGAAATCGAGAAACCGGAAGAACGGCACCTTTTCGAGCTGCTGGTTTACGACGTCCGGCGTCATGTGGATGCTCTGCTCTGGGTCATCGCGTCGAAAATGCTGATCTTGCCCCGAGTGAGGGCGAAACTCGCTGAGCCACGCGCCACTTCGGCCTGATCCGGCTCATCGAACCAGATACTGCCCGAATTGAAGGCGATATGCCGGGTCTGCCGGAAGCATTCGGCGCGCACCATGATATCGGACCGCGATTTGGCCGGGCGCAGGTAATCGACGCGCAGGTCGAGGGTTGCCATGCTGCTGATCCCCTCGATCGCCACGAAATTCGCAAGCCCGAACACGCTGTCGAGAAGAGCGGTCAGCACCCCGCCATGGAGCAGGGTTTTCTCCTCGTCAGCGCAGAACGAGGGGTTGAACGGCATCCTGACCAGAACGCCATCGAGCGCCACCTTTTCGATCTTCAGGCCCATCTCGGTAATCAGACCACGTCCGCGATGGTTCCACATCTTGGCGATCTGAAGGATTTTCTTCTGGTCCGGTTGGGTCATCTTGAGCGTTGCACGTTACCGGCCAGAGAAAGAGGGGCTTCGTTTCTCAAGAAGAGCGGCAAGAGCCTCGTGGTGGTCCTTGGTCTGGTGCATCAGCGCCTGATAGCCAGCGGCGGTATTCAGAAAATCCGGCAGATCCATGCGTTCGGCATTGCGCATCAGCCGCTTGGCGACGCGTATTGCGCGCGGCGGTTTGGCGGCGATCACCGCCGCGCGCTCCCGCGCCCGCGCCATGAGCTCGCCATGTGGCACGACCTCCAGCACCATGCCAAGCTCGAGCGCCTCCGCGGCTCCGACCATCCGGCCCGTGAAGGTAAGCTCGGCGGCTTTCTGGTGGCCGAGCCGCCGCAGAAGGAACCAGCTGCCCGCGTCGCCTGGAATGATTCCGAGGTTCAAGAACACCTCGCCAAATTTCGCCTTCTCCGAGGCAATGCGCATGTCGCACATCATCGTCAGGTCGCAGCCCGCGCCCACGGCCGGGCCGTTGACGGCGGCGATCGTGGGAATATCGAGGTTGTAGAGCGCAAGCGGTATCCGCTGAATGCCGGTGATGTAGCTGTCCGCCGCAGCCAGCGGATCTTTGCGGAACACGCTTTCGGGGTCGGCCATTTCCTTGATGTCGCCGCCGGCACAGAAGGCCGGGTCGGCGCCGGTGAGGATCAGGACGCTGACGTCGGGATTGCGCTGCGCCCGGTCGAAGGCGTCGAGCAGTCCCGCGATCATCTCATTGCCGGTGACGGGATTACGCCTGTCGGGGTCGTTGAGTGTCACTGTCGCGATACGTTCGGCGATCTCCAGAAGAACGGTGGGCTCACTCATTGTTTCCGTCCCCTCGCTGTCGCTTCTGGAACATGTCAGGATGGATCATGACGCGGGCATCGTGGCCCATGTGCAGGGTTTCTCCCCCATCCACATACACGTCTTCGCCGGTGATGAACCCACCGAGTCTGGAGGCAAGAAAGATGATCGTACCCGCGATGTCTTCCGCCGCGCCCATGCGGTTCAGGACTGAGCGGTTCAGTTCGTGCCACCTCTCCGGCGGTATCGGGTAGCGGCCCAGCGCCTCCGTCTTGATCGTGCCGGGGGCCACGCAGTTCAGCCGGATGCCGTATTCGCCCCATTCGGCGGCGAGCGTCTTCATCATCCCGGTGACGCCTGCGCGCGCGGCAACGGTATGGGCGAAACCCGTCAGCGCCGTGCGGGCCGAGATTGCCGTTACAAAAACGATCGATCCGCCGTGCTCGAACATGAAGTGATCGGCCGCGGCGCGGGTCATCTGCCACGAACCGATCAGATTGTTGCGGATAACTGCCTCGAACCCCTTGTTGGTGATGTCGCGGGCTGCGGCAATATACTGGCCGCCGGCATTGTTCACAAGCACGTCAAGCCGACCGTAGTGCTCTTTGAGCTTCAGCATTGCCGCTTCGACGCTCTGCTCGTCTCGGGTATCGCCTGGCACGACGAAGGCTTCGCCGCCCAAGGCGCGGATCATCTCCGCGCTTTCCCGAAGCGGCTCTTCACGACGAGCGAAAAGGGCCAGTCTGGCCCCGCAGGATGCCATTTCAAGCGCGGTGGCGCGGCCCATACCGGAGCCCGAGCCTGTCACGAGAGCCACCTGTCCTGCCATGAGGTCGGGGGCGTAACGGCGCTGCACCTGTTTCTCTGACATGTGCCGGCCTCAGGTCTTCAGGAGTTCGCCGGAAATAATGAGTTTGCGCACCTCCTGTGTGCCTGCGCCGACCTCAAGGACCCGTCCCGTGCGATAGAGCCGGTTCACCTCGGTGTCGCGCATGTAGCCCGAACCGCCGTGGATCTGCACCGCCCTGTCGAGCACGAAGGAGGTCGATGCCGCGGCCTTGAAGATCGCTGCGGCCGTGAGTTTGTGGATCTCGCCGCGCCCACCGCCCCCTTCCTCAAGGCCCTCGCACATCGCCGCCGTTTTCAGCGAAAGGCTGCGCGCGGCTTCGATCTCGGTGTACATCTCGGCCAGCATGGCCTGCACCATCTGGAAACTGGCGATGGGCTTGCCGAATTGCTGGCGCGTCTTGGCATAGTCGATCGAGATTTCGAGCGCCCGGCGCGCGATGCCGATGGCGGTAAAGCAGACGATGGCGCGCTCCAGATCGAGGCCCGACATGGTGACCGCCACGCCGCCGTCGAGCCGGCCCACGATGTTCGTCGCTGGAACCCGGCAATCCTCGAACACCAATTCGCCGGTGGGCGAGCCGCGGAAGCCCATCTTGTTGAGCTTCTGCGCTACCTTGAATCCGGGCGTAGCGGTTTCGACGATGAAGGCCGAGATGCCCTTGGCGCCCTTTTCCGGCGAGGTCTTGGCATAGACCAGCACGATATCGGCGATCGGTCCATTGGTGATGAATATCTTGGAGCCGTTCAGAATGTAGTCTTCGCCGTCCTTCCGGGCCGTGGTCCGCATGGAACCCAGCGCGTCGGACCCGGCCCCCGGCTCGGTCAGGCCCAAGGCGCCGATCAGCTTGCCGGAACAAAGCCCTGGCAGGTATTTGCGGCGCAGTTCATGATTGGCGTTGCGGTAGATGTTGTTGACGCAGAGATTGTCGTGCGCCGCATGCGACAGCCCGATCGCCGCCGAGGCGCGCGACAGCTCTTCGGTGATGACGCAGGCCGAGGTGAAGTCGAGCCCCACGCCGCCATATTCCGGCGAGACGTTCAGTCCCAGATAGCCCATCTCGCCGAGCTTGGGAATGACCGAGGTCGGCAGGTCGTCGGTGTCGTCCATCTCGGCGTTCAGGTGGTGGAACTCGGAAAAGAAGAACTTATAAGCCTGATCGGCCAGCGTCTGCTGTTCTTCTGTCAGGTAATGGGTCGGCAGGTCGGGCACGTTGCGCAATTGCTCGTTCATGTCTGGTGTCCTCCCTTAGGCGCGCAGCAGTTCCTCGGCGATGATGATTTTGCGCACCTCACTGGTGCCCGCGCCGATCTCGAGCAGCTTGTTGGCCCGGAACAGACGGTTGATCTCGGTATCCTGCATGTAGCCCGACCCGCCGTGGATGTGGCAGGCCTCGGTCACCGCCTTGTTGAACGCCTCGCCCGCATAGAGGCAGGCCGCTGCGGTCAGCTTGTGGACCTCGCCGCGCCCGCCGCCACCCTTAGGCAGCCCGACGCAGGCGGCCAGCGCCCGATAGCCGAAGGCACGGGCGGTTTCCACCTCGGTGTAGATCTCGGCAAGCTTCGACTGCACCATCTGAAACTGGGCGATGGGCCTGCCGAACTGCTCGCGGATCTTGGCATAGTCCAGCGCCAGTTCCAACGCGCGTTCGGCCATCCCCACGCAGACCGTGGCGACCATCGCGCGTTCCAGATCGAGCCCGCTCATGACAACCGCGACGCCCGTGTTCTCGGTGCCAACCATGGCCGAGGCCGGCACGCGGCAATCCTCGAAGACCAGCTCGCCCGTGGGCGAGCCGCGGAAGCCCATCTTGTCGAGCTTCTGCGCCACCTTGAAGCCTGGATTGTCGGTCTCGACGATGAAGGCCGAGATGCCCTTGGCGCCTTTCGACTTGTCGGTTTTTGCATAGAGCAGGATCACGTCGGCGATGGGCCCGTTGGTGATGTAGATTTTCGAGCCGTTGATGACGTAGTCGTTGCCGTCGCGCTTGGCCGTGGTGGCCATCGACCCCAGCGCATCCGACCCGGCACCCGGCTCGGTCAGGCCGAGCGCGCCGACCAGCTCGCCCGAACACAGGCCGGGCACGTATCTCCGCACCTGCTCCTGCGACCCGTTGCGCAGGATGTTGTTCAGGCACAGGTTGTCATGTGCACCGTGGGAGAGGCCGACGGCGGGGTTCCATTTCGAGATCACCTCGGAGACGAGTGCCTGGGTGAATTCGTTCTGCCCCGAGCCGCCCAGTGCCTCCGGCGCGGTGATGCCCAGTAGACCCAACTCGCCCATCTGTTTGAACAGACCTTCCGGCCACCATTCCTCGGCATCCATCCTCTCTTGAAGTGGATGCAGTACCTCGCGCGAGACGCGATCAACGTGATCGACGATCTGACGCTGCTCGTCAGTGAGTGAATAATTGGCCTTGATCGTCTCAATGGCGGCCATGCTTGGCCCAGCCTGAATGTTCATACTCGCTTCTCCGTCGGGGCTTCAGCTCAGCCTGTTGACCAAAATCAAACATATGTTAGAAAAACTTTCAAGGTAGCGAAGTTGTGTGTATGTCGGTTTCGAACGGTGTGTGCCGTTTGAGGGACGAAACCCAGGATATGGATGAGAAGGACCGTCATCGGAACGGCCGGCGTCAGATCCTGGGGATCGGCCTGGGCCCAACTGGACTGGGCGATAGGGAGGTTGCGATGACGGAGCGAACCGTGCGCATCGGCTGCGCCTCGGGGTTCTGGGGCGACACGCCCGAGGCGATCGGGCAACTGGTGACGAAGGGCGACATCGACTATCTGGTCTTCGACTACCTGGCCGAGATCACGATGTCGCTGCTCGCGCGGGCGAAGGCGCGGGCGCGGGAGGCGGGCTACGCCCCCGACTTTGTCCAGGCGCTTGCGCCCTTTTTGCCTGAGCTCAAGCGGAAGGGGATCAAGGTTGTGGCCAATGCCGGGGGCGTTAATCCGCGAGGTTGCCGCGATGCCCTGGCCAAGGCCGCGGAGGCGGCCGGCGTGACGGTTAGCATCGGCGCGGTGCTGGGCGACGACCTTATGGGCCAGGCCGATGAGTTGCGCGCGGCTGGCCTCACGGAGATGTTTTCGGGCGCGCCCTTTCCCGAAAGGCCGATGAGCATGAACGCCTATCTGGGCGCGCGACCGATCGCGGCCGCGCTGGGTGCGGGGGCCGATATTGTGGTGACCGGGCGCTGTGCCGACAGTGCGGTCGCGCTCGGGCCGCTGATGCATGAATTCGGCTGGTCCGACGTGGACTGGGACCGGCTCAGCCAGGGTTCGCTTGCAGGCCATCTGATCGAATGTGGGCCGCAGGGAACAGGGGGCAATTTCACCGACTGGCGGGAGGTGCCGGGCTGGGACGACATGGGCATGCCGATCGTCGAGGTTTCGCAAGACGGCGCCTTCGTCATGACCAAGACGTCCGGCACGGGCGGGCTGGTGGTGCCGGCCTCGGTGGGCGAGCAGATGCTCTACGAGATCGGCGATCCGCAGCGCTATATCCTGCCCGACGTGATCTGCGACTGGTCGCAGGTGACACTGGAGCAGGCGGGGCCGGATCGCGTTCTGGTCAAGGGCGCGCGCGGACTGGGGCGCACCGACAGCTACAAGGTGTCGGCCACCCATGCCGACGGCTGGCGCGCCATCACCACGCTCACTCTGGCCGCGATCGACGCGCCGGCCAAGGCCGAGCGTGTCGCCGAGGCAGTCCTGACCCGCTGTCGCCGCCTCTTCCGCGACCGCAATCTGGGCGATTTCCGGCAGGTCAGCGTGGAGGTGCTGGGCGCCGAGGCGGCTTATGGGGCGAACGCCCGCGCCCGCACGCGAGAGGTGGTGTTGAAGATCGGCGTGACCCATGATGAGCGGGAGGCGCTAAACATTTTCGCCGGCGAGATCGCGCCGATGGCGGTCTCCTCCGCGCAGGGGTTGACCGGCTTTTTCGCCGGCCGGCCAAAGGTGCAGCCGGTGGTGCGGCTCTTCTCCTTCCTGCATCCGAAGTCCGACACGCCGGTGACGGTGGAGGTCGACGGCAAGGCGGTGCCGGTGCAAGTCGCGGCGGATGCGGTGACGCTTCCTGAGCCTAAGCCGCATCGCGGCGAGGCGGGCGATCCGGGTGCGGACGCGGTGACGGTGCCGCTCGTGGCTTTGGCCTGGGCGCGCTCGGGTGACAAGGGCGACATCGCCAATATCGGGGTGATCGCACGCAAGCCCGAATACCTGCCCTATATCCGCGCCGCGTTGACCGAGGAGCGGGTGAAGGACTATTTCGCGCATGTCTGCAAGGGACAAGTCGAGCGCTTCGAACTGCCCGGATCCCATGCCCTCAACTTCATGCTGCATGAATCGCTGGGCGGCGGCGGCATCGCCTCCGTGCGCATCGATCCCCAGGCGAAGGGCTATGGGCAGATCCTGCTCGATATCGGTATCCCCGTGCCGGCAGGCCTTGCCTCGCGCGACGGGTTGGCGGCGCAACAGGCCGCATAGGAGGCAAGGACTGCATGAGCATCTCAAAGCTTCTCATCGCAAACCGTGGCGAAATCGCAGCGCGCATCCTGCGCACCGCGCGGACGCAGGGCATTGCCACTTCCGTTCTGCGGCATGTAAGCGAACAGCCCGCCCCCGCGCACCTGATCGCGGACGAGATCGTCGAGATCCCCGGCCCGACGCCGGTTGCGGCCTATCTGGACATCGCACAGATCGTGGCCGCCGCCCAGAGGACCGGCGTCGATGCGGTGCATCCCGGCTATGGGTTTCTGGCCGAGAACGCAGCCTTCGTCCGGGCGCTGGACGCCGCCGGGATAACCTTTGTCGGCCCGACCGAAGAGGTAATCGCTTTGATGGGCGACAAGGTGCGCGCCCGCGCGTTCGTCGAACAGCGCGGCTTTCCCGTCGCGCCCTCGGCCATTGAGGATGCCGATCCGGCCACCTTCGTCGAACGCGCGCGCGCATTAGGCTACCCGCTGCTCATCAAGCCTTCGGCCGGCGGTGGCGGCAAGGGAATGCGCGTCGTGCACGAGGATGCCGCGCTCAAGGCCGAAATCGAGACCGCACGCCGTGAGGGCGAACGCTATTTTGGCGACGGACGTTTGTTCGTGGAGCGCTACATTGAGCGCCCACGCCACATCGAGGTACAGGTGATGGGCGACGGACGGGGACAGGTCGTTCATTACTGGGAGCGCGAATGTTCTATACAGCGCCGGTTCCAAAAGATTATCGAGGAGACGCCCTCGCCAGCGCTTACCCCTGAGCAGCGAATCGAGATCTGCGAGACCGCTGCCGGAATCGCGCGCGCGGTGAACTATCGCGGCGCGGGCACGGTGGAGTTCATCTATGCGCCCGATGGCGCGTTCTATTTCCTTGAGATGAATACCCGCCTGCAGGTCGAACATCCGGTGACGGAGATGGTGACAGGCGTCGATCTGGTGGCCGAACAACTGCGCATTGCCGCCGGCGGCGGGCTCAGCCATGCTCAGGCGAACATTCGCCAGACTGGTCACTCTATCGAGTTGCGCATCTGCGCCGAAGACGCCGCCGCCGATTTCCGCCCCGCCATCGGCGATGTGCTGCTGCTCGATGAGCCGCAAGGTGAGGGCGTCCGTGTGGACAGCGGCATTCTGGAGGGCGGCAAGGTCACCACCGATTTCGACCCGATGGTCGCCAAGCTCATCGCCCACGGCCCTGACCGCGCCACCACGATCGCGCGTGCGCGCGCCGCGGTGCAGAATTACGTAATCCTGGGGGTGACGACCAATACTCGTTATCTCGATGCGATCCTGGCGCATCCGCGCTTCCTCTCCGGCGACATTTCGACCGGATTTCTAGCCGAGGAGGCGGCGACGCTGACTATGGGGAACGACGCCGAGCGCGGCGCACTTCTGGCCACCGCTGCGCTCTCGGACGCGCGGCTTTTGCACGAGGTGGCGCAAATTCCCGAACTGCACCGGCGCATGGGTACCTGGAGGAACTGATGCGGCGGATTCTTGAGATCGGCGGAGAGGAATCTGATATCTGGCTGTCACATGATGGGACGGGCTACGCGCTCCACGCCGGCGACCGCGCGCTTCGCTGTGCGCTTCTCCCGGCCGAAGGGAATGGGGCATATGTGCTCGACTTCGACGGGTGGTGCGTGCCCGTGCGTCTCGCCGTCGGCCCCGAGGCGACCTTCGTCCATCTGAACGGCTGTGCCTACCGGATCGGCCGAAGCGACCTTGCGGACCGTTTGGCAGGTGCGGGTACCGGTGCGAGCGATGACCGCGTACTCGCGCCGATGCCTGGCGTCGTGGTCTCGGTCGCGGTGGCGGCAGGCGATGCGGTCGAGGAAGGTCAGCCGATTCTGGTGATCGAGAGCATGAAACTGGAGACCACGCTGAGGGCGCCCCGCGCTGGCGTGGTAGCTGAGCTTCCGTTTGGTCCGGGCGACGGGTTCGGTCTCAGGAACGTTCTGGCGCGGCTTGCGCCCCAGGAGGAATAGCATGCGTCGGATCGTAAGCCAGATCGACCCCAATGCGGCCGAGTATAAGGCGAACTACGCGGCAATGACGGAGCGGCTGAGGGAGTTCCACGTCCGCCAGCACGCCGCCCGCTATGAGCGGCCGCAGCGCGACATCGACCGGCTGGCGCGGCAGAACAAGCTGACGGTGCGCGAGCGGCTCGACCTGCTGCTCGATCCAGGCACGCCTTTCCTGGAATTCTCCACCTTGGCCGCCTGTCGCGAATACGACGGGACCGTGCCGGGCGCGGCGGTCGTTACCGGTATCGGCATCGTGCAGGGGCGCGAGGTGGCGATCCATGCCAACGACGCGAGCGTGAAGGGCGGCGCTTGGTATCCACTGACGGTCAAGAAGATCGTGCGCCTCCTGGACGTGGCGATCGAGAACCGCCTACCGGTCGTGCACATCTGCGACAGCGCGGGCGGCTTCCTGCCGCTGCAGCATGGCGTCTTTCCTGACCGCTATCTGGGCGGCCGGGTGTTCCGCAATCAGACCATCCTGAGCCGGATGAACGTGCCTCAGCTGGCGATCGTCGGCGGGCATTGCACCGCCGGCGGCGCCTATGTCCCGGCACTGAGCGATTACAACATCATCGTCGAGGGCACCGGCGCGATCTTTCTCGGCGGCCCACCGCTCGTAAAGGCGGCGACCGGAGAGGAGGTCGGGGTGCAGGAACTCGGCGGGGCGGTGATGCACACCTCCGTCTCGGGCACCGGCGACTATCGCGCCGCCTCCGAACAACACGCCTTCGCGCTCGCGCGCGAGATCGTCGGCCAGTGGAAACGACCGCCCAAGACGGTGATCGAGACCGCGCCCTACGAAGAGCCCTACTACGATCCGAAGGAACTCTACGGGATCATCCCGAAAGACCGGAAGACGCAGTTCGACATGCGCGAGGTAATCGCCCGGATCGTCGATGGCTCGCGCTTTCACGAATACCAGCCCGACTACGGCACCACCATCGTCTGCGGATTTGCCCATATCTGGGGCTACAAGGTGAGCATCCTCGCCAACAACGGCGTGCTGTTCAACAACAGCTCGCTCAAGGCCGCGCATTTCATCCAGCTGTGCAACCAGAATTGCACGCCGCTGGTCTTCTTCCAGAACATCACCGGCTTCATGGTGGGCCGCGAATACGAGGAACGCGGTATCACCAAGGACGGTGCCAAGTTGCTGATGGCCCAGGGCGGCTCTGTGGTGCCGAAGTTCACCGTGATCACCAATGCTTCCTACGGAGCGGGCAACTACGGCATGTGCGGCCGGGCGTGGGATGCGCGCACGCTGTTCATGTGGCCGCAGGCCGAGATTGGCGTGATGGGTGCCGAACAGGCCGCCAACACCATGGCCGACGTGAAGATCCGCCAATTGCAGCGCGAGGGCAAGGAACTGACCGAGCAGGAGATCGAAGCCATCCGCGAGCCTGTGCTGGAGAGATACAAGCGCGACGTGGAAGCCTATACCTCGACCTCAGAAATCTGGGACGACGGCATCCTCGATCCGGTTGACACCCGCAATGCACTGGCAATGTCGATCTCTGCGGCTCTCAATGCCCCCATCGGTGACCCGCATTACGGTATTTTCCGGCTGTGACGCCGCGGTGGGCTTCTTGACTCAGGGCCGGATTTTGCGTTCAGTGATTTCTAACGTTTGTTAGAAACATGCGTTGGGACAAGGGCGTATTATGGCAGTGGAGGATCCGTCATGAGCGGGAAAGCCTATGTCGCCGGTGTCGGAATGGTGCCGTTTCAGAAACCGGGCAACTCGGAAAGCTACGACATGATGGCCGCGAAGGCCACGCGCGCGGCGTTGGCAGACGCCGGGCTCGACTATGGAAAGGTCCAGCAGGCTTATGCAGGCTATGTCTATGGTGACAGCACCTGCGGACAGCGCGCGCTCTATCAGGTGGGCATGACGGGCATCCCGGTCATCAACGTCAACAACAATTGTTCCACCGGCTCGACCGCGCTGTTCCTTGCGCGCCAGGCGGTGGAAAGCGGTGCGGCAGACTGCGCGCTGGCGCTGGGATTCGAACAGATGCAGCCCGGCGCGATTGGCGCAATCTTTCACGATCGCGTCAGCCCATTCCAGGCATTCGATGAAGAAACCGATGCGATTGTGGGTAACGAGAAGATTCCGTTGGCGCTGCGCTATTTCGGCGGAGCCGGCAAGGCGCACATGGATGAATTCGGGACCACACTCGAGACCTTCGCCAAGATCCGGGCCAAGGCCAGCCGACACGCGGCGAAGAACCCGGTTGCGCTGTTTCGTCAGGAGGTGACGCCCGAAGAGGTGTTACAGGCGCAGGTGGTCTGGCCAGGTGTCATGACGAAGCTGATGGCCTGCCCGCCCACCTGCGGCGCGGCGGCCGCGATCATCTGCTCGAAGGAGTTTGCGGAAAAGAACCGCCTCGATACCTCGGTGCGCATCGCTGCGCAGGCAATGACAACCGATGGCCCTGAAACGTTCAGCGCGCATGACATGCGCGAGGTCGTCGGCTCGTCGATGGCCCAACGCGCGGCCAAGCAGATCTACGAGGTGGCCGGGATCGGCCCCGAGGATGTGGATGTGATCGAGCTGCACGACTGCTTCGCCCATAACGAACTCATCACTTATGAGGCGCTGGGTCTGTGCGGACGCGGCGAGGCTGCGAAGTTCGTCGAAAATGGCGACAACACCTACGGCGGCAAATACGTGACCAACCCATCGGGCGGGCTTCTTTCGAAGGGCCACCCGCTTGGCGCGACGGGCCTTGCGCAGTGCACCGAACTGGTCCAGCAGCTCCGCGGCACGGCCGACGCACGTCAGGTGGAGGGCGCGCGTCTGGCACTTCAGCACAATCTGGGGCTGGGCGGCGCGTGCGTGGTGACGCTCTATGAAAAAGCCTGAGCGGCCGCTCGGCCAGGACGGGAGGATCAATGAAATGGCGGGCAAACTTGACGGACGCGTTGCTCTGGTGTCGGGCTCGGGCCGCGGCATCGGGCGCGAAATCGCGCTGAAACTGGCCTCGGAAGGTGCGCGGGTGGTGGTCAACGATGTCGACGCCGACCCGGCCCATGAAACCGCCACGGCGATCCGCGCCGCGGCCGGCGAGGCGGAAGTCTGCGCCGGATCGGTGACGGAAGACGGTTTCGCCGAGCGTTTCGTCGCGACCGCTGTCGAGAGCTTCGGTGGGCTCGATATCATCGTGAACAACGCGGGTTACACGTGGGACAGCGTCATTCAGAAGATGACGGACGAACAGTGGCACGCGATTATCGACGTGCACCTGACCGCGCCTTTCAAGATCCTGCGGGCCGCGCAACCTGTCATCAGCGCCAAGGCGAAGGAAGAGGCCGCCGCGGGCAGGGAGGTGTTCCGCAAGGTCGTCAACATCTCCTCCATCGCTGGCACAGGGGGCAATGCAGGCCAAATCAATTATTCCGCCGCCAAGGCCGGGATCATCGGGCTTACGCGTACCGTGGCCAAGGAATGGGGGCGCTACAAGGTTAACGTAAACGCCGTTGCCTTCGGCCCGATCCGCACCCGCCTGACCGAAGGCAGCGCCAAGGGGGACAGCACGATCAAGATAGAGGACAAGGAGATCCGGGTCGGCGTGAATCCCGAGTTGCTGAACCAGATGGAGAAGATGATCCCGCTTGGCCGAGTCGGGACGCCGGAAGAAGCGGCTGGTGCGGTCTATCTGTTCTGCCTGCCCGAATCGAACTTCATCTCGGGCCAATGTGTGACCTGCGGTGGCGGCTTCACGATCTGAGGGTTTTGCGCATGACCTCTCTGCGGTCAATTCTAAATCCGGTATCGGAAACCGTCGCGCGAAATCGCGCGGCGCAGCAGGCGCGGGTAAATACGCTGCGCGAGCGCATCGCGGCAGCCACAGGCGGCGGTCGACCCGATATGGTCGCGCGTCACCGCAAGCGAGGCAAGCTTCCGGTGCGTGAGCGGATCGACCTGCTGGTCGATCCCGGCACGGCCTTTCTGGAACTCTCCAGCCTCGCTGCCTGGGGGCAATACGGTGGCGAGGTGCCCGGCGCGGGCATCGTCACCGGCATCGGCATCGTGCACGGTCTGCCCTGCATGGTGATCGCCAACGATGCCACTGTGAAAGGCGGGTCATTTTACCACGAAACCGTGCAGAAACACATCCGCGCGCAAGAGATCGCGGCTGAAAACCGGCTGCCCTGTCTCTACCTCGTCGATTGCGGCGGCGCCTACCTGCCCGAACAGGACCGGGTCTTTCCCGACGCCCGGCATTTCGGCAATTCCTTCTACCGCCAGACCAACATGTCGGCCTCGGGCCTGCCGCAGATCTCGGCGGTGTTCGGCGGCTGCACCGCGGGGGGCGCCTACATTCCGGCGCTCTCGGACGAGGTCATCATGGTGCGCGGCAATGCACGTATCCATCTTGGCGGGCCTTCCATCGTCAAGGTCGCCATCAATGAAGAGGTGGACGGCGAGACGCTGGGCGGCGCCGAGATGCACACCCGCGTGTCGGGCGTCTCCGACCATCTGGCCGAGGACGAATATCACGCGCTGGCTCTGATGCGCAATATTGTGGGCAATCTCGGCCTTGAACGCCCGATGCCGCCGGATGTGCCCGCCGCCACGCCTTTGCACGAGCCAGAAGAACTGTTGGGGGTCATCAGCGCCGATCGGAAACAACCCTATGACGTACGAGAGCTTCTGCTGCGCATGATCGACGCGGGCGAGTTCCGGGAGTTCAAGCCGAACTGGGGCGAAACGCTGGTCTGCGGCACCGCCCGCATCCACGGCTACCGGGTCGGAATCCTCGGCAACAACGGTGCGCTTCTCTCCGACAGTTCGCTCAAGGGCGCTCAGTTCGTGTCGATGTGCGACCAGCGACACATTCCGCTGCTGTTCTTGCACAACATCACCGGATTCATGGTCGGAACCGAAGCCGAGCGCGGCGGCATCGCCAAGAACAGCGCCAAGCTGGTCTACGCCATGTCGGTAGCGAGGGTGCCACGGCTGTCGGTGATTGTGGGCGGATCCTACGGCGCCGGCAACTACGGCATGTGCGGCCGGGGGTTTGCGCCGCGCTTTCTCTTTGCCTGGCCCACGGCTGAGCTGGCCACCATGTCGGCCGACATCGCCGCCAACGTGATGATGGAACTGCGCCGGCAGAGGGGCGGCGATGTCGAGGCCACGCAAGCCGACTTGCAGCGGATCGAGACGCAGGTGCGTGCGCAATATGCCGAACAATCCGACCCCTACTACGCCACGTCGCGGCTGTGGGACGACGGGCTGATCGAGCCGGCCCAGACCCGCGACATGCTCGGCCTGTGCCTTGCCATCGTGACTTCGGTGCCGGAGGCTGGACGCCATACGCCCGTTTTCAGAATGTGAGGAGTCGAGCAGTGTCCTATCACGGCTTTCATACCCTGAGCGCAAAGGTGGACGCGCGTGGCGTCGCCACCGTCACCCTGAACCGCCCCGACAAGCACAATGCGCTGAACGGCGAGATGATCGCCGAGTTGTCCGACATCGCGCAGGCGCTAGCCTCGGATAAAGGCGTCCGCATCATCGTGCTGACCGGAGCAGGCAAGAGCTTCTGCGCCGGCGGCGACTTCAACTGGTTTGCCTCGAACGTGCAGAAGAGCCGCACCGAGCGAGTGGAACAGAGTGCTTCGCTCGCTCATCTCTTGCGCCGCCTGGATGCGCTGCCCAAACCGCTCATCGGGCGCATCAATGGCCCGGCCTATGGCGGCGGCGTTGGCCTGATATCGGTCTGCGACTACACGATCGGAGCCGAAGGCGCGAAGTTCGGCCTGACCGAGGTGCGGCTCGGTCTCTTGCCCGCCAACATCTCGCCCTACGTGGTGGCGCGCATCGGCGAAGCGGCATCGCGCGAGACGATGCTGTCGGGGGGTCTCTTCGACACGGCGCGGGCCGAACGGATCGGGCTGCTGAGCGAGGTGGTTGCGCCGGATGCGTTGGACGAGGCGGTGGAGCGCGTGGTTCATGCCCATTTGCAGGCCGCGCCCGGCGCGGTGGCCGACACCAAGCGGCTGATCGCCTATGTCGGCAGCCATGGACTCGAAGACAGCATGATCTACACCGCCGACCGGCTGGCCGATGCCTGGGAGACTGAGGAGGGCATCGAAGGGATTAGCAGCTTCCTCAGCAAAAGCGTACCCTCATGGCGGGTGAAGTGAGCTTCTCCCGCGTCCTGATTGCCAATCGCGGCGAGATAGCGCGCCGGGTTCAGCGGGGCTGTGCAAAGCTGGGTCTGGAAAGTGTCGCGATCTATTCCGAGGCCGATAGCGACGCGCCTTTCGTGGCCGAGGCCGACCATGCCATCTGCATCGGCCCCGCCGCCCCGTCCGAAAGCTATCTGAACATCGAGGCGATCCTTGCCGCCGCCCATAAGACCGGCGCAGGCGCCATCCATCCAGGCTACGGCTTTCTGTCCGAGAACGCCGGTTTCGCAGAGCGCGTGAAAGAGACGGGGCTGGTCTTCATCGGCCCCGCGCCGCCGGCCATCGCGCGCATGGGCTCCAAGATCGAGGCCAAGGCGGCGGCAAAGGTGGCGGGCGTGCCGGTGTTGCCTGGCTACAGCGGCACCGATCAGTCCGACGAGCGGCTTTTGGCCGAGGCTTGCGCGCTGGGCACGCCGCTCCTTGTCAAGGCCAGCGCTGGCGGGGGCGGGCGAGGCATGCGACGTGTCACCGATCTGGCTGACGCGCCCGACGCCATTGCTGCGGCCCGGGCCGAGGCGGGCTCGGTCTTCGGCGATGCCACCGTATTCCTTGAACGGTTCGCGCCGCGTGCGCGCCACGTCGAGGTGCAGGTGCTGGGTGATACGCATGGCAACGTGGTGCATCTGTGGGAACGAGACTGCTCGCTTCAGCGCAATCACCAGAAGCTGGTCGAGGAAGCTCCCGCCGCCGCGCTGCCCGCGGCCATTCGTGCCGGAATGCTGCACGCGGCAGTGAGCCTGGCCCGCGCCATCGGATACCATTCGGCCGGGACTGTCGAATTTCTTTACGATCCCGCGCGCGAGGAATTCTATTTCCTCGAAATGAACACCCGGCTTCAGGTTGAACATCCGGTGACCGAGGCCGTCACCGGAATCGACCTGGTGGAATGGCAGCTTCGCGTGGCGCGTGGCGAGCGGCTCGCCTTCGCGCAGGACGACATCGGCTGCGCTGGCCATGCGATTGAGCTGCGGATCGCCGCCGAAAATCCGGCCGAGAACTTTCGTCCCGAAACCGGGCGGATAAGCTTGTGGCAGCCTCCCGATGGATCTGGCGTCAGATTTGACAGCGGCGTGGAATTGGGAAGCGAGGTCAGCCATCATTATGATTCGATGCTTGCCAAGCTGATCGTCCACGGTTCTGACCGTGACGAGGCGATACGAAAGGCCGTCACGGCGCTCGATGGTTTTGTGGTCGGCGGGGTAGGATTGAATCTCTCGTTTCAGCGAGCGCTGATTACCCACCCCGACTTCGCCGCCATGGTCCACCATACCACCGGTCTGGCCGAGATGTTTCCCGGCGGCTGGACGGCGCCCGCGCCGGACGCGCAGACCATTGCGCTCGCAACGCTCGCGCTGCACCTGCATTTGGCAGGACGCGGCGATGACCCTTGGCGGAGCCTTGGCGCTTGGCGCGTGACGGACCCGGCCGGACGGGCGGGAACGGCGCGATACTGGGCAGCCGGCGACAAAGAGGATGCGGTCACCGTCGCCGGGCAGGGCGTGCGGCTGGAACTGCGTGTCGAAGGATCTGCGCCCTGCATCGTCGATCACGCGCGCCTCGCCCAAGGCCGCCTGTCGGGCCGGATCGGAGGCCGTTCCATTTCGCTCACAGCCTATGTCGAGCGCGCTAACGACGTCTGGCGCGTGCATTTGTCCAGCCACAACGGCTTATTGCAGGTGCCGCTCATGACGCTGGAGGACCGGAACCTGCAACGCGAGACCGGGGCGGCCGGCGGCGGCGAGGGCACCCTCGCTGCGCCCATGCCGGGTGTGGTGGCCGAGGTCCGCGCGAGCCTTGGCGATGAGGTCTCGCAGGGCCAGACGCTGCTGGTGCTCGAAGCGATGAAGCTTCTGCAAAGCCTACCCGCGCCGGTCGCCGGGATTGTTGACGAAGTCTACTGCGCACCGGGCGATACCGTCCCGATGGGCGCCCGCTTGATCAGAATAGCACGGAAGGAAGAATGATGGCCAAGCACGCAACCCTGACCGCGACGGCCATCAGCCCTTTCAACGAGGACCTAGAGTTGATTCGCGATCAGCTTCGCCGCTTCATCGATGCCGAGATCGTGCCCTCAGGTGAGGCCTGGGAGGAGGAAGGCATGGTGCCCCGAGAGGTCCTGCGCAGCATGGGCGAGCTGGGCGTTCTCGGCATGCGTTATGACCCGCAATATGGCGGCGCTGGACTTGACACCATGTCGAGCGTGATGCTCGCCGAAGAATTGGGGCGCTCCACCTTCGGCGGCTTCTCGGCCACCGTGCTTGTGCATACCGACATGGCGTCGCCGCATCTGGAAAATGCCGGTACGCCCGAGCAGAAGGCGCAATGGATGCCTGGAATCACGAGTGGGCGCACGATCACTGCCGTCGCCGTAACCGAATCGGGCGCGGGCTCGGACGTGGCGGGCATGCGCACCCATGCAGTAAGGGACGAGTCGGACTGGGTGCTCAACGGCACCAAGATGTTCATCACCAACGGGGTGCACGCCGACCTCTATTTCGTCGGCGCCAAGACCGATCCGGACGCCAAGGGCTCGCGCGGGATTACCATCTTCGCGGTCGAAAAGGGCACGTCTGGCTTCTCCGTCGGGCGCGCCTTGAAGAAGACGGGCTGGCTTTGTTCCGACACGGCCGAACTGATCTTCGAGGATGTGCGCGTGCCGGCCGGGAACGTGATCGGCGAGGTGAACAGGGGCTTCTATTCGATCATGAAGAACTTTCAAAACGAACGCATCGTGCTGGGCGCCATGGCCACCGCCGAGGCGCAGAAGGCGCTCGACATGACCGTGGACTACGTGAAACAGCGCAAGGCCTTTGGCGGCGTGTTGTGGAACAAGCAAGTGGTCCGCCAGCGGCTTGCGACCTGCCAGACACGCATCGAGGCGGGGCGTCAACTCGTCTATCACGCCGCGCGCCTTGACGCCGCGGGTTTGGACTGTACCCGCGAGGTTTCAATGGTGAAGGCCTACTGCGGCGAGCTGGTGAATAAGGTGCTCTACGATTGTGTGCAGTTCCACGGCGGCATGGGCTACATACGCGAAACCCCGGTAGAGCGGATGTCACGCGATGTACGTGTGCAGGCGATCGGCGGAGGGGCGAGTGAAGTGATGCTAGAAGAAATTGCCAAGCGGATGTGATTCCTTTCAGTTGGGAGCCATCCGCAAGAAATTGTTCGTTTGAGTCGGCCTATCATCGAAATGGAGACGATGAAATGAAGATTTATGGTAGCTATGCGGAGCGGCATCTTGCCTTCAAATTGTCTAGCGAGGCAATTATCATCATCGTTGGAACGATGCTGCTGACGGTGTCTGCAAAGGTGCAGGTTCCTTTCTATCCGGTTCCGATGACGTTGCAAACTTTGGTGGTAGTTGGCCTGGGCCTGTTTCTCGGCCCTGTCCGCGGGTCTGGCATTGTCGTTGCCTACCTCCTGCAAGGTTTGGCTGGCATTCCGGTCTTCGCAGGCACGCCGGGCCCCTCGGGTCTGGCCTATGTCGCCGGGCCGACGGGCGGATACCTCGTCGGTTTCGTGGTGTCGGCTTTCGCGGCAGGATGGCTGGCGCGAAGAGGGTATGCCAACGGCATCGTGGGTGCGGTCACAATTTGCGTTCTCGCGACCGCGCTGGTTTACGTGCCAGGTCTTGCGTGGTTGGGTGCCTTCACCGGATACGGCGAGCGCCTCCTGACGGCTGGGCTCTATCCGTTTGTCTTGGGTGATCTGGTGAAGTCAGCCATCGCGGGTCTGCTCTTTGTTGTCGGTTGCTCGATCGTCCCGGGATTTGGAAGCATATCGTCGAAAGTGTCCGGCAAGAAATAGTGCCGGAGGCGTTTCTCGGCTTACGCCGGTTTCCGGCTGTCGCGAATAGTTGAGGGGAGTCTGATATGGCGCTGCCGCTTGGCAACGTTCGGATCATCGAGCTTGGTCATGTGATCGCGGGTCCGTTGGCGGCGGCGCTGCTCTCGGATTTCGGCGCCGAGGTGATCAAGATCGAAGCACCCGCCAGAGGCGACATGATGCGCGATTTGGGCCCCAAGGCGCAGGATGGTGTCGGCGTGTGGTGGAAGACGCTTGCCCGCAACAAGCGTATCCTGGCGCTCGACTGGAAAAGCGATGCCGGCCGCGAGGCGCTGGCGAAGCTGGTCGAAACCGCGGATGTTCTTGTGGAGAATTTCCGACCCGGCGTGCTCGAGCGGGCAGGGATCGGGCCAGAGGTCCTGCATGAATGGAATCCCGATCTGGTGATATTGCGGGTTTCGGGCTACGGGCAGGATGGGCCGATGCGCAAGACGCCGGCCTTCGGGCGCGCCGCCGAGGCGATGAGCGGCCTGGCGCACCTCACCGGCTTCGCCGATGGCTCGCCCATGCATCCCGGTTTCCCGGCCGCCGACAGCACGACGGGGCTGATGGGAGCCCTGGGTGTATTGATAGCCCTTTTTGCCCGCGAGAAGGGCGCGGTGCGTGGTCAGGTCGTCGATCTGGCGGTATTCGAGGCCCTGTTGAGGCTGATCGATTACCATGTTCCCGTTCTGACCGGAGCGGGCCTGTCACCGATGCGCAATGGGCTGCGTCAGCCGATGGATTTTGCGCCGGGCGGCACATTCCGCACCAAAGACGGTGTCTGGGTGACCGTCTCGGCCGGGGGCGCGGAGACGGCCAGACGGTTGTTGCGTGCGGTGGGCGGAGGCAGTTTTGCCGACGATCCGCGCTTTGCCACGATGGAGGGAATCACAGCACATATGTCGGAGATCTTCGACCAGCTCAACGAATTCGTCACTGCCAGGGACTTTGCCGAGGTCGAGGCGGAATTCGCGCGCCACGATGCGGTGGCCGCGCCGGTGCTGAGCGTGGAGGATATCGTGGCCCATCCCCAGATCGCCAAGCGCGGCGATATCGTGTCGATCGAAGGCGATGCGACGAAAGTGGTCGGCCCGGTGCCGCATCTGAGCGGCACCCCGGGTAGCGTGCGCTGGTTGGGACGGCAGCCGGGCGCGGACACTGCTGCGATCTTGAAGGAGCTTGGCTACGACTTAGCGACGATCGAAAGGCTGGCGGAGGCCGGCCTGATCGCAATGGGTCCAGCCGGGGAGGAAGTGACATGAGTTTCAGGCTGACCGAACAGCAGCAGGACATCCGCGATACGATCCTGAAAATCTGCGCGGAGTTCGACGATGAGTACTGGCTGGAGCGCGACCGCAATGGTGGCTTTCCGCATGAACTGCACAGGGCGATGGCCGGCGGCGGCTGGCTGGGAATCGCCATGCCGGAGGAGCATGGAGGCGCCGGCCTCGGGATCACCGAAGCCACGATCATGATGCAGGCCATCGCTGAATCTGGCGGCGGGGCCAGCGCGGCTTCGGCCGTTCACATGAACATCTTCGGGCTGAATCCCGTCGTGGTCTTTGGTAGCGCGGAACAAAAGGCGCGAATGCTGCCACCTCTGATCGAAGGACGCGAGAAAGCCTGTTTCGGCGTTACCGAGCCGACGACCGGCCTCGACACGACCAAGCTCAAGACCCGCGCGGCGCGCCAAGGCGACCGTTACGTGGTGCACGGCCAGAAAGTTTGGATTTCCACAGCCCAGGTGGCCGACAAGATCCTGCTTCTGGCGCGCACGACACCGCTCGAAGAGGTGGCCAAGCCGACTGGCGGCCTGTCGCTCTTCTATACCGATCTGGATCGGACCTTCGTCGATGTGCGCGAGATCGAGAAGATGGGCCGCAAGGCTGTCGATTCGAACGAGCTGTTTATCGACGGACTGCCGATTCCGGCGGAGGACCTGATCGGCGACGAAGGGCAGGGCTTCAGGCAAATCCTGCACGGGCTCAATCCCGAGCGCATCCTCGTCGCCGGAGAGTGTGTGGGCATTGCCCGGAACGCACTGAAACGCGCCGCCGCCTATGCCAAGGAGCGGCAGGTTTTCGGGCGCCCGATCGGACAGAACCAGGGCGTGCAGCACCCGCTTGCCAAGGCCTGGGCGAAGGTCGAGGCTGCTAACTTGATGGTGATGCATGCGGCGGCGCTCTACGACGCGGGCGAGCCGTGCGGGGTCGAGGCGAATGCCGCCAAGTTGCTGGCGGCCGAAGCCGCGGTCGAGGCTACGCAAACGGCGCAGATGACATTTGGCGGCTTCGGCTACGCCAAGGAATATCACGTCGAGAGACTGGTGCGCGAGGCGCTTCTCTTTCACATCGTGCCGGTCACGCCGCAGATGCTGTTGTCCTTCATCGCCGAGAAGGCACTGGGCCTGCCCAAATCATACTGAATAGCAGGGCGAAGCCGTTCGATAAGCGGCTTGCTTATTTTTCTAACGTGCGTTAGGTTTTGACCCGATCAAGGACAACAGTCCGATCCGCACTTGGGAGGAGCTTTATGCCGGCAACAGGTTACGGGTTTACCCGTTCGCAACTGCGCGACCATCCAACCGTTTTCGCGGACCGGCTGTTCTCGGGAAAAGCAGTTGTCGTCACCGGTGCCGGAGGCGGGCTGGGGCTTGCGATCGCCGCACTATTCGCGCGTCTCGGGGCCGATCTGGCCATTAACGGCCGAAACCCCGAGAAGCTGGAAGATGCCGCAGCGTTTCTGCGGGGCTTTGGTGGGCAGGTGCTGGCTCGTCCCATGACCATCCGAGATCCCGAACAGGTGCAGGATTTCGTCGATGCTGTGGGTGATCATTTGGGCGGGTTCGACATTCTGGTGAACAATGCGGGCGGTCAGTTTCCGCAGCCCGCCCTCGACTACACGACGAAAGGCTGGAACGCGGTCATCGATACAAATCTGAACGGCACGTGGTGGATGATGCAGGCCGCGGCCCGGAACTGGGTCAAGGCCGGGCGTCCCGGCGCCATCGTGAGTATCGTCGCCGATGTGTGGCGCGGCATGCCCGGCATCGCCCATAGCTGCGCCGCGCGCGCCGGGGTCATCTACCTGTCGAAATCGGTGGCAGTCGAATGGGCGCCGCACGAGATCCGCGTCAACTGCGTGGCGCCAGGATGCTGCGAAAGCACTGGGTTCGCGAGATATCCCGAGGAGGGGGCGGCGACGTTTCAGGAGTCGAACCCGATGCGCCACGCCGGCGACGAATGGGATGTTGCCGAGTCGGTGGTCTATTTGGCCGCGCCGTCCGGGAAGTTCATTACCGGCGAGGTATTGACCGTGGACGGAGGTCAGCAGCTGTGGGGCGACCCTTGGCCGACGGGCCGGCCTGACCACTTCCGTATTGCGTGACTGTCGAAGACGAGGCGTTGAAGCGATGGGAATGAAATGACAAGCATCATTCGCACTCCGGAAAACCTGCATCCGACGGCTGTCCCCGTGCTGGAATGCCGCGGGATCGAACGCCGGTTCGGCGGCATCGTCGCCGTCACGGGTGTGGACTTCAGCATTTCCAGGGGAGAGATCTTCGGGCTTGTCGGTCCGAACGGAAGCGGCAAGACGACCGTGACCAATGCGATCACCGGTTTCTATCCACCGAATGAAGGCTCGATACGCCTCGATGGCAAGGACATAACGGGCACCGCGCCCCACAAAGTGGCCAAGCTTGGCGTCGCTCGGACATTTCAGAACCTCGCGCTTTTCAACGGCATGAGCGTTCTCGACAACATCCTGCTCGGACGCCACATCCACATGAAACCCGGCGTTCTGCCCACTGCGCTGTACTGGTGGGTGGCGCGGCCGGAAGAGATCAGGAACCGCGAAACCGTCGAGGAAGTGATCGAGTTTCTCCAACTCGAGAGCATCCGCAATGACCTTGTGGACGGCATTCCGATTGGCCTTAAGAAGCGGGTGGAACTGGCGCGCGCGCTGGTGGCAGAGCCTCACCTTCTCATCCTCGATGAGCCGATGGCCGGCATGAACCAGGAGGAGAAAGGCTACATGGCCCGCTTCATCCTCGATGCGCGTGCGGAGCGGGGCGTGAGCGTTCTTCTGATCGAGCACCACATGGACGTCATTACCGGTATCTGCGACCGGATGCTGGCGCTCAACTATGGCGAGATGATTGCCAGCGGCCTTCCCAAGGAAGTCGTCAGGGATCCCCGCGTTGTAGAGGCGTATATCGGGGGCTCACATGGCTGAAAACCGACAAAGCCTAACAACCGCGGGAGAAACCCTTGCCTCGGTTCTGACGCGGAACGCGTCCGAGCATGGCAGCGACATCGCGTTGCGTGAAAAGGAGCGAGGAATCTGGAAGACAACCTCGTGGGCTGAATATGCCGAAAACGTATTGGCCTGCGCGGCCGGCCTTGACAGGCTCGGCGTGGAGCCGGGCGACGCCGTGCTCGTTCTCGGCGACAACCGTGCGCGCCTCTATTGCGGGATGCTGGCGCTGGCCACACTCGGTGTCTACGCAATGCCCGCCTATCCGGGCACCACGCTCGAAGAACTCCAGCATGTCGTGCAGGAAGCGAACATCGTGGCCGCCTTGGCCGAGGACCAGGAGCAGGTGGACAAGATTCTGGAATTGCGCGCCGCCGGTGCTGCGAAGCTACAGCACATCGTGTATGACGATGGCCGGGGCCTCGGCTTCTACGAGGTGCCGGGGTTGATGTCGTGGGATCATCTCATCGAGATCGGCAGCCGCCGTCTGGACGACGAGCCGGGGCTGCGCGAAGCCCTGCTCGGCCGGGCCAAGCCTGACGATCCGGCGGTATTCCTGCATTCGTCGGGCACGACGGGCAAGCCCAAGGGCGTCGTGCTGAGCCAGAAGAACGTCCTGGCAGCGGCGCGCAACGGATACGCTGCCGGGGCATTCGATATCGGAGAAAATGTGCTGGCCTATCTGCCGATGGCCTGGGTGGGCGATTATGCGATCACGGTGGCCGCCGCGCTTCTGCTCCGCTTTACCGTCAACGTGCCCGAACGGCAGGAAACCGTAATACGCGACATGCGCGAAATTGCGCCAACCTTCTATCTGGCAGCGCCACGCAACTGGGACAATCTTCTGACCACGATCCAGGTCGGCGTCGAAAATTCGACGCCGCTGAAGAAGCTCCTCTATCACTTCTTCATGGACTGGGCCATCGCCGTCGAGCGGCGCAAGCTCAGCGGCATGAGCGGCGGCGCGCTAGAACCGCTTGGCCGCTTCATCGGCGAGATGCTGATTTTCGGCCCGATCAAAGACCAGTTTGGCATGACCCGACTGAAGAACGCCTTTACCGGCGGCGAGGCGATCGGAGAGGACACATTCGTGTTCTACCGAGCACTCGGGATCAAACTGCGTCAGCTCTACGGACAGACGGAGAACAGCGCCATTAATGCAATCCAGGCGCCTGATGAGGTGCGCCTGCACACAGTGGGCAAGGCTGCCCCGGGAGTCGAGGTGAAGATCGCCGAGAATGGCGAGATCCTCCTGAAATCGGACAGCGTTTTCGCAGGGTACTACAAAAATCCCGAGGCCTCGGCCGAGACGCTTGTCGATGGCTGGCTGCATACCGGTGATGCCGGCTACCTCGAAGACGACGGCCATCTCGTGGTGCTCGGCCGCGTTTCAGAAGTGATGCACACCAAGGGCGGTGAACGTTATGTGCCCAATTACATCGAGAACCGCCTGAAGTTCAGCCCCTTTGTCAAGGACGCCGCCGTGATCGGTGCCGGCCGCGACGAGTTGACGGCGATGGTGTGCATCGATTTTGATGCAGTGGGTCACTGGGCCGAAGTGAATGGCGTGCCGTATGTTTCCTATGCGGATCTGTCGCAGCGCGAGGAAGTCGCGGCGATGCTGCGCAAGGCTTTTCTGCGCGTGAACGAGGCCCTGCCCGAGCCTCTTCGGCTGAAACGATTTGTCAGCCTTCATAAGGAATTCGATCCCGACGACGGCGAGATTACACGCACGCGCAAATTGCGCCGAAAGGTGGTCGAAGACCGGTACCAGAAGGTCATCGCTGCGCTCTATGACGGATGCGAAAGTGTCCATGTCAGCGCTGTTGTGACCTATGAGACGGGCGATACGGGAACGGTGGACCGCACCCTCCCTATCAGGGAGGTGTAAATGGATCTGGTCCTTCTGGCTGAAATCACGGCAAACGGAGCTCTCACCGGCTTGCTCTATTCGTTGTTCGCGATCGGCCTTGTGCTGATCTACAAGGCGTCATCCGTGCCAAACCTGGCGCAAGGCGGGCTGACCATGGTGGGAGCTTATGTCGTGCTGGCCCTGGCTCGCGATGCTGGTCTTCCGCTCTGGGTGGCTATTCCGCTCGCTGCAGTCGTCATGTTCGGTTTCGGCATGGGTATAGAGCGCGTTGCGCTGCGCCGGCTCGCGGGCCGGCCGATCGTGATGATCCTCATGATGACGCTGGGGATCGACATCTTTCTGCGCGGCATGACGCTTGCGATCTGGGGCGGTACGTCGCGGTCCGTCGAACTGGGCGTGGGTTACGACCCGCTCTTCGTCGGCGACATCCTGATCAGCCGCATCCATCTGGTTGGCGGCGCGGTGGCCCTTTCGTTGTTCGGAGTCTTCGTGCTGTTCTTCCGCAGCCGCCTGGGAATCCGTTTGCGCGCGATAGCAGACGACTACATGGCCTCCTGGTCCGTCGGCATATCTGTCGAGCGCGGAGTCGGCCTGTCCTGGGGGCTCGCTTCCATCGTCGCGGTGGCGGCGGGCATCATATGGGGCGAAATCCAGGGCGTCGACCAGTCGCTGTCGCTGCTGCTGCTCAAGGGCCTCACCGTAGCCGTACTGGGCGGGCTCGACAGCATATTCGGGGCGGTGCTCGCGGGGCTCATTCTAGGCATCGTCGAGAATGTGGGGTCCGCTTATCTGGATCCGCTCGTGGGCGGAGGCAGCCGCGATCTGATCGTGGCCGCAGTGCTCATCCTCACAGTCATGGTTCGACCCCACGGTCTGTTCGGCCGTCATGACATCGAAAGGGTTTGACACGATGTTTTACCGGCTATCTGGCGTGCATCACAACAGCTACATATCCGACACTCGGATCTACAAGATTCCGGCCGACAGGCACCTCGCACTGTTCTTCCTGGCGCTCGGCCTGGCAGCACCATTCCTGTTCGGATCGCTGTACCTCAACAACTTTATATTGCCTTGGCTTGTCTGGACGGCAGCCGCGCTCGGGCTCAACCTGGTGACAGGTTGGGCCGGCCAGCTGCACCTCGGCTATGCGGCGGTGATGGCCGTAGGCGCGTATTCGGCTGTCCACGCAGCCAGGTTCGGAGTGCCCTGGGAATTAGCGCTTCTGATCGGCGGAATTTCCGCCTCGGTTATAGGAAGCCTGTTCGCCTTCGCGGCCCTGCGGGTGAAGGGCCTGTATCTGGCTTTGACCACTCTGGCGATGCAGTTCGTGATGGATTGGGTGCTGACCCACTCGCCGACGATCTCGGGCGGCTCGCACGCTTCCCTGCAGGCGCCCAGATTCGCTCTCCTAGGCCAGCCGATCACGTCGGATACCGGCCTGTACTACGTCGCCTTCGCTTGGTGCCTCCTGGTAACGGTCTTCATGCTGAACCTACGCCGAACCGGTCTGGGCCGCTCACTGGTGGCCGTCCGGGAAAAGGACTATGCGGCAGCTATTCTCGGAGTGAACAGCTTCTACTACAAGTTCGTGGCCTTTGCGACGTCCTCCTTTATCGGCGGAGTCAGCGGCGCGATCCTTGTCGCCACATTCTTTTTCCTCGCCGCGCCCGAGCAGTTCTCGGTCACTGTGTCGATCCAGGTTCTGGCCATGGTCATTATCGGCGGCCTCGGCAGCACCATAGGCACCTATTTTGGCGTCGCGCTGATCCTGCTGGCGCCGGGCTTCGTCAACGGGATCATGGCAGAAGGGGCAAAGGTGCTCGGGTTGCAGCTGAACGTCGAAACGCTGGCCCATATTCCGAACGCGGTCTACGGAGCTCTCATCATCATCATTCTGATGGTCGAACCGCTAGGGTTGGGCAAGCTTTACGGCAACGTCCGGGACTACTTGATGGTATGGCCCTTCGATCAACTCAAGAAGTAAACAGCACATGACCCAGGCTTCCAGACCAGAAATAGCCAACATACTGTCGATGAACAGCGTAGAGGTTCTCTATGACAATGTCATGTTGGCGATCAAAGGTGTTTCCATCCAGGTTCCAAATGGAGGGATGGTCGCGTTGCTCGGGTCCAACGGGGCCGGAAAGAGCACAACGTTGAAGGCAATCAGCGGCCTTCTCAAAGCCGAGCGCGGACGAGTCAGCCGGGGCGAGATCAGCTTCGACGGCACGGTGATTACCGGTCTACCCGCGCAGCAGCGGGTGGAGATGGGGATTTGCCATGTGATCGAAGGCCGTCGTGTTTTCGAACACTTGACGCCTGACGAAAATCTCGAGGCGGCGGCGCCTATGTCAATGAAACGTGCCACGCTGAGTGCGGAGAAACAGAAGATATACGAGTATTTTCCGCGTCTGGCCGAACGAAAGAACTCCCAGGCGGGATATCTTTCGGGCGGCGAGCAGCAGATGCTGGCAATCGGCCGCGCGCTGATGACCCAGCCGCGCCTGCTGATGCTCGACGAACCCAGCTTGGGCCTCGCACCTTTTTTGGTGTCCGAAATCTTCGGTATCATCAAGAAGATCAACAAGGAGCACGGCGTGTCGATCTTGCTGGTCGAGCAGAATGCCTTGGCCGCGTTGGAGATCGTGTCGGCCGGCTACCTAATCGAAAATGGTCGCGTCGTTATGCATGATACGGCGCAAGCCCTGCGAGCGAATTCCGACATCCAGGAATTCTATCTTGGAGGAGGTTCGGCCACAAACTTCCACGACATCAAACACTACAGCCGGCGCAAACGTTGGCTGAGTTGATCCGGCCTACATCAAGGCAGACTGGGAGGAAGAAATGCGATCAATTGGAAGAGCACTGTCTTTGGCCCTGCTAGCCGCAGGACTTATGTCGGCGCCCGCCAGGGCGGCCGATCCCGAACCGTTAAGGATCGGCGTTTGCTATGATCTGAGCAAGGCCTACACCTTCGCTACGCCGCAGGTCTCGCAGGCGGCGCTCGATCTTGCGGCTCTCGTCAACATGAAGGGCGGGATCGATGGGGCGCCGGTGGAGGTGATTGTGCGCGACCACGGCAACGAGCCGCAGCGTGGCGTCGAATGCTACGAACAGCTAAAGCGCGAGGGCGTGTTTGTTTTCGATACGCTGTCCACACCGGTGTCACTGGCGATCTTGCCGCGCGCCATGAAGGACCAGCGCATCCTGATGCAATCGCTTGTCGGGCGCGGTGACGCCGTCGACGGCACGGTGTTCAACTGGGTCTATCCGGTCGGGCCAACCTATTGGGGCCAGGCAGCCAACGACATCGCCTATATCAAGCAACTGCATGGGGGAAAACTCTCGGATGTGAAGGTGGGCTTCGTCTACTTCGACTATCCCTTCGGGCAGGAGCCGATCGAGATCCTCAAGACGCTTTCGGAGAAGGAAGGATTCGGGCTGATCCTTTATCCTGTTCCGCTGCCTGGCAACGATCAGGCCGGCGTCTGGTCCAAAGTGCGCCGGGACAAGCCCGACCACATTATCAGCTGGATGCTCGGCGGGGCACATGTCGTCGCGTCGAAAGAAATGAAGCGTAACGGCATTCCGATGGAGAAATATATCTCGGTCAACTGGCTGAACGAGGTGGATATCTCCAACATCGGCGCTGAAGCGGCGACCGGACTCAAGCGCGGCACCAACGTCGTGGGCGGGCAGAATATTCCGCTCTACAAGGAGATCATGGCCGAGCTTTACGACAAGGGCAAAGGCAATGGCCCGGTCGAAAAGACGCGGGACGTTTTCTACAATACCGGTCTGGCAATGTATTCGATCGTGTTCGAAGCGGCCCGTCAGGCGGTATCGCTGCATGGCCATCCGATCACCGCCGAAACCTACAAGGCTGGGCTGGAGGCGATCGAGAAGTATGACGCAAACGGCCTGATGGCGCCGATCACCGTGACGGCGGAGGACCACGGCGGCGGCGGGCGCACACGGATTGAGATGTGGGACGGCGCCGCATGGGCGCCACAGACCGACTGGATCGCCAGCTATCAGGATGTCGTCTGGGAGATTGTCAAGGAAAGCTCGTCGAAGTTCGACGGCAATTGATGCGACGAGGGCAGAGGCCGCCCCATGCGGGCCTCTGAATCCGGTCCGGCGGTTCGGACCGGCGATGAGATAACAGATATCCAACAGGAGGTTCAACATGACCATCTTCAACAGCGTGACAGCCGCTGTACTAGCAGCGACACTGGGGTTGGGAATACAGACGGCCGCGGCACAGGACAAGGAGCCGATCCGCTTCGGCCTATGCTTCGATCTGAGCAAATCCTATACCTTCATCTCGCCGCAGGTCGCGCAGGCCGCGCAAGACCTTGCCAAATACGTCAATAAAGATGGCGGGATCGGCGGACATCAGGTCGAAATAATCGTCCGCGATCACGGCAACGAACCCCAGCGCGGGGTCGAGTGCTATGAGCAACTCAAGCGCGAGGGGGTATTCATTTTTAACTTTCTCTCGACGCCTGTGACCAATGCGGCTCTGCCGCGCGCGATGAAGGATGGGAATATTGTGATGCAATCCTTCGTCGGCCGTGGCGACGCGGTGGATGGAGAGGTATTCAAGTGGATTTTTCCGGTCGGTCCGACTTACTGGCAGCAGGCCGCCAATGACGTGGCCTTCATTAAGGGCCAGGTGGGCGGCGATCTGAACAACGCCAAAATCGGTTTCATCTATCTGGATTATCCCTTCGGACAGGAGCCGATCGAGATTCTAAAAACCTTGTCGGAAAAGGAGGGCTTTGAACTCAAGCTATATCCGGTGCCCTTGCCCGGCAGCGACCAAGCCAGCGCCTGGACCCAGATTCGCCGCGACAAGCCCGACTTTGTGATCAGCTGGATACTGGCGGGCGGACATGTGGTGGCGTCGAAGGAGATGAAGCGCAACGGCTTCCCGATCGACCGCTATCTGTCGGTGAACTGGCTGAATGAGGTCGACATAAAGAATATCGGCACAGAGGCGGCCAAGGGCATATTGCGCGGCACCAATGTGGCTGGCGGCCAGGACGTGCCGATGGTCAAAACCATGCTCGAAACTTTCTATGCCAAAGGCGAGGGCAGCGGCCCTGAATCGCTCGTCCGCGATGTTTATTACAATACCGGCCTCGCAATCTATTCCACTGGCTTCGAAGCGGCCCGGATCGCGATCGAGAAGCACGGCTGGCCTCTGACGGCGGAGAAAATGAAGGACGGCTACGAATCCATCGAGAACTTCGACGGAAATGGTGTGATGTCGCCGATCACCGTGACTGAGAAGGACCATGGAGGAGGAGGCAAGACCCGTGTCGAGCAGTGGGACGGTAAGACCTGGGTGCCACTGACCGACTGGAGCGCCGACTACACCGACGTGGTGTGGGAAGTGATCAAGGAAAACTCGTCGAAGTTCACCGTCGAATGATTGAGATCGCGCCTGCGGGCTACGTGACCCGCAGGCGCACACCAGTGCATAAGGCACATCCACAAAGGACGAGTGATGGGACAAAACCCGATCGAAGTGTTCGTTGACGGAGGTATCGCCACCGTCTGTATCAACCGGCCCGAGCGCAAGAACGCGCTATCGGTTGCTGCGGCGAACGGGTTGACCGATGCGTGGGAGCGGATCGAGGCCGACGATACCGTCAGGGTCGCGATCCTGACCTCGGCCGATTGCGGCGTGTTTAGCGCCGGGCTCGATCTGAAGGAAGCGGCCGAGATCGCGCAAAACGAGGGCGTCGACATTCTCAGCAAGATGCGCGACCCCTTTCACGAAACGATGCGCGCCTGCCGAAAGCCCATCATCGCCGCGATGACCGGCTCTCTGATGGCCGGCGGGATGATGCTGACGCTAAACTGCGATCTTCGGGTCGGCCTCAAAGGAAGCAGAGTCGGGATCACCGAAGTCAAGATCGGACGCGGCTCGCCATGGGCCGCACCGGCCTTATCGATGCTGCCGCAGCCCATCCTGATGGAGATCGTGCTAACGGGCGAGCTGATGCCGATTGAGCGACTGCACGACTACGGGTTCACGAACTATCTCGAAGACACGGCTGACGCGGTTCGTGCCCGCGCCCGTCAGCTGGCTGAGCGAGTCGCCTCCGGCGCGCCGCTTTCGGTCGTCGCCGCCAAGGCGAGTGTGCGCGCAACCATGGATCTCGGCTGCGCCCATGGACTGGAAGAAGGCAAACGCCTGCACGAGGTGGTGTATGCAAGCCAGGACGCGATCGAAGGTCCCCGCGCCTTTGCGGAGAAGCGCCCCCCCGTCTGGCAGGGCAAATAGGGAAGCGCTCCATGTCGGACCTAATGCGCATGGACCGCGACGGTGAAATCGGGATCCTGAGATTTCTCCGACCCGACCGCCGTAATCCCTACAGCCTGGATTTCGTCGATGCACTGATCCGTATTCTCGCCGAGGCGGAGCGCGACAGCACCTTGCGCGCCGTGGTCATGACCGGCGGCGCGCATTTCTCAAGCGGCGGCGATCTGGTCGGCTTCCGCACCGAAATTGCCAAGGGCGCCCGCGCCACCCACGAGATGGTGGACCGTGTCCATGAAGGCGGACGCGCGGCCTACAAGTTCCGAAAGCCGCTTGTCGCGGCTGTGAACGGCGTCGCCTTCGGTGCAGGCATGAGCCTTGCGCTGTCTGCCGATGTCGTGGTCGCGGCAGAAGATGCGCGATTCTGCGAGGTTTTTGCGCGAGTCGGCGGATGCCCCGACACCGGATCAAGCTGGCTGCTGCAACAGCGCGCCGGGGCGGGAGTAGCGCGGCTACTGGTAATGACTGGACGCGAGATTTCCGGCAAGACCGCGCGCGAGCTATGCGTCGTCGAGGAATGCGTGCCCGCCGACAAGACCGAGGCAACCGCCATCGCGATCGCCCGCGAGATGGCCGCCCATCCGATGTATGGCGTCGAGACGGCCAAGCGGGTCATGCGCAGCGCGGCGGAATGTTCCTATGACGAAGCGCTCGACATCGAGCGCGACGCGCAGACCGTCCTGCTCTGCGCCCACGACTTTCCCGAGGCAATGGAGGCCTTTGAGCAGAAGCGTCCGCCTCAGTTCCGGGATTGCTGACGAATTCCAGACACGCCAAACCACCGAAGGAGAAACGCGCAATGAAGGTGCTTGTGCCCGTCAAACGCGTGGTCGACTACAACGTGAAGGTCCGTGTAAAGGCGGATGGAAGCGGGGTCGATCTTGCGAATGTGAAGATGTCGATGAACCCGTTCGACGAGATTGCGGTGGAAGAGGCGATCCGTCTGAAGGAAGCGGGCACGGTCGAGGAGGTCGTGGTCGTCTCGATCGGGGTGAAGCAGGCGCAAGAGACGCTGCGCACGGCGTTGGCGATGGGGGCCGATAGGGCGATCCTGGTAGTGGCGGCCAATGACGTGCATGAGGATTTAGAGCCGCTGGCGGTGGCAAAGATACTCAAGGCCGTGGTCGACGACGAGCGGCCGAACCTAGTGATCGCCGGCAAGCAAGCGATCGACAACGACATGAACGCCACCGGCCAGATGCTCGCGGCGCTGTTGGGCTGGAGCCAGGCAACCTTTGCCTCGAAACTGAAGTTCGAGGGCGATACGGCGATTGTGACCCGCGAGGTCGACGGCGGTCTGCAGACGATCAAGGTGAAAATGCCGGCAGTCGTGACGGTGGATCTGCGCCTTAACGAACCGCGCTATGCCTCGCTGCCGAACATCATGAAGGCCAAGAAAAAGCCGCTCGACGAGAAGTCGGCGGCAGACTACGGCATCGATGCGAGGCCGCGGCTCGAAGTGGTAAAGACGGTCGAACCGGAAGCGCGCCAGGCCGGCGAGATCGTACCGGATGTCGATACTCTGGTGGCGAAACTCAAAGCGAAGGGGGTCGTGTGATGGCTGTTCTTGTGCTGGGCGAAGTGAATAACGGTGAACTGGCGCTGGACGCCACCGCCAAGACGGTGAGCGCCGCAAAGACACTGGGCGAGGTGACCGTGCTCTGCGCCGGGGCCTCCTCCGTTGCAGCCGGCGAGGCCGCCGCGAAGATTGACGGGGTGACAAAGGTTCTGGTGGCCGAGCATCCTTCGTTGGGTCACCGGCTGGCCGAGACGACCGCGGCGCTAATCGTGAGCCTCGCGAGCGATTATTCGCATATCGTGGCACCCGCCACCACGGCTGCCAAGAACGTGATGCCGCGGGTGGCCGCGCTTCTGGACGTGATGGTGATCTCGGATGTCTCGGGCGTGCTCGATGCGGACACCTTCGAGCGGCCGATCTATGCCGGCAACGCCATTCAGACCGTGAAATCGAAGGACACAAGGAAGGTGATCACCTTCCGGACCTCCACCTTCGACGCCGCCGGCGAGCGCGGCCCGGCCTCGGTGGAGAGAGTCGAAATGCCCGCCCATCCAGACCTTTCGGAGTGGGTCGAGGACAAGGTGGCCGAAAGCGACCGCCCCGAACTGACCTCCGCTGGGATTGTGGTCTCCGGCGGCCGCGGCGTGGGCTCGGAAGAAAATTTCGCGCTGATCGAGAAACTGGCCGACAAGCTCGGCGCGGCGGTGGGCGCCTCGCGTGCGGCGGTCGATGCGGGCTTTGCCTCGAACGACTGGCAGGTCGGCCAGACCGGCAAGGTCGTGGCACCCGCACTCTACGTTGCCGTGGGCATTTCCGGGGCCATTCAGCATCTTGCAGGAATGAAGGACTCCAAGATCATCGTCGCCATCAACAAGGACCAGGATGCCCCCATCTTTCAGGTCGCCGATTATGGTCTCGTCGCCGACCTCTTCCAAGCGGTACCCGAGTTGATCGAGAAGCTCTGAACCGGCGGTGCCGGGTCCTGTATTTGCGAACGCTGCAGGCGGGGTCTATTCAGTCCTCTTCCATCCGGTTCAGAATTTCTTCGGTATGTTCGCCAAGACGCGGTGCGGGTCGCAGATCATGCCGGGCCGGCGTGGCAGAGAATTTCACCGAAGGTTTCGTTGTCCAGATCGAGCCCTCGGTGGGATGCGCGATCTGTTGAAAGAAGCCGCTCGCGGCGAAATGGGGATCCTGCGGGAGTTCCGACAGCAGCCGCACCGGCATGACGGGAATGTCGGCTTCCTCCATCAGGTCGATCCATTCCTGTGTCGTTCGCGACGGCGCGAACTGCGAGATCATGTCGTAGACTGCATCGATATTGCGGCTGCGCTCGTCCATGTTCGTTACCCAGGGATGGCAGAGCATGTCTACGCGCCCGACGGCGCGGAAGAAGCGGGCCCATTGTGCGTTGGAATAGGGAAGGATGGTGACATACCCGTCCTTAGTCGGGACCGGCCGGCGATGCGGCACCAGCATACGGCTGTAGCCGAAGCTATGGGGGATGTCTTCGAAGGTGGCAGCGGCCATGTGCTCCACCAGCAGAAAAGACGATAGCGTTTCGAACATGGGGATTTCGACATGCTGCGCCTCGCCGGTGCGTTCCCGGTGATAGAGCGCGGCCATGACCGCCCATGCCGCCGTCACGCCTCCGAGCTTGTCGGCCAAAATGGTCGGCGCGTAGGCCGGCGGCGCGCTCGCGTCGCGCATCGTGGCCAGCCCGGCCATTCCGGAGACCGCCTGAACGCTGTCGTCATAGGCGGGCTTGTCACGGTAAGGCCCGTCCGAGCCGAAGCCCACGGCGGCCGCGGTGATCAGGCGGGGATTGTCGCGGCGCAGAGCCTCCGGTGCCAGGGACAGGCGGGCCAGTGCGGTGGGGCGAATGCTGGAGATGAAGACATCGGCGTCGCGCAACAGCTTGCGCAAGTACCGCCGACCATCTTCGGTCTTAAGGTCGAGCACGATACTGCGTTTGTTGCGATTCACGCCCAGAAAGGCCGCACCCATACCCGGGCTTTGAGCCGGCTGTACCTGGCGCAGCATATCGCCCTCTGGGCTTTCCACCTTGATGACGTCGGCCCCCAGATCGCCCAGCATCTGCGCTGCGAGCGGGCCGAAGACGACCGATGTCATGTCGATGATGCGAATCCCGGAGAGAAGCCCAGGCTTTGCTTTCGTCATTGCCGACCCTCGGCAACCCCAGACGCGGCGAATTCCCGCCGGATCGCCGCATCATGCGCCCCCAGAGCGGGCGACGCGCCTAGTTGCACATTATCGCCCGACCTGCGAATGGGTGGCGCCGGCAGGCTGATTTCGCCCGAAGGGCACTGAATGGCTGTCCGGTCGAGCTGCGGGTGGCTGGAAAGCGCCGCCACGTCGTTGACCGCGCCCGAGGCGATGTCGGCCTCCTGCAAAAGCGCCAGCATGTGCGGCCGGTCGAGCGCGGCGAAGGCGGATTCAATCATCGGCTGCAGTAAATCCCGGTTGCGGCTGCGGTTGTCATTGCCGTCGAAGCGCGGATCGTTGATGAGCTCGGGTCGCTTCAGAACCATAGTGCAGAAGCGCTCCCATTCGCGTTCGTTCTGAACTGAAACCACGATCTGTCCGCCGTCACGGCAGGTATAGGCGCCATAAGGGCAGATGATCGGGTGGCTCAGCCCGACGCGCGGCGTGGGGCGTCCGGCACAGTCATGCAAGATCAACGGCACCGCCATCCAGTCGGCCATCGTGTCGAACATCGCCACGCTGATGCCGCGCCCGCGCCCGGTGCGTTGGCGTTCGATCAACGCTTCGCAAATACCTGCATGCGCGGTCATGCCGGTGGCGATGTCGCAGACCGAGATCCCCACCCGTCCCGGCCCGTCCGGTGTGCCGGTGATCGAGGCGAGGCCGCTTTCGCATTGCACCAGCAGATCATAGGCTTTGGCGCTGCGCATCGGTCCGTGGTCGCCATAACCCGTAATATCGCAGGTGACGAGCTGCGGAAAGCGCGCGCGGAGCGAGCCCGAATCAAGCCCCAGCTTTTCGAGCGAGCCAGGGGCAAGGTTCTGCAGGAACACGTCGGCGCGAGCGAGAATCCGTTCGAACAGCGCGCGGTCGGCAGCATCCTTGATATCGAGTGCGACGGATTCTTTACCCCGGTTAAGCCAGACGAAATAGGCGCTTTGTCCGTTCGCCGCCGTATCGTAACCGCGCGCAAAATCGCCCGATCCCTTGCGCTCGACCTTGATAACGCGCGCGCCGGCATCGGCCAGTCGCGACGAGCAGAACGGCGCGGCGACCGCCTGTTCCAGCGCAATCACAAGCAGCCCATGCAAGGGACCCTTCTCGCTGATGTTCATATCTCCTCGAGCTTCTGAAGTTTGGAGTTGCCAGAAATCTAACATCTGTTAGAAATGGGGTCAATGCAGATGCTCGAAAGAGCGGTGAGGGAGGGGTGATTGGCGATCCCAGAGGGGCCAGACGCGACTTTTCGCAGTGAGCTAGCCGGAGGGAAGGTCGTTCTTCCCCATTGCAACGCGTGTGAGCGTTTTCATTTTTTCCCGCGCGTGGTCTGCCCGCATTGTCACGAGACCTCGTTCACGTGGTGCGAGGCTTCGGGGAGGGCCGAGATACACACCACAACAATCGTGCGGCGCCCGCCCGAACACGGCGGCGATTACAACATCTGCATTGTCGAACTGAAGGAAGGGGTGCGGATGATGAGTCGGGTTGAGGGCGTGGCGCCTTCGGACGTGAAGATCGGCATGGCGCTCACCGCCTATGCGGGCGAAATCGACGGCACGCCTGCCGTTTTGTGCAAGCCGGCCGAGGGCTGAGAGATGGCACGTGAACTGCGCGGGAAATCCGCCATTGTCGGCGCCGGCCATGCCGGTTTCGGCGAGGCGCCGGGTCTGACGGCCTACGACATCATGGCGGAGGCAGGGCTGGCGGCGCTGGCCGACGCAGGGTTGAGACTGTCGGATGTGGACGGGCTCTTCTGCACGATGATGGAAGACAGCATGCCGGCTCTGATGGCTGCGGAATACCTTGGCATCCGCCCTCGTTTCATCGAGGGCACGATGACGGGCGGCTCCTCGTTCGTGAACTACCTGAGTTCGGCCACTATGGCGCTCGAGGCTGGGCTGTGCGACGTGGCGCTCATCGCCTACGGCTCGAACCAGCGTACCGCGTCGGGCAAGCTGGTCACGGCCTCGCGCCCGCCGCCGTACGAGGCCATGTATCGCCCACGCTACCCGATCTCGGCCTATGCTCTTTCGGCGGCGCGGCACATGCATGAATTCGGCACCACGCGAGAACAGCTGGCCGATGTGGCGGTCGCCGCGCGAGCTTGGGCCAGGCACAATCCCGAAGCCGTCGCGCGCGACGATCTGACACGCGAGGATGTGCTCACCTCGCGCATGGTGTGCGATCCACTGACCGTGCGGGATTGCTGCCTCGTTACCGATGGGGGTGGCGCGGTGGTGATGGTGCGGTCCGAGCAGGCGAGGGATTTCCCCAAGCCGCCGGTTTACGTTCTTGGTTCCGCCGCCGAAAGTACGCATCGACAGATTTCGCAGATGCCCGATTTCACCGTCACCGCGGCCAGAGAGTCGGGCGCACGCGCCTTCGCCGCGGCAGGGGTGGCTCCGTCCGACATCGATGTGGTCGAACTTTACGACGCCTTCACCATCAACACGATCCTGTTTCTGGAGGACCTGGGCTTTTGTAAGAAAGGCGAAGGCGGCGCTTTCGTCGCTGACGGACGGATCGCGCCGGGCGGTGCGCTGCCGGTCAACACCAATGGCGGGGGGCTCTCCTGCGTGCATCCGGGCATGTACGGGATCTTTACCGTGATCGAGGCCGCCCGGCAGATCCGAGGCGATGCGCCGGGACTTCAGATCGACAATGTGGATCTGGCGCTTGCTCACGGAAACGGCGGTACGCTGTCGAGCCAGGTAACGGCGATTCTGGGCTCGGAAAACACATTGTGAGAAGACCAGGGAAGAACGGCAATGCCACTCGATCATGACGCTCTTTCGAACTGGCAATTCGAAGACATCACCCAGACCCTCACGGAGCGCGACACCATGCTTTATGCGCTCGGCCTTGGTTTCGGCGAAGATCCGACCGACGAAAAGGAACTGGCCTATGTCTATGAAGACGGGCTGTTGGCAGTGCCGTCAATGGCCGTGACGCTCGGCTATCCCGGTTTCTGGCTGCGCGATCCGCGCACGGGGGTCGATTGGAAGAAGGTCCTGCATGGCGAGCAGTGGCTGCGCCTCTACAAGCCGCTGCCAGTAAAGGGAAACATCATCGGCCGGCCGAACATTGACTTCATCTCGGACAAGGGTGCGGGCAAGGGCGCAGTAATCTATCAGAGCCGTGACATCATCGACGCAGACACCGGCGAAACGCTGGCCAAGGTCTCGATGTCAGTCTTCTGTCGGGCTGATGGTGGGTTCGGTGGTGTGAACCGTCCGGGACCAACCCCGGTGACCATACCCGACCGCGCTCCCGATCACGTCTGCGATCTGGCGACGCTGCCGCGCCAGGCGCTGATCTATCGTTTAAGTGGCGACTACAATCCGCTGCATGCCGATCCAAAGGTGGCTCATGCAGCCGGGTTCGAACGCCCCATCCTGCATGGTCTCGCCACCTATGGGCTCGCCTGCCGCGCGATTCTCAAGACGCTCTGCGACTATGACGCGAGCCGGCTCACCGGTCTTGACGTGCGTTTTTCCGCCCCGGTCTATCCAGGCGAGACGGTACGTTTCGAGATTTGGCGGGAGGGCGGAGAGGCGCGGTTCAGAGCTTCGATCCCCGGGCGCGAAGTCGTCGTGCTGAACAACGGCGCCGCCCGCTTCGCCTGAGGTCAGCAAACCATGGCCCAACCGCTGAACGATATCCTTGTGCTGGACTTCAGCACCCTTCTGCCCGGCCCCCTGGCGACCCTGATGCTAGCCGAGGCCGGGGCGGAAGTGGTCAAGCTGGAGCGCCCCGGCACCGGCGAGGATGCGCGCCACACAGACCCAAAAATCGACGGCCTGAGCATCGGTTATGCGATCCTGAACCGCGGCAAGAAATCCATTGCGCTGGACCTCAAGGCCGAGGGCGCAGTGGAGAGCCTTCGCCCGCTGATCGAGCGGGCCGACGTGCTGGTCGAGCAGTTCCGTCCCGGCGTGATGGAGCGGCTCGGGCTGGGCTATGAGACTGTCCGGTCGCTCAATCCCGGCATCATCTATTGTTCGATCACCGGCTATGGCCAGACCGGGCCGAAACGCGACGTGGCCGGGCACGATCTGAACTATGTCAGCGATTCCGGCATCCTGTCGCTGAGCCGCGGCCCGGACGAGCAACCGACAATGCCCTTCGCACTGGTCGCTGACATAGGAGGCGGCAGCTACCCGGCGGTGGTCAACATCCTGCTTGCCCTGCGCGAGCGCGACCGCACGGGGCAGGGGGCGCATCTCGACATCGCCATGGCCGAAGGCGCCTTCGCCTTTGCCTATTGGGCTCATGCCAAGGGTGTCGTTGCCGGAGAGCCAGTCCAAAATGGCGCCGACCGGTTGACGGGCGGGCTGGCACGTTACCGGCTCTATACCGCAGCCGACGGGCGGCAGATCGCAGTCGGGGCGCTGGAAGAGAAGTTCTGGCAAGCCTTCTGCGACGTGATCGGACTTGCGCCGGAGCTGCGCGACGATCTGGCCGATCCTGGAGCGAGCACAGCTGAAGTTGCCCGCCTGCTGGCGGCCCGTCCGGCCTCGCATTGGGCACCGCTTCTGGCTGCGGCTGATTGCTGCTGCAGCGTCGTCAAGAGCCCGCAGGAGGCCACGGCGGACCCGCATTTCGCAGAACGTGGCATATTCGACTGGAACGTCCGGATGGGTGGCAGGCGCGTGCCGGCATTGCCGCTGCCGATTGCTCCGGCCCTTCGCGCGCCCTCTCAGGATGCCACCGCGCCTGATCTGGGACGTCACAACGAAGAATTCGGACTGGATAGGCTGTGAGACTGTCGCCAAAAGGATTGACGCCGACACGACTGCCTACTATTCTAACAGTTGTTAGATTTCCAGAAGGATGTAGCAAGTGAACACCTCGCCAGACGACCCTTCCGAAGACGTCGCAAGGTACGTGTCGCCAGCGGATTACGTGGACAGCGATAGCCAGGAAGTTCGCACCTTCGTCACCCGGGCCTTGCGCAACCTGCCCGACGCCGCATCGGAGACGGAGAAGGCGATCCACCTTTTCGAGGCGGTGCGGGACGGACTCCGCTATGATCCCTATACCTTCGCCTTGACGGCCGACGCGTATCGCGCGAGCAGGATCGCCGGTGCTGAAGCTGCCTTCTGCGTGCCCAAGGCCATTCTGCTGGCCGCCTGCCTGCGCGCCGTCGGCATTCCTGCCGCCGTCGGCTTTGCCGATGTCCGCAACCATCTGAACACCCCGAAGCTCCAGGAACTGATGGGGACGGATCTGTTCATCTATCATGGCTATGTGCAGCTCTGGCTCGATGGCAAGGCCTATAAGGTGACGCCGGCCTTCAACATGGATCTGTGCGAGCGGTTCGGAGTTAAGCCGCTTGTCTTCGACGGCAAGAGCGATGCGCTGTTTCACGAATTCAACGTCAAGGATCAGCGGCACATGGAATATGTGAACGATCGCGGGCTCTACGCTGACGCGCCGATCGAGGAGTTCCTGCGAGCGTTCAAAGAAACCTATCCCAAGTTGGAAGAATTCAATCGGAAGCGTGTCTCGCGCAGTGCTGATGGGGTGGATGCCGGATTTGCGGCGGCGGGAAGGTTTTCTTGAAATACCTCGAGGATTTCACGCCGGGCCAGATCTATCGGTTCCGCGCTGAGCCGCTGAGCACGGAGGAAATCATTTCCTTCGCGCGGGAATGGGATCCGCAACGGCTTCATACCGACGTGCCCTATGCAACCGCAGTGCACGGAAGCCTGATCGCATCCGGCTTCCAGACGATGTTGCAGGTGTTCAAGCCGGTCATGCACGAGATGATGACAGGTGTCGCCAATATCGGCGGACTTGGCCTCGAAGAGCTGAGATGGCCCCGGCCCACTCGACCGGGCGAAGCGCTGGATATTGAACTGGAAGTGAATTCTGTCACCCCATCCCGAAGCAACCCGGATAGGGGCGTGCTGGCATACACGCTGAGAGCCAGGAACCCTGCGGGGGAGGTCGTCTTCACCACCAAGACCCCGGTGATGATCCAGCGTCGGGCATCGGAGGAGAGATGAGCGACGCAATTGATCCGAGTCAATTACAGGACGATCTGCGCCTATTGCGCGAAAGCGTCCGCGCCCTGTTCGAGCGCGCGGGCGGCGTGGCGCGGGCGCGCAAAACCAGGGAAGTCGGGGACGCGTGGGACCCGCGCCTCGTGACGGAGATGGCCGAAGCGGGGCTGTTTGCCGCCACGGTTCCCCAAAAGGCGGGCGGCCTCGGCATGGGTTTGGTGGCGGCGGGTGTCATCGCCGAAGAGGCCGGACGCGTGCTCGCGCCGGAGCCCGTCGTGCCCTCAATCGGGCTCGCGATCGGCCTATTGCGCCGGCTCTGTCCCGAGCACGCGCTTTTGGCGGAGGCAATGGCCGGCACTACGGTCCTGGCAACAGCATGGCAGGAGCGAGACCCCAAGGGGCTCTCCGACACCCTGTCGTGCCGGCTCAGGAACGGCGCTCTGACAGGGACGAAGTCCTGGGTCGCGGGAGCGGCCGCTGCAAGTGGCATTCTCGTGGTGGCGGCGGCCAGCGATGGCCCGGTTCTCGCCTTGGTCGATCCCGACGGGAGGGGCGTTTCCCTCGAGAAGCGCCGTCAGTCGGATGGCAGTACACTGGCCGAGCTACACCTGTCGGATGCGTCTGCCGAGTTGCTCGCCAAAGGCCCTGCCGTGGCACAGGCTGTGGAAGCCGCCGTTAGCGACACGACGGCGCTGGCGGCCGCCGAGCTTGTCGGCGTCAGCGCCAAGGCATTGGAGTTCACGCTCGACTACATCAAGACGCGCGAGCAGTTCGACAAACCGATCGGTTCGTTCCAGGTTATCCAGCATCGCGCGGTGGACATGTATATCATGCAGGAACTAGCCGATGCGGGCGTGCGCGACGCGCTGGCCCTGATGGACGCCACAGAAATCCCGCGCCTGCGCGCACGCCAGGCGAGCCGCGCCAAGGCTCGCGCCTGCACCGCGGCGAAAAGGATTACCCGTGAAGCGATCCAGCTGCATGGGGCCGTGGGTTACACCTACGAGTTCGACATCGGGCTGTTTCTGAACCGGGCGCTGGTGCTGTCCGCCTGGCTGGGCGATGCCGCATATCATCGTCGGCTCTGGCTGGAGGCTCGCGAATTCGAGGAGGCGCAATGACCGACTGGAACGCGATGAGCGATGCGGATTTCCGCCACGAGGTGCGTCAATTCTTCGAAACTGAGTATCCCGCCGAGCTGCGCCATCTGCCGCATCGGCCAAAGTTTGCCGAGATCGCGCACTGGCACCGCAAGCTGCACGCGAAGGGCTGGGTTGCGCCGGCCTGGCCTACCGAATATGGCGGCATGGGGCTGAACGCGTCCAAGCTGCTCATCTTTTACGAGGAACAGCAGCGCTGGGGTGTCAACCGGGGCCGCGACATGGGCGTGCAGATGGTCGGGCCGCTGATCATCAAATTTGGCACCGGTGCGCAAAAGGCATACTGGCTGCCCCGCATACTGAGCTGCGAAGACATCTGGTGCCAAGGCTATTCCGAGCCGGGCGCCGGGTCCGATCTGGCGAACCTGCGCACGAGCGCCGTGATCGATGGCGACGACTTCGTCATCAACGGTCAGAAGATCTGGACGACCATGGCGCATGACGCCACCCATATCTTCATGCTGGTGCGCACCGATCCGAAGGCGCCCAGGAAGCAGCAGGGCATCAGCTTCCTTCTTGTGCCGATGGACCAGCCGGGCATCGAGGTCCACACGATCACCACGCTCGCGGGCGAGACGGAGTTCTGCGAAGTTTTCTTCGACGATGCCCGCACTCCGTGTGAAAACCTGGTGGGCGAGTTGAACAAGGGCTGGACCATGGCCAAGTCCCTGCTCAGTTTCGAACGGGTGTTCATTGGCGCACCGAGTCTGGCCCAGAGCGCACTTGGTCAGCTTGAAACCTTGGCGCGGGGTCGTGGCCGTTTCGACGATCCGGTCTTTTGCGACCGGTTTGCCGAGGTCGCGCTCGATGTCGAGGATCACGCGGCGCTCTACACGCGCTTCGCCGATCAACTCAAACGAGGCGAAACCTTGGGCGCGGATGTCTCGATGCTCAAGATCTGGGTGACCGAGACCTTTCAGAAGATCACCGAACTTATGATTGAAGCAGCAGGACCCGATGCGGGCACGCTGGGGCCTTTGCAGGTTGGGAATGTCGGTGTCGATGTTCTGGCAAACTTCTACAAGGCCCGGCCGACCACGATCTACGGTGGGTCGAACGAGATCCAGCGCAACATTCTATCGAAAGCGGTCCTGGGACTGCCGGGCTGACCATGAGGAAGGATTTATGATGTCCGATCGTTACGCGAAATACAACAAGCTGAAGTTCGACTATCCGGCCGAGCGCGTGCTGCGCATCACCTTCGACCGGCCCGAGACCTTCAACTCGGTCGATGCCGAGACCCACACGCAGATGACCGACATGTGGCTCGACATCGACCGCGATCCCGACATCAACGCGGTGATCGTCACCGGTGCGGGCAAGGCGTTTTCGGCGGGCGGCGATTTCAGCCTGATCGAAAGCATGATCGGCAATTCGCACGAGATCATGAAGACGTGGAAAGAGGCCAAGGATCTCGTCTACAACATTATCAACTGCAACAAGCCCATTATCTCAGCGATCAACGGTCCCGCGGCCGGCGCCGGACTCGTCGTCGGCATCTTGGCCGACATTTCGATCGCCGGCAAGAAGGCCAGGATCGTCGACGGTCATCCGCGCTTGGGCGTCGCCGCCGGTGACGTCGCCGCGATCATCTGGCCGCTGCTGTGTGGCATGGCCAAGGCGAAATATTATTTGATGACCTGCAGGCCGGTCTCGGGCGAGGAGGCCGACCGGATCGGGCTGGTGTCGATGTGCGTCGAGGATGACATTCTGCAGCAGACCGCGCTCGATATCGCAACTGAGCTTGCGAACGGCTCGCAGAGCGCGATCCGCTGGACGAAATACTCGCTCAATAACTGGCTGCGCCAGGCCGGGCCGATCTTCGACGCATCCACAGCCCTCGAAATGCTGGGCTTCATGAGCGAGGACGTGAAAGAGGGCGTGCTGTCGCACCGCGAGAAGCGGGCGCCGAATTTCCGCAAGGACTGCCCGATCTGAACCGGGCGTAGCATGGGAGACCAGAAGCAATGTCCATTGACATCTATCAGGACATCGCGAACGCCTACAGCGCGGCCGTAGCGAAGGCACCGGGCCTGAAGTCGCGGTTTGAGGCGGCAGGGTTCGACCCCGCCAAGGTTTCATCGCTGGCAGATCTCTCCCGTTTGCCGGTGATGAAGAAAGAGGAGCTGTTGAAGCTCCAAAGAGCGAACCCGCCTTTCGGCGGGTTCCTCGCCGCCGATCTGAAGGACGTAGCACGCATCTACGTCTCGCCCGGCCCGATCTTTGAACCGGCGCTGCCAGGCGGCGGTGGTCATGGCTTGGACCTGCTGTTCCAGGCAGCGGGCGTAGGCGCGGGCGATGTGATCCTGAACACCTGGATGTACCACCTGGTGCCCGCGGGGCTGCTCTTTGACGAGGCCGCGCAGGCCGCTGGTGCCACGGTGATCCCCGGCGGCGTCGGCAACACCGAATTGCAAGCCCAGATCGTCGTCGAGACCGGAGTCACCTCGATCTGCGCGTCGACGGCGTTCTTCCTGACCCTCGCCGACAGGGTGATCCAGACCTATGGCCGCGATGCGTGGAAAGTGAAGACCGCTTTTCTGGGCGGAGAGATGGGCGACTGGATGGCCAAACGCCGACGGATCGAAGCCGACTACGGCGTCTCCACGTGGGCGGCCTATGCCACAGCCGATCTGGGTCTTGTCGCCTATGAGGACGGCGGCGAAGGTTACGTCGTGCATCCCGACCGGGTAGTGCAGATTTGCGATCCTGTTAGCGGCGAACAGCTCGTCCATGGGGAGGCGGGCGAGGTCGTGGTGACTGCACGCAATGCCACCTGGCCGATGATCCGCTTCGGCACCGGCGATAGCGCCTATGCGCTGGAAAGCAACCAGGACGGCAGCGTCAGCCGCCTGTCCGCGCTTCAGGGCCGCGTGGGGGCCGCCGTTAAGGTGCGCGAGATCTTCGTCTATCCCCGCGTGATCGAGGAGGTTGTTATCGCCACGCCTGGAGCCAAAGCGGCGCAAGCGGTGGCCGCACGCGATAACGACCGCGAGACGATCCGGCTTTCCCTTGTTTTGGAAGACGGTGCCGACGCGGACAAAGCGAAGGCCGCCGCGTTGGAAACATTCAAGCTGCATGCCCGCATCCGCGCCGACGAGATCATCTTCGTCGATGAACTCCCCGAGGATGCGCCACTGCTTGTCAACGACAAGGACGGATGAAAAGGCCGCGCGGTAAAGCGACACATCACTCCCTGGCAGGGTGTCAACAGCAGCCACCTACGGAACCGTCCTCGATATCGCCTCGCGATAGGACGTGCCTGCCCCTGTCTGTGAGCGCCGGATGTTGATTTCCGTTGAGAAGTGCCCCAGGTTTTCCATCGAGAAGTGACCCAGCAAAGTTTTATGTTCCAGGGGTCAGGCTAGGGTCAAGGGCTGCGGGGTCTCCTTTCGTCTTGTCGCCGCGGCTGTGCTCGCCTTGAAGCGGAAGCTGTCGTTTCCGGTTTCCAGGATGTGGCAGCGATGGGTGAGACGGTCGAGCAGCGCTGTGGTCATCTTGGCGTCGCCAAAGACGGCGGACCATTCGCTGAATCCGAGGTTGGTGGTGATGGTGACGCTGGTTCGCTCGTAGAGCTTGCTCAGGAGATGGAACAGCAAGGCCCCGCCTGATGCACTGAACGGGAGATAGCCCAGCTCGTCGAGGATCACGAGATCGAGGCGCACGAGGTTTTCGGCAATCTGGCCGGCCTTGCCTTTGGCCTTTTCCTGTTCCAGCGCATTGACCAGTTCGATGGTGGAGAAGAAGCGCACCTTGCGCCGGTGGTGCTCGATGGCCTGGACGCCCAGCGCGGTCGCGACATGGGTCTTTCCGGTTCCCGGCCCGCCGACGAGGACGACGTTATGGGCGTCCTGAAGGAACTCGCAGCGATGCAGTTCGCGCACCATGGCCTCGTTGATCTCGCTGGCGGCAAAGGTGAAGCCGGACAGGTCCTTGTAGGCCGGGAACCGTGCTGCCTTCATGTGATAGGCGATGGAGCGCACTTCGCGCTCGGCCAGTTCGGCTTTCAGGAGCTGCGAGAGCATCGGCACGGCGGTATCGAACGCCGGAGCGCCCTGTTCCATCAGATCGGTGACGGCCTGGGCCATTCCAAACATCTTCAGGCTGCGCAGCATGATCACGACGGCGGCGCTGGCGGGATCATGACGCATGACGGATATCCTTCACGCCAAGGCCGCGCAGACCGTCATAGCGTTCGACGTTCGCCTTCGGCTCGTTGTTCAGGACAAGCGCCTGCGGGGTATCGATGAGGGGCTTGTCATGCGTCTTTGCGTCGATCAGGCGATGCAGGATGTTCAGCACGTGGGTCTTGGTCGGCACGCCCGCCTGCAAGGCCGATTCCACGGCCGTCACCACGACCTGTTCGTCGTGGTGCAATACCAGCGCCAGCACATCGACCATCTCGCGGTCGCCGCCTGGCCGGCGCAGCAGGAGTTCCTGCAAATGCCGGAAGGCGGACGGCATCTCGGCGAAGGGCGCCCCGTTGCGCAAGGCGCCGGGCTTGCGCTGGATCACGGCCAGATAATGCCGCCAGTCATAGATGGTGCGTAGCGGCAGACGGTGGGAACGCTCGATCAGCCGCGGATGCTCGCACAGGATCTGCCCCTCAGCTGCCACGACGATCCGCTCGGGATAAACCCGGAGGCTGACCGGCCGGTTCGCAAACGAGGCCGGCACGCTGTAACGGGCGCGTTCGAAGCTGATCAGACAGGTGGGCGAGACACGCTTGCTCAGTTCGACAAATCCGTCGAAGTCGGGCGGCATCTGCATAAGGACCGCTCTTTCCTCAACCCAGGCATCGGCGACGCTGCCTGGCAAACTTCCATGCGCAATCTCGTGCCATAGCTCCAGGCAGCGCCGTTCCAGCCAGGCGTTCAGTGCCGCCAGGTCCGGGAAGCTCGGAACCGGTTGCCAAAGGCGGTGGCGAGCGTCCTGGACGTTCTTCTCCACCTGCCCCTTCTCCCATCCGGCGGCCGGATTGCAGAACTCGGGCTCGAAGACATAGTGATTGGCCATCGCCAGGAACCGGGCGTTCACCTGGCGCTCCTTGCCTTTGCCGACGCGGTCAACAGCGGTGCGCATATTGTCGTAGATGCCGCGCGCCGGAACATTCGAAGCTCCTTCGGGTCGGTGTTGATCGCGTAACCGAAAAGAAGGAGCTGGATCAGGGAGACGAAAATCATCGAGATCAGCGTCACGCGGTCGCGTCGCAACTGGATGAATTCCTTGACGAGCACCGCCACAAACCGCCGCCACGCGGCCACGGGTCCTCGCGTGGTCCGTGGATATGCGAGCGACGCCGTCATGCGAAATTGTCCTGGCTGCGGTCCATCAGATCGATGAACACGTCTTCGAGCGTCGGCTCACCGCGACGCCAACTGTACCGTTTGTCAGCCATTGCCGCCTGTATGGTGCGCGCAAGCTGCGCGCAGTCTCGTCCCGCCACATGCAGCGCCGAGCCGAAGGGCGCGACCATGTCGATTCCGGGCCGCCCGCGAAGCGTTTCGGTCAGTTCACGCAAATCCGGTCCCGTCACCGTCCAGGTCTCAAGGCCAGACTGCGCGACGACCTCCGCGACTGTTCCCTCGGCAAGCAGGCGGCCGTAGGCAATATAAGCGATCTCGTGGCAGCGCTCGGCCTCGTCCATGTAGTGCGTGGACACGAGCACCGTGAGGCCTTCGGCCGCGAGACGATGGATCTCGTCCCAGAAATCACGCCTGGCCTTGGGATCGACCCCGGCCGTCGGCTCGTCAAGGAGAAGAAGCTGTGGGCCCGGCAGAATACTGGCGCCAAGCGCGACGCGCTGCTTCCAGCCGCCCGACAATTGGCCCGCAAGCTGGTGCGCCCGGTCCTCCAGTCCGAGCCGACGCAGAGCATCCCCCGCTGCTCCTCGAGGATCGTCGAGGCCGTGGATGCGAGCGACGAATTCGAGATTCTCGCGGATCGAAAGATCCTCGTAGAGCGAGAAGCGCTGTGTCATGTAGCCGACATGACGCTTGATTGCGTCCGCTTGGGTGAGAATGTCATAGCCCAGGCAGGTCCCATGGCCAGCGTCGGGGGTCAGCAGCCCACAAAGCATGCGGATCGTCGTCGTCTTGCCGCTGCCGTTCGGACCGAGAAATCCGTAGATGAGGCCGCGACGGACTTCCATGCTAAGGTCGGACACGACGGTTCGGCCGTTGAACGATTTCGTCAGGCCGGAAACTTTGATGGCGACGTCTTCCGGAAACGTCTCCGCGGCGTTAACCGATTGTGCAGGACTGGAGGTGGGGCGCACGACTAACCCTTCACCGCTTCACTATCGACTGTCGGAGCCACAGTGACCGGAAGGCCGATGGGCAGGGTATCTTCGTTACGGCTGAGGCGTGCTTCGACCTTGAACACCAGCTTGGAGCGCTCTTCCTCGCTGAAAATGACCGGCGGCGTGAACTCGGCCTCCCTGGCGATAAACGTAATGCGGGCTTTGATGTCAGGCGCGCATCCGTCACAACTCACCAGAATTCCACCGCCGAGCGAAAGGGCAGAAAGAGAAGGCTCGGGCACAAAAAAACGGATCCGCAGATTGCCGTCAGGCAACAGGGCGAGCACAGGGGTGCCCGCCGGGACGACCTCACCGGCGCGGTAGAAGACGTCTTCCACACGACCGTCCTCGGGGGCCCTGACTTCCGCTTTGGCCAGCCGCTGGGAAGCCTCTGCCAGCGCGGCCTTTGCCGCGTCGACCGCGGCTTCGGCAGCATGAATGTCGTTGTCGCGGCCACCGAGCCTGGCTGCCTCAATCTGCCGCCGAATTTCCTCAAGGGCGGCGCTATCTTGTTCATTTGCTGCTTCGGCCTGCTCTAACAGAGCCCTCGACGTCACGCCCTTGCGGAAGAGCTCACGCTGACGGCCGAGTTCGAGTGCAGAGATGTTCACAGCTGTTGCGGCGCGGCGCTCGGATGCCCTGAGAACCTCGATCTCTTCAGGCCTCTGTTGGGGAGCCTTCACGTTCCGCGACCTCGCTTGCGCCTCGCGCAAACGTGCTTCTGCCTGCTGACGTTGCAAATCCTTTAGAGCAGCATCTTGACTGAACAACGTCTGATTCCGTTGGACGTCGTCTCCCGAATCGACGTTCATTTGCAGGATCCTTTCCCCTTCTTCCGCGGAGACATAGATCATCTGACCTTCGACATAACCTTGGAACCGGGGCACCGGCGCATCGCTTTTCGTGTTCGTCAGGAACAGGGCTGGCAACGCCACTCCTGCTGCTGTGATCAGAAGGCCAGCTCGACGCGTTGTCATCGGCTCGACCGCATGGCCCGCTGAAGCAGATCGAGGTGGGTTTCAATCATCGATTCCTGATCGAGCGGCTCGACTTCCTGGAACAGATCGTTCCAGGTTATCGCCAAAATGACGGATGAGACGGCAAGCTGGGGAAAGCGAACAAGAGCATCCGACCCGAATTCGCCCCGCTCATACGCGCGCTGCGCGATTTCCCTCAGGAACTCCATGGCGGGATGCACGAGTTCCCGGTGACAGAAGGCTGCAATCTCCGGAAAACGCCCGACTTCCGAGAGGACCAGCCGCGCTATAGTCTCTCGATCCGTGCCGAGAAATTCGTCTCGCACCCAGTGGGAAAGGAAACCAAATACCGCTTGCGCCGGCAGATCCGGCGCCAGCATTTTCGTTCGCAGCATATCAACCGGCAGCACGATGGCGGATCGAATCAGTTCTTCGAACACCGCCTGTTTCGAGGGGAAATAGAGATAGATCGTGCCTTTGGCGATTCCCGCCCGGATCGCGATATCCTCAAGACGCGTTGCTCCCAGGCCTTTCTCGGCGAAGGCCTCCAGAGCCGCTCGTAGTATGGATTGAAGCCGTGCTCGGCGCTCCTCGTCCGAACGCGCTGACCGAAACTCCTGAGCCATGGGAGGACTATACTGACTGACAAGTCAGTCAGCAAGCCTCGACGTGGCAAGCGTCGCAGATTTTTGCGTCTGGTTTGGCTCTTATGCGGCGCCCGGCTCCAGCAGCGACTGAGCATTCTTGCTGAGGAAATCGCGCACGCTCGCAGGCGCTTCCCCCGTGAGGTCTTTCACGGTGTTAGTGCTGACGGCCATATGGCCTTTTGCGATTGCATCGTCGAAGGACGCGAAGGCTTCCGCCATGGTCTGGGGCAATCCGTTGGCGGTCATCCCAGCTCTGAGGTCATCCACGGTAATCGGGACATAGGCGGTCGTCTTGCCCGATATGTCCGACAGTATCGCAGCCAGATCGGCCTGCGAGACCAGGTCCGGACCGGTGACGTCATAGGTTTTTGTTCCGGTTTCGCGCAACAAAGCGGCCGCTGCCACCCTTGCGCAATCTTCGCGGGTGACGTAGCCCGCTCGGCCCTGGCCCGTGGCGGCAAACAGTTGGCCCGATTTAATCGCTTGCGGAGCGCTCATCAGGAACAGATCGGTGTAGAGGTTGTTGCGTAGGATGGTATGTGGGATGCCACTTTCCACCAGCAGAGCCTCGGTTTCCCGATGGTCGACAGCAAAGGTGATCGGGGAGTCCGGGCCCGGGTTGGTAAGCGACGTGTAGACGATGTGCTCAACGCCAGCGGCCACCGCGGCCTCGATCGCTCCGTTGTGAGCAACCAGGCGCTTTCCCGGCTCGAGGTCGTCGGTGCTGATAATAAGAAGACGCCTGGCTCCGGCGAAAGCATCCTTAAGGCCCGCCGGATTAGTGAAATCGGCGTTGCGCACCTCGACACCTTTCGCGGCCAGCCGCGTCAGTTTGTCCACCGACCGGGTCGTGGCGATCAGCGGCCCTGCTCCGGCTTCCAGCAGCAGTTCCACCACGCGGCCGCCCAGCTGGCCCGAGGCCCCGGTGACCAGAAACGGCCCCTTCTGCATTGCTGTCATGATCTTGCTCCATCCGATTCAGATTTCACGGTTCAGATTTCAATTCGTGTCGCCTCAGCCGAAGCGGAATGCAGATTCGGCGGCGCCCATCACCACATCATCCAGCACCTTGACGCCGATATCGGCCCCGGCGGCTCCCGCCACCACATGCAGCGGCAGGAAATGCTCCTCTTTCGGGTGGGCATCGCGGGCACCGGGCGCGCGCGCCCAATCCACCAGCGCCGCACTTCGCACCCCCGGGTCCGGGTCGGTCACCACTCCGGTCAGCCAGTCGTCAAAGACCTGCGAACCCGGCGCCACGCCCTGCGCCCCGCTGCGCATCGACTTCATCAGCACGCCCATGTTGTGATAGCTCATGCCACTGCCCAGGATCAGCACACCCTCGTCGCGCAGCGGCTCGAGCCCCGCCCCCATCGCCAGATGCGCCGCCGGGTCGTAATCGGCGCGTAGCGACAGTTGCACCACCGGCACGTCCGCCTCGGGAAACATAAGCTTCAGCGGGATGAATACCCCGTGATCATAGCCCCGCGCGGCATCGCCCCGTACCGAAAACCCCGCCGCCCGTAGCAGGTCCGACACCCGCGCCGCCAGTTTGGGCGATCCGGGGGCGGGAAAGGTCAGCTGATAGGTATGCGGCGGAAAGCCGTAGTAATCGAACAAGAGCGGCGGTGCGTGGTTGGTCTGTACGGTCACCTCAGGCTCCTCCCAATGGCCCGAGATGACAAGCACCGCTTTCGGCTTTTCCGGCAGGCTCGCTTGCACCCCACTCAGAAACGCCGCCATCTTGTCCCAGGTGTGCGGAGGATCCCAGTCCATGAAGAAGCACGGCCCTCCGCCATGCGGGATAAACAGGGTGGGCATCCTGCTCACGCCAGCGCTCCCTTCGGCTGGATCGGAAGCTTGCGATAGCGGCCCCAGACAACAAACACCGCCAGCGCCAGCAAAATGGCGTTGACCGGTCCGACCATCGCGATATCGCCCTGCGATATGTGAACGGGCACCGCCAGAATCTGAATGATCGCAAATCCCAGCGCGGCCAGCGGCGTGAGCAACGGTTGTATGCGGGTCAAGGCGGGCACGAGAATACCAATCGCACCGGCCAGCTCCGCCGTTCCGATAAACCGGACCAGCCAAGAAGGAACATTTCCCGGCCAGGTCAGCATCCCGGCAAGGTCGGGCAGGGGCATGGTAACCTTCATGAACCCCGCCGCCCCGAACACCAGAGCGAGCAGGATCTGGGCCGTCCACAGCGCGATATTCAAGTTCCTTGCCGGCATCGCTTCCCTCCATAGTGCACTTTTGATACTTTCATCCTATTCGTAATAGACGCCATTGGAAGTAGGCACGTGCCGATAAGTCTGTTACCTGCGTGTAACCATCAGAGGTGAACCCGTGAACGTTAAGCCCTCGATCGATGACGCACTGCCCGTTGCGCCAGACGTTTGTCCGGTACGACCGCTGCTGGACCGGATGGCGGACAAGTGGAGCCTGCTCGTAATCGCACGATTGGCCGAAGCGAAGGGAAACCGGCTGAGATTTTCGCAATTGCTGCGCGCAGTCGGAGGGGTGTCGCAGCGCATGCTGAGCACGACCCTGCGCAATCTCGAGCGAGACGGGCTCGTCATCCGTGAAGTGTTCGCGGAAGTGCCCCCGCGGGTCGAGTATGAGCTGACCGAAAGAGGAAAGAGCTTTCTCATTCCAGTCCGCACGCTGATCTGTTGGCTGGAAGCCAACTGGCCAGACATACAGCGCAGTCGCGAACTTTACGGCCAGAACGACTGAGGTGACCACTTAAAAGACATTGGAACTTTTTGGGAACATATCCGGGATAATGAGATAATATGGCCAATTAGCGGGGTCGTGAAGGTGCGAACAGACAGCCTAATTGCCGAACAGTCCGCACCGGGGTGGCCGGCTGGCGCCCGTTTTCGCATCGTAGTTGATGCGCACTTCCGCGCCATCCGCCATGAAATAGACCACACGGTACTGACCGTCGGCGAACGAAATGCTCTCGATGCCATAGAAGCCCGGCCGACCTTCAACTTCCGCAATCACGGCCGAAAGCTTGATGCTGTCTGGCGGGGGCAACTTCGCGAGCGGATTGTCGTCTTGAGCGGAGGCAGACACAAGCGATCCGAATATCCATCCTGAGACGAGAAAGGGAGAAAGGGAGCGCATCGAAGAAATTTCCACTTCCGTTGAGAATTGGGTTCCAGAATCGCGCACATACCTGCTGTCAGCGTGCGTCAGACGCCCTCGGACTAATGTTCAGCGGACTGTTCAGGTTCCCCGTCATATGCGAAAGCGCGGTCCGTATTTGCTCGAGTTGTTGTTCGCCAAGACCCAGTTCCGAACTTTCGCAGAGCGCGGCTACGATCGCATCGACCCTGGGAACAAGCGCTTTGCCCTGTGGCTCGAGATACACGCACTTGGCGCGGCGATCCGCTTCATCGCGCGCGCGGACGACCAGCCCGGCAGCTTCGAGCCGGTCAAGGATGCCCACAAGCGTCATCGGCTCGTACGAAACAATATGAGCCAGTTGGGCCTGGTGAAGGCCCTCATTGTGGCCCACGAATATCAGCACGCGCGCTTCGGCGGGGGTCAAGGCGAGACCAGCCATCTCGAACTCGATCACGAGCCTCTTTCGAAACGCTTTGACAAAGGCGACAGCCTCAAGTGCCACCGTGAAGGTTTCGGGGAGGAATCCGACGCCTGTATACCTTTGTTCGGTGATCGTGGATTTGCTCGGCTCCGGGTCGACGGTAGTCATTCTGGGGCCCCATCACTCGGTTTGAGCCTGTCGAACTCCACGTCAGATACCTCCATACGCCCGATCAGCATGCTGCAGTCGAGATGATCCACGAGGTAGGTGGCCACGGACCCCGACCACCAGCGCGCCAGTGTGCCGTGCTGCCGATGTCCGATGACCACGAGATCGGCTTGGATTTCTCTCGCCACAGCACGAATTTCAGGTCCGGGATCGCCCATGGCGAGGCGGATGTCGGGTTGAAATCCTCTTTCCCGCAACCGCCGTTCACCTTCGGCAAGGATGTTTTTATAGACCTCGCCCTGCTCGCCCACGGTTCCGGGATAAACACCTTCCGCGAAGACGATTCCGGTGGAAATCTGCACCACCGCCAGGAGACACACCCGGGCCTCGCACAGCCGCGCCAACCGAGCGCCCTCGCGAAGCGCCATACGACCTTCGACAGATCCGTCATAGGCAAGCAGAATTCTTCGATACATGGGCGGAGCCTGGTTGACGCGTTGCACCGTAGGCTGAGTTGCGGTATGTCGGTAGCATACTATCAATAAGAAAGCTATTCAGTGGGCATCGGTCAAGAGTTCGCCATGGAGCTTGCACGGGTTGGGCGTCGGTGGAGAACCCGCCTCGATGCGCGCGTCAAACATCTCGGACTGACGCAGGCGCGATGGATCGCGCTGCTGCATCTACGGCGGTCAGGGTCGACGTCGCAAAGGGAACTGGCCGAGCAGATCGGGGTGGAGGGACCGACACTTGTGCGTCTTCTGGACGCGCTCGAGCAGCGTGGCCTCATCGAACGAATCGATTCGGATGATGATCGACGTGTCAAAAAAATTCATCTGGCCGAGAGCACGACGCCGCTTATCGAGGAGATCACACGCATTTCCGATGCGTTCAGGGAAGAACTGCTCAAAGGCGTTCCGGCGGATGATTTGGCCACCGCTCACCGCGTGCTCCGCCTCATCGGCGACAGGCTGGAAAGATCGTAGAATGAACATGGAAGCCAAGCCGTCGCAATTCTCCGGGGCGGGGCACGCAGAGGGCGGCAGTGTCGAGACACCGGCCGTTACCAAGAAGAAAAGCGGGCGAGGGCGCAGGTTCGTTCGCATGGCAGCTCTCCTCGCCGTGCTCGGCGTCGTCGCTTATTTCACCTATCCGTGGCTGGCCGCGCGGTGGACGCATGTCTTTCTCGACGATGCCCGGATTGCGGCAAATATGATCGCTGTCAGCAGCGAGGTCTCTGGCAAGGTTGCGTCGCTTCCGGTCATTGCGGGCGACAAGGTCGTTCGCGGACAGGTTCTGGCCACCATCGATTCAGCATCCGCCTCACAGGAACTAAAGGGCCTGGAAGCGCAGGTGACCGGCGTCAAATCCCAGCAGAGTCAGTTGCGCTCCCAGCAAGATTTCGTTCGAGGTCAGATCACGGCGAAGCTCCAGGCGGCACAAGCCCAGATCGCCGCGGCACAAGCGTCGCATGCCGCAGCCGAGGCCGCGCTCGAAAACGCGAAATCCCAATTCGAACGGGTCAACGCGCTCGCAGGTCAAAACGTGCTCTCGGCGCAGCAACTCGACGATTCGAATGCCCGGCTGGCTGCCGCCACTCAGCAGGAGCGCTTGACGGCGGCCGGCATTCTCACCGCCGGCGCCAATCTCCAAGTCGTCAAGGCTGAAGAGGCGCAGATCGGCGTGCTCGACCAGCAAATCGCGACGCTCGAGGCGCAGGTCGAGGCACTTTCCGCGCAGATCGAACAGAAACGCATCGACCTAGCGCGGCGCGACATCCGGGCGGAATTCGATGGCGTGGTCGACAGCGCCTTCATCGACGCCGGCGAGTATGTCTCGCCCGGAACGAGGCTCCTGATCTACCACGACCCGAACACAGTCTGGGTCGACGCCAATGTGAAGGAGACGGATTTCAGGAAACTCGCTCTCGGCGCACCAGCCGAAATCACCATTGACGCCTATCCGGACCGGAAATTTCGCGGCGAAGTGGTCCGGATCGGCGAAGCCGCCACCAGTCAGTTCGCGCTCCTGCCGAGCCCCAATCCTAGCGGCAACTTCACCAAGGTCACCCAGCGCCTGCCGGTGCGGATATCCATCGAACAGCAGGATGGTCTCCTGCGCCCGGGAATGATGGTGGAAGTCAGCATCGATGTCCGTTGAGGATCTGTTCGATCGCTACGGTCCGACCTATCGCTGGCTTGCGACCGGCACAGTCATGATCTCGGCGATCGCAGTCGTGCTGTCGACCACCATCGTCAATGTCGCGATCCCGGCCGTCATGGGCGCGTTCGGCATCAGCCAGGTCGAAGCGCAGTGGATATCGACCGGTTTCCTCGCAGCAATGACAGCAACGATGTTGCTGGCCGACTGGGCCAACAAGGCTTTCGGCCAGCGCCTAAGCATGATCGCTGCCCTTGCCCTGTTCGCTGCTGGGTCGGTCCTTGGCGGGCTCGCCCCGAACGAAACGATCCTGACCATTGCCAGGGTGATCCAGGGGGCGGCTGCCGGCATCGTGCAGCCGCTCGCCATGGTCCTGCTGTTCCAGGTCTTTCCTGCCAACCAGCGCGGCGCCGCGATGGGTATTTTCGGCATCGGTGTGGTGCTTGCGCCGGCGCTCGGCCCATGGATCGGTGGGCTCCTGATCGATGCCTTCAACTGGCGCTACGTTTTTTATCTCGGCATTCCGTTTGCCGGGGTCGGCATTTTCCTGTCGAATTTATTCCTGCCGACCCGCGCTGAAAAGGGACCTCGTCCGGGATTCGACTGGTTCGGCGTTCTCCTTCTTTGCGTTTTCCTTGGTGTTCTTCTCAATGCGCTGACAAATGCTCAGCGGGAAGGCTGGACGTCCGATCCGATCCTGGCTCAGTTCGCGATCGCCGCGGTCTCCGCCTCTGGCTTTATCTGGTGGGAGATCAGGACTGAAAAGCCCATGCTCGACATGCGGCTTTTCGCGCAACTGCCATTCGCCTCGGCCTGCCTGGTCGGCTTCATCATGGGTGCGGGTCTGTTCGGATCGACCTATCTGGTCCCACTGTTCGTCCAGACCATCCAGGGCTTCACCCCGACTCAGGCGGGCCTGCTCTTGATGCCGTCGGGCTTTGTGCTGGTGTTTGTCTTTCCGATTGCCGGACGCCTGTCCGATAGGCTCCCTTCCGGTTGGCTGATCGGCTCGGGGATGGCGATTTTCGCCTATTCCTCATACCTGACCGCCGACATCGACATCAATACAACCTTCTGGATGCTTGCCTGGCTCACCGTCCTTTCGCGCATTGGTCTCGGGCTGGTGTTTCCCTCCCTAACTTCCGCGTCGCTTAAGGTTCTGCCGAGAGAACTCGTTGCCCAGGGCTCCGGCGCAATCAATTTCATTCGCCAGCTTGGCGGCGCGTTCGGTGTCAATCTGCTGGCCGTTTTCATGGAACGGCGCACCGTCATGCATGCGGACGCGTTCGCCGCCACCCAGACCAGCGACAATCCGGCCACCATGTCACTTCTCAGCCAAATTGCCGGAATGGTGAAAGCCGCAGGCGTGCCGGACTTCCAGCAGTTGCCAACGGCCATCTCGTTCCTCGCGCAAACCATCATCATCCAAGCCAACACCGCCGCGTTCCGGGACGGGTTCATCATCGTGACAATCGTATTCCTGGTCGCTCTTGGGCCGACGTGGCTGCTGCATCGTGCCGAAACTCGTTACAGGCTCCAATCGCACGCGGCACCGGTCGGCGTTAGGGCGTGAAGGGTCCCATCAACGATTGCTGCTTGCGCCGCGCTATTGATCCATCAGCACAGCAAGGGGGCTGTGCGCGATCCGGTCAAAGAGTAGCAAAATTCGGCGGATCGCCGTCAACGAAAGACGCATCTGGCACCTGGCGCCGATAAGACGAGCACGCGGGTTACGGCCGTTCTTGCGTCAGCCGTTGCCGGTCGCCACCGGCGGTAGGAATTCCACCGTCTTATGCTGAAAGGGGCAACTTTCCTCCAGTCGCCGTCGAGTGCGCGCTGGATCTTCGCGATAACGCTCGTCGAACCGAAAGGCTTGGACAGGAAATTCGTGTCGGAATCGAGCACACCGATGTGGGCGGCCACAATTGGCGCATATCCTGAGGTCGGGGCATCGTTGGCTGCTCATCCGGACAGCACGCCATGCCGTCGGGCGTTTCGAAAGCCATGTCATCGCCATGGCGGGCGAAGCGAGGGACGGCGCGGCCGGCGCGAAAATAAGGCCGATCAGGCCGAGGATCGCAAGCAGCCGGGCTGTGCTGGGAGGGACATCCGCTTCATGCCGATTCCTTCGCACGATTGCGATCGGATTCATAGCCAACTCGCAGTGTGCGAGCCCCGGCCCATCCTTGACAACTTGCTCAGGTGTCCGCGCCTCGATCCTCGGAGCGACAATACCGCATCGTCCTGTCAGTCAGGAGCATCGCGACTCCGTAGCGTGTTGATTGCAGGCATCAGATCGGCAGCGAAATCTGCACCGAGGTACCTTTCCCTGGCTGAGATGCGATGGTCAGCTTTCCACGGAGTGCAGCGACCATCTGCGCGCAACCTGTCAGCCCGAGTCCCGTGTGGTCGCCCGCTTTCGTCGAATAGAAGGGCAGCGTAGCGCTCGCCAAAACGTCTTCCGACATTCCGGGTCCATTGTCGGTGACTTCCAAAATCAGTCGGCGCTTGCGTGTCAGTGGTTGAGCGCCAATTCGTGCTTTAACTCTGATTTTCGCGTCCGGTATTTCGCTCAATGCGGCCTCGGCGTTTTGGAGCAGTTCGTCGAGAAGAAGGCGCATCTGCGTTGCCGGGACGGCTGCCACCCCAGCATCCTCGGTAACAAGGAACTCTGAAGCAATTCGTCTGTCCACTTGGAGGGCCTCGACAGTCTTGGCCAGCGCTTCTCGACGGGTGTCAGAGTCGGCATATGCGATCGTATTGAGACCCGTGGTGATGGTGTCCAACTGCTTAACCGCCTCGCGAGCAGCAGCAAGCATTTCGGGGTGTCGGACGCTCGCTTCCTCCTGATAGTCCAAAAACAATCGCAGCGCGGCAACACGTGAGCGCGTCATATGTGCGTATAGCGACGAAAACGACCTCAGTTGCTGGTCTCGACGGCGTGCGAAGGCGTTGCGCAGATGAATGATGGTGTAGCCCACCGCAGCTAACGTCAGCGCTGCGGCGAACAGAAACCTGTTGCGGGATGCTGCCGCATCGATGTGGGAGGCGGTGTTCAATGCTTCGGCATGTGCGACCGCGGTACCTGACACTTCGAACATCCGCTGCTCTAGATCCGGCATTGACCGTAAGGCACGACCGAATTCTGTCGATCCGTGGGTTATTGGATCGAGATCGCTGCGTGCAATGGCCTGCAACTCGCGCAACAGTTGGATGTCGCGATCGCGTAAGAATTTCGCGGCATAGTCAAGCTTAAGGAGTTGGCCAACGTTGGCATTTAGCAAGAATGTCTGTCGAGCCAGGTCGCTCTCCATCTCGCCCGTCGCTGCCGCCAATTTAAGGTCGCCATGGATGCGTGCGAGATGTTCCCTGATCTGAGTGGTGCGCCACTGGATCTCATAGGTTTGACTGAAATTCAGATCTGATTCTGCCCTGTAGTGCTCGGAACGGAAAAACGCCCAGCCTGAGAGGAGCAGAGCCGCGGCGAGAGACAAAAAGGGAAAGGCGGCTTTGAGGTGGCGTACGGCTATCATTGCACGGGTCGGACTGCAACGACGAACCAAACCCAGATCGAGTTTCGGGCGGGCACATATGCCGTTGGAAGCTCTTCATAGGGCCATGCGAGGAAAATGGGCCCTTGCTCCTCTGCGGCAAGCGGCGTGAATGTCTGATCCCTGGAGCATCGGCCTGTCCGACGGTCTGCGTCGGTGCAGGCACGATCAATCGCGAAGATCGGGTCGAAGGTGCGAATCTCGTCGAGGGTGATCTCGGATGTGAAATTGTCATAGGCAATGAATTGAACCGACGAATGCGCGTCGAGGTCGTGCCTTGCCAGGACATCCAGAATACGGGGGCCGCGGAAGACGATCTGCTCACCCTCTTTCGTCCAGGGGGTGCGTGTTCTGATCTCTACGTTTTCGTAGTCCGAGCGCAGCTGGTCGACCTTGTGCTGGGAAGCCGGGGTTCCTTTCACATCTTCTATGGTGAGCACGCTTGGATCCGAATACGCGGCGAGCCCGATTTGAACGCAGGCGATCGCTCCAAGAACGCCAATGGCCAAAGTCTTACGTTGCATGGGCTATCTCCGAATCGAATTGTCTTTCGCCGTCATCGACTGAATAGAGGACGCAAGGTCCGCTTGATCCTCGCGGGTCGTAGATCAGCCCCTTGCTCCCAAGTGCCTCGTTGATCGTTCGAACGCCGGCCAAGCCGTAGAGGTGATCGTGCAGTTCCAGGAAAACGCGCTCGATGCCGGGAAGCCGAGCCTTCTGAACCAGTTCAAGCTCGGAGCCTTCGATGTCCATGACCAAGACATTGATGCCGTGCGCGCCGACGAATGCGTCGATGTCGCAAGAGGCAACGTCGATCACCCGCTCGTAAGGACCCTGCTTGGCGAATCGGGACGACATCCAGAAGTCGCGCCTCTGGAAGAACTCCACCTTCTTCGAAGGTCCGGCTCCCAGGATGCCGTTCGTCAGCGTAACGTTTTCGACGCAGTTGGCGTCGATCACGCGTTGGGCCAGCCGCGCGGTCATGGGGTCTGCCTCGAAACTCCAAACGCGGACGCCTTCGACAGAGGCAATGATCGACGTGATGACGCCGAGCCCGGTCCCGAGCTCCAGGACCATGTCGTTTGGTTTGATGATGCGGCGAACTTTTTGAGCCTCGTTGGCTTCGTACCGCCCGCTTTGGAGAGCGCTCCATATCTCCGGAGAGACTTCGTGCGGATGGATCGGCACCCGCACACCGTGAACATCAAGAACCATGACTCACAGCCCCCTAGGAAGAGGACCGAGTTTCAAGAGCTTGGCGCGCGCTTGTTTATAGTATCTCTCAGCGCTTGCGGCATCGATACTCAGTTCACGAGCCATCCTTTCAAATACTTCCCTCCTTTTTTCTTCCTGACGGCGCGCGAGCAGCAGTTCGATGACACGCCCCTCGCGCGGTGTGAGCCCGGAAACATTGAACTCGGGAACTTGGGCGTCAGTCGTCGCGTAGCGCAGCGGGAATGTATCTTGCGCGACTTGACCGAGAACTTCGCACAGCGTCCCAGGCGAGAGTCCTGTTTTTGCGAGATATGCGGAAGCCCCCAGTTCACGACAGGCAATCGCTTCATCCTTGCTGTCAGACCCTGTGACGACGACGTGAATGGCCGCTGGCGCCGCACGAATGATGGTCTCGACGACCAACAGGCGATCTCGTTTCGAGGTGGGGTCGAAGCCTGGCAGACCGGGGTCGGTGATGACAAGATTGAACCGCTCTTCGGACAAAATTCGCTGAGCGAGAGCGTAGGTTTGAGCGCCTGAGATGAAGCAGTCGTCCAAGCCGGCCTGCAGTTCGGCCATCAGCGCTTGGCGCATCAGGTCCTGATCTTCGACAACCAGGGCATTTCGCATGGGCGGACTCCGAGTTTATTCCTCGTTCTGCCCACCCGTGCCGTCCGCGAATAAACGACATTCGATCAGAGATTGATAGGGATGGCGCCATCCCTATCAAAGAAAACGGGAGGCGCTCACCCCTACCCGCGGGGAGCGCGGGATGTGATGAAGGAAGGCGTCGCGCCGGGCCGAGCGAGTGCCTGACATCAATTCCCGCAATCTTCCAGGCGAATAGAAGATGATTGGACGTTTTGATCCGCGCCACAAAACAATGTCGTTGGCTATCGCGCGTCACAAGCGAGCATGCGTGAGCAGGGCGACGATCGATAGACAGCTCAAGTCCGCGTGGTCACTTCTGCGTTATCCGGCCTTGGCTTATGTTCGTTGGCGTGAGAATCGCGCCCTTTCGAAACTGATGGTAATTGCGCCGGTGGACGCCGATGATGCGCGTGAGAAGCTTATCTACATCTTGGCAGCCATTATGGCGGATCGATCATTGCCCGACGGGAACGATATCACATTTGCTATCGCGACTTTGAAGCCTTTCAGGGGAACACTGTTTCGCTGCCTCAAGAAATAGGTTACTGGCAGACCGAGTGCGTCTCGGAGACGACGAAACGCGTCGTCGTTCATCCGCGTGCCCGAGGCGACTATCTCAGCGTCGCAGATTGAACCAGTGACGCGTGACTTTGCCATCGTCGTGCCGGATATCGAAATAGTACGGGTCTTCCCGGAGCGGACGCGGCATCGTCACGGTTTCTTGGCAACCGTCACGACCGCTGAAGCCAGATGGGCAGGTGTTTCGAACCTGGACGCAAAGATCGCCCTGTGCACGACCATGATCGTGGTCGCTCGACGCAATACTCCAACCTGCGGGACACTCGTCGTAAGTTTCGTGGCCGGGTTTGCCGGTCCCTGCCTCGGGGCAGGTAGGCCACGAAAACCCCCAACCCTTCATCGCCGAGATCAACCGATACATCGGAGGGTGACAGGCCGGCACGCCGCGCCAAGCCGGGTTCGAGGACGATGCGCAGAGAAGCACCTCGCAGCCCCACTCACTCGCCTCAACACGGTCCGGGAACGATATCCACGTCGCCGCGGAGAGGATTGTTGCTGCGGCGGCCAGCCTGACTCGGTTCATGGAGACGTCTCCTTCGATCAGCCTATCGGTCTGTTCGCTTCGGGCGCTGACGCGCATCGTCGAAAGACGGTGAAATCTCGCTTTCGCGTTCGGCGAGCAGGTTGAAATCAGCAATCGGTCGTCTTGCGAGCGTCCGGTCCACGGCCTTGCGTCGCCACTCGGGCATATCGAGCACATAGGTGGCCCACATGCCGTGCCGGGCGGACATGGCGTAATTCTGCCAGGTCAGGTATTCGGCCGGCGCCGGCGACGTCACCTGGGCCCAGCCGACGCGCACCATCTCCAAGGCCAGATCGCGACCACGCACCGTGCATCGTCCGACAAGTCCGCCGTTGACGTCGTAAGCCTGCACGAGACAACTGACCTGGGCGTTGCCAACCGTACGCTTCAACCACGCCTTCGCCAGGGGTCCACACGGCACCGGCTTCGGAATTGTGCTTTCGCCGTGGCGGCGAGGATCGTAGGCCCATTGCGGCAGTTCACAGCTATCGATCGAGGCCAGTCTTATCTTGTGACCGCCCTTTGGGAACCAAAGCGTTCTGCCATCGATGACAGAAGTCCGACCGGAAATTTTTGTGCTCGGGTTCGGGGCTGGAACTGACCTTGCTGCCACCGATGACGATCTCTGATCATGCAGGAGGTCCGCCGCATGGATTGGATAGGGCAGGGCGGTCAGCAGCAAAGCCGCGACCCTCGACCTGACGGCAACCGACGTCATAGCGAGGTCCCTCCACCGGCTGCACGCTGACCAAGCAGGAGCGCCGGATGCTGGACATCGTCGAATTGCCACAGCCCGACCTTCTTTTCCCGGGCGGCCTGCTCCACCACGGCGTAGGGCGTGTGGTGGGGCAGGCCGCGTTCGTCCAGGGAGGCGAAGGCGAAGCCGGAGGAGATCATCAGATTGGCGAGGTCCAGCCGGTCGGCGCCGATCCTGGCATAGCAGGACACAAAAACCGCTCCGACCGATTGCGCGACCGGCGCACAGACGGGATGTGTATCAGCGATGTAGGCGGCAAGCACGGCCAAGGAGGCCTCGCCGCAGTCGCGGCGAGTGCCCGACATATCGGTATATGCTGTGCCGCGCAGGCAGGCCTGCACGCCGAAGAGACGGAAGTGTTGGTCGCCGTCCTGCCAGCCGTCTCCGCTTTCGAGCGTCACACCTGGCTTCAGTTCGAAGTAGCCCTCCGGCGGTGCGGCCGTTGCCGGCGTCAAACCGACGGTCAGTGTCAGGAAAAGGGCAGGGCGCTTCATTGCTTTGATACTCTTGGATCGGCCCACATGCCGTAGCCGCGCCGACCGATGTCCTCGGCTTCCTTCAGATCGGCTCTTACGGGTGTCCCGTCCGGCCGTTTTGCGATGCGGTGAGTGCCGAGCGAAACCAGTTGCTCCTCGAACATGTCGATCGAGTCGAGGCTGCCCGGGTAGGTGTAGTAGCCGTAGCAGGTGGCGTCCTGCGCCTGCGCGCCGGTCTCGCTGACAAATGCACGGCAGTAGATCACGCGGGGCGACTGGAGCAGCGTTGCCAGACCCTGGCGAGCGTAGTCGTCACAGGACCCGGCGAACCCTTCCTTGCGATTGACCATGTCGCCCTTGCAAGGCTCGATCCCATAGAGGTGCACCGTCAGATTGGCGTCGACCTTGAAGTCGGTTGCGGAGACTGCCTTGAATCCGGACGCTGACGCATAGCCTTTGCGTTCCGACACGTTCCCCTGGCCGTCATAGTACTCCATGACCAGGACAGTCTTCCCGGGCGCCGCGAGCGAACGGACATAGGCTTCGTCCACCGGCCCGGCCGCATGGGCGGGCAGGCATGTGCTGATCGCCATCAGGCAACCCGCCGCACGTCTCATTTGCAGTCGCCTCCAGGTTGTCACGTTGGCCGACATTGACCTGCCTCCTGGCTCTTTGCAAGAAAATTCACAATCAAATTGACATTGTTTTTTCCCTCGCCTAACCATTCGATCATCTGTCGTGTCAAGGCTTTGGATGGGGACCCATGGGAAGCCGAGCAAAATTACCATCGATGGCGCCGCTGCTGGCCGTGACAATCCTCGCGAGTATATGCGTTACGCCGGGCCGAGCAGCATCGGCGTCCGAACTGTCTGCGTCCACGTTTCTTCGATACCAGAAGGCCAGGGAAGATCGGCGACAGGATGACGTACCGTCCTTAGCCGACACTGTTGCCGAGGCTCGTTGGGCGCGGTCGCCGGACGACTACGTGCTGGGGAAGGGTGGTCAGATCGTTCCCCGGCACCAGGCGCCCGAGCCGATCGGCATGCCAGCATCCGAGGGCGTTGGGCTGGAACTCGACGGCAATCATTTTGATAGTGGCGCTCTGCCCGGGGTGCCGGAGTGCGGGCCGTCGCCCGCGACACCCGCCGAAATCACGCGCCTCGTCATCGAGGCTTCGCAACGGCACAATGTCGACGCCGGATTCGCCGTCGCGGTCGTGACCGCCGAAAGCAGGCTCGACCGTCTGCGCAATTCTCCAAAGGGCGCGCGTGGGCCAATGCAGCTCATGCCGGCGACGGCCGAACGATTCGGTGTAACCGAAATCTGCGATCCGGAAGAGAACATCGATGGCGGGGTCCGCTACCTCCGAGAGCTGACCGACGAATTCCGCAATCCGCTTCTCGTCGCTGCTGCCTACAACGCCGGCGAGGGCCGCGTGCGCGAGCACGGCGGCATACCGCCCTTCAAGGAAACGATTGGGTACGTCGCCGAAGTCCTCAACATCCAGATGGGCCTTGAGGGAGGCGGGGCGACTGCGAGCGAACCGCATGACGCTGCCGATGAGCAGCGATCAACCCCCGCCCGCGGCGTCATCACATCGCGCGAACGCCGCCAGTGGGTCGGCGGTGTCATGCATTTTTAGCCGGAGGTCACCCATGAACGACGTTTCCAATTCGCCTGCTGCTCGGCCAGTGCCAATGCCGATCGTTTTCGGCACGATGCTGGCCATATGCCTCGCATTGGCAGAGCCGGCATTCGCGCAATCCTCTGGCGCGTTCGCGCCGCTGGAAACCGCGGTCCAGATGATCGTGGATTTCATCACCGGACCGTTTGGACGGCTGCTCGCGATCATTGCGGTGATCGCGCTCGGCTTTCTTGCGTTTGCCGGCCGTCTCTCCTGGTTCACGGCCGGCGCGGTCGTGCTCGGCATCGGCCTGGTCTTTGGCGCACCGGCAATCGTCGACGAGATGATCGCGGCCGTCGGGAACTGAACGATGGTCGAGTTCACCGACGAAAAGCCGCATCTGACGCCGCTTGTGATCGGCCTCACGCGTCCACCCATGATGTGGGGCATCCCGCTCAACGCCTTCTACATCATCGTCGGCTTCACGCTGATCGCCTTCCTCGTGAGCACGAGCTTCTGGTCGGCACTGATCGCGCCGCTGATCTATCTCGCTCTCTTCGCCTTCTGCAGCCGCGACATCCGGATTCTCGATCTCGCCCAGGTGGTCGGCCGCCGCACACCTCGGACGCCCAACCGGCTGTTCTGGCGCACCAACTCGTACGGGCCATGACCATGTTGAACGTCGTTGCCGAAGAGCTGGGATTTGGACGCGAGCGCCGGCGCGAGCGGCAGATGTCGACACACATTCCATATCTGCGCCATGTCGCCGACAGCGTGATCGGCCTCGAAAGCGGTGCGATCCTGTCGGTGATCAAGCTGGACGGTTTGTTCTTCCAGACCGAGGATCAGGCCGAGCTCAATATGCGTGCGGCCGTCCAGAACACGCTGATCCGAGCGCTCGGCTCGAGCCGCTATTCGCTCTGGTCGACGGTAATCCGCAAGGAAGTCACGCCCTCGATCGGCGGAGCCTTCTCCGACCCGTTCTGCGATCTGCTGAACACGCGTTACATGGCGTCGCTGCGCGACAAGCGCATGTTCACCAACGAACTCTACCTCACGATCGTCCGTTCCGGGATGCGTGGCGCGCTTGGCGCCGCCGAAGGATTTTCGCGACTGCTCGATCGCTCCTCCGGTAGAGAAGTCCGTGAGCAGCGACTGCACGAACGCATCAACGAACTCGAAGAGATCGTGGGCAACGTCACGCGAGAGCTGCAGAAGTACGGCGCGCGTCCGCTTGGCGTCGTTTACCGCGATGGCGAGCCATACTCGGAACCCTGCGGCTTCATCAACACGCTGCTCACCTGCGGCCTTTCGCGGGAGATGCGTCTGCCCCGGATGGGTATCCGCAGCTATGTGGGCACGTCTCGCCTGCATTTTTCGAAGCGGACGCTGCAGGCGCAGGGGCCGACCGAGGCGGAGAACCGTTTCGGCGCCATGCTGTCCATTAAGGAATATCCGCCATTCTCTGGGCCCGGGATGCTCGACGGGCTTCTGCAGATGAACCACGAGTTCATCTGCACCCAGTCGTTCACGCTTGCTGACAAGCCGATCGCGCAGGAGCGCATTTCCCGGCTGCAGCGTCAGATCCACGCGTCGGACGAATCGGGCAGTACCGTCGAGACCGATATCGATTTCGCGCTGAACAGCCTGCTCAACCAGGAAGCCGTGTTCGGTTACCACCATTTCAGCCTGTTGTGCCTGTCGCGGGACCTCTCTGGACTCGACAAGGCCGTTGCCGAACTCGGCTCCTGTCTGACCGACATGAACATCAACTGGCTGCGCGAGGACCTCAACATGGAGGCCTCGTTCTGGGCGCAGTTGCCGGGCAACCATGCCTACATCGCGCGTTCCTGTATGCTGTCCAGCGCGAATTTTTCCGGCTTCTCGTCGCTGCACAATTTCGCCACCGGCTCGGCGCGCGGCAATCACTGGGGATTGCCGATTTCGATCCTCGAAACGACGTCGCAGACGCCCTACTGGTTCAATTTCCATCAGCGCGACATCGGCCATTTTCTGGTGACCGGTCCGACCGGATCGGGCAAGACCGTGGCGCTGACATTCCTGCTTGCGCAGGCGTTCCGCATATCGCCTGAGCCGCGGGCCGTCTTCTTCGATAAGGACCGCGGCGCCGAGATTTTTGTCCGCGCCGTCGGCGGCGACTACGAGGTGCTCCAGCCGGGCGTAGCGACCGGGTTCAATCCGCTGCAGCTCGAGAACACCGCGACCAATCGCGAGTTCCTGCATCGTCTCCTCAAGGCCATGCTTGATCCGGCAGACGGCCACGGCTTTTCCCAGGAGGAAGAGGACACGCTGGAGCGCGCCATCGGACGCATCTGCCAGGAGCCGGTCGAGCAGCGCACACTTGTCAACCTTTCCGGCCTGTTGATGGGCCGCGCCCGCTCCGACGCCAACGATCTGCAGTCACGTCTGCGTCCATGGTTCGAGGGCGAGAAGGCCTGGCTCTTCAACGCGCCGCGAGACGTCCTGTCCTTCTCAGGTCGGAGGATCTTTGGCTTCGACATGACGCACATCCTCGACAACCAGGAGGTACGCACGCCGGCGCTGATGTACCTCTACCACCGGTTGGACGAGTTGCTCACCGGCGAACCGGTCCTCATATTCATGGACGAGGGTTGGAAGCTTCTGCAGGATCCGGTCTTCTCCAACTACATCGTCGACAAGATGAAGACGATCCGCAAGCTGAACGGGATCGTCGGGTTCGGCACACAGTCGGCCGCCGATATTGCGCGTTCGCCGCAGTCGCACACGCTGATCGAGCAGTCGGCCACCAATCTGCATTTCCCCAATCCGCGCGCGGACGAGGAAAGCTACATCCGGCGCTTCGGACTGACCGCCAAGGAGTACGCCTTCATTCGCAACACGCCGCCCGAGCGGCGGACGTTTTTGGTCAAACACGGCAACGACTCCGTCATCGCCAGGCTCGACCTGACCTCCATGCCGGATCTCGTTCGCGTGATGTCAGGCCGCAAGGAGACGATCGAGCAATGTGCCGCACTTCGCGCGCAGCTCGGCGACGATCCGAAAAAGTGGTTACGCGTCTTCTGCGGCTGGGAGGTTCCAGCATGATCCGGCTTCTCCCCCTCCTTCTGGTCTTTGTGGCGTCGCCTGCCATGGCTGACATTCCGACCATCGACAGCACGGTGCTCGACGAGCGCCAGGATCGCGACCAGAAAACCGGCGAGATCGAGAAGGTAGACGAAGAGCGCTACGTCAACAATCAGAGCGTCACCTGCTCGATGTATCGGCCGGGCCGAAAGGATGATCCGGTCGCAGCCGCGAATGCCAATCCGGCGATCGCCGGTCTGGTTCGCCGGATCGCACGCGAGGAGGGCGTCGACGAAAACCAGTTCCTCGCGCTCGTGTACCAGGAAAGCCGCTTCAACCCCTGCGCCAATTCTCCGGCCGGCGCGATCGGGCTTGCCCAGCTGATGCCGGGAACCGCCGGCGATCTTGGAGTCGATCCCTACAATATCGAGCAGAACCTGCGCGGCGGGGCGCGTTACTACAAGCAGCAGCTTCGAAAGTACAACGGCAATGTCTCGCTGGCGCTTGCCGCCTACAATGCCGGCGCAGGCAACGTGAACAAATATGGTGGCATCCCGCCGTTTAAGGAGACAAGAGGCTATGTCGCCAACATAACCCAAAAATGGCTTCCGGCCTTCGGCGGCTCCGACAAGTCCGGAATTCCGCTCAACTATGGCGGCGGCGGCGCCTATGAGGGCGCCCGGACCAGCACGATGAACGCAATGGGCCTGACGGCGGCGATCGGAGAGGGGTCCGGCGATGTCACGTCCTGGCTGACACAACTCGGCGATATGGGTTCCGGCACGATCCAGGATAGCTGGGATCACAATTCGGGCGCGCGCAACGCCAACATCGAGCTCATCAACCGGCTTATTTTGCTCGGCACGGCATTCGCCGATCTCAGCAATTCCAGCAACGCCATGACGCTCGGCGACCTGTCCGGCACCAATCGATCGACCCGCTACGAGACGGGCAACGAAGACGACGATCGGCCGGTGGCAGGCTTCTGCGACGAGCGCGAAGGCTTTGTCTGGGATGCCGACGCAAAGGCATGTGTCCAGCGGATCGACGCCCAGGCGGACCTGCTTCTCGAAACTCAGTGATGGAGATCGACATGAGACGTTCATTGGCAATCCTGGTTTTCGTCGGCGCAGGCGTCGTGCCGGCCGCGGCAGATATCCCGGTCATCGACAAAACCAACTACGCGGTGGCGCGGGACACGGCCGAAAAAACCGGGAAGATTCTCGACACCAACAAGGAGATCCTCACAACGGTCGAGGAGACCCTGAAAGCCGTCACCGGCGATCGCGGCGGCGACGCGGGTCCGCTGAAGGATATCGCGATCGGCAACGGTTTTAGCGTCTCCACCCTGCCGTCCTTCGACAGCCTCCTCAAGGGCGGGATCGCCGATTTTGGCTCGCTCGATCCCAAGGTGGTCGAAGCTGCGACGCTGTTCATCAACGGCCTGCAGCTGGTGCGCTCCCTCTCCGGCAAGGACAACAGCTCGCTTGCCAGCGACAAATCCTATGAGGAGTTGATGAAAACGGTCATGGGGGTCTCGGCGCTGATTACCGGATCGCAGCAAGCTGTCGATACGCGCCGCTCCGCGCTCGAAACCGCTGGCGGTGACATCGGCAAGGCGAAGGACATCAAGGGCTCGATCGATCAAAACACGCAACTTCAGGTCCAGACCGGCCTAACATTGAACGAAATGATCGGCGTGTTGAACGCCGGGGTGCAGTCGTTGCACGCCGAGAACCAGCGCAAGCTCACCGACATGTCGAACACCAAAAAAGCGCTGCGGTACGAATGAGTGGGCCGCAATGGATTTCGAAAACCCTGGTGTTCGCACTGGCGGTTCTCGCCAGCGGGTGCGGCACACCGCGCGAGAAGACGGCGCCGTGCAAACGACCGGCAAATCTGTCGAGCTATGCCAGCACGGGGGACGAATGCGGGCCGATGATTTCGGTCAATGCGGACAGCGCCGCTGCATTGGTGGCGATCCAGGATCTTGCGTCCGCAGAAGAAGAATAGGGCAGGGCGGTGGACGATTTTATTGGCGAACTGCTGGATCGAATCGATGCGTCGGGACAGAATTTCTCGCAAAGCGCTTACGAGGCGCTGAGCCAGGATCTCGAGCCGCTGCTTCGCCTGCTCTTCGTCCTTGCGGTCCTGTTCTATGGCGTGCAGCTGTTCCTCGGGACGTCCCGCCTCAGCGTCGCCGAGATCATTGGCCGCCTGGCGCGCGTGTTCGTCATCCTGATCCTTGTCGGCACGTGGTCGAATTTCAACGATCTTGTCTACGACTGGCTGACCACCGTGCCGGAAGCGGCCGGTCGCGCCATCCTGGCGGCGTCCGGCACGGGCGTGACGGAGCCCACCAATGGGCTATCGCAGATCTGGAAGACCGCGAACACCGCCGCCGCGGCCTTCTCCGAGCAGGCCGGCTATCTGTCCGTTCTGCCCGCTTTGATCGGCATCGTCATTATGCTGTTCGCCGGCATCTTCGTCGCGATCGCACTCGGGATCCTGGTTCTCGCGAAGGTGATCCTCTGGGTTCTCCTCGGCACAGCGCCGATTTTCATCTCGTGCTTCTTCTTTGATTCTACTCGCAACTATGCCGTCGGCTGGCTCAATCAGTCGTTGCTCTATGCGATGATTCCTTTGTTCGTTTACGTGATCGCCGCCTTCCTGATCGCGGCGATGGAACCGGAACTGACAACGATCGACAGCATCTCCGGCAATCGTGAACTGAAGCTCAGCGACTTTGCTGCTTTCATCATGCTGTGCATCGCCGGCGCGTTCGTGCTTTTCCAGGTGCAGTCCTTGGCGCAAGGCATCGTTGGGGCGTTTGCGACCGCCATCGGTCACGAGTCGCGCCGGCATGCTTATCGCGGCATCTATCTCGGGCGCGAAGCGATCGGCCAGTCGGCGCGCCAGACGCAGGCCGCGGTCCATCGTGTCCAGGCCCGACTTCATTCACCCCCGCAGGATGGCGCGGGCGCCTCCATGCAGCGCGCGATTACATCCAACGGAACGCCACGGCAGACGTGACGGCAAGTTGATGTTCAACATCGAAGGACAGGAACAGAGCTGGGATGGCCGAAAAATCCGAAGCCGCGCTGCGGTCCTATTTCCAGCAAGGCGACATCTGGGAGCAGGAGATCATCAAGCGAGCCAAGCGTTCGGCGCGGGTCGCCTGGTTCTTTTCGATCGTCTTCGCCGGGATCGCACTGCTCAGCCTGCTCGCCGTGGTGCTGATGCTGCCTCTGAAGAGCTTCGAGCCCTATGTCGTCACCGTCGACCAGACCACGGGCTACGTCGAGGTGAAGTCCGGGCTGACCCGCCCGGCCAATCTCACCGAGCAGCAGGCGATCACTCAAGCCAATGTCGTGCGCTACATCCGTGCTCGCGAAGGCTACGATCCGTACGCCATCACCGAGAATTTCGGCATTGCCGCACTCCTTTCAGCGGACGAGGCGGCGCGGGAACTGCAGACGCTTTACAGCGCGGCCAATGCGCAGAACCCCACAAAGGTCTATGGCCGGCTGAAGCGGGTCCTCGTCGAGATCAAATCCGTCACGTTCCCGAACGCCAGCACGGCGATCGTCAGGTTCTCCACCAACGAACGCAGCGACACGGAATCGGTCGTCCGTCATTGGATCTCCGTCGTGCGCTTCCGCTACACGGACACACCCGTCCGCAACGAGTGGCGCTTCGAGAACCCTCTCGGCTTCCAGGTCTATTCCTACCGACGGGATCAGGAAACGGTCACGCCCGGAGATGCGCAATGAGGGGCCGCTCCTGGGCTGTGATGCTCATGCTGTGCGGTTCCTTCTGGCCGGCCTTTGCCGCGCAGACGCCGAAGGGCGGCTCCCTCGATGCGCGGGTGACCAGCGTCACCTATCAGGAGAACAACGTCGTCCAGGTTTTCGCGACCTACGGCATCTCGACCATGATCATCTTCGACGAGGACGAGAAGTTCGAAACGATCTCGCTCGGCGACACGGAAAGCTGGCAGGTCGTCCCGGCAGAGAAGGGCAACATCCTCTTCGTCAAGCCGATCGCCAAGGACGTCGTGACGAACATGAATGTCGTCACCGACAAGCGCATCTACTATCTCGAGCTCCACGATTTCGCGCCCGAGGCCGGCCGTAAGGTCTTTGGAATCCGCTTCCACTATCCTGAGAAAAACCTCAACGCTGCTTTGCGGCAGGAGGCCGAACAGCGCGCCGCCTGGCCGAACATCGCTGGCATCGACAAGGCCAACGTCAACATCGACTATTCGTTCTCCGGTGATGCCCGCCTGAAGCCGCTCATGGTCTTCGATGACGGCAACAAGACATTCTTCAAGTTCGATCGCCGTGTTCCGGCGATCTTCGCCGTCAACTCGGATTTCTCCGAAACGCTCCGAAACTTCCGCAGGGAAGGGGAGTACATCGTCGCCGACGGGACGGCGACCCAGTTCACCTTGCGGGATGGCGATCAGTGGATCTGCATCTTCAATCTCAGAAAGCCGGATTTTGCTGCACCGGATCCGGCAATCCTCGGGCCGGTCGAAGATGACAAGGCCAAGCGTAGGCGTCGGAGCGGAAACTGATGAAACGCTCCCCCGAACTCGAGGCTCTTGTTCAGGGCGACGATCCGGTCATCGCCGACAATGCCGTTCGACGTAAGCAACTGGTCGGTGGCGCAGTCTTGCTGCTACTCGGCCTGGTCGCCGGCTATCTGGTTCTCGCCGGCAGGCAGCCGCCGGTCCGCGACATGCTCGACGGCGACGAGGAGTTCACCACCACGACGTTCCGTCCACCGTCCTTCGTGCGCGAGGGCGAGCCCGAGCCGGAACCCCCGGCGCCGGAGGTTGTGCAGATACCGCCGCCGCCGCCTCCACCTCCGGCCGAAGAGGTCGATACCACCGAATTCGACGTCCCACCGCCGCCCGTGCCAGGCGCACCTCCACCGCCACAGCAGGCGACTGAGCCGCCGGTGGAAGAGTTCCCGGAGCGCTTCCGCTCGAAGCTGGTGGTCATCGACAATGCCGCGTCCGGCGCTGCGGGCAACCTAACCGGCGGCGAGGGGGAAGGGCTCACCGTCCCTGGCGAGGATCGAAGCAGCAAGTTCCTTGCCGCGGCAGCGAGCATTGGCGATCGTAGCGTCAGAGCAAGAAAGATCGAACGCGTCGACGCGCTCGTTCCGGAGGGCACGCTGATCCCCGGCATCCTCGAGACGGCCATCGTCAGCGACCTTCCCGGCCAGGTGAGGGCAATCGTCTCGCAGGACGTCTATTCCTTCGACGGGCGGCGCATTCTCATCCCGACCGGCACCCGGCTCATCGGCGAGTATCAGTCCGAGATCACGCGCGGCCAGACGCGGATCTTCGTGGTCTGGACCCGAATGCTGCGTGACGACGGCGTGTCGGTCCGTCTGAACTCGATTGGCGCCGACAGCCTGGGCCGTGCCGGTCTGACCGGGCGCGTCGACAAGAAGTTCCGCGAGCGCTTTGGGGCGGCCATTCTTCTGTCGATCGTCGGCGCCGGCGCCAGCTACCTGACCGGTTATGGCAGCGAGGCCGCGGCCGGAGACAACGATGATGCGCAGAATGCTGAGGAGCTGGCCCGCGAGACCCTCGCGCAGACCTTCTCCGACATGGCCAACCAGGCATTGGGAGACTCCTTGCGAATCCCACCGACGATCAGCGTAAGCCAGGGGGCGCGCATCTTCGTCTTCGTCCGCCAGGATCTCGATTTTTCCGCCATGTACGAAGATCCCGTCACCGAGGCACTAAAGGAGATCCGTCGTGAACGCGGTCTCAACTGAGCTTGCCGCCGACAATCGGCACTACTTTCTCTATCGGGCGCTCGCTCCGCTGAAGGCATTTCTCAACGATCGCGACGTCGTCGAGATCTCGGTCAACCGTCCGGGGCAGGTCTATGTCGAGCGCCTCGGCGCAGCTCATATGGAGTTCCACGAGATTCCGGAGCTGACGACCGCGGAGATCGTCAATATCGGCGAGCGAGTAGCCGCCAGCACCAACCAGTTCATCAGCCCGGCCAATCCGATCCTCAGTGCCGCACTCCCCACCGGCGAGCGCATCCAGGTCGTCCTGCCGCCTGCGGCACCCGACGGCGGCACTCTATCGATCCGCAAGCAGGTCGTCAGCGACTTCACGCTTGAGGACTATCGTGAGCAGGGTTCCCTCGACCACGTGACGGTGGCAGTCGGCGGACTGAGCGACACCGACCAGGCCTTGATCGAACAGCTGTCAGCAAAGGACATCCACGGTTTCATTCGAACGGCCATCACCAATCGCGTGTCGATCCTGATCAGCGGAGGAACCTCGAGCGGCAAGACGACATTCCTTAATGCCTGCCTCAAATCGGTGGACCCGCATGAGCGGATCATCACTTTGGAAGATACGCGGGAACTCTTTCCGCCTCAGGAGAACGCGGTGCATCTGCTCGCCTCCCGCGGCGATCAGGGGACGGCCAGCGTGACGATCCAGTCGCTGCTCGAGGCGTCGCTACGCATGCGACCTGATCGTCTGTTTGTCGGGGAGGTCAGGGGATCGGAGGCATTTGCGTTCCTGCGCGCGATCAATACCGGCCACCCTGGCTCGATGTCGACTGTCCACGCCGACACGCCGCTGGGCGCCTATGAGCAGCTTGCGATGATGGTCATGCAGTCGGGCTTGTCGGCCGCCTACCCAAAAGCGGATCTGATCTCCTACATCCAGAGCGTCATCCCGATCGTGATCCAGCTGCGCAGGGAAGGGGGCCGGCGCGGCGTTTCCGAAATCTTCTTCGCGCGCGGCCGGACGGACGCGTCATGACCGGGTCGCTGCGCGTCTTCTATTTCGGCTTTTGCCTGACCATCGCCTTTGCAATCTGGCTGCTGGTTTATGGCCTCGGTTTGCAACTGCTGTACGGAGACGGCAGAATCCTGCAGGCGACCATCACCACGAATCCCTTTGCCCCGTTTCAGCAGCTGATCGCCTATGGGGACAGCGGCGTTCTGCGCGTCGTGGCGCTTGGGGCTATGGTTCCTGCGGCTCTTGTCGCAGGGATTGTCGCCTATGTCGGTCTTCGACCGAACGCGAGCCCACTCGGTGACGCCCGGTTCCAGACCGCCATGACACTCCACCGTGATGGATGGTTCAGGAGGAAGGGGAAAATCCTCGGCCGTTTCGGTCGTCGGATTCTTCGCGTGGACGATGATCGGCATCACCTGATCATCGGCCCCACACGCTCGGGGAAGGGAGCTTCCTATGTCGTCCCCAATGCGCTTTTGCATGAAGGCTCCATGATCGTCACCGATCTCAAGGGTGAAATTTTTCGTTCTACAGCCGGCTATCGCAAATCGAAGGGCAGTCAGGTCTTCCTGTTCGCGCCGGGGTCGGAAAGGACCCACCGATACAATCCGCTCGACTTCATTCGGTCGGATCGCGGTGACCGCACCACCGACATCCAAAACATCGCCGCCATCCTCGTCCCGGAAGTCGCTGAATCCGAGAACTCGATCTGGCAGGCCACCGCCCAGCAGGTCATCGCCGGCGCCATCAGCTACGTCAACGAAAGCGTGCATTACAAGGGTCATCAAACGCTCGGCGAGGTCACGTCGTTTTTCAACAGCGGCGCGAACCTGCAGGCGATGATGACGCTGATCAAGGAACGCGAACCGTACCTGTCTCGCTTTACGATGGAGAGCTTTAACGCCTATATCGCCCTGTCCGAGCGCGCCGCGGCCTCAGCGCTCCTCGACATTCAGAAGGCGCTCAGGCCATTCCGTAATGAGCGCGTCGTGGCAGCGACGTCGGTGACCGATATGGACTTGCGTGCACTAAAGCGCCGTCCGATCTCGATCTACCTCGCACCCAACGTCACCGACATCACGCTGCTGCGGCCGCTGCTCGCGTTGTTCGTGCGGCAAACGCTCGATACCTTGATGCTCGAGCATCAAGAGCGTTCGGTTCCGGTTTATTTCCTGCTCGATGAATTCCGTCAGCTGTGGAAGATGAGCGAGATCACAACCAAGCTGCCTTACGTCGCTGGCTACAACGTGAAGATGGCCTTTGTGATTCAGGACCTGAAGAACCTGGACGAGATCTATGGCGAGACCTCTCGCCATTCACTCATGGGCAATTGCGGCTACCAGCTGGTCTTCGGGGCGAACGACCAGGTAACGGCGGAGGCCGTGTCAAAGGGCCTGGGCAAGCGCACGGTCCGCTACAAGACTGAATCCCGCACGATCGAGCTGATGGGCCTGCACCGCCGGACCAAAGTGGAGCAACTGCGGGAACGCGACCTGATGATGCCGCAGGAGGTGCGACAGATGCCGGGCGACAAGATGGTCATCCTTGCCGAGGGGCAGGGGCCGGTCTTCGCCGAAAAGTTGCGATTTTTCCGGACAGCGCCGTTCCGTGAGATGGAGAAGTTCTCACAGGCCCATTTGCCGGACGTCCCGACAACCGAGTTTCTACCACCGCGGCCGGTTCCAGCGACAACCAGCGCCTATGTTGCTGAACACAAAGATGCTTCCAAACCGGAGCAAGTGAAAGCCGGCCCCGAGAACGTGGCAAGGCCTTCCGCCAGGAGGCGTTCGTCAGCTTCAAACGTTCCTGCCGGGGAGGTCGAAGGCCAGGCTTCGGCGCCTGCCGTCAGAAGGGCTTCGGCGAGAGGCCGTGCAAACGGCGCCGAACCGAGCTCGCTCGACGCGGATTTCGTGAAGGCTGCACGGCGGTTGAAGTCACTCGCAACAGCGCCGGTCAAAGCCGGCAAGCCGCGCGACAAATCAGGCAATTGGGGACGGATTTTCGATGCTACCATACCTGACGAGCTTGAGATCGTTGAGGCGGAGGCTGTGTGACCAGCAGCGGGCAAGTCGTGGCCCGAACACAACAGCCGAGCGCACCCACCGTGATAGCCCTGGTTCATCTTTCGATGGCGGACACAGGTTGGTCGACCAGCAAGCAATACTCATATGAGCCCGTCAGAGGGTTGAGGAAGGAGCCATGCGGAACGTTCCGGGTATCACCATGTTTGAGCCGGCCGAGATCGATGATCTTCAGAGCTGTTTCGACACCATCCTCGAACGACGCGGAGTTGCGAGATCGAGCGTTGAGGCCGAAGCGATCGCAAGAGCACTTATCCTCGCCTACAAGCGTGGCGTCGTCGATCGCCACGAACTAATTCGTCTTGCCGATATCGCCGTTGACGGACAACCGCCCGGAAGCTAAAATAGTTAAGCAAAATCCATAGCTTAGTTCCATAAGCTGTCTTATGCGACTCAAGATTGCTATCCGTCAAATGACTCCATCTTAGGTGGCAGAACGGCGATTGTACGAATGGCGGACGCCGCCCCTTTTGCACGAGCCATGCGACGAAGCACTCTTGCATCTTCGGCAAGTTGCCTTAAGTATGAGAGGCAGATTGCCGGAGATTGAATATGGCCACGACCGCAGCAGTGATCGAGAATGTCGTCCGCAAGCTTGGCGGTACGCCGGTTCTGGGCGCGGACATAAGGTCCCAGGCCGAGCTCGCCATGGCGGTGCAGCGCCGGTTGCCGTTGGCGTCCCTGAAGGGCCTGTCCTTGGCCGGGCTGAGCGAGCAAGAAATCGAACGGTTCGTCATTCCGCAGCGCACGAGGCGGCATCGCGCCGAAAAGAACCAGCCGCTCACGGTGGAGGAATCCGACCGCGCAGTCCGCCTGGCACGCATCCAGTCGCTTGCCGAAGAAACCTTCGCCGACGCCGGCAAGGCCAATCTGTGGCTGCGCAAGCAGCTCGCGGAACTTGGCGGTGAGACGCCGCTCAATGTGGCGCAGACCGAAGCCGGCGCGCGCGTCATCGAGACGATCCTTGGCAAGATCGCCTGGGGCGCTGCCGCCTGATGCGGCTCTGGCGGCTTTCGAGCCGTGAATTCGCCCAAGCTTTCGACGGCGGCTACGGTTTGAGATTCGACGGCCGGTGGAACACGGTCGGCCATCCGACAACTTATGTCTCCACATCGCCCTCGCTGTGCGTTCTGGAAAAGCTGGTGCATGTGGAGGACCCGAATTTGCTGCCGGCGCTCGATATGGTCGTCTACGACGTCCCCGACGCCGTGCCGGTTGGTCGGTTGACGCTCGCCGATCTTTTCGACGACTGGCGCCGGCGCGAGGCCCAAACGCAGCAGATTGGCGACAAATGGCTGTCTGGTATCGAAGCAGCCCTGCTTTTCGTGCCGTCCGCGATCGTGCCCGTGGCAGACAGCCCGGACGAGAACGCGATCATCAACCACCGCCATCCAGCGGCCTCGACCATCCGGATCGAGCGGACACACCCCTTCGAGCTGGATATCCGGCTGTTCTAGCGGGTTCATCAGCCGGGTCCCGCAAAATGCGCCGGGCGCGCGCGATGCCGATGGCTGCAAAGCTTAGGGTCGACTATCACCTCCTCCCGATGGTCGACCACTCATATGACGCCCGCCGCTCCTCCTCCCGCGGCGGGCGTTGTGCTTTCAACCTCAGCGCTTCTTCTGCATCAGCACCCAGACGGCAAAGGCCTTACGGTCCGATCGAGCTTCAGCCTTTAGCGCCGCGATCGCCTGCTCGCAATTGTCGATCAGAACCAGCACGCCAGGGCGCGTGTAGCGCGACTCCGGATCGTAATCGGCATTGTGCCGCTCTTCCTGCATGGTCTCGAAGGTGTCGGCGAAGACGAATCCCGTTCGGGAAATTCTTGGTCGCCGCGTTCTTGCAGGAATTCTTCGCGATCCCGTGTTCCAGCGAGCGATAGACCTGCACCCAGGCCGGCGAGCTGCGGACGTGCGCGGTCGACCCTATGAGCAGATCCGCACATGCATGCGCCAAAGTATGGAAAAGGGCGTAGTATGCCGTGCTGACGCCGCGCTTCAGATCCGATTGTCGAGGACGCTTCGCGCTGGCCCTGGCAAGGCGCCGGGCAGTGCCGATCAATTCCGCCGTCACGTTAGCTTGCTATCTTCTGCTGTTCATCGAAGTGATGGCGGATATGAGGGAATCGTGTTTCCCCGATCCGTGCAAGCTGCTGGCGGATCGCCGTCACAAGGCCAAAGGTTGCTTTCGAAGCGATCGGCTTATCAAGGGCCTTGTAGCGCACATCGACCAGGAGAACCGGATCGCCGTCACGATCCTGGCCGGGAGCAACGTTAACTCCGGTGTAGCCGTAGTCAGCCAGCCGATCTCGGAGCACTTCCTCGACCGCCTTCCTAACCTTCGTGTCAACCTGCGAGTCTTTAGCTTCTGTGGTCATGGTCGTCTTATAGCCGATCAGCAGCGATAACGCCACCGGAGCGCCTTCGCGTCGCTCTTTCAAGTTTCCTGCCGCAGCGCTCACCGCGTCCATTTTTGACGCTCAGGTCGTCCAATTTAAAGTGGTAAGCCGGTGGATTTCCCGTAAGCACTCATTATACTGCGTCGCTGTTTACTGCGCATTCTGTTCCGTCTCAGCTATGAAGCTGAGGACGGTGGTAGCGCAAAACCTGCGACGGATGCGTTACGGCAAAGGCATGTCGCAGGAGGAATTGGCCGCGCAAGCCGGCCTGTATCGAACCTATGTCGGTCATCTGGAGCGTGAAGTGCATTCTCCTACCGTCGACATGCTGGAGAAGTTGGCAGAGATTCTCGACGTTGCCCCAACCGACTTCTTCATCGATCCGCCGCCGCCGATCCCAGACCGCCCCGCGAGAAGGCGACGACGGTCGTGATCCCGTGGATGTCATCGTGGGGCGCCGTTTGTGCGCCCCACGTCAATCGCTTGGGCTGAGCCAGCGGAAGCTGGGGGCACTCCTGGGCGTCAGCTTTCAGCAGATCCAAAAATATGAGCGCGGAACGAACCGCATGGCTGTGACCATGTTGGTGCGAGCAGCCGCCGCACTGAACGCACCGATATCGTTCTTCTTTGAGGGGGTCGGCCCTCAGATCGACGAGCCCCAGCAACCGCTCATCCATGGGAGCAACATGGTGATTGCGCAGGCGTTGGCAAAGATCGAGGACCGCAAGGTCCGCGCAGCGTTTCGAACCCTCATTCGGGCATTGGCAGCGGAGTGACCAACAGGCGCAAGCCGTTCGCGAAATCTTCCCGCTAGGCCTGCGAGATTGCCCAGCCTGATGCGTCGATCGTGATCAGGTCGCTTGCCGAATAGCGATCATTGGCGAGAGCCATGCGGGTCACGCTTTTTTCCGTGCTCGACCTTCTGCCAGTAGCCGGCGCGCGGACGTGCTACTTCTGCACCGTCACAGGCCCTAGCAATGTGTTGGTCGCGCACCCCGGTTTGCCGTGAAATCTCTGTCATGGGCATTGACCAGACCAGATCATGCAATTGCTCTCGGGTCATTTTCATTGGTTGTCGTCGCGCTCCTAGCCGAACACGAGCTCTCTGACGGGAGCCATCCAACGATCGACCATACGGTAGAGATCGACAATCCATGCTTCGACGCTGCCAAGCTCGGGACCGAAATAGATGAGTGGGGCGGTCACCAGAAAGGCGAACAGGAGCCAAGTCCCTGGCCAGCCGCTGTCTTTTTCAGACAAATCCTCCGGAGGAGGACCGTACTTGTATGCCCAGTTGTCATTCTTCATGACCAACTCTCCTACCTTTCGCGATCGTCGCGTTCGCGGTCCTGTCGCTCCTCGAGTTCCAGCTCAATCTGGCGAAGACGCGGTAGATGCTGCTGCGGCGGATCGGATCTGGCAAGTTCGGCGTCGAGGGCCGGCTTCCTTTCGGCGGAGCGGTCGTCAGGATGCCGGGTTCGTTGCTCGGATGGAATGGTCGTCTGTTGTTCGACGGTCTGATCATCGTGCTCGGGCATCGAAGGTCCCTCCTGACCGGGATCGCGATGTTGCTCGGCCTCGGCGGCCCCCTGGAAACCACCGGGCCTGCCATGGACCCGGCGGTTTGCGCCGGGGTCGATTGAAGCCGCTTCCTGATCGCCGTCTTGGCCCCTGTCGCTCCGCGCTTGCTCGGCGCGGCCTAGCTCGATCTGATCGATCGTACGCTGCAGATCCTGGTCTGATTTCGCGGCTTCACGCATATATTGGTTGTCGCCGTCGATCGCCATTTCGACCGCCCGGTTGATTTCCCGCTCGAGCCCTGCCCGGTAGCTTGGCGTGAAGGATTGCGGGAGTTCGCCTGCTTCGATCCGCTCAAGCCCCTCGCGATACTGGCTGACCTGAAGGAGAACCTCGTTCGCTGTTTCGACCGCCTCGAGTCCGAACCGCGCCACTGCCGCATCCCATTGGACATTTGGATCTTCAAACCGATCGTCGCGCGAGCCGCGCAATTCCTGGCGACCCTCGCGGTCAACGTGGCGTTCGGTGAGATCGAGATATTCCCGGCGAATGTCGACCACTTCCCGCGCCGCCGCGGCGATCTCGTCGAAGTCGCCACGATCCGCTTCATCGAGCGTCTGCTCTACAGACGCAAGGACAGCCTCTACACGGGTTTCGTAGGCCTCGAACTCGGGACGCGTCATCTCTCGCATCTGTCCATCCTCACCGTTCACGAACTCCGTCAACTCTATCATATTGGCCATGTTTTTGACAGGTTCGTTTGCACTGTCTGCGAAAACACGCTCATTTTGAGCGTTCTCCCAAAATCCTTGCAAGCGACCGCTCTGAAGCGTTGCAAAGGCGCCCTCGCGCGAGCCACCAGCCTCATTGGCAAGATCGCTCCAGGCCTCGGCCGCTGTGGCCGCATATTGCCGGCTACGGTCGGTGGTGGCGAGGTTGATGTCGTTCGCGCGCTTGGCCCGATAGCGGCTTTGCGCAGCGACGCTCGTTCCTTCATGCTCCGTCCGGCCGCGATAGCTGACAGGCCGAACCTGGTTGCGCGAGTAGGCCGGTGCGCTGGCGAACTCGCGACGGTCGGTCAACTCCATGTCGATGCCCTGCTCACGCGCCTTGTCGGCCATCACGGAGCGCCATTCCCGAAACATCTGCGGGCTGGTGACGATCCGGTCCCCGGTCTCCGAGCGCATGGTCACGATCGCATGGGCATGGATGTGTGGCCGCTTGCCGCCTTCCCCCATTTCCTTCGGATCGAGCACCGGATCGTGGACGGCAAATATGTAACGATGCCCAGCGAACTGTTCGCCGAGGAACTCGCGCACCGCAGCTTCGAAGGCCGGCCCATCCGTGCCGGCCCTTGCCGAGACGATCAGGTGCATGACGTCCCTACCCTTGCGGCTGTGCAATTCCTTGCGCCATTCCTTCTGTACGAGGTCGCCGGCCTGAGTGGCGTCTGCGATCAACCGCCCGGTGTCGTCGCGAACCTCGCCTTCCGCACCGGCGACCAGTTCGCGCGCACGCGCGGTGCCCCATTCCACGCCATTGCCGTAGCCATGGAATCGGAACCGGGCCTCGACATCCCGACCGGCATCGGAATCGTCAAAACGCTGTTGGACGATCTCCGCGGCCTTCCTGTCGCCGGTCAGTCGCTCGCCACCCCCATCGCGCAGCACAACGACACCGGAGACATGAAGCTCATCCGGGGATCGCTCCCGCGCGACATACACGAATCGTCGACTACCAAATCCCGCGCGCAGTATTTCGCGCAGCTGGTCATCCTGGTCGGCGTCATCGCGCAGTGATGCTGCATCGACTGCGACATGGAAAACGCCCAGATCGCGGCTGGCGGTGCGGTTGTCGAAAAGATGCTCCCACTCGGCGCGCTGTTCCGCGAGTGCGTCCTTGCCAAGCAAGCGCTCGCCGCGCTCGTTCTCGACCGCCAGTCCCCCATCCCGCGACGTGTAGCTCATCATCGCGCCAGCGCGCGCGCCACCGCCATAGGAGGCGAGCTTGACCACGGCTGGCTGACTGCCACGCGCCAGCGCACCAAAGCGCGTGCGCATCGAGCGTCCGGCCGAGCCCGCGGCGCCATGCGACCACCGCCCCCCGTTTCCGGCCTGCCGCCGCGCGCGGCCAAAGCCGCCCAACCCCTCATCGCCGATCCGCGCCACCCCTCCCCTTCGCGGCTCATCCCAGTCGCTCTTGGTCGACTGGCCGAGTTGCATTTCGTGCAGAAGCATGGCGCGACGCCGTTCCCACTCCCTCTCGAAGGCGCCGGGAAAGAACTCCATCAGCCGCCATCCCCGCGTCGCGTTGCCGCCGAGCGCCGTGTCATCTCGGCAAGCTCGGCGGCAAGGGCCGTCGCCGCCCCATGCGCATCCTTGACGCTCCCCGCGACATCAGCCTCAGTTGGCAATTTACCGGTGTTAAGGGCGCGCGCGATCTGATTGAGATTGCCGCCGATCGCCCGCATGCCGTCGGAGAGCAGATCGAGCACCAGGCGATCCGCTTCCCCGAGGAACGGCCGCACGCCCGCGCCTTCCATAGACAGAGACCGAACAAACGCGGAAACGGTCATCCCGGCTGCGCTCGCGGCCGCCTCCAGAGCATCGAATTCAGCCGGCGAAAAGCGGATATGCGCCACCTTCTCCTTCCGTTTCGACGCTCCTGAAATGCTGCGAACCATCGACGAAGACGCCCCTGATCGAGGTGGTTGCGGCCGCAGGCCGCGGATCGAGGGCCTGTCCCTCGATCGTCAAGAAAAATGTATCACATTTTTCCGTATCCTGCCAACGATAATAGCAGCAATTTATCCCATAACTGCGCTACAGTGCCGTTTTTCCATATCAATATGATTGTGTTTTTCCATGTTCGTGTGTTTCTATATCGATGTGAACCCACGTCCACACGATCATGGATTCGTGTGTGAGTAGAAACACATTTTTGTGGAGACAAGCCGATGACCGTCGTGATGGCTGCCATCAACGGCAAGGGAGGCGCGGGCAAGACGACCGCGCTGATGAACATCGCCGGCGAATATGCGTTGCGCGGCGGCCACGTCGCCATGATCGACATCGACGCCCGCAACAATTTGATGAAGTGGTGGTCCGATTGCCAGGAGAAGGATGCCCAGCCTGAGGGCATCGAGGTTTTTAGCCACAAGACCGCTCGAGGGCTGGAGCGCTGGATGGAGGAGAACGCGAAAGCGTTCGATTACGTGCTGATCGACACGCCCGGTGAGGATACCTCGATTGTGGACCCGGTGATCGCGGCGGCGGACCTGGTGATCTCGCCGATCCAGCCGTCAAAACGCGAAGTGCTCGGCGCCATCGACTGTTTCGAAAATGTGCTGCGGGTCAACGAGGCGCTGGGAAAGACCTGCCGGCATGGCGTCCTGCGAACCCGTATCACCGTGACGGTCCGGCACACGGAACTCTACCGGAAGATAAGGCCGATCATCGAGGACAAGGTCGGAACCTACCTGTTCCGCACCGAGGTGTTCGAGCGCAATGTCTACAAGGACATCCACAACGGGATCGGCACCCTTCAGATGCAGGAGGTGACGGAAGCAATCGCCAAGGCGCGGCGGGAGACGCAGGCGCTGGTTGCCGAAGTCGATCAACTGCTCGCGAACGAGGCGGCGACAGGACGCGCGGCATGAGCGGAAAGGAGAGCCTGTCGCTGGCTGAATTCGCGACCGCGCCGCGTCGCCAGCGTCCGGCGGCAACTCCGACCCCGGATCGCGCGCGGGACGAACGCCTCGCTGCGCCGCAGAGTGCTCCGGCACCGGCAGCGACAGAGGATACGGGGAAAGGCGCGGTATCGAGCGAGGCGAGCAAGGCGCTGCGGCAGATGAAACGGGAGCGGATGAAAGGCGCAAGCCATTTTGTGAACGTCAATCTGGATCGGGACACGAAGCGGCGCCTGAAGCTGGCCTCCTTCAACATGGAGACACCCATGCAGAACCTCATGGAGAAGGCCATCCGGCAATATCTGGACGCCAATGGATTCTGAAAGAACGCCTGCATCGCTTGGGTCGCGCCAAGAGTCGAGTTGAATTCTCGTCCGAATCCCTGCTAGAAATGCCGTCGTTTTGGCTCAATTTTTTGGGGTTTGGAGCCAAAATGGGGATTTACCCGTCTCTTTTGGCGGGGTTGGGGCAGCAAGCGATACAAGCGAGCCAGGCAATGGCCATCAAGGACGTACAGGCTTACATCGACAGGCATGGGCTTGTCGAAACGGAGGATTCCGAGGTCGACAAGCCGATCTGGCGCAAGCCTGGATTTGGCGGCGTTCGCGGTCTTCTCGAATTCGAGGAGGAACTGAGCCGCTTCCTGCGCGAGCGACGGGATGCGCAGAACCTCAACCGCGAGCAGGTCGGGATGATGGTCGGCCTGCATCACGAGATTTACGCCCGGCATGAGCGAGCCGGGGCCAAGCTCAGGGTGGCGCGGTTGCTACATCTGGCCGAACTGCTCGATTTCTCGCCGATCGAAGCGATTTACGCGGCGGCTCCGCAGTTCTTTGGCGAGAGCGAGCAGGAGGCGGAAACCAGGTACAAGCTCGTTATGCGTATGCTGGACCTGCCGGCGGAGACTGCAGAGAACCTGCTCAGGCTGGTCGAGGAACTGTCGCCCGACACCGGGGCGGGAAACGCGGCGAAGCCGCCGGACTCGAAGCGGCGGGGCTGACAGGGCGCAGGACGCGGAAAAGACCCTATCGACCGGAAGGCGCGTGCTGCCACGACACACCGTCCTCCGGTTTGAAGAAGATAGAAGAGCGAGGCGGCTCGCGCCGCCTCGCTCTTTGGCCTCATGAGCGGCCGGGTATTGCGAAAACCTCGTCCGGATCGGCCCCGGTGCTTTCCCACCATGCCGCCTCGGCTTCGGCCTCGCTGTAGTAGACATTCTCGACGCTGAACCGCGCTCCGCTGATGTCCTCGATCTCCGCGACGATTTCGGCAAGTGCGCAGAGCTTGTCAGCCGGCACCGGCGCCGCGATTGGAACTTCCCCATCGCGATGGTGCCATTCACCGGTCCGGAAATCGAAATATTCGTTCGTGAGGTCGTCGACCAGATAGTCGTCGAGAAGTGCGATCGCCTCGATCAGCCACGTCTCGTACCAGGCGGTCTGATAGTGGTGCAGGTCGTAGAACGCATCCTCTTCATCTACCGTTCCGCGCGCGACGACAAGCGCCCGCTCCGCGGCGAGGATCCTGCGCTGCGCCTCGATCATTCTCGCGAGCGTCACAGCGAGGGTTTCGTGGACTTGGCGTGCCAGATCGGTGTCGCAACCGAGACGATTGGCGAGAACGTTGATGCGCAAACCGGAGAGCTGCGCGATAAGCATGAGATTGTTGTGTGCCATGTCATGGTCTCCTTCATCTTGATGACGGAGGCCCCGCGACGGGCAAGTCGAGCATCGGGTCAAGGAGCGCGAAGCGACCGCCGGAGGCGGCAAGCGGAGGAGCCGATTTTCAGCCGACGCCCCTTCGGCGTCGGCTGAAAATTGGAGGGGCCGCGCAGTCCTTGAGGCGATGGGAGCGGCCAGTACACTGGGACGTCAGAGAGATAGACCCGCGGCCCCGCCAGGGGACGCGTCCATGTCCGGCGACCAGCCGGCTGGGGTGCGCGAGGGGTTGCCCCTCGTGGCATCAGTGCCCGGTCGATCCGGGTTCTGATGTCCCGCGAGAGGGGATCGTTACCGAAGGCGGAGACCGCGAAGCGGGCTCCGTGAGCGTCGCGCCAGCGTCGCGAGTAGAGCCCGGTCGGCCGCAGGCCGGCTCGCCCAAAACACCGTTCATCCAGCCCATACATCAACAGCCTGAATCGATCGGGTCGAACCGATTCACAGTACTTGTTGGACGGCATGCGCCTCGATGCGCGACAGTCTCATCATCATGCAGACCGAAGATGTGATCCACCTTCATCGTACCGATCCCGCACGCAACATGGCCAGGTTTTATCGGCTGTCGTCAGCACCGAGTCTGTTCGGCGACATCTGTGTCGTACGCGAGTGGGGACGGATTGGCCGGCCGGGCCGAATGCGGATCGATCTCTATGAAAAGGTCGAGGAGGCCGCTGCCGCGCAGCATGTGTTGGAACGGGCCAAACGGCGGCGCGGCTATCGAGAGGCGCGCGGGGTGAGATGACGTTCGAGGGTAGCGACCAGGACGGACAAAAGAAAAAGCCTGCGCCGGAGATCATCCGGCGCGGGCCTTTTCTCATCGCTTGCGGCTATTTCGATTGCAGATGTTGTAGCAACGCCGCGAGCGGACCGTCATGCGGTGGCCGGTCGGCCTCGCGGGCTTGATCGGCGGCGAGCTGCCGGGCGACGTCGTCGGGAAGCGGCATGAAGTCGAAACCTTTGGCAAGCGTCACCGCGTGCAGCGCGTCGAGCGTTTCGTATTCGCAGTCGCTGGTGCCGAGCCACAGAGCGAGATCGTCGCCGCTCTCGTCGGGGAACGCTTGCAGGAAGAAGGTGCGCAGCGGTGGATCGTAGCCGATGATCGCTTCGGGATCGGCGCGGTGATCGCTGGTGACGGTGATGATGTAGCGGCTCATGGAAGCCTCCTGATCGTATGGGGCACAAAGAGAGCCGGCCCCTTGCGGGGCCGGCTCGCTGCAGTTCACTGCGGGTTGTTCCACAGGATCACCTTCTTGTTCTCGTCGCCGCCGGGGGCGGGAGCGAGGTTGCCGAAGATCACGCCGATCTCGGGGGCTTCCAGCTTGACCGAGAGGTATTCCTCGCCCGAACGCTGGGAGATGCGGTGCCATCCGGCTCCGATCTCGAAGCCCGTGCGCTTGTTGACGATGCGGTAGTCGGGGGCGTCCTCGCGGGTCTTGTTGGCGTTCGGGATCAGGGTGATCGGGGCGTTGACCCGCAGCGTGGCGAACACGCCTTCCATCGAGCCGTCGGCCTTGGCGGTGAGGTTTGCGATCGTGGTGGCCATGGTATTTCTCCTTCGGTTGCATCGGGACCATTCCCGATGGCGCCAAAGGAGGGGGCCGTCCTGCTGCGGTCACTCGGCAACAAATTCTGGAAAATTCTATTTGCCGCAGATAGCGGGCCGCACTTTCAAGGGCCCCGCTTGCGGGAAGGAAAGTGCCTGGCCCGCAAATAAAAGACCGACATCGAATTTTCCTGAATTTTTGTCGAGCGTACCCCCAACGGGGGTTGACCGCAAAAGCAGGCGGTCCACTACAAAGGCGACATAACCACGGGAATGGTCCGGATGTGAGCGAAGGCGATGCCCCCGGCCACCATCGCAAATTCTGCGCCCAGCGCGGCAGCCGCGGGTCAGCGTTTGCCCCGCCCGCGGATTGGCCTATCCGTCGCCCGCCCGAACCATTGGACAAGCGCGAAGCTTCCCTGCGTGGTCTTCAGTCATCCGCCCGGTTTCGCGGTTGGAGCCGGCTGGTCATGCCCAATTCCAACACGGGTGAGGGATTCGCCGGCCAAGCGTGCTGCCGGGAATGTGCAGCCTGAACCCCAACCGCCCTGCCCTTGGCGCGACTGACAGGTGGGATGTTCCTGAGGAATGCCTGCGGACCGCGCGGGTTGGCCTCGTAAGGGCTGGCTGTGAAGCCGCACCGCAATATCCTCGCACTTGGCATCCGCGACCGGGTCGGCCTCCGGCCGGGTCAGGGCGGGCGGTCGCCGCCGCCCGCTCGCAAGCTGGTCAGGACGGCGCCACGATCAGGCTTCCAGGACCACACGCTCGTCCGCCGTCATGCGGGTTTCAACGTCGCGACGGACGTCAGATCCGTTGTGCTCCAGCATCGCGCGCCAGTCCGCGACAGTGTGGACGGTTCCCACCGTGCCGCGCATCGTGTCGTAGAAGACGCAGGGGCTGGCGAGCATGGCGAGGCGCAGCATGTTGAGGCAGGTGCCGGGCGATGCGCCGTCCCAGACCATCAGGCCGAAGTCTGCACGGCGGGCCATCTCCCGGTCCTTCGCAGCGTGGATGGCGAAACCCTTCGCACCGACCGGCGGCGGGACGTGATAGGCGGCCCAATCACCGAGATTGTTGCGCGGTTCGGCGCCTGCATGGAAGACGCCCACATGCTCGTAATTGTAGCCTGCGAGCAGGCCCTGCATCTCGGCATCGGCGCCCGGCGCATCGCCGATCAGCACGCCGTGCTCGGCCGCGACGATCGCGCCGATCCGCTCGATCGCGGGCGGTGGCAGCTCGAAGATGTCGCGTGATCCGCCCAAAAATATCATCGCCATGGTCGCTTCCTTTCTCTCACATCAACCGCCCCGCCCCGGCTCTCCTCTTGCTCTCCCGCGCGAGGGATCGTCACCGAAGGCCGAGACGGCGAAGCCGGCTCGGGGAGCGGCGGCACGCCGCGACTAGAGCCCGGCCGGCCGCAGGCCGGCGCGCCCGAAGCCTGACAATCGCCCGATCATCCCGATGGCGAACCTCAATCCTCGCCGGTTCGAAGGATTGACGGACCGAAACGGCAGCACACACGAAGGACCCGACCGCGCACGGTCGGGTCCTTCGTGTAAGAGATGAAGGGGGCGCTCACGCGCCACCCTCCGTGAAGCGCCAGACGGGGATGCCGAGGCGCCGGGCCTTGTCCGCCAGATTCTCGGTGATGCCGGAGCCCGGGAAGACGATCAGCCCGTAAGGCATCACGGCAAGCAGCTGGTCGTTGCGCCGGAACGGGGCCGCCTTGGCGTGCCGGTTCCAATCCGGCTTGAAGGCGATCTGCGTGACCTTGCGGTTTTCGGCCCAGCAGGCGGCGATGCGTTCGGCGCCGCGCGGGCTGCCGCCGTGCAGAAGCACCATGTCCGTGTGCTTCTTGCGGGCCTTGTCGAGCGCGTCCCAGATCCGGTCGTGATCGTTGCAGTCGAGGCCGCCGGCAAACGCGATCTTGGTGCCGGCAGGAACCAGCACCTCGGTATCGGCGCGGCGGCGTGCGGCGAGGAAGTCTCTGGAGTCGATCACCGCGGCGGTCATCGCTTGGTGGCTGACCTTGGAGCCGGTGCGTGGCCGCCAAGCCGAACCGGTCTGCGCCTCGTAGAGGTCGGCGGCCTCGTCGCGCATGATTTCCAGCACGTTGCGGCGCTCGATATAGGTGATGCCTTCGGCCGTGAGCCGTTCCAACTCGACGGACTTCACCTCTGAGCCGTCCTGCTCGTTCTGGCTGGACCGTTGCGCCTCCTCGTTGCGGTCGAGGCTGCGCGCGACGCGCTCGGCGGCGCGGTGGAAGACGTTGGTGAAGGACCAGAGCAGGTCGTCGAGGTCCGGTTCGAGCCTGGTGTCGCCGAGCATGCCGGCAAAGGTCTCGACGATGCCGGCAAGGCCGGCCCGGATCACCTCGTCGTCGGGCAGTGGCCGGGGATCGGGTTCGTCCTGGTGAGGGCGATGGCCGTACATCTGCAGTTCGAGGATGACGCGGTCGGTCGGTGAGGAGGCGTGGTAGGGCTCGTACCCGTTATCGAAAGGAAGTTCGTAGGTCATGGCTGTCTCCGTCGGTTGTGGCCGCGCCGATCGCGGCCTGACAGCGAAACCCGGCCGCACCCCGGGCGCGGCCGCACCGAAGGCCGAAGTGAAGCGGAGGACGGCGGGCTTGCCCGCCGTTGCGGCCGGGACCGGGGGGTGGCAGGGATCGCCTCTCAGGCAGGCCGCGGGCGCGGCCTCTCCGATGGACCGTCGCCATGGCTGCGAGATTTCCGGTGACGCCGCCGCCCTGCCCGCCTGGCGGCCTGATCCGGTCAGCCGGACGGCACCAGGAGATGAGCATCTTCCTGGGCAAGCTGATCGCCGAGCCACGCCGCGAGATGGGCCTGGCCGAGTTGGCGCAGATCGTCGTTGAAGTCGCCGAGCTGCGGGCGGAGCACCATGGTGAGGATGCCGGCCTCGCCTGCGCGCTGGCTGAGACGCCGGATGCCATGACGGCCGGCGGCGTCCGCATCGGCCGCGATATAGAGGCGACGGCAGCCGGGCGGGAAAATCAGGCCGGCGAGGTGATTGGCCGAGGTCGCGGCGGCCACCGGCAGCGCGGGCATCACCGTGCGCAGCGAGGCCATCGTCTCGAAACCCTCGCCGGCGGCCATGACCGGAACGGGTGCGCCAGGCTCCAGGCCGAGCCAGATGCCGTTGCCGAGAAGATTGCCCAGCGATCGGCGCGGATCGGGAAGCTGCGCCTTGCCGTCACCGTTCGGGTTTAACCACGTGCGTTGCAGGCCAGTGATGCGACCGTCGAGCGACGTGACGGCTGCGATCAATGCTGGCAGGGTCTGCATCTCGCCGGTCACGAGATCGCGATAGTAGCAGCCGGGGTGGAAACGCAAGGCACGCTCGAACGCGGCGAGCAGGATGCCGCGGCCGGCAAGATAACGTTCGGCCAGCGTGCCGGCGATCGGCTGGGACATGGCGAACAGGCGACGCGCAGCGTCAGGGGAGCCGCGTGCCGCGGCAGGCTGGCGCTGCGCGCCAAGGGAGTGAGTCTGGGCCGATGGCCGCGGTCGCGGCAGGGCAAGAAACCGCCGGGCTTCGTCCGCGACATCACGGAACTCAGCAAGACCGCAGCTCTCACGGATGACGTCGAGCAGATCGCCAAATTCGGACGTCGCCTCGTCGACCCACTTGCCGGCCG